>Ga0209614_1000001_pt1 | contig 416729 bp, 355 predicted proteins | sample BlaSprsedimmetaG_FD_185484 | JGI IMG/M metagenome (GOLD analysis project Ga0209614, IMG submission 185484) | Hot spring sediment bacterial and archeal communities from California, USA to study Microbial Dark Matter (Phase II) - Blank Spring... ... | reverse complement strand
TCCTGAACGATGGATCCCCCGATTCCCATGGAAACCCCGCCCATGGAAAGGTAGGACTTGCCGCGCATTTCGGCGGCGGCCAGGCCCGCCCGGGCGAAAGCGAGGAGTTTTTCCTGAACGTCCGGTGGAATCGAAGAATCTTCGGAATCCTGCACATGCCGTCCATAGATGGAGAAACACGGCCGTCCTTTCTGATTGTAACCCGCCAGAGCCGCGGCCAGATATACGGCGCCGGGGCGTTCGGTTCCGTTGAAGCCCCACACGGCCTTGAAAGTCAGGGGATTGATGTCCATCACTTCGGTGCCGTAGCACCAGCAGGGTGTCACGGTGAGGGAGACGGCCACGCCTTCCCGGCTGAATTTCCCGGCGCACATGGCGGCTTCGGCCGCGCCGCCGATGGTCGTGTCCGCTATGACGCACTCCACCGGCAGGCCGTTGGGATGGCGCAGCGACCGGGTCAGAAATTCCGCCGCGGCCCCGGCCATGTTCATGGTCTGCGTTTCGAGAGATTCGCGCACTCCGTGCCGCCGGCCGTCGATGACCGGCCGAATGCCGATTTTTCCGGATTTATTCATGAATATCCTTTCCTGATTTTTTCCGGTTGCCGCTGGAGATTTCGGCCGGATAGGGACCCAGATCCTCTTTGACGCCCCATTTTTTACGCTGTTTCAAGAGTGCTTCGGTCTGTTCAGGGGTCAATGTGCGGATGGAGCCCAGCCGGCCGGCCGACATTTCGATCGCGGCCGCGTGCTCAACGATTTCCATTCGGTAATAGGCGCTCCACGCGTCCGGACCCAGCGTCAGAACGCCGTGATTGGCCAAAAGAAAAGCGTCGTGATTGTGTAAAAACGGGAGCAGGGGTTTGACAAAATCATCCGTTCCGGGGGTGCCGTAGGGAATCACGGGAATGCAGCCGAGACCGATCACCACCTCCGGAAGCACGGGCCGGTTCAGGGGAATGCCGGCCACCGCGAAGGCCGTGGCATGCACGGGATGCGCGTGACAGATGCCGTGAATGTCGGGCCTGTGCCGATAGACCGCCAGATGAACCCGTATCTCCGAAGAGGGTCTGAAATCGCCTTTCAGGACACGGCCGTTCATATCGACAGGCACCATCTGTTCCGGATTCATGAAACCCTTGCTCATGCCGGTGGGCGTGACGAGGATCCGGTCACAGCCGATGCGCATGCTGATGTTTCCGTCATTGGCCGCCACATAACCGCGTTCATAAACACGGCGGCCTATCTCGGTCAGAATACGGCGGCTTGATTTCTCCCTGGTTCCCAAGAAAGCCTCCTTCATCGGATTCGATGCGCGAACCAATCTTCTGAATAAAACGGACACGGAAACTTTAATTTTATATGTTTTTTAACCGTTCACCGGCGGGTGCATTTGATAATGTACAATGCAGGCCTGTTGATGTCAAGTGACTTTTTCGTCACGCGGGCTGGCCGGAAAAGATCGTGAGAGATGAAGACGTGAGGAGTGAAGACGTAAGAGGTGAAGACGTGAGGAAAAGCAGAGCGATGAGCGCGGAGCGGAAAAGCATTTCGGATTGCGGATTTCGGATTGCGGATTGAAAAAACATGAAACATGAAACACAAAACGACCGTGAGGTTTCAAATGGAATTGTTTTGAAATTGAGGAAATATTTTTTAAATTGTTCACCTGAATCGAAAACAATCATTCTGCGGGTCGACTATGAGCCAAGACACGCCTTTCGGCGGTCCGGGAAAGAGCCTCGTTCCCGGGCACATGCTTCTACCCTTTATCCTTCTGACCAGCTGCTTTGCCTGGTGGGGCCTGGCCAACAACATGACCGACACCCTCCTGGCGGCGTTCAAGAAGATCCTGTCCCTGTCCGATTTTCAGACATCGTGGATTCAGCTGGCCTTTTACGGATCCTATTTCTGTCTGGCCCTGCCCGCGGCCCTGTTCGTCAAACGGTTCACCTATCGGGCTGGGGTGCTGCTGGGGCTGGGTCTTTTTATTATAGGCGCCCTGCTGTTCTATCCGGCCAGCCTGACCATGAACTATTTTCATTTCCTGGGAGCCCTGTATATCCTTGCCGGGGGGCTTTCCATTCTGGAGACCGCGGCCAATCCCTATATCATCGCCATGGGGCCTGAAGCAACAGGCACGCGGCGGCTGAATCTGGCGCAGTCCTTCAATCCGGTGGGATCCATTCTGGGAGTGTTTCTGTCCAAATGGTTCATTCTGTCCCGTCTCGACCAGGCCGGCGCGGAGGAAAGATCGCTGATGAATCCCGGGCAGCTCGGCGCGGTTCAGGCTGCGGAACTCCGGGCCGTCATGGGACCGTATGTGGGAACAGCCCTGCTGCTGGTTGTGATCTGGGCCGTCATGGCGGTTATCAGAATGCCCCGGACACCCGGTACGGAGGATGCCGGAAGAAAGATCGGCCTGCGCCTCACAATCCGCAGATTGCTGAAGAAACCGGGCTACCGTTGGGGGGTCGTCGCCCAGTTCTTCTATGTCGGGGCCCAGATCGGAGTCTGGTCTTTCACGATTCGTTACGTAATGCAGGAACTGGGATTGAACGAGGCGGACGCCTCCACTTATTATCTGGCTGCCCTGCTGCTGTTTGCCGCTTTCCGTTTTGTCTGCACCGGGCTCATGCGGTTTCTCGCGCCCCGAAAACTGCTGGTTTTCATGTCCGCGCTGGCCATGCTGCTGACCCTGATCGTTGTTTTCGGAAGGGGAACCGGGGGTGTCTTTGCTCTGGTCGGCCTGTCCGCGTGCATGTCGCTTATGTTTCCCACCATCTTCGGCCTGGCGGTGCGCGGATTGGGTGAAGACGCCAAGATAGGCGGATCGGGTCTGATCATGGCGATTCTGGGCGGAGCCGTGCTGACCGCGATTCAGGGAAAAGTATCAGACTGGACCGGAAGCATCCATTACGCCTATATCGTTCCGTTTCTGTGTTTTGCCGTGGTGGCTGTTTACGGAGCGGCTGTGGGGACCAAAACATCATGATACACCGTACAAAAAAAGTGCGGCCTGTTTCAGTTTCCGGGAGTAAAAAGCGGTTATAATGACAGAAAAATCTGGTATTGTTTCAGAGTTTTCATTATATTTGTCCTGTTCTGTATTTTTATAAACATTCCATTGTGTTTAAACCGAAGGAGCCCACAATCGTTTTGAAGGTCCGGCTCATTATTTTCGATTTTGACGGCACTCTGGCTGATACCTATCCCTGGTTTATGGGGGTGATCAACCGGGCGGCTGATCATTTTAAATTGAAGAAAATCGATGTCTCCGATCTGGATTCGGTGCGAGCCGAAAGCACCAAAAAGATGATCAAACGATTCGGTATTCCTCTGTGGAAAATCCAGCTCATCGCCCGCCGGGTGAGGCAGTGGATGGGGGATGACATCGACGAGATTCATCTGTTCAGAGGTGTGAGGGATCTTTTAATCTCTCTGCATGAAAGAGGAACTTCTCTGGCCATACTGACCTCCAATTCCTGTGCCAATGTCCGCCGGGTTCTGGGTCCGGAACTGACCGGATGTATCACCTACTGGGAGTGCGATGTCTCCATGTCGGGAAAGAGAAGAAGAATGAAGAAAATTCTGCGCCGAAGCGGAATTCCACCCGAGCACTGTCTGGCTGTTGGCGATGAAATCCGCGATTTTCAGGCCGCCCACAAGGCGGGCATTCCCTTCGGAGGTGTGGCCTGGGGGTATAACAGCATGGAAGCGCTGGCCGCCCACGGCGCCTCACGAATTTTTGGAAGTATTGATGAGATGATCAGTTTTTTACTCGAGCCGGCCGGAATGGCTGGAGACGGGAAATCCGATTAAGGGGCTTTCCTTTATTACAGGATGTCTGATAATCGACCGGCATAAATGGCAGAAGCAGTTTCATCATAAAAAGCGGAGGTCGGATATGAAGAGGAGAAGATACCGGCGGATTTTCCGCACGGGTTTCGAAATATAAGGGATAACCGGACTTTCTCCTTGCAAAACAGGGATGAAATGACTATCATGGGTGTGATCCTGTAACAGGAGTCAACCGGAAGCCAGGTTTCATTTTTGAAGGAGAACGATTCATGAAAAAACGTGTATTTTATCCGACCGCTCTGCTCCTGGTCTTTGTTCTGACCGGCGTTTTCGCGCAGAGTTCCAATCCTTTTTTTGAGGAATGGAAAACCCCCTTCGGCTCCCCGCCGTTCAACGAGATTCATGAAGATCATTATGTGCCGGCCTTCGAAGAGGGCATTCGGCGGCACGCGGCCGAGATTGACGCGATTGCCAACAACCCCGAGGCCCCGACTTTCGAGAACACGATTGCGGCCTTTGATCGGGCCGGCGCACTGTTGAACAGAGTCTCGCCGGTATTCAGCGGATTGCGAAGCGCGGAGACCAATCAGAGGCTGCAGGAGATCGCCCGGCAAACCACACCCATGCTCACGGCGCATTACAATGCCATTCGCCTGAACGAAGCGCTTTTCAAGCGGATTCAGACCGTGTACGACAACCGGGAGAAGCTCGGGCTCGACCGCGAGCAGATGATCATGGTCGAAAAAACCTATCAGGATTTCGAGCGGGGAGGCGCCGCCCTGCCCGCGGACAAGCGGGATGAATTCAAAAAACTCAGCCAGCGCCTTTCCATGGTCTCTCTGCAGCTGGGTGAAAACCTTCTGGCGGAAAACAACGCATTTGAAATCATCGTGGAAGACCCTGCCGATCTGGACGGACTTCCGGAGAATGTGATTCAGGCGGCCGCCGCAGAGGCCCGGCGCAAAGGCCGGGAAGGCCAATGGGTTTTTACGACCGCTTTTCCCCTCCGCGTTCCCCTGCTGCAATTCGCCGAAAACCGGGAACTGCGCAGACGAATGCTCACGGGATACGTGAACAGAGGCGATAACAACAATGAAAACGACAACAAGGACCTTTTCATCGAGCTGATGCTCCTGCGCCGGCAGCTGTCGGAAATGCTGGGGTATCCGAATTATGCCGAGTATTTTATCTCCATTCAAATGGCTCAAAAGCCGCAGAATGTGTACGATTTCCTTTACAGGGTCTGGGAGCCCGCTCTGGAGCGCGCCAAGATGGAAAGAGCCGAAATGCAGGCCATTATCGACCGGGAGAGCGGCGGTTTTCAGCTGAAAGCCTGGGACTGGTGGTATTACTCCGAAAAACTTCGCAAGGAGAAATACGATCTGGACGATGACGAAGTCAAGCCCTACTTCACCATCGAAAACGTGAGAAACGGCAGTTTCATGCTCGCCAACAAACTCTGGGGGCTGACCTTCATCCCGCGTCCGGAAGTGCCCGTTTACCATGAAGAGGTGGAAGCCTATGAGGTGGTCGATCACGACGGCAGCCACCTGGCGGTTCTGCTTATCGATCCGCACCCCAGACCGGGCAAGCGCAGCGGCGCCTGGTGCGGCACCTACCGGAGCGGCAGTTATACAGACGGCGAATGGGTCGCGCCCGTGGTGACCATGGTGATGAACTTTACCCGCCCGTCCGGCGGCAAACCCGCGCTGCTCAGCTGGGATGAAACGACCACCTATTTCCACGAGTTCGGCCACGCGGTCCATAATTTTTTCTCAAAGGGCCGCTACCTGAGAACCAGCCGAAGCGTGCCCCGTGATTTTGTCGAGCTTCCCTCGCAAATTCTGGAAAACTGGGCGGGTGAGCCCGAGCTGCTCAAGGCCTATGCCGTTCATTATCAAACCGGTGAGCCCATGCCGGATGCGCTTATTGCCCGTCTGGAAGAAAGCGGGCATTTCAATCAGGGATTCATGAATGTGGAATACCTGGCGGCCGCCATACTGGATATGGATTGGCATACCATCCAAATCACCGCCGACACCGATGTCAACGCTTTTGAGAACGCCAGTATGCAGCGCATCGGCCTGATCGATGAGATCTATCCCCGTTACCGCACAACCAACTTCGGCCACATTCACGGCAGCGGATACGCCGCGGGATACTATGTGTATCGATGGGCCGGTGTACTCGACGCGGACGCGTTTCAGGCCTTCAAGGATTCGGGTGATCTCTTCAATCAGGATCTGGCCCGGGCGTTCCGCAAATACATCCTGGCAAACAACGCTCTTTATGAGGGCATGGACGCCTATGTCCGGTTCCGGGGTCAGGAGCCGGATATCGATGCTTTCCTGAAAAGAAGCGGCCTCAAATAATGCCGGATTGACTGAACGATTCAGGCGAAAATTTACGCAAAACACAAAGGGCAAGGAAGGTTTCCTTGCCCTTGCTGTTGGATCAGCTGATCACGCCATAAATATATTCCCGCGTCATTTCCTGGCGGGGGTTTTCGAAGACCTCCCCGGCGGGTCCGTGTTCGATGAGTTTTCCCATATACAGGAAAACCACATAGTCGGCCAGGCGCCGGGCCTGGCGCAGAATGTGGGTGACGATGATGATGGTGTAATTTTTCTTCAATTCCAGAAACCGCTGTTCGATTCGCTGACTCGAACGGGGATCCAGGGCCGATGTGGGTTCGTCTCCCAGTATGATTTCAGGCTCCACGGCCAGGCCCCGGGCCAGACACAATCGCTGCTGCTGGCCGATCGAAAGCGCCGATGCCGGGGTGTTCAGGCGGTCTTTGACCTCTTCCCAGAGGCTTGACATGCGCAGATTGCGCTCCACGATCTCCTTCAGCGCTTTTTTGCTTCTCACCCCGTGTATGCGGGGACCGTACGCGACATTGTCGAATATGGACATGGGCAGCGGATAGGGCTTTTGGGAGAGAAGACCCATTTTCTTTCGGATACGAGTGACATCCACCCCGGATTCATAGATGTTCTGACCGTCCACGCAAACACTGCCGGAGATGCTGATTCCGTCCACAGGCTCGATGAGGCGGTTAAAGGATTTGAGCAAAGTGGTTTTTCCGCAGCCTGAGGGGCCGATGATGGCGGTGATTTTCTTGTCGGGAATATCCAGGGAGATATTTTTAAGAGCGTGCTCTCTGCCGTAATGAACGTTGAGATTTCTGACACGGATATGGGATTGAAAAGTCATGGCATTGTTCCTTGAATCATGAAAGAGAGATTCCATCTTATTTGATAATATTTTTTGACGACTTTCGAATGAGCAGCCGTGAGGTCACGCACACGAAGAGGATGACGATCGTCAATATCAGGGCCGACGCGTAGGCCCTTTGCTGAACCTCGGGAAAGGGCGTGCCGAGCTGAAAAAAGATCGCCAGGGGCAGGGTGGCGGCCGGCTGAAGCAGCGACCCGGGGATATGGTCGGTGAATCCGGCCGTGAAGATCACGGAAGCCGCGTCTCCGATGCCCCGGCCGAAGGCGATCAGCACGGCGGTCAGAATTCCCGGCAACGTTTGCCGCGTCATCACTTTGAAGGCGGTTTCCACGCGTGTGGCGCCCAGGGCATAGGATGCATCGAGCAGTTCCGCGGGCACCATGCGCATCACTTCGTCCATGGTTCGGCTCATGATGGGAAGCACCAGCAGGGTCACGGCGATCATGCCGCCGAGAAGCGAGGCGCGCAATCCCAGAAACAGCATGATGGTGAATCCAAAGGCGCCGTACACGATAGAGGGTACGCCCCAGAGAACGTCCAGGGAGAAACGGGTAAAAGCGGCCAGATAAGATCGTTTGCCGGCGAATACGTTCAAATAGAGTACGATTGGGAGGCTGAGGAGCAGGCTCAGCAGCGTCGCACCGCCGGCCAGGTACAGAGAACCGACAATGGCGTTGAGAATGCCGCCTTCCTTGCCCAGATAAAATCCGCCTCTGGGGGTTTTGGTGATCATATCAAGGTTGAGGGCCGGCAGTCCTTTCAGGAGAATGGTGGCCAGGATTAATGCCAGGACGGACAGGATAATGAGAGAAGCGGCCTTCATAAGGCACCCGGCGGCTTTTTCTTCGAGCAATTTTCGATTCATCAGCGGGTTCTCCTTGATACGCGGATGAGGATGAGCCTTGAAAGTATATTAAACAACAGGACGACCGTCAGTAAAATCAGAGAAGAAAACAGCAGGGCCGAATCGTACAGCGGCACGGACATCATCTCTCCGTAATGATTGGCGATCAGGGCCGGCAGGGGATAGGCCGGATCGAAGACGGACTCCGGCAATCGGGCGACGTTGCCGGCTACCATGAGAACGGCCATCGTTTCACCGAAGGCTCTTGACAGCCCCAGGACAATGGCCGCGATCACACCCGCAAGACCCCTGCGCAGAACCACATGTTTGATGGTCTGCCATCGGGTGGCTCCCAGGGCCCATGAGGCTTCACGCACTTCATAGGGTATGGCGCGAAAGACCTCGATTATCACGTGAATGATGACAGGAAAAATCATTACGGCCAGGACCATGCCTCCGGCCAGGGCGCTGTAACCCGTTGAGAAGACTCCGAAGAAGGGAGCGAGATGGTCCTTGATGAAAGGAACGATGATCAGTACGCCCCAGATGCCGTAAACAACGGAGGGAATGCCGGCCAGCAGATCGATGAGGGGCGAGGAAAAATTTCGAATCCGGGCGGGGGCATATTCCGACAGATAGACGGCGGTCAGGATACACAGCGGCACGGCGATGGCGACAGCGATTCCGGTCACCCAGAGCGTGCCCATGATAAACGGGAGAAATCCGAATTCTCCCCGAAGGGGATGCCATGAAGAGGAAAAGAGCAGGCGGTTCAGTGATTGATCCATGAGAATCGGCCGGGATCGCAGGAACAGACCCGCGGCCATGGCAAATACAATCAGTGCCGAAAACACGGTCAGCGTCTGAAAAAACCATCCGGATAATCTGTCGGCGGCTCTTCGTATCACGATGATTGCCGAATTATTAATCCAGCACCCGTCCGGCCGATTGACGGCCTTTTTTTTCTGAAGGCGTGTGATGTCAGTTTCATTCTTCAAGGAGACGCAATCCTTCCTTCAGTTTATCCGCGGGCAGGGGAATGTATCCGGCTTCCGGGACATACTCCTGACCCCGGGTGAGCACCCATCGAATGAACCGGATAACCGGCTCGCGAGGGGGCTTGCCGCGGGATACGAAGTAAAGATCCCGGGCCGGAGGCGAGGGATACCGGCCGGCTCCGATGGCCTGGACGATCTGATCCCGGGTGCCGTAGAAATCTTCATCGGGATCGACTCGTCCGTTGCCGTTCAGATCGATGGGCGGAATCCAAATTCCCTTTACGGGCATTCTCGTCCGGGCGTCATAGGCATAATTGATATTGTTGTAACCGATACCCAGAGCGTCTTTCCTCACCGCTTCGGCCAGGCCCGGATCTCCGTAAACGCCGATATCCAGAAGATCTTCCTGATTCCCGCCCAGATATTTGGCCCACATTTCCGCGGCGCCGCATGCGTCGCTGCGGGTATAGACATGGATGGCGGCCCGGGGGCTCCCTTCGGCCAGCTCGCTCCAGAGGGTGATCTCTCCGGTGATCCAGATCCGGATGAATGATTCACGGGTGATGCCTTTTTCAAGAAGAGAGGGCAGAAAGGGATTGGATGCGCTGACGGTTGGCACGACCGCATCCCGGGCCACCGATACCCACCAGGCCCCCTGCTGTTTTTCCGCCGGATAAATATCGCGGGAGACCATGCCGATATCCACGATACCGGCCAGACAGTCGGCCATGCCCTTGCCGGCGCCGCCGGCTCCGATATCGATACGCGTTTCCGGATAGAGTTTCCGATATTCCTCGGCCCATTTGACGACCAGCGGATAAAGCGCCCAGGCTCCGGAAAAACTGACGGAGCCTTCCGGACCGGATGGAGGGGCCGGCCTCGCGCCGGAGATGTTTGCGAAAAGCATGGCTCCTGTTATCAGGCAATGAATGCATTTTTGCATAAAAGATTCTCCCGTATTGAACTTCAATAGCCGATCTGCCACTGAACGGCCCACTGATTGTGACAGGTGGATGATCCATGTTCTCTGTGAATCGCATAGTGGGTCTGAAGCCGGCATTTTCCTCCCATGAGCCAGTTGATTCCCAGGGTGAGGGCCGACTCTTCATCCTTCTCCAGATCCGTATCGGGATTCAATGTATCGTACTTGAGGATGCATTGAAGCATTCGGCCCGCGGCCAGAGCGGCCTGGACGTACCATCCCCCGCGTCTGATGTCTCCATCACGTCCGGAAATGTATTCACTTCTTAAAGAGAGGCGTTCGGACGTAATGGTCAGTTCGATTCCCTCGCGGTTGCGGATCCGTTTCTCGAGTGCGTCGCCTGCTTCGGTCATGCGGCCCCGGTACAGGGAGCCGCCCAGTATGATCCCGCCCGCAGGATGGAGCAGGATGCGAAACGCCACATCCTTGTGATCGTCCCTGTCTGTGGCATTGATTCCGGATCCATTGAAAAGACCCAGAAAAAATTCCATGAGAGGTCCCCTGGCCGTGGGCAGCATTCCGCCGCTGAGGCGGATTCCCGTGTCCCGGCCGTTCTGATTGCCGAGAATGTCCCGGCCCCGCGCGGCCAGGGCTTCCACGACCGAAGACCGGTTGATGGTTTCCAGGGCCGCGCTGGAAAGGAGATTTTCCGCGCTGAAAGGAATCTTGAATTGGCCTGCGGAAACCGTCCAGAGAGGGGCCAGTACAAAAATCAGCTCGGCATCCAGCAGCCTGGCCGAAGAACCGCTCCAGTCGTCGCCCTGAAGGCGGTACTGTAAACGCTCATTGAACCGGCCGCTCCAGCTCAGTCGTGCCCGCCTGAGTCGGAATCCGTGAATATCTCCGCCGGGCGCGTTGTATTGGGTCTGCACATATCCCGAAAAAGTCACGGGCTGTTTCGTATCTGCCGGTGCGGACAGGGCTGCGGACGGTATCCAGCCGGCCAGTTGAGTCATTGTCGAAAGTATGATGAATTTGCGGTTCATGAAAACTCCTGATCAGCCGGGTGCCGGTATATCCATGGTTAAACAAATGCTGTGCCATAATCGGGGACTATATGTAAGTCACATAAAAACAGCAACAGGAAATAAATTCACTTGCATTTGATAGATATAGGCCGTATCATATGGTGGTTATAGACTGTTAAATATAGTAGATAACTATTAAATATGGCGGGATAAACATGGAAGCTTTTAAAGAGATATTGCTGAATGTGTGGAAAGAAGCGTGCCGGCATATCGAGATCACCGAATCGCTGCCTTTGATCGCACGGCTTCTGAAGACGCGTATGCCCCTGGAACAGATGCTGATCCGGCGGATCGATCCGGACCGTCTGACTGTCGATACGCTGGCCGCCGGATTCAAGGGAGCCGATCCGGAGCCGTTGGCCTCTGTCCACCGTGATCGGGAACAGATTGAGAAGCTGGCTTGCTGGCATGGCAAAGGCCGGATCGTCCGCAGTCGGGTGGATCATGAGAGAAAAATTGTCTTCCTGTGTCTTGCGGCGGAAGAAGGGCGCGACGTGATGGCTCTTCCCCTGCCTGCGGACAGGAGCGGCTTGCCCCTGCTTCTGATCATAGCCGGGCCCGGCTGCCTTTTCGAGCCGGTGTATGACGAAATGGTATACGCTCTTCAGGAACCTCTCGCTGCGGCCATGGAGAACGACTCCCGTCTGAAGGAAGTGATGCATCTCAGAGAAGCGGCCGAGGCGGATAGAAAAACCCTTCTGGCCAAACTCAGCCGAAAGGAGATGGGAGATGTGATCATCGGGGCGGAGGGTGGATTAAAAACCGTTCTGGAACGGGCCGTGCTGGTGGCGGATTCGGATGTGCCGGTTCTGATTTTCGGAGAGACGGGCACAGGCAAGGAAGTCGTGGCCCGAACCATTCACAATCATTCTTCCAGGGCTCACGGTCCTTTTATTCGGGTCAACTGCGGCGCGATACCTTCAGAGCTCATCGATTCACAGCTCTTCGGCCATGAAAAGGGGGCGTTCACGGGCGCAGTCGAGACTCGAAAAGGATGGTTTGAACGGGCCGACGGCGGTTCATTGTTTTTGGATGAGATTGCCGAGATGCCCCTGGAAGCACAAATTCGCCTGCTGCGTATCCTTCAGGACGGGTGGATGGAAAGGGTCGGCGGTAAACAGGCGCTCAGAGTCGATGTGCGAATCATACTGGCCACCCATCGGGATCTGGCTTCTATGGTTTCAAAAGGAACTTTTCGTGACGATTTATGGTACCGGATTTCGACATTTCCCATCTTTATACCACCTTTGCGGGACCGGCTGGAGGATTTGCCGCCGCTGGCCGAGCATTTCGCGAAGCGGTCGGCCATCCGTTTCAGTCTGCCGTTCATCCAGCCGTTGCCGGAGGATATTCGGCTTCTGGGAGCGTATTCCTGGCCGGGTAATATTCGGGAACTGGGTACGGTCATCGACCGGGCCGCTCTCTTGGGCAACGGCCGGTGTCTGGAGATACAGAAAGCTTTGGGCCTGTCTGATTATCCTTCAGCCGGAAGTCCAACGGTGCCGGCAGGTCATCGCGGGCTAAAGGAAGAAGGAATCCTGTCCCTGGACAGGGTCATGAAAAATCATATCGAGGCGGTTCTGAAGCAGACCCACGGTCGTGTCGAGGGAAAGGGGGGGGCGGCCGACCTTCTGAAGATCAATCCCAATACGCTTCGCGCCCGTATGCGGAAGCTGGGCGTTCGGCGTCAACAGGCATCATGATTTTTATCGGGTTATGATTTACGCCTAACGACTTACGCTCCTCCTCACCGGTTCGTATAGAGCATCTTTCGGGGAATCGGCTGTTTTTTCAGGCCGGGTCCCTGTATGCTGACGGTCAGCTCGTCGTGCCCGGTTTTCTCGAAAAAACCCGCCATGATGGGGTGAATGCCGCGTGCCAGCGCGATGGTGCCGGACTTTTCCGTCAGACCGTGCAGCCCGTCGTTGTCCACCACGAGCTTCGGTCCGATGGTCAGACTCGATCCGTCGTCCGAGTCGGTGAAGAAAGTGTACACCCCGTCGCGCGGAATGCGGATAAAACCCGTGTACCGAAAACTGAAATACTCCTCCCGATCGCGAGGACCAAAACCGAAGTCGTCCAGTGTCCCCTGTTTGACCGGCTCCAGGCGGTCGAAATCCGGAAGCCGGTCCCAGTCTCCTTCATAGTATTCATATCCGATGCCACGCCGCAGGCCGCGCGCGATGAGGGCCGGACGGGGTTTGACCTTGCGATACTCCGCCGAGGCCGGTCCGCTGACGGCCTTGCCCTCGCGGAACAGCCGGGCCGTGAGGGTCATGGTCTTTTCCAGCCGCACCGGACCGTCCGCTGAGGGAGAATCCGCTGTGGGGACCGAGCCGTCGAGAGTGTAATGAATATCCACATTCTCCCGGTCCGTGACGATCTCCACATCCATGTGATCGATGAATATGGAGTGATCGGCCCGGAAAACCGGGGGTTCGCTGATATCGGGACGGCCCTGTATGTCCAGTGCCACCACCGAGTTCCGGGCGTCCGGGGCCCGGCGGGGCAGTTCGATGACAATGGCGTCTTCATCACGGAATACGGTCAGGGCCTGGCCCGGGGCGGCCATCAGGACCGCGCGCAGGGGGCTGTTGAATATACCCGGAACCCGAAGTTTGCGGTCCCCTGGCCAGTCGAACACGTGCAGAAAGAGCCGCGTGCCGCCGCTGTCCAGTGCTTTTTGAGTGCACCGGCCCCATTCCAGATTCGCGAAAGGGCCGGCCTGTGTGCCGTAAACGGCGTCTCCGTTGACCTTCATCCATTCTCCGATCTCCCTGAGACGGTCCACACTGGCTTTGGGAAAACGGCCGTCAGGCCGCGGACCCACGTTCAGCAGGAAGTTGCCCCCTTTGGAGACGATATCCGCGAGAATCCGGATCAGTTCCGCGGCGGATTTGTGGTTGTGGTCGTGTTTGTTGTAGCCCCAGTGATTGTTCATGGTCATGCAGGTTTCCCAGTCCACTCCGGACAGGCCCGCGGCGGGAATCTGCTGCTCCGGCGTGCCGAAATCCCCGGAGTACCGGCCGTCGCGGGTCATTCCCTCCATGCCCGACCGTCCGCCGCCCACCCGGTTGTTGACGATGACCGACGGCTGCAGGTCCAGGCAGAGATCGTAAAGAGCCCGGCCGCAGGCGGGTTTCCACGTGTTCTCCCACTCGCCGTCGAACCACATGATATCGACATTTCCGTATCCGGTCAGCAGTTCCGTCACCTGATTTCTCAGATAGGCGACGTAACGCGTAAAATCGGCTCCGTCGGCCGTGCGGTCGTCTTCCCAGTCCCGCCTGGGAAGGTAGTCGGGGTGATGCCAGTCCATGATGGAATGGTACCAGCCCAGGCGCAGACCCCGGCCGCGGGCGACTTCGGACAGCTCGGCCATGATATCCCGCTGAAAGGGAGTGGACATGATATCGAAATCCGTGAATTTGGAATCGAAGAGACAGAACCCGTCATGATGCTTGGTGGTAATCACCATGTATCGCATGCCGGCTTCCAGGGCCGCCGAGACCCATTCCTCCGCGTCGAAATGCACCGGGTTGAACGCGTGAACAAACTCGTCATAGGTCTCCAGCGGGATTCGGGCCGTGCTGCGTATCCATTCCCCGTACCGGGTCTCGCCGTTCCATTCTCCGCCGGGAACGGCATACAATCCCCAGTGGATGAAGAGACCGAAACGGGCCTCGCGCCACCAGTCCAGCCGCGGATCCGGGGTCTTTGTGTCCGAAACAGGTCCGCAGGCAGACAAGGCCAGCAGCAGTGCGGCGGCGCAAAAAACACGATTTGTTTTCATGAGACTTCCTTCCTTTGTGTTCGCGAGGATCCCGGATAACTTTCGAACCGGGCGGTTCGGGAAAAGAGACCGTTTGAATGGTACAGAATCTTCGAATGAAAATCAAGACGATTGTAAAAATCACATGAAAATCGATGGATTTTTACGTATATTTCCAGAATCATCTACAACGGGGAATCTCGCTCATGAAATCCTTTCACACTTTATGGATTACTCTGTTTTCGCTGGTTTTGTCCGTACCGGCCGCCTCGCAGCGTCTGGATCCCGGCCGGCTGGTTTATTCGGGCGCTTTCCGTATGCCCGATTCCGAACCCTATGAGCATGGATGGTACTGGGGAGGAAGCTCGGCGGCGTATTATGGACAGGGAGACCCAGGCGGTCCGAATGACGGGTTCCCGGGATCCATTTTCGGAACGGGCCATAACTGGAACGTTTTTGTGGCGGAGATCGATATCCCTATACCGGTGATCTCGCAGGCGAAGAATCCCGATGAGCTGAATACGGCCCGCTTTCTTCAACCCTTTCATGACGTCAGGGGGCGTCTGTTCGAGGACGCGGCCGGGCAGCCGATTTTCTATGAAATCCTTCGAACCGGGATGGTCATCCTGCATTCAGGAGAAAACCGGACTTCACCCAAACTCGTGATGGCCCGGGGGCAGCATTTACAGGAAGACCGGCAGGATCCCTCGCACATGTGGTGTGAACTGAATCTGAGCGATCCTCACCCCCGCGGAAACTGGATTTTCGGCCTCTATACCAACTACACGACCTGTGATTATATGTTCGAGATACCGGATTCATGGTCCGATACTCACGCTCCGGGTATGAGCCTGGCAACGGGGCGGTTCCGGGACGGCCTGTGGAGCGGCAGGGGGCCGGCCCTGTTCGCGTTCCGTCCCTGGCCCTCCGATACCCCCGCGGACGGAGACACGATTACGGAAATCCTTCCGCTTCTTCTGTACGGCATTCAGCAGCCGGGCAATCAGCACATCCAGACCGATCCCTCCATGCGGATGGACGGATTCCGTGAAGCCGATGAATGGGTGGGAGGCGCCTGGATCGAGACCGCAGAGGCATCGGCTGTGGTACTGGTCGGCACCAGGGGGCTGGGAGAGGTGTGGTACGGTCTGCCGGACGGCACGGTCTGGCCGGACGAGCCGCCCTATCCAGACGATCCGGAAGACCAGCGGGGATGGTGGTGTGAGGAGTTTGAGGCGCAATTGATTTTTTTCGATACCGGAGACCTGGCGGATGTGGCATGCGGCCTTGCCGACCCCTGGGATCCGCAGCCCTACGCGGCCTTTGACCTGACGCCTTTTCTGTACAGCGTCTCCTCCCCTCAGCAGAAAGAGCAGGTAAGCGCGGTGTGCCACGATCCCGTGAACAATCGGCTTTACATTTTCGAGCCGCTGGCCGATGAAGACAAGCCGCTGGTGCATGTGTTCCGGATCCGGATGGAAACATCCGTCCGAGAATCGGAAAAATCGATTGAACCGGGCCTGATCCTGTTCCCCAATCCCTTCAACATGGAGACGACGGTTCAATTTACGCTTGAACGGGCCGGTCCGGTGAGAATGCGGGTATATGATTTACGAGGCCGTGAGGTCCTGTCTGAGACCGTTTCCGGGCTGACGCCCGGTCCTGTGAAAATTCGCCTTCGCTCCGAATCCCTTTCAACAGGTGTATACGGAGTGGTGATACAAACCGGTCAGATGGTCCGGACCGGGAAGATGGTGGTGATGAAATAGAGCGGTCTACCGTATTTTTACAGAGACCGATGTAACTTATCAGCCGGATCAGCGTATATTCTCATGAACGGAAAATTGGAAAAAGGAGGATTTCATGAAACGGTTTTCGATTCTGATTCTGACCGCGCTCTTTCTGATTCCACTTTGCCTTCAGGGACGGGACCAGGTGCGTGCCGAGGAAATCATTGTGCTGATCGACAACGGACAACCGGTTGATTTTCGTGATGTCGAGATCGTCGGAATACTGGATTTTACGGGTGTCGATGATCGACGGCTCGTCCGTGACAGCCGCAGTTTCTGGGGTTTCCTGAACCAGGGCAGCCGGGTCTATGAATGCCGGGTCAGAGTGCCTGTCCGGTTTATCGACTGTGTTTTTCAAGATGATGTTCTGGCCTATTACAATGACCGTAACCGGGATGTCTTAAACGTTGTTTTTTATGAGAACGTCACTTTCGAAGGCTGTCGGTTTATGGGCAAGGCGCACTTCAAGTATGTCAAATTCCTGAGAAACGCTGAATTTGCGAATACCTCATACAGGGATGAAGCACTCTTCAAATATACGGAATTCTCGGGGCCGGTCGATTTTTCGCGTTCCCGGTTTGAGGGTGAAGCCAACTTTAAATATGTCAAATTCCCCAATGCCGCGCGTTTCGAAGACGCTGTTTTCAGAAGAGAAGCCAATTTCAAGTTCGCCACTGTGGACACGGACGCCGATTTCAGAAATGCCGAATTTCGGGGCGAGGCCAATTTCAAGTATACCAAATTTTTCGGTTCCGCTTTTTTCAACGGCGGATCATTTTATCGCCTGGCCAATTTCAAATACACCAAATTCAGCGAAAAGCCGGATTTCGATGAAACGGAGTTCGCCGGAAGCACCGATTTTAAATACACCAAGGTCCAGGGGCGCACGTGGAAGCATTTCCGTTGACGTGAAAAAAGCACGAAGATCCGGAAGAGCCTCCACGGTCGGGATCTATTGCCGGAACCCGAATTCTCCCTTTTCAACGGACCAGTCTGTTCCGAAATAACCGACGGCTCTCAATCCCTTCTCCGGGTCTTCGGCCGCCGAGGCATCGAATACGAGACAGTCCGGTATGCCCCAGCCGGAATACAGATAGGGGCGCGTGTTGGTCAGCTTCATTCCCAAAATGCCGGTCCCGGCAACCACAGCCACCATGGCGGTTTCCGAATCGGGCCGTGGATAGGCCATAAGGCAGGCCAGGTCATCGCCTTTCAGCCGGGTTTTCCCGATCTGGATCCGGTTTCTGAAAACCTGAACCGGACAGTTTCTCAGTAGTGAATTCCAGGTGCCGTTGGTCTCCGCGTTTCCATAAAGAATCACGCTGCGGTCTTTGGCCGCGGACGGATGGAAGTCCCGATCCGCCACTACATCCACGGATCCGTTGCCCTGAATCCAGAAACATTCGGCGTCATACCGCGCCTTGGAAAAAGCCCACGCGTTTTCTTCGGCTCCGCCCCGGGTTCCATAGACGAAAATCATGTGATGATTGAATGCTTCCTTGAAAGGACCGTATCGGTGGGGGCCTTTCTCACGTGAAGAAAATATTTTCGAGGCCTTCCATCCATTCACTTCCCGTTCCAGCCACAGGCGCTCCTGAGCGGGCGACAGACCGGTCAATGTGTCTCCGTCCAGAATCACCGTATAGCTCCCTGTTTCCGGAGTCGTTTCCGGCGTCTCCAGAGAGAGTCTGAAAATGTTTTCCGTGACTCCCGCAAACCGCTCGGTTCCCGGATACCATGTCATATCGGCTCTCGAAATCTCCGAATGCCGCTGCTGCGCCTCGATTCGCAGCCAATGTCTCGATGCCGATATCCCGGGATTGGACGTGGAGAATGACACCGATCGCGGGCGGCCCGGAGGAAGAGAGCGTCGGGCGAAAAAATCGAACATGGGCGCCCAGTCCACGCAATCCACGCCCGGTTCATCGGAGCGGTCCCACCAGTGACCGGCCCCGGGTTCTTCGTGATATTGAAAGTCGTGATGGAATCCGGCCAGATGTCCGGCCATGGTCCGGGCTTCGGATACGGGTACGGACTCATCCGCGTCTCCATGCAGAATATACACACCCACTCCGTTCAGATTGGAGGTCAGGGCCAGAGTATTGCCAGGGTTCATCGTTCGCATCATCAGTCGTGACAACGGGGATTCACTGCCTTTCTGCTGGCGGGGGGCATAGGTGGAAAAACTGATCCATCCGGCGCTCGGCCCGATGGCCGCGAACCGGTCCGGATAGGTGACTCCCAGATGCCAGGTGCCGTGTCCCCCCATGGAATGTCCGGTCAAATAGATCCGTTCCCGGTCTGCGTTCAGATGGTTTATGGCATGCTCGAGTGCTTCCATTGCGTCGATGCGGCCCCAGTCTTCCCAGTCATATCCGAAGGGGCGGCGGTTCGTCGCTGCGACCACATGCGTTCGTTCCTTGGGATGATAGGAACGGGCCTGGTTGATCGCCTCCACGCCGGCGCCGTGCACGGACAGGACCAGAGCGGCGGGTTTGACGGTTTGCCGGGCCGGTGTCACGGCGTAGTACTGCACGCTGCCGTCGATGGACGAAACATAGGTGCGCCGATGAATGTCCGGTAAATTTTTTACGCCGATGGAAACAGAGGCGGTATCGATGAGCTCTTCGCCCTTCAGCAGATGAAGGTCCAGCCTGTAATATCCCGGTTCCAGACCGGATTGCTGGACTCCGAACGGCATTTTCCTCACCGAACGGGGTGCCAGGACCGGCAGCTTGGTGCGTGTCCATGTGCCTTCGGAGACGCGTGTTTTCAGAATCAGATCGGACAGATCGCTATCCCCCGCGTTGGTAACCGGCACAGCTCCCGAGTGCGGGGAACCATTCAGCAGGTCGGGGAGGGTCAAATCCCGAGTATTGAGAAAAACCGGCTGTGACGGCACCAGGAACCGGGCCCGGAAGCGGCCGCGGCTGCAGCGGAAAAGGAGATGATTGTCTCCCTCGCGCATTCGGACGGGTATCTGAAAATAGTCGAAACGGGGTTCCCAGGATTCGTACTGTTCTTTGACGCCGTATTTATTGGTGCCTCTCGGACGGCCGTTGATATACGCATATTGGTGGCCTCCGGCTTCCAGAATCAGTGTCTGTTCCCGATCGAGTGTGAGGGTGAAGGCCGCATAAGCGTCCCGAAGTATGCGGTCTGAGAACCATCCCGCTGAATCGGCTTCCAGCTGGGACCATACAGCCGAATCGCCGTCAAGGAACCATTCCGTGTCTCCTTCCTTGGGGGGGCGCCATTCACCGCGGATCATGCGGAGTTCGACGGGATCTATGGAGACCGGGGAAGCGCGGTAAATTCGGGGAACCGGTACGATAAAGCAGTGAGCGGGCTGAATAACGGCACTCCGTCCGGGAATGGTAATCAGAAGGTAACAGAAAACCAGAACGGGCTTTCGCATGTGTGCCTCCTTTAATAAGGGAATCCCTATCGGATTCATGAATAATCCAGGCTAAATGCCGGAAATTCGGCTGACTCTGTGTGCAGGATGAAATTTAAAATGCCAAACATGGAAAAGGTAGCATGTTTAACAGGAAAAGTCAAGATTTTGTTGATTTAAAAAAGAGAGGAATGGAAGGCTGTTAAGGAACAGCCTGTAAAGGAAAAATGGCTTGCTATTCCTTCGTTGAAAACATATATTGTCTCTTATTTCATAAAGGTCGTTTCAGAGCCTCACCCGGTAAAAACCCAAACCTACAGGAAGTCGAATGAGATCAATCGTGTCCAGAGTCATTCCAAAATCGGTTAAACAGAAAATCAGACAATCATCCTTTCTGGAGCGTCGTTATGGGCGAAAATTCGCGCGAACTTCCAAACGAATTGATATCTGTGCCGCCCAGTTTGCACATTTTTTTCATCTGGGCGGTCTGGGTTCGATAGAAGGCAAAACCTGTCTTGAAATCGGATCGGGATGGGTGCTCAGCCACGCTCTCGTCTGCTATCTGATGGGGGCGAAACGGGTTGTTGCAACGGATATTCTGCCTCATGCTCAACCGAAACTGATTCGTGACAGTATTCAAAACGCAGTCATTTATATTCCCAGAGAAATCCTGGCTCCTTTTGGGGATCATTCCAGGTTGAGGCATCGCACGAATATCATTCAGGAAATAAAAAATTTTTCCTTTGAAGAGCTTGAGAAACTGGGAATCGAATATCAAAGCCCGGTCGATTTCTCATGCCAGAAGCTGGATATTAAAGCGGATTTGATCTTTTCCTTTTCCGTGTTGGAGCATGTCGCCCGGGAGGACATACAAAATCTGCTCATCAACGCGGCGGATATTCTCAGTGACGAAGGATCAATGATTCATGAAATCCATCTTGAGGATCATCTGAACTTTCATCAGGATCCCTTCGCTTTTTTCACTCTGCCGGCATCTTCTTACGGACGCGAAAAGCAGGGCTCACGCGGCAATCGCATCCGTTACAGTGAATGGCTGCGAATCTTTCAGTCAATTCCCAATACAGTATCCAGACCGCTTTATGCCCATCGCCGTGTCGACAAGCCTTTTCCCGAACGTATTGATCCCTCGATTGTTCATACGGGGGAAGACGATCTCAGAGTCAGCCATGTCGGTATGATTACGCGTAAAAGCAAATCATGAAAATCCCGCATTGAGCTCTCATATTGAAGCACTCTCCATCAGTCTCCTTGCCTCCAGGGGTTCGCCGCGATGCGGGGCGCGATGGAGGATCAGCAAACGGGATAAGAACGAATAGAGAGGAATCAGCATTTTGGCCAGGGGATGCTCACCCGTGGCCGTTCCAATGTAAAAATACGGCCGACGAAGATAGATCACGCCGTGCAGCCAGTCCCAGAATGTCACAGAATCGGCTGCTCTGGCTTCATTGCGGAAAGCCTGCGACGCGGCTCTCCTGGATTGTCGTGATTGCATCGAGGAACTCCGAAAGAGGGCGAGTATTGTCAATCAATGATAAAGCGGAACTCGATCAATTGCAAGAGAAAAGACGGCGGGGCCCAAAAAAACAAAAGCCTTCAATCTCGCCGGTTTTCCGACACGAAAAAGAGGAACGGACAAAAGGCCGGTTTTACGGGTTTATTTGATGATAATCTCGTCGCAGAAAATCCAGGCCGGCTCGCCGGCTCCGGGATGATCCTCGGGGCAGGTTCCCCGGTTTCTGGCCGTGATGCGCAGATACCGGACCTCTTCGCCTATACTGGCCGAGAACTGATGATAAACCGATCTCTGACGCACGGATACCGAATGGCTCAACTCGGCTGCCGTGTTGTAGCTGATTCCATCTTCGGAAGTTTCCACGATCAGCTTTTCCGGAAGAAAGATCCAGGCCCCGGTTGACTGCAGAAATCCCGCGGACACACGATGCAGGGGCATGACGGTTTTCAAATCAAGAATGATCTCCATGTCGCTGCCTTCGAACCCCATCCAGGATCCATTGTCATGGTTCAATGAACCCATCAGCCCGTCTGTCAACAGTCCGGCATCGGGTCTGCCGTAACGCGGGCTGGGTTGACTGAGCCATTGGATCGGTTTACCCATGCCTTTGTGAAGCGTGATGTCCTGAACCGTAATGCGGCCCTTGCGCTCATTGTTTTGGAAAATGCAGGTTTGCACGCGGGATGACTGGCGGAGCAGGACCGGGTTGACGTAACGGGGTGATACGGGTTTCGGACGCGTGCCGTCGAGCGTGTACCGAATATCCGGATTCGGCTGCTCCGATTCCAGGAACAGATAGACTTTATCGGTGCGTTCGTCGTACCGGGTTCTGACTTCCACGCGGAACGAACCCGGCGCGTACACGATGTTTCGGCGGTCGAGCCGCGCCTTGTGAGCCTGCAGCCGAGTCCGAAAATCCGTCCAGTTTCGGGTTTCAGCCGGAGACCAGACTACCTCGGACAGGGCGATGAGGCGGGGCAGGGCCATGTACTGGGCGTGTTCGGGTGTGGGGATGTATTCGGTCCAGACATTGCCTTGGGCGCCGAGAACACGTGACGCCTGCCGTTCCGTCAGTTCCGGGGGTGTCGGTTCGAACGCGTAGACTTTTTTCAGGGGTGTGTATCCGCCGATGGCTTTGGGTTCGAACTCTGAATCACCCTGATAGTAATCGAAATAACAATGAGACGTGGGGGTCATGATCACGTCATGTCCCATTCGGGCCGCTTCGATGCCTCCCTGTTCACCCCGCCAGGACATGACAGTGGCGTGAGGAGGCAGTCCGCCCTCCAGAATTTCGTCCCATCCGATGATCCGCCGGCCATGCGCGTTGACGAATTTCTCAATTCGCTTGATGAAATAGCTCTGCAATTCATGGACGCCGGAAAGTCCTTCGGCTTCGATACGGGCCTGGCAAAGGGAACAGCGCTCCCATTCGGTTTTGATGGCCTCGTCTCCACCGATGTGAATATAGGGGCCGGGAAACAGGCTCATCACCTCTTTCAGGATATTTTCGATAAACGCGAAGGTTTCTTCATTACCCGCACAGTAAATGGCTGTGGCGGGCCAGATTCCCCCCGGCGGGACCGTAAAGGGGTCGCCCGTGCAGGACAGTTCGGGATAGGCGGCCAGGGCCGAGGTGATATGGGCGGGCATTTCGATTTCCGGAATGATGGTGACAAAACGGTCCTTTGCGTACTGCACGATCTCCCGAATATCACCCTGTGTGTAATAACCCCCGTAAGTCGCCTTCTCGCCGGGTCTCTGCGGCGGCCTCTCGTTCCATGGCACATTCCGGCGATCCACGCGCCAGGCGCCCACCTGTGTCAGGCGGGGATATTGTTTGATCTCGATCCGCCACCCCTGATCATCCACCAGATGCCAGTGAAATGTGTTCATCTTGTGCATGGCCAGGATGTCGATGTATTGTTTGATGAACGATTTGGGAAAGAAATGACGGGATACATCCAGATGCATACCCCGGTACGGGTAACGGGGACGGTCTTCCACGTCGAGACATGGGAGACTGATCCAGGGTCCGGATGCCGGAAGCTTGTCTCGATCGGGAAGCATCTGCAGAAGGGTTTGGGTTCCGTAAAACAGGCCCGCGGGTTCATTGGCTCGAAGAACCAGACCGTCGTGATGCACGGCAAGGGAGTAACCTTCGGCGCCCAGGCCGCGGCCGGCTTTTCTCAAAGACAGCAGAATACCGTCACGTGGATTCCCCCGTTTGGGGATTTCATCCACAATGACGGGAAGGGCTTTCCGGGCGCGTAGCTCTTCAGCCAGAAAATGGGCAATCTGGATGAGCGCTGAATCTCTGGAGTCTATTACGACATGAAAATCCGAGGCCAGTTCAAAGCGGCCTTCGGCTTGTTGAATGCTTGCGGGTTTCGGGATGAGGTTCAGGGTTATATCGGTGCGAACAGGTTCCGGGCTTTTCGTGCATCCTGTCACGAATGCTGCGGCCGCCAGCAGACCCCAAAATCGTTTCATGATGTTCTCCTTGTTTCAAAACCGTACGCAAGTCAAACGGTTGGTTCCGGGCACAGGTTCCCGGGCATTTGTCTCCGGTTCCGCCGAACATCGAATGAACCTGTTTCTCGGTGGTTGATATATTATTGATTTTGTGGAAGGCCTCTTCCCCAAGAGCCGGTGCCACTAATTTACAAACAAACTTTCAGGAATGCAACACCCGAATCAACATAAGGGGCCTGTTGATCGAGTCCGGAAAGAAAAAGGCCCCGTTCCGAACATGGAACGGGGCCTGCAATCAGACCGGCGTATTTCACGCGTCAGCCGTCGATCTCAAGAACCAGAGTTCGAGCCGATTCGGAGGTCAGAGTCTGAATCAGCTTCCGGAAAAGATCGTATTGCTCAGGAGGAATCAGCGCGTTATGAAGTGTCACGGAACGGGTCAGGCTGAGGCCGTCCTTCTCTTCCCAGCGCTGGGAGAAGTGTCCTTCTCCTTCAATATCCACGGCATCGGGCAGACCCGTTACCTTCATATTTTCCGGGAGTTTCAGGGTCAACTCCACGTGTTCTCTCATAGGATGGGGCAGGGCCAGGGTTTCGCTGCGGTTGAAAGCACCCAGCGAAAGACCCCAGGCGTCCACCGCGGAGCGGACGGGCGTGAACAGAACCCGGTTTGTTTCGTCGATCCGCCGGTGTTCCGCCGGGAACGATACGTCCATCTCATAAACGGCTGACTGAAGATTGATACTGACCGGGATGACGGATCGAACCTGCACATCTCCCAGAATGGGACGCAGTTTCGACCGTACGGCCGCGGCCGGATCTTCCGGACCGTTGAAAGGCTCATGAAAGGCGCCTTCGAGCTGCAGCCGGAGCCGTCCTTCCAGAATAAAATCCGGATTCAGAGTCAAACGGGCCCGGATCTGGATGCGGTGATCCATCCCCCGGCCGGTCAGTTCCATCCATTCGGCTCCTTTAGAAGTGACAACAAGTACCCGTTTCCCCGATTCCGAGACATCCAGAAGGCCGGTTTGCACCTGATCCGTTCGAAGGAACAGAGAACGTCCGGCATCGGCCCAGACAGTCGGTTTTCCGAATTGGGTGAGTGTCGGCACGTTTTGAGCGAACGGAACGGTACGCGCGATAAGGGCCAGCTTCGGATCATGCGATTTGAGCATGGCCATCAGCAGAACCGCTTTGTCCATTTCCGTGCCCCGGGCCTCATTCCAGGTCCTGCGTGCGGGCAGAGATCGGTATCCAATCAGCGAAGGATCCAGATTCACATGACCGGTTGCCCTGACCATGCGGGCCTGGATGCTCAGGACGCGCGACACGGGATCCAGAGGCCAGGCCGTGTCTTCCGGGAAAAAGGGTTTGCCGCAATCGGCATCGATCGAACGGTGCAGTTCGGCGGTCAGCGTGTTCCAGTCCGGACAGGTGGAAAAGACAAGCCGCGGCGAGGTGAGTTCAAAAGGGGCGTGATGGGGTTCTGGATACTGTATGTCCAGATTTTCGAATTCCCATGTGTAGCGCGTACTCTCTTCTTCGGTGTCTACTCGAGGTTCGACGGCCGAATTGAACAGATGATAATGAAATGGTGTTCCATTGGGAATTTGCACGGATACCGTATACCGCCTGACCGGATGATCGGTTCCCACAATCTCTTCACCCATGAGCCAGGGCCACAGACCCGGCCGGGTGTCGATATGATAGGCGAAACGGACCGTGCATCCGCGTTCCAGGCCGGTATGGCTGACCACCATCTCACGAAGATGAGCGTACGCAGGCGCCTGATGCACGAAACGCGGCAGTACTTCGTTGAATCCGTTTTCCGGTGTCGGTACCCGGGTGCCGTCGGTCATGGTGGTGACCGACTCATCGACGGTCAAAGTCTGATATTCCGGATTGGTGACGATAAAACTTTCTCCCAGGGCGCGGTTCACGGCGAAATAGGTGAGAAGCCGAACCTCGTGGGAATAATCGGTCCGGATATGTCCGGTTTTATCGAGTGTGTAATTCTTTTCAATGTGCAGATATTCGGCATCGGCGTTTTCCAGGGCCTGCACGGGCCGTGCCAGAAGAGCCAGGATGCCCAGGAGGATGATTTTTCGCATGGCGTCCTCTCAATGCTTGGTGATGATAACCGGCGCGGTACGCGCGCGGTTGGCTTCCTGAATCACTTTCCGGAAATGGGGCCACTCTTCGGCCTGATAAATTCTTTTGGCGAAAGACAGAGTCTGCCGGAAAACGAGACGGTTACGGTTGTATTCGTATTCGGTCTTGAAATCAGCCGGAATTCCGGCCAGCTCTTCGAATTCGGGAGCGTGGGTGACCCTATACCCGGGCGGCAGACGAAGAACCTCTTCCAGGTTCAACAGCTGCGAGCATCGGATTCGAAAGGGCGTGGTGCGTGTGTTCCTGTTCGTGGAATAGGATAGAGCCGGATCCGGGAAGATATGACGCGCGGCCAGGGGAACCAGAATCAGGGCGTCACCGGCCTTGATGGCGTAATCCGGTATGCGGAAAGTGATTTCGATCCGTGTCGGCCGGCTCAGATCGACCGGGTCTGTGAATCGAAGCGAGAGGATCTCCGCCCTGGGTGCCAGATCGGCCAGGGCGCGTTCATAATCGCTTCTCCACTGGAATTTTCTTCCCTTTCGGCGAAGACGCGAATCGGCCTGTCCGTCGCCTTCGACGGTCAGGGTTCCCGTCAGATTTCCCTGGTCATCCAGACGCGTTTCCGCTCTGACGGTAAAAGGGTGGTTCTTGGGAGGGCTGATGGGTGTTGTCATCAAATCGGCGCCTTCGGGAACACCCATCAGGTATTCCTGCTGCTGTTCCAGGCTGGACCACAGTTCACGGGTCAGAGGTACCCAGGTTGGATCGAGCAGCATATAGTCGCCATCGCCGCGTTTCCACACGGTGACGCAATGGTTGAACTGATCGGCCGGAACACGGTCGATGCGCGAGCCGGCCATGGTCATGGCCGGGTAAGATTCCAGGCCCGCGGCCCGCAGCATGGTGATGAGCATGCCGGCCTTGTCCTTGCACACGCCGGCCCGGTCGCGGAAGGTCATCTCGCCGGTGTGCAGGGTGTATCCCTCTCCTTCTCCCATGGACAGTCCGGAATACCGGATTTCATCCGCCACCCAATGCGTCAGCACATCGACTTTTTCCATGTCACTCCGGCAGCCCCGGGTGAGTTCGTCTACCCTGGCCTGAATTTCCGGGGTTACCTCGAAGCTGCCGAAATCTTCATTCACTCCGTAAAACCACAGGGATTTGGCTTCCCAGTCCCGCGTGGTGGACAGGAGCAGCTTGGGGGCCACATCTGAAACTGCGACCATATAGGGTTCGCCCTGGAACGGCTTGATATCCCGGCTTTCGAAATGATAGATCTTTCGGTCTCTCTCCCAGCCGGTCCACACGGTGAGGGCGCCGTTGTAAATGCGGTACTGAAGGGGCTTGTCCTCCGGAAGCGACACGGAATACACCTTGAGTTTCACGGGAGCGTCGCTCCAGAACGGAACGATGTCGTAAAAGTGGCCGCGCATGGGGGGAACAAACCGTTCGTCATCCGAAGAAGAGATCCCGCTGCTGCTTTGCAGAAGGGCATAGGTGAACCCCTTGCGAAAGGTTTTGATCTGCAGGGCATCGCCGGGATGCAGCCTTCCCACGGGAAGCATCTTTTCCCGGGCGCCCCAGTAGATGGCCCGGGCCGGAGCCGCATGGTCCAGCGCTGCATCCAAAGGAATGGTTTCTTCGGATCCGTCTTTTCTCAGGATTCTTGCCATCAAGATATCCACGTGGGCCGAAAGCGGATCGTAATCAAAGTGCTGCACCGCTTCGCGGATACCGCCCTCTTGAGTCAGTATCTTGACAAGCTTGTGAACCGTGACATAACTGAGTCCCGACTCCATGACCTGTACACGGGTGCTGTCGAAGACCACCACGTGACGGGCGTTTTCGGGCTCTCCGGCTTCGGCGATCAGCCGCCGAATAGGGTCGTCCTGTGCCTGTGCCAGGAGTGTTCCCAGCATCCAAAACAAGAGCCAGTATTTGCGCATAATGTGTCCTCGCTTTCGAAGAGAAGCCACCTTCACACGTTTTGGCGGGCGGTTCGGGTTCGCTGTCAATGCCGGATCTCGACCGGCCGGAGCCGGTTGTTTCTTATTGATCGGAACGATTCTTAACATACTTTTCAAGCCAGAAGTTCATCTCCCACAATGTGTGCATGATGGATTCACGGGCCGAATAGCCGTGGCTTTCAAAGGGCAGCATAACCAGCCTTGTCGTGGCGCCGTGACCCTTGAGTGCGTGGTAATAACGTTCGCTCTGAAGCGGGAACGTACCCGAGTTGTTGTCCGTCGCTCCGTGAATCAACAGAATGGGTTCGTTCACCTTGTCCGCGTGCATGAAGGGTGACATATGGAAGTAGACTTCAGGCGCTTCCCAGAATGTGCGCGGTTCGGCCTGAAATCCGAACGGAGTCAGTGTCCGGTTGTAGGCGCCGCTGCGGGCGATACCGGCGGCGAAGAGGTCCGAATGGGCCAGCAGATTGGCGGTCATAAACGCGCCGTAGGAATGTCCTCCGACGGCGATGCGTTCGGGATCCGCAACTCCCCGCCGGACCACCTCATCCACGGCGGCGCGGGCGCTGGCCACAAGCTGTTCGACGAACGTGTCATTGGGCTGGCTGTCGCCTTCGCCGACGATCGGCATGGTGGGTCCGTCCAGTATGGCGTATCCTTCGGCCAGCCAGAGGATGGGACGGCTCCAGCTGATGCGGGCGAACCGGTAGGGTGAGTCTGTGACCTGACTGGCTGCGTCGGCACTTTTGTATTCCCGGGGGTAGGCCCACATGATCATGGGCAGAGGGCCATCCTCTTTTCTGTAACCGGGAGGAAGATAAAGCGTCGCGGTGAGCTGCACGCCGTCGTTTCGCTCGTACCGGATCATCTCCTGAGTCATGCCCTGAAGCTGGGGGTATGGATTGGGGAATCGGGTCAGCGCCTTGATCCGGCCTTTTTTCATGTCACGAAGATAATAATTGCCCGGCTCGTCTGCCGATTCCCTGACGGTGATGATCGTTTTCAGGGGATCGATCACTTCGACCACACGTTCATAATACGGCGCTTCAGATTGCCAAAGGCGTCGGGTCTTGCCGGTTTTCAGGTTAAGTTCATCAAGGAAGGGAAAACTGCCCTCGGGTGAAGCCCCTTGACCGCTTAAGTAGATGCTACTGCGGTCAGAGGAGAATAGGAGCACGGAGGCGTTGCCCTTTCGCTTCATGACCGGGTTCCCGGGATCGCTGTATGCGTCTTCGGTGGAGCGGTCAAATAGCAGCCCGGGTTCTTTTTCCGGATTATCCGGTTCGATGATCCAGGTGCGGGTTTTCCGTGTGGACCACCAGTATTCGGAAATAAGGGCCAGACCGCCGTGGCCCCAGCGAATGCCGGCGTATCGTAAAGCCAGATCAGCCAGAGGCCTGGCCGGTTCTGTGAAAGGAGCCTGGAGGGTGAAGATCCGGTCCCGAATATCGGCCTGCAGGCGGGGATCGCCTTGGTCCATTGCTTCCACCCAAACGAGCGTTGCGGGAGCGTCATCCCGCCATTGAAATGAACGGGGACCTGTTGGAACGGCTTCGAAACCCGTGGGCACGTTCTCCTGAAGCGGCAGGTCGGCGATCACCTTGACCTCGTTGCCGTCCATATCCCAGACCGCCAAACGTCTGGGGAAACTCCGGACCGTCACCAGATAGGAGAAGGGACGCTGAATGGTCTGAACCAGCAGGAAACGGGCATCAGGCGAAGGAGACACGCCCGCGATCAGGCCCGGTTCACCCAGCGGAGTGACGTTTCCGTCCACATGAATCCGTACCAGCTCGGATAGAAGGTAGTATTCGAGCAAATCTTCGTCATGCGGGTTTTTCAGCAGGTCCTGATAAGTCCGGACCGGTGCGCTATGGCCTGTGGTTTCCTGAATCACCGGTGCGATGGGGATCTCCGGGGCTTCAGGTTCAGGACCCTGATTGTCCGGAACCTTTTTTATGATCAGACGTTTTTGGTCGATCCATTGTATAGATGATCCATAGGCTGTGTTGAGACGGTATGGTACCGGCTGCCGCGCTTCCAGAGTGCGGGTGTCCGCCAGCCAGAGGGTTACGTCATCGCCGGTCAGAACAGCCAGGGCCATGTAGCGGCCGTCCGGAGACCATTCCGATTCGAGAATCCGGTCGATTTCAGGCAGTCCTTTGAACGAATACTCCGATCCATCCTTGATTCTCTGAAGATGGATGCCCGTGTGGGTTCTGTAAGGACGGCTCATGCCGTGGGTTCGGGGATTGAGGCGCAGGCCGCCTATGCGAAGCTCCGGCTGTGCCAGCTCGCGTATCGAAGGCATGCCCGGCCGCTGAAGCACGGCCATCCATTCATAACCGGGGTCCATGCTGACCGCAGGAGTCGGGGGCACGTCCACCAGGCTTGCCAGACTCGGGGGTGGTGTGCGGTATCCGATATCACTGCCGCCGGCCGGCGTGAGTCCGAGACAGATCAGGACGGGTATCCATAACAGGGCATTTGTGATTCGGTAAGGATTCGGCTGTTTCATGTCTCCTCCTGGGCTTGAAGATGATTTATGAAGTTGAATTGATCTCCGTTTTTGCGGCTTACGCCGGAAAATTTACCTGTGACGTTTTTTCTTCTCAAATTCCGGTGCTTTCCTGACGGCTGAAAACAGAATCCGGAAAGACCGCAGCAGCAGTTTAATCCCCTGCCGGGGCACGCGGGCCGGATCCTTTCCTGCATTCGGCCAGCCGGGGGCGTCCAGGCGTTCGGAGGGAATGCGCACGGCTTCCCAGTTGCGGAACAGGCGGCCCCATTGGCTGCTCAGAGCCCGGTTCAGCCTCTTCTGGTGAAAAGGATACCAGAAGAAATCATGATAGGCGATGCTGGCCATATAGGACCATGGCGCCAGAATGGTTCTCAAACTCCATTCCATAACTTTTTTCAGGGACCCCCAGTAAATCCGGTGCTGCATGCGGGCTGCGAACGTCATTTTCCGAAAGGGACCCACGAAATTCCAGGGTTTTTCCATCAAATCCCCGTCTCCTCGAATGTCGAGTCTTTTGATATCTCCGCATCCGAGTCCGTGCTCGTGGGCCAGGCGGACGAATTTCAGGTCATTGAGCGGATCAAAGCCCATGAGGTGCGCGGCCGCGGCATCGATGGCCACCTGATCGGCCGAAGCCAGGATTACATTTTTCACGTGCGGGATCATGCAGCGGGGCCCGGGGCCGTCTCCGGCGAATGTGCCGTCCATCACGGCGAAAATGCCGGAATGGATTCTCTGCTGAATGCGCAGCAGGTCGACCAGGGTTTCATGAATGACCGGATGGGTCCAGTGTCTTTTTTCATTCAAAAGACCGCCGAAGGCGTTTTTCATGGCCCCTGTGGTGGTTGTAAAAACATGGGTTTTGACCGTGGGAAGGTGAAGTATGTTGTTCCCGATAAACCGTTTGGGAATATAAAACCCCTTCTTGTACACCGTGGGCAAAACCAGGAGTTCATCGAGGTTTCCGAAAGCATCCTCGATGTGAATCCATTCTTCTCCCTCATACAGATGCACATTTTTCAGGCCGTGGGCTTCGATGACGTGAATCTGTTTGTTTTCACGCTCTCCCAGACGGGCATCCACCACCACGGTGCGGTTATGGCAGCCGTACAGACGTTCTCGTTTGTATCCGTCCCGAATCATCGACCGGACCACACCGTCGAGCTGCCAGGGAGGCGTGGAGCAGGCGGGGAAGAAGGAATGCCAGCTGATGTTGATTTTCAGTCCCGTATCCCTGTCTTTCGGAAGGGCGCTCTGATAGCCGGCCAGATTCATGAGCCGGTACATATCGGCCAGAACCGTTTCAGGCCGTGTTCGCAGCATGGCAACAGTGGATTTCATTCGGTTTCATCTCCTGATAATTCAATGAACAGCCTTTCACTCGGTCGAGTCAACGGACGGAGTCAGTGGACCGGAGTGTTATTCCGGAACCCGGGAAACAAGAATTAACAATATAGGAAAATATCTTTTGAGAATCAATCCCTTATCTGTTCGAAGGGCCGCCGATGACTTGCACACATTAAAAGGAGATTCGGTCATGCCAGTGAGACTGTTGAACCGGCTGCGTGGAGGCGGAGAGAATTTTCCAAACTTATGAATCGTGCCGCATAGGGAGTGGGACTCGCTTTTCCTGAAAGAAAACCCGAATCCGTGTGCCGTCATTGCGGTCGAGTTCGATCCTGCCGTTGAGCTGGTCGCGGGCCATAATGGTGACAAGCTCAAGGCCGAAGGAATCGGAGCGTTTGATGTCCAGATGCTCGGGAATTCCCACCCCGTTGTCTTCAACCAGAAGTTCGATAATGCCCTCTTTGTGCTTACGGACAGAGATGCCGATATGGCCGATGCCTTTCCAGTCAGACGGAAAGGCGTGTTTCAGTGTGTTGGAGACCAGTTCGTTGATGATCAGACTGCAGGGCACGGACCTGTCAATCTCCAGCTCGACATCATCCACATGGATTTCAAGTTTCACCCTCTTGGGATCCGTGCCGAAGGACCAGAACAATCCCTTGACGAGGTTCTCGATGTAATCCCTGAAATCAATTTTTATCATGTCGTTGGATCGGTAAAATTTTTCGTGCAGCAGCGCCATGGCCCGGATTCGGTCCTGACACTCGGTGAGCATGTTTAGAAGGCGTTTATCCTCGATATACTGGGATTGAAGACTGAGCACTCCGCATACGGTTTGAAAGTTGTTCTTGACACGATGATGAATCTCTTTAACCAGCATATCCCTTTCAGCGAGTTGTTTTTCATATCTGGTTTTCAGATCCTTTGAATTCGGGATATTGAACGGGCCGAATCGGCGCTCTATCACGTGCTGCATATCCGAAAGGATCGCGCCGGATTTAATCTCATAATCCAGTGCCCAGCGGTCCACGGCTTTTCGGGCCTGTTCCACATCTTCGGCAGGGACCAGCAGCAGAACAGGGACGGAAGGATGATCCCTGAGCAGAGGCTCCACATACTGCCCCTGAACCCGAAGTTCTGAAACGATGAGGTTCGGAGAACGAGCGGCCAGGTGACGGGTCATGCTCTCCGCGGTGAAAGCAAAATCGGTCTGAAAAGGATCGCCGGCATCATCCAGTGACTGCCGAATCAGGCGGGCCTCCGATTTGTCGCTGCTGATGAACAAAACAACGGGTTTTTCTTTTGCGATCTGTGGAATTGTTTTGTTCCTTATGTGTTTTCCAGGCTGAACGGGACACCGTTTATTCCGGATTCACCGTAAAAGTGTGCTGCTCAGGGCGGGTATGGTCTTTTTTAAGTCCAACAAGTGAAAAATAAGGATGATGGAAGGAAAAGTCAAGGTCTTTCTTCACGCAGTCAGCCCAGCTCATTCCAGTCCCGCAATATGCGGGTGATGATGACAAGCGCCGCGGTTTCGGCCCTGAGTCGGCGCGGGCCCAATGAGACAGGGCGGAACCCGTGCTCAACGGCCATGGCGATCTCTTCTTCAGAAAATCCTCCTTCGGGTCCGACCATGGCCAAAGCCCGATATGCCGGGTTTCGGCTGCCGGTCTTCGCGGACCATCCGGTGTCGCCCGCATCGTGGGCGATGAGACGCAACGTACAATCGGCTCCCATCAGAATCACGCGTTCGAAAGGCCTGGGATCCATGATCTCCGGAAGGACCGAACGGCCGCTCTGTTTCATGGCAGCCAGGGCGATACGTTGCCAGCGCCGCCATTTCTGGGGTCCAGCCGCTCTTTCCGTTCTTTGTGTAATGACCGGAAGCAGACGGCTGACGCCCAGTTCCACGGCTTTCTCGATGAGCCAGTCGAACCGTTCTCCGCGAATCAGAGCGGGAGCCAGTGTTACACGGGCCCGGGGTTCACCCAGGAGTCGCCGTGATTCCATGACTTTACCCATGGTTTCCTGGCCGGTATCGAGCAGCCGGACGCGAAACGCGCCGCCCTTTCCGTCAATGACCCAGATCTCGTCTCCCCGTTTTTTCCTCAAAGCCCGCAGATGCCGGCTCTCTTCGGCCGGAATCGTGACTTCATCGTTTCGGAAACATTCAGGCGGCGCGAAAACGCTTTCCCAATGCATGAAGATTCCTCCGGTTCAACATGATGCGCGCGATGCGGCATCAAATGTCCACGAACAGATCGGCAATGAATTCGGAACGGCCGCTTTCATTCAATGCCCATTCCAGCCGGAGCACGTTGATATAGGGCAGATGGAGATGCAGGCCCATGCCGAATCCGGACATCCAATCCTTTGGTTTGCCTTTCCGAAGCCAGGTTACACCGGTATCGGCGAAAAAACCCAGACTGAGACCGTATTTCAGATCGGTCAGTTGAGGAACGGACGTGAGCGAAAAATAGCGGACGGGAATCAGAGGAACACGAACGGCCAGACCGGCCAGGGCGCGGAACTCACCCTCGCGGACTTCATGAAAGTGACCCCGTATGCGTTCATCGTACCCCAGATAGAACCGGTCGTAAACCGGCAGCGTGCCCGCGGAAAAATCGGCCGCCGCCCGCCAGGCAACGGTCATATTTTTACCCCATGGGATATAGTGACGGATGTCGAACCCGTAGAGCAGATAACGGGGATGGCCGCTCCATCCGTAAGCCCTGATCCATCCGGCCAGCCGATGTCCGCTATGAGGGTATTCCTTCAGGTCCCGCGTGTCCAGGGCGAATGAAATGCCTATGTTGGGGAGACGGTTTCGTATTTCTCCGGTTCCGGATTCGTTCTCGGGAGGGGTAAAGGCCACCTCTCTGTAGCCCAGCTGTATTCGGGCGAAGCGGTGCAGCCCCCAGCGTTTGCCCAGGGCGGCGTATGATCCGGCATGCTGTTCGGTCACTGATTCCCGATAATGTAGGCTGCGAACCCGCTGCGTCCAGGCCCCCGCGTCAAAGGTCAAATGGCGTTTTCCGCCCAACCAGGGGTTGGCGTAGGAGATCTGCGCGGCCGGATTGTAGCCCAGCCAGAACAATACGGACAGGTTTTCGGCCCTCCCCCGGAAGTTCATATGAACGAGACCCGCGCCCCAGGACAACTGATTCCAGTCACGGTTGTTGAGAAAGAGTATCGGATAAGGAAACCAGTACCACTTTTCGGTCAGCAGCAGATAGATACAGGCCGAGTCGTTTTCCACGCTCACATGGGTTTGCACCCGATTGAAAAGATTGAGGCTTTGGATTCGCTTGCGGTCTTGCTCCAGAACGTCCGGATCGAATGGGTCTCCGATTCGGCTTTTCATCTCCCTCAGTATGATTTGCGGACGGGTTCGATGATTGCCGACCAGCGTGATATCCACGATGGGAAGGGCGAGACTGTCTTCGAATGCCGCTGTGGGTAAGGACTGTCCGCGAATCGGGGCGGCGAGACAGGCGAGAAAGCACAAAATCAGTCCTCTTTGAACCGGGTTTCTGAAGAGATTCGATCGCATCAAAACTTGACTCCTGTTGCCACGTTGATGAATCCCCCGTGGTGCCGCCGTCCGTACTCGAGTCGAAACAGCCACTTGTCCCACAGGAAATGAAGTCCCGAACCGGCAGCCCAGACCCATCGGGTCTTCGAAAGAGCCTGATTCGCCGGCCAGACAGATCCGGTATCCATAAACAGAACCACGCTGTACCCGGCATGAATGCCTGTCAGGGGATTTCCTTCAAACGCGATGGGAATACGGTACTCGGTGCTGAAGAACGAACCGCTGTCTCCGGACAGGTCTCCGAGATGATATCCTCGAATGGAGTCTCCGCCGCCCAGTCTGAGGCGCTGTGTCAGGGGAAGCGGCTGATGGGCCCGTTCCGCCCAGGCATGCACGGCCAGGGTGTTTCTGTGAAACAGGGATGTGTATAAACGGGCTTCCATACCGGTTTTCTGGAATGGATTTGAATCAGACTCCATTCGAAGATGCCAGAATCGGCCGTAGACCCCGCTTCGGGGATAGCGGGGCCAGTCACGGGTATCCAGTTCCACGAACCCTTCCCATCGAATAAATCGTTCAGGCCCGGCCGGGCCTGAAGGGTCCGGAGCAGTCTCTGCCTCGGCCACACCCGCCGCGGTTCCGATGCGCAGGCAGCGTCCAATCTGTTTGCCTGTTACAACGAAAAAAGCGGTTTCACGGAAGGGAAAGGGCCCCTCAACATCCGGGTATTGGTAGAGAAAGGCGGTTTTCCGGAAAGAGAGACGAGAAAAAAGCCGCCATCTCTTTGCCCACCAGGGGATGCGGTAATCCAGTGTGAATTGTTCGATTCCTCCGATCTCCATTGCGGCCTCTGCCTCATGTCGAAGGCCCCAGAGATTGCGTCTTAGCAGCCGAAATCCGCCCCGCCAGCCGAAACGGTAATCATTGCTGAGCAGGGGATAAATGCCCCAATTCGCTCTTTCTTCCACCACCACGACAAGATCCCGCCCGGCGCCATCGGCCGGTTTAAGCTGAAATTCAACTTTCTTCCAGTTGTCCAGTCTGATCAGCCATTGACGTTCCCGTTTTAAAACCGATTCCGTCAGCCGTTCTTCAGGTTTCAGGCACAATTCACGAATGATTGCCGAAGAACGGGTACGCCTGTTTCCGTACACGGCGATCTTTTCCAAACGGAGTTCCTGAGCGGAAACCGGCAGAACGATCAGCAGGATGAAACAAAAAGTGTTTTTCATGGAGAGATCCGGCTCATTTTCCAGACCAGACGCCCGCCGAATGGTTCATTCGAATAAACAAACAGGACGTCCGATACTCCATCACCGTTCCAGTCACCCACCCGGACTCGGGGAGTGCTTTTAATGGACCAGACATGCAGCGGCCTGCGTTCAAATGTCTTATTCGGCAGACCCGGGTGAATCCGAATGGTCGCGATATCGGTTCCGATCAGCAAGTCAGGGAGGCCGTCGCCGTTGAAATCTCCGCCGGCGTCCATGCACCAGTCGGCGGCTATCATATCGGCCAGCGGGACCCGGCGGGTAAAGGAGAAACGTTTTTGAAACGACGCGGTGTATCGGCCGTCAGGGGTCATGGTGTGAATATTCAGGGCGTTTCTGACCTTTCGGGTCAGAAGAAAGTAGATAAACTGGGGAAGGCCCAGCGAGAATTCCGGCATTCCCAAATCGGTATGCGGGTCTTCCGGAAAACTTAAAAAAAGCGGGTCTGCGCTGAAATTGTCCACCGTGATAATCTGATCGGGCAAACGGTTCAGGGTTCCTCCCTGATTGAAATAGAGCTGGATCTGGCTGATATTCCTGGCGAAGGTTCCCCGGGACGAGCGGATCAGAATCACGTCCGGTAAAAGGTCGCCGTTGATGTCTCGAACAACGATTCGGATCTCCACGGGGGCGGGGTTTTCGCGGTTCGCCGCTTCCACGTCTTGCGGTTCCAGGGTGGCGCTGAAATCCGGGGACAGAATGATTGAGGAGTCCGCCGCGTTCCGTCCCTGGAAAAAGACATCGATCCGGTCCGCGGTCACGAAAATCAGGTCAAGAATCGAGTCCCCGTTGAAGTCTTCAACAGTCAGCTTTGGAAGCATCAAAGACAGATCCGGTCCACGGCCCGGCACTGACCGTATGCCCGGTTTCAGGCCGAGTGTCTTCCATGGCACCCATGAGGTGTCACCCTTTTTGAAGATTCGGACTCGATCGGATTCCTGAATGAGTAATTCGATGGTGCCGTCCAGGTCCAGATCATGCGCGAGGGGTATGTGCATGAGTGTCCAGGGATCCGGACCCGGCATGAGAAACCGTCCCTTGATGAAGGCAACGGGATCGGTATCAAATGTGCCTCCATGCCTGCGATGCAGGGAGAGGCCGTCTGAATGATAGAGTATGAGATGAATTTCCTCTTCGGCGCCCGGCCGGGCCATGTCAAAACCGACGGCCGAAAGGGGGACTTCGAACTCCGACCGGCTGAGCGTGTCATTCTGTTGAACGAACATAGACAGCATTCTCGCGGGACGATTCGGCAGCACCGGCATAGTGTGACTGACAACGAAATCCATGCGTCCGTTACTGTTGAGATCCCGCAGAATGAGATGGTGGATAGCTCCGGAGACGCGGGCTTCGATTCGTTTAAAAGTCGTGTTTTCGGCCGCGCATGCACCGTATAGAAGAAGAAAATCAAGACAAAAATATACGCAGAGTCTTTTCATGTCTTCGAAGGACCTTTCAGTCAAGGGTCTGAGGGCCGAAAACAGTATGTGTCATCCTTTCCGGCTGACGGGGATCGATCGTCAGCGCGGACAGCAAACCGGAAGACTGGCCGGGATTGATGCACAGGGTCTTGCCCAGACGGTCCCAGATTTTGCCGGATACAACCGGTGATTCATGCACATGTCCGTGCAGTGTTAAAAGAGGCTGATGCGTTTCAATAAATGCCCGAATGGCCCGGCTCCCCGCGGGGCGGGCGTTGTAGAGCCGGTCGAGCATGGTGTCGTGCGGAGGGCTGTGCATGACCAGAATCGTGTTTTCGGTCTCTTTCAGGGTCCATTGAGCGAGGTCTTCTTCAATCGAGGGACGCCTGGTAAACCACTCGGTTTCGTTGGCGCGCCGCAATTTTGCTTCGATGCTGATCACCGGATAGTAGGTTGTGGTTTTCACCGGATCGCCTGTTAAATCCCGTTTTTCGAAATCTTTGGGAGGAAACGGAGTGGGGGGGACAAACGGATAACCTTTGACGGTTAAACAGTCTTCGACCGGACAATCGTGATCATGAAGATTCCATAAAAGTCCCTGCCGGTCCAGTTCGCTCAGCCTTGGCAGAACGTCCTGCCAGTCGTTGTTGCCCAGAAGGCATAGTGTCGGAGACAGACCCTGATCATGAACTTTTTCAAGGAACGGGATGAACACTTCTTCGATAAAACGGTGCTGTTCTTTCAGACTCTCATCACCGTGACCGCGTCCGGGCAGGAGGTCGCCTCCCAGGATGATCCGGTTCACGGTGCCGCGTTCGGTCAATCGGAGAATGTCCTGGTAAAAGACAGGATTTCCGTGCAGATCGGATGTAAAGAGAATACGCATAGGCCAAAACCGGTGTTTACGACGGACCGTTTATTCCCGTTTCAGCAGGGCTTCCAGCTGAATGCCCAGTCTTTGTTCGAAATCATCGGTGAATCCCTTATGTACAAAGCGGATGGTTTTGTCGCTGTCGATCACGTAAACCGTGGGCACTCCCTGAATACCGTAGGCCTGATCCGTCCGGTTGCTGAGCATAACCGGCAGATTCAGTCGAAGGCGCCGGGCCACATACTCAACATCCCGAAAATAGGGATCTGTGCTGATGGTCAGAAAGAGCACTTCGGGAAAATCGGCGGCGATTTCCGGAAAAATTCTGATGAGCTGCTGAGCGGACCGACTCCAGGCCGCCCAAAATGCCAAAACCACAATACCGCGCTGATCCTTGAGGCGAATCCAGTCGCCGTCCAGGGTTTCCAGTTCGAAATCCGGTGCCGGACGGGCTGTTTCCGTAGACAGCACCCGTTCCCGGTAACGGTTTCGAATATACTCGGCCTCCTGATTGAGCAGCTGCGCCATGGCGTCTTCCGTCCGCCCGTGACTCTTCCATAAACTGTCGAGCATGACGTACGCCATGTCGGATATGGTTCCTTCAAAAGCCGCGGCCCTGGCGAATTGCTGAAAAGCGGCCTCTTCCTTTCCCGCTTTTTCCAGGGCGACACCCAGATGGTAATAGACGGCGGGCTGGGAGGTTCCCTGGACCGCCCTCTGCAGCTGTCTGACTCCTTCCTCGATATCTCCCTGCTTGATTTGGGCCCAGCCCAGAATATCGCGGTATCGGCCTTCCGTGGTCAGAATGCCCTCTTTCCATTCCTGAAACGAGATTTCTGAAGGAGGCGGAGAAGACTTGGCCGCATCGATTATTTCGAGGGCTTTTCGAATATAGTTTGTTCCCCGCTGCATGTCCGATTCTTTCTCGATCAGCACGCCGGCCGCTCCGGCCAGGCTGCTGGCCGCGCCCGGAGAGGACGCGACGGCCATCAGTCTGTCTGTCGCCGAGATGATCAAGGCGTCATCATCCATCTCCATGGCGATGCCCGTCATGGCGCTCAGGGCATGCTCGACCCAGGAGCCGCCGGGAAACTCATCGATAAAATTTTCCAGAGCGGAAAACCGTTTTTCCGGATCCTCCGTTTTCATGATCTGGTTGAAGGCCTGCATGGCTGCCAGTTCGCCTGAAGGATGTTTTTCCAGGATTTTCTTTTCGATACGTTCCGCCTGCTTTGTTTCACCCACAAGCCGGTAGGCGCTTGCCGCGAATTCGAGATTTGGAAGCATTTCCGATTCACTCAATATGCGGCTGATGTCCCGCAGAATCGTACTACGAGCGCTCTCGGAGTTTTGATTGATGCGCAGTATCAGCGAATAAAGATGCAGACGGGCCTGATGATTTTCCGGATAGAGAGAAAGTTCTTTCTCCACGGCGTGCATCGCTTCAGTCAGGTTTTCCGTCCGGATTCCGGAGTACCCGCTGTGTGATAGAGAAAGCTGAAACAGCGCGTTTTTCAGGGGACGTCCCGATTCATCCGCCAGCAGAATGTGCCAGTACCGCCCGTCGCGGTTGTCCGGAACGGGTCGGCCGGTACCATCCTTCGGAGTATATTCAAACGCGTACAGAATCATTTTCGTGCCGGTATCGGGGGGGGCAACGGATTTCACGAAACGGTTTTCGACTTTTTCCATGGGGATTCGCTGCGGCGGGCCGAGCAACTCGGTGTACAGGAGCAGTGTGACAGCCTCGCAGGGCAGGGTTGGATTGTATTGAAAATGGATGGGTTTTCCCGGTCGAGCCGTGTCCGGCGTATTTTTCGGGACCGAACTTAAAAGTCCCTCGTGCATCCAGCCGGCAAGCAGGAATCCGAGCACCGTGATCGGAATAATCAGTCTGTTTCTTTTCATTGATTCGGCCTCCATCCACGTGTTTGATCTTTCAGTCTGAATCCCCGCTTTCGCGGGGATGACGAGAAATGCCGAAGCGCGATACCGTGCCGCAGACCCCGATGGCTCACACGGATCGTGTTTACGCCCAGGGTTTCCATCCAGGTCAGCAGAATCACGCCTCCGGCCAGAATGATTTCAGCCCGGTCGGGCTCGACCGAAAGCCGCTGCCGGCGTTCTTCAAGGCTGAGGAGTCCCAGCTGCCGGACGGCACGGCCGACTTCATGCCGCGAGAGCTCCGTCCCTTCCACGGCATTTGCCGCATAGCGTTTCAATCCGATTTTCAGGGCGGCCAGAGTCGTCAATGTTCCCCCGACACCGGTCCATGAGACCGGCGGAGGAGATTTTGCCGCCTCTATCAGTGCCCGGACTTCCTTTTGAAGCCGTTCGATCTCTTCGGCGGCAGGCGGATCATGGGCCAGCCATTGGTCGGTAAGCACCGAGGCTCCGGCCGGAATGCTGATACTGTCCTGAAGCTTCGCCGAATTTCCCCACGCCCATTCCGTGCTGCCCCCGCCGATGTCCAGAACGCCCTTTGGGGCTTTGCATCCTGTGTTTACTCCTGAGAAACTCCAAAAAGCCTCCTCTTGTTCCGACAGAACCTCAACAGAAAGGCCGGGACCGGATCGAATGGCCTCAAAGAGTTCATTCCGGTTTTCCGCTTCGCGGAAGACCTGTGTGCCCACGAGTATCCAATCCAGGGGCTCCCATTGCCGGGCGTCTTTTTTCGCGCGGTTCAGGGCGGAGAGGGCCCGCGCGGCGGCCGAGCCGGATATTCGGCGGTTTCGGCGCAAATTGCGGCCAAGACCGACGGCATATCGGTTTTCGAAAAGAACCCGGACCGAATGATTTTCGCCGGGTTCCGCCACCAGCAGAAGCAAAGAGTGCGTCCCCAGATCAAGAATCCCTGCGCGTCCGGACAATCTTTACTCCCGAATAATCAGTGAGTCTCCCTGAACCGTGTAAAAGGTGCGCCGGTTTGTGGAGATCTGCTCTCCAAAACCGGTCAGATTCAGGACCATGCCGAGAAACCAGCCTCCGATTTTCTCACTGCTCTCTTTTTCGGTCAAAGACTTCGGGCTGATTTCCCGGGCTTCACCGGTCAGCCACCGGCGGATCTCTTCGTAATTATCCATGGTCATGGGCTGCACAATGAGCCGTATGCCGACCGTGTAGCGGGCGTTCGGATCGAGATCGCTGAAAGCAACCAGAGGAAACCATGTCAGGCGAGAACACCGTTCGATCATTTCCTTCTCGTCCAGCATGATTTGACCGGATCGGGTTGTGAGACCGTATCGTTTGTCCCAGCTGTCGTAGTGGACTTTCATGCGGACCGATTTCTCTGTGGTCAGCTGATTGATCCAGTACCGGCGGTCTTTCCAGCACTGAATGTGGTATTCGACGGCTGCGGTCATCCCTCTTCGCAGGCCATCCAAAACACGGGGTGAGAAGAGATTCGCGGTTTCCGCACTGATATAGACCGTATCCCGCGAAAGAGATATTTCGCTCAGGCGTATGTTTTGTTCTTTTGCATCCAGCCGGATCGGAACGACGATCAGCAGTCCGATAAGAAAGGACTTTCGATTTCGTGCGATCGCATACGCTCCGTGTTTCATCAGGTCTTTTTTTTTCGGCGTGAATTCGTGCTGATTCATGCGGAAGCGGCCTCGATCTTTCGAATGAATTCACGGCAAAGCGATTCCGATTCTTCACGGGTTTGGGCTTCAGTAATCACCCGGAGAACCGGTTCCGTATTCGAGGGGCGGATGTGGATCCATGAGCGCGGCCGGTTGATCTTCAGGCCGTCTGTCAGATCGAGCGATTCATGGCTATAATCCCGCTTCAACCGGTCTGCGATTTCCCGGGGGTTACGGCCCTCCACCGACAATTTGGATTTGGTCATGAAATATTGGGGCAAACTTTGCTTGATCAGGCTTATGGGACGGTTCTGTTCCAGCATCAGCTGCAAGACCAGAGCGATCGCCATGGGAGCGTCCCGGCCCAGATGAAGGTCGGGAAGCAGGACCCCTCCGTTTCCTTCGCCGCCGATCACGGCATTCGATTCGAGCATGCATCGTGCCACGTGAATTTCGCCGACCGGTGTGCGAATGACCCTGCCTCCTGCCTTCGCGACCACTTCTTCGGCCGCGCGCGTTGTGGACACGTTGAGCACGGCGATGCCTTTTTTTCGGCTCATTATGAATCGGCAAGCCAGGGTGACTGTGTACTCTTCACCCAGGGGATTGCCGTCTTCGGCAATGACGGCCAGCCGGTCGGCATCGGGGTCCACCGCGAACCCCACATCCGCTTTCACTTTTCTTACAAGCCGGCTAAGACCGGTCAGATTCTCGGGAACCGGCTCCGGCGTATGCGCGAATCGGCCGTGGGGTTCCACATGGATGCCGGCAGGTTCACAGTTCAGCGCTTTGAAGAGGCGGGGGAGAAGGGTGCCGCCGGCTCCGTTCACGCAATCGAAAGCCACCCGGAAACAGCGTTTCCGAATGGCCTTGACGTCCAGAAAAGGGAGGGCGAGAATGGAACGGATATGATCGTCAATGGCTCCTGAACGGAATGTCACTGTTCCCTGACCGTCCCAGGGCTGGAAGGCGAAACCGCCGGTTTCCGCCAGACGCTGGACTTCTTGAGCTTCATCGGGATCGAGGAACAAACCGTCTGAACGGACCAGCTTCAGCGCGTTCCATTCAACGGGATTGTGGCTTGCGGTGATGATGATGCCGCCTCTGACATCCGATTTCATGACGGCCAATTGCACGGTAGGCGTGGGGCATACGCCCAGATCCACGGGATCGCAGCCGACGGAAGCAAGTCCGGCCATCACCCCATGCTGAACCGAAGGGCCGCTCACTCGGGAATCCCTTCCTACCATGACGGGACCTTTACCGCAGAAAGTGCCCATGGCTGCGGCAAAGCTGCATATCAGCTGAGGTGACAGCCCCTCTCCGACGATTCCCCTGATTCCGGAAATACCGATCATCACCGGCTTGGTCATTGAAAAAATCCCCATTCCAAATAACACATTCTTCTTTGTTTATCCCCGGTCAGTCTTGGATTCTCTGACCGAACGAACCAGTCCGGCGAGCATGCGGCCGACCTCTTCCACCGGTTCGAGAATTTCCATTGTTTCCCTGATATACTCGAGATCTCCGGCCAGGATCAGAAGATATTTGACTTCTTCCAGAGCCATCTGTGCGGCCGAATACGCGGCTTTTTTCTCCCGCGGACTGCGCAGCAGAAAACCGTCGGCGATGCGGACAGGTATGTTGACCGCGGCATTTCTCAGCCGGGAGGTGAGATCGGTCCGTTCATCTTTTGGAAAACGCTTTGTGATTTCATAACAGCTCAAGACCAGTGCATGCGCTTTCTGCCACACGTTGAGCTGGCGAAAATCGGTGAGTTTTTCGTTCACGGGTTATCCTTGTCTCTGTCTGTTCTTTTCTGTTTCTCCATTTCAACGGGATCTGGCGGCGGAACTAAAAAGAAGTCCGCCAGGTCAGCACGAAGTGACGAACGGGTTCCAGGTATTTTTGTCTGAGCGTGTAATGGTAGTTATCCAGATTCTTGGTTTCCAGGGTGAACTGCTGATTCCGGATATTCAGGATAATACGGGCATCCATGACATGCATGGGAACCCGTTCATCGAAACCCGATCCCAGGATATAGAGCATTTCCTCGACTTTGCTGGAATATCGGTAATCCCATCCGAGAATGATGAATCCAAGATGAAGCTCCAGGCCGGTATTGAGCCGGTGCCGCGACCGGTAGTTCAGCATTTTTCCGGTGTTCAGATTAATCGGGTCCAGGCAGGTGTACCCCGATGTGACGATTAGGCGTTCATCCATCAGGGCGGCGCGCAGCCGGGTTTCGAAACCCATGATGCGTGCCTCGCCCAGGCTGGCGAACTGGACATCCCGGGACTCCATGTTGAACTGAACATCGATCATGTTCCGGTACCGGCTTAAAAAGACCGAAATGTCGAACATCATTCGGGGTTTCAGATGGCTGACGAACCAATGCAGCGGATTGGGCAGGAAACCCACATCGGAAACACCCGCCGATCCAAAAGAGAGAATCTGGCTGAATCCCGCCTCAAAATTCCACGCGCGTTCCGCTTCGGTCAATTCAAGATTGGGTACTACGTGAAAACCGGAAACCGTGATATCCGCGAAGACCTCGGCGATGGAAGGAGCCCGAAAGCCGTAACCGGCCGAGAGGCGCATGGCTGAACCCGGCGCGGGCTTGAAAACCAGTCCGGTTCGGGGACTCAGCTGATGGTCCGTGGAAATGCCGTCCACATAATGATAATCGTATCGCGCTCCGAGTGTCAGGTTCAAATGCCGGGAAAGAGTGATTTCATCCTCTCCATACAGAGCCAGGTCCCAGACCGAGCGGTTGGAGTAGATTGCGGATCGGGTTCGATAATTGACCGCTTCCGTTCCCATGGTCAGAGCATGGCGGCCGGACACATAATCGATCTGCCCTTCAGATCCGATCCGGTAGGATATGGTGTAGTCATCGTTGTCATGGAAATAGTGCTGCCAGTGATTCCGGAAAACATTGGCTTTCACCGTCAGAGCCAGTTTCGGATTGATGGCGTTCTGATAGGTGGACTGCAGTTTCCACTTGCCGTGTGTCATATAATCGCCCGCTTCATCCGCGGGCAGCTCCAGGGGGCGGTCCTGGCTGACCCAGCGCAGAAACTCTTCGTGCTCGCTGTTGACCCAGCTGCCCAGAAAAGTCAGTGTCTGATCGTCGGAAACACGGATTTTGGTTTTGTTCAGAATATTCCAGCGCGAGTAGGATCCGTTCTGGTGATATCCGGTGGACCGCTGATGACCGGCGTTCACGATGAATCCCACGCGGCCGATCTGCCGGCTGTGGGAGACCTGGCCGCTTCCCAGGGAGAGCACATCCCAGGGGTTGTAATCACCCTTCTCGCGGATTTGGGCGGGATAGAAGCGGTCTGTCCACCGCCACTCGGGATAGCGGGGTTCGTCATAAAAGCCCCATGAGAATTTAAGACGGGTTTCGGGAACGGGTCCGGGATCGCGTGTGATGATGTTGATCATTCCGGCCATGGCATTGGAACCGTACAGCGCGGATCCGGCGCCTTTGACGATTTCAACCTGTTCCACCTCTTCGATGGGCATGGTGTCCCATTTGATGGCTCCGGTCTCACCCACAATATGGGGGTGACCGTCGACCATGAGAAGCACCCGGCTGCCCGCGGCCATGTTCCATCCGGTCGATCCGCGCATATTGACCTGGCCGTCCACGATGCTCACTCCCGCGGTATTCTGGATGATCTGTTCGAGACTCACGGCGCTTCGGTTTTCAATATCCTGACGGGTGATGACGTCTATGGTGTTCGGTGAATCTCCCATCACCTGCTTGCGTTTCGATGCGGTGACGATCAGGGGTTCGGTCAGAATGGCCGTGGATTCCAGGTAAAAATCGACGGTTGTGGTCTGGCCGGAACGGATATCGACATCCCGGGTCTGCGACCGGTACCCGATGCGGGTAACCTGCACCGTATAGGTGCCCGCCTCCAGGCGGTGAATGAGGTATCGGCCCTCCATGTCAGCTGCCGAACCCAGCACGGTGCCCCGGATGATGACATTGGCTCCGATCAGCGGCTCTCCGGTTGTCCGGTCCTGCACACGGCCAGTCAGAATGCCCGTCGCTCCTTCAAGGGGAGTCCAAAAAACGGATAGACAGAGACAGAGACAGAGACAGAGACAGAGAAAGAGAACGGCCATGCGTTTCATGAGCCCCTCCCTGTTTTAAAAAAATGGGTGTCCCGGTACACGTTGTTCATGTCGGCGATGATGTCAATGCCTTCCATCATGACTCCGGGTCGCACCTCCACCGGCGTTGGAAGGTCGATTTCCTTGTCTTTGTAATAGGCGCCCAGCTCCTTGACGCCGAAGAAATAGTCTTCGATATCCGGAAACCAGACGACCAGAATCCACTCATACAGGCCCGGTTCGAGCGACATGCGGTAATTATGGCTTTCCGAACCCGAAGGTATGGGTTCGCTGTAGGCAAGACCTCCGCTGTAAAAGGCATCGGTAATAAAGTCCAGAAGCGAATCATCATCGGTGATTCCCGCGGGGTAATGCTTCATGGCCACGGTCATGACCAGCCGGGTCGAGTCGGGCCACGCGTTCAGAAAAGTGATTTTTCCCTGAATGCCGGGTATATTACCCGGAGGACTGAGGCCTTTGTCGCTGTAGCAGCCCAGGGCCAGCACGCCAAGCAGCACACAGAAAACCGATCTTTTCATGAATGTTCCTCCCGAGATTCAGGCCTGCGGTGGATTATCCGGCATTTTTTTCCGGGCCATAGAGCCGCCGATCAGCCCTCCCAGCGTACCGAATATCGCGTTGATGATGAGACTGAATATCAGTCCGATCAGTGTAAAGAGGGGCTCCATTCCCTCACCTCGATCCCACCGGGTGATGATATCATCGAATTCGGTCGACAGATCGCTTCGTATTTCCATGAGACGTCTCATGATTTCCCGGGTCGGATGGATTTGCAGGACGACCATGAAGAAAGTGCTGAGAAACGTACCGATCAGGGCGCCGAAAAGACCGGCCAGAAGACCCGCCATGGCGCCGTCTCCGGCCGTAAATTCCATATCGGGCCCGTAATCCCTGGCGTGAAGCATGGCCGCTGCGGCGCCGCCCAGAAGGATCCACAGGCAGCAGAAACAGTTTCCAAGATTGATGAACGGCAGCGTGGACAGCAGTCCGATAATTGCTCCGCCGATCAGTGCGGGTACAAGTTTGCTGGGTTTCATGAAGCCACCTCGTTTTTTTGAATCCATTGATCAAGGGCAGTCAAAGCCAGGATGCCTGTGACGGCTCCCAGGGGGGCGCCCGCGAGGGCGCGAAGCCAGGAGAGGTCCGGAACCCATCTTGTGGCGGTCAGAGCCATGAACAGCGCCGAGGGCACAAAACAGCCCGCAATCATTCTCCCTGTCGGCGGCCGGTGAATCCTGAACAGCATAACCGTGATCAGACCCAGGAGAAACCCCAGATAGATGCCCGTGCATCGTGCGCAAACGGCCATAGGGTGCCCGTCGACTTGAAAGGAACGCGCGGGCTCCTGATGGCACAGGGGCGAAAAAGCCAAAATGATCCAGGCCGCCGCCCGCCGTTCTTCGCGACTTCCGTTCTGAAGCAGGGGAGGCGCGAACAGGGTGAGGCACCAGACCAGTGCCGACAATATGAGCAAGCCGCGAAGCGGCAAATATTTACGATACTTCAAACGAATCAACTTGACCCGGGATATTTTTTAAGAGTTCAAATCAATATGATAAATAGCGGCTGAAAAGTCAACCGGTTTTTCACTGGAGACGGGAAACGAAGATGGCGGTCAGGACAGATGAGGGTCCTGCTCATTCTGCGTACCGGGAGACCGGTCTGTCAGAAGAATGAGCGTGGCTCCCCAGCCGCCTGAATCAGGAGGCGCATCCCCGAAGTCACTCACCAAAGGGTGCCGTTCGAGAACTTTTCTAACTTCCCATTTCAGACGGCTGCGGCCTTTTCCGTGAACAATCTTCAGACGGTTCAGCCCAAGCCTGCGCGCGTTGTCCAGGAAGACCTCGACCATCTCTTCCACCTGTTCGGGGAAGAAGCCGTGGAGATCGAGGCAGTCGGTTATGGGGATACGGTCGGGGATTCCAGGCGGGTGTTTGCCGGGTTTTCGGTTCATGGAATCAGACCTTCATGTCAGAGCCACTGATTCAGCCATTCAAAAATAGTTTCCCACCAGATTCTGACGCGGTCGGGCGAAAGAATTTCATGCCCTTCATGGGGAAAGAGCACCAGGCGGGATGGGATTTTGTATTCCTGAACCGCTGTGAACAGTTGAAGACTCTGATTCAAAGGAACGAAGGAATCTTCTTCTCCATGGAGAATCAGCAGCGGTGTTGAGCCGTTTTTAATAAAACGCAGCGGGGAGAAGCGCTCGTAGATCTTGCTGTTTTCATTCGGGCTTCCACCGAATTCCCATGCCGGAAACCAGATCGCGTCCGTGGTTCCGTAGAAAGAAACCGGTTCGGATATGCCGGCATGGCTTATCAGGCATCGAAACCGGCTGGTGTGTCCGGCCATCCAGTTGACCAGAAACCCTCCAAAACCGCTGCCCGCGGCTGCGACACGCTGATCATCGAGCCAGGTAAATTTCTTAAAGACATGATCCAGACCGGCCATGAGGTCTCGATAGGGCGCCGCGCCCCAGTTTCGGGCCAGGGCGTAAGAGAAATCTTCTCCATATCCTTTGGAACCCCGGTAATTGATGAGAATCACCACAAACCCCCGTGCTGCGAATATCTGGGGATTCCACATGGAGGTAAAACGGTCTTCCCAGCATCCATGGGCCTGATCGTGACACAATACAATGGATGGATATGTCCTGGCAGGGTCGAAAAAAGGCGGCTTCAAAAGGAAGCCATGCACAATACGGCCGTCCGGAGCGGAAAACCAGAATTCGTCCAGAGTGTTCATTTCCAGTTTGTCCAGGAGCGGTTTATTGGTGAAAGTCAGCTGATGGAGATTTTCGCCTCTGCGGTCACAGGCAAAAAGCTCATCGGGCATATCGATTTTGGACCGCAGGAAAAGAATGCGGTCGTCATGAACGTTGATGGACAGGTGGTGATTGGTTCCGCTGAGAAGCACGGGTTTGATTTTCTTGTTCTTAACCTCGACCGTAAAAATGGCCAGGCGGCCCTGATCCCTGGCGGTAAAAAACAGGCGGTCGGAAGAGGAGTCCCATACCAGCTCGGAAATGTCCAGATTGAATTCGTCGGTCAGATTGCGAAGCCGATGCGTTCGGCGGTTGTACAGAATGATATCAAACTGGTCATCGGCGTAACCGGGACGGTTGTTGGAAAGAAATGCGATCGAAGTTCCGTCCGGAGAATATACCGGATACCGGTCATTGGCTGTATTCGTGGTGATCCGCCGGAAGGTTCCTCCTGCCGCGGGCACGACGAAAATATCATTGTTGGTCGTATTCACTGCCGAAGTATCTACATTCCGCACAAAAGCGATCTCTTCACCGTCCGGGGAAAAGGTGAAATCATGATCACTGCCCAATGCCAGGGAAGGAGTGTCGTATTCGCCGGGTGTAATGCGCCAGGCGCTGCCTCCTTCAAAAGGCATGACAAAGAGCTGCCTGCGGTTTCCGTCGAGCCACCGGTCATTCCATCGATAAAACAGACGGTCATACCTGCGAACCGTTGATGCGATTCCGGATGGAAGGGTGCGGTTTATGGAGTCACGGGGTGATGATTGCGGCGGTGCCCATGTCGCCAGACAGAAGGTGCGTCCATTGGGAGACCATGTAAATTGACACACACCGTTTTCGATTCGGGATATTTGCCGGGCTTCTCCTCCGTCGATCGGAAGCGCGAATATCTGCGGCGTTCCATTGCGGTCCGAGATGAACGCGAGCATCCTTCCATCCGGACTCCAGCAGGGGTTTCCGTCATAGGCCGGGTGTGTTGTCATCTGCCGTGCATATCCTCCACGGCTGCTGATCAGGTAGATATCCGTGTTAACGCGTCCGGAAGATTTTTTGTTTGTTGTCACCGTGTAGGCGATATAACGGCCGTCGGGTGAGATGCTCATGGACTCGATACGGTGAAACGCCCGCAGATCTTCGATTGTCAGGGGCCTCTTCTGGGCCATGCAATTTGGATGGATTGCAACAAGAAGAGACAGACAAGCAACGATCATACGCATGGGTTACTCTCCTTCCGGCATCCGCGGTCATCAAAAGGGTATCGGCGGATTCCTGCCGGTTTGACTCAACGGGCGCAGGTTTGAGCGCGCCCGCCGTCGATGGGAATCGTGGCTCCAGTGATCCATGATGAGGACGGTTCTGCCAGGAAAAAGATCAGTTCAGCGGCTTCTTCGGGTTCGCCGACTCTTCCCAGGGGATGAGTGGTCTTGCTGTGCTCCAGGAATCGGGAATAGGCGGCTTCGTCCATTCCGCCCCTGCGGTGCAGGTTGGTTCTGATGACGCCCGGGTTGATGGCGTTCACCCGGATGGATTTGGGCGCCAGCTCCAGGGCCGCGCAACGGGTCAGCTGATCGACACCGGCCTTGCTGACACAATAGGTCAAAAGCCCGGGGAAAGAGCGGATGCCTGTGACGCTCGACACATTCACGATAGTTCCCCGGGTTTTCTCCAGGTGAGGGACGCATTGCTGTATCAGCATGAAAACCGAGCGCAGGTTGATATTCATCATGAAGTCCCATGCATCCGGAGTCGTATTCTCAACGGTTCCGGATCCGATGATTCCCGCGGCATTGACCAGACAGTCCAGACGGCCGAAGTAAGACACGGTTTTCTGAACAGTCTGTTCAGTTTGTCTGTTGTCCGTCAGGTCCGCGGGGATCACCCGGGCCTGCCCGCCCTTTGCCTTGATAAGTCCGGCTGTTTCCTCAAGATCGGAATCATTGCGGGAGACCAGCGCGATACGGTATCCCCCTGAAGAGAACCGCACTGCAGCCGCTCTGCCGATGCCGCTGGAGGCTCCGGTGATGAGTGCGGTTTTCTCGATTTTTTTATTCATAAAGTTTCTCCGGTTTGTCGTAACCAGGAAAATGGGGAGAATGGTATTTTCCCCTGTCTTCCGGGCCTAAAGGCCCTTTGAAAACCTGCGTTATGTATACGGCATCCAGATCGGTATAGGGCCCGGGTGCGGCGCCGATGCCGATCTCGCGATAAACCGGGTTCAGCAGATTCTCTCGATGGCCGGGAGAAGCCAGCCAGGCGTTGACCATTTTCTCCGCGAATTCATCGTAATTCTGATAGCCGATAATCCGCCCTGTTTCCACGGCGATATAGACGGATTGATTTCTCTGCTCTTCAATATAATATGGAATATTCGCGATGTGAAGAAAAAAATCCACTCCGATATTTTCTCCGATCAATGTATTGTTCAGCTTCAGCTGTTCGGTTTCGACCCGCTGACGAAGATGCTCCCGCCCGCTGACCGGTGATGTGTGACTGAGATACTGCAGAGCAGCCATCTCCCGGGAATGTTTTTGTGCCGCCGTGCGAAGCGTATCGTTGAGAGTCAGAGGCGGTATACCATGGCGTCTACGGGCCTGATTGGTATGATGCAGGAGACGTTGTTCCAGGAAGGATGGAATAAACCGGTTCGGAGACATGGAATCCGTTTTCTGATCGGCATAAGCGAGAGCGAATGAGCCCGCGGCCAGGAGCAGAATGCACAAAACAGGAACACGCGCAGGGATTCGTTTCTTGACTGTCAATCCGATCGTTATGTCCAAGTATTCCTTGCGGTCGCAACGGTTCATGCTCAGGGTTTCTCGTTCATTCGGCTGACGATGACCCGATTCTGTTTATTGAAAGGATCATTGCCGCGTTCCATGGAGTCTCCAAATTTGAATGCAGGAAATGAACCGGTAAAAAGTACAAAAAGGGAGTTTGACATGCAAGGAGAAAATAAACGGGTCGAATGAGCCGGCCCCGTCATTGTCAATGAAAGCCGGGGCTTCGGCGGCTTGGTTACTCGGCATCGAAAGAGTATGCGGTATTGTCACCCTCAAAATATTCGATCTCCGTATAATGCCTTGCCTGGCTGCATCGCACACAGGTGGTGGTTTCAGAAAGGGTAAAGAATCACGGTTTCAATGTCATGACGATCTGGCTGAGGCTGTGCGGCGGAAGATTAAGGATCGGCACGGCGGTTTTTTGCCGGGGTGATTCCACGGGTTCAACCTGATGAGGAGCGAGAAAGGTATTCTGATCCAGAACATTATTCGCGGTCAGAGTCCGAATCACAGCCGATTCGATTGTCGCTCCTTTCAGGTGAATCGTAGTCTGGATAGATTTCTCAGGATGAAGGTTCACCAGACTCAGCATTGGTTGTTCCTGGCTGTTCAGGGAGGCGAAACCGTCCACAATGGGTATATTTCGCGGATGCCACGCCCTTCCCAGATTGATTTTGGGAGAATGAACAGTCAGCGGCAGTGCTTTATTGCAGAGATGATCCTTGAGCAAGTCCAGCGCATGGCCAGTGGGTGTTCGAATGATATCCGTTTTGTGGGTCATCAGCAGGGCGTGCAGAGAGTTCAGAGGATACGCGATGCAGGCCATGTCCACATCGGGGAAACGGAAGAGAATATGCATCAGACAGGCGGCGAAAAGTCCGTCCCGCAGCGTGTTGATCTGGTGAAATACCGTACCCGGATTCGATCCCGGATGACGAATCCCCCATCGTCCCAGCATCACCGGCACAGGGTGGGGGGCATGAATAAACCGTTCAAGAAGCCGGAGTGTCTGAATAATCTGCACCTCAAGGTCGGCCAAATGTGAAAACAACCCAAAATATTCCTCTTCATTTTGCGGTTTGGCTCCGCCTCCTATCAGGGATGAATCCGCTTCAAACTCAATCACGGCACGGTTGAGAAGAGAAGACAAAGACAAGGATTTCAGAATCTGTAAAAAGCGTTGATTCCAGTCAGGATTCCGATGAAGACAGGCAAAAAGCCGGGCCGAAGGCATTCGGGTTTTCAGTAGTGTGGCGGTGGCGATATACCGTTCGCCGTACTGTTCAGGGGTCAGGTTGCCGCCTCCTTTCCAGGGCTGTTCACCCAGCTGCCAGTTTTCAACGTGAAAAGGGTGAGGGCTGCCCCGCAGTTTGCGTTCCTGCACCCATTCCGAGAGATCCGTGCTGTTGCAGTATTCCGCCCAGTCCAGCGCTTCCTGCACGGATCCGGTGGCCAGGTTGAGTACCAAAACCCGCTGGGTGCCGACCTTGTCGCATAGATCCATGAATTCGTGGGTTCCAAACTGATTGGTTTCCGGTGTTTTTCCAATCGCCGGAACGCGGCGTTTTCGTTTTGATCTGGGCCCGATTCCGTCGGTCCAATGATAGAAATTTGCGGTGATTCCGCCCGGCCAGCGGAAGAGCCCCAGTCGGCTTCGCTTCAGAGCGTCCATTACTTCCGTGCGCAGTCCGCTGTGTTTGGAATAGTTCGAACCCTCATTGATCCAGATGCCGCCGTATATGGATTCTCCGGCATTTTCTATGCATCCGCCATGCAACCAGGGTGAGATCACATGAGTCCGTTTTCGAATGTCTAAAAAAAGGGTTGCGCTCGCTCTGGCCATTTTTCTCTCTCTGAAGGGTCATTCAATGAAAATAAAATTGGCAAGATTATTTTACAATGTCAAGGAAAATTTAGACCAGAAAAACCGGCTGATTATTTCATCAGCAAGAGGCGCCTGACCGCGTTCCACGATTCTGTGTGTATGCGGACAAAGTAGATTCCCGAGGGATGAGTGCCTGCGTCCCACAGCACTTCGTGGATACCGGCCGGCTGCATCTCATCCCGGAGCACGGCAATCTCTCTTCCAAGCAGATTGAAGATATGGATTCTGACTTTGCAGGCCCTGGGAAGACTGTAACGCAACGTAGTCGTTGGATTGAATGGATTGGGATAATTCGGATGCAGCATGAACTCCGCGGGTATTTCGGAGGCTGTGTTTTCGACATCGGTTTTAATGCTGTTGATGAACAAAGTGTCCGTGGCTGAAGCCGAATGGGGATCGGTGACCGTGAACGCGATCCGGACCTGCCCTAAAATTCGGATTCCGCGAAGTGTTGCTTCATGGGTTACCGAATCGATCGCCACGCAGACATCGTGGGTGTCGAGAACAGCGTGACTCCAGTTCAATGTGGAGTCCGGATCGTCCGGATCGTGGATATAATCGCTCAGCACCAAACTCCAGACCAGAGTGTCCGCGTACTGGAAAACGGGCCTTGGTAAGGCATGAATAAATTGGGGAGGAGCGTTCACCTGATGCACGGTGATGTGAACTTTCAATGTGTCGGTCAACTGGCCGTCTGAAGCGATGACAGTAAAACAGGTGTCTTTCGCGGCGCTGGGCGGTGTCCCATAGATTTCCGGTCCGGATGGGGTCAGCCACCGGGGGTACCGGATGAATGTGATAAACAGTTCAGGGCCGTCAATGTCCTCGATTTCAGGTCTGTACACAAAGGGGCGGCCCTGAGTTGCTTCCACGGAGTCACTTGAAACAATGCGGGGCGGGTCGTTGACCGGGGTTACTTCAACCGTGAAAACCGTTTCAGTTGTGGAGTTTCCATCGCTGACGCCGACGGTTATGTGACTTGTCCCGCTGGAATCGGGAGACGGTGTGATCGTGAGATTACGCTGGGTCCCGGTTCCGGTTATAATCAGTCCCGAATCCGGGATCAGATCGGTATTGGACGACACCGCCCATACCGTCAGGTTATCGGCGTGGGTCTCTTCATCCCATACGGTAAAGGGCAGAACGACCGAGGAATCTTCCGGCATGACAATATTCGAAAATTCCGAAATGCACGGGGGATCGTTTACCTGAATCACCTGAACAGAGACACGCAGGGAGTCTCTGTAAAAACCGTCGTCCGCGATGATGAGAAAAGTCGTATCCTGATGACCGTGCAGCGGTGTTCCATGAACCGTCAGACTGTCTACGGAAAGCCATTGCGGCAGGTGATGAAACGTAATGGACAGATCATCACCATCTGGATCTTCGGCCGTTGCCGTATAGGAGAAGGGGATGTCCTCAGTGGCTGTAACCGAGGCCGGAGAAGTAATGACAGGAGGCCTGCATTCGATGGTGAAGAAGTAGTAATCGGATAATCTGACGTTCCCTGCGTTGTCCCACGCCTTGACTTTCCAGTAATGGCGGCCGTTGGGTATCGGTTGAGTCACGGTCCACGTGGTGTCGGACATGCTCAGGCTGTCTTTCTGAATAAATCCGTTGATGTAAAATTCAAATTTCTTCATGCCCGAAAGAGCGTCATCAGTGCTTCTCCAGGTGAAAGCAGGTCGGGAAGTATGCAGGATTTCGTCCGGGTATGGCGATACAAGGTCAAAAGGTTCAGGCCTTGTGGTGTCGGTCAGAAATGCAAACTGTGCTGTGCTGCGCAGGTTGCCGGCTATGTCCACGGCTTCCACAGACCATGTATGATTGCCTTCGGCAAGGGGTGTCGGGGCCATTGTGGACGTGGATTGCAGGGAAGCGACGATTTCATTGTCGATCCGCAATCGGTATTCGAGAATTCCCGAGAGCGCGTCGTTGGCCGGTTCCCATTCGAATTCGGGATTTACGGTCACCATAAGACTGTCCGAAACCGGACGAATGAGTTCAAAGGGCTCGGGGGCTGTGTTGTCGATTTTCAATGTAAAGGTGGATGTGGACTCCCGGCAGTTACCCAGCGAATCGATGGCCACTATCATCCAGCTGTGAATGCCCTGATTCAATGCCCGGGAGGGACCGAGGGTGATAGACGTGGAGTCTCCGGGAATATTATCCACGTGCAGCTCATAGTTGATCCAGCATTGATAGCGGGCCAGCCCGATGCCCGTACTGGTGTCGCGGGAGGCTTCCCAGGTCAGCCGGGGTGTCGAGTTTTGCGTCCAGACATTATCGGCCGGCGCAATCAGATCAAAGGGCATGGGCGGATCATAGTCGATTCGAACAATCCAGGTTTCCGTGGATCGGCGTGTGTTGTCCGCCGAATCTACAGCCAGAACATACCATGAATGGGAGCCCGAAGGCATCTCTGTCGCGACATGGGGTGTGGAGGGTGGAATATCGTCTTCCTTTAAAAATCCGTTTACATAGAGCTGATATTTTTTCAGGCCTGTGCCTTCATCGGTGCTGGTTTGCCAGGTGAATGAAGGCCGCGTGTCCGTGGTCCATTGATTATGAGCGGGCGACAGCAGGCTGAAAGGCTCCGGCGGTGTGTTGTCCTGCGATGCATACAAGGTGCGGCTTTCAGTCTCACGGATCAGGCCGGCCCGGTCCACGGCCCTGACGTTCCATGTGCAGGTTCCTGGAGTCAGGGCCTGGGTCAATGTCAGGGTGTAGGATGTATCGGACAGGTTGTCCTGAACCAGGTTTCCATTGATCCAGAGTTCATAATGATTCACTCCGGAAAGATTGTCGGTGGTGGCCCGCCAGACAAAGGTCGGCTGGGTCTCCTCTGAAGCACCGTCGGTCGGGGACACGAGCTCGAAAAATTCCGGCGGATTGGAATCAAGCATGAATGCACGCGAATCGTATGAGCAGAGCGCCGAATCACGGAAGTCCCTGGCGGTAATGCGCACCCGTGCCGTGGCGCTGTTCAGGGATTCGGGTATCCACGCATAGGATTCATCGGACGGATTCACGCCGGAGCCGATTAAATGGGGGAATCCGTCTCCATCATAAGTTGAAAGATGAATGCTGTAATGATCGAACAGGAGACGGTCGTCCCGATGGCTCCATCGAATAGTTTGAGGCGATCCGCCGGCCCACAGAGCCCCCTGATTCGGGGAGGAAAAGGCCAGGTTTTCGTTGAAATACTGGCCGTACAGGGCGTTTCCTCCGCCCCGTTGATCGTGCCAGAATGCAAAGAAGCCTCCCGATCCGTCGCTGACGGCGCGATTGGACTGCTGGGTGCCGTTTGCCACGGTTACAGGAACGCCCTCTCCGGCCCACATTCGGTTGCCGTTCATGTCGATCTGCTGGGCATAGAGATTCAGGTCACTCATTGTACGGTTGTCGAGCCAGATCACGAAGGCGCCTCCGGCACCGTTGGAAAGGGCCTGGGGTTGGTACTGGTATCCTTCATAGGCGATTACAGGCATGCCGCCGGTCTGCCACTGAGGGGATCCGTCTGCGCTCAGGGCCTGGGCATAGATATCGTACATATTCCGGTTGTCCGACCAGGTCAGGATCGCGCCGCCCTGCGGGCCGGGACAGATGCTCAGCTGCATTTGTGTGCCCAGCTCCGTGCAGACCGGAATGCCCTGATGCGACCACAGAGGGACGCCTTCGCTGCTCAGGGCCTGGGCGTAGACGTCGCTGTTTCCGTTCCGGTTATCCTGCCAGGCGATAATGAAAAGCGTGTCCGATTGAGTGATGACCGGTGACAGCTGATGGTCCGAATAGGTGCAGATTTCGATTCCATCGGCACTCCACAGGGCCGTCCCCGATGAATCGATGCGCTGCGCGTAAATATCGTACTCTAAATTTCTGTAATCCTGCCAGACGGCCACCACTCCGCCCTGTCCGTCGGATATAATTGCGTGGTTCGATTGATTGTCCGGAGCCGTAGTCACGGCGGTTCCCTGGCTTCCCCAGAGCAGGGTTCCGCTGCCGTTGATACGCTGGGCGTAGAGATCGGAACTGGAGCCGTTTCGCTTGTCCGTCCAGACCAGGATGACGCCGCCTCGGCCGTCTGAGATCATGGCCGTACGGGTCTGCTCTCCGGAGGCGGTGCAGGGATCGATGAGTTGAAGAACGTTTCCGTCGGCGTCAAGATGCTTTACCGCGATCTTTCCGGACAGTTCGTCCTGCCACGCCACGAACACGCCTCCGGAACCGTCGGCTGCGATAGCGGGGAATTTCTGATCGCCTCCATCCGTGCAGATTCGAGTGAGAGCCGCGCTCCACATGGGGGTTCCGGTTCCATCCACCCGCTGAGCGTAAATATCCAGATCGCCCAAAGGAGAATCAGCCCAGGCCAGAAAGGCTCCTCCCTGTCCGTCCGGTACGGCGCACAAAGCGGGAGAAGAAGCAGTCAGTGTTTGAATGGAGATCCCGTTCGACGGCCACTGAACCTGGCCCCACAGAAGGGCCGGCATGAAGAATCCCAGGGCAAGAAGGTGTCGGCTATGTGACATCATTTGTAAATACTTCATTTATATTTATTTTTTATTGACTTCTTCCGGCTATTGATAGGCAATGAGCAAATATTATACCATGGAATATTACGGACCAGGGACCGCTATTCGGGGTGAACAGCCGAAAGAGTGTAATCGGATAAGTGAATGTAAAACAGAACTTTACGCTTTTGTTGAATAAAGAAGGAAGTTGTATGGAACAATCAAGCCGGGGAAAATATTTCCCTTACGGTGAAAGAAATGAAAAGGTTTATTCGCAGATTGAACAGAAAGAGAGGCCGGCCATTGCTGATTGAAAAGAACCTCTCGAACAGGGTGTCTATTTTTTTCTACCCCAGAAGCGATCCATCTTCTCTTTCAATTGTTTGATCTCTTCGAGTTTTTCTTTCATGACAGGGGCCAGCGGACCGTCGGGTTCGATCTTCAGGCCGGTTTCGAGCGCACTGATGGCATGGGTGAATTCATGATTGTCTTTCTTGTGATAGGCCAATGCCATGAAATAATGGGGTTCAGCCGAATCCGTACGGATCATGGAGGCCTTTCCAAAGGCCTCGATCGCCTCCCACAGAGCGCCGACCGATCCTTTGCGATACAGAATACGGCCTTGTGCCATATAATACTGGTACCTGACATCCGCAGGGTCGCTGTTGGCCTCATACGATTTTTTCAGATGGCTGTGAGCGGTGTTGAGCCGGTTTTCTTTCAGGGCCTGCATCCCTTTTTCGAACTCCGCATTGCCCTGGCTGATGCGCTGTCTGACGAATCTGAGTTTGGGGTTGACCGAGGCGGTGTCCTGTCCACTTTCGAGGGCGCCGGTATAGGCCGATTCGGCCCGGTTCATCCAGGCAAGTCCTTTGTACGCGTCAGCCAGAGATTCCATCAAGGGCCCTTTGAGAGGATCCATCTCTTCGGCTTTTTCCAGATAATAGACGGCGTCTTTGTGCGCTTTGGATCGCAGACTCCGGGTACCCAGGGTTTGATACAGTTCCGCCAGGTTCCTGATTGGTGAGCGTGATTGGGGGTTCAGTTTTCGGGCTTGCAGCAGGGCGGTTTCGGCCCGGCTGAGAGAATCCGTTCGAACATAGGTTTTTCCCAAAAGCAGGAAGGCGTCTGCATCGGTCGAGTCGAATGCAACGGCCTGAAGGCACAGGGTGATGGTTCGTGCGTAGTCGGCTGATTCATAGGCCCGGCGGGCTTCTTTCAGATGTCCGCACGCGGCCAGAAAGATCAGAGATAAACACCCGAATGTTTTTATTCCATGGCGGCTCTGCATCATCAATCCTCGATTTGAATGGCTGCCGGATCGGTTCTGTTCAAAATAAATATACAAATATGGGCTTGAAATGCAAGGCCTAATCGGAAAAATAAAATGTTCTTTGAACGGCTCTGGTCCGCAAAACATTTGGAGAATTAAAAAAATATTTGTATATTACCGCGCATTATACACAGCAACGGAACCGTGGACTGGAACGTTCCATTTGACAGATCTTGTTCCGGCAAATTCATCCATCCGCAACCGGATTATTAAAGATACCAATGCTGATTCCCATGAATGGTCGAAGTGCCGCTTTTTTTCTGGCGGGAGGAGAAACGGGATGTCTCCTGATTCATGGGTTCACGGGTACTCCCTGGGTGTTCCGGGAATTGGGTGAATGGCTGAATAACAACGGGTTGACGGTATCGGCTCCGCTTTTGCCGGGTCATGGCACACATCCGCGTGATTTGATCGGGGTGTCGTGGCGGGAATGGCTGGACTGCTGTGAATCGGAGGTGGAAAGGCTGGAGAAGCGATGCCGGCGGATATTAATCATCGGTCATTCCATGGGCGGCAGTATCGCCCTGATCCTGGCTTCGCGCCGCCCTTACGCAGGGGTTGTTTCTTTATCGGCTCCTCTGCAGTTTCATGACATTCGTATGCGTCTGATACCTCTGTGCAGGCCCTTTTTCACATACTGGAAAAAGAAATCATCCCGGTCCGGAAATGGGCCGGAGATGGCCTATGACTGCTATCCACTGCCTGCTGTTTCACAGTTTATGGAGCTGATGGGGGAAACCCGGCGAAGTCTCGGTAGGGTTGTGTGTCCGGTACTGATCATGCATTCTGTGCTGGACCGGCGCGTAAAGGCATTCAATGCCGACAAGATTTACAAGGGTTTGGGAACATTGGAAAAACGTCTGGTCAAATTGCCTTTTTCCAGTCATACCATCCTGAAAGGGGAGGACGGAAACAGGGTTAGAGAAGAGGTCCTCGCCTTTATCAGGGCCAGATCGGCTGACAGCGATTTTCCCGTTCAAAAGGCGGCATCAAACAGGGAACAAACATTGAGTTAATCAGTATAAAAACAATAAAAGCATTGAACTTATCAATTGGCAACCATATCGGAGTCGGTGAGGCTGAATGACAAGAAGATTAAAATCGAGGGCCAATCAATCGCTTGACCGGTATCTGCAGGAAATCGGTGAAGTTCCGCTTCTGACACCGGATGAGGAGATCGAACTGGCACGGCTCATCAAGAAAAATGATCAGACCGCTCTGGAAATGCTCACCAAGGCCAATCTCCGTTTTGTGGTGAGTGTGGCCAAACAGTATCAGAACCAGGGGCTGTCTCTGGGTGATTTAATCAATGAGGGAAACCTGGGTCTGATCAAGGCGGCCAAGCGTTTTGACGAGACCCGTGGGTTCAAGTTTATTTCCTATGCGGTGTGGTGGATCAGACAGTCGATTTTGCAGGCCCTGGCCGAACAGTCCCGGGTGGTCCGGCTTCCATTGAATCGGGTGGGCGCTTTGAACAAGATCGGGAAGGCTTTCAGCAATCTCGAACAGGAATACGAGAGGGAGCCCAGCGCCAACGAAATCGCTGAAGAGCTGGAAATGACTCCCTATGAAGTATCCGACACCCTGAAAATTTCCGGAAAACATCTTTCTTTGGACGCGCCTTTCAACCAGGGCGATGACAACCGTCTCCTCGATGTGATTCAGGATGATCATCAGCCTCCACCCGATGACCTGCTTATGGATGAATCCCTGAAGATCGAGGTCAGGCGGGCGCTGATGACGCTGTCCGACCGGGAAGCGGAAGTCATCAAGCTCTATTTCGGTTTGGGACGGGAACATCCACTGACGCTCGAGGAGATCGGAGAACGTTTCAATCTGACGCGGGAACGCGTACGCCAGATCAAAGAGAAGGCGATCAGGCGGCTTCGGCACACCTCACGGAGCCGAATGCTTCGCAGCTACCTGGGTTAAATCAAAAGACATTTTTCTCTTGACTTCAGCAGGTTTTTTTATTACTTTGATATTCGAATGTCGACCTGCCTTTAACTTGTTTTTCCGCGGATATTTCAATCCAGGGGAGAGAGGATGCTGGAAGAACGATTTCGCGTGATGTACCTGGCTAAAGATGGAACAGGCATCAAGCAGATCAGTCTGAGCTGGAGACAGTTTCTATTGATCTCGATGTGCGGCGTGGCACTGCTGATCGGTATTGCCACAGGGGCCGTGGGTCTCTTCACCCGTCTTTATCATAATTACCGTATCGTGTCTCTGGAAAATGACCGGGGCAAACTTCAGAAAGAACTTTTAACCATCAAGGAGCGTTTGGCCTATCTCAATGAACGGATCGCCCTGGTTGAGCATTCCAGCGATGAATTGCGGAAATCTGTCAATCTTCCTCCCATAGACAGCGACACGAGGCAGGTCGGTGTCGGAGGATCCGCATATTCGGCTTCACTGGATATCCGCTACATTACGGATGAAGTCAGCCGGACTTCGGCGGAATTGAAGATTGATCTGGATCGGTTTGAGCGGGAATTGCTCTATGAGCAAAGTATTTTGCGGGATGTCAGCGCAAAAATCATCGAAGATAAAAACCGCATCCGTCACTTTCCTTCCATACGTCCCATTTTGGGAGGTGTCATCAACAGCCGTTTCGGTATGCGGATCGATCCTTTTACGGACAAGCTGACCGATCACCGCGGAATCGATATGATGGCCTGTACGGGGACGAAAATTCTGGCAACAGCCGATGGAGTCGTCAAGGTTGTACGCAATTCATACCGACCCGATCAATCCTTCGGAAAGTATGTCGTGATCGATCATGGCTATGGATACGAAACCCTCTATGCGCATTGTTCCGAAATACTGGTTCGAAAAGGGCAGAAGATCAAACGATGGGACCCCATCGCGGAAGTCGGTACAACCGGACGCGCCGAGGGGCCGCATCTGCACTATGAGGTGCGCCTGAACGGCAGGCAGATCAATCCGGAGTATTATATTCTGAACTAACCAGTTGGTTTATACTGAATTTTTTTAAGGGCTGCCCGGCGAAGACTCGCGGGTGTGCCCTTTTTTATTTGCCTGTTCGGGCAGGATATGCCGTTTTTCCAGGACCGGAAACGTTCGGTTTGAAAACCATGCCGAATAGACGGAAGCCAGGTGGATCGATTACGATTTTTTCGGAATCGAAGCCGGTGTGCCCATAATCGGTTCGAGAAACCGGTTCAGCCACTCAAGACGATGGGAGAATGAACGATCGGATGAAGCACTGAAGACGAAGTTGTAATAGGCATGGCAGTATGGTTTTTCAAAGCAGAAACGGACAGCCGGGCGGAGACGATGGCATATGAGTATATTCAGCAGATTGAAATCGGGATTCAGATCGAAAAAGAGATCCGTTGCAGGATTCAGTTGTTCCCAAAGGCCGGGTTCTCTGCCGGCCTGCCGCAGGGACATGTCAGGATTTGCCGTCACCCATTGTTCTTTGGCAGAGTTTTGCCGGGATGGAGGTGAGCCCAGCACCACCACTTGTTTTTCCCGAAACAGTGCGATTATGCGATCGAGTTCATCGGTGCAATGATGCCATTCCGGATTGGCGGGCATTGTGATGAGAATGTGGGAGGCATCATGGAGAGCGGTTCCGAAACATCGGGGAGAATCATGATGTTTCAGAAGAGCCGGTAATCGGAGCCATTTTTCCTGCAAACGGTGAGACAATGGAATTTTTTTAGATTGTCGGGTCATCGGTCGTCAATATACAAATTTGGATGGTATATATCAACAGGAATATTCCGAGAGTGGCGGGTTTCCCTGCACGGGGTTTTTGGAACTTGCATTTCAATCATTGCATTATTATATTAAATGTCCTGCAAAAATTCGGATATCGAAAAAATCGTCAGGATTCCCGGTGCTGGATAAAGGCTGGAAAAGAGAGGGAGTTAAACTTGACCAAGATTATTGCAGTGGCAAATCAGAAGGGAGGGGTTGGAAAAACCACAACCGCCGTGAACCTGTCTGCGTGCATCGCTGTTGCCGAAAGGTCGACACTTCTGCTGGATATGGATCCTCAGGCCAACGCGACCAGTGGTTTGGGGGTGGATCATCGGAAGCTGAATAAAAGCATCTATGAAGTCCTTTTAAAAGATGAGGATATCAATGAAGTGGTGATGCAGACAGCCATCCCTTTTCTGGAACTGATACCTTCCACGATCCGCCTGGTCGGCGCCGAGATTGAACTGGTCAATGTTATGGGCCGCGAGCGTGTGCTCAGCGATGTTCTGAAAAATCTGAAAAAGACTTATGAATATATTTTCCTGGATTGTCCCCCTTCTCTGGGCCTTTTAACCATTAACAGCCTGACAGCGGCTACGTCTATCCTGATTCCCATTCAATGTGAATATTATGCGCTGGAAGGATTGAGCCAGCTGCTTAAAACGATCCGGCTGGTTCAGAAAAACCTGAATCCGGATTTGAATATTGAAGGAGTGCTTCTCACCATGTTTGACAATCGGCTCAATCTTTCCAATCAGGTGGCCGAGGATGTCAGGAAATTTTTCGAAGACAAGGTATTTGATACGATTATCAACCGGAATGTACGTTTAAGCGAAGCGCCCAGTTTTGGAAAGCCGGTTATTCTCTATGACGCAGTCTGTTCCGGCACGGAGAGCTATATTCAATTGGCCGAAGAGGTTATTGGACATGAAAGCAAAAAGGCTCGGAAGGGGGCTTGAGGCGCTGATTCCCGATGAACCCGACGGAATGGTTTCTTCTCCGGGTTCCATGGCGGAAGTGGATGTCCTTAACATCCGGTCCAATCCTTTTCAGCCCAGAAAAGAGTTTGACGCGGACGGTCTCAATGAGCTGAAACAATCGATTTTGGCCAACGGCGTGATTCAGCCGATTACCGTTCGGCCGGTGGATGGGGGCTATGAACTGATTGCCGGAGAACGCAGGCTGCGCGCGGTTCGGGAACTGGGTTATGCCGTGATTCCCGCTTATGTCGTAGACGTGCGGTCCGAGGATCAAATGCTTGAAATGGCACTGGTTGAAAACATTCAGCGTGAAGATCTGAACCCCATCGAACTGGCGAAAGCGTATAAACAGCTGCTCACCGAATACAGCCTGACCCATGAAGAGGTCGCTCAGAAAGTCGGGAAGGACCGGGCCACGGTTACCAATTTTGTCCGTTTGCTAAAGCTGCCTCAGAAAATACAGAACAGCCTTTCACAGGGCGAGATTACGATGGGGCATGCCAAATGTTTTATGAGTATCGTGTCGCCCGATGCACAGTTGCGGCTGTGGAAGAAGGCGCTTTCTCAGGGGTGGAGTGTTCGAAAACTCGAAGCCCTGGTTCGCGAGGAGGAACCGAATAATATTAAAACCGATTCCGGATCCGTGCCGGTTTCTCCTCATATTCGTGAGCTCGAAGATCGGATTCGTGCTGTTGCCGCGACACAGGTTCATATTCGGAGAGGGGCCAGGGGTGGGAAGATCGAAATCTATTATTATTCCGATGAAGATCTGGATCGTCTCGTTGATCTGTTCGAAAACATGAAATGAAGGATTTATGAAAAGACGTCATAAACGGATATTTTCCTTGATCTATGTTCCCGATCAGGACCGCGATCCAAAGAGTTTTTCCATGAGTTACACCAGAGGACAGATATTGCTGGTGCTGTTTTCTCTGCTTATGGTTCATGCGGTCATCGGTGCCATCGGTTATTACCGTATTGTTTATCTGGAAAATATTCATGAAGCCATTGAAACCGAGAACCTCATGCTCAAAACCCAGAACCGGCAGATCGAAAGAATCGTCAGGGAATTTAATGATTACCGGTCTGTTCAGGAAAAGATTCGAATGATGCACGGTATCACCCTGGGTGAGGCCCAGGAGTCCGAAAACTGGCATCTGCTTGATGTTCCGGTGGTATCGCGTTCGATAAGCTCCGGATCCCGGGACGGCGATGTTCCGCTCGAGAGAATTCAGAGTAATATCACTTTATTGGCTGAAGGAGGAGAAACCTATTACAATCCATCCTATTTACCGACGACTCTGCCAATTACGGAGGGGCATATCACAGCCCATTTCCAGAGGGGAGGATGGTTTTTGGGCAGAAGCCACTTGGGGATCGATATCGCGGCAAAAAGAGGCACCACGATTCGAGCCGCGGGTGCGGGAATCGTGGTTTTGGCCGATTGGACACCTGATTTCGGAAACATGATTATTATTTCCCACGGCCGCGGCCTGTATTCCTATTACGCGCATGCGCTGCGCCTTCTGGTCAATCAAGGAGATACGGTGAGAAAAGGACAGGGTATCGCGCTTCTGGGAAGTTCGGGCATCAGCTCGGCGCCCCATCTGCATTTTGAAATATGGAAAGATGGAGTGGCCTTGAATCCCGAAGAGTATATTCTCGCTCTCAGACGTCCGGGGGAGGGTCAATAGACAGCCGAATTCTTTCGAATGATTTTGGTCCACTAATCACAGGAGAAGCGATTTTGAAGAAAGCGCAGAGCAATTCGGATTTCGGGCGCGGTGGTGAATTGAATACCATCATTGGAAAAGGAACCTCGATAAACGGAAACGCGCAGGTTCAAAACAGCCTTCGCGTTGACGGTAAGATTGTCGGTAATGTCTACGCCACGGAAACCGTGATCATCGGGAAAGAAGGGGGAATCGAGGGCGAAGTGCATGCCAAACATGTTCTTTTGGCCGGACGGGTCAAGGGAAATATCATCACCTCAGGCAAGGTGCTGCTGGAGAACACGGCGTCGGTCACCGGAGATATTCATGCAGCACGGCTGGTAGTGGATGAGGGGGCTGTTTTCGACGGACAGTGCACGATGAAGCTCAACAAGACACCGGGAAGCGGCAAGAGTTCGTCCTGAAAGAATTTCTCGTGAGAAAGATAAAGATTTTACCGGTGACAATAGCCAATGGCAGACCGCCTCTTTCAGACAGCGGATGGATCAGAACAGTCGGTTGATACATGCATTCCGGTTATGCTTCGAAGATCCATTTTTAAAGTCTGCGCGGGGATTCATTCGAACTCCGGATTTGATCGTCCGGAGTTTTTATCAAAAGTTTCGGCATTCGGCTGTTTTCAGATTTGATGTCAACGGATCAATAAAAAGGAATCATTCATGGAAGTAAAACTGGAAAATCTCATAGAACAAATTAAAAAGGAAGGCATCGATTCCGCCAGGAAGGGAGCGGACAAAGTCATTCGCGATGCGGAAAAACAGGCGGCCGCCATTGTGGCCGAGGCGGAGAAAAAGGCCGAAGCCAAAACAGCTGAAGCCGGGAGGGAGGCAGAGAAGTTCCGTCAAAACGCGGAGCTTGCCATTCAGCAGGCGGGAAGAGACACTTTGCTTCTGGTCAAATCACGCCTGGTGAATATGCTCGACCTTGTATTCAAGCGCCAGATCGATGAGGCCCTTTCACCGGAAGTCCTTAAGGAACTCATTTTGAAAATTCTGGATCAATGGGGAAGTGATGAACCGGTTGATATTATTTTAAACAAGAAGGACAAGAGCCGGCTGGAGAAGCTTCTGTTTCAGGGCGTCAGGAAAAGTTTGAAACAGGACATTACCTTGAAAATTTCAGATGACATCGAAAAAGGATTTCGTATCGGCATCAAAGACGGGGATGTGTATTATGACTTTTCCGATGAGAGTCTGGCTGAAATGCTGGGGCAGTTTTTAAATCCGAGAATCAGAGAGATTCTGGATTCGAATCATGGATAAGTACTATTATCTCGTCGCACAGCTGCCGGTGTTGCATTTTGACAGAGAACCGGCTCTTTCCATGCAGGATTTCCTTGAGGAGACGGAGAAGTGGCTGCCACCGCGGAAAATGCGATTTTTAAAAGCGGTATCCGCATTTCCGGAAAAGAATATTCCCGGTCCGCGGACCTGGAGGCGTTATCAGGCAAAAGAGCAGGCGTTTCGCGCGGATCTCGCCCGTTGGAGACGAGCCAGAAAACAGGGCAATGATTATAAAACAACCTTTCCGCAATCACTGGTCAGGGAGGGGAATCCGCTGGAGATTGAAAAAAAATGTCTTTACTGGCGCTGGAATCTGATTGAAGCCCTGGAAGAGGGACACGATTTTGACCTCGATATTTTGGTTCTGTATCTGTTGAAATTACATATTCTCCGGAAGCTGGTGGTATTCGATCGTGAAAAAGGAATGGAGAGGTTCAGGGCACTGCGTGACAGACGGGTTCCAGGTATCGATGAAGAGGATGAATCCATGGGAGGCGGGGAGCCGGATCTTTCCGCCGGATATGAACAAACTGAGTCTGATCAGGATAAATAAACGGATTGGAATGATTACATGAATAAAACCACGGGAGTCATTACCGGCATCAACGGCAACATGATCACGGTCTCTTTCGAAGGCAGTGTCACCCAGAATGAGGTGGGGTTTGCGGTACGAGGCGATGAACGCCTGAAATCGGAAGTGATCCGCATACAGAACAATCAGGCTTTTCTGCAGGTATTTGAAGATACCCGCGAATTGAAGGTCGGTGACACGGTGGAGTTCACCGACGAGCTGCTCTCTGTTCAGCTGGGTCCTGGCCTGCTGGGGCAGATTTATGACGGTTTGCAGAATCCGCTGCCGGAACTGGCGGAAAAATTCGGGTTTTTCCTGCCCAGAGGCGTGATTATGGACGCACTCAGGCCGGAACAAAATGAATGGGAGTTTACTCCATTGGTCAGGAAAGGAGACAGGATCAAGGCCGGTCATGCACTGGGGACGGTTCCGGAAGGAGAGTTTACTCATCTTATCATGGTCCCTTTCGACTTTCAGGGCGATTTCACGGTGCAGAACATCGTGGAAAAAGGAAAGTATCGTGTCAACGATCCTGTCGTAAAAATCAAGGGGGAACGGAATCAGACTCATGAGCTGAGCATGACTTTTGACTGGCCTGTCAAGCTGCCCATCACGGCCTATCGCAGGAAATTGCTGCCCACAGAGCCTATGATCACCAAGGTGCGCATCATCGACACTTTTTTTCCGGTGGCCAAAGGGGGAACGTACTGCATTCCCGGTCCTTTCGGCGCGGGGAAGACCGTGCTTCAGCAGATTACCAGCCGGTACGCGGAGGTGGATATTGTCATTATTGCGGCCTGCGGGGAGAGAGCCGGTGAGATTGTGGAAACCATGCGTGAGTTTCCCAAGTTGACCGATCCCAGAACCGGAAAATCGCTGATGGAACGGACGATAATCATCGCCAACACGAGTTCAATGCCCGTGGCGGCCCGGGAAGCATCGGTTTATACAGCGACCACACTGGGTGAGTATTATCGTCAGATGGGTCTCAATGTTTTGCTCCTGGCCGATTCAACGTCACGCTGGGCGCAGGCGATGCGTGAAGTGTCGGGACGGCTGGAAGAGATTCCGGGTGAAGAGGCCTTCCCCGCCTATCTGGAATCCAGAATCGCCGAGTTTTATGAACGGTCCGGTGTGGTGGAACTTTACAACGGCAGCACCGGAAGCCTCACCATAGGCGGGACGGTCAGCCCGGCGGGAGGAAATTTCGAAGAGCCGGTGACCCAGGCGACGCTGAAAGTGGTAGGTGCTTTCCACGGTCTTTCGCGTGACCGATCGAACGCCCGGCGATATCCCGCCATCGATCCCCTGGAGAGCTGGTCGAAATATTCGTCTGTGGTCGATAAAAAAATTATCGATGATGCCAATCGATTCCTGCAAAAGGGATCGGAAGTCCATCAGATGATGATGGTCATCGGGGAGGAGGGAACCTCTGTGGAAGATTTCATCATCTATCTGAAATCCGAATTTCTCGATGCCGTCTATTTGCAGCAAAATGCGTTTGACAAGGTCGACGCAGCCACCTCTCCGGAAAGACAGAAATACGTGTCGGCTCTGATCGACGATATATTAAACCATGATTTTGAGTTCGAAAGCAAGGACGAAGCCAGAAAATACTTCTATGAACTGCGTCAGAAATTCATCGACTGGAACTATCTAAAGATGGACTCTGAGGATTTCAAAAAACAGGAACAATCGATCTTGACCATGATAAAGGGATTGAACCGCGATGAAAAAGGTGTATAACAGAATATTGAGCGTTGTCGGAAACGTCATCACCGTGCGGGCGGAAGGTATCGCCTACGGAGAGCTGGCGGAAATTTCCACCCGGCGGGGCAAGTCACTCGCTCAGGTCATCAAGCTGGATGGAGATATTGTTTCTCTGCAGGTGTTCGCCGGAAGCCGTGGAGTATCGACCTCCGACGAAGTCCGGTTTCTGGGACATCCCATGCGGGTTTCTTTTTCGGAAAATATGCTGGGTCGTATTTTTAACGGAAGCGGCGAACCCAGGGACGGAGGCGCAGCCATCACGGAAGATGTCATTCCCATCGCCGGGCCGTCGGTGAATCCGGCCAAGCGAATCATTCCGAAAAGAATGATTCGAACCAACATACCCATGATCGATGTGTTCAACTCTTTGGTGGCATCTCAGAAACTTCCCATCTTTTCCGTTTCCGGCGAGCCTTACAATGAACTGCTGGCCAGGATCGCCCTGCAGGCGGAAGTGGACATGATTATTCTGGGAGGGATCGGCCTGAAATTCGATCAATACATGTACTTCAGGAATGTTCTGGAAGAGGGCGGCGCCCTGAATCGCTCGATCTTTTTCATCCATACGGCTTCGGAACCGACCGTGGAGGGCCTCATGGTTCCGGATCTTTGTCTGGCCGTGGCCGAAAAGTTCGCTTTAAAGGGCAAGGAGGTGCTGGTTTTGCTGACGGACATGACCAATTTTTCCGATGCCCTGAAAGAGATTGCCATTACCATGGAACAGGTTCCGTCCAATCGTGGATACCCGGGCGATTTATACAGTCAGCTGGCCGCCCGTTATGAAAAGGCCGTTGACTTCGACACTGCCGGGGCCATTACCATTCTTGCTGTGACCACAATGCCCGGTGATGATGTCACCCATCCGGTTCCGGACAACACCGGTTATATCACGGAGGGCCAGTTCTATTTGAGAAACGGCCGTATCGAGCCGTTTGGATCCCTGAGCCGCTTAAAACAACAGGTGAACGAAGACACCCGCGAAGATCACCGGGCCATAATGGACGGAATGATTCAGCTGTATGCCCAGTATATGGAATCGGAAGAGAAGCGGTCCATGGGGTTCCGCATGAGCGCGTGGGATCAGAAACTGCTTCGTTATGGAAAGGCTTTCGAGTCACGAATGATGGATTTGTCGGTGAACATACCCCTTGAAGAAGCCCTTGACCGGGGGTGGACGATTATGGCGGAATGTTTCGAACCTCATGAGACGGGCATGCGCTCTGATCTGATCAGCCAATTCTGGCCTGAAAACGGGAATACGGCCGCGGTCAGTCCGGATTCCGCAGAAGAAAGCATGGTGCGGTCCGGCAAAAAATCCGAACCGGATTCCAAAAAGTCATCCGCGAAAAGAAAACCGGCAGCAAAAAAGAAACAGGCCGGCCCAAAAAAGAGTTCGAAGAAAACCGATCGTTCACAGGCCCGGACGAAACAGGCGGCAGACAGCGGGAATGATTGATGGCCAAGATACGATTGACGAAAAATGAGCTGAAACAGCAGAAGGATAATCTTAAACGGTTTGTCCGTTACCTTCCCACTCTTGAGCTGAAGAAGAAGCAGTTGCTGATGGAGATCCGCGCTCTTCAGCACCGGATGGATGAACTGGAAGCCGATCGGAAACGGGCCGAAACCGAACTGGCCCGGTGGGTCGCCGTGTTCGCCGACAAGGCGGATCTGGAATCGCTGATCCGGGTCAGTGAGGTTGTCATCGATCAGGGCAATGTGGCGGGTATTGATATCCCGGTATTCAAAGAGATTCGGTTTGAAGAGACGGAACCCGATTTTCTGACAACCCCGCTCTGGGTCGACTCCGCTGTGGAGGTGACTCAAACTCAAATTAAAAACCGGGTACAGCGAGAACTGATTCGCCGGCAGCAGGAAATTTTGCAGGAAGAACTTCGTACCACCATTCAACGCATCAAGTTGTTCGAAGAAGTCAAGATTCCGGAAGCCAGAGAGAATATCCGCGTTATTCAGATCTTTCTTGGAGATCAGCAGACAGCAGAAGTTGTTCGGGGAAAAATCGCGAAAAACAAGATTGAGAGAAAGAAAGCCGAGGCTGCCAATCCATGATCGTCAAAATGAAACAGGTGACGCTTCTGATCAGTTCCCGTGACCGGAACGCGGTCTCCCGGCTGAGAAAGCTGGGTGTACTGGACGTGCGTCCTGTTCAGCCTCCCGAATCGGAAGATATCCGCGCCGTTGAAAAGGAGCTGGAAAGAGTCCGCAAAGCACTTTCGTTGCTGAGGCCCGCAGAATTCAATCCTGCCAAAACAGCGGCCGGATCACGACCGGTTGACGAAATACTCGAGCTGGAGAAAGAACGCCAAAAAGTATCGGGGCAGCTCGAGGAGGCCAAAAGGCAGACTGTCTGGTTCGGCCGCTGGGGCAGGATATCGCTGAAAAAGCTGAAATTACTGGATGAGTGGAACCTGCCTGTCGCGTTCTACACGGGAGATAAAAAGACCATCGTGAAACTGCCGGATTCGGTGCCCTTTAAAATAATCCATGAAGACCGCGGAACCGTGCGATTTGTGACCTTCGGGATAAAGGAACCGCTGGAGAATATCCCGACCGATCCCATGCCGAAGATCGAAATTGCGGAACTGGACAAGGAGATTGCCGGCCTGGAGAAACGGCTGACGAAAATCTCGAAGCGGCTTGAGAAAATGGCGGCCGGAATACTCCGGATACAGGCTCGGGAAGCCATGCTGAAGAAACAGCTGGAAGCCCTCAGGGTGAGGGAGGGGATGGGACAGGCCGATTCTCTGACTTATTTGCAGGGATACTGTCCTTCGGAGACTGTGCCTCGAATCCGCAAAACCGCGGAAAGGCACGGTTGGGGATACTGGATACAGGATCCTGAAGATCCCAGGGATGTCCCGACTCTGATACACAATCCACGGTGGCTGCGCATTGTCCAGCCTCTTTTTCAATTCATGGGAACGCTGCCGGGTTATGATGAGATGGATGTCAGTTTTGTTTTTCTTGGGTTCTTCAGCCTGTTTTACGCCATGCTTATCGGGGATGCCGGATATGGACTGATTTTCCTGGGCGCCACACTCCTGGCTTCCCGAAGAATGCGGCACGCGCCCCGTGAACCGTTCCGTCTGATGATGGTCTTGAGTGCCGCCACTCTCCTTTGGGGGATGTTTTCCGGGACCTGGTTCGGTTCTGAAGAGCTGAGCCGCCTGCCCGTGCTTCGAAGCCTGGTTGTTCCCGGGCTGAGCAGTTTCGGAGAAAATTCGCAGGCTTTTCTGATGCGGTTTTCTTTTATTGTGGGGGTTGTCCACCTGTCCATCGCACGGATTCTGGCCGCTGTCCAAAAGATCAATACACCGCAAGCGCTGGCGGAATTGGGCTGGGTTCCCATCCTGTGGAGTATTTTTTTTGTGGCCGATCAGCTGGTACTCGGAAATCCGATGCCGGCTTTCGCGGTCGCGCTTCTGATCGTCGGAGTCGTTTTGGTGCTGTTTTTTTCCAATTATCAAAAAAATATTTTCAAGGGGATATTGATCTCTCTGGGTGATCTTCCGCTTTCCGTGATCAATTCTTTTTCCGACATTGTCAGTTATATTCGGCTGTTTGCCGTGGGTTTTGCCACGGTTATTGTGGCGTCCAGTTTCAATGAGATGGCACTGGGTTCGGGCGTGGATTCGGTTTTGAGCGGCCTGACCGCGGCATTGATTTTAATACTGGGACATGGGCTGAATATTATGCTGGGGATGATGTCCGTGCTTGTTCATGGCGTGCGGTTGAATATGCTTGAATTTTCCGGGCATTTAAACATGGAATGGGCGGGTAAACCTTATCGGCCCTTTAGGGAATAGAACAACAGAGTAACGATTTGTGTCTGTACTGAAAGTCAAACGCAAACATTATCGATGAAAGGAAGAACCGATGACTGGATTAGGTGATATGAATATTTCACTGGTTTTCGCAGCTGTGGGATCGGCCCTGGGAACCGGTGTGGCCGGACTTTCGGCCATTGGCGCCTGGAAAAAAGCCTTTGTCAACAACAAGGCAGCGCCCTTTATTCTGGTGGCTTTCGTGGGAGCGCCGCTTTCCCAGACGATTTATGGAATGATTTTACGAAACGCCATTCAAGGGGCGATGTGGGAAGCCGGAACGACCCAGTGGCAGATTCTCATTGGAGGATTGGCGGGATTTGCCATGGGATTATCGGCTTTTATGCAAGGCAAGGCCGGCGCCAAGGCGTCGGACGCTCTGGCCGAAACCGGAAAGGGATTTGGGAATTATATCATGGTCGTCGGTGTGATCGAGACCGTTGCTCTTTTTGTCATGGTATTCGCAATGACCGCTCTGCCCACAGGATAAACTCTGGATTGTAAAAGGGCTGTTCAGGGCCACCTGTTCGAATGTTGAGCCGGGATGAGCCGGATAATTGGTATTGAATTTGCAACATTTTATGTAATTCGAATGGTGACGATATAATTGTTCGGATTTTTACCAGCGGCGAAATGGCAAGGCCGGATTTGTTACCGGTTGACGGAACAGGAAGTCATGAATGATCGTTGAAGCCATAAGATAAACCTGTTGAAGAATATTCAAACGCCTTTCCGGGGACGATATGAACGGTTTAAAATATGTGACAGTTTTACTATTTTGCCTTATGCACACCCGTGTGGTGTTTTCTCAGGAAATAGTTTCACCGCCTTCAGCTGATTACTCCTATTATCTACAGCTCCAAAATGATGAATTCTATAAAATGATGATTCCAAGAGAACGGTTTCTCCTCGATCTTGTTGAGACGGTCAATTACGAGATTACTAAAAGAAAGTCTGAAGGGACTTCTCTGTCGGATTTGGGTGTTTATGATATTGTTTCTCCGGAAGAAAAGAGACTGGATGCTCTGGTCGATGAAATGAAGAGAATAAGAAATCTTCTCGGCGAGATTGAAAAATTGGAAAGGTTGGCGAAACAGCAAGTCAATTTTGAAATTTTGGAACTTCTTTCAGGTCTGAAGGCTCGTATACGCGAAGTTTTTCAAGAGGGCTATGACAATCCCCATGCCGAGTCAACTCCTGATACGGTATTGATTTCATCCAGTCAGGAAGAAGAGGATTCTTTTCTGGATCTGGATGAAGATGCCCGCAGACAGATGATCTTTGATAAGTGGAAGTACAATTGGTTTCTGAATTACAAGTATAATATGAATAAATATCTTTATCTTCGCATTAAATTGCTTCAGACGGCCACAGATGTTCAGGAAAAAAGAATGTTTCAATATTATTATCGGCGGGCACTGGAGAATTACACGGCCGGAGATTTTATGCTGGCCCGGTTGGAATTACGGGATATTCTGCAAAACTACAGCCATCTTGAAGTGTTGGATGATGTACTGTACTATGCCAGTGAAGCCGCTTATGGACTCAATTTATTTGATGAGGCGACAGCGGGTTATGAACAGCTTCTGAGGAATTTCCCCAATTCTTCATTTCGTAACCAGACCATAACGAAACTGATCTATATTCACTATATCTATGGTGATTATCACAAGCTGGCTGATTATTATTCTTTGCTACTGACGCAGGGGATCACGGTGAAGGATGAAAACTTAACCACTGTTTCCTACCTGATCGGTTATGCTTTTTTCAAAATGGGACAGTATTCGGAAGCACTGAATACCCTGGGTCGTGTGATTCCCGGAACGCGGTACTACTACCCGGCCCTCTATCTTTCCGGAACCTGTTATTCCAATTTAAAACAAATCGATTCAGCCATCAAGCTGTATCAAAGGATCATTAGAGAGATCGGCAGAAGACAGAGCGATCAACTGCTCAGTCATATTATAAACAATTCCTATCTGAAATTGGGACTTCTCTATTATGAACAGGGGGATCCGGAAAAATCCATCGTCTATCTGAATCAGGTCGATTCCAATTATGAGTATTATGATTTGAGTCTGATGGGCAAGGCCTGGAGCGCCTTTCAGGCGGGACGACCTGGTGAGGCTCTTTTCAATGTAGAGGGATTGCTGAATCGGAGAATGGTTTCCAGTTATGCTTACGAAGCCCGGGTTTTGGCGGCCACTTCCAAGGAATTAATGGGTTTGGATGAGGAAGCGATCAAGGATCTGAAAAATGTATTTCGTGCTAAAGACAGATTCATTCAGTGGCCCACGGGTTCTGCCAGAAAACAGACAGATGAGGAAACACTGCGGGAACAAACAGAAGAATTCAATCAATGGGATGTTCTGGACGAGATGAAGTCGATCCGGCTTTTTCTTAATCAATCGATATTAAGGAAAAAGCGCCCCACTATGGTGCGTAATCAGAGTGACAATGTCAAGGGTGTGGCAGAGGTTCTTGATAAAAAGATCAGAGATCTGGACAAACTGGAACAAGAGGCCAGACGGATTGGTGATCGAACTCTGCTTGAAGAGATACGTCAGTTGCGGGGGAATTTGCTGAAATCTCTTGAAGCGCATACGGACGACATGGCCTCATTGGGTGCTGACTCCGGGAAAGATCCTCTGGTTGAAAAGATGGGATTAATGACTTATTTAAAGTATGGATTTCAAACTCTGCTTCAACAAATTTTGACAGAAAAAGATCAGACCATGCAGGGCATTCAACTGACCGAGCAGAATCGCCGGCAGGCCCGGGAGAAGGATGATTTCGCTTTGATGATTGAGTTGGAAATTCAGCGCGAGGAACTTGAAGATTATTACGGTAAACTCAACCAGTATGAAGTATGGCTTCGTGAGAACTTTCCTGAAGAATTAAACGTGGAACTGGACCGGTGGGCGAGTCTCAGCGGATACGGTATCAGCAGTATCAATTATAACAACATCAAGCAGGTAGAGGCCAATATTGCCCGTATCTCTCAGACTATCGATGTATTTGACAGACTGTTTTATGCAAAACGAAGCAATCTTGAATCGCAGATCCAGGATCTGCTTTCGGACGTTGAACAAATCGAATACCAGATGAAAGAAGAGCTGGAGAAAGAAGAGAGTCTCGAACGGGATCGTTTTCTAAAGACCAATTATTTCGACCGGCATCAAAAAGAGTCCAAGGTGGGGCCGTTGAAAATCAAAGAGAAGACAGGGGGAGAAGAAGAAAAACGATGAGACGGCACCAAATGCAAATTGTTTTATTTCTCACAGGAATGCTGTGTCTGAACTTATCCGTATGGAGTCAGACGACAACGGCGATTGATTCTGCTTTTTGGCATTTGTCTCTTCCCGAGCTTCAGAATTACAAGGTTTACTATCTGCAGGAGCTTGACAGACTTCAGGAATTGAAACAGAACCTCATTCGAAGGGGTATTGAAGACGGTGAACGGCTTCTCGAAACCCAGAATACGGGATCGGTCGATGAAATACTGATCCGACTGGCCGATCTGTATTATTTGCAGTCCAAGGATGATTATTTTCAGCTTATGGAAGCATATGATATCGAGTTGCAGAAGGTTGCAGATAAAGAAAGGACGATTCTGCCTGAAGAACCGCAGTATGATTTTAGCCGTTCTCTGGCTCTTTACCAGCGTCTCATCGATGAGTTCCCCCAAAGTGAACTGGTTGATGACGCGGTTTATAATCAGGCTTTTCTCTATGAGGAGAGCGGTCAGCATCAAAAAGCAAACCAGCTCTATCTTCATTTCATTGAATCGTATCCTGAAAGCAACTATGTTCCTGAAGCCTATATGAGACTTGGCGAGTACTATTTCAATCCTCCGCAAAATGATCTGGAAAAGGCTATCGAATACTATGAGAAGGTACTCGCTTATAAAGAGAGTGAGCGTTATCATTTTGCTCTCTATAAGATCGGCTGGAGTTATTATCGATTAAGCGAGTATCCGCAGGCGATCAGCTATTTTACCGCTCTCGTAAAAGATGTTGAGATGACCTATGATCTTGACCCTCTGGGTTTTGGAACTCATACCCATTTTAAAGATGAGGCTCTCGAATACATTGCCATCTGTTTCATGGAATTTGGAGCGGCCGGCAGAGCCCGGGACTACCTGAGGGGACTCGGAGATCCGGATTGGGGATGGGACGTACTGAAAATATTGGGCGATAAAACCATGAGGGAAAGAGAAGAATACGCAGAGGCCGTTGACGCCTATCGGGTTTTATTGGAGTATGAACCCTATTCGGCGCAATCTCCTGCTGTTCAAAAACTCATTGCCGACTGTTTTTTCCTCATGAACAATGATAGGGATGCTTTTATTGAGCGCCAGAGACTCTTTGAAAACTATCGAAAAGACAGCGTCTGGTGGCAAAACCAGAAAGACGAAAAAGCCAAGCTCGATGCTTTTCGCCTCACCGAACAGGCTCTTCGGGAAAATATCATGAATCAGATTCAATGGGCCAGGCAGGAAGCGTCAATAGATCTGGATCGCCAGACAGTATCCATGGGACGTCTGTACCTGGAATCTTTTCCTGAGAATTTGTATGCTTACATGATTCGATGGAACATTGCACTCATTTTGGATGCACAGCTTCACCAATATAAAGAAGCTCTGCAGGAATATCTGACAATTACCATGGTGTATAACACTCGAAAATATGAGCAGTTTGCGCGTCAAAAAGGGTTGGCCGGTATCAGGGATGCTGCAGAGAACGCCATTGTTGTGGCCGATTCTTTGGTGCGTCAGGAGGCAAGGACTCTTGGAGCTCAGCCGCGCCAAACCGTATCCGCCAATCTGCGAAAGCCTGTTCCTCTCAGTACGGCGGAAAGCTGGCTGGCCATGGCCTATGACATATATATTCAACTTTTCCCCTTTGATCCGAACACCCCTTTTGTTCTCGCCAGTGCAGGCTATCTGTATTATAGCCGTAACCAGTTTGCAGAAGCCTTAAAATACTTTAAAACATTGGTAAGGTATTTTCCTGACAGCAGACAGATTAAAGAGATACAATTTTCTATCTTGGAAAGTTATGTGGGTAAAGGGGATTATGACAGCGCTGAATTGATGGCCAAGCAAATACTCAGAGAACAAAAATTGACGGATGCCGATAGAAAGACGGCTCAGGAGCGGCTTGCGGAGGCGATATTTTACAGGGCGCAGTCTCTGGCCGAGACGAATAATGATTCCCTGTCGGCCAAAGAGTTTTATCGATTGGTTCTTGAGGTACCTCAATCCGTATATGCAGACCGGGCTCTTTTCAATGCCGGTCAGGGATATGACAAGATTGGTGCTTACCCATTTGCGATCCGTGCCTATGAATTACTCCGTGTTTCATATGCCGGTTCACCTTTGTTTCCCGATGCATTGAATAATCTGGCTTTTGATTACGGCGAAACGGGTGAATATGCCAAAGGCGCCCAGCGTTATGAAGAACTTTACAATCTTCTGCCGAAAACTGATCAGGCGAAAGATGCATTATACAACGCTTATCTTCTCTGGGACAAGGCCGGTGATGCAGAGCGGGCATGTGAAACAGGACTTCGCTATGCCGATCAATTTCCGGAAGCAGAGGAATCTCCCCTGATCTATCTTCGCACGGGAGAATACTATGTCGGGCTGAATCGATTGGATCAGGCCAGACAGGTATTTACCGGATTTATACAACGTTTTCCACATTTACCTCAATGCGTTGAGGCGTATTATCGTTTGGGAATCCTGGAGAATGGCCTGGGAAATACGGCCGAGGCCAATCATTGGTTTCAGGAAGCGGTGGCTTACAGCCAGGAATTGAACCGCCGTGGGACAAAAGCCGATGATTATTATACCGCTGAAGCGCTTTTCTCCTATACACAGAATCTTCACAAGCAATACAGGGATTTGAAGTTCCGGCTTCCCATAAATTATCTCAATGAGCATGTTCGATTAAAGCAGGATATGATGAACAGGCTGGTTGAACATTACACGAGGGTTGCCGCTTATGGGACACACCGGCTGCCCGAGAGCGTCTACCGTATTGGTGAAGTTTATGAAGAATTCGCCATGACATGGGCCGGGCAGGAAATGCCCATACTGGATGCGACCTCCAGGGCAGCAAAACAACGTGAGATAAACAACCGTACCACTCAGGTTCTCGGACAGGCATACTCGGCCTTTCGAAAAGCCATTCAGGCGCTTGACCGTCTTCAGGCCGGGACTTCAGCAGAAGAGTCAGCCGGGAATGTTTCTGAAGGCAAAGACAGCCTCATCGTTTTGAAGCGGCATTGGCAGGAACTTTCGAAAATCAAGGTGTCAAAGGTTCTGTATCAGATGGCTGAAGTGAATTCAAGGACCGTGGAAGGCCTGATGACAGCCCCTGTTCCGGCTGATATGAACGATGCTGCACGCCTGGAATATCGCAGTCAGCTTCTTTTACGGGGAGTTAAGCCCCTGCTCGATGTGGCTGTGGAGGCCCATCGAAGAAACCTTCTGGTTGGAGACAGTCTGAATATTTCCAATGAATGGATTCAGGCGTCCCGTTCCAAGATTCTGACATCTCTGACTCATATGGGCAGGGAGTATGGCTCACTTTCCTTTGATGCTCTGGAAAACTACCGCTCAATGGTTCGGTTATGCAAGTGGACCATTTTCGATCAGGGGGAGCCGTTGACCATGGAATCCATTAATGAAATGGTCAACTTTATCGAACTGGCCAAGGGCTATCTGCAGGGCAGTATCGCATTTCAAAAGAACGGCGTGTTAAAGGCCTATGAATTGCAGCTACCGGTTGATCAAGTAGTCTCTTTGCAGGAATCCTTCATGCGTTACGTGTTCAGACTGGCCGATTCTCTGGATGTCATGCTTGAAAACAACATAAAAGATCAGAGTTCGGCTCTCCGGCGTTTTGATGAAACAGGAGCACTCATTTATGAGGATTTACTGGCCGCCCTGGAAGACAATGCCTATTATTTAAAAGAAAACCGCAAGGTGCTTCTTGAAAATGCCTATGAGACGGAGAACGCATTCCGGGAGAAAACACCCGGGGCAATCTGGCTGGCTGTACGTCTGGTCAGGCTGGATCCGGATAAATACACCAGACAGTTCAGAATTCCCGTGAAAGAGATTGTTATAAAACCCGATACGACCTGGTGTTACAGCCTGTTTTGGCAGGATAACTGGCTTGACAATGATTTGTCTATGAGCGGCTGGCGCAATCCTCCAAAACCGGCTGATTCCCTCTCGAATCGAACCGAATACCGGCTTGGCATCGCTTTGCAAAACGCTTCGGACACCTTGTTCGTTCGAAAAGATATTCAGATTCCGGGTTATGCTGTGGGAGCCGAAATTCGATTTCTTAATGATTCACCAGGCAAGCTTTTTGTAAATGGTCGTCCTGTCAATGAAGAGCAAGAAAAACGATTCGTCTTTGATGAATTGGAAGTTGGCAGAAATATTCTGGCTATGCAATTTTGGGGAAAAACCAGGCTCTCTATATATGGAGAGGGCCGAATCAGATACGTACCGCTGGAAGCGAAAATCAGGAAGGGGGGAGGCATCCCATGAGATGTTTGATATTGATAACAAGTCTTGCTTTGTCCGGATTTATATATGCTCAATCTTCCGAGAATAGCACCGGGAAACCGGACAGTATTCGAGTTCAAAAGAGTCCGGTGCAAAAGGAGGAGACTTTAAAAAAGGCCGAACTTTTTCGAAGCAGTGCTGTTCAGGATACTGTGGAGGGCGAATTGGTTTTGGAAACCATAGAAATCAAGGGAAGAGTGGAGAAACCCGGAGTCATCATCATGCCCAGCCGTTTAGAGGCTAACCTGAAAAAGGTTGAACTGGATCGAAGTTTCGAAAAAGAGCTGAAAGAGGGAGTGGGTGAGATTGTTGAGCCGAAAAAGGAACTTAGACAGGTTGAGAAGGTCAAAAGCATCAAGAAAACAGTTGGAAGGGAGCGAAAATGATATTATATTTGTCGATTGTTGGATTCTCAACGGAGGTCTTTTATGACTGAGTTTTGGCAGAACTTTGCTCCCGGTTCGGGAAGCGGTTGGGTGTTTATGTGGATCCTGCTCATTACAGCCGGATTTATGATCGCGATCGCAATTGAACGAATGATCTACATTTACCTGCGATCCAGTGTTGACGCTGCAAGATTTATGTCACAGATTCGTAGATGGCTCATGGCCAAAGATTTTGGACGGGCGGTTGCTTTCTGCAGGCGTTTTCAGGACAAAGCCCTTCCTCAGGTTATTCTGGCGGGTTTGCTCAAGGCAGGTAAAATGAGTAATCCACAGGCCGGTGTTATACAGAATGCTGTGGACGAAAGCACTCTGGAGGTCATACCCAAACTTCAGGCAAGGACTAATTATCTGGCCATGATCGGCAATATCGCCACCCTGATAGGTTTGATGGGGACGATCTACGGTTTGATTATGGCTTTCCGGTCCGTATCAGTACCGGGTATCGATGCGGCCGAGAAATCGCGAATGCTGGCTCACGGTATTTCCGTGGCCATGAACACGACTCTGGCCGGTCTTTCGGTCGCCATACCGTCGATTGTTTTTTACACGGTTTTGCATAACAAAACCAATCAAATCATCGATGAAATCGACGAGCATACGGTCAAGCTGATCAATCTGATCACACATGGGGAATAATCTGCATGACACCTCGTTCCTCAAAACGAAAGAAGCGCGGATTGGAAGAGATGGCAACCAATATTACGCCCATGATGAATCTGATGGTTGTGCTGATTCCACTGCTTCTGACATCTGCGGAATTCGTCAAGCTCAGTGTAATCGAGCTGAATCTGCCGCCCGTGGAGAGAGGATCTGAAGGTGAGATGCTTTCTCAGCTTCCGGAAGAAAACATGAAAACTCTGGATTTGACGGTTACCATAACAGACAAAGGGTTTTTTATTTCCAGCGCTATGGCGGTTTTGGCAGGCGAACAGGCCGAGGAGCCTACGATTCCTCTGATTCGGAATGCAGACGGCATATTTGAACATGATTATGAGACTCTATCTATCAAACTATATGAGATTAAACAGCGGGCACTTGGTCGTTTTCCCGATGCCGAACAAATCATTATTCTGGGTGAACCCAGTATAGTATACCAGACGGTTATCAGCACCATGGATGCGGCCCGATTTATCAATATTAACGGAAGACAGGAAGCGTTATATCCGAATGTCTTGCTGAGTGCGGATATTCTCTGAAAACCTTTTCCGGCATTCGGCAGAAGGAACGAACCAGACATTTTGCATTGGATCGACGCGAGCGGGAAACCAAATGAAGAGAAAAACCTCAGAATCGAAAAAACATATGACCGGTTCCGGACAGGTTCGTCTGCAGCTGACCTCCATGATGGATATGTTCACGATCATTCTGGTTTTTTTATTGAAAACATATTCAACCCAGGGGCAGTTGATCAATCCTTCCGATGATCTGACACTCCCGACATCACTGGCCAGTAAAGTTCCTGAAATGGGGTTGGAATTGACCGTTTCAGCAGACTGGATACTGGTCAATGGAAAACCCATATCCAGAACATCCGATGCTTTGGATATGAGCGGTTATATCATTCCCGACCTGCGTGAAGAACTGTACCGTTACGCACGCGAGGCCGAACGCATGGAATCGCTTTACGGGTCACGGTTTACCGGAAGGGTAACCATTCAGGGAGATAAAAATCTGCCCTACCGGCTTCTGATGAAAGTCATGGCAACATGTGGACAATCCCGCTATCCGAATATGCGGCTGGTGGTTTACAGAAAAGATGAATTATGAGTGCTGCTTCAAACATTTCGATTGACAATTCTTCGGCACTGATGCGTGAATTCCGCAGGCCTTTTTTTAACCTGGATACGCGTTTCCTTGTTATTTTGTTGCTTGCCATCTTCGTGGAAAGTGTGTTTGTTATTATCATGATGAATCGTCCGGTGTCTGAATATTCCGACAAGGAGATAGCGCGAATACAGGAACGGTTCGCCAATTTTGTCTTAAGAGAAGCCTCACGCAGCGATAGAGAAGCGGAACGAATCGGTGCCGTGACCGGTGCCAGGGAGAAACCTGAAGAACAGGTGAAAACAGCCGTTTCTGAGACGGATTCCGAAGCCGAAAGATCCGCTGATGATTCAGCGACAGATGAAGAACGGTCGGAAAGTCAGCGCGGTGCCGGGTTCGGAGAGCGTTCCGCATCGAGTGCAGAAGCATCCGAGGCCCGCAGGCTTTCCCGTGAACGGGTTTCACAGGAAGTCAGCAACCGGGGTCTGCTGGCTCTTTTGACCGGTACAGGCAGTGCTGCGGAGGGACAGGCCGTGAAAAGCGTATTTGAAGAATCCGCCGTCTCAGGTGGAAACGACCTGGATAAAGTCCTCTCCTCGGTTGAAGGCATCCGTACAGGCGGAAGGCAGGAATTGGAGGGAGGAGGAATAGGATCAGGCGGTGTTCGGGGACAGAGATCGGGCCGGCAGGCCACCATTGATGATCTTGTTTCCGAAAGACCGGCCGGCGAGGGTGAGCAGGCTTCTTTAACCCGCAAGGGCGATGTGATGGTGGAAAAACCGTCCGAAGTGCAGGGAACCGGAACACGCAGTCAATATCGAAGCGCCGAGGCGATTCAGGAAGTTCTGATGAGTCACAATCCGGCGATCAGGTACTGTTATGAAAGAGAATTAAAGCGGAATCCTGCACTGAAGGGCAAAATTACGGTTCGTATTACCGTAGAACCGGAAGGCAATGTTTCCGACGCGGTCATTCTCGCATCCACCTTGAACAATGAACGCGTGGAACGGTGCATTCTCGCGCGGATTCGTTTATGGAAAGATTTCCCGCCTATCGATCCTTCCGAGGGCAGCGTGACGTTTCGTCAGGTATACGCCTTTGGGGTGTAAGCCGTCCGGTGTTTATCCATTCCTGGAAAAGAAACGCTCCTGATTGATTCAGGAGTTTTTTTGTTCGGCAGCTTGTTTTTTATCGGTTGCATTTGTGTGTGAGAAAATGTATTTTGGAAGAAACACTCAAGCCTGTACCATGCCAACATATGATCGAGGAGTCTCATTTGATCGTGATGAAAACGGAATACAGGACACACACCTGCGGAGAACTGTCGGCAGCCCATGAGAATCAAATCGTGGTCCTGGCCGGATGGGTGGCCAAACAACGGAATCATGGGGGTATGGTGTTTATCGACCTGAGAGACCGTGAAGGTCTGATACAGATCGTCTTTCATCCCGAGCGGGACAAACCGATGACAGAACGGGCCGGACGGCTTCGCATGGAAGCCGTTATTGCGGTGAGAGGCAGAGTAACGCGCCGCCCCCAGGAAATGGTGAACAAGGATCTGAGGACCGGTGAGATTGAGATCGAGGCTCATGAATTGAATGTTTTGAATGAAGCCCGGCCTCTTCCTTTTATGATCAGAGATGACAATGATGCATCCGATGAGCTGCGTTTTCAATACCGGTATCTGGACCTCCGCCGTCCCGTTATGCAGAAGAACATGATGCTGCGCCACCGTGCCGGTCAGACCGTTCGCCGGTTTTTCGACGAAGAGGGCTTTACGGAAATCGAGACTCCTTACCTCATGAAGAGCACTCCGGAAGGAGCAAGGGATTATCTGGTGCCCAGCCGAATCCATCGGGGGCGGTTTTACGCTTTGCCCCAGTCACCTCAAACCTATAAACAGCTTTTAATGATAGCCGGTTATGACCGCTATTTTCAGATCGTGCGGTGTTTTCGTGACGAGGACCTGCGTGCCGACCGGCAGCCCGAGTTTACACAGATCGATGTGGAGATGTCCTTTGTCGGTGAAGAGGATGTTTTGAACACGGTCGAGCGTCTCATGGCCCGTCTCTTCCAGGAGATTCTCGGCATTCATCTGGACACACCCTTTCCTCGTCTCGCTTATCAGGAAGCCATGGACCGGTACGGCAGCGATCATCCCGATCTTCGATTCGGCATGGAGATACAGGACATCAGCGATTGGGCTTGCAGAGTCCCTTTTCGGGTTTTTCAGGAAACGCTTAGGAAAGGCGGCCGTGTGAGGGGCTTTAAAGTGGAAAATACCTTTTTTTCACGCAGGCAGACAGACGATCTGACGGAGTATGTCCGTCTGCTGGGTGTGGGTGGGCTTATCGCTGTTCAGTGGCGTGATGGAGAGATGATCTCGCCGCTGGTCAGGTTTCTGGAAGACAGCCAGAAAAACGAATTGACCCGGCTTTTCAACGCATGTGAAGAAGACGCGATCTTTCTGACTGCCGACACAGAGGCCCTCTGCTGTGAGTCTTTGGGATCCTTGCGGAAAAAAATTGCCGAAAACCTGAACCGGGTCGATACGAATAGGTACTCACCTCTCTGGGTTTTGGATTTTCCGCTTCTGGAATGGAACGAGGAAGAACGAAGATATGTCGCACGGCATCACCCATTTACCTCGCCGAATGAAGAGGATTGGGACTTACTCGAAACCGCGCCGGAGAAAGTCCGCGCACGTGCGTATGACTTGGTCTTGAACGGTTATGAAATAGCCGGCGGAAGCATTCGAATTCACAATCGTCCCATGCAGGACAGGATGTTCGGTGTTCTGGGTTTGAGTCCGGAATCCGCGGAAGATAAATTCGGTTTTCTTCTCAAGGCTCTGGAATACGGAGCACCGCCTCACGGCGGAATAGCCTTCGGGTTCGACCGTCTGGTCATGCTGCTGGCGGGGGAAACATCCATTCGCGAAGTGATCGCTTTTCCAAAGACCACCAGCGCTCTTTCTCTCATGGATGGGTCTCCATCCGGAGTCGGCCTGGAGCAATTAGGAGAATTGGGCCTTAAAATAAACAGAAAAGATTGATTTTTCTAAAGTGTGCAACTGTGGTTCAATGATTTTTTCACTTGACAAAAAGCGATATATTTGTTATACTTTGTCAGTTCTCATGAAAAATGTGCAATGAACCGTTAAAGGAGGTGTAGGGAATGGCCAGAGTATTGAAGATTTTTGGAACCACCTTGTTTTCTTTCGTCATTGCCGGAACGTTTCTGTTGACAGGTTGTACGCGTTATGCCAACGAAGAACAGCTGACAACTCTCGATGAAACAGAAGCGGCGGCAGTGTCTGCGGAAAATATGGTGGAGCAGAAGGAAAAAGAGAAAGCAGCTCTGGAACAGAAATTGGCCGAGAAGCAGGCGGAACTGAAAGAGGTTCAGGCCGAAAAAGCAAAGGTCCAGTCGCGTCTCCGTTAAAACCAGAGTCGTGAACCCTGATGACCTCAAATCAAGGAGGACAGTAGAATGAGATTTGGTAAGACCATTGCGGTGTTCTTGATTCTGCTTCTGGCCGTTTCCGTCAATGTATTCGGACAGGAAGAGCGCAAGATCAAAATGGACGAATACCAGGCACAATTGGCCGAAGTTCAAGTCCGGGAATCAGGAGCACAGGAAAAAATCAGCGATCTGGAAGCTGAAATCGCTGAACTCAAGAAACAGATCGATGAAACCCAGGCGAAAATTGATGATACCTGGGCGGAAATATACGGGATGTTGGGCACAGACAAAGCCGGTGTAGACGCGTATCGCAACGAGCTGGCTTCAATCTCCAGTGAACTGGACGGATTGGCTGCCCTGTCGCCTGAAGATCTTTTCCGACAGAAAAAGGATTTGAAAGCCCTTGCTGCTCGGTTAGAGGAAGCCAAATCCAGTAAGATCGCCCTCATGACCGAGATGAAGAACAATCTGGCCGAGCTGGATGGTCAGATGGCAGCATTGAAGAACAGAATGCCCGCCAATATTTACGATCAGTACACGGTTCTCAACGGCGATTATCTGTGGAAGATCTCCAAGAAAGAAGAAGTTTATGCAGATCCTTTCCAGTGGATCCGGATCTACTCCGTCAATAAAGATCAGATCAAGGATCCCGATTTGATCTATGCGGGTCAGATTTTCAATATCGCGCGTGGCGTTGGAGACAACGAATATCTGGTGGTGAAAGGCGATTTTCTGTACAAGATAGCAGGTATGGCCAAAGTATACGGGGATCCGACGAAATGGACGAAACTCTACGAGGCCAACAAGGATCTGATCATCGATCCCAGCCTGATCTATCCCCATCAGGTGCTCTCTATTCCTGAAAAATAGAGGACTTTCAGCGTTCGCTTTAAAAGCGGACCAACCGGTGTATAATGACGATTTAGCCGTATAGGAACAAAATGCTCCTGCTTCCATGTTTATCATGGAAGCAGGGGCTTTTTTATGAACTCAAGTATTACAAGAACCATTCCCTTAAAAGGCGCTGACCAGCTGATTCTGCTGGGATTCCATGATGAACATTTGCATCTCATCGAAAAGGCGTTTCCGGCATCTGTGGTCGTGCGCGGCGAGTTGATTTCCATTACAGGGGAAGAAAAGCCCGTGCACGCTCTCGAGAGACTTTTCACCGAACTGCTCTTTCTCGTCAATCGAAACGGGCGGCTCGACGGACACGATGTCCGTACAGTAATCAACATGATAAAGGCGGGGCAGGGCAAAGTCTCTTCAGAGTCCGGAAACGGTTCCACGGTGATTCTTTACGGGAAGAAGGGGGTCATTCGGCCCCGGTCAGCGGGTCAGACCGCCTATGTCACTGCAGTCAATCAGAATGATATTGTTTTTGCCATCGGTCCTGCGGGTACGGGGAAAACCTATCTGGCCGTGGCCCAGGCTGTGGCCCGTCTCAGAGAAAAAGCGGTCAGCCGTATTATTCTCACCAGGCCCGCGATAGAGGCCGGAGAGAGCCTCGGCTATCTACCCGGTGATTTGATGGAGAAAGTGGATCCCTATCTGCGTCCGCTGACCGACGCTCTCTTTGATATGATTCCCTCGGAGCAGCTTCAAAAATATGTCGAGAGAAAAATAATCGAAATTGTTCCCCTGGCTTATATGCGGGGGAGGACTCTCAATGATGCTTTTGTTATTCTGGATGAAGCACAGAATACATCCACGGGTCAAATGAAAATGTTTCTGACCCGGTTGGGTATCAACGCTCGGGCTATTGTCACAGGCGATACGACACAGATTGACCTTTCGGAACAGGTAACGTCCGGTCTGGTTCAGATTCAGGAGGTTTTGTTGAATATCGAAGGGATCGCCTTTGTGTACCTGGATAAAACGGATGTTGTTCGTCATCGTCTGGTTAAAGACATCATTGAAGCCTATGAGCAATTCCAGAACCATTCATGTTCAACAGGAGACCAATCAGCGGATGAAACTGTATGATGCTCTGATCACTCATTTCTTTTACCGGATGAAACACAAACGGAAAAAGCACAAAAAACAGGATGCCGAATCTCGGAAATGGATTCGTTGGGCCATCGGCGGGAGCCTGCTGGTCGTCCTGTCGCTTCTTTTCCCAAGGGGTCAGTCATCCCAGTTCGCTGATATGAGGGAGGGAAGCGTCAGTTCACGGAGAATCGTCGCGCCATTCAGTTTTGAGATACTCAAGACGGCCGACGAACTGCAGCGCGACAGAGAGCTGGCCGTACAGAAGGTGTATCCGGTATTCACCCGCGATGACAAGGTTTTCGATGAAACGAGAAACAAAACAAATCGTTTTTTCGATGATGTGGTTCGATACCGCAAGGAAGTAGAGAGTCGGCCCCGCCTGAAAAGGGCTTTTACCGATTCACTGTTTCAGAAGCACCGTGTGAATGTGCTGGATACGTTGAACCGGCAGAGAATACTCGATAATGGGACCATGACTTTTACCGATATTCAGAATTTTCAGTCGATCCTGGTCACGGCGATTCGGGACATCCTGTCCGTGGGACTTTTAAGCACGACAAAAGAGACTTTTACTTCACCAGACCGAAAGCTTGTCATATTGACGGAATCAGAGGAGTCGGTCCATGATTTCAAAGAGTTTTATGACTTGAATGAAATGCGGCTTAAACTGGTGGAAATGCTCAACAATCGGACATCAAGCGTGTTTTTCAAACAGATGGGATACAGTATCGTCAGTTCCTTTCTCGAGCCGAATCTGATATATGATGAAGCCCTTCATGCCAGCCGCATCAATGAAGCCAGAGCCCGTGTGCCTTTGAGCAGCGGGTTTGTTTATGAGAATGAGAAAATCGTGGATCAAAATGAACGGATTACACTGGAAATCAGGAAGAAGTTGACTTCTCTTTCCGTGAAAATGGCCGAGAAGGGGATGAGCGTACGCGGATTCCGCCTGTTTCTACCTTTTATCGGACGTCTTGCCTTTCTGTCTGGACTTTTTTTCCTCTTTATTGTATTCATTCAACAGAATTCACCGGAGATTTTTACGGACAACAAACAGGTTCTTCTTCTGGCTGCGGTGGTTTTGCTCGTGGGCGCTGTCACATTTCTGATTCACCAGCTGGCCGTTTCAGAATACATGGTGCCCACGGCTGTCGGCGCGATGATTCTGGCGATTGTTTTCGGACCCTGGGTGGGGCTTGCCAGTGCGGCCATAATGAGTGTTCTGGTCGGCGCTCTTTACGGCAACGAATTTAATTTGATGATTTTTTCGTTTTTTGTCAGTGTGGTGGGTGTGCTGATTATACGCAGTATGAATGATCGTCGGCGTCTCGTCTATTCTGTTTTCTATATGGCGGGGGCCTATTTATTTACCATCACATTCCTGGGACTTCTCAGATATCTGCCCTTTCGGGATATTATCAGAGACTGGCCGTGGGGGGCTGCGGCGGGAATTCTCGCTCCGGTAGTCACCGCCGGTCTGCTTCCGCTGGTCGAATACCTGTTCGATATCACAACCGATTTCTCGCTTTTGGAACTTTCGAGCCTGAATCATCCTCTTCTGAAACGTCTTTCAGTGCAGGCACCGGGCACGTATCATCATTCGATTATTGTCGGAAACTTGGCGGAATCCGCCGCACAGACTCTCGGAGCGAATCCTTTGCTTGCACGGGTTGGTTCATACTACCATGATATCGGGAAGGTGGAGAAGTCGGAATATTTTGCTGAAAATCAAATTGCCGGCAAAAATCCCCATGAAAAACTGACTCCTCGAATGAGCGCGCTGATCCTTTCGAATCACGTGAAAAAGGGGATTGAATTGAGTGAAAAATACAAACTGCCAACCGCGATCAAAGATATCATTATGCAGCATCAGGGAACCACGATCATGCCGATTTTCTACAGGAAAGCCAAAGAAAAGAATGAGAGCGGTGAGGTTCATGAATCGGATTATCGGTATCCCGGACCCAGGCCTCAGACCAGGGAAGCTGCTATTGTCATGCTTGCGGATGTGGTTGAAGCCGCGACCCGTTCTCTGAAAGCGCCGACGCACAATCGACTGAAAAATATCATCGATGAGCTGATCGACGAGCGGTTTAAGGAGGGTCAGCTGGATGATTCGCCGTTGACCCTGAGGGATCTGGAGAAGATCAAGGAGAGTTTTTTAACGATTCTGTCCGGGACCTTTCATACTCGGGTGGAATATCCTGATAAAGATGAAAACAAGAATAACAAGACGGAGTCCGATTCAACGCCGGTGGGTCGTCCGGAATCAAAGCCGGAAGCCGATCCCCGTTCCGCGAAAAACCATTCGCCGACTGGCAAAGCGGGTTCTTGATTATAAGAAACCGCGGGAATGGGGGCCGCTGACCTTCGTGTTTATGGACGACCTCGAAATCCGCACGGTCAATCGGCGCTTTCTCCGGCGTGACCGGCCCACGGATGTTATCGCATTTACGTACGGTGAACCGGATTGCTGGGGTGAGGTTCTCATCAATATCGATCAGGCCGGGCGGCAGGCGAAGGATTACGGAGTGAGCCTGACCGAAGAGGTCGGCCGTCTGGTGGTACACGGGATGCTTCATATCATGGGATATAACGATTCGGATGAATCTTCAAAGAAAAATATGAATGACATGGAAAACCACTGTCTGTCCCTCTGGATGAAGCCGGTCCAAAGAACGTCAAACAAGAAATCATGAAAAGGAGGATGACCCTGTTTTGGAAGCGGATGCATGGATATCTCTGGTCGTTTTTATAGGACTTATCGCTTTTTCGGCGTTTTTTTCCGGGTCGGAATCGGCCTTTTTCGCCATTCCGCAGCATGAGATCAACCGGTTTCGCCGTGACAAACTGGCGAAAAAGAGCATCCGCCGAATGGTCAAATTGTTGAACAGTCCCGGTCGATTGCTGCTTTCTGTATTGATCGGGAATACCATTGTCAATGTGGCTGCAGCAACCGTGGCCGCCCTGTTTATTCACGGACTGATTCAACAGGGTTTGATCAATCGTCATCTGGGAATTCTTCTTGAGATTATTACCGTGACCCTGGTTCTTTTAATATTCAGTGAAGTCAGTCCCAAAATATTCGCCGTCAAGCAGCCTGTGCGTTTTGCCTCAATGGTTTCACTTCCGCTGAGTATTTTTATCAGAATCGTATCCCCCCTGACCCATATTTTCGAACAGCTCACTCATGGATTCACCGTGCTGTTGGGCGTCAAGAAGGAGTCGCCTTTTGTCGATGAACAGGAGTTGAAAGCCCTGTTCAATGTGGGTGAAGACAACGGCGCGTTGGATGAAAATGAACGCGAGATGATTCATTCCATTTTCACATTCGGAGAGACCACGGTTAAGGAAGTGATGATTCCCCGAACGGATATGATCTGCGTGGAAAAGGACACCGGTCTGGAAGAAGTGCTCCGACTGGTCAAGGAGAAAGGCCATTCACGCATACCTGTTTATGACGGGACAGTGGATAATATTTCGGGAATTCTATTTGTAAAGGACCTGCTTCCCTACAGTCAGGATATGCATCCGGGCAAGAATCTGACGGAATTGGTCAGAAAACCCTATTTTGTTCCGGAAAGCAAGATGATCGATGAGTTGCTGCGTGAGTTTCAGCTGGAACGTCTGCATATGGCGATTGTGGTGGATGAATACGGCGGAACCGCCGGCCTGGTTACTCTGGAAGATGTCATTGAAGAGATTGTCGGAGAGATACGAGACGAGTTCGATCGGGAAAAGCCGCTTGTCCGTCAAATTGACACCAACACCTGGATCGTTGAGGGAAAAATCAACATCGAAGATCTGAACGAAGCATTGACTCAAAGCTTTCCGGCCGAGGAAGATTATGAAACGCTGGGAGGTTTTCTGCTGAGCTTGCTGGGGCATATTCCTTCGGAAAAGGAGGAAATAAAATATGGATCCTGGCATATGATCATTGAGAAAGTGGTGGGTCAGCGTATCACCAAGGTCCGAATGATCAAAGAAACGGCTCTGGGGGGGGAGACGTGATGGTTTGCAAGGCGGGGCATTCATGAGCCGTATCCGAAAGCGCCTCAAAGTATATATGGAAGATCTGGCTCCTCATCGGATCATCGTCTTTTCCTTTTTAGGAATGATCGGAGCGGGAACGCTTCTGCTCAGGAGTCCATGGTCAGGTGCTCAAGGACATCTCACCGGGGTGGAAGCTCTTTTTACCGCTGTTTCAGCGGTTTGTGTGACTGGATTGACGGTGATCGATATCAGCACTGAATTGTCCGGTTTCGGCCGTTGGGTGGTTTTGATTCTGATTCAATGCGGCGGCCTGGGAATCATGACCTTCTCAACTTTTTTTGTCTATTTGTTGGGGCGCCGTCTCTCCATGCGGGACCGGGAGATCATTGATACGACATTGAGCTACACCCAAGAAAGGAATATCGGGTCGCTTCTCATTCGTGTCATGGGCTTTGTGTTCATGATCGAAGCGATTGGAGCCGCGGCACTCACTTTGCGTTTTCACGAATACTATCCGTTTGACCGCGCGGTCTATCATGGAATTTTTCATTCCATCTCCGCTTTCTGCAACGCGGGATTCAGCCTCTACGCTCGGAGTTTTGAGGGATTCAGGCAGGATGTCTGGATCAATATTATCCTGATGGCGCTTATCGTTTTAGGGGGACTGGGTTTTGTCGTCATTCTTGATTTGTGGCGCGGGCTGATATCCCGAAAACGGGCCTTGTCATTCCATGCCAAAGTGGTTTTAACGGTGACATTCATTCTGATATTCTCCGGAGGTATCCTGTTCTGGCTCGTGGAGCAGCCCCATATTTTTCAATCTTTTTCAACCGGAGAGTCGGTTCTGGCGGCTTTGTTTCAGTCTATTACCGCGCGAACCGCAGGGTTCAACACACTGGATATCGGATTATTAACCAACACGGCCTGTATGGTTCTGATGTTTCTCATGTTCATCGGCGCGGCTCCCGGTTCCTGCGGAGGAGGCGTCAAAGTCACCACCGCAGGCATTCTGGTTTCCATGCTGATATCGAGAATCCGCGGGGCTGATGAAGCACAGATGTTTCATCGAAACGTATCGCGTGAAACTTTTTCTAAAGCACTTGTTATTATCTTCGGCGCCCTGGTACTGATTTCAGCCGTTTTTTTCGGTCTTCTGCTGACCGAGGGATGGAATATCAGCCCGCAGGAGAGCCGCGGTCATTTTCTCGAGCTGGCGTTTGAAACGGTTTCGGCGTTCGGCACAGTCGGCCTTTCCATGGGTGTGACCCGTGAATTGTCCACAGGCGGGCGCCTGTTGATCATTTTATTGATGTTTGCTGGCCGTCTGGGTCCTTTGACACTGGCCGTAGCCCTGTCGGATCCCAGGATGAAGAGAAAAATCCGCTATAGTTACGCCAAAGGGGAAATAATGGTCGGTTGACCCGCTTTGGCTCAATATGCGCTTTTTACCGAGGCGATCCGGAATAGACCATTTATGGAGGTTCAATGAGAAGCATCGCCATTATCGGATTGAGCAGTTTTGGTTATTTCCTGGCAAAAGATCTGGCCCGGGAAGGCATCAAAATCATGGCTCTTGATCTGGATGAGGAAAAGGTCGAGAAGATCAAGCGTTCCGTCGAAAGAGCCGTTATCGCCGACGGAACCGACAAGGATACTCTGGAAAAGCTTGGCCTCAAAGAACTGGATGGTGTGGTGGTCAGCCTGGGGCAGATAGAGTCCAGCGTTCTGGCTGTGATGCATCTCCGTGAAATGAAAATAAAACGGATCGTGGCCAAAGCGCTGAGCGAAGAACATGGAAAAATCCTGAATATGCTGGGAGCCACGGATGTCATTTTTCCTGAAAAGGACATGGCTTTCAGAGTGGCGAGAACACTGACCCATGAGAACATACTCGATCACATCCCCCTGTCTCATGGTTTCAGTATCATTCAGGTGTCTCCTCCCATGTCATTTCTGCATAAATCTCTGGGCGAACTGGATTTACGGAGAAAGTACGGCATACAGGTCATTGTGATCAGGGAAATGGTTCCGGAGAATGTGATTATGATACCCACGGCCGATCATGTTATTAAAGACAGTGACGCGCTGGTGATTATGGGAAAAGATAAAGATTTAAAGAAGATTCAGGATTTATGATGTTCAGGATAATCGATAAAAATACTTTGTTTTTAAAAATATTTATTTTATCTTAAAAATTACTCATGCGAGAGTGGCGGAACTGGCAGACGCGCCAGACTTAGGATCTGGTGTCCTTCGGACGTGTGGGTTCGAGTCCCTCCTCTCGCACCCAGTCAATTGAAGGAGTCTGATATTGAAAGTTGCGGTAAAAACCGTTCATTCCTGGATGAAGCAGGTGGACGTGGAAGTCCCCTATGATGAAGTGGAACCCCATCTGGAAAAGGTGTTCAGGAAATTTCAGCGGACGATCAATCTGGACGGTTTCCGCAAAGGAAAAGTTCCCCTATCGATCATTCGTCAGCGATATGGAGATGCCGTAAAAGCGGACGCAGCCGAAGATCTGATGCAGATCTTTTTTCAAAAAGCCGTCGAAACAGAGCAGCTGAAGGTGGTGGCGCCTGCCAGGGCCAGGAAAATAGAATTCGAAGAAGGAAAGCCTTTCAGTTTTTCTCTGGATGTCGAAGTCCGTCCGGATATAGAGGTCAGGACCTATTCCGATTTCAAGGTGGAGAAATCGATTCGCAAGGTCACGGATGAAGACGTTGAACAATCCTTGCGCTATCTTCGGGAACAGCGGGCCGAGCTGAAACCTGTCAGCGATGGAGCCCGAAGCGGTCACATTCTGCAGGGTGATGTTCAGGCGTTGGACAGTTCAGGAGTTCCACTGCTCGGTCAGCATTGGGAAGACCGTGTTCTGGTTTTGGGAGAACCGCCGCTGACGGGTGACGCGGCGGAAGTTCTCAACGGCGTCAGAGAAGGAGAAAGCCGCAAATTCCGGCTCACCGGATCCGGCCGGGAGGGACAGACGCATGATGAATGGTACTCCCTGACGGTTAAATCAATTCAGGAGAAGATACTGCCTTCTATGGATGACGGCTTCGCTCGATCGATCGGTGAATACGAGAATCTGACGGCATTAAAGGAGGCCCTGAGAAAACGTTTGACCGAACAGTGGGATGAAGAAGGTGAAGTACAGGTTCAGCACCGTATCGCGGATGAAATTATCCGCCGCAATGATTTTGAGTTGCCTCCGGCCATGGTCGAAAACATGCTCGACTCGCTTTGGGAGAATTATAAAGACCGTGATCAAAACATGGAGCGTGAAGATTTTTTCAAGGAAAACCGGCCCGATGTCATTTGGAATCTCAAATGGAACCTGATTCAGGAGAAGATTGCCGAACAGGAAAATCTGCGTGTCACGGATTCCGATTTGGATGAAGAAATCGAAAGATTGGCCGGTTTGGATTCAAAAAATGAGAAGAAGATCAGAGCATTTTTTACCAAGACGGATGAAAGAAGCCGGTTGAAAGACCGAATGCTGGGGAATAAAATCATGGATTTGATCAAGTCGCGAATCAAGATCAAGGAGGTTACGGTTAAATCGTCGAAACGAAAGAGCGATCTGATCGTTTGATTTTCCGATCATCAAACAGCAATAACATAAAGGATGGAATATGAGTTTGGTTCCGATTGTTGTTGAACAGACCGGCCGCGGTGAGAGGGCTTACGATATTTTCTCGAGGCTCCTGAAGGAACGGATTGTATTCATCGGTACGGCGATTGATGACAATGCAGCCAGCCTGATCATCGCCCAGCTCCTTTTTCTCGCCGCCGAAGATCCGGAAAAGGATATATTCCTTTATCTGAACACACCGGGAGGTTACGTTTCATCAGGGTTGGCCATCTATGACACCATGCAGTATGTCCGCCCCGACATCGCGACCATCTGCATGGGACAGGCTTCCAGTATGGGGGCTCTTCTTCTGGCTGCGGGCACCAAAGGAAAACGTTCGGCATTGCCTCATGCCCGTATCATGATTCATCAGCCCCTGGGAGGCGCGCAGGGTCAGGCAACGGATATCGAAATACAGACCAGAGAGATTCTTACGCTGCGTGAACGCCTGAATCATATCCTGGTCAAACACACAGGACAGGATTTGAAAAAAATCGAGCAGGATACGGACCGGAATTTTTACATGTCTTCCGAAGAAGCCAAAGAATACGGACTGATCGATGAAGTCATGGTCCGCAGAGAGAAGAACAAGAAAAAAGCGGAGAAATAATATTGGATCGATCCTATACGTGCTCATTTTGCGGCCGGTCTTCCGATGAAGTTGATGCGATCGTTACCGGACCCGGTGTGAATATTTGCAGTGAATGTGTCCGTTATGCCGAAGAAATCATTCACAGCGATCGAACCAGGGCAACCGAGGCTCGAAGCCAGCCTCTGCCGGTCCCTATTGAAATCAAACGGGAACTGGACGAATTTGTCATCGGACAGGAGTCGGCCAAAAAGGCGATCTCGGTGGCTGTGTACAACCATTACAAGAGAATTAACGACAGGCCCAATGAGAATGACGTGGAGATATCGAAGAGCAATATCCTCCTGATCGGGCCGACAGGCACTGGCAAGACACTTATGGCTCAGACGCTGGCGCGTTTTCTTAAGGTTCCTTTTGCCATTGCGGACGCTACCACTCTGACTGAGTCGGGATATGTGGGTGAGGATGTGGAGAATGTTCTGGTTCGTCTTTTAAGCGCAGCGGATTACCGTCTTGACAAAGCGGAAAAGGGGATCGTCTATGTGGATGAGATTGACAAGATTGCCAGAAAATCTGAAAGCTCGTCCATTACACGGGATGTGTCCGGAGAGGGCGTTCAGCAGGGGCTGTTGAAACTGCTGGAAGGATCTGTTGTTTCCGTGCCGCCGAAAGGGGGGCGGAAACATCCTGAACAGAGCCTGATCCAGGTCAACACCAGGGACATTCTTTTTATCTGCGGCGGATCGTTCGAGGGCCTGGATAAAATCGTCGCGCGGCGTATTGGAGAGAAGACGTACGGATTCGGCGCCGATATTGTGAGACAGAAAGATTATCAAATGAATGAGCTGCTGCAAAAGACCGGTCCCGATGATTTGCTTCGTTTCGGTCTTATCCCGGAATTGATCGGAAGACTGCCGGTTATTTCCGCCCTGAACGAGCTGGATCAACAGTCTTTGCGCCGGATTCTGCTCGAACCCAAAAATGCGCTGGTCAAACAGTATCAGCGGCTTTTTGAGATCGATCTTGTCAAGCTCGAGTTTGAAGATGCCGCCATTGACGCCGTCGTAAAACTGGCCATGGAAAAAAAGACGGGTGCCCGGGCCCTTCGAAGCATCATGGAAGAGACCATGCTGGACATCATGTTCGAGCTTCCCTCCATGGAGAATGTAGAGAGATGTTTCATTACCGAATCGGTGATTTTAAGAAGGGAAAAACCGGTTTATTCCTTGAAAAAAGTGCAAAAACAAAGGGCCTGATCCCGTTGACGGGCCGTCTGTCCAAACTTGATGATGAATTCTGCCTTTGGAACAGGCAGGGATACACCTCATGGATGATCGCTGCTGGATCGGCCTCGATGTGGGCTCTGTCAGTATCAATCTGGCCGCTGTGGCCGGAAAACTCGATGAAGGAACCCGTAGGGACCTTGAGGCAGACGGTTTTTCGGTGCGGTCTCTTGATATTTGTGGCTTGTCGAATAATAATGACTCCCCGAATCTGATACTTTCCCCCTATATACGCCACCAGGGTGAGGTGGGCGGCAGTATTGAAATACTCCAGAATCGATTCAAAAAACATATTCCGGAATCCGGCTGGTGTTCCGTGTGGGTTACCGGTTCAGGCGGAACCAATCTTCGGCAGCGGAGAGGTTATCAGTATGTGAATGAATTCCAGGCCGCCGCACGGGGTGTTGCCGCGCTTTGTCCGAAGGTGAAAACCCTTTTCGAACTGGGCGGAGAACGGTCCAAATATATCCGCATCGAACCGGATGCTTCGGGTTCGGTTCGAATACTGGAATATGAGTGCAACGGAGAGTGTGCTGCGGGTACGGGTTCGTTTTTCGATCAGCAGGCCGGGCGATTGAAAATTCCGATCAATGAAACGGGATCGATTATCCAGGGGGCCGGCCGGACTGCGTCTATTGCCGGACGATGTTCCGTATTCGCCAAATCGGATATGATTCATGCTCAGCAGTTGGGGTATACGCCCGCCGAAGTGCTTAAGGGCCTGTGTGAAGCGGTGGCCAGAAATTTCAAAGGAACGATCGCCAAAGGAAAACAGATTGAAGTTCCGGTCGCCCTGATCGGAGGGCTGGCTCAGAATCCGGGTGTGGTTGATGCCATGCGAAGGCTGTTCGGCCTGGAAAAGAGGCATCTGATTGTTCCTCCTGAACATGCGTGGATGGGAGCTGTCGGAAGTGCCCTGACGGCTCAACAGAAAGACACCGGAAAAAAATCCGTTACGGTTTTTTTTGAACCGAAGAAAAAACAAAACTTCGACATTCCCCGAATGCCGCCTCTCAGGATGGACAAGGTGCGCCTGATGCGTAATGAAAACCAGGTCTACCGGTTTCCGGGAAAGCAAACCGTGGACGCTTTTCTCGGAATTGACATCGGATCGGTGAGCACCAATCTGGCCCTGCTCGATGAATCGGGATCGTTGATATTCGGATTATACCGGATGACCGATGGACGGCCTGTGGAAGTGGTCACTCGAGCCCTGAAGGATATGGGCCGGGCCATGAAAAACCGCGTCCGGATACAGGGAGCCGCCACAACCGGTTCGGGACGAGAACTCATTGGAGCCCTCGTGGGTGCCGACATCATCAAAGATGAAATAACGGCCCATAAAACCGGAGCCGTGGATATCAGTCGCCGGATTTGGAAACGAGGGGTTGACACCATATTTGAAATAGGCGGTCAGGATTCAAAGTTCATTTCCATTCAGGATGGAGTGGTGGTGGATTTCAGCCTTAATGAAGCCTGCGCGGCGGGGACCGGGTCCTTTCTGGAGGAGCAGGCACAGGAACTGGGCATCTCCATACGGAATGAGTTTGCCGAACTGGCGCTGAGCTCCGAGACCCCCCTGCGCCTTGGTGAACGGTGCACGGTGTTCATGGAAAAAGAGCTGATACCTTATTGCCAGCGGGGGATTGACAAAAAAGACATTGCGGCCGGACTGGCCTATTCCATTGTTCAAAACTATCTGAACCGGGTCGTAAAGAGAAGACACATCGGCGAGCGGATATTCTTTCAGGGGGGTACCGCGTACAACGACAGCGTGGCTGCGGCTTTTGCCACCTTGCTCGATCGGGAAATCGTGGTGCCTCCTCATAACGGAATCATGGGGGCGATCGGGGCCGCCATGCTGGTCAGAGACACGAACAGGACGCGCGGCACCGGATTCCGGGACTGGAATCTGGATGCCGTACCCAGACGGATGAAAACCTTCACCTGCCGCGGCTGCTCCAATGAATGCTGCATTCAGGAGTTTGATGTAGAGGGCGAAAAATATTACTGGGGCGACAAATGCAGCGAACGCTACCGGAAACGGGTAAAAAGCCGGTCAAAGGCCTTTGTCGACGATCTGATAGAGATGCGCCGCAAATGGTTCGAGCCCGTGTCTGCATTGAAGCCGAAAATGCGAGGGCGTGTGGCGATACCGATGTCCCTGCATTTTTATGACCGGTTGCTTTTCTGGAAGACCTACTTTGATACGCTGGGGTTCGAAACCGTTTGCACGGGACCGACGACACAGTGCGTGATCCACCAGGGGGTCGAAGCCGCGCAGGCCGAACCGTGTTTTCCGGTTCAGGTGGCACACGGTCATACGCTTTTGGCTGTTTCCCTCAATCCGGATTGGATTTTCTGTCCCAATGTGGTCAGCGAAGAAGATCCGACAAACAGCGTGGCTTCATTTATATGTCCCTGGACCCAAACATGGCCGCTTGTTATTCGCAATACGCCCGCATTTGAAACGAATTTGGAAAAAATCTGGGATCCAAATATTCAGTTCCGTGAGGGTGAGCGGTTCGTTGCAGGTCAGCTCTACCGTCAGGGCCGGCACCTGGGTTTCTCGAAACACGAAAACCGCCGGGCGGTGGAGGAGGCCTATGCGGCGCATCGGCAGTTTTTAATGAAAATCAGGAGAACAGGCTTGTCTGTGTTTCGTCGAATTCAATCGGAGAATATTCCCTGTGTTTTGCTTCTGGGCCGGCCCTACAATCTCTATGATTCAGGTTTGAATCTGAATATTCCTCGCAAACTGCGGCATCTGTACGGCGTGAATGTGTTTCCTCTGGATTTTCTGCCGCTGGAGGAAGTCGACATCCGGTCGGTACATGATCATATGTTCTGGAATTACGGACGCCGCATACTGCAGGCGGCGTGTCTGGCGGCAAAAACACCAAACATGCATGTGATCTATTTGAGCAATTTCAAATGCGGGCCCGATTCCTATATTCGGCATTATGTCGAAGAGATCCTGGGGCGTCCTTTTCTCTTCCTGCAGCTGGACAGCCATGCCAATGATGCCGGAATCCTTACTCGCATCGAAGCCTTTCTGGAAAGCCATCAACTGATATCCTGAATATGGGAAAGGCCTGTAAAAATCGTCAAACCTTAAATGATAAATGAAATGATAAAGGACAGTAAACAGCATATCCTGAAAGGCAGACGGCTCTATATTCCCAGAATGAGCACCGAAGCCGCGTCCGCGCTGGCCGCGGCTTTTCGATCGGTCGGCGTGGACGCCTGCATTTCCCCGGAGTCCGACGCACGGACTCTGGATCTGGCTTCACGATTCACCAACGGCGAGGAGTGTCTGCCCCAGCGGGTGACTCTGGGCAATTTTCTCAAGATCGTTCAGGGTCTAAATTTCGATCCGCGCTCAACGGCGTTTTTTCTGCCCACTTCATCCGGGCCATGCCGTTTCGGCCAGTATCGCAATCTTCTGAGAAAAGTGCTTGATGAAGCAGGGGCACAGGAAGCACGGATCTTTTCACCCACCAGCAGCAATGGATATGCGGGAATCGCGGATCGGCGATTCCGCTTTCTGGTTACAGTCTGGCGCGCATTGATCCTGTCGGATTCTCTGCGTAAAGCACGACTGATGATTCGGCCCTATGAAGCCGAGAAAGGTCTGACCGACAGTCTGCATAACCGTTTTCTCGGGAAGGCCTGCCGTGTTTTGGGTGATCCGGATATCGGCTTCCGGCGCCAGAGGAGAGAGTGTGTCAAAATTCTGCAGTCTGCGGCGGAAGCATTTGAATCCATCCCTTTGAAGGAGAAATTGGGATCCAGGCCGTTGATCGGGGTTGTGGGCGAGATCTATCTGCGGTTTAATGAGTTCAGCAATCAGCATATGCTTCGGTCGATCGAGAATCAGGGGGGAGAGGTCTGGATCGCGAATATCGCGGAGTGGGCCTGGTATACCAACTATGAGGAGGAACGCAAGCTTCGGGAAGCCGCCGGAATCGTCACTTTCGAGATGGCCAGAGTCCGTCTGCGGCGATACATTCAGGAAACGGAAGAGAAAGCGCTGACGCGTCCGCTCAGGAAGTTTTTTCGATCCCGTCCCGAAACCCCGGTACCGAGGCTGCTGGAATACAGCAGACCGTATCTGCCTGCGCATAAGGCTTTGGGCGAAATGACACTCAATGCCGGAAACGCGGTGGCTTTTTATCATGCCGGATGCGACGGAGTTGTGGATATCAGCCCTTTTACCTGCATGAACGGCATTGTCTCCGAGGTGGTGTATCCCCGGATCAGCAGGGATCATGAGCAGTTCCCCATACGGATCTTTTATTTCGACGGTGTACCCTTCGACCTGACAGGGCATCTCGAGATTTTTATGGAGCAGGCCGGGTCCTACCGAAGACGTCGGCTTGAAAAGAGCCGGCGCGGCTCCAGGAGCGGGCAATAAAGGGTTTTATGCTTGACTAATAGGGTTATTTTTCTTATCATGATTGGACCTGATGCTTGTCAGCCGCTCAGATGTCTGCCAGAAAAACAAAAGCGGCCGGAAAAGATCAAATCCGAATGATTCAAGGGGAGGAGAAGATGAAATCTACTGGCGGAAGCATCAAAGGTTTGCCGGAAAATGCCTATCGGCCATTGAAAAAGGGAGAAGACTATATTCCCTATGTGCCGGCCGGTCAAACCCTTCATGAAGTGACATGGCGCTCTGTGGGTCTGGGAGTGCTGATGGCGGTGGTGTTTTCGTTTTCAGCCTGTTATCTGGGACTGGTGGCGGGACAGGTTTTCGAAGCGGCCATTCCCATCGCCATTCTGGCTGTGGGCATGGCGGGTTTGTTCACCCGGCGCAGTACTTTGCTTGAGAATGTGATTATTCAATCCATCGGGGCCGCTTCCGGAGTGGTGGTGGCCGGGGCGATCTTCACTCTGCCGGCTCTCTACATCCTGGGTCTTAAGGTCAGTCTGCTTCATACCTTTATCGCGTGCACGCTGGGCGGATTTCTCGGCATCCTCTTTCTCATTCCGCTGCGCCGTTATTTTTGCGTGGAGGAACACGGCAAGCTGCCCTTTCCCGAGGCCACTGCCACGACCGAGATTCTGGCGACCGGAGAACGGGGCGGCAAATCCGCCAGGGTTCTGGTGCTGTCCATGCTGGTCGGCGGCATCTATGATTTCTTTGTGGAGGCCATGCATATCTGGCCGAAACAGCTTCGAAGCGATGTGCTGCTGGGAAGAGCCGGAGCGTTTCTCTCCGAGAAGGCCCGATGGGTGTTGAAAATCGACGGGACCGCGGCTCTGTTCGGCCTGGGTTATATTATCGGCTTGAAATATGTTTCCATCATCGCGGCGGGATCAATACTCTCCTTTCTCGTCTTTCTTCCTCTGATTTTTCATTTCGGTCAGCACATTCCGTCCATGATTCCGCCTGGAGGCGTTCCCATCGCTGAAATGTCGGAACTTCAGATCTTCTCCAATTATGTGCAGAAGATCGGTATCGGAGCCATCGCGATGGCCGGTCTGATCGGAATCATGAAAATGGGAAAGATCATCGTAACCTCCTTTGCCATCGGAATGAGAGAAATTTTCCAGGGCGGTCAGGCCGGAATCGAAGGCGGAATTCCCCGCACGGAACAGGAGATGAAGACCAAGAATGTCATTCTCTTGATCATCGGCACCATCCTGCTCATATTCTTTGCGTTCTGGTTGTTTGCCTCTCCGGCCGGTTCCATGGCCTTTGTGCTGAAAGTGGCCCTGGTAGGGCTTTTGATCGTCGTTTTTCTGGCATTTATCTTTACTCCCGTGGCTGCCAGGGCCATCGCTATCGTGGGAGTGAATCCTGTATCCGGAATGACCCTGATCACGCTGATCATCACCTCGCTGGTTCTGGTCGGTATGGGACTGGGGGGTGAGAATTATGCGGTAGGCATGACCATTGCTTTGATTATGGGATGTGTAGTGTGCACATCCCTGTCGACTTCAGGCGCCTTTATCACGGATCTGAAAATCGGATACTGGCTGGGTGCCACACCCAGAAACCAGCAGCGATGGAAGTTTCTCGGAGTGGTCGTTTCGGCGATTTCCGTTTCTCTGGCTATTTTGCTGATTCACAAGGCGTATGGATTCACTCTGGGCGGCAACATTCTGGAAGGCGGAGTTCCCAATCCCGCCATTGCGGCCCCTCAGGGGAATCTGATGGCCACCATCATCAAGTCGCTGATGATCGAATCCGAAATTCCCTATCTGCTTTACGCGCTGGGTGCACTGTGTGCGATTTTACTGGAGATGGCCGGTGTGCCTCCTCTCGCTTTCGCTCTGGGTATGTATCTTCCCATCGAAATCAACATGCCTCTTCTGGCCGGCGGACTGGTTTCATGGTCTGTGATCCGGCTCAGCAAACGGGTCAGGGCCGCTGAAGGGGATTCGCCCCGTGAAAGAGGGACTCTGATCGCTTCCGGGTTTATCGCGGGCGGCGCGCTTATGGGCGTAATGGGCGCTGTGCTGAATCTGAATGAGATCGGCAAACCGGTTCGATTCATCTCTGTGGGCGCCCGTTATGTCAAAGATATCCTGGGTGATACCGGAAAAGTCATCTGGTCGATTCCCGAGACCGGCGGTTATCTCCCTTACTTCAAGTCGATTTCCGGTCAATTGATCAGTCTGGCGGCTTTTATCGGATTAGTTGGTTTTTGCTATTTCTATGCAAAAGGAAGGGCCGAAAGAAACAAATGACTGCTTTATAAAAGGACTCATGAATCCAATGAATGTGAAAACCTTTAAATCGGATGTGGATTTTACCGTGCGTATCGCGGGCGAGGGAGGCGAGGGAGTCATCAGCTGCGGCGAACTGCTTGCCCAGGCAATCGCCCGGACCGAATACCATGTCTTCACCTATATCACTTACCCGGCGGAGGTTCGGGGCGGATTTTCCATGATTCAGATTCGAGTCCGGGATTGGACCATTTACAGCATGGGCAGCGAAGTGGATTATCTGGTGGTCTTCAACCAGAAAGCCTATGACCGGACGATACAAGACATCAAGCCGGGAGGTACGGTCATCTATGACCTCGATGAAGTGGTTCCGGATCAATCCGTTAAGGCGCAAAATGTTCCCATTGCCCTGAATAAAATCCCATTCGAAATCACGGGCTCCAGACTGGGCAAAAATGTGGTCGCCCTGGGAGCCATGGGCCATCTGTTCGATATCGACAGGAAGCTTCTGTTTCAATTGATGAAGGACAGATACGGTGCCAAAGGCTCGAATGTGGTTCAAAACAACATCCGGATTCTGGAAGCCGGATTCGAAGCGGGCAGAAAGACAGGCCGGGAGCCCAAATTCCATCTCGGTTCCGAACCGGACGCCGAAAGCAAATACATGATGCTGTCGGGAAACGAGGCGGTGGCATTGGGAGCTGTGGCCGCGGGCTGCCGCTTTGTGGCCGGTTATCCCATCACTCCGGCGACGCCGATTTTCGAGACTCTGACTAAAATAATGCCCATGGTCGGCGGCAAGGCCATTCAAATGGAAGACGAGATCGCCTCGATTTCGGCCATTATCGGGGCTTCGTTCGCCGGGGAGAAAGTCATGACGCCCACGTCCGGGCCCGGGCTGCAGCTGATGGGGGAACAGCTGAACCTGGCTGCCATGCTGGAGCTTCCCGTTGTGATTATCAATGTGCAGAGGGGTGGGCCCAGTACCGGAATGCCGACCAAGACGGAGCAGTCGGATTTGAAATTCGCCATTTACGGCACATCCGGAGAGTCGCCGCACGTCATACTGGCGCCGGCAACGGTGGAAGACTGTTTCTATCAAACCATCAGGGCCTTCAATCTGGCGGAACGATTTCAGCTGCCGGTGATCGTGCTCACGGATCAATCGATCGGGTACCGGAAAGCCACGGTGAAACTGCCCAAATTCAGCGCCATCGAAGAGATCAGGGAAAATGTGGAGATTGAACATCTGGTGGTTCCGAGTGTGGATAAGATCACCATTGTCAACCGGTTAAAGCCGCGAAAAGAAGACCTCGAAGAGTATCGGCGATTTAAAATCACCGGGGACGGAATCTCTCCCATCACAATACCCGGGACTCCAGGAGGACAGTATCTGGGTACCGGCCTGGAACATCGGGAAGACGGACGGGCCGATTATACTCCGGCAAACCATCTGGCCATGACACGAAAACGTTTCAATAAATTGAAAACGCTTTCCCGGCGATTTGAGAAGAATCCTCCGGAATATTATGGATCGCATGACGCGGAGATCGGTATTATCGGATGGGGGTCCACCGAAGGGGCCATTCGCGAGGCGCGGTATATGGCGGAAGAAAAGGGGATCCTGGTGCGCCACCTTCATCCCAAAGTCATCTCTCCGCTTCCGAACCGGCAAATTCGGCAGTTTCTGCTGGGGTTGAAACAGGTTATGGTGGTCGAAGAAAACTACACCGGACAATTCGCCCATTTTATCAAGGGGAAATTCGGTGTCACACCTCTGGAGGTTCATAAATGTGAAGGGGTTCCCATTTCATCGGGAGAGATCTTCAGGGCGATCGAAAAGGTTGCGAGGATTGTTGATGAAGAGAACATTACAAGATTATAAGAGTCCGATCAAGCCGATCTGGTGTCCCGGCTGCGGCGATTACGGCATACTCAGGGCCTTGCAGCAGGCTCTGCTGGATCTGAATATCGCGCCGGAAAATATTGTGACTGTTTCGGGCATCGGCTGTTCGGGACGTTTTTCTCACTATTTAAACACCTATTCTCTGCACGGAACCCACGGACGGGCCGTGCCTACGGCTCTGGGAGCCAAAGCCGCTCGACCCGATTTAACTGTGCTGGCCATCGGAGGCGACGGAGATGGTATGGGAATCGGCGGAGGCCATATTCCCCACGCCGCACGCAAGAATGTGGATATCACCTATTTGCTCATCGACAACCGGATTTACGGGCTGACCAAAGGCCAAATGTCTCCCACAACCCCTTTCGGGCAAAAGACCAAGACGTCTCCCTACGGAGTCAGTGAGGCGCCAATGAACGCGCTGGCCGTTTTTCTGGCCTATGATATTTCATTTATCGCCAGAACGGCGAGCATGAATATTCCGGAGATGACGCAAATACTCAAAGCCGCCATTTCACACCGGGGCATGTCATTGGTTTACATTTTGTCTCCCTGCATGACTTTCCCGGTTTTAAAATCCAGTGAGATCAAAGAGATGGTGCAACCTCTTCCAAAAGAGCATGACCCGGGTAACAAATTGGGGGCTCTGGAGCTGGCCTATACAGAGCGGCCCTTGTATACGGGTATTTTCTATCAGGTGCAAAAACCCGTACTGGAAACACAGCTCAAGCAGCAGGTTCAGGCGGCTTGCCGGCAACTGGCCGATGGCGAGCCGGTAAGCATCAAACAGCTTCTGAAAAGTTACGTCTGAAACACTCAAGGATCATTGCGAATCAGCTGCAAGCTCCCGGAGCGCTTCCCGCCGGGAGCCGTTTTATTGGGATGTTATCATTCAGCCATTCGCCGGATCGAAGGATGTTTATGAGCTCGGAATTTTATGACCGGGATCTTCCCTGGCTTATTCAAACCTATTTTTCAGATCCGAACCGCGTATGCACGCTGGCACCCGCGCAGGTGTTGATGGAAGAGGGTGATTACAATGACCGGCTGTACCTGGTTCTGTCCGGAAGCCTTTTTGGATACGTTCAGCGTTCAGAAGGGCAGCCTTACGAAATGTTTCGGGCCAAGCCGAATATGTTTGTCGGTGTCTACAGTTTTTTCTCGCGGACCTATTCCAGTTCGGTTACGGTGGTCGCGGAAGAGCCGACGCGGCTGGCTTACATGGAAAAGGATCATGAGCCGGTTGAGAAAGAAAGGCGGGGAGGTCTTTTCGAGCAGTTCATGCCGGTGGTGATCTCCAATCTGGCCTGGCGCCAGCAGCATGAACTTCAGATCGCCTTTGAAAAGGAACGCACTCTGAACAAGCTCATCGAATCCGAAAAGCTGGCTTCTCTGGGACAGATGGCGGCGGGAATCGCTCATGAATTGAACAATGCCATTTCGGTGCTGGTCCGGAACACGGAATGGTTCAGGGGCTACTTTACACGGCTCCTGAAATCGCAAAAAAGCCCCTTTTTCCCCTTCTATCAGTTGGGGCAGACGCAGGGCAGGGTGGTATCGAGCCGGGAGGCCAGACGGTGCGTTCAGAGTCTGAAGAGAAAATGGAATGTTTCCGATGCCGACGCGAAAGATCTGGGAGAGACCGGTATCACGGATGAGATGCTGGCCTCATATCGAGGCGACGTGGCTCAAGATTCCGGTAAAATCCATGAATTCTGGGAACTGGGAGCCACTCTTCGGGACATGACTCTGGCCGGGCAGATGGCTTCTCATGTGGTGGCTTCGGTCAGGGCGCTCGCCGGACAGAAGCCGGTGCGGACCATGCAAAACGTAAACCGGTCCATCGAGGAAGCGCTGGCACTGCTTCACAGCACGCTGCGTTCGGTTCAGGTGACGACCCGGTTTGAAGAGCTGTCGGACATATCGGCGAACAAGGGAGAGCTGGTTCAGATATGGACCAACCTGATTCGCAACAGCGTGGAGAGTCTGCACGGGCAGGCCGATCCTCCTCCAGTGGTGACGATTTCGACCCTTTCAAAGAAAACTTACGTGCTTGTCCAGATCAAGGATAACGGTCCGGGCATTCCAAATGATGTGATGCCGAAGATCATTCAACCGAATTTTACCACCAAAGAAAAGGGCCTGGAATTCGGTTTGGGTTTGGGGCTTACTATAGTCGCCAAAATTGTGAATAATTACGGGGGTGAGATATTCGCGGCGAGCCGGCCTCATGAAACGATTTTTACGGTTAAACTTCCCGTATTGCCGCGGCCGGAACAAGCCGGGCCGGATTCCGGTGTGGAGAGATCAGAACAGTGAGCGGTAATATGCCGGCCGCTCCTGCGCCTCGTTCAGGATAGACATTTTGGATCGTTCCAGAGCCACATACGATTTGCTTCCCCAAATGCGTATGGACCGAAGCGTAGGGCTGTCTATTCCGCATGTAATCAGGCGCGGTCCCATGGTCAGGCAGCACAGAGTCTCAACTGTATGGCCCCGCAGGCGGTTGAATGACCAGTGGTTCGGTCCGGTTTCGAGCACCATCAATGTGCCGTTCTTCGAAGATCGAACCGAACACGATCCGATAAAGAGACGGCCGTTCACATAAGGAGTGATGCACCGTATAGAATCTGTGGTTTTAAATTTTATGGACTGCCATCTCCCGGAGTCCGATTCCATGACCGTCAAGGAGCCTGTCGACTCGTTTGAAAGGCCTGAAGCAAACCAGGCGAGCCGGTTGTCATTGAGACGGCACAGGCAATCCTGGCTGCAGCCTGTAGCATGATATTGAGTCCAGGTCCGCCGGTCCGGGTTCCAGATTCCCACGGTTCCCGATCCTGCCGCGGCTATTCGTCCGTCAGGCAGTGATGCCAAAGACTGAACCGGCGCAAGGCCGGGCTGAATGGTTTCCATCCTTTCTCTCGGGAAATCCCAGAAACAGATTTTGCCGTCGGCATGGCCGGTCGTCAGACAGCTCTGTGCGCAGGTCTGCATGCTGGTGACCGCGGAAGGCGTGTCGAAAACAGTCTTCAGATTGTGAATAAACGACACAGCGGATATGCGGCCGTCTTCATGGAGCGCAAAGACATGGCCGTGTGTGACGGCCAGACCCATCACGGGCGACGGATTCAGGGGCAGCGTCCAAAAAAGGCGGTCATTCAGTCCGGACAATACACCGACATGGCCCTCCATGCTTCCGAACGCGATTTGACCCTGCGTATAAAGAGCGATGGCGGAAATTGGCAGGTCTTCCAGGCCGATACATGAAAGGCAAAAATCGTCGGAGGGAACAGGCGGACAGCGCCTGAATCGGCTTTCTCGGGTCTTTATGGACTGATACAGCCAGGATATGGGCCGATGATTGACAGGCAAAGAACGTACTGAGAAATCGGCTTTGCCCTTCAAGGGCCGTTTGAGGACCTGATGATTCTCGAGAGGGCCGACTCGAATCTGTTTGATCCATCCTCTGACTTTCCGGTTCGCGAATATGGCCTGCATCTCTTCCCGGGTCAGGCGCGAAGGAATGGAATTGTCGAGATGATAAATCAGGAGCCGGTTGTCCCGGTAAAACGGAGTGTCTTCCAGGGGGATTTGCTCGATAAAGGACAGGTTCGTCCTGACCTTTTCAAGAAATCCTTCCCGCTTTTCAAGATTCAGGCGCCGCGTTGACAGGGCGGCCTGAAATTTGACCAGAATATCCAGGCTGCCCATCTCATAGAATCGCTGAATCACCTGATGAAAATAGGCGTCATCTCTCCATCCATCAAGAATGATCAGGCGTTTTTGATGATGACGTTTTATAAATTGCCGAAAAAATTCATCGGCATTTTCGTGGAGATCCAGGTTGTCCATGGAATAAATATCCGGTGTAACGGTTGTTTGAAGCTTTTTCAGGCCGATCAGACGATTGAATATCTGAACATGGGCCGCATTGTCCCTCATCAGGTAGAGGATTTCATGCGGCCGGACAGGACCGAATCCGCTTTCAAGAACATGACAAAAATAGGTTTTTCCGGTACCTGAGTCGCCGGTAACGGCCATGATCGCGGGCTGACGGGTTTGCATGACATAAAACAGGGATTCGGAAAGCTCATAGAGACCCGTTCGACTGGGTTTCAGCGCCAGAACGGGAAGCGCGTTGAAGTGGGGAAGGTACAGGGCATAGAGAAAGTTGGGAAGGCCCAGTTTTTTCATGGCCATGACGGCCTCTTCAAAAACCCGGTTATGCCGATTCTGCATCAGCCTCATCAGATCGATTGGAATGCGGGCATCAAGACCTCCTGATTTTGATTTTTGTGTTCGGCCCAGTTCTCCCAGGGCCCAGGCCCAATAGATCTGATCTTCGGGTTTATCAGGAGGGTCCTGATCAAGCAGCTTTTTCAAACTTTCCGGGATTTTCCATTTGCCCAATGTCCAGCAGAATTCGCTCCACTCAGGTCCAGAGCGCCGGTTTTTCGGGTTTTTCACGGAGAGAGCCGTATCAATGAACTCTCTAAAGTAACGTTTTCCCTTCTCCTGACCCAGGCCGTAGATCAGCTGAAGACGAAGATTTGAATGCGTATCGGAACACTTTCGAAGAAGCCTCAGAAAGGGACGAATCTTCCGTGTATCGGAAAGTGGAGCCAGAATATTGGCTGCCTGATACGGAAGACCTGTTTCGATTCGCGATTGAGTCAGAAGACGGAGAGCCGGTCGAATCAGGGGGCGGATGCCGTCATTTTTTACCGCCGGCTGTGTGATCAATTCCTGAATGAATTCAATCGCATCATCCCGCTGTTTCGGATCATGGAGAAGATGCATCCAGTGATCGATTCGCCCCTGGATCTTTGATTCGGCGGCGAGAAATGTTGATGATTTCAACAGTTCCCGGCCCGGTTCCCATGATTCCATCCATTGATTGATCGAATTGAGAAAAATTCCCTGGGGACTTGCGTTTTTCCGTTTCAGCCAGTCTGCGGCTCGCTGCTGCCATTGTGATGCATGAACATCCCACGATGGAGCCTTCTGGCCGAACAGAACGGTCTGCCGCCGGATTTCAAGCAGGGCGATCAGCATTTCAAAGAAACGGACACTTTCGGGGCGGGACTGATTGCGCGTTTGAATATCAGGGAATGTAAATATAGGCTCCATTCTGTTCAGCAGTGGCGTGATCCAGTCCATGTCTTCGATTCCCGATCTCCACAGCCAGTGAGCTGTTTCATTATTGGCTGCCGCACGCGATGTGAAAACAAGAGTTTTCCAGTTACCCCGGCGTGATAAACAGACAAAATCGTCGAAGGGATAAACCTTCATGATACTTCGCAGAGAGCTTCGTACTTGTTCTGTCCAGTCGGTTTTTATCATGGCGTCAGGGCCAGAAAAGAAAGTTCTTCATGGAGGTTCAGGGGTGCCAGGATTAAAATCCATCCCCTGTCATACGGATCGTTTCGTGCCGGCTGTAAATTGTCTTTCATAATTGAATGGATTTCCAGCAGGCATCCTGACACGGGAGACCACATTCGGTGAATACGGCACTCCTGGTCATAAATTTGCAGACACGTGTTTCCCTGATAGATGGTTTCATTGATCTCCGGGAATTCCAGTCTGGTTACTCCGGGGATGGTCTTTAAAAAAACAGGATGAATGCCTACGCGGACGGCTCCATTGGGCAATACCTGAGCCCAGGCGTGATCAGGAATCAGGTAGTAATTGGAAGGGGCCGATTCGGTGTCTCGGTTGTTTGGGGATTGCTTCAAAGAAAGCCGTTTGTGAACCAGTGCCCTCTTGACGAGGGCGCGGAGTTCTTCAGGTGTAAATGGTTTCGGAATATAATCGAATGCGCCGTTCTTAATGGATTGAACCGCCGTGCGCGTGGAAGGGTAGCCGGTCACCATTATGATCTGAGTGCCTGGTCTTTTCTTTTTCAGGATTGTTAAAATATCCATGCCGCTCATTCCGGGCATCATAATATCGAGAATCATAATGTCAAATGCGTCCTCGAGTGCCAAACGGAGCCCTTCTTCACCGCTTAATGCCGTGCAGACTTCATACGAATTTTCCAAAGCAGCGGCCATACTTTGGCAGACAGAAATTTCGTCGTCGACAATCAATACTCTGGATTGATTCATGTGTCACCCCTTGAAGAAGTGCCGTTGTTCTTCACGGTTAAGGGGATCAGCAGCCCGGTGAAAAAACCGCCCCTTCAGTATCGGTGAGTGAGAGGATAAGGTTATCTTCATCATTTCGGATTCGTATCAATTCCTTTATCGTCTAGAATAGTATACGATTACGGATTAACGAAAGCAAGCAATTTGTATCGGTATTCTGAAGCCGAATCCAAACAGGCGTTTTGGCATCGTCCGGCGGCCAATAAAAATCTAAGGGAAATATTGGAGAATCGAATGATTTTTTAGTGAATTATATCACAAAAAAACTTGACAAAAATTTAAATTTATTGTATATTTTCTCGGATTTATTGTGAACGGTTTAACAAAATACGATAGGGTGTCTGACTGGCGAATCATCGGGGAAAATCCTGAATCATGACACAAACAGGCAAAAGCGCATCCCGTCTGCCCTGTTACCGCCGCGCGCTGATGCGTTTCAAGGAGCTGGGATTCGACAGGGTTTATTCAGAATCGCTCGCTGAATCGGTGGGTGTCACCTCTTCCCAGGTGAGGAAGGATTTTTCCGTATTCGGCATTTCAGGCAATAAAAAGGGCGGCTATCAGATTGAGACCCTGCTCGATCAACTCCGTATTATCCTGAAAAAGGACCAGATCCATCCGGTTATACTGGTTGGGGTGGGCAATATCGGGACGGCCCTGATGAACTACAGGGCTTTTGAAAGGGAGAATATTGAAATCGTCGCCGGATTCGACATCGATCCGTCGAAGATCAATAAAAAGATGAAAATTCCTGTTCTGCCCATCAACGCGATGGATGATTATTTAAAACACCATCAGGTTCGAATAGGCATCATCACGGTGCCGGCGTTGACGGCTCAGCAGGTGTGCAACCGAATGGTTTCTGCAGGCATTAAAGGGATACTGAATTTCGCTCCAATCCGGCTGAAAGTGCCGGATGATACCATGATCGAGAATGTGAGTGTGCTGTTAAAACTGGAAAACATCATTTATTTTGTTGAACCCGTTGTAAACACCGAACCCATTTAACCGGAGCCTTTTCATGAGAGCAGTCAAAATCAAGAAGGAAAATCTGTTTGATTTTCTCGAGGCCATCAAGCCTTTCGGTGACTTATGGGGTCCTGTGAAAAGCGGAGACGGATATGTCCTGGAGAAAGTGACCGATTATTCGAACATCGAGATGTCGGCTCTGAGAACCAGGATTCCGTTCAAGAAACTGCTTTTTCCGCCCAAATTCACCATGTTCAAGTTTGATGAGAAGGGGATTCGTTCTTCCGACGAGGAACTCCCGAGACAGGTGATTTTCGGGCTGCATCCCTGCGATCTTCATGCTTTGCTCATTATGGACAATTTTCACAGTCTTCATTATGTCGATCCCTATTATCGGGAGCGCCGGGAGAGAACGGCCGTAATCGGTCTTTCGTGTTTTCCGGATGACCGCTGTTTCTGCAAGGCCACCAATACACATTACACGGAGAAGGGGTTTGATCTTTTTCTGACCGATCTGGGAGATTTCTACATTCTCTGGATCGGATCGAGTCTGGGTGACGACATGGTTCGCGAATGTCCCGAGCTTGTCGATGAGGAGGTCACTCACGACGACCTGGAAAAGTACATCGCCTGGCGAAAGAAAAGAGAGTCCAATTTTAAACTGAAACTGGATTTCACGGGCATGCCCAGTATCATGGAGCTCAGTTATGACAGTCCTTTGTGGGACGAACTGGGAGAAAAATGCCTCAGCTGCGGCGCCTGCACCATCGTGTGTCCGACATGTCCCTGCTTCAATGTGATCGATGAAGTGGATATCGGCGGCGGCACCGGAGAGCGTACCCGCCGCTGGGATTCCTGCATGTTCAGAGAATACTCCATGGTGGCCGGAGGACATAATTTCCGGGAGGCCCGGTCCGAACGGCTCAAGCTGCGATTCACCCACAAGCTTCAGGCTTTTGTCGGCGCCTTCGGTGAAGCCGCGTGTGTAGGGTGCGGCCGCTGCATCGGAGCCTGTCCCGTGGATATCGACATACAGACCGTGGCGCAGAATCTGAAAGGCGAGGAGGTGAAGGCATGAAAGCGGAAACACAGCTGCAGAATCCTTACGAACCGGAACCCATGCGCCTGATACGACGATACCCTCTGAATGAGGACGTGCATTTTTTCCAGGTTCGCGCGGTGGATATGGAGAAGGCGCTCAGCCTGAATTATCTGCCCGGCCAGTTCATGATGATCTCTATCAACGGGATCGGAGAAGCCCCGTTTTCCATCTCTTCGACCCCCTCGAGGCCGGGTCTTCTGGAATTCGGTATTCGGAAAGTGGGCAATATGACCAACCGGATCTTTCAGCTGAAAGAAAACGGCATTTTCGGCGTGCGCGGGCCTTACGGCAACGGTTTTCCGATCGAGAAAATAAAGGGGAACGATCTGGTGATCATCATGGGCGGTCTGGGCGCGGTTCCGCTTCGATCCCTTCTTTTATACGCGCTCGATAATCGTGATCAGTTTGGAAAGATCTATCTGCTGCACGGCGCCCGCACTCCGGATGAGATGCTTTTCCGGAATGAATTTTTTAATATGATGAAACGGGACGATCTTTTCTGCCATCTCACCGTAGATCAGGACGATACCGGACAGTGGCCCTTTGAGACAGGCGTGGTCACCCGTCTTTTCGGCAAACTGGCCCATATCGATCCGAAGAACACCTATTTCGCCGTGTGCGGTCCTCCGGTCATGTATAAATTTGTGGTGGCGGAAATATTAAAATTGAATGTTCCCAAGCATCAGATTCTGATGACTCTGGAACGGCGCATGAAATGCGGAGTGGGGAAATGCGGTCATTGCATTATCGGCGGGTATATTTATACCTGCCTGGAGGGACCCGTGTTTTCCTATTGGGACGTGCTTCACATGAAGGGACTTATCTAATATGAGGAGTCAACTCGTGAGTCAGGAAAAAAAATCGGTTGGTCTCTACGGTTTTACCGGCTGCAACGGAGACCAGCTTGTGATCATCCATAGCGAGGACCAGCTTCTTCCATTCTTCGATTCCGCGAATATCAAGTCCTTTTCCCTGGCGAAAAGCGACAACGATAATTCCGAGCTCGATCTGGCTTTTGTGGAAGGATCCATATCCAGTCAGGAGCAGGCGGAGCATGTTAAGGCGATTCGGGAGCGGACCCGGTATCTGGTGGCCATCGGCAATTGCGCGTGTTACGGCGGCATACAGGCCATGGAGCTGGGAGCCAAAGGATGGGATCAGCGGTTCAGAAAAGTATACGGCGACGGATTCTTTATCAACCGCACACCGATCGAATCCAAGCCCATCGATGTGTTCGTCAATGTGGATTTCTATCTGCCTGGATGCCCCATCGATGCCCGGCAGTTTTTCTACTGTTTCGCCCATTTTCTGCAGGATGATGAGCCGGTTTTTCCCGATTATCCTGTTTGCGCGGAATGCCGCTGGCGGGAAAACGACTGTCTGCTCCTGAAAGGAGAGCTTTGTCTGGGGCCGCTCACCGCGGCAGGATGCGGAGCCCGATGCCCCAGTCATAATCTGACCTGTCTGGGGTGTTGGGGCCCCATGAAAGAAGCCAATATCGGCGCGGAGTTTAATCTGCTGAAGGAGAAAGACTATTCACTCGAAGAGATCAAGCGTCGGTTCCGCATGCATACCGGCAGCGGAATGATGAAACCCTTGAAGAAATTATTGGGAGCCTTATAATGCGTGAAATCGTGGTTGAACCACTCTCCCGCGTGGAAGGGGAAGGCGGCATTACCGTCCAGCTGGACGGAAAGCGGATCAAGGATGTCCGTTTTGATATATTGGAAGGAACACGGCTTATCGAAACACTGGTGGTCGGAAAAACACCTCAGGAAGATGTGAGTATCGCCTGCCGAATCTGCGCGATCTGCACCCTTTCCCATCGGTATGCCGCGTTGAGGGGGCTGGAAAAGGCCCTGGGCATCGAGATACCTCCCAAGGCGCATCACATGCGCAGCCTCATGCATCTGGGCGAATGCCTGGAGAGCAACTCTCTTCACGTGTTCGTTCTGGCGCTGCCCGACTTTCTGGGTTATCCTTCGGCGATTGCCATGGCCGAGAAATACGGCAATGAGGTGACTCAGGCTCTGGCATTGAAGAAATTCGCCAATCACATCATGGAGGTGACCAGCGGCCGTATGATTCACGGCGAGAATCCGACCATAGGCGGATTCGGCCGGTATCCGGACCGGGAAGTTCTCCTGAACATCAAAAAGCAGGCCAGGGATTTCCTGGAATTCGCCGTGTACGGCACCAATCTTGTGGCCGGGCTGGACATTCCTTCCTTTTTTGAGAAAGAAACCGTATTCATGTGCTGTGAGCCCGGAAATGAGTTCGGCCTCATGGGTGACTCGATTCGCATTTCCACCGGGGAGGTCGTGGACTGTAACGACTATAAAAAACTGACCAATGAGAAATTCTGTCCGCATTCGGCGGCCAAGCACTGTCTTTATAAAGGAAAACCATTTACGGTGGGGGCTCTCGCCCGCGTCAACAATCTTGGTGAGCGCCTGAAGGGCCAGGCCGGAAAACTGTTCAAAAAGCACTGGAATGATCGCTGGCTGAAAAATCCGATCTACAACAACCACGCCCAGGCTGTTGAGATTGTATGGGCTCTCGAGCAGATCCCGGGAGTGGTCGATGATATCCTGAAAATCAAGGAGGATCCCGCTCTGGTCAAACCCGCCCGGACCGAAGGCGAAGGGGTCGGCGCGGTTGAGGCGCCCCGCGGGACTCTGTACCATCATTATCAAATCAAGGATGGTCTGATCGCGGACGCCAACTTTATCATCCCAACGGGTCAGAACCTTGAAGACATTGAGAAATACATGCGGCTGGCTGTTCAGGGGATGATCGACCAGGGCGCCGATGATGACGCGATTCGTCTGCAGCTGGAAATCATCTGCCGTGCCTATGACCCCTGCATCAGCTGTTCGACCCATATGGTAAGGATTGAGCGTGTCTGAAAATGATCTGGAAGGCGCCCTTAACCGGCTGGTTCCCCCGAAAAAATGCCTTGTCATCGGTCTGGGAAACGCCGACCGGGCCGACGACGGTCTGGGACTGATTATATCGGAAAAATTGAAGGCCCGTTTTCCAAGTCGGGCCTTTTCCGAAAGAGAATCTCCTCCCGAGAACATTGTTCTTGACCACCTGAATGATGAGAAAGTGAAAGGGTTTCTTTTTATCGATGCCATGGATTTCGGCGGCAGGCCGGGAACCTTCCGCATTTTTACATGGGATGACGCGTCCCGTTTCGTGCCCTCTCTTTCCACTCATAAGGTGCCCATGACACTGATCATGTCCATTATAAATCAGCATGATAAAGTGCCTCTGCTCCTGGGAGTGCAGCCGGAGTCTGTTGAGCTGATGGGTGAATTGACCGAACCGGTAAAGCACACCCTGGTCCGCCTGGAGTCCATTCTGGAGCGATGGCTCGAACAGAACGAACAAGGCGAGAAGACTTCAAATGAGTCATTGTGATAGACGATCCTTTAATGGGAATGATTTCACATTAAAATCAATTGCAGGAGAAAGCAGCTGCAGTCAAAAATATCTAATAAATGATATTAGAAACACTAACCATCTCCCTGATTTATCATAATTAATAAGAGTTTAAGAATGATCGGTTGTTTATCAAATACTTATATTAATATTATTTTAAAAAATCACTGTACTCAAAAAAGGCAGAGAGTTCACAAAATATAAGCAGATTCGGATTTTTTACTTGACAAATAATATCGCATTCTTTATATTTGTCAAAAGCTGATGGCGCGGCACGAATCCAAAGTCTGTGGGTGGTTATGCATTTCTCAAAAGGGATCATTCATATGGACACTATGCAGCATCATGAAAGCAACACCGTCTTTCAGCTTTTTTCCCATCTTTCTGGCAGGAAAAAGCGTTAATAATATGATCGGAGTCCGAAAAAGCCCCGGCTGATTCGGACTCTTTACTTTCGGGCCTTCAAAAAAAAGCAGATAATTTCTATGGCAGAACGCTACTTTATCGGTAAAGTGCAATGGAGCACTCTTCTCGGTGGCTGGATGGAGAAATACCAGATTTTGGCGCCCCAGAAGCATGAAGGGGGACTTTTTCTGGAGCCCGTCAGCATGGAAAATCTGTCCACGATTGTCTATGATGCAGCGCGGGCCGTGCAGCCCCTGAAAGCCTTTCTGTTTCCGGCGCTGGAAGAGGTGACTGGAGAAAAGGCCGAGCCGGAAAAACCCTGGCTCTTTCTGGGAATCAAGGCGTGCGGCCTTTCGGCTCTGCCCATTCTGGATCAGGCCTATGGCGGTGAATTCGCCGATCCCCATTATCAGAAACGGCGCCAGGAGAGTCTTATCGTCAGTTCGGATTGTTCGCAGCCGTGGGAGACCTGTTTCTGTACACTGATCGGCGGAAAGCCTTATCCCTCAGAAGGTTTCGATCTCAATCTTTCCAAAGTCTGGGATGGTTTTATCGTGGAGGCAGGCAGCGCACGGGGCAAGGCTCTGCTGGAGGGGCATGATGAAGTCCTGAAAGAAGTGGTGAAGGAGGAAGCGGAAGCACTCGACAAGATGCGCAAGGAGACCGTTTCAAAGATCGAAAAGCAGAACAAGGAGTACCGTCTGCCCGCCGATCTTCAAAAATTGATGGCGGGATCCTGGGAATCCGATGTATGGAAGGTTCATTCAGAAACCTGCGTGGAATGCGGTGCCTGCAACCATGCCTGTCCGACCTGCCACTGTTATTTCCTGGATGATGTGACCCGCAAAGAGTTTGTCAAGCTCAGAGGGTGGGACGCCTGTCAATATTCCGGATATGCGGTTACAGCCGGCGGAGGCACACCCAGACCCCATCTGTATGAACGGTTTCGCAATCGGTATTTCTGCAAGATAAAGTATCTCTTTGAAAACTACAACCGTCTCGGCTGCACGGGATGCGGCCGTTGCATCGAAGGATGTCAGGGACGCATCGATATGCGTGCTGCGCTGAACGATCTGACAAAATAAGGGACCAATTTTCCATGGGTCAGCCAAAGAATCCATATCAGCCGGTCAAAGCCGTTATTGAGAATATCATCGACGAAACTCCCGGGATCAAGACGTTTGTAATTAAACCTGAAGAGGCATTCGGTTTTCATTGCGGCCAGTTTGCCGAATTGACGGTGCCGGGGGTGGGGGAAGGGCCTTTTGCCATGTCGTCGCCCTGCCATAAACCCGAGATGCTGGAATTTACCATTCAAAATGTCGGTTACATGACCCAGCGGCTGCACAAGATGAAAAAGGGAGATGTGGTGGGTGTTCGCGGTCCTTACGGCAACGGGTTCCCTCTGGAGAAGTATTACGGCAAGGAGGTGGTGCTGCTTATCGGAGGAGTGGGTTTTCCCCCTGCCCGTGCCTTGCTTTACAGCCTGCTTCATGAAAAGGATAAATTCAAGCGCCTTCTGATGTGTTACGGAGCCAGGACACCCCAGGATGTTGTGTACAAATATCAAATCGAAGATTTTCGCAAACAAATCGAACTCCATATGACGGTAGACAAGGCCGACGAGAGCTGGAAAGAGACGGAAGGCGTTGTCACTGTTCTGCTGGACAAAGTCAATTTTGATTTGAAAAATGCCGTGTCTGTGGTTATCGGTCCGCCGATCATGATGAAATTCGGGACTCTGAAACTCCTGGAAAAGGGTTTCAAACCCAGGGACATCTTTCTTTCCATGGAAAGAAAGATGTACTGCGGCATCGGACAGTGCCGCCATTGCATGATCGATCATCTATTCATCTGCAAGGACGGCCCTGTGTTCACTTATCAAGAGCTCAAGGACTTTCCTGACATTTGGGAATGAGTATGGCAAAACGGCTATTCATCGATCTGGAAAAATGCCGCGAATGCGGCGAGTGTGAGGTTTCATGCAGTTATTTTTATCATCCCTTCAATGACGGGGTGATGTATCTGCGGGAACTGGCTGAATTCGCCACGACATGCCGTCACTGCGACGAAGCGCCTTGCGTCAAGAGCTGTCCCACGGACGCGCTGGAGAAGCTGGAAGACGGCATTCTGAAGCGGTATAACCTTCGCTGTGTTTCCTGTAAAAGCTGCAGCTATGCCTGCCCCTTCGGCACGATTTTGCCGGAACTTTTGCCTTATGCCGTGTCACGGTGTGATTTTTGTATTGGAAGGTTGAAAGAGGGTGAATCGCCTGTTTGTGTCGGAGGCTGTACTGAGGGCGCCGTCATGTACGGAGAATTCGAGCCGGATCAAAAAGAACATCGATTTTTGGTCGGAGAACATCTGGTCGTTCATTCAATTCCGTGGAAAAAGGAAGAATACGTATAGTATGAATGCTTATCTCGCTTACCTCGTGTTTCCGGGTTTCCTGTTTACGGCCGCTGCGGGCATGCTGGCCAGCTGGATCGACCGGAAATTGACGGCCCGGGTTCAGTGGCGCGTCGGGCCGCCGCTGCTGCAGCCTCTGTACGATTTCGTCAAGCTGCTGGGAAAAGAGACAATCGTTCCCAAAGGAAGCTCAAAGATCACTTTTCTGCTGGCTCCGGTTTTGGGACTGGTCGGAGTAACCTTTGTGTCCACCATGGTCTGGTCGGCCATGCTGTGGCCCGAAGGCGGATTTACGGGAGATCTGATTGTGGTTCTCTATTTCCTGATGGTTCCTTCACTGGCGGTTATTCTGGGGGCGTTCGCGTCCAAAAACCGGCTGGCTTCTCTGGGAGCGAGCCGGGAGATGAAGCTTATGCTGGCCGATGAACTTCCTTTTCTGCTGGCGGTTCTGGTAGTCATCATTCAATCGGGCGGCTCCCTGAAGCTCGGCCAGCTGATGACGTATCAGCAGAGCTACGGGATGATTCTCGGATCCGTTTCCGGGGTTCTGGCTGTTGTCGTGGCTGTTTTGACCATGCAGGCCAAGCTGACACTGGTTCCCTTTGACATTCCGGAAGCGGAGACAGAAATTATGGGCGGTGTTTTTGTGGAGTATTCAGGGCCTCCGCTGGCTGTTTTCAAGCTGACTCGAATGATGATGCTCATTACCATGCCTGCGGTTCTGACGCTGCTGTTTCTTGGAGGCGTGAAATTCGAAGGGTGGCATATTCTGTGGTCCCTGCTCAAGTTTTTCGTTCTGCTGCTTCTCATTACACTGATTCGCAACACCAGTCCGCGTGTTCGAATTGATCAGGCGGTACGATTCTTCTGGGGGCCGGTTACTGTTATCGGTATTGTAGCCGTTGTTTTGGCACTATTGGGGTTTTAATCTCATGGGAATTAAACTGAAAGCATTGACTCGCTCACCGTGGGTTTATCATCTGTCTACGGGGAGCTGCAATAATTGCGACATCGAAATACTGGACTGTCTGACTCCGCGTTACGATCTGGAACGGTTCGGCATCGTTCTGGTAGGCAGTCCCAGGCATGCCGATGCTCTGCTTGTGACAGGAAACATGACGGCCAAGAACATACCCCGTGTCAAGAAAGTCTACGAGCAGATGCCGAAACCGGGAGTCGTCATCGCCGTGGGCACCTGCGCGCTGGGGCACGGCGTTTTCAACGGAAGTTATGTGATGCCCCACACCGTGGATGAGATTCTTCCTGTGGACATCTACATTCCCGGATGTCCCATGAAACCGGAGGCTTTTATCGCCGGAGTGGCGAAGCTGCTGGCCGTACTGAGGCAGAAAGCCTAAAAAATAGAAGAGGATTGAATGACCTGGGCAGAAATCGCGAAGCGCATCAAAAAGGAACGCGGCGACCAGATTCTGAAATGGTTTGAACACAATCCGAAGAGAATCTATGCGGATATCGATCCGGAAAATCTGCTGGATTTTGCGCGGTATCTTTTCAAGGATCTGAATGCCCGTTTTATTATTGCATCGGCTCTGGACACGCCCCGGGGGGGAGTGGAAATCATCTATCACTTCGATTTCCTTCAGCTTCCCCAGGTATTTTCCATACGCGTTTTTGTCAGGAAGCCGGAACTGGAAGTCGAATCCATTTCACCTGTAATCAAGGGCGCGGAATGGATCGAAAGGGAGATCGCCGAATTGCTGGGTATTACTTTCAGAAACCATCCGAATCCGATTCATCTCATCCTGCCCAATGACTGGCCTGAGGGGAACTATCCCCTGAGGAGGGATCAATGAGCGAAATCATTCCCATTGGCCCTTATCATCCATTGCAGGAAGAGCCTGAATTTTTCAGACTGCACGTCGAAGGTGAAATCGTCAAGAAGCTGGAAATCGAGATCGGCTATAACCATCGCGGCATCGAAAAGCTGGCGGAATCCAAATCATGGGATCAGGTTGTCTTTCTGGTGGAAAGAATCTGCGGAATCTGTTCAACGAGCCATCCGGCTGCTTCCATCTGCGCCATGGAGGATCTGGGAGGGATCGAGGCTCCGGAGAGGGCTCAGTATATACGCACCGTCATCTGTGAACTGGAACGGGTTCATTCCCATATGCTCTGGCTGGGTCTGGCCGGTCATTTCATCGGATACAACACGGTCTGGATGTGGGTCTGGAAATACCGTGAAATCGTGTGCGACCTGCTGGACAAGATCACGGGAAACCGCCAAAGTTACGCCATGTTCAAATGCGGCGGCGTCCGAAGGGATATTCTGGATGAGGATATGCTCTGGATACGCCAATCTTTGAACAAACTCAAGCCGGCTCTCGATCTGTTCAAGGGCGCGGTCATGGATGATCCGGTGATTCACGCGAGGACCAAGGGCGTCGGTGTTCTGACCAGGCAGCAGGCCATCGATTATTGCGTGGTCGGACCCACGGCCAGACCGTCCGGAGTGGCCATCGATGTGCGAAAAGACAATCCCTATTTCGCGTATGACTGGATCGATTGGGATATTGTCGTCTTGGAAGAAGGCGATGTGTTTTCCAAGACGGCTGTCCGAATTCTGGAAATGTATGAATCCATCAAGATCATCGAGCAGTGTCTTGACAAGATGAAGCCCGGCGTTATCGATCTGCATGTCAAGGAGCTGCCCGCCGGAGAAGGCGTCGGCCGCGCGGAGGCGCCGAGGGGAGAGGTCTTCCACTACTGCATGAGCGACGGGTCCAATTTCCCCATGCGGTACAAGGTCCGGGCGCCCAGCTATACCAATATCTTTTCCAATGAAGCCGCCTGTGTGGGTCAGACTGTGGCCGATGCGGCTCTGGTGCTGGCCGCGGTGGATCCCTGTTATTGCTGCACGGAACGTTCCATCACCGTGAGAAACGATCGCGGAGAGGAAAATATTTTGACCGGCGGTGATCTCATCCGGCTTTCTCATGAGAGAACCAAACAAATCAGAAAAGAATTGGGTGTATAATGAATCCGCTTCTTTATCCAATCGTCATTCCATTCATAGCCGGCCTGCTTCTTTATGTGATACCCAGAAGGGTGAAGGGAATTCACGAGGCAGCAGCCCTGCTGGTGAGCGCGGGTACCTTTGGACTGACTGTGTGGCTGTTTTTGCAGAAACCCATGGAATGGACGACACAGAACAGCCTCATTCTTCGGCTGGATGATCTGAGCGCGTTCATTCTGCTGGCTGCGGGGCTCTTCGGATTTCTGATTGCCCTGTATTCAGTGATCTATATGAAGGATCGGAATCAGCGTTCCATGTATTATGGATCCCTGCTGCTGACTCTGGGAGCCACATGCGGCGCGCTGATGTCCAATCATTTGATCCTGCTGCTGATCTTCTGGGGATTTCTGGGCATCACACTCTATCTGCTAATTCAAAGCGGCGGTGACGGGGCCGCACCCGCGGCAAAGAAGAGCCTTATCATCGTCGGCGGAAGCGACGCGCTCCTGCTTCTGGGAATTGTTTTCATCTATTCCCTGACAGGAACGTTCGAAATGGATAAAATACTGCTTTCCTTCAATAACGGACTGGTGACCTGGGTTTTTGTTCTTCTGGCCTTAAGTGCTTTCGCGAAAGCCGGCTCTTTACCGCTTCATACATGGATCCCTGATATGGCAATGCACACCCCGATACCCGCCACGGCACTCATGCCCGCGGCATTGGATAAACTGCTGGGGATCTACCTGTTGGGCCGTATGGTTCTGAATCTTTTTCAGATGACCGGTGCAATGAATCTTTTTCTGATGATCGTGGGCGCTGTTACAATAATCACCGCCGTCATGATGGCTCTTGTTCAGCATGATCTCAGAAAGCTGCTGGCTTATCACGCGGTTTCACAGGTCGGATATATGGTGCTGGGTATCGGAACAGGAACAGTAATAGGCATTGCAGGCGGTCTTTTCCATATGTTGAACAATACGCTGTATAAGACCTGTCTTTTCCTGACCGGAGGATCCGTCAAATATCGGACCGGCAGCACGGATCTGGATGAGTTGGGTGGACTGGCCCGGTTCATGCCGATGACCTTTTTATCCTTCATATTTGCCGCTCTGGCGATTTCGGGTATTCCGCCTCTCAATGGTTTCGTATCCAAGTGGATGGTCTATCAGGGCTTGGTGGAATTGGGACGGGAAGGCGATAAACTGTGGGTAGTCTGGCTCCTTGCGGCGATGTTCGGCAGCGGCCTGACACTGGCCAGCTTCATGAAATTGACCCATACCGTGTTTCTGGGTGACAGTGCGAAAAGGGCGGGCAGAAAGATCAAAGAAGTCGGATTTATTATGTGGCTTCCCACGGTTATCCTGGCGGTTCTCTGTGTTCTTTTCGGCGTATTCGCCATTCAGGTTCCGCTGAAACACTTTATCATTCCCGCCATGGGCTCGGATATCGAATATATAGGATCCTGGTCGCCGGGTCTGGCCACAGTGATGATTCTCATCGGAATCGGCATCGGTTTTCTGATTTATCTGGCAGGAAATCTCAAAGGCATTCGTGAAGCCGACAGTTTCATCGGCGGCGAAGAACTGGACAGTGAGACGCGGGTGACCGGGACGGGATTTTACAACACTATTCGTGAGATGGGAATGTTCTCCAGAATTTACCGGTGGGCGGAAGATAAATGGTTCGATGTTTACGATCTGGGTAATCATCTGTTTTCCGGGATCGGAGGCGTGCTTAGCAAGGCGCACACCGGTGTTCTCAATCTTTATGTTTTCTGGTTTGTTTTTGGACTCATTGTTTTACTTATCGTACTGATGGGAGGCAGTCTATGATGACCACTCTCATCCTCCTGACCGTTCTCATGATACTTGGCGCCATTGTGGCCCTGGAGAGCAGGGACTTGCTTTCCGGAATCATCTCTCTTGGAATCATCGGATTCGCTCTGACCATCATTTTTCTGGTTTTGCAGGCCCCGGACCTGGCTATCGTTCAGATTATCATCGAGACGCTTACCCTGGTCATTCTGATCGCCGCGGTGCTTAAAACCACACGGAAAGAGGTGAATGATCCCGTCAACAAACGGAAAGTTCTGTTGTGGAGTGCAGGATTGATCGGTGTCGCCGTGTTTCTGCTGGCGGCCTGGCGGGCTCTTCATCATATGCCCGAATTCGGTCATCTCACTCTCCGTATGGCGCAGGCGTATGTTGATCAGGGCGCGAATCTCACGGGAGCCGGAAATCTGGTGGCAGCGGTGATTCTTGACTTCAGAGGATATGATACTCTGGGTGAGGCGACTGTCCTGTTTACGTCCGTGGCCGGTGTGGTATCGGTTCTGCGAAAGGTGGGGAGGAAACACGCATGAAGGGCATGACACTGATTGTCAAGGAGATCACCCGGCTGATGGTTCCGTCCATCATATTATTGGGTGTCTACGTCGTTCTGCACGGCCACCTGACTCCGGGGGGAGGATTCGCAGGAGGTGTTTTGATCGCGGGTTCTTTCGCTTTGATGGTTTTGGCTTATGGATCCGAAGAAACAAAACGCGAAATCAAGATGTGGCATGCCACGTTTGGCGAAAGCATGGGCATATTCCTGTTCTGGTTTTTAGCTCTGATGGGTGTCATTCAGGGAACCCATTTTTTCACCAACATTCTGGCCAAGGGTCGGACAGGCGACTTGTTCAGCGCGGGAATCATTCCGCTGTGTAATATCGCCATCGGTATCGAGGTGGCGGCGGCTCTTTTCGCCATCTTCTTTACCATGGCTGTTATGAGGTTGGGAGAGAAGTTATGATCCTATTCATTCTGGCAATTCTCCTTTTTCTGATCGGCCTGTACGGCGTGCTGGTGAAGCGAAACCTGATTAAAATGATTATCGGGTTGATGATCATGGAATATGCTGTGAATCTTATTTTCACTCTTGTGGGTTACCGTTCGGGAGGAACCGCTCCAATCGTCACCGATTCGATCAGCAGCGTGCTCTATGTCGATCCCCTGCCCCAGGCCCTGGTTCTCACCGCGATCGTCATTGGTTTGGGGACCACGGCGCTGGCCGTATCATTTGCTGTTCGGATTTTCGAAAAATACGACACTTTCGATGTACGAAAAATCAGGAAGTTACGCGGATGAACTTCATACCTTTATTTGTGATTGTACCGCTGGGTGCCGCATTTCTAATGCCCGTTGTTTCCAGACTTTGGAAAGGCATGTCTGATGTGTTGGGAAACCTGGCCGCCTTGTTTTTGATGGTTTGGTCTTTCGCGGCGCTGCAGATGGGTCATGAGACCACGGTTTTCTATGCAGGTGGATGGGAACCTGTCGCATCCATTCCTATTGGAATAGCCATGGTCATGGACGGGCTCACGGTTTTCATGCTGATCATCATCAATGTGATCGGATTCGCGGTTACCCTGTACTCCGTCAACTACATGAACCATTATACGGACAAGGCTAAATACTATACTTTGTTTCTGCTTATGATGGCCGGACTCAACGGCGTCGTTTTGGCCGGTGACTTGTTCAACCTGTTTGTGTTTCTTGAAATATCGGCGATCGCTTCCTATTCGCTTGTGGCCTTCGGCATCGGATCTGAAGAACTGGAGGCTTCCTTTAAATATCAAATACTCGGTGGAACCGCCTCGACTCTGATTTTAATGGGGATCGCTTTTTTCTATCATATGACGGGGACACTCAATCTGGCCGATGCTTCCACCGTAATCCAGCAACTGGGCACTCATCCGGGAATTATTTTCGTATCCATCCTTTTTCTGGTTGGCTTCAGCCTGAAGGCGGCGCTGATACCGTTTCATGCCTGGCTTCCGGATGCTCATCCTTCCGCCCCGGCTCCCATTTCGGCCATGCTTTCGGGAGTGGTGATCAAGGTCCTCGGTGTTTATGCCCTGATAAGAATCTTTTTCAATGTCTTCGGCATTACAGCGATGCCTTCTGTATTGACGATTTTCATCGTTTTGGGATCGGTTTCCATGGTGGCCGGAGCGTTTCTGGCGATCTCTCAAAGTGATTTCAAGAGAATGCTGGCCTATTCATCCATCAGCCAGATAGGGTATGTGCTGTTTGCTTTGGGCCTCGGGACACCACTGGGAATTCTTGGTGCCATGTTTCATCTGATCAACCATGCTGCGTTCAAATCGCTGCTATTTTTAAATTCAGGGGCGGTTGTATACCGAACAAATACTCGGGATCTGGACCAGCTGGGTGGAATTTCACAAAAAATGCCGGTCACCGGTATCACCTCGCTTCTGGGTTCACTCTCAATCAGCGGATTGCCCCCTTTTGGAGGGTTCTGGAGCAAGCTGATCATTATCATGGCAGCCGTTGAATCCGGTCATTTTGCGCTGGCCGGCGTGGCTGTTTTTACGAGTATTGTTACTCTGGCCTATTACATGAAACTTCAGAAAGAGGCCTTTTACGGAGCATTGAAAGCCTCTTTTGGAAAACTGAAAGAAGCTCCTTTTCTGATGAGTCTGTCCGTGATTCTGCTGGCGATTGTGGTAACCGGAATGGGTCTTTTATTGATTCCCGAATTCAAATCAGTCATTCTGGACCCCGCCGTGAAGATCATCAGCGGAGGATTGAACTATTCAAAACTGGTTCTGGGAGGATGAGGTGAAAAAGGCAATTTTGATTCTTTTCATTTTTACTTTATGGCTCCTGCTTACCTGGAATGCGAGCTGGCAGAGCCTTGTTGCCGGCGGGGTGACTGCCCTGATGGTGGGCCTGATTTTCGGAAATCTGGCGGTAACAGCTCCCATGAAAGTGATACAGCCGCAGAGATGGTTCTGGCTTCTGCTCTATATCCCGATATTCATATGGGAGATGGCCAAGGCCAACTTCGATGTGGCTTACCGGGTTTTGCATCCGAAAATGCCTATACACCCGGGTATCGTCAAAGTCAAAACACGGCTTAAATCACCTCTGGGTATCGCTTTTCTGGCCAATTCCATTACGTTAACACCGGGTACGTTTACGATTGATTTAAAAGATGAATATCTGTATATACACTGCATCAATGTAAGGCATCAAAAACTGGATGAAGCGACAAAGGATATTGTATCCCGGTTCGAAAAACTGTTGATTAAAATATTTGATTGAGAGCGCCATGAACATTTATTTCATCATACTGGTTGCCTGCTGTTTCGCGTGCCTGATCAGGGCCTGGATTGGAAAGTCGATTCCTGACCGGATGGTCGCGATCGATATTATGGGTACGCTGGCTGTCGGGATGACGGCTCTCCTGGCCGTTATCACGGAAAGAAATTTTCTGATCGATGTTGCCCTTGCCTGGATTTTCCTCAGCTTCATTGGAACCCTCGCATTGGCAAAGTATCTGGTACACAAAACGTTGGATGAGTGAAAAATGGCATGGAATGAATGGATCGGGTTCATTATCATCGGGTTCGGAGTTGCTTTTGACGCGCTGGGCTGTCTGGGGCTGCTTCGTTTTCCCGATATTTACAATCGTCTGCAGGGAGCGACCAAGTGCGTGACATTCGGGACCTGCGGCATTCTTTTTGGAATTTTTGTTATGAACGGATTCACCGGATTCGGAATCAAGGCGCTGGTGGCCATTCCCTTCGTCCTGTTGACATCTCCGGTGGGGGCGCACGCTCTGGCACGCGGAGCTCATATTTTCGGTGTGCCGCTCTGGGAAAAGAGCGTGGTTGATCACTACAAACAAGACAGGAAGGATAAACCGAGACTGTAAACGGGTCGACAATGAAATATCCAAAACTGAGAGAATTAGGCGAAGCCGTCAAATCACTTTTTTCGAAGCCGTATACAACCAAATTCCCCAAAGTGGCGCATGAGGGATTCGACGGATTCCGGGGGAAACCCGAATTTTTTGATGAATACTGTGTGGGATGCGGAGCCTGTACCCAGGTATGTCCGGCCGGCGCGATCGCCGTGATCGATCCTGAAATTATACGGAAAGACAATAAAAGCGCTCCCAAAAGAAAATTGGAACTGCGCTATGATATGTGCAATTTTTGCGGCAACTGCGAGGCGCATTGCATCACCGAGAAGGGCGTTCAGCTCACAAAAAAATACGATCTTGCCTTGATGGACAGGAAACTGGCTGTTGAAACGATAGAGAAAGAACTGGTTGTTTGTGAGATGTGCGGAGGCACCGTAACCACCATTGATCATCTGCGCTGGCTGGTTAAAAAGCTTGGAACACTGGCGTACGGAAACCCGACACTGCTGCTCGTATCGCAGAGGGAATTGATTCCGGTTCAATCCGGAAGAAAGGGCGAAGAACTTCGCAGGCCGGATATATTGAAAGTCATGTGCCCCAAATGCAGGCATAAAGTGATGGTCAAAGATATTTGGGGATGATGTAACGTTCAATTTGTCTGTTTTATCCTAATCACCCGGAACTCAGGGCTGTCCGTTTAACATGAGGACAGCCTTTTTATTTTTATTGGATGACGTTAAAGACACTTATAAGAGTTGTCATCCCCGGGAAACCGGGGATCCAGGTTTGTATAAATAATTCATGCAATATTTTGGACCGATCATACCGAACTTCGTATTATCTCCTATTATCATCATTAAAAGCATCCGGAATAATGGAATCAAATCGATTTGTCCGGGATGACGCATCGACCGGCAATTAATGAAAAAACAAAGAATCCTGACAAGCCGCTTCAATCCGTGAGGAGATAAAAAAATGACTTGACTTTTAAAAATATATCAATATATTAGTATACGTACACTGACAGTTTGGTGTTAATAATAGTATACGTAGAGGTGGTCCTGTGAAGAAAAAACTGTTGATGTTAAACGAGTTACTCGAAAAGATCGACCTTTCAGAAGAGGATCTTGACAAGTGGCTGGAGCTCAATCTCATTGTGCCGGCTGGATACACCGATGATGAGGTTCCGGTTTACTATGCTGAAACAATTGAAAAGGTTAAAAAAATTCAAAAGCTCATCGAACTGGGCTATGCACCGGAAGACGTGCAGAAGATTGAGAAAAAAGTCGGAATGCCCGGAGAGGGGATGGATTCCTCAGAAAAAAAGAAGAAGGGTCAGTATCTGACCGTCGGGAATCTCGCTGAACGCGTCGGAGTCAGTACAAGAACCATTAAACACTGGGAGGATAAAGGCATAATCGAGCCCGACACTCGAAGTGAAGGCGGATTCCGGCTCTATTCCGAAACCTATGTGTACCTGTGCCAATTAATCAAGGATTTGCAGCTTTTTGGATACTCCCTGGAAGAGATCAAGACTGTATCGGATTATTTCAGGGATTTTAAATCGCTTCAGGAAAATTTCGATCATGTCCCGGATACGGAGATAGAACATAAAATCCAGGCCATGTTCAGAGAGATCGATTATCTGAACAAGAAAATGGTTTCATTCAAAGATGGAATTCAGCGGTGGGAGGATCTGCTGAAGAAGAAACGCAAAGAATTACTCTCTCTTCAGAACCGGAATGAAAAGAGAAGAAAAGAAGAAACAGTAAAAACAGTAAAAACATCCAAAAAGAAAAACCAGTAAAAAGTATAAGAGAGGTAATAAGGTGTCCAGATTCGTCTATACCGATTTGAATGAGGAAATCAGAAGACAGATCGTATCCGGTTTTGGATCGATTCAAACCTCGGGGGGTGTGGTTCATATTCAAAACATACCGTTTGAATCGACCTGGGAATCACCGGTTGATTCGGCAATGCCGGAAGATTCGATAATTCATGCCCTGGTAAGGCATCTGAAGAAATCCTATGAGAATACCGGGAATTTCATCACTCAAAGCATAGAGGGGAAAGACGCTCTTTACAGAGAAAATCGTTTATTTGACTATACTGTCTGGAGCCCTGGAAAAAAACGATCCGATGACATGATTTTCCTGTTTCATGGATTGAATGAAAAATATTGGGAAAAGTATTGGACCTGGGCCCATTCCCTGGTATTGGGAACCGGGAAAACGGTAATTCTTTTTCCCATGGCGTTTCACATGAACCGGGCTCCGGTGTTGTGGAAAGATCCGCGTTCCATGCAGATTCTGAGCCGGGAAAGAAAGGAACTTTTCCCGGATGCCGAAGAGGTATCCTTCGCCAATGTGGCCCTGAGTTACCGGCTTCAGCTCATGCCGCAAAGATTTGTTTCTTCCGGTCTGCAGACGTATTGTGATCTGAGAAGTCTGATTCAATCCGTCAAACTTAAGAAACATCCGATTCTGTCCTCGGGAGGCAGAATGGATTTTTTCGGATACTCGATCGGGGCTTTTCTGGCGGAGATGCTGTTTCTCAATAATCCGGAACACTGGTTCGATGATTCCAGAATGTTTCTATTATGCGGCGGATCCACACTCGATCATTGCGATCCGAGCAGTCAGTGGATACTTGACAGCGAAGCGTCACGGTCAATACATCAGTTTCTATCGGCTGTTACCCAAAGTGAGAAAGAAGGCACATGGCATTCCGGCGGCTGTGCGCCGAATAAGGAGGAGATTCGTCTGTTCAAATCGTTTTTACGGAAGGACAAGGATGAATTGTATCGCGTGAGCAAATGGAAAGACAGGGCGCGAAACATCCGGTTATTCGGGTTTTCAGAAGACCGGGTCTTTCCGGAAGAAGGACTGAGAAAAACCTTCGTTTCCGGGGATTCGAATGTGTCGGTTAAAATGGAACTCTACCGGGATGAATTTCTTTTCAGACATGAAAATCTTTTTCCTTCCCAAAATAAAACAAGGAATGCGGCAAACAGACGTTTTAATGCCGTGTTTGAATCGGCGATCAGCCATTTCGGCACGGAACCGGCTTGTTGAGGAGGCCCACATGAAGCGCATCGTATTTATAGAACCCAAAGCACCCAATCTGCATATTTTTTCAAGATTCACTTTGCCCCGGCTGGGCAGTTATATTCTGGGCACTCTAATGAGAGAGAGGGGTTGGGATGTTGAAGTGATTGTGGAAGAACGGGACCGGCTCCAGTTCGACAAGCTCGAATCCGCCGATATAGTCGGAGTTTCGACAATCACACCAACCGCGCCCAGAGCCTATGCCATCGCGGACCGTATTCGTGAAACAGGCATCCCCGTGATTATGGGTGGACCGCATGTCACCTATCTGACCGACGAAGCCATGGAGCATGCGGATTTTGTCATTCGGGGTGAGGGAGAAAAGGCCTTGATGGCCTTTATTGACGCCTGGGAAGGTGAACGAGACTACACCAGGGTTCCGAATCTGGTTTACAGGGAAAACGGAAATGTGGTTAAAAACAGTCTGACGGACTTTATTCAGGATCTGGATTCCATTCCCTATCCGGATTTTTCACTTTTAAAGGGAAGCATTCTGGATATAGCCGGGCAGAGAATCATTCCGGTGCAGACTTCACGAGGATGTCCGTTCGACTGCTCGTTCTGTTCCGTGACCGGCATGTTCGGAAGGAAGTACCGGTTCCGCTCGACTGAAAACATCATCAGGGAGCTGAGACAGTACAACCAAAGAAGAAACAATATCTTTTTTTATGACGATAATTTTACGGCCAACAGAAAGAGAGCCAGAGAACTCTTGTATGCCATGATTGATGAGAAATTTAAATTTAAATGGTCCACTCAGGTCCGGGTCGATATCGCCCGGGACACCGAACTGGTGCGTTTAATGAAAAAGGCCGGCTGTCATACATTGTATATCGGTTTTGAATCCGTGAATCCGGAAAGCCTGAAATCGATGAAGAAAGAACAGACCATCGAAGAAATCAGAAACGCGATCGAGATACTGAGAAAACACCGAATTCATATACACGGGATGTTCGTCTATGGATTCGATGAGGATGACTGGAAAACCGTCAAGGAGACCGTTCGGTTTGCCAAAAGGGCCAAGCTCTCCTCGACCCAGTTTCTGATTCTCACGCCGCTTCCAGGCTCCCAATTCTATGAGAAAATGAACCGGGAAAACAGGATTCAATTCCGCGACTGGAATCTGTACGATGCTCATCATGTGGTCTTCCGGCCGGCCCGGTTTTCATTCCCGGAATTGCAGAAGGCCCAGATTTTCAGCCATCAGAAATTTTACTCATTCTATGAATCGCTGAAAAAATTCGTCGAGGGAAGGTGGCTTGATCTGGGATTGGCGCATTACGCGCGTGGTTTGAACCGGTCATGGAAAAAGCAGAATAAAACGTATTTAAAGGTGCTTGATTTACTTCGGCCAAAAAAGAAGGAGAGTATTTCAATTCAATACACGGAGAATGTCATCCTGGAGTAGAAACACATCGATATCGCCATTCTTTGCGTTCGACCGGACGGCCTGGTAGAAACGGTTTTCCTGCAGGCCGTCTTTTATCAGGGTAAGATGATACGGGAAAACCCGGTGTTCAGTTTCTCCCACGATTCAAACGGAGAAGTATGGATTCCTATTCTGATTCTCAGTATCGAACAGCCATGCCGTATGTAATAGTCGACCAGTGGACGGGTTCGTTCGTTATAGATCGCCAGTTTCTTTCGTATGGACGGCAAAGAATCATCCGTTCTTTCGGACCGATCTCCGCCGGTGTTCATCCGGATCCTTTTTCGAAGTGCACGGGTGGAACATTGGAGAACCGCCACGGTGCGAATATGAACCAGAGATTGAACGGAACGGGCCTGTTCAAGGTGACGCGGGAGCCCGTTCATCAGAATTAAATCGTCCGGCTGAATAGAGCGTGAACGATAAAATGAGAGAAAGAGACGCTCGGCGATTGGGAAGTGATCCGGTTCGAGAAGCAGATTCCGTTTTAAAAGGTTTCGAATGAATTTCTTTTCCTTTGGATGGAGCAGGTCTGAAGAGGGATGAATTGATCGGCGAAGCATGGATCCGAAATCGAAATGATGACAGGCGCGGCCCGCAAGACCGTTCCGTTCAGACCGGGCGCCGAGCGGCGTCTTGCCTGAGCCGGTCGGGCCGAGCAAGAGGGCTGCCAGCGGATGGGGGAGAACGGCTGTCACGGATTTTCTCCGGATTTGAGGCTTCAGGGTTCCTGACGCAGTCTCTTTCGTATATACCGGCAGTAAAGCGCGGCCGCCGGATTATGTCCCAGCATTCGGTCTTTGACAATGAAGGTGGTCACCGGTGCCTTCGAGTATCGGGTGAACTGGATATCGTGGCCGATGCAGAGGCCGCAAATGATATTGAGATCCGTATGGGCCCGATTGAGAAGAAGAGCCTGACCGATTGGATTGCACATGGTTTCATAAGCCGCCGGATCGATCTTTTCCAGAGCGAGAATCTCTTTGGATACGGCCCCCGTCTTGCAGCAGACGCTGAATACTTCGAATTCTGATTCCAGAAAACCACTCAGCAAGGCGGCTTCCTCGGAGAGACCGATACAAAAGGCTATGCCCAGCCGTCGATAGTTCATATCATGAGCGAATTGTATCAGTTCTTCCAGCCGGTTCTTTTGTCCATAGAATCTCGATTCAATACTTGAGGCAATCCGGGCCAGATCAGCGATTTCTTGATTGTAGTGTTTCAGGCTTTCCGGACCGATTCGAAAACAGTCCTTGTCATTCCGGCATTGCCTGTCCTGACACGCATCGCAGCGCATGATTACTTCCGTTTTTTTATGAGGACAGAGTGGAAACCAGACGCCGCGCGGCTTCGATAAAGGCGGCTGAGGCCGGATTTTCCGGATCGGAAAGCACGATAGGAATTCCCTCATCGCCTCCCGAGCGGACTGCCAGATCCATGGGAATGCTGCCGAGAAAAATGGCATCCATGTGCCGGGCCATGGATTTGCCGCCGCCGCGGCCGAAGACATCGATGGTTTTCCCGCAGTGAGGGCATATCAGGCCGGACATGTTCTCAACAACTCCGATGAATGGGATCTCAAGTTTCTTGGCCATATTAACCGCGCGACGACAGTCGATCAGTGAAATTTCCTGGGGAGTCGTGACGACAATCGCTGCCTGGGGCTGCATCTTTTGTGCCGTAGTCAGCACTTCGTCGCCCGTTCCCGGGGGCAAATCAGCCAGCAGGAAATCCAGTTCACCCCAGACCACATCCGCTAAAAATTGAGTGATGGCACTTGAGCGCAAAGGACCTCGCCAGATTACCGGCGCGTCTTCGGGTATCATGGGCGCGATGGAGATGACCTGCAAACCGGCCCTTTCCTGCGGTGAAATCGTCTGATTTTCAGGATCGGTTAAAGGGAACCCCTGAAGACCCATCATTTTGGGCACATTGGGTCCGGTAATATCTGCGTCCAGAAGTCCGACACGGTATTGATGCTGAACCAGAGCGTAGGCCAGGTTGACGGAGACGGATGTTTTCCCAACGCCTCCTTTGCCGCTGAAAATCACAACTCGGTTTTTGATTTTGGAAAGTGTATATTGAATCCTCTGCTCTTGCTGTTTCTGAGCGTCGGCTTTGTTTGACTGATCCTGTGATTTCGCCATGTATTATCCTTTTGATTAGAATGGTTTCAGCCGGGCATAACGATTCCGGCTCAGGATTTTTCGCAGCAGCGTTTGGGATTCTCGCAGGGATTGTTTAACTGATTGCGACAGTTTTTACGATAATCGGTGGCATAAAAGCCGGGCCCCTTGAAAATAACGCCGTTTCCGCCCGAAATGAGGCGTTTTGGTGTGCTCCCGCATTCGGGGCAATGTTGAAGAGACTCATCGGTGATATTCTGAAATGCGGTGAACCGATGGCCGCATTCATTGCACAGATATTCATAGGTGGGCATGATGGGTTCCTCTCAGAAGTCGAACACTTATTCTGGAATATCCTTAACTGCCGTTATTCTGCGGCCAGTTCTCTATCGCTTGTTTCAGACACTGCGCGGCCAGAACCGCGCAATGCGTGTGAGAAGGCGGAAGGCCGTCGAGTTCTATGATGATATGCTGCGGATGGATTCGCATCGCCTGAACCCGTGTTTTCCCGAGTGCGAGGCTTGTAACGGCGCTGCCGCAGGCGAGCGTTGCGCCGCACCCGTCGGTGAGAAAAGAGGCCTGTTCGATTCGGTCATCCATGATTTTTAAAAAGATAGTCATGGAGTCTCCGCAGCTTCCACGGCAGTGACCGACGGCATCGGGTTCATCCATCTCTCCGACATGTCGGGGTTCGTAAGCGAGCGTCAGGACCTTATCGGAGAAGGATTCATTCGTTTCGCCAATCAGCGCGCTGTGCAGTTTGGAAAAGATCGATTCCGGCTCATCACATGGCCTGGTCATGATATATCCCCAAAAGAAAGGTTGAATAAACAGAATGAGACAGCAATGATATGAATCAGACCATATCCAAAAAGTATAAATAAATCATACGGAAAAGTCAAGACAAATCGATTGATCGGCCGTATCCTGAAAAAAAACTCCGATTTTTGAAGGGACGGCGGGCCGATTTTCAGTTGACAATAACGGCAATTATCAATATATTTACATCGATAGACGAAAAAAAAGAACCGGGCCGGGGGCCAGTGCATACTTATCTTGGATTGGGTTCAAATAAAGAGGATCGATTCTTCAATCTGTATCAGGGAATCCTGGCTCTGGACGGGATTCCCCGGCTGAAAAGGATAAAAACCTCATCGGTTTATGAATCGGAACCGTGGGGAAAGTCCGGCCAGGCCTGGTTTCTCAATCAGGTCACAATGATCGAGAGTTCCCTGTTTCCCGATGAGCTTCTGTCTACTGTTCAGGCCATAGAAGATGCTTTGGGCAGAGACCGCAGGGAAAAGTGGGGCCCCCGATCTCTGGACATTGATATACTGGCTATGGGATCGCTGCGAATACAGCGTTCCAATCTGCAAATTCCCCATCCATTGCTGGCGGAACGGCGTTTCGTACTGGTTCCTCTTCATGAAATAGCCCCTGATTTACTGATTCCGGGAAAGAATCAGACGGTTACCCATCTGCTGCGTGATTGCATGGATACCGGACGCGTGAATAGAATCGGAGAGATGCGGGTACAAGAGGGAAGGAGTCTGCGTTGAAGGGACTATATTATATCGCGATTGAAGGTGTCATCGGTGCCGGAAAAACCAGCCTGGCCCGCCTCATGGCGGATAAACTGGATGCCAGGCTGATTCTTGAAGAATCGGAGAGCAATCCCTACCTGGAAGATTTCTATCGCGACCCCAGACGTTACGCCTTTCAAATCCAGCTATTTTTCCTTCTGAGCCGGTATCGCCAGCTTCTCGATCTTCCCCAAACGGATCTCTTCCATTCAACCCTGATTGCAGATTATATTTTCCTCAAGGATAAAATTTTCGCATATCTGAATCTGGAAAAACGTGACCTGATTCTGTATGAGAAGGTTTCCACGCTTCTTGAGAAGGAACTACCCAAACCGGATCTGGTCATCTATCTGCAGTCGGGAACCGATCGGCTGATCAGCAATATTCGAAACAGAAACAAACCGTATGAGCGTCATATCTCTTCCGAATACATCAAACAGTTGAATGAGGGATACAACGATTTCTTTTTCCGCTATACGGAGACGCCTCTTCTGGTGATCAATACGTCGGAAATCGATTTCGTGCGCAATGAAGAAGATCTCAATGATTTAATACAACAGGTACTTCATCCTCCGGCGGGGATGAAGTACTATGTCCCAAGGAAAGGATAATAAACCGATTATGGTTCGGATCATAGTGATCGGCCTGTTAATCTACGCGGGTCATAAAATCTGGAAATGGATGAGCCTGTCAAAATCTCCCAAAACAGAGGTGCACGGCAGACCGAGAAAGACAACACTGGATATCGATTCATCGAATGTCGAAGATGCCAAATTTGAAGACATCGATGATTCATCGGGATCATAAAGTCTGAAATCGAATTGACAGAAAAGGAGAAAGCATGTCCAAAGAATGTATCAGTACGGATCGTGCGCCTTCTGCCATCGGTCCATACAGCCAGGCTGTGCGAATCCGGGCCGGGGATCTGATATTTACCGCGGGGCAGCTTCCCATGGATCCAAAGAGCGGTTCGCTGATCGATGGTGATATTGAAGCGCAGACTGTCCGGGTTCTGGAAAATATCAAGGCCGTTCTGGAAGCCGCGGGCTCCGGTCTGGATCAGGTTGTAAAGACCACGGTTTTTCTGAAGAGCATGGATGATTTTCCGCGTATGAATACAGTCTATGGCACGTTCTTCAAGGAAAATCCACCGGCCCGGTCGGCCGTTGAAGTCTCCAGGCTGCCCAGGGATGCCCGAATCGAGATCGAATGTATCGCCACGACTTGATTTGCATGAACACGCACACAGGATGGGGGATTGGCAGTGGGTTTCAGGGAGAAAAAGCCGGTTATTGCCGGGGTGCACGGACCCAGAGGGGAATTTGGAATCATTCCCCTTTTATTCTTGATTTGCCTGAATGGATTCTGCCGGACGGGCGCAGAGGCGGACACAGCCGGCATACACGCTGAGCCGGTCAAATCGCCTCGGGCAGCCATGCTGCGTTCCGCTTTCATACCGGGCTGGGGGCAGTGGTATAATGAAAAACGTCTCAAGGCGGTTCTGGTTCTGGGCGCGGAACTGGCCCTGATCGGGAACGCCGTTTATTTCAATCAGTTGGCGGTCCGCAGCGAAACCGAGTATGATCGCCAGTTTTATCGCGAGAACAGGCGGCTTTATCTATGGTGGTTTGCCGCCGCTCATATTCTGAATGTGCTTGATGCGCTTGTTGATGCGCATCTTTGGGGCTTTGATACCGGACCGGATCTTTCAGGCCGTATGGCTCCGGTTTCAACACCGGTATGGGTCGGTATTCTGCTGCCTCTCGATCGATTCGTGGTTTTCTGAACATCAATCTTGTCTGAATACCGACCAGGAAACAGAGGAGTTAACAATGACCCGTGAGCAGGCCGTCCGATTGATCGATGAAAATGTAACAAACAGGAATCTAAAGAAACATATGCTGGCTGTTGAGTCGGTGATGCGCCATCTGGCCAGACACTTGAAAGAGGATGAAGACAAGTGGGCTTTGGCCGGACTGCTTCATGATCTCGATTACGATTCAACAGAGAACGATTTCTCGAAACACGGATTGAGAACTGTTGAAATGCTGGCGGATACGGATGTGCCCGAAGACGTGGTTTATGCCATTAAAAGTCATCCGGGTCATTTTCCGAGAAAGAGTTTAATGGACAAGGCTTTATACGCGGCGGATCCCGTGACCGGCCTTATCGTGGCCGCGGCATTGATGCATCCTGATCGCAAACTGGCCGGAGTTGATGTGGATTTTTTAGAAAGACGTTTCGGCGAGAAGCGTTTCGCGGCGGGGGCCGATCGCGATCAGATCAGATCCTGTGAAGAACTGGGAATATCGCTGCGAGACTTTCTTCAAATAGCATTGAACGCCATGCAGGAAATACATGATGACCTGGGCCTGTGAATGAGATGCGCTGCCATCCATTTGATTTTGGTCTTCATGACTGTCAGTCTGATAATGGCTCCGGACTGTACGGCACAGGACTCAAGAGAAAAAGACAGATGGCTTTCCCGTGACAAGGGCCAGCATTTTGTCGTCAGTCTCTTGTTGACAGGTGCCACCGGAACTCTACTGGTACGGCGCTGCGGGTATCATCGTGATCAGGGTTTTGCGGGAGGCGCTGTTTTGACTCTGGGGGCGGGTTTGATAAAAGAATGGCGCGACAGCCGGCGCCTCGAAGGCCGATTCAGCTGGAAAGATCTGGCCGCGGATCTTCTCGGCATTATTTTGGGAGGATGGCTTCTAATATGGTAACCGGAGAAAGCGCATTCCCCCTGCATGAAGCCGTGGGAGCGGTTCATCTGCATTCGAATTTTTCTGACGGCTCTCTGCCGATAGAAGAGATCGCGGCTATTGCTTCCAGGAAAAAGATCAATTTTCTGCTTTTTTCCGATCACAACACGCTGGAGCCCAGGCGGCTGGGGCTGGAGGGGTGGAAGGAAGACGTTCTGGTCCTTATCGGATGCGAAATCAACGATGCTGATGATCGCAATCATTATCTGGCTTTCTTAATTGATCGTGAGATCGATCCGAAAATGTCGGCGGAAGAGTATGTCGCGCATATATGGTCCATGGGCGGTTTTGGTATCATCGCGCATCCGGCTGAAAAAAGGAACTTTTCCGATGCCTATCCACCGTACCCATGGACGGCATGGAATGCCAAAGGGTTTGACGGCATTGAAATATGGAATCAGCTTTCCGAATGGATGGAGGGCCTGACCCGGCTGAATATGCTGTGGAGAATATGGCATCCGCTTCGATCGATCCGCTTTCCCGTATGGGAAACGCTTCAGCGTTGGGATCAGCTGAACAGGGAGCGGCGGATAACCGGAATCGGCGGAATCGATGTGCATGCTTTTCCATTTCGTATTGGTTTCATTTCAATAGAGATCTATCCCTATAAGGTGCAGTTTCGTTCCATTCGCACACATGTTCTGACCTCTCGTCCGCTCATCAATGAGCGAGGGGAGAAATTGCCTTGGAGAGAGGCTGAATCGGTTGTTTTCGAGGCTTTAAAGCAGGGGCGCTGTTTCGTGGTTAATTATTCGGTGGGTGACGGGCGGGGTTTCCGGTTCTGGGGAGAACAGAACAACCGGGTTTATCAGATGGGCGATCGGTGGTGTTCAAAGGGAACGATTACTTTTCGGGCGGTGACGCCTCTGACAGGGAAAATTCACCTGCTTCGGGACGGCAAAAGAGTGTGCCGGGCAAAAGGCAAGGAGCTTGTCTGTTCGGGCGATCAGCCGGGGGTATACCGGGTCGAAGTATTTCGTAAAAACCGGGGATGGATCTATTCCAACCCTATGGTTTGGATGCAGTGAGGTTGTCATGACAGGCAGTGATGATAAACCACGTGAATTTTGCGGCATTACCGGTATTTACGGTCATGAACAAGCTGCGGAACTGGCCTATCTGGGATTATACGCTTTACAGCACCGCGGCCAGGAGGGAGCGGGAATTGTCTCTTCGGATGGCAGGAAAGTCTGTCAACACCGCGGTCGGGGTCTGGTGAACGATGTGTTTTCTTCCCCTGAGATCCTGAGGCGTCTCGACGGTCACATCGCCATTGGACATAACCGGTATTCCACATCCGGTTCTGACAAGAACATCAATGTTCAGCCGGTACTCGTCAATTACAAGGACGGCCCGCTGGCATTGGGTCATAACGGCAATCTGGTCAATGCCCTGTCCATTCGACGCAAACTGGAAAGCGAGGGTGCTCTGTTTCAGACGACCACGGACAGTGAAGTCATCATCCATTTGATCGCCCGCTCAAAAAAAACATCACTGGTTGAGTGCGTTTTGGATGCGCTGCGTCAGGTCAAGGGCGCCTACTCTCTGGTGATCATGACTCGAGATCAATTGATCGTGGCCAGAGATCCACATGGTTTCAGACCTCTGGCGCTTGGGTCGATGGGCGGAACAGTTGTCGCAGCTTCCGAAACCTGCGCGATGGATTTGCTGGGAGCTGCCTATGAAAGGGATGTCGAACCCGGTGAATTGATTTTAATCAATGAAAAAGGAGTCGAGTCCTTTCGGATTTCGAAAAGGACAACCCATGCCCATTGCATTTTCGAATTCGTCTATTTTTCCCGACCCGATTCCAGAATTTTCGAACAGAACGTGGACAAGACACGCAGGAAGCTGGGCAAGCGTCTGGCGGAAGAACACCCGGCGAAAGGAGATATCGTCATCTCGGTTCCCGACTCGAGCAATACTGCGGCTTTGGGATATGCCATGGCCGCGGGCATTCCTTTTGAACTGGGGCTGATCAGAAATCACTATATCGGCCGAACATTCATTCAACCTCAGCAGGATATTCGGCATTTCAATGTTAAAGTCAAATTCAATCCGGTCGTCGGAGTATTGAAAAACAAACGGATAATTGTTGTTGAAGATTCCATAGTCAGGGGAACGACTCTTCGTGTTCTGACGCAGCTCTTGAAAAAAGCCGGAGCCCGAGAAGTTCATGTGAGGGTGAGCTCACCTCCTATTGTCAGCCCCTGTTTTTACGGCATGGATTTTCCGACCCGTGACGAACTTATTGCCGCGAAAAATGATATCGATACCATCCGGGAATATCTGTCTGCGGACACACTGGGCTATTTGTCTCTCGAGGGGTTGAAAGCTTCGGTGCCTTCCCAGGGATGCGGATATTGTGCAGCCTGTTTCGGCGGTGCCTATCCGGTACAGGTTGAGGATAATTTTGATAAACGGGCCTGTGAATCGTGTTGAAGGAGCGAATCAAAAAGATGCGGGGGGGCGGTCTTTGGGATATGCTTTTCCTCATGAGACCCATTGTATTGATTCCTGTGTGGACCTTTTTTCTGGCAGGTTATTGGAGGGTGGAACCGGACCGTTGGTTCAGACTGGAGATCTGGCCGTTTCGAGTCTGGCTGACCGGGGGCGGCGTAACCCTGGTCATGGCCATGGCTTATATTCTTAATCAGATAGCAGACCGTGAGACGGACCGGCTGAATAACAAGTTGTTTCTCCTTTCCGAAGGATATGTCGAACTGAAGAGTGCCTGGATTCTGGCAGCGGCATCCGGGTTTCTGGGTTTGATTCTTGGATTTCTATCCGGGATACGCGAGGGGATTCTTCTGTTTGCCCTGGCGGTTCTGGCCGGTTATTTATATAACTTTCCGCCTGCGGAATGGAAAAACCGTGTGTTCCCCGGTTTCCTGACCAATGCCGCCGGAGGGGCCGTTATTTATCTGGCCGGTGTATGGGCCGGTCAGGGAAAGGGCACACTGCTTCATTCAACGGCCTATCTGCTTGCCGGCGGTGGTGTGTACCTTTTAACCACGGTTCCAGACCGTGAAGGCGACCGCCGAGCCGGCAAGATGACATTTTCAGTGAAGTTCGGATTGAAAATCACCGTATGGACGGCCTGTGTCATGGTGGTTTCAGCTGTAGGCATGGCCTGGTTTGTGTCTGATTTTATTTTGGCGGTACCCGGCCTGTTGATTCTGCCCTTTTTCCTTTATTCGTTCCTGCGGCCTGATGAAGAATCGGTCATTCGAAGTGTCAAGGCTTCTGTATTCGGACTCTTTGCGGGTGCGGCTGCCGCCTTTCCGGTATACGGAGCGGCGGTCATTATGCTGATTGTAATTACACGATGGTATTATCGACGAAGGTTCGGTTTAACGTATCCCTGAAAAAACTTCATTTACTTTCGAGAGTGATGAATATGACGAGTAAAAATTGGACCATCCCCAATATGCTGAGCATCGTTCGATTGTTCTTTCTTGTTCCGATCCTGCTTCATCTCGCTGCCGGTCATAGGACGGCCGCTGTTCTCTGGATGCTGGGCGGTGCATTAACCGATTCTCTGGATGGATTGATCGCCAGGAGGTTCAATCAATGTTCTGACCTGGGCAGGATTCTCGATCCTCTGATGGATAAAATAACCGTGGTCACTGTAGTGATCTATATGATAATCAGCCCCGGCTATTTCTTTCCTCTCTGGTACGCTGTCTTTATGATTTTGCGGGAATTGATGCTGCTCCTGGGGGGATTATGGGTAATGCACAGGCGGAGCAGGGTGCCGGAGTCCAACAGGGCCGGTAAGAACTCAGCCTTCGCCAATGGGCTGACGGTTATTCTGTTCGTCCTGAATTGGCAGCCTTACGCATGGATCGCGCTGATTGGAGCGCTGATATTAACTTTCATTTCAACTGCAGGGTACATTCGAAACTGTCTGTCAACACTGTCTGCCGAAACAGAGAAAAAAGCAGGTATCTGAAGATGAGAAACAAAGCCTGGCATACGGGTCTTTCAAGATCCAGAAAAGGTTTTCTAAGCCGGTTGAGCGATATATTCAAGGGGAAGCCTTCCATCGATGAAGAGACTTTTGATGAACTGGAGGCACTTCTGATCGAAAGCGATCTGGGAGTCGAAATCACGACCCGGCTGCTTGAAGAACTGAGAAGCCATCAAAATACAGAAGATTTCCTGAATGTGTTCGAATATTTAAGAAAACGTCTTCTGGAGATGCTTTCCGGAATGAAAGAAAACGCGCCGATTCACGGCGGGCGGCCTCATGTGATTTTGGTCGTGGGCGTGAATGGATCGGGAAAAACCACGACTGTCGGAAAACTGGCTCATCGCTACCGCAGCCAGGGTAAAAAGGTTCTTCTGGCGGGCTCGGATACATTCCGGGCCGCGGCCGGTGAACAGCTGGAAGAATGGGCACAGAGATCCGCTACCGACGTGATCAGACAATGCATGGGCGCGGACTCGGCGGCTGTCGCCTTTGATGCACTGAATGCCGCCCATTCCAGAGGCGTGGATGTCTTAATCATAGACACGGCGGGCAGACTCCACAATCGGGCCAACCTGATGGAAGAGCTTAAGAAAATACCGAGGGTTCTAAAGAAGAAAATGGATACCGCGCCGCATGAAGTACTGCTGGTGCTGGACGCTACCACCGGTCAGAACGGCTTGAATCAGGCCCGTATTTTCACAGAGGCCGTTGGAGTGACCGGTCTTGTATTGACCAAGATGGATGGAACCGCGCGAGGCGGTATCGTGGTCAGCATTCAGCAGACGCTGGGAATTCCGGTCTGCTGGGTGGGAATCGGTGAAGGCCGGGACGACCTGCTTCCTTTTGATGCCGGGGCGTTTATCGACGGCTGGTTTGGACGGGATGATGAGATCGCCGCCGGTTGATTGAATCCCGCATTGAACAGAGAACGCAATCGATTAAGATGAAATCAAACGGAACGGATTTATCGCTTCGGGCCTCGATTATCACGCTGGGATGCCCCAAGAATGAAGTCGATTCGGAAGTGCTGTCCGGAGAACTGACGGCTCATGGCGTGGAAATCGTGGATGATGAGGAATACGCCGATATTCTTTATGTGAACACCTGCGGTTTTATCGAAGCGGCCAAACGGGAATCGATTGGAGCAATTCTTCAGGCCGTTAAATGGAAACAACGCCGGACCGGAAGACGGGTTGTCGTCTGGGGATGCTTGTCACAGCGGTACCGTGAATTGAAGGAGTTGATTCCCGAGATCGATGGCTGTTTCGGGGTCGAACCCTTTGAGATAATGATACGGAATACGGCATTTTCCGGTTACCGATGGACGGAAGCGGCGTGGAACCGGCGTTATCCGTGCTCCCCGGGTCATACCGCCTATGTCAAAATTGCCGATGGATGCAGCCATTCATGTGCTTTTTGTGCCATACCCATGATAAAAGGCCCTTATCGCAGCCGGCCGATGGAGTCTGTCGTGACCGAGGTTCGGCATCTGGCGGCGCGGGGTGTCAAAGAGATTATCCTTATCGCCCAGGATACAGGAGCCTATGGTATGGACCGGAAAGAGAAACAGGGACTTTACCGGCTGCTGAGAGGGCTTGTCCGTGTACCCGGTCTATGCTGGATACGCATGATGTATCTGCATCCAGCTCATCTTTCAGAAAATATCATCAGTATGATGGAAGGAGAACCGAAAATCTGCCGGTATGTCGACATGCCGCTGCAGCACATCGACGAAACCCTGCTCAGGGCCATGAGAAGACCGGTGTCCCGCGATAAAATCGTTCAACTGATCGAGCGCCTGAGAACCATTCCGCAAATGGTGTTGAGGACGGCGTTTATCGTCGGTTTCCCCGGTGAAACAGAATTCCGTTTCAGGACATTAATGGATTTTATTCGAGAAAACCGTTTCGACCGCTTGGGAGCATTTGTCTTTTCCGCGGAAGAGGGGACGGAGGCTTTTGCCATGAGCGGGAAAGTCCGTCCGGTTACTGCGGCCGCCCGGTACAGGCAGCTGATGGCTCTTCAGCAGAAGATCTCCAGAGAGCTGAATGAAGCCAGGATAGGGGAAACGGTGGATGTCCTCATCGATGAATACGATGCGTTCAGCCGGAGAAGCGCGGGCCGGACTTCCGGAGACGCTCCGGAGATCGACCAGACGGTTTGGGTCAATGGGTTCCATGAGCCGGGCCGGATCATTCCAGTGACACTCACTGCAGGTTTTGAGTATGATTTGGAAGGTTCTCCGGCGGTAAAGTTAAAAATGGATATCGGGAGGTAAGCTGTGAAGACCCTTGATTTGGGTGTATTCGCTTCCGGAAGGGGAAGCAATTTCGAGGCGATTCTGGACGCCATCGGCCAGGGACGCCTTCAGGCAAGGCCGCGTTTGCTGATCAGCAATAACCCCGAAGCAGGGGCCCTTATGATCGCAAGGCGCCATGCCGTTCCCACGGCAGTGGTCAGCCGGTCCGATTTTTCAGAACGGGAAGCTTTTGTCCGTGAAATGCAAAGGCATTTGGATAACCACCAGGTTGAGATTATCGCTCTGGCCGGATATATGAAGAAAATACCCCCGGAGATCATCGGGCGGTATCGGCAGCGAATCGTGAATATTCATCCGGCTCTGCTTCCTTCTTTCGGAGGACGGGGGATGTACGGTTTGCGCGTTCATGAAGCCGTTCTTGAAGCCGGATGTAAAGTAACCGGTGTCAGTATCCATCTGGTGGACGAGGAATACGACCGCGGTCCCATCATCGCCCAGCGCTGTGTGCCGGTGGAGCCGGCCGATACAGCCGAAAGTCTGGCGGAAAGGACTTTGAGAATGGAGCACACTCTGTATCCGGAAGTTTTGCAATGGTTTGCCGAAGGCCGCGTGAGAACAGAGGGGCGGACTGTTTATATCGAATGATGCAAAGGGTCCGCATCGTCCATTTCCTGCACGGGATAAAACAAGCTGGTATCTCTTTTGCAGCTCTTTAATCTTTAATGCGGTCCGGAAACAGAATCGACTGAAAACAGACCGGCATGCCGGACGAAAGCGGCTGTTTTTCGCCAATCCATCGTGTGTTCGGCGTATACGTCTATCGAAACCATGCAGATTCAAACAAACAGGAGGATGTGACATTGAATGTGAAACGCGCTTTGATCAGTGTATCCGATAAAACCGGCATCATTGAATTGGCAAACGGCTTGAAGGATCTTGGAATAGAAATTATCTCAACAGGGGGAACGGCCCGTCTGTTAGGCGATAAAGAGATTCCCGTCATACCCGTTGAAAAGATAACCGGTTTTCCAGAAATGATGGACGGACGGGTCAAAACCCTGCATCCAAAGATTCATGGGGCTTTTCTCGGTCTTCGTGAAAATCCGGAACACGTCAAGCAGGCTGAGTCCATGAATATTCAATGGATCGACCTGGTTGTAGTCAACCTGTATCCATTTGAAAAGACTGTAGCCGGCAGCGATGTGAACCTCGAAGAGGCTGTCGAGAATATCGATATCGGCGGACCCGCCATGCTGAGAAGCGCAGCGAAAAACTACCGGCATGTCGCGGTGGTAACCGATCCGGCTGACTATCCGGTGATTCTGGATGAGCTCAAGACTGGAGAAATCTCTCTTGAGACCCGACAGCGCCTGGCTGTACGGGTATTCAGAAGAACAGCCGATTATGACAGCGCCATCGACCGTTATCTGTCTGAAACATTAATGGATGAAAAGATTCTAAGGCTGCACTATGAAGGGGGAGAAACGCTTCGCTATGGAGAAAACAGCCATCAGCGGGCCCTGTTTTATCGGGACAGGAACTGCGGTGAACCGTCAGTGGCTGATGCGGATATTCTTAACGGAAAGGAAATGTCGTATAATAATTATATCGATGCTGACGCGGCTCTTGAGGCGGTGAAGGATTTACCGTCCTGTGGCGTTGCAGTCATAAAACATACCAACCCGTGCGGATACGCCACAGGAAAGAGTCCGGCTGAAGCCCTGGAAAGAGCCTGGGCCGGAGATCCCATCAGCGCTTTCGGTTCGGTAATCGCCTGCAACAGCCGTGTCGACCTGGCCTTTGCGCAGTTCCTGAAAGGAAAGGATGTCCGTCATGTCGGATATATTGTCCGCGACGGCAAGATGCTTCCCCAGGATCTTCCGGGCAAATTCGTGGAAGTCATCATCGCTCCGGGTTATGATGACGAGGCCCTGGAACTCCTGAGCCGGACCAAAGCCCTTCGTCTTCTTCGAATCCGTGAATTGAAGGATTATACGGCGGAACTCCTGACATTCAGAAAAATTACCGGCGGCATGCTGCAAATGGAGAGGGATTTAGCCGTGATGGAGTCGTTTCAGGTTGTCACCAAGCGGTCCTTTGACGAGGAAAAGACGGCACTGGCCGAATTCACGATGAAAGCGTGCAAGCACACCAAATCCAATGCCATCGTACTCGGGAGAGCGTATGGTTCCGGATCGTTTCAGTTGATCGGTATGGGGGCCGGGCAGCCCAATCGTGTGGATTCATTGAGGAAGCTGGCTGTCATCAAGGCCATGGAGAACCTTCAGATTGAATACGATGCCTGTCAGCCCGGAGAATCTTTGATCGATTATACCAGAAAAGCGATGGGTGAGATGGTTCTGGCTTCCGATGCGTTTTTCCCCTTTGATGACACGGTTCGTGCGGCCGCGGAATACGGCATACGCTATATTGTTCAGCCGGGAGGATCCAAAAGGGATCAGGATTCCATTGACGCGTGCGACGAATTGGGGATGGCTATGGCATTCACCGGAATGAGACATTTCAGACACTAAAGTCGGAGATACAATGGGCTGGTCGCTTTGGAGCTTTATAAGCAGTGATATCGCGATGGATCTTGGAACTGCCAATACTCTGATCTACGTGAAACGCAGAGGCATTCTTCTCAATGAGCCTTCGGTTATCGCTGTTCGAAAAGAAGATTTTCAGGTACTGGCAGTAGGCCGGGAAGCCCGGGGGATGTGGGGCAAAACACCGGAAGAGATCATGACGGTTCGACCGATGAAGGACGGTGTCATCGCTGATTTTGATCTGGCTGAAATGATGATTAAAAAATTTATCAGGAAAGTGCAGGTCAAACATTTTTTTCATCCGATCATGACCATCTCCATACCGTCCGGGATTACGGAAGTGGAAAGACGGGCGGTCCGCGATTCGGGGGAACATGCCGGAGGACGGGAGGTCTATCTCATCGAAGAACCCATGGCTGCCGCGATCGGTGTCGATCTTCCTGTTGAAGATCCGGTCGGCAGTATGGTCGTTGATATCGGCGGCGGCACGACGGAGATCGCGGTTGTGGCTATGTCCGGCATTGTCACCAAGATTTCCATCCGAATCGCCGGTGATGAAATGAACGATGCCATCGTCCAGTATTTTAAAAAGAAATACAATCTGCTGCTGGGCGAGATGATGGCCGAACAAATCAAGATCGATTCCGGATCCACTCGTCCTTTCAAGGACTTGAGTAAAGTACCGGTTCGGGGACGAGATTTGATTACCGGTATACCCAGAAACATGGAAGTCGCCGCCGATGAGATACAGGACGCTCTGGAAGAGCCGGTCAGGGCCATTGTCGAAGCCGTACTGCTGGCCCTGGAAAAAACCCCGCCGGAACTGTCATCGGATATTCTCGAGAGAGGTATTATCATGACCGGGGGCGGATCTCTGCTGAAGGGGCTGGATGCGCGTTTACGGAAAGAAACCAATATTCCGGTTAATCTGGCTGAAGATCCGCTGACCGCCGTGGTTCGCGGTGTGGGAAAAGTGCTGGAAGATCTGGATCGGTATAAACGAATTCTGAATTTAAAGGCAAGACGATAGGATCGAAAATGGAGAATGCCGGCGGTTTTTTAAGCAGGACACGAAATCATTGGGTTTTGGCTGCGGCAGTCGGTATGTCTTTATTGTTGATGGCTTTGGAAGATTCGACGGCCATACTCTCTGTACGCCGGGCAATTCACGGTGTTATCGGTTATTCTGTAAAAGTACTGGATATTCCGCCTCGAATGGTCAGCGCTCGAAAACGGGTCGTTCAATTGCAAAAAGACCTGGGTGAAGTCGAATTTGAACGCATGCAGTATGAAGAGATCCTTCGGGAAAACCATCATCTCCGCAGGCTTATGGGTTTCAGAGAGAGGACCGATTTTGACCTCATACCCGCGAGGGTGACGGGTATCGGAGCTTCGAGTATTCGGGGTGCCGTTTTTCTGGATGTGGGTTGGAAAAATGGCGTCGAGAAGAATTGGGTACTCATCACGGATCAGGGCGTCGTAGGCCGCGTTCTTTCTGTCAGCGAGGAGTCATCTATGGGTCATCTGCTGACAGATCCCAATTTTCGTATCAGCGTCAGGGTTCAGCGCAGCCGGGTGATGGGTATTGTCAGATGGGAGTACGGCAACGTCTGTGTGATGGAGGGAGTGTCACGCAGCAGCGACGTAAAAGCGGGAGATCGGATTGTCACTTCCGGATTCAGCCGTATTTATCCGCCGGGCCTTGCCGTTGGAGTTGTTTTCGAAGTCTCCATCGATGAAGACAGCCTTTTCAAGGTCATTCGTCTGAGAACCGCTGTGGATTTCAACACGATAGAGGAGGTGCTGATCATCAGACCGGGTGAAGAGGTCTAATAGAATGGAATCCGTGGTAAAATGGATTGTACGAATCATCGGTGTATATGGGCTGATAGTTGCCCAGACATTTGTTGCGTCGAAAATCCGTGTTCTGGGTGTCGGACCGGATTTTATCCTTTTGGGTGTCGTTATCTGGTCATACGGTCGAACACGGGTACAATCGGTGGCTGCAGGATTCTTTATGGGATTGTTTCAGGATCTGGCCGGAATGGGGCTGATCGGATTGAATGCGCTGGCCAAAGCCGTTACCTGCTACCTGTTGGGCGCATGGATTTCAGACAGGCCGGTGGAGGGTTTGGGGCTGCGCTCCGTCACGCTTTTTACAGCCGCTGTTATCCATTCCCTCATCGTCTCCCTGTTTTTCACTCGTGATGCGAATATGGGCTATCCGGTTTACCTGTTTCGCTACGGCTTTCCCCAGGCTGTTTATACAACACTGACGGGTGTGCTGTTTTTTCTGTTGGCTTTGACCTGGGAGATGCGGATGAGGGATCGGTCGTGAAGGCCCTGGACTCGGTACGGGATCGTCAGGTCAGAATTATCAATCTCTTTATTATTGGTGCCTTCGGACTCCTTTTACTGCGGTTTTTTCAGCTCCAGGTACTTGGTGTGTCTGAATACAGGGCCTGGTCGGATCGGAACAGCGTTCGACAGATTTCCGTTCCGGCGAATCGAGGGAAGTTGTATGATCGGACCGGGCACATTCTGGTGGATAACCGCCCCAGCTATTCTCTGTTCGTCATCCCGTTCGAATACAACAGGAATCCTGTGGATGCGGACCTTCTGGACGATCTGATTGGGATGTCACCCGCGAACATCGAGAGCCGTATTCTGGAGGTTGGGGGAAATCCGTTTACACCGGTTCGCATTATCCGTGACATGGATTTTGAAACGCTCTCAACTGTCGAAGAAAACAGGCTGGATCTGCCCGGTGTGTTCTTCCAGATAGAACCCGTTCGAACATATCCTTCCGAAGTTTCCGCCAGTCACGTTCTGGGCTATCTTGGAGAAGTGACCAGGAAGGACATCCGGATGCACGGGAATCTGCGTCAGGGTGAAATAATCGGAAAGAACGGTTTGGAACGGCGATATGACGGACTGCTGCGCGGCGTAAAGGGTTATCAATACATGGAAGTGGATGTCAGAGGCCGGGAAGTGGGAAATTTCGGAAAACGGCGTGACCTCTTACCGGTTACCGGTTATGATCTGTCTCTGACTCTGGACCACGAGATTCAGCGATTGGCTGAGTCGCTCCTGAAGGGCGCAGGGGCGGTGGTTGTGATGGATCCGTTTAATGGAGATATTTTGGCCATGGCGAGCAAACCCGACTATTCTCTGGAAAGTTTCGCTCGGGGAATGACACCGGATTCCTGGGATGCATTGCGCACGGATCCCAAGCGGCCGCTTCTGAACAGGCCGGTTCAGGCACAGATCCCTCCGGGATCCACCTGGAAGCTGGTGACAGCAGCCGCTGCTTTGGAGAACGAACTGGTTTCTGCGAAAGACACGATATTCTGTGAAGGATATTTCCGTCTGGGCAGCCGGATCTATCAATGCTGGCGACCCTTCGGGCATGGATCCGTGGATATCATAAAGGGTTTGAAAGAGTCCTGCAATGTATTTTTCTATCAGTTGGGGCTGCGTGTTGGTGTTGAACTGATGGAAAAAACCGGGCGCCGTATCGGAATGGGCCGGATTTCTCAAATCGATCTGGACGAAGAAGCTCCGGGATTATTGCCCGATGAAAAATATCTGGATCAAAAGTACGGGGAAAAAGGTTGGACTCGAGGTTTAATGGCCAACATGGCTGTGGGACAGGGTGATCTTCTGGTTACTCCGATTCAGATGGCCCGGCTGACTGCGTTTATAGCCACAAAGGGAGTTCTTCCAGTACCCCGAATTGTCAAGGCCTGGCGCAGAAATGCTCTGGAGACCTGGACGAATATCGAAATTCAGACAAGTCATGTCATGTTCAGACACGACGTTTTCTCAACGCTGGAGGAAGGCATGCTGCGAGCTGTCAATGAATCCGGTGGAACGGCGACGGCGTCCCGGGTTCCGGGATGGGATGTGTGCGGTAAAACCGGCACCGCCGAGAATCCTCAAGGGGCTCCTCATGCCTGGTTTGTTGGCTATGCGCCACGAAAGAATCCAAGGGCCGTGGTGGTTGTGCTGCTGGAGAACGGAGGAAGCGGAGGCATAGCCGCAGCGCCTGTCGCGGGCCGGCTTTTCAGGAAAATGGCGGAAAAATGGCCTTAAAAAATCGCTTTGAATTAAGAACCTGGGACAGACCGCTATTGGGAGCCATCCTGGGCTTGATGATCGCTGGATTGTTCTGTCTTTACAGCGCGACTTCACGCGATGGTTCATTGTGGAATCCTTTCAACAAACAGATTATCTGGATGCTTCTGGGATGGGGCGTCATCATCGGAATGATGTTCATACCAACACGTTTCTTCTATCGTGGTGCGTATTTGTGGTACGGATTATCCATTGTTTTACTTGCTGCCGTTCTTGTTCGGAGTGGAAGAGGGGTCAACCGCTGGATTGATCTTGGAGTTATTCAATTTCAGCCTTCGGAGCTTGCCAAAGTCGCCTCCATTCTTTTGATGGCCAAAATACTCTCTGAAGATCGTGTCGACCGATTTAACTGGAAAAGAGGCCTGCTGGCAGGAGCGACTGTAATACCGCCCATGCTGCTCATCGCCCGGGAGCCGGACATCACAACCGCTCTGGTATTTATTCCCATGGCCCTGATCATGCTGCTCTGGGCGGGCATGCCTTTCAAGTGGCTTGTGTGGATCATCTGTCCCGCTCTGGGTTTCTTTGCCGGATTTGTTCCTGTTCTTCTGGCTGTATTGATTCTTGTTCTGATTTCGGTCATGGTATTAAAACGAATGCGCTGGGTCATGATTGGCCTTCTTGTGGGGAGTTGTCTGGCGGTCGGTCTACTGGCTCCTTCGATCTGGTCTCAAATGGAGCCGTATCAGCAGCAGCGGATAATGATTTTTCTGGGGATGAGATCCGATCCTCATGGCGCTGCCTATCAGGTTATTCAATCCAAGGTCGCCATCGGGTCCGGGGGTATCATCGGCAAAGGATTTCTGCAGGGGTCACAAACCCAGCTACGATTTCTGCCGGAGCAGCATACGGATTTTATTTTTTCGGTACTTGGAGAAGAGTTCGGTTTTATCGGCGCGGCACTGGTCATGATACTGATTGTCACCCTGCTTACAAGAATGGTCTATATCGCGAGAACCACGCATGACCGGTTTGCAGGGTTTGCGATTCTTGGTGGAACGTCCGTGATTGCCGTCCAGGCATTGATCAACATAGCGATGACCGTGGGGTTGGCTCCGGTGACAGGACTGCCCCTGCCTTTCATGAGTTACGGGGGATCGTCCATGATCGCAAGCAGTCTCATGGTCGCTCTGGCAGCCAACGGGGCTGTGAACAGGTTCGATTATCGATCGACAAGGATTTGAGGAGGAATGATGCATCCTATTCTTTTTCAATGGGGACCGTTTGAATTCCGTTCATATGGATTGATGCTGTCTTTGTCATTTATACTGGGAATATACTGGACGCTCAGGCGTGCCGAGCGGCGAGGAATCGAAAGGCCATACATTATCGAATTGTCTGTAATCGTTATCCTTTGCGCCATTGCCGGAGCCCGGCTGCTTTGGGTGTTGACCCATGTTCAACATTTTCAGGGCCGCTGGCTGGACACATTCAATCCCCTGCAGAGTACAGGTAAGATCGGCATCTCGGGTTTGACTCTGCTCGGCGGGTTTATTCTGTCGCTGGCCGCCATATTTATTTATTGCCGAATAAGACAGATTCCCTTCTTTCGCCTGATGGATGCGGCTGCTCCGTGCATGGCTCTCGGAATTGCCCTGACCCGAATCGGATGTTTCCTTAACGGGTGCTGTTTTGGGAAACCAGGTGACCTGCCATGGTGTCTGGTTTTTCCCTTCTTCAGTCCGGCAGGATCCGTTCTGCAGGGGCTGCGACTGCATCCCACTCAGCTTTATTCAGCCTTATACGGAATTGTGATTCTGATCATTCTCATGGTATCAGAGCGCCGTGCCCGACCGGATGGATTTCTTACGGGGATGTTTTTAATCTCTTATGGGATTTTTCGCATGGCTGTCGATTTTATAAGGTATTATGAAAGCAGTGTCCAGTTTTCATTGATGGGAATTCGCCTCAATGTGAATCAGATTATTTGCATTGGAATGATTGTTGCAGGTTTTATCATATTGCTGGTTTTAAAAAGGTCTGTAAAACGTTCTAAAATGCCTTGATTTTTATGACTTTTTTCGATACCTTAATGAGACATGGATTAATCCAGTACCGAATACAAGGGAGCGAAAAAATAATATAGTAAATTATCCTGCGAAAAGCCTTGGGAAATAATTAAAGGAGTTGGGGGCCATGGATAAAAAACTCTGTTATGGAACAAGCCTCATCGTTTTTCTGGGGATCGCTCTTTTTTTATTTGGCTGTGCCGCGAGTGGACCCGGAATGCGGGAAGAAACATCGGTGAGCAGTGAAGCGGATATCGATCAGCTTCTGGGTTTGAGCGATACCGCTGCACGGGATGGTGATGATTCCATTCAGGAAGATGATGTGCTTCGCCTTCTTGGGGTCAGGGAAGAATCGGAGGCCGGAACCTCTCGAACCGAAACATCGACATACACTCCTCCGGCTTCCCAGCAAAGGGCTTCTTCGGGAGCGAGGGAAACAAAGGCTGATCCAACCCTGAGCCGCACCGAAGCATCTGGTGCTGAGAGAAAGGCAGCCGAATCCGCTTCAGGAATTTCGACCAGAAAGACACAACCGGAGTGGCGGGCAACCTCGTTTCAGGATCGGTATGAGGAAGCCCGGCAGGATTATCTGGCACGCCGGTACAGAGAGGCCATTCAGAAGTTTGAAGCCCTTTTGGCTATCGATACCAATCATCCGCTTTCCGATAACTGTCAGTACTGGATCGGAGAATCCTATTACGGTCTTGGCAATTATCAGCAAGCCATTATTGCTTTCGAGAAAGTATTTTCTTTCAGGCGGTCCAATAAAGATGACGATGCCCAATTGAAGCTTGGTTTATCTTATCTCAGGCTGAATGACCGGGAAAGAGCCAGGATCGAATTTCAAAAACTTATTGATAATTATCCGACCAGTGAATATGTCAGCATGGCACGGCGATATTTGTCTCAGATCGGACAGTAGAGTCCGGTACTTCTTATTGATCAGATTCAGGGTTTCATCATTTGGTCCACTCCTGTGACAGTGCCGCCGAAGCGATGAAAGACCCGTGTATCAGGATTCGGGAGAGTCGAATTATTAATGATGAATACGCTTAATTGTCCTTTCAGCATCAATCTTCAATTACGCAATCTCGTTTCTTTCTCCAGGCGGCCGATGAGTATCGTGGAGAAGGAACTCCTCATTGAACGGGAAATTTCATGAAAAAGTTCATGAAAATTCTGATGGTATTCCCGGAGGTTGCTCCTTTCTCACGAACTTGCAGTATGGCAGATGTAGGTAATGGACTGCCCAAAGCGTTGAAAGACAAGGGGCACGATGTTCGTCTGATTACGCCGCAATATCGGGTGATTAATGAAAGGAAATATGTACTTCGGGATGTTATCCGATTACAGGACATTCGTTTTCCGATGGGCGATCAGGACATTTCCATTGATGTAAAGTCCTCCTTCCTGCCCGGTTCCAAAGTGCAAGTCTATTTTATTGATTATAAACCTTTCTTTTTTCGAGACGGTTTATACGCTGAATCAAAGACCGGCAAACTCTATCCGGATAACGACAGACGGTTCATGCTGTTTTCACGGGGTGTTCTTGAAACATTGATCCGTCTTCAGTGGCAGCCGGATATTATTCATTGCCATCACTGGCAGACAGGTTCGGTTCCCTTGTTTTTAAAAACACTCTACCATAAGGCACCGTTCTTTCGTGAGATTTCGTGTTTTTTCCAGATCGGCCGTTCGAATGAAGAAGCATACTTTACTGCCGATTGTTTGGAATGGATGGGATTATCACCTTCAGATATTCGGCCTGAGGTAAAGCAAGATGAAAAATACAGCTTTATCAAAGCTGGAATAGTCTATGCCGATATGTTGGGTTTGGGTTCAAATCCGCAAACCGACAATAAATCAAAAGCTTCTCTTTTTACCCGGTTTTTAAAAGAACGGAAAGATGATGTGGCTGTGCTTCCAATGGGCATTGATGACAAAGAGTGGAATCCGGTCGCCGATGATCTGATTACGGCCAAGTACTCCGATGAAGACCCTGAAAACAAGAAACAAAACACGAAGGCTTTACTTGAAAAACTGAATCTGGAATATTCACCAAAAAGACCTGTTGTGTCCCTTATAGAGCCTATGGTGAACCGGGAAGGTTTAAAACAGGTATGGAATGCATTGGAAGAATTGATGAGACTTGACATTCAATTCTTATATTTCGGATTAAAAGAAGAGAGAGAAGGATTCCCCTTTAAAACCGCTGCGCAGAAATACGGGACCAAAATGCATATTATCGATTCCCGTGAAGAATCGATGTTGCATTGGTTGCAGGCCGGGACGGATATTCAATTGATACCGTCGATATCGGATTCTGCCTGTCTTTCTCCTTTGATTGCGCTACAATACGGGATTATACCTGTTTATCATGCAGATGTTCTCCATTTTGAATCTTTCGCACCCTACAGTTCAAAAACAGGCGAGGGCATTGGTTTCCGATTTGCCCTCACCAACGGAAAGGATATGGTCCAATCGTTGCGACAGGCAGTCAGTGCTTTCAGCAATCCACGGGACCGATGGCAGCTTGTAAAAAACTGTATGAGCCGTGATTTTTCATGGTCTTCAGTGACCCGAAAATACATAAACTGCTATCAAAAGTGCCTGTCTGCAATGATGAACAATCGATAGATCGGGCAGAAAGCGATGAGATGATGTCACCCGTTTCCAAAACAGCAGATGATCAGATGCAGGGAATCCGCATGACCAAGAATTTTGTCGGCGCACGATTGGATATCGCCTTGCTGTCAGTGATTGGATACGTTGACACAACCACCTGTTATGAGTTGACACGGGTAATCAAGGAGCTGATCCGGCAAAAGCGCTATCAAATAATCGCCGATCTTGGAGGAGTGACCTATATAAGCAGTGCCGGGTGGGGAGCGTTTGTCGGAGAGATTAGAAATATTCGGGATTTGGGCGGAGATCTGAAGCTGGTTCAAATGACCCAGGAAGTTTATGAAATATTTGAAATGCTGGAATTTAACAAGATTTTGAACACCTACGATTCTTTGGAAGAGGCCATTGATGAATTTGATCTTATTCGGGGCATTGATATTTCCAAAGTTGAACCAAAAGTTCAGCAAACGGCGATTGAAATTCCGTCCGGACAGGCCTTGACATCCGGAAATGTGCAGGAAGTGCACTATGTCAGCCCGCCTACCCAATTAACGGTGAGTGACTATCCTCTCGCAGAAAAAGTCAAGCTGGCGGTTCTGGACAATCCTCTGGCAAAAAATAAAGAGATTTTGCGTAAACTTCGTTCAGACCAATTCGGAAAAGTCCGAATAGGCCGATTTCGACTTCGTTCGGTTTTAAAACAATTAAGTCTGGACACAAAAGAAAAACGGTATCGTTTTTACCGGTCCCGGTGAGACAGGCAGAATGTTGACTCCATACGGTTTTCGGGCATCCGCCAGGCGGATGCCTTTTTTAAATACTATGCGTTCGGAAGGTGGTATACTATTTGCGTCATGACTATGATTGATAAAGGCATGAAATTGTTTTACATATCATGGGAGATCACTGGATGAGGGTTTTCATTCGGAGGGCTGTTTATTATCGGGTTATGACATATTTTTTCCTCGTTGCCTGTGTGACCTCTTCATCGGTTGCAGCACGGCAGGAGAGTCGTTCGGAATGGTCTAAATCCGCCAAGTCATTGACTATTTTTCAACCAGGTAATGCAGTACGAATTCTGGTTTGGGATCTGGACAAAGGTCAGGATACTGATGTGACTTTCAGCCGTGATTATCCGATCAATCCGGATGGTTACATCATCATGCCGCTGATCGGTGAAGTCAGGGTAAAAGGTTTGACGGCATTTGAATTGATGCAGAATCTGGAAGAGCGTTTCAGTGCCTATTTAATGAATCCCTATGTTTATGTACGGCCTTTGATACGAGTGACTATGCAGGGAGCGTTTAATCAGCCCGGATCCTATCGAATGGATCCACAGGGTTCTCTGTGGGATCTGGTTCGGGCGGCTGGCGGTCCAACGGCTAATTGTGACCTTACAAGCATCAGGGTAGAGCGCGGCGGTACCGTGGTTATGAATAAGATCCTGGAAAGTTTCGAGAGGGGATATTCACTGGAAGAGATCGGTATCGAATCGGGTGATCAGATCATCGCTCCCACAAGAGGACGTTTGGAGCTTCAGGTGATAATCAGTGTTATAAACCTGTTTGCATCTGTTATGCTTCTCTATTTGCGATTGAAACAGGGTTGGTAACCATATTCATATGAAGGCGATTCAGGAGCTAGTGAATGACAATGGAAGAAATTCTTGAAGAAAACCTCACGACCGATGAGGGCATGGATATCGGGCGCTATGCCCGGGTTTTGCTCCGTCGTTGGTGGATCATTATATTGATCACCGCCGGAGTTTTTACACCATGGTATTTGCATTTAAAATCCAAACCTCCTGTTTATCAGGCTGAAGCCTGGATCAGTTTTGAGCGCGTGAACGCGGCACAGAATCCCAACCTGATCCAGAGTCGGATTCAGAGACTGAAGAGCCGGTCATTTGCCGAAGAAGTCACCGCTGAACTGGGCCTGACAATGCGTTTGTCACAAACAAAGGATCAGCCTGTTTTAATGCGGGAAGCCGTGTTCCAAAAATTCAACACAAATCAGAATCCCGTTACCGGATACTACATGCTCAACTTTTATCCCAATGGTGAGTGTTCTTTTTATCATGGCTCGACGCGTCTGGACAGCAACAGCGTTTCCTATTTTGCTTCCAACCTTATTCAGCACAATGGTCTTTTCTTTACATTGAATCCGGAGATCGCCGAACAGCGACAGAAAGTTCAGTTTACTATTCAGGATTTCAGAAGTACGGTGTCGTCATTGATTGCCCGGGAAGATATTCGATCCAACAATGCCGGCGATTTGATGAGAATCACCCTGAAAGACAAGAATCCGGTTCTTGCCAGTCAGACCGTCAATATGCTGGCCGAAATCTTTATCCAGAAAAGTCTTGAGATGCGCAGACAGTCGAACCGTCTGATCAGTGATTATCTGGAAAGTCAGCTGGCCGTTGTTCAGGAACGTCTGAACCAGTCGGATGAAGAATTCAAGTCATTTCAAAACAGACATTTAACAGGTTTGGATAATGAGACGGAGCGTGTGGTAACGCGATTAAATGCACTGGATCGGGAGATCAATCGACTGCAGGTGGATCGGGACGAACTGAATATTCTTCTTAAGAAACTGGATTTGACGAGTGATGAGTTCGATGCAACTACAACACAATATTATGTATATCGTCAAATCGCCAGGCTGGAAGTATTTAGAAACAATGCACAGATGACCATTGTTCGCCAGGAGATTCAGGACAAGGATCAGATGAAGGAGACTTTCAGTCATCTTCCAGATAGAAATCGGCGCATTATTGAATTGACAGAGAGCATACAAAGCCTTGAAAATAAAATTTACGATCTCGCTCAACAGAAGGTGGTTGAATTGGACAGTCTGGTTGCAGACCTCGACAAGGAACGACAGCGAGTTCAGTTTACGATCAGTCAGCTTCCCGAAGAACGTCTTAAACAGATACGCAATGCACGGGAAAGACGTACCAACGAAGAATTATACCAAATGCTGCTCCGAAGAACCCGGGAGGCTCAAATTTCCGAGTCTGTAGTATCGGAAAATGTGTCGATTCTGGATCCGGCTCTTCCGCCGGATTCTCCAATCAGTGCCGATATCAAGAAAAAGGCCATGCTGGGTTTGTTTTTTGGACTCTTTCTGGGTGTTGGGGCCGTGCTTCTCATCGAAGAACTGGATCGATCCATCAAGACCCGGGAAGATATAAATCGTCATTTGCGATTGCCCATGCTGGGAATCATTCCCAAAGTAAAGTTTGATTCTTACGAACTGCAGGATTCCGAAAAGACGAAATCCGTGAGTTCACAAATCGTGACTCATGATTATTCTCCTACACCGGTGGGAGAAGCTTATCGGGCACTCAGAACCAGCCTGCTGTTTTCCAAAAAGATCGGCCCCATTCGAACCATGGTAATCGGCAGTGTTTCTCCGAATGAAGGCAAGTCATTTACAGCGGCCAATCTTGCCATCACCATGGCCCAGCAGAAGACACGGACTCTGCTGGTTGACGCAGATCTAAGACGGGGAGTGCTGCACAATACTTTCAATGTTCGCAAGAAACCAGGTTTGACCAATTATTTAACGGGTGTGGTGACTCTGGATTCTGTTCTCAATGAAACGTATATTCCCAATCTTAATCTCATTACATGCGGGTCGCTGATACCCAACCCGTCGGAACTCTTGGGGTCATTTCGAATGAAACGTTTTATCGATGGAATTAATCAGCGGTTTGATTTCGTCATTTTTGACAGTCCTCCCCTTATGGCGGCCACGGACGCAGTCGTACTGGGAACCATGGTCGATGGAGTGGCCGTGCTCATTCGAGCCGGCAAAACCAATCGGGATACGGTGAAAAGAAAACTGGAGCTTTTTCAAAATGTTCAGGCCCGTTTGCTTGGTGTCATACTCAACGGCGCAGGAATCGAAATCGCTCATGAAGGATACAGTTATTACCGATACTGAGAAGGGGAAGGGGCATGGCTTTTCTCATTACAGGCGGAGCCGGCTTTATCGGATCACATCTCGGTGAACGTCTGCTTCGCCTGGGCTATGAAGTGGTTGTGCTTGATAATTTTAATGATTACTATAATCCCGATATCAAGCAACGCAACATCGAATTCATTAAGGACCATTCATCCTATACTCTCGTTAAGGGTGACATTCTGGATTGGGATGGATTGAACAGTCTTTTTAAGAAGCATTCTATTGAAGGTATCATTCACCTGGCGGCCAGGGCCGGTGTCAGGCCGTCTATTGAGCAGCCCCGATTGTATCAGAAGGTGAATGTGGAAGGTACGGTGAACCTTTTGGAAGCGGCCTGCCGGTATCGTGTGCCGAAATTCCTCCTGGCCTCATCCTCTTCTGTTTATGGGAACAATACAAAAGTGCCTTTCAGTGAGACCGATTCGGTGGATCATCCGGTTTCTCCATATGCCGCAACCAAAAAAGCCTGTGAACTCATCGCCTACACTTATCATTCCATGTACAAAATACCGGTTACCTGTCTGCGATTTTTTACGGTATATGGACCCAGACAGCGTCCCGATATGGCGATACACAAGTTTACCGCCCAAATGGTAAGGGGTGAAGAGATACTGATGTTTGGTGACGGATCCACACAGCGGGATTACACATATATTGATGATATTATTCAGGGTCTGGAACAGGCCCTGAATCATTGCACCGAGGGATACAAAATATACAATCTCGGAGAATCCCGAACAATCAGGCTGATGGATCTGATCAATTTGCTGGAGAAGGCTCTCGATAAACCGGCCCGAATAAAAAAAATGCCGCTTCAGAAAGGGGATGTAAAAACCACATATGCGGACATCAGTCTGGCGCAAAAAGAACTAGAGTATAGTCCCCGTTTTTCGATTGAGGAGGGTATCTCCCGTTTTGTGAGTTGGTACTGCAAAGAGCTGGGGAGAGATCGTTAATCCATGGTACGTGAAAAAGAACTTTTTCTGGTTCGCCTGATGCAGGTTACTGATGTTGTGATGATCATTATCGCATTTGTTTCGGCATATTTCGTCACGCTGCTTCTTAAAATTTTCTTCGATTTGGGCCCTCTGGCTTTTGCGACTACATTGTCTCTGGATGGTGTAATCTTCTTTCTTCAAAATCACTTGTGGCTGGTTCTTATCACCGTTCCTACCTGGGTAGGACTCATGACTCTGGATGGTTTATACAAAGAAATACGAACCAAGCTGTTTCTGGAAGTCATGTGGAAGGTTATTCGTACAGGTCTGGTCGCGGTTCTTTTCCTTGGAAGCGGTGTTTTTCTCCTGAAAATGACGCTCACCAGCCGTTTATATGTAGGTATTTTTGCCATTAACGCCGTTATCTGTCTGGGATTGACAAAATATATCTGGAGAAAATTTCTCGATTATTCCTTCCGCCAGGGTTATAACCTGGTCAATATGTTGATTGTCGGCACTGGCAAAAGGGCTCAGGATTTTATCCAGGTGGTTCAGGCTCATTCCAACTGGGGTCTCAAGATTATCGGTCTGGTCGATGATGATCCAAAGTTGTTGGGCAAATCGATTCGCAATTATCCGGTTATCGGCCGTATTCGTGATATTCCCCGGCTTCTCAGGGAAAACATTATCGATCGGATTATATTTGTCGTACCCAGAATGTGGCTGAATCGGATCGAAGAAGCCATTCACCATTGCGAACGGGAAGGTGTCTATGTTGCCGTTTCCGTTGATCTCTATCATCCGAAGCTGGCGCATCTTCGACTGACCGATTTCGCCGGGACTCCGCTTATCGTTTTTCAAACTTCTCAGGCAAAAGAGTGGCAGGTGTTTTTCAAACGTCTTGTTGATATATTCATTTCTTTTACAGCCATTCTTATCTTGCTGCCTGTTTTCATTCTAACCGGTTTAGCCATACGTCTCACTTCACCCGGACCGGTTTTCTTTCGGCAAACCCGATGCGGTCTGAATGGTCGAAAATTTGTTTTATTGAAGTTCCGCTCCATGGTTCAGGGAGCGGACATGAGAAAGCGCGAGCTGCAGCGCCAAAACGAGATGGATGGGCCGGTATTCAAGATGAAGAGGGATCCGCGCATCACTCCGGTAGGACGTTTCATGAGGAAATTCAGCATCGATGAACTCCCGCAATTGTTCAATGTTTTTCGCGGAGACATGAGTCTTGTGGGTCCCAGACCTCCGATTCCGGCAGAAGTGGAACTGTATGAAAGCTGGCAGCGCAGGCGTCTCTCCATGAAACCCGGGTTGACCTGTATCTGGCAGGTAAGCGGCAGAAATAAAATCGATTTCGAACGGTGGATGGAAATGGATCTGCAATACATCGATACATTTTCACTGTGGCTCGATTTCAAACTGCTCGTCCGAACCCTATTTGTTGTATTAACGGGATACGGCGCATCTTGAAATCAGATTGAAAACAATATCGACAGGAATAATCATCGCCAGGGGGGCACGTGCTTAAGCAGAAGTGACTGAAAAAAAGGATAATTCAATGAACATTTTGATGGTCGCTCCGGAACCGATCTTCGAACCCAGGGGGACGCCTTTAAGTGTGGTTGGACGCTTAAAGGCGCTTTCTGATATGGGGCATCATGTGGATCTGCTGACTTATCCGATGGGACGGAGTATCGATCTGCACAGTGTACATATACACAGGACTCCAAGAATTCCCGGAATCCGAAAAATCAAGATCGGTCCGTCTCTGGCCAAGGTTCCTCTCGATCTCTGCCTGATGCTGAAGACATTTCATTTTCTGTGGTCGCGCTATGATGTTCTGCACACGCATGAAGAAGCGGGTTTCTGGGGTACTCTATTCGCGGGATGGTTTCGCGTTCCGCATATCTATGACATGCATTCCAGTCTGCCCCAGCAGCTGGAGAATTTTGAATTCTCCCGATCCAGGTTATTGAAACGGATTTTTGAATGTCTGGAAAGATGGGTCCTGAACCGCGCCGGCTGTGTGATTACGATCTGTCCGGATCTGGCTGAACATGTACAGAAAGTGATCCCCGAAAAAGGATCGGTCCTGATCGAAAATGCAATCGATTATGCGGAAGTGTTTGGTGAAGAGGACCTTTCGGAACAGATTCGGACTCGGTACCAACTCGATGGACATCGCGTCGCTCTGTATGCCGGGACGTTTGAACCGTATCAGGGATTGGGGCTTCTGTTGAAAGCCGTCGCCATTTCGGCGGCTCAGCTGCAAGACGTGAAATGGATTCTGGTAGGGGGACGTCCCGATCAAGTGGAAAACGCGCGAATACTGGCAGCAGAACTGGGCATTGATTCACGCTGTATATTTACAGGTCAGGTGGAACCCGGCGAAGTCAACAGCTATATGCGATGCGCCCATTGCCTTCTTTCGCCCCGTACAACAGGAACCAATACTCCTTTAAAAATCTATTCCTATTTGCGGTCAGGAGTGCCCATCGTGGCGACCCGTTTGTGGACGCACACTCAGGTTTTAAATGATCAGACAGCTTTTCTGGCCGATCCCACGGAAGAAGATTTTGCCCGGGCTATGATTGATGCTTTATCCAAAGAGGATCAAGCGCACCGTCGGGCCGTGCATGCACGGGCACTGGCGCACCAACGGTACAGTTATGATCACTACAAGGAGAAACTGACAGCCGCGCTGCGCAAAGCCACAGGGACGGGGGGCTGATATGTGCGGCATCTGCGGAATAGTCAACCGGGAATCCGAAAATATTCCCGATGAGCAAATATTGACCCGGATGTGCGAAACCCTGCGTCATCGGGGTCCCGATGATTCCGGCCGAACGGTGATGGGACCTGCCGGACTGGCAATGCGGCGGTTATCCATTATTGACCTGTCAACGGGCCATCAACCCATCGTCAATGAAGATGGCTCAATCGCCATCGTGTTCAACGGTGAGATTTACAATCATTTAATCCTGCGGAAAGAGCTGGAGGGTTTGGGCCATGTTTACCGCACAGCCAGTGATACGGAAACCATCCTTCACGGCTACGAGGCGTGGGGTGTGTCTTTTTTTGAACGTCTGAACGGTATGTTCGGTGTGGCAATATGGGATTCGAATACTGGATCGCTGCTTCTCGGAAGAGATCGACTGGGAATCAAACCCCTCTATTACAGTGCGAATGCCGAACGGATCCTTTTTGGATCGGAAATCAAGGCCATCCTTGCCTGCCCCGACGTGAAGCGGGATCTGGATCTGACGGCTCTGAACAATTATTTTACCTTTGAATACATCCCTTCTCCCAGATCCATCTTCGAAGACATACGCAAACTGGAGCCGGGTCACTGGCTGAGATGGAGCCGGGGAGAATGGGAGAGCAAGCCTTACTGGACTTTGAAAACCGTTGAAACTCCAATCAGCGAAGAAAAGGCTGTTGAGACTCTGCGGGCTCTTTTCCAGGATTCGGTAAAACTCCGTCTGCTTTCCGATGTGCCTCTCGGAGCTTTTCTGTCCGGCGGGATCGATTCATCCGTGATGGTCGGCGCGATGGCCGGCTACTCTCCGGAACCGGTAAAAACATTTTCCATCGGATTCAAGGAATCCTCATACAATGAATTGTCCTATGCCCGGGCGGTCTCGAGAAAATACGGCACGGAACACCATGAATTCATTCTGGAGGCTGACGCTCTGGCGCTGACGGAGAAACTGATCCGCCATCTGGATGAACCTTTTGGTGATTTTTCCATTTTCCCGACGTATCTGGTCTCCAGGATGGCACGAAAGTTTGTCAAGGTGTCCCTTTCCGGTGACGGCGGTGATGAACTGTTCGGTGGTTACGATACCTATCGCGCTCAATTATTCGACAGGCGTTTTTATCATCGCCTTCCCCGGGTCCTGAAAAGAAAACTGATTGAAAAGATTGTTATGGGCCTGCGTCCTACAGAGCAGAAAAAGGGATGGATCAACAGCAGCCGGCGTTACGTACAGGGCACACTTCTTCCCAAAGAGCTGGGTCATGTCCGCTGGATGGTCTTTCTTGATCAGGCAGAACGCGAAGCCTTCTTTCTACGGGATATACACGAAGCGATGCATCCGAATCCCTATGATTTTATTGATAAATATCGTACTGCAGCCACCCATGTCGGCGAAGTGAGCCGGGCCGGATTTGTGGATGTCAATACGTATCTGGTCGACAATATTTTGGTCAAGGTCGACCGGATGTCCATGGCCGCCTCTCTGGAAGCACGGGTTCCGTATCTGGATCACCGCCTTGTGGAACTCGCTTTCCGACTGCCTCCGCACCTGAAAATGAGAGGATTTGACACCAAGGTTCTGCTGAAAAAGGCATTCTGGTCATCCCTGCCCCCTGAAGTTCAGAAACGCGGCAAACAGGGTTTCAGTATACCCATCAAGAACTGGATACGCGCCGAACTGAAACCCATGATGCTGGATCTGCTCTGTGAATCACGGCTTCGCCGTCAGGGACTCTTCAATGCCGTCTTCATTCAGAATCTTATCGGTGAGCACCTGAGCGGCTCACACAATCACAGCCATAAGTTGTGGTCTTTAATGGTTTTTCAGCAATGGATGGATTCCTACGGAAAAACCGAACGGAATCGAAAAGGAGAAAGATCTTGTTGATGATTCGAGAATTCAGGCCTGAAGATGCGGAAGCGATCAGCCTTTTTATGCATACCCATTTTTTGCAGGGAGTGGATAATATTGTCCGCTCTCACGCTCCGGATTATTATCGATGGAAATACAATGAGACTCCCTGGGGAAAACCCGCCGCATACGTCGCCGAATATAAAGAAAGACTGATCGGGCTGTTCTGCGTGCTTCCCAGAATGATGCTGATCAACGGGAAACCGCGGCGTGCGGGAGAAACGTGCGATGCATATATCGCTCCTGATTTCCAGGGGAAAGGTGTGTTTTTCAAACTGATCGCCCGGGCGTTTCAGGCGGTCAGGGAGCAAGGCATCGACATGTTTTACACAACAGCCAATCCGGCGACTTATGACATTTGGACGGGGCCTTTTCGATTCCGGTCCGTCTTCGATTACCGCAATTTGGTTCGGCCTGTACGATTTGATTCGATCATCCATGAGAAAATCCATATAAAGCCTTTATCTACTTTCATCGGAAAAAGTTTTTCATTATCTTATAAGTTACTTTATCCCTTTACTCGGATTCGGAGTGCTGATTGGGAACCGGCTGCAGAAGACCAACCCTTTTTCGATGATCTTTGGCGGAAGGCCTCGGTTCATTGGAAGCATGGGCTGATCAGGGATGGAGAATACATGCGGGTTCGTTTTTTCTCATCTCCGGAGAATTATTCAATTTATGCGGCATCCCATGATGGACACCCTCTCGGTTATGCCGTTTTAAAGATGACATTGTGGCGTGAGATGTCTGTCGGACATGTGGTGGATCTCCTGCCTGTGAAGAATGATCCGCTGCTGATTCGAAACATTCTTTCGGCAGCCGTTCATTCTCTGAAGGCGATGGGTGCCGTACTGATCTCTTCCTGGGCGGTTCCCGGAACTCTACTGTTTGATCAGTTGCGGCGTTTGGGCTTTCAACCCCGGCGCAAAGTGTTCCATCTGCTTATCGGCGGAGAGATCGATGAATCCGGTTCTGATTCTCTGTTCGAACATGATACATGGTGGTACACACACGGAGATTCAGACAATGTTTAATGATTTTTACGATCATTTGGACACCATTCTTACTGAACAAGGAGAACTCTATGGCGGACACTAAACTGGAAACAGTTATTCGGGACACATTCAAGCTGAATTCTGAACAGCCTCTCGACGATATCGCACCCGGATCCATTCCGCAATGGGATTCGCTGGGTCATGTCGCGTTGATTCACGCCGTGGAAAATGCATTCGGCGTTCATTTTACAGTGGATGAGATCGCCCAAATCGAATCACTGGACACTCTGAAGGAGGTTTTAAAACGTCATGTATCGGCATAAACACGGTTGTTCCCTGACGGAACTTCTAAAACAATCCGCTTCGCGCTGTGGAGACAAGATCGCTTTGGGTGATGCGAAGATGCAAGTTACATACCGGGTTTTAAACAATCGGATTCGATGTCTCGCTTCCGCATTCATCGATCAGGGCTTAAAACGCGGAGACCGGGTCGCTTTTGTTTTCCCCAATTCGGTTGATTATGTCATCGTTCACTATGCCGTCATGGCGGCGGGCGGTGTCAGTGTCCCGGTGGACAACTTCTTTACACCCAGAAACCTCGCCTATCAAATAGAGAACACGGGTTCACAATTTCTGCTCTTTGACCGGATGCATTGGGACAAAGTAGCCCGGACCGGGCTCGATCAGTTTGATTTTCTGGCATCCAACGGTCCGGCTTCGGGAAACAAGCCCGACTGGGCCGGTCGAGTATTCAGTCTTCAGGATCTGGTCTGCGGTAAAGAAAAATCGCTGCCCGAAATTGAACCCGATGATCAGGCCATGATCATCTACACAACGGGAACCACAGGCCGGCAGAAAGGGGTCATGCTGACCCATCGGAATCTGGCCGTTTCGGCCATGAACATCATGGAACGCTGTGAAGTGACTGAAAACGATTGTGAATTGACCGCTCTTCCCCAGACCCGGCTTTTCGGTCTGGCCCATATACACGGTTATCTGGCACTGGGCGCGAGAATGATGCTGGTTCGCAACATGATTTTACCCCAAAAGGTCCTGCCTTTGATCGAAAAGATCGGAGCAACCAGTTTCCCCCATGTGCCGACCGCCTTTTATACGCTGATGGATCATTACCCGGAGCTTCTTCGGGAATACGGCTCCAGGCTTCGATATATTCTCATGTGTTCCGCCCCGCTGAAACCGGAGCGGTACAGGCAATTAAAAACCATGCTGCCGTCTGTCAGACTGTTTACTTCCTATGGGCTGACAGAGGCGGCACGGTCGACCATCATCGAACTGGACAGGCACCCGGAGAAATTGCTCTCGGTGGGAACACCGACTCCCGGCATGACCATCCGCATCATTGACGGCGACCGAATCGTACCCACCGGTGAAGAAGGCGAGGTGGTTCTGGATGGCTCTATCGTGACGCCCGGCTACTGGAATCTGCCGGAAGAGAACCATAGGGTTTTCAGCCCCCATGGATTCCGGACGGGCGATCTTGGAAAGCTTGACGAGGAGGGTTTCTTATATATAGTGGGACGAATCAAGGACATTATCAATGTTTCAGGTCTGAAGGTGAATCCTCTGGAGATCGAGGAGGAACTGAAGAAGTTCGAGGGACTGGAAGACGCGGCTGTGGCCGGGTTTCCCGATGAAAAGGGGTCTCTCAATGAAAAGATTGTCGCTTTCTATGTCTCTTCCGATGGCAAAGATCTGGATGAGAAAGCGTTGCGAGACCATTGTTACAGGCAACTGGAAAGTTTTAAAGTCCCAGTGCATTTCCAACGTATAAATGAAATTCCCAAAACAGTATCGGGCAAGATACAGCGGGTCAAACTGAGGGAGAGCCATTCATTTTAGAATCTTCAGGTTGAAACCGGAGAGAAAATTTTATGATTGGACGAGGAGGCAGCATGGACGAAAAGCTGGAGCAGATCAAAGAATATTGGAATCAGCGCATTCATGATATGGAGATGACGGAGCATGCTCTCGGAACCCTCGGGTTCTTCAATGATCTGGAGGCTTACCGGTATGAAAAACTGAATTATCTGCCCGGCGTGGTGAATTTTGAATCTTTCAGTGGGAAGAAAGTTCTGGAGATCGGCTGCGGTATCGGGACCGATCTGGTACGGTTCGCCCGGGGAGGGGCCATCGTCACGGGGGTGGATTTATCGGAAACCGCGGTTGATCTGGCGGTAAAGAATTTTCGTCTGCACAATCTCGAAGCCGATTTGAGAGTCGGGAATGGAGAATCACTGGAATTTCCGGACAATACCTTTGATGCCGTGTACGCGCACGGCGTGCTGCAGTACACGGCGGATATAACCAGGATGATTCATGAAAGCTTCCGAGTATTGAAATCCGGAGGCGTGTTTATCGGCATGCTCTATAACCGCAAGGGCTGGCTGAATGCGATGTCAAGTTTATTCAAGGTGGACCTGGAACATGACGACGCGCCCGTGTTCAACCTTTACACGCAGCAGGAATTTAAAAAATTTCTGGGCTTATTTCATGAGGTTTCCATCGTGCCCGAACGGTTTCCTGTCAAGTCCAGGCTTCAGAAGGGGTGGAAAGCGTTCTTTTTCAATACTGTTTTTGTGGGATTTTTCAATCTGATCCCGCGGGCCTGGGTCCGCCAATGGGGCTGGCATCTCATGGGTTTTGGAGTCAAGAACGATGCGTAAACATTTGGAAGCCCTGAGAGAGGAAGCAAAAAGTGTGTTTCAGGGCGCCTATCCTCCGTTTGTTATGGGGCGGGACCGGCTGGATCATATTCCGGTCTTCAGTTTTCACAGTGTGGACCCGTCCGGATTCGAAGCGCAGCTGCGCCATCTGAGCCGCAACGGCTACCGGACTTTGAAGGCGGGTGAGGTTGTTAACTGCATACAGAGTAACCGGGAACTGGACAGAAAGAGCGTGGCTCTCACTTTCGATGATGGACGCAGAAGCGTATGGGCCGTAGCTTATCCGCTTTTGAAAAAGTATCGATTTACGGCAACGGTATTTCTGATACCCGGAATTGTGGGCGAATCCAGGCATGCGGGTCCGTGCTGGAGCGGAAGGGGAGGTTCTTTCAGCGAGGAATGGCGAAGATGCGACATGTCATTACAGCCTGTCTTGAATTGGGAAGAGATACGTATCATGCATGAACAGGGAGTGATCGATTTTCAGGCGCATACTTTGACTCATCAGAGAATACCGGTCTCTCAGCGGATTGTCGATTTCGTTCATCCCGGATTAATACAAAGTCATCTCTTCCAGTTTACCATTCCGTACATGAAGGGCATCGATCCCTTGAAAGACGCCGAAGCCATACTGGGAGCCCCGGTTTATGAAAACGCGCCTGCCATGGGCGGCCGTCCGATGTATTCGGAAAATGAGGAGGTCCGAAGGCGCTGTGTGGAAACGGTTCGTCTTGAAGGACATGCTTTTTTTAACAGGCCGGACTGGCGGCGTCTGTTGAGAAAGCGTGCGGCAGAGGCGGCTTCATCGGCACAATCGGATTCGGTTTTTGAGAACCCGGAATCCCGTATGAAGCGCATGATCCGGCAGCTTCGGCAATGCCGTGAGATCATTGAAGAAAGGATTCCGGATCATCGGGTCATCCATCTGGCCTATCCCTGGGGAGCGGGGTCTGAAACCTCGATACAGGCATCGGCTGCGGCGGGTTTTATATCCAATTTCTGGGCCACACGGCCGTATCATGCGGTCAATCGAACCGGTGATGATCCCTTCCGGCTGGTCCGGCTGAAACACGATTTCATCCTCCGTTTACCGGGAGAAGGACGCAGATCTTTTCCAGCATTGTGGGCTGGCAAATTGATTCGAAGAGTTACAGGAAATATCGATTATTAGAGGTTTTATGAAACGCGATACACGGTTATTGACAAAGAAAAACTACGAGCTGATCGTGGTAGGGGGCGGTATTTACGGCGCGGCTGTTGCCTGGGACGCCGCACTTCGGGGGCTGTCGGTCGCCCTGGTCGAGCAGGGCGATTTCGGATCTGGCACGACATTCAACAGCCTGAAAATTGTTCACGGCGGACTGCGCTATCTGCAAACACTGGATCTCAAACGTTTCAGGGAATCGGTACGGGAGCGTATGATTTTGATGCGTATTGCGCCCCATCTTGTCCATCCCATGCCCTGCGTTATGCCGACTTACGGTCATATGATGAAAGGCCCCGAAGTCCTTCTGGCCGGACTGACCCTGAACGATATTCTCAGTGCCGATCGGAACCGGCTTAAGGATCCGGAGAAGAAGATACCCGGAACCCGTCTTTTATCCGCGAAGCAGACACGGGAAATGCTGCCCGGTATCGATTCTGCGGGGATCAACGGAGGTGCCTTCTGGACCGATGCCCAAATGACCAGTTCAGAGCGGATGGTCATAGCCTTTATCCTGTCAGCCGTGGCGAAAGGGGCTCAGGCTGTCAATTATATGAAAGCCAGGGAAATTCTGGTTCAGGGAAGAAAAGCCGTTGGTATCAGGGCCGAAGACCGGCTGACCGGACGGAAACTGGAGATCAGAGGCGATGCGATTGTCAATGCCGCGGGAGGGTGGGCCGGTGACTGGCACGGCGATTCGGCGACACATTGTCTGCCGCTGCTGTCCACGGCTATGAACCTGGTTGTCAGAGGACATCTTCTCCATGAAAGCGCGGCCGGAATCTACGGACGGTATGAGTATCCCGTGCCTGACGGATACCATCAGGGAAGGCATCTGCTTTTTATGGCGCCGTGGAGACAATATACCTTGATCGGAACCTATCACAGGCCCTATGAAGAATCCGATGTGCATCTCAGGGTCACCGAGAACGAGATTTTGAGTTTTTTGAATGAGATTAATTCCAGCCGCACGGAACCGGTTCGCCGCGATTCGGTCACCTTTTTCTACAAAGGATTTCTGCCCATGGACGGTATAAATCCGAAAACCGGAGAAGTCCAATTGACCAAACACTATCGAATCATCGAACACGAGCGTGAGAACGGGTTGAAGAATCTGATCACTGTGGCGGGTGTCAAGTATACCACGGCCAGGGATGTGGCGGCTAAAACCGTGGATTTGGTTTTTTGTAAAAGAGGAAATAAAGTGCCGCCTTGCAGGACGCATTGTACTCCGCTTATGGGTGGCCATATTTACCGATTTGATGATTTTCTCAACCGAACGCGGAAAACCGCGCCAGGGCTGCCTGAATCCGTGATCGACCATCTGGCTGTGCATTACGGATCCGATACTTCCGCTCTTTACCGGTATCTGGATGATGATGAGTCGCTTCGCGAGTCCCTTCCCGGATCCAGAGAAGTCATCGGAGCACAAATCGTTCATGCCGTTCGGGAAGAGATGGCTGTGCACCTGGCGGATGTGGTGCTGCGGAGAACGGCTCTGGGTTCCGGAGAATGTCCGTCTGAAGAAGCACTGGAAATCTGCGCGCGGCTTATGGGTTTGGAACTTCGCTGGAATGCCGCGAAAAGACAGAAAGAGATTCGGGCTGTTCAATCCATATACAAGCCCTTCAAACCGATTAAGGAGTGAACATGAACACAGATCTTGTGACCGGGGTCACCGGTTTTACCGGCGGTCATCTCGCCCGCTATCTGCTTAATAAGGGACGGTGCGTCAGAGGACTGGCTCTTCCCGGAATCGACACGAACGATCTGGAAAAGGACGGCATAGAAATCATTGCCGGAGACCTTACAAAGCCGGATACATTGAAGCGGGCGATTCGAGGAGTGGACCGCGTCTACCATATCGCTGCTGTTTACCGTGAACAGGATGTGCCCAGAAAACACTTCTTTGAAGTCAATGTCGGCGGAACACGCAATCTGCTGGAAGTCGCGAAGGGAGAAGGAGTCGGACGCGTGATCCATTGCAGCACTGTCGGTGTTCAGGGAGAGATTGCGGATCCGCCGGCTACAGAGGAAACTCCCTGTAGTCCCGGCGATTATTATCAGGAATCCAAACTCGAGGGAGAGCGTCTGGCTCTCGAATATGCGAAAGCCGGGCTGCCTCTGGTTGTATTCCGGCCGGTCGGAATATACGGACCCGGTGATGATCGCTTCCTGAAACTCTTTCGATTCATTCAGAAGGGGAAATTCCGCATGCTCGGTTCCGGGCGCGTGCTCTATCATTTGACCTATATCGATGATCTGGTGGAGGGAATTTACCTGGTGGGACAAAAACCGAATATCGAAGGAGAGATATTCACCCTGGCTGGAGACCGATACACTACCCTGAATGAACTGGTAGCCGTTATCGCCGAAGTGCTGGGTGTTGAAATTTCTCTGCGGCGGTATCCTGTATGGCCAGTGTGGATTGTCGGAGCGCTTTGTGAGATGATTTGTACACCTCTTCGGATACAGCCGCCGATTTACCGCCGCCGGGTCGATTTTTTCATCAAGGATCGGGCTTTTGATATCACCAAGGCGAAAACCCGGCTTGGATACGCGCCCCGTGTGGATTTGAAAACCGGTCTTTCCCGAACCGCGCAATGGTACAAAGAACAGGGTTTGATAGAATGAGACGGTATGGTGAAAAAAGATGATATGGAAATTCAGAAGGCTCTGTCCGTAAAGGGCGGACGCCTGGGTCAGTATCAGGAACTGATCGTGGGAAAGCGCGGCCTGGGGAATTTTATTTTATACGAACTGATCACCGCGCTGGCCGGCCGAATGCCGGGCGCATTGGGCCTCTATCTGCGTGCCAGGCTGTATCCCCGAATTCTGGGATACGCCGGACGGGGTGTGCTTTTCGGCCGTGATGTGGTTCTGAGGCACCCGTGGAAGATATTTATCGATGACGGGGCTGTGATTGATGACGGTTGTGTGCTGGACGCCAAGGGAGATGCAAACCGGGGTATTTTTATCGGACGTGAGGCTTTTATCGGCCGTCATTCGATGCTGTTCTGCAAGAACGGGGACATCATTTTGGGTGAAAAGGTCAATATCGGCTTTAATGCCATGATCTATTCAGCCAGCGAGGTACGAATAGGCGACAGCGCGCTCATTGCGGCCTACTCCTATCTTGTGGGGGGAACGCATCACTTTGAAGATCCGACAATTCCCGTACTGGAACAAAAGCGGTCCTCCAGGGGCATTCAGGTGGGTCCCGGCGGATGGATCGGTGCTCATGTGACGATATTCGACGGTGTGCATATTGGCAAGCATGTTGTCATAGGAGCGGGATCTGCGGTTCACCGTCGGCTGCCGGATTACTGTGTGGCGGCAGGCAATCCGGTTACCATTATCAACCGAAGGCGGGTGGAAGAGGAACCGGTTCGGCATCTCAGCGTAACGGTAGGCATCATCAATTACAACGGAGCCGGTGTCTTGAAAGAGGCCCTCGAATCGGTACAGAAACAGGATGCCGACATACATGAAATCATATTGGTTGATAACGAGTCTACGGATGACAGCGTGCGTTTTGTACAAAAGCGGTTTCCGAATGTTCGTATCATCAGCATGAAAAACCGGGGGCCGAATCCGGCCAGAAACCGGATTCTGCGTGAGGCTGGAACAGACCTTGTACTGCTTATGGATAATGATATCGTTCTGGATCCGGACTATGTTTCCAGGCTGGAGGCGGTTCTCAGAGACCGGCCCGACGCAGGAGCCGTCAGTGGCCGAATCTGCTGGTACGACCATCCCGACTCTTTGCAATACAGCGGAGCCCATATCCATTTCGCCGGTGCCGCCAGTCAGAACCGGCTGATGCTGCCCCGTCCCCTGGAGGTGGGAGTGGTTCCGGCCGGAGCCGTTATGGTGCGGCGGCAGGCTGCCATGCAAATCGAAGGTTTCGACGAAGATTTTTTCTACGGGTGGGCCGATGGAGATTTCGCTTTTCGAATGACTCTGGCCGGCTTTTCCTGTCTGTTCGATGCGCAAGCTCGCGTACTGCACCGGAAGGTCAAAAAGGGCATGCCATGGGTTCGATATCAGGTGCGAAATCGATGGTGGTTTATTCTGAAGACCTATCGGTTCCGGACTTTGATCCTGACTTTTCCCGCTGTTGTCCTCTACCAGACCGCTGTGGGAGTGTATTTGATTCTGAAGGGACATTTTCTTGATTATTGCCGGGGTTGTCTGGATGTCTGGAGTTCTTTGGGGATGATCCGGAAAAAACGAAAGTTCGTCATGAAAATGCGGGTGGTTTCGGACCGACAGGTGCTGGGAAGCCGAAGCATCGATCTGCTGGGAGATACAAGCGGCTCCAACTGGGTCCAGCCTTTTGTGATCTTTTTCAACGGGCTGCTTCGTCTCTATTGGTTTATGATCAAATCTTTTGTCAATTGAGGAGTTTTCATGCTGCTGGGAATCATCGGGTCCCGCGCCGTCCAACATTTGCGAAATGTATTTCCGGAACATTCAAGGGATTCTTGGGAATATCACCAAACCCCCGATGGACGATGGTTCGTGTGGTCCGAAGCCGAGAAGAAACGAGACCATCAAATCATGCTCGTGACACCAGAGCCCGGAGTCTTTCTCTGGCAGGGAGAGTGGTATCCGCGGCCTCAGTCAATCAAGCCGGCACTCCTGGAATTGAACAGTCGGCTGATCCATAATCCCGTGGATACGCTGGCTGAAATCAACGGAGCTTTTTCGCTGGCCAGCTGGGATGAAGGAAAACGGACATTGCTGATCGCCCGTGACGCGGTGGGCATTCAGCAGATGTTTTATGCCGAACTGAATGACGGGATGGTTTTTTCCAGCCGCCTTCGCCCATTGGCCCGTCTGCTCGGTATGGATTCGAATCTGCATTATCCGGCGCTTATTCAGTACTTGACCTTCTGTTACCATGTCGGCGAAGAGACGATACTGGCTCCGATACGGCGCCTCGGTCCGGGGCAGCTGCTTAAATGGGAAAAGGGGAGGATCCGAGTATATACCTATTGGCGGCCCCGATTCCGGCCTGTTCCCCGGCCACTGAAAACCCTGGCCGAAGAAATTCGGGAGGAGCTTGAAAGAGCCGTCCATATTCGGGCCTTGGGATTGAAAAAAGCGGGTGTTTTTCTCAGCGGCGGGCTGGATTCCTCGTCGGTGGTTTCTCTTCTTCATCGGGAAGGCATTGAAGATTTACGAACTTTTTCTTTTCGCTGCCGCGGAGAATCCTTTGATGAATCTCCATTCGCCAGACGAGTTGCAGAAACATTTCATACCAGCCATACAGAAATTGAGTATCGGCCGCAGGACATACTCCTGGCCGGGAAGATGGCCGGATTCATGGATGAACCGTTCTGTGATGTGGGAATCAACATTGCCACGTTTCTGCTGGCTCGAAAGGCCCGTGAGGAAGTGGATGCTCTTTTTACCGGAGACGGGGGTGACGAATTGTTCGCCGGTCATCCCGTGTATATGGCCGACAGGGCAGCCCGTTTTCTTCCGGAAACGCTGCTCGCGCCGTTCTTTGTTCTGGGAAGACGCTTTCCCGATTCGGACATGAAAAAAGACTGGAAGGTCAAGATCAAACGCTTCTCGGAGAGCGTGGCCTATCCCCGGTCGCTGGGAACAAATCGGTGGAGGGCCTATTACAGGCCTGCTGAACTCCAATCGCTGCTGCTCTTTGATGATGTTGTGGATGATTCGATCATGTTCGGCCCGCTGAGCGTTGTTCATGAAAAAACCCGGGGGCTGGACGGCCTGAGCCGAAGCCTGGCCGGAGATTATCAGACTGTGGTCCAGTTTTATCTCCGCCGCATGGAAATGGCCCGTGTCATGGGAATGATTCCCCGTTTTCCCATGCTGGACATACAGATTGTCGATTATTGTGCCGGAGTGCCTTCTTCCTGGAAAATACGAGGATTATCGGATTCAAAATATATCGAGAAAAAGGCTGTGGAAACGCTGCTTCCCCGTGATATCGTGTACAGGAAGGACAAACTGGGCCATTCCATTCCTTTGAAAAACTGGATGCGCGAAGAACCAGCTGTTCGGCAAATGTTTTCGGATTTGCTGTCTTCAGAAACAATCGGACGCAGGCATCTGTTCAATCCGTCAAAAATAGAACAGATGATGAAGGAACATGAACGCAAGGAACGGAACCATTCCCACCGTCTTTGGGCGCTTGTCATTCTGGAACTCTATTTGCAATCGTTACAGAACGCTGTATTCCCCTGGGAAGAAAAATCGAGATAATAAGAGGACAATGTGGATATCAGGGCGAAAAAACGAATTCACAAAATATTGAGGCTCTGCATCAGTGTGGCGATTCTGATTTTTCTGTTCAGCCGCATTGATCTAAAGACGCTTTGGCATCATATGCGCACAGCGGACAAGGGACTTCTGATCCTGGCTTTGGGGCTGGATTTTTTCGGACAATTTATCATGGCCTGGCAAATTTATCTCATTCTGAATATGCGGCAGGCGGTGATCCGATTTTGGAATTTATACAAGATTATCCTTGCCACATCGTTTGTCGGTAAATTTTTGCCCACGAGTCTGGGTCTCGATACACTTCGCATGGTCAGTTTGGCCAAGGCAACGCGAAATGCGGTTACATCCATCTCTTCAATACTGATTCTGAGGGTTTTGGGTGTTATCTCCATTTTATTATTCGCCTCCGTGGCGGTGATCAGCGGTCGGTATCTGCATCAGAGTATCGAAACCCTTCTGGTTTTCGGTCTTCTTTCTCTGATTATCCTTATTCTGGTGATGGGCAATCACCGCGGAATACGGCGGCAAATTGCCCGAGGCGCGCTGCGTATAAAAATTCCCGAAAAGTATGTGCAATTGGCGGGAGATATCGCGCATTCTTTTTTCCAGTTCCGGGGCCGCCCTGTCCGTCTTGGAATCTTGTTTCTGTTGTGTATGACTTATCAGGCCAATCGGGTGATGGTCAACTTTGTGGTTTCAGAGTCTATGCATCTGGGAATTCCATTGGGGTATTTCTTTCTTTTCATACCCGTGGTGCTGGTACTGGCCATGCTTCCTCTTTCACTGGGAGGTCTGGGAGTCCGGGAAGGCGGCAAGGTCGTGTTTCTCGTCCGCATGGGAGCCACAACGGCCCAGGCTATGGGGGTTTCTTTGATCGTATTCGGAATCAATCTGGTGATTGGACTTCCAGGCGGTATTGTCTATTTCCTCGAAGGCTTGTCCGGACACAATGACGAACAAAAGGAAACGGTGGAGAACGGCAGTCCATGAGCACACCGGTTGGACATATGCTTGCCGCGGGAACCGTGTACCAGGGTACAGGACCGCATTCGCTCAATCCCGTATGGATGCTTGCGTGGATCGGAGTGATGGCCAATCTGCCTGACGGAGATTTACTGTTCGGTTTTTTTTCGGGAAATCCCAACCTGTATCACCATCAATGGACGCACAGCCTGTTCTTTGGCCTGGTCATGGGTGTTTCCGCGGGTCTGATTTTTTACCTTATCAGATCCGATTCGAGTCTGCGTATGGGACTTTTAACCGGAGGAGCCATCATTTCCCATATCATTCTGGATTATTTTACCTGCGACAGCAGTCCGCCTTACGGACTTCAGATATTCTGGCCGTTCTCAAAAGCGTATTTCATCTCTCCGGTGATTCTGTTTCCTGATGTTCACAAGGCCAGTGACAGCGGACGGTTTCTCTCGAGTCTTTTCTGCCTGCATAATGCACGAACCGTTGCGGCGGAGTTTCTTTTTCTCGGGCCGGTCTTTGTAGCGGCATGGATTATTCGCCGAGCCCGCCAAAAGAGGAGGCCGATATGAAACCCTCTTCAGTAGCCCTGTCTGTTGTTGTCCCTCTCTTCAATGAAGTAAAGAATGCGCCTTTGCTTGTTCACCGGCTTCGAGATGTGCTGAACGCATTGGGACAATCCTATGAAATCGTTCTTGTCGATGACGGAAGCCGGGATGGTACCCGCAGGGAATTGCGCCGGCTTGCTCGCGAGATTTCGTGTCTGAAGATAATTCTTCTTCGAAGGAACTTCGGTCAGTCTGCGGCCATGGCCGCCGGATTTCGAAGAGTCCGTGGAGAGGTCATTGTCACCATGGACGGCGACCTGCAGAATGATCCGCGTGATATCCCCAAATTGCTGGAGAAAATGGCGGAAGGATTCGATGTGGTCAGCGGCTGGCGCAAGGACCGCAAGGATACTTTGATTCTGCGCAAAGTGCCTTCACGCCTTGCCAATCGCCTGATCTGCCTGATAACGGGTGTCCGTCTGCACGATACGGGATGCGCGCTGAAGGCCTATCGCCGTGAGGTTGTTCAGCATATCCGGCTTTATGGTGAGCTGCACCGGTTTCTTCCGGCTCTGGCCAGGGTGGAGGGAGCCAGAATATCGGAGATCGTGGTTCAGCATCATCATCGTCGGTTCGGCAAGTCCAAGTACAATATAACCAGGACATTTCGTGTTCTTATGGATTTGATCAGCCTCAATCTTTTTATCAATCATCTGACCAATCCGCTCAGATTTTTTGGAAAGATTGGAATCTGGTTTTTTCTTCTCGGCGGAGCGGGCGGCGGGTACGTGGCGTATCGCATGCTCTCTGATCGGGTTCCTCTTATTGATATGAATGTAATGATCACCGCGGTTTTTTTGTTTCTTGTAGCTGGTTTTCAATTTCTCTTTTTAGGATTGGTGGCCGGTCTGATCGTCAAGACCGGTGATCGACGGGGAGGTACACTCGCTCCACTCGAGGTATATTGTGGAGAAAAGTCTTGAGGAGATTTAAACCGTGAATGAACAGAATGAGAAGATTACGGTAATTGCCAGTTTTTATAATTTCGGCGACAGCGTTGTATCTTTTACTGAATCGCTGGAAGCTGTAATGACTCATATGGGCTTTGCCTGGGAAGCGGTGCTCGTGGATGATGGAAGTCGAGATGATACCTTTGAGCAATTAAAGAGAGCGGCACAGGCTCGGCCTTTTATGCGGGTTATTCGAATGCGAGCCATGTTCGGTGAGGCCGCTTCACTGGAGGCTGGTCTTCGGCATTCCAGCGGTGAGACGATTATTTTTATCAGCGGCCGGGTTCGGGTGAATCTGGACCGGCTTCCTGATTTTATCAATGCCCTGAAACATGATGATATGGTTTGTGGATGGAGGAAGCCGCGCCGTGATTCCTGGTTGAACCGGGCTGTCTCATGGATGTTCAATCGAATGGCATGCCGGCTTTCACGGATCAGACTGCACGATATCAACAGCGGTCTTTTGGTGACCACGCGTTCCGTGCTGAATCATGTTTCATTTTACGGGGATCTGGTCAATTTTATTCCCGTGCTGGCCAGCCAGCAGGGTTACCGGGTTTCGGAATTGCCTGTGGAGCAGCTGCCGGGACCATTTCGTACTTCACGTTACCCCAAAGAGTATCTTCAGCGGCTTCTGGACATGATTACTGTTTTTTTCCTGTCGCGGTACTCAAAAAAACCGATCCATTTTCTTGGTTTTGTGGGCACCTTGTTCGTGATCAGCGGACTGGGTATTGAAGTGTATCTGTTTATTTACCGGATTTTGCGAATCGGAGGCATTGCGGGAAGACCTTTATTGGTTCTGGGCGCCTTGCTGCTGGTTATCGGAATACAAATGATTTCCATTGGTCTTTTGGGTGAAATGCTGATATTTACCCATGCCGGTGATATTGAAGAGTATAATGTTGAAGCTGTCATTAACTCGGAAAAAGATCCCGGGTCCTGAAAAGGATGGCATAAATAATCAGGCCGGGTGAAGTTCGGTGTCCGATTGACTCGGAACCAGGATCCAGACAAGGCGCAAACTCAACCAAGGAGGACCGTTGAGTCGAATTCAGAGAGGGACATTGCTGTTATGCACCGGCTGGGGTATTCAGATTATATCGGGTTATTTAATCAATATGTGGCTGGGCCGGGAGTTAGGCGCCGTTGAGTATGGGATCTATGGGGTGATCATGGGACTGGTCGTATGGATCGAGGTGGGTGCTGTCAGTGGATTGCCGACAGCTGTTCAAAGATTCGTTTCAGCTCATGAAGATATGGCTTCGGCTATTGTTCGCAGCGTAGCCGGACTTCAGTTGATTACGATATTTGTATTTTTTTTACCCACATTTCTGCTGTCACCGGTTATCGGTCATGTATTCGGTAATGTGAGGCTTGGTTATTATCTGCAGATCGCTATATGCGATATATGGCTATATGGTTTTTTCTTTGTGACCATGTTTCTGCAGAATGGACTGCACCGATTCGGCCGTCAAGCTGTTTTAATAGCCGTATATTCCCTGACGCGGATGATACTCGTGATGGTTCTGGTATCACTTTTCGATTCTGTCAAGGGGGCATTTATCGCCAATATCGCCGGATCGGGTGTGGGTCTCGCTCTTGGTTTGTACTTTCTTTTCAGATCGAATCTTTCAGGGAAAGACTCTGCTTTCGACTGGAGGATTCTGGTCCGTTTTGCATTTCCTGTGGCGATTTTTTCTCTGGCGATCAATCTCTTTACCAACATTGATTTGTGGATGGTCAATTATTTTATAGGAGGCGCGGCAACAGGCCATTATACGGCAGCCTCAACGATTGCCAGGGTTCCCTATTATCTGTTCTTCGGCCTTTCGGCTACGGTGATGCCGTCGGTCTCACAGTCGATTTCCAGGCATGACGAAACAGAAGCCAGTCAGACCATTCGTTCGGGTTTTCGTTTGATTATTATGGTGCTGATTCCCCTGGTCTTGTTTATCGTATCGAAAAGTACGGAGGTGATCACCCTGATCTATGGCGAAAATTACACGGCCGGGGGCCGGGTGCTGGCCTTGCTTATCGTGGCCCTGTCCTTTCTGGCTGTGTTCTTCCTGCTGACTACTATTATCAATGCCGATAATCGTCCAAAGATTTCCCTGATGATCACGGTCGGGGGGGTTGTTCTGGATATTTTTCTCAATGCCTGGCTGACCCCTCGAATAGGGGCTACAGGCGCGGCTCTCTCAACGACATTTTCGATTATTGTCGTCTGTCTGGTTGCGGGCGTCGTGGTTTACAGGCGGTTTGGACCTTTGATCTCATGGCGTTCCCTGGCTGGAATGATCATTGCGGCCATACCCGTGTTGATCATGGTATTATTTATTCCGACCCGAAGACTGGGCGTGCTCTTTTTAGGTGTGGGTGCTTTTTTGGTATATGGGGTTGTACTTTTCCTGATGGGGGAGAATCCCTTTAAAACAGGAGAACTTCAATGAAGAAACCAAACAAGGAGGCATGAGGTGAACATACTGATCACCGGTGGGGCCGGATTTATCGGTTCGCATCTCTGTGACCGATTGATGGAACAAGATCATCATTTATGCATCATCGACGATTTGTCGACAGGCAAATACGACAATATCGCTCATCATGCCGGGGATACGCGTTTCCGTTTTATTGTTGATACCATCCTTCACACCGAGACACTCGAACCGCTGGTGCAATGGGCTGATCTCATCTATCATCTGGCGGCCAGTGTCGGCGTGAAACGAATCGTTGAAAAACCGGTCAACACCATCGAGACCAATGTTCTCGGCTCTCACGCGGTTTTAAGTCTGGCAGCCAAATACAACAGAAAGGTCATCCTTTTTTCCACTTCTGAAGTATATGGTAAAAATCAGCAGCTGCCCTATAACGAAGAGGATGACTGTGTATTCGGTTCGACACAGAAGAGTCGGTGGAGCTATGGATGCACCAAGGCTCTCGACGAGTTTCTGGGACTGGCCTACCATAAAGAACAGGGGCTTCCGATTATCATCATTCGGGTTTTCAATATGATCGGACCCAGGCAGACCGGACAGTACGGGATGGTGGTTCCCACATTTATTCGGCAGGCGCTGCGGAAAATGCCGATTACCGTATACGGCTCCGGAAAGCAGTCCCGCTGTTTTACCTATGTACTGGATCTGGTTGACGCCCTGATCACTCTTTCGACCCATGATCAGGCTGTCGGAGAGATTTTCAACATCGGCAGTGAAGAAGGGATCACGATTCTCGACCTGGCTGCTTTGATAAAGGCCAAAACCGATTCCTCGTCAGAAATTGTTTTTATCCCCTATGAAGATGCTTATGAGGAAGGATTTGAAGATATGTTGAAAAGAAAACCCGATATTTCAAAGATCCGTGAAATGATCGGTTTCGAAACGAAAAATTCCCTGGACTATGCACTTGATCGAATAATCGACTTTGAGAAAGATCGGGTCCATCGATAAGCAGGATGATCACAGTTTTTTGTCCGGGAGGAGAGATTTATGGGGAATCAATCTTCGACAAAGAAAATGTCTCTCAATACAGTGTGGAATCCGCCTGTTACGCGACGGGCAAAGAGGACGCTGTTATGGATGGTGCTCCTTATCGCGGCCGGAACCTGGCTGCGGACAGCGAATCTGTCTACTGCCAGTTTCTGGGTTGACGAAGTCAATGTGGTATTTGCAGCCCAGTCTCTCAATGCAGGAACCGGAGGGGTGCTGCCATCGGGCATGGCTTATACTCGGGCTCCCGTGTACACGGCCGTCACCGCGTTTTTCTACCGCCTTCTGGGAGTCAATGAAACGACCAGCCGGATTCCCGCGGCTCTGTTCGGCATTTTATGCATTCCACTGGCTTATGGAATCACCAGGCGGGTTTTCTCCAGGCAGGCGGGTTTGATGACGGCTTTTTTGGTTGCATTTTCTCATTTCGAAATCGGATGGTCGCGGGTTGCGAGAATGTACACCCTGCTTCAATGTCTGGCGCTGCTTATTGTCTGGACATTTTTAATGGCGTATGAAAGGAAGCCGTCCACGGGCGACATGACTTCGAATCCGGAAAAACAAAAAGTGTCCCTGCCCTGGCTGCTGCTTTGCGGCTTACTGATGCTGGTTTCTGTTTTTGGCGTACACATGCTGACGCTGTTTCTCGGCGCGGGTATACTGGCCTACGTGGCTTTTCGCGCCGGTCTGCAACTGCTGACACAGAGCGATCTGCCGCGCTGGATCAACCCGTATTCAATTACTCTGGGGCTTGCTCTGCTAAGTATTGCCGGCCTGTGGATCGTGAGCGCCGGACTGCGTTCCATGATAGAAAATTACCTGCAATATACACCCCCGTGGGCGGTTGAGGGAAGCGCTCAAAACCGGTTGGTTCTTTTTGAGTTTCTCATCGATATGGTTCGATTTCCTCTGGCGGCATTCTTTTTCATCGGCGCATTGCAATGTCTTTTCAGGGATCAGAAACAAGGATGGGCGCTGCTAATTGCTTTTGGAGTTCCGCTTCTCCTTCTCAGCGGCTTGTTTACTCATCGCGTGCCTACGTATATTTTTTACGTGTATCCCTTCTTTCTGGCGATCGCCGCTTATGGATTTGTCAATATTGTCGGGTTCGAACATGACCTTCTTCAAAGTCGTCTCGAAGGGCGTGTTCCGGGCCGGAGCGCAATCACTGCTCTTTTTCTGATGATATTTATTCTTTCTCCCTGGTTCCGTGTGTCGGTCAAGATTCCCCATTTTCCGGACGGACAAACCAACATGGCGGTCACCCCGGATGAGTGGAAAGAGGCGTGCCGAATCGTCAATAATGAAAAAGAAGAGGGAGAAATGATTCTGGCAAGCCTTCCGCAGGTTGCTTATTATTATGAAGTGAAAGCTGATTTCGGTTTGAATTGGGCCAACCTGGCTCAATCCAGAAAGATGGAATTTACGAGGAATGGAGAGCTTGTCGATGTCTATGCGGGAATTCCTTTTGTACAGACTCTGGATGAGCTCAAGATGCTGACAGAGCAAAACGCGGGATGGATGCTGATATCCCGTTTTTACCAGGATCATGATGCCTATATTCCCGAGGAAATCAGAAATTATATTCTTAACCATTTTAATCCGCCCCGTCAGACAAGAAACGGCACGGTGCTGATCTATTATTGGAATCCAGGAAGTAGTGAAAAAACAGTTCGTTCCGGTATTTGATCGGTATTGTCAAGGTTACAAGGAGAACAGTATTATTTTCAGGGAGTCGAAAAAGGCACCCCTGCGGATCGCGATTCTGGGGACACGGGGTATTCCCGCCAATTATGGAGGGTTCGAAACATTTGCCGAAGCCCTGTCGAAATCGCTGGTTGAGCGGGGTCATGAGGTAACGGTTTACGGCCGGTCCCATTATGTGGACCGTTCGATCCGATCTTATCGGGGTGTTCGGGTCATCGTGGTTCCGTCTGTTCCGCATAAGTATCTGGATACCCCCTCCAGCACCCTGCTGGCGACTTTAGATGCTGTATTCAGACGTTTTGATCTGATTCTTTACTGCAACAGCGCGAACAGTTTCTGCTCGTTTCTGCCTCGTGCAGCCGGGAAAAGGGTATTGTTGAACGTGGACGGCCTTGAGTGGAAAAGAGCCAAATGGAACCGGTTTGGACAGGCCGTTTACCGGATCAGCGAGTTTCTTTCGACATTTCTGCCCGATCATATCGTCACCGATGCCCGGGAGGTTCAGCGGTATTACAGCAGCCAATTCCATTGTGCCAGTACATACATACCCTATGGAGCGCCTATTGGAAGAGTCCGGACTCAGGGTGCACTCAGGACATTTGGGCTGAAAAAAAATCAGTATATTCTTTATGTAAGCCGTCTGGAGCCGGAAAACAATGCCCATATTGTGATCGAGGCTTTTGAGAAAGTAAAAACCGACATGCCGCTGCTGATTGTCGGTGATGCACCTTACAGCCATGACTATATACGAAGGTTGAAGCGAACGAAGGATTCCCGCATTCGCTTTACCGGATATGTTTTCGGTCAGGGATACCGGGAATTGCAGTCCCATGCCTATTGTTATGTTCAGGCGACGGAAGTGGGCGGAACCCATCCCGCCCTGGTCGAGGCCATGGGACATGGCAACTGCATTCTTGCCAATGATGTGCCGGAGCATCGGGAAGTCTTGGGTGATGCGGGCTTGTATTTTCGGACAGCCTGCTGTGACACCTTGACTGAACGGTTTCAGAATGTTGTGGATAATCCCCGAAAAGTCGAGGAATTTAAAAAACGTTCGAAAGCCAGAGCGGAGGCCAGGTATACCTGGGATAAAGTGACTGATGCCTATGAAAGACTCTTTTACCGCATGATGGGGAGACAGTCATGAATCGATGGTGTGTAACCGGCGGAAACGGTTTGCTGGGGACCAAACTCATAAAGGCTTCGCCGGAACATGTCGAATGGCTCTCTTTAGACATACACGAGCTTTCTTTTGTGCCTTTAAAGGGTGAGTATGTCAGAGCGGATATTACCTCAAAGGCCGAGACAATGTCCCTGATTTCCCGCTTTCGTCCTGAAGTGGTTTTTCATACAGCGGCTTTAACCCATGTCGATGAATGTGAAACAAATCGGGATCGGGCCTGGGACGTTAATGTGTCCGGTGCCGAGAATGTGGCTGAAGCATGCCGTGCCTGCGGTGCTTCAATGATCCATCTGTCGACGGATTATGTATTCGACGGACGTTCCGGACCCTACGATGAAGAAGCCGGCACTTGTCCACTGAATTACTATGGAACAACCAAACTCGAGAGCGAAGTCAGGGTGAGTGCCGCTTGTCCGGATTCGATTATTGCTCGCTCCATGGTACTTTATGGATATGAGCCGCATGTACGGCCTAATTTTGCCATGTGGGTAATTGGATCTCTTTTGCAGGGAAGAACAATTTCAGTTGTGACGGATCAAATGGGAAATCCCACACTGGCCGATGATCTGGCCAGTGGACTGATCGCTCTGACGGGCATGAAGTACCACGGGGTGCTCCATACAGCCGGCGGGGAATGGATTAGCCGGTTCGATTTCGCGAAAAGGCTGGCCGGGGTTTTTACACTCGATGACTCTTTGATTCGCGAAATCAAAACCTCTGAACTTGAATTGCCGGCTTCCAGGCCTCTGCTCTCGGGGCTGAAAACAGATAGAATGAATCAATTGGGCATTCATTTTCAGAAAGTGGATTCAGCCCTGCGATTGATGAAACTGCAGATGGAACATTTTGGGGCCATTCGCGCATACCTCGAAGAAAATCCGGAGAAAGATCAGGAGAACAATTATGAAAATAAAGCATGATTCAATCGAGTCGAAAGGCGGATGGCGGGAGTATTTTTGGGTCGGTTTCATTTGTCTCTGGGCTGTTTCTCTCAGGCTGTTTCTCATGCGATATCGGTTTGCGCTTTGTTTTGATGAAGTCAATTATGTCAAGATGGCAGCCAGTGTCGCCCGTGAGAGCCTGTCACAAGGTTTGCATCCTTACTGGCCGCCTCTTTATCCGATGCTTGTTGGATTGATGGCAAAAATATCCTTTCACCCGGAGGCCATCGCCAGAGGAGTATCCGTGATCAGTGGCGTTGCTGTTTTACCGGTTGTCTATTCTTTTGTGCGCCGTTATTTAAACCGGTCAACGGCCGTGCTCTCTTTGCTTTTATTGGGCACATTCCCGGCATTGGCCTATTCCGATACAGCGGCTCATACCGAATCGCTCTATACACTGCTGACCCTGTCCGGTGTGTTTTTGGGCTGGAGGGCCCTTGAACAAAAATCATGGTGGCGTGCCGGAGCGGCGGGTATTCTATTCGGATGCGGATACCTGTTACGGCCTGAAGGGATCGGGTACGCAATTGTCTTGTGTGCTGTTCTGGGATTGCTCTTTATAATCGATAAAGGATTCAGAAAGCGCTCGATCCAGATGCTTGTTCTCGTTGTTACGGGTTTTTTAATGATTTCTGCACCCTATTTTTTATACTTGAGGAACGTGACGGGCCAATGGACCCTCAGCACAAAGGGTCGGGCCAATCAACTGGGACAGGCAATTCTTATCAACGATCTGGACAGGGATGGGTCGGTTTTTGGCCTGCTCTCCGAGGATAACACGCAGGTTCTTATCGACCAGATCTATCATAAAGGAGATTTTCTGAAACATGAAAAGATTCGGGAAGCTCCTATCGTTTCCATTACACCCGGTCTGATGGCGAAAAAATATGCGGTGAATTTGCATCATTTGATGCAAACGGATATCAATCAGGCTCTTACTTTCTTCGTTTTTATCTTTATGGTTCTTGGCCTTTTCGGAGAAGCGTGGGATCGAAAACGCAGTCTTCGCGAGCTCTATCTGGCAGCGTATTTCTTCTTTTTCTGGTTTATTGTAATACCCCTTTTTTTCATCAATCAACGGTATTTATTGCCGCTTGTTCCAATTGCCCTGGTCTGGGCAGCGCAGGGATTGATGTTTTGGACCCGATGGATGCAAGAAACCATTGAGCAGGCGGGATTTCGTAAAAAGAATCTTATTGTATCATTGATGCTGGGAGTTGCTCTTGCCGGTACTTTTTTACCGGGTTTAACAAGGGTCATGACCAAGGATATGTGGTCAGCGGATTATTGGTCAGATCCGGTTGAGGAGAAGATTGCCGGTTTGTGGCTGAGGGATCACACGGATTCATCCCCTGTGGTCATGAGCCGTTATCATACGGCTGGATATTATGCGGGCAATTACCGTATTGAACAGTCAGTAACATTGCCTGAAACCACAGTGGATCGTATGCTGGCTTATGCACGGCACCGTGAAGTGGATTTTATTCTTATCAATGAGCGTTATATGGATGATCATCCCGGGATGGTACCCCTGCTAAATGGAGATTATCCGCCGGATTTGGTGCCGGTTTATCAGAATACTTTTCCATCGGGTTTGAAACTCGTGATCTTCAGACTCATGGATGGAGAACAGGAGTTATGAAGGAAAAGAGTCCGATCTCAGTACTATTCACACTGCTGATTCTTATCGGCGCGGCCTTTCTTGGTTTTGCTTTCCTGGCTTCGGATATTGATTCCCGCTGGGTGATCGCCATTATTTTCTTTCTCGCAGGTGCGGCAGGACTGCCTCTGGTTCATGACAAAGAGTTGCTTCTTCTTCGAGCAATGGCCTTTACCATCCCTTATGCCGTGGGCTTTTTGTATCGGGATCAGGTCGCTTCCGATATCATTTGGATCTTCGATCTATTTCTTTACGCACTCTATGCTTTCTGGTTTATACGGACCGGCGGTTTTCGCAATGTCCGCTTCATTACCGGTCGTGTGACCGATGTCGCCCTGATAATGATTATGTGGTCCGTCCTTTCTGTTGTCATCGCCGTTTCCCAGCTGTCGAGTGGTTTCGGTGTGGTCTTTGAAATCAAGGCGTTTCTGGTTTTGTTTTATCTCATCAACAACATCAAGGATAAAAAGAAGCTTATGGCTGTTGTTGAATGCCTCATCTTGGGTTTGGCCATTCAGGCCGGCCTTGGGGTTCTGCAATCTGTTTCCGGGAGCACGCTGGGATTGGAGTTTCTGGGGGAACGAAGTCAAAGCCTGTGGTGGAGAGGAGCCAGAGTATACGGGACGTTTGGATTTCCGAATAATTACGCCGCGTATATGAGCCTGCTTATACCCCTTTCAATCAGTCTTTTCTATTATTACCGGGGATGGAGAAAACTCTTATACAGTATTATAACGGTCATGAGTTTCTTCTCTCTGGGTCTTTCCTATTCGCGGTCGGCCTGGGTAGGTACGGCCGGATCCCTGATAATAATGTTTCTCCTGATTGCCAAAGCCAAAAGGATGGATCCCAAAACCTATCGAATGGCCCTGATAGTGGTCATAGCCGCTATTGTCATCGGTTCGATCTTTTGGGAAATGATCATGATCCGGACTGAGCAGGAAACAGACTATCGCATGCTTCAAATAGAAATTGCTCTTCAGATCATCAGATCGAATCCGATTATCGGGGTGGGTTTGTATAATTATCAATATCACTCCTATGATCTATTTGCTTTTTGGCAACCGGTTCATAATTGTTATCTTCGGTTGGCAACGGAAACGGGAATACCCGGGATGATTCTGTTTCTATGGTTATATTTCCTGGTTATGCGTGAATCCTATCGAAGCCTGAAATTCAATGACAAGCTGATCAATGCCGTGGGAATGGGTATTTTCTGCGGGCATGCCGCCTTTGCCACGATTATTCTTTTCGGGCCCGAGTATCAACATTATCGTCAAAAATTCTTGTTCTGGGTTCTTGCCGGACTGGCAATTTCTCTCAAACGGGTGCGACTGACAGAGATCGATAAAGAAAAAAGGCTTAAAGAAAAAAGGCGAATTCGTGCATTGGGAGATCCTTCCACTCGGCGGAGTATCGTTCCGGCCCCACCGATAGAGCAGATGAAACCGGAGGAAGATTTTTCATGAAAATTTTGATGATCAACAAGTTTTATTTTTTAAAAGGCGGATCGGAACGATATTTCTTCGAACTTGGTCATATACTGCGTTCCCATGGACACGAGGTCATTCCTTTTTCCATGAAACACCCTGAAAATGAACCGACTCCGTATACCCGTTATTTTGTGGAAGAAATAGAATTTAATCTGGATTCAGCATGGCAGCGTTTGATCAATGGCATTCGGATTGCAGGTAGAATACTGTACTCCTGGCAGGCACGGCACCGCCTTGAAACCCTGATCCGTGCGACTCGGCCTCAAGTGGCCCATTGCCATATGATCGATCATCAGATTTCTCCTTCCATTTTGCATACATTGAGAAAACACAGAATTCCGGTTCTGCTGACAACGCATCAGACAAAGATTATTTGTCCCAATTACCGGCTTTTCAACTGGTCGAAAATGCGAGTCTGTGAAAAATGCCTAAGCCATCATTACTATTGGCCGGTTATCGAGAAGTGCCATAAAAATTCTCGAATGGCGGGTCTGCTGATCGCCGTGGAATCCTATTCGCATCATGTGATGCGGCTGTATGAGAAATACGTGGATGTTCTTCATGTCCCCAGCTGTTTTTTTCGTCAAAAATTCATACAGGCTGGATACAGTGCCGGCAAGATCAGTCAATTGTACTACACGATTCAGGTGGATCGGTATGAGCCCAGATATACAGATGACGATTATTTTTTATACTTCGGACGCATTGAAGAGGCCAAGGGACTCGATACCCTGCTTTCGGCCATGCACAGCGTTCCACAGGGAAGGCTTTTTATTGTCGGTCGCGGGGACTACGAGCCGGAGCTGAAGAACAGGGCTCGTAAAACGGGCCTGAAAAATGTGACGTTTTTGGGACCCCGTTTTGGTGAAGAGCTGAAAGAGATTGTTCAAAACTGCCAATTCGTTATTGTCCCTTCGGAATGTTATGATAACTCCCCGCTGGTAATTTATGAAGCGTATGCACTGGGAAAGCCCGTTATAGGAGCGGATATCGGAGGCATTCCGGAACTGATTGAGGAGGGATGCACCGGAAAGCTCTTTCAGGCCGGTAATGCCCATGAATTGGCCATTCATATCCGATGGATGCTGAATAATCCACAATTACGAATCAGCATGGGACGGTCCGCGAGGCAAAAAGCAGAACGCGAATTCAGTCCGGAAGTGCATTATCAAAAAATATTTGATCTTTACCAGAATTTACTGAAAAGGGGAAAAACCTGAACACCCATGGAAAAATAGTAACCAACTCGGTTCTTCTTATGGGTGCCGAAGTTTTCCGCCGATTTTTTCGTTTCGGTCTGGTCGTGGTTTCGGCCCGATTGCTGGGGGATTTCAGATATGGAGACTTCTCCTTTGGTCTGGCCTATACCTCGCTTTTTCTGATTCTGGCCGATTTGGGGATTCATAAACTGATTGTACGGGAACTGGCCAGGTCTCCGAAGAATCTTCAAAAGTATCTGGGCAACGGATTGTTTTTAAAGACTCTGCTGTCCGCCCTGACATTGCTGTTCATTGCCGGATTTCTGAATATCAAGCCTGTTTCTCCACATGTTCGCAATACCGTTTATATTCTGGGGTTTTTCCAGATTACGACTTCATTTATTGAGTTTTTCAAAGCCATTTTCCAGGCGTTTGAAAAAATGAAGTACGATGCCGCAGCCACGCTCATAGAGACTCTGTCATTGACATCCATCGGGGTGGGCGTGTTGCTGGCCGGAGGCGGTATTCAAATGCTGGCACTGGCTTATTTGGCGGCCAGCATGATAACTCTTGTTTATGTTCTGTTAACTCTGGCCGCTCACTTCACACCCCTGCTCATCGCGTTTGAACCGCGTTTGATCCGATATTTATTGCGGGAAGGGCTTCCCATCGGCATCAATTATTTCTTTTCCACACTCTTTACTTTTGTCGATACAGTCATGCTTAAGTGGATGGTCAACAGTCAGGTAGTGGGATGGTATAATGCGGCTTACCGACTGGTATTCGCTCTGCAGTCCATTGGAGTAGGGATTCTTCACTCTGTCTTTCCCGAACTTTCTCACACATATTATCAATCACGGACTCGTTATACGGTTGTGTTCCAAAAGACCGGGAAAGCCATGATTTATCTCGGAATCACAGCGGCTTTCTTTATTTCCATGCTGTCCGATGAAATCGTATTTTTTATTTACGGTGAGAAATATATTCGAGCCGGTCTGGCTCTTGCCATATTGATATGGACCACGCCGTTTATGTTCATCAACACACTCATGGCATTCATAGCAGCATCGGCTGACAGGCAGCGATTTTCCGCATGGGCCATGGGGATAAGCGCTTTCTTCAATATTGTTCTCAATTATATTCTCATTCCCCGTTACTCTTTTGTCGGTGCGGGAATTACGACCCTTGCCACGCAGATGTTGAACTTTCTCATGCATTATTTTTATCTGACCCGTTATATTGTTCGGCCCAGAATCTGGAGCAGTCTGTGGCGTGTGATTGTCATCAATCTGCCGGCCGCGCTGCTTATGCGCTGTTTCGACCAATGGAATTGGATCGTATTGGGAATCGGAGGAATCATTCTCACCTTGTGCATGACCTGGATAACACATTTTTTCGATGCAGAAGAGTTGCGGATGTTGAAGTCACTGTTCGTCAAAGGGAAAGAAAGAGAATAAAATGTGCGGATTTGCCGGTATTCTACGGTTTGATGATTCACCCGTCTGTACGGAGTGTCTAAAACGTATGACCTCGACACTGATTCACAGGGGGCCCGATGATCATGGATATCAGGTGCTCCCGGGTATGGGGCTGGGTCACCGCCGTTTGAGTATCATTGATCTTTCACGGCGAGGCCGTCAGCCCATGACCAACGAGAATCAGACAATCTGGATTGTCTACAACGGCGAAATATACAATTACAAAGATCTGAACCGTATTCTTGAGGGCAAGGGACATCGTATACGGAGCCATTGCGATATGGAAACGATCATTCACTGTTATGAAGAGTACGGGGAAGACTGTGTTCGTCATTTGAGGGGAATGTTCAGTTTCGCTCTCTGGGATATACGCCGCAGGCGTCTGTTTGCCGCTGTGGACCGTATGCGTATCAAACCGTTTTATTATTATATTCATGATAAGGGAATGGTTTTCGCTTCAGAGCTTCGTGCCATTCAGGCCTCTGGAATGCATTCCGGGGGAATTGACATGGAAGCGGTTTATCATTTTCTGTCTCTTCAATCGATTCCAGCCCCGCTGACTATTTACAAATCTGTTTATGCCCTGCCCGGCGGTCATTGCATGAGTATCGAGGGGGAGAATATTCGAATTCAACGTTACTGGGATGTGAAATTTGAGACCGATACGGATCATTCGGAAGAATATTTTACACGTCGGCTCAGGGACCTGCTGGCCGAATCGGTGGAGATGCGTCTGATGTCGGATGTGCCTCTGGGTGCTTTTCTGAGCGGCGGGATCGATTCAACCGGTGTGGTGGCTCTGATGAAGGAAGCCACCAGAGGACCGGTAAAAACATTTTGTATCGGTTACAATGTGGGCAAAAGGCAGTATGACGAAACCCGTTTTGCCGATCTTGCGGCGCGTCGTTTTCAGACGGATCATCATGTGGAGGTTTTATCCGATGCGGACATTCTGAGGGAGCTGTTGCCGTTTGTTCGTTCTCTTGATCAGCCTTCCTCGGATGCGATCAACAGTTATTTTGTCTCCCGTATGGCCGCCCGGCATGTCAAGGTATCGCTGTTTGGTCATGGAGGCGATGAACTCTTTGCCGGATACCCGACTTTTGAATGGATGCGGACTTATATGAATTGGGAACACCGGTGGCAGCGTCTTCCTGCTCATATGCGGCGTTCCCTGACAGCTCTGTACCAGTTAGTGCCCAAAAGCATGACCGGCGGATTCGGCCGCCAAGTCGATCGCTTTCTGTATGTAACCGGTTCTTTCCTCAGAAAATACGCGGTAATCCGAATGGATTATTCGGAAGCGGAAAAGCAAAAATTATTCGCCCGGACGGCATTGGATCCCCTGGGATCGGCCGATACCCATCATATCTATCAGCGACATCTGGATTCGTATACCGGAGGAGACGATGTCCTCGATAAAGTCTCCTATCTGGATCAGAAGACCTATCTGAGTGATCTGCTCCTGAGGGACGGAGATGTCATGAGTATGGCCTTTTCACTGGAAACCCGTTTTCCCCTCATCGATCATCGTCTCGTGGAATTCGCGGCCACAGTTCCGTCCAATCTGAAACTCAGAAATGGAGAGCAGAAGTACCTCTTGAAAAAAGCGTTGGAGCCCTTGCTTCCGAAAGAGATTCTGAACCGGAAGAAGTATGGTTTTGCTTTCCCCTTTCCAATATGGCTTCGACAGAACTGCCGCTCTTTGATCCACTTTGTCCTCAGCCGGGAACACGTAGAGAATCGGCAATGGTTCGAGTATTCACAAGTTCAGTCGGTCATGAAGTCATTTTTCAGCGGTCGGGAATGGAATTACAGGAAAGTATGGGGACTGCTGATTCTGGAGCTGTGGATGCGGCTTCAAGAGAAGGATGAGCGGTTCTTTGAACGGTTCCGTGCTCAGATGCATGAACATGGGTATCTTCTTGATGAATAGGGACCTGCGGAAATCCGTTAAAACAGAAGGATCAAAGTGAAGATTGCTTATTTCAATTATCTCTATGATATCAAAGACAGCTCTGTTGGAGCATCTGTTCATGTGGAAGAACTGGCAGAAGCTCTGAGAAGTCATGGCCATACTGTACGGGTGTATTATATGAACAAGGCCGAAAGCGGCGGTGCATCCCGGATCGTGCAAGGATTCAAGGCATTTTACCGGGAATTGTTCAGCCAGGCCGGAACACTGATTTCGAATCTTTTTCTCTACTGGAGGGAAAAGGCAATACTCAGAGCATTCAAACCCGATGCTGTGCTTATACGCTACAATTACCTGAATATTTCAAGCACACTGGCGGCCTTCTGTGCGGGACTTCCCGTGGTTCTTGAAGTGAATGCACCCATGGTGTATGAGAAAAAGAGGTTCACGCGCGGGAATCTGCCTCTGATTCCAGGATGGGTTGAGCGTCTTAATCTGCGCCTGGCGGATCGGGTTTTTGTGGTTTCCAACATGCTGAAAAACTTTTATGCGGGCCGGTCTGTTCCTGAGTGCAAAATAGCGGTGATATGCAATGGTGTGGATATCAACCGGTTCGATCCCGGTAGCGATGGGAACGCTCTGCGATCGAATCTGGGCCTGCAAAATAAAGTCGTACTGGGGTTCGCGGGTTCATTTCATTACTGGCATGGAGTCCAAAGTCTGATTGATTTTATAATCTGTGTGCTAAACCGGTTCAGTCACACGGCCTTTCTGCTTGTGGGGCAGGGTCCGATGAAGATAGACATGGAAAACAGGCTTAAAAAGTATATTGAAGAGGGCCGGGTGGTCATGACCGGATATGTCGATCATCAGGACATACCCGGTATTCTGGCGGTCATGGATATCGCGTTGGCTCTCTATCCGGATTTGCCCAAATTTTATTATTCACCGCTGAAGTTGTTTGAATATATGGCTGCCGGCAAGGCCGTTATCGCTACTCGAATCGGACAGATTCAGGAGATCGTGACTCATGAGATGGATGGTCTTCTGGTGAATCCCGATGACAGGGACGGCATGATTCAGGCGGCTGGCCGTCTGATCCTCCATCCGGAGAAAAGATTCCAATTGGGGTGCCGGGCCCGGCTTTTGGTTGAGCGGAATTATACCTGGAAGACTGCCGCAGTTGCGGTTATCGGTTTGATTGAATCGGCTTCGGGTTCGAAATAAAAAAGTGGAGAGCTCTTGATGAGTTATACATTTTATTCATTCCGGGATCGAAAGGAACAGGATGAATTCATGTGGGCGGACGAGTCCTATGAAGGATTGCTGAAAAGCAGTGAAAACAGGAATTTACATCGGATTTTCAGCCGATTTCTCGCCCGTCCGGGACTAAAAATCATCGAAGCCGGTTGTGGAATGGGTACGTGGGTGACTCATTTGAAGCGAATGGGCCATGATGTACTGGGTGTTGATTATATGGATTCAACTGTGCAGAAACTCAAGGCGGTGGATCCCGAATTCCCGGTCCAGCAGGGAGATGTCAATGATTTGGCGTTTCCCGATTCGACATTTGATGCCTATGTTTCTCTTGGTGTCATAGAACATTTTCAAGAAGGACCGGAAAAAGCCCTGGCTGAGGCGTTTCGAATTCTAAAACCCGGTGGTATGGCATTTATTACAGTTCCCTATCTGTCCGTCTTCAGACGTCTTTTTTCACATCCTCTCAGGGAACTGTATTTTCTGATTCGGCGCATTCGTGGAAAACCGAAATATTTCTGGGAATACCGGTATACACGGAAAGAGTTGAAAAAGGCTATCGAGCAAGCCGGGTTCCGTGTCGTTCATGTGGATATTGATGATTATATACCGGAGGACAACGTTCATCATATCGGACTGTGTGCTGATTTCTTTTTTCTGAGGTCATCCGAAGAACTGTGGAAACTCAACCCGGTCGGCCGGATCCTTCTGCGATGCGGAAGATGGATTTCACCATGGTTCTTTCCGTCAGGAATTCATATGGTGGCGGTGAAAGAGTAAGCAGGTGAAGGCAAATCCGACAGTATCATCCAATCGATGCGTTCTGGAGGGCGTGAACATGAAAAATTCCCGTACAATACGGGTTATGCAAATTGTCGACGGGTTCGGTGGGGGGGGAGCCGAAAGGAAGCTTCTTGAACTGATCCGGGAAACGGATAGGAGCTGTTTTGAGACAGTGATTTGCAGTCTGGGTTTGTTGGACACGATACGTTGCGAGTTCGATGCGCTCAATGTAAAAATCGTGATTCTTAAAATGCGGCATAAATACGATCGTCTTCCGCTGTTGCAGCTATATCGTCTTATTCGGCGTGAACGCATTGATGTGATTATGACCACACTTTTCTGGTCGGATATCATGGCAGGATATGTGGGCAAGCTCGCAGGAGCCAAAGCGGTATTTTTCTGGGAAACCATATCAACCCCGGAATGGCTTGCCTGGCCGCGTCTGCTGGCTTATCGAATAGCCGTTCGTTTCATCGATTGTGTGATATCTGTTTCCCATTCCACGGCCAGGTTTCTGGTGGAAAAGCGTCGTGTACCCCGTTCCAAGGTCAAAGTGATTCAATACGGGGTTGATTTAAGACAGTTTTACCCTACTGACGGCATGGATGTACGGCGTGAATTGGGCATTAACAAAGACCAACCGGTTATTGGCATGGTCGGGCTGTTCAGGCCTCAGAAGGGGCATGCCTATCTCATACAGGCTGCTCGGGAACTGGTTTGTCACATGCCCGGGTTGAAGATTATTCTGGTGGGCTCCGGGCCCATGCAAAAACAGGTTCAGGAGAAGATCGACCGGGCCGGACTGAATAATACATTCATTTTAACCGGTAAAAGAGAGGATGTCAATCGTTACCTGGGAGCTTTTGATATTTTTACACTGCCGTCCCTTTTTGAAGGTTTGCCCAATGTGATTCTTGAGGCCATGGCCGCTTCGAAACCGGTGGTGGCCACATGGGTTGATGGAAGCAAAGAGCTTGTCGTTGATAAAGAGACCGGTCTGCTGGTCGCACCCCGCGATATCGACGGACTCACAATGGCTCTGCTCGATTTGCTGAAAAACCCGGAAAAAGCCCGGAGAATGGGGAGAAACGGAAGACGGCGCGTGGAGGAAAGGTTTTCTCTTCGTTTGCAGATGGAACGGTTTCAATCGCTCTACAAGGAATATTATTTTCGGAATACAGGTTTGATGAAAACTATTTGAAAAATACAAATTATTGAGAAAATCAGTTTTTTAAGGTTGTCTGGCATTTTAATTGTTGCATTTCTCTGGGATCCTTTTTTATAGAGGAAAAATCAGAACATACGGAAAAATTTTCCTCTTTGAAGGGCAAGGCTTGCATTCTGAAATGAGATCCTGCTGGCAAAAGGAGACTGCCTTTGAATGTATATCGATCCGAAGGAGTAAATATTATGAAGTACCGTGTACTGAAGGCCGCTCTGAGATTGGTTTTATTGTTTTGGCTGCCCGCGTGCCTTATGGGACAATCCTATAATCCCCGATACCCACGCATTCAGTTCTTTGGATTCACAGATCCTCCGGTTGACTGGCTGCAAAAATTCGATATGGTACGGAGTTATGGCAGCTATCAAAAACTGAAGGAATTAAATCCCGATGTTATTGTCACGACCTCACGGGACTGGAATGTGTGGGATTTATTCAGTGAAAATGCTCCGGAGGAGTGGTACGTTCGGGACAGTAAAGGGGAGAAAGTGAGGATATCCTACGGGTATTTGATGGATATCAGTGAATATTGTACTCCCAGTCCCAAATATGGCGGAAAGAAATACAATGAATATGTTATCACGGCTACCATTGAGAATACCTATTCAAATCCTTTGTATGACGGTTTTTTTTGTCAGGGGGTCTGGGATCATCCTTATGGCACTACCGATGTGGATCTGGATAAGAATGGAATCAATGACTGGAAAGAACATGGCAGGGACTGGCTGGTCAAACAATGGATTAAGGGTGTCAACAAAGTGTCAAAGGCTATTTATGAAGAATTTCAGAAAACAAATAAAGTGCTGATACTGAATTCTGGCCGCTTGCATGATTTCGCCTGGCCCTACAGCAACGGCTTGATGCTTGAACATCATGGCCCACAGATCAGTTTCGATTATACATACTCCATGTACAAGCAATGGATGCAGAAAGCTCCTGCACCCCATGTTTTGATTGTGGACGGTGAGGGGGCAACGAAGAATTCATTTCGCGACATGCGGTATTTGCTGGCATTCACTCTGCTGGGTGACGGATATTTCAGTTTCACCGATAAACAGTCGGGAGAACATAATTACAAGCGATACTATGATGAATTTGATCTTGATCTGGGATATCCCAGGTCGAGTGCCAAGACACTTTCGAACGGATGTCTGATTCGTTTTTTCGATAACGGGGTGTCTATTATCAACCCAACAGGTGAGGAAAAGACGGTGACAAACAGTCACCTGCAGGGTTATACGGAATATGCGGGCCCTTATTATCGCTTTCGGGGAGGACAGGACCCGACAGTCAATAACGGTACTATGTTCGATCAGGTAATTTTGCGTGGACAGACCCATTCCAGCTGGGGGACTTTGGGTGATGGCATCATTCTCCTGAGAGAACCATTGACGGTGATTGCGGATATCATCATTGACGACAGCGATGAAGCTACATCGCCGGCTCAGGTTACTCCAACATTTTCAGGATCCTGGACGATGTCCGGCGAATCAGGGCGTGAGTTCTATCGCATGGTCTTGCTGCCCTATGCCAACATGTACAGTTATGCATACACTCAGCCCGGAACAGGCAGCAAGACGGCTCAGTATAAACCCTTTATAGCGGTATCCGGAAATTATGAGATTTTTGAATGGCATGGTTATATCGGTACGACACCGGAACATACACAGGAAGCGACCAATGTTCCGTTCACAATCAGCTTTGCCAACGGGGCAACCGCGCAGGGAACCATCGATCAGTCGATTCGTTACGGTCAATGGAACAGTCTGGGGACGTATTATCTGGACAAGAACTCCAATAATTCCGTAACCATCAGTGACAAAGCCGACGGTATTGTCATTGCCGATGCATTCAAATTTGTCTGGAGAGGCAGTGAAACCGATTTGGTCAAACCCAATGCTCCCCGTGAAATCCAAAACACTCACAGGACAGAGCAGTCCATCACTCTGTCGTGGCTTTCGCCTCTTCCGGCATCTGATGGAGATGTGGCAACAGCCTATCAGGTTTTTCGCAATGGTTCACTGATCGCAACACCCATTGCCAATGAATATCGTGATACCGGTCTGCAGGAAAGCACCAGTTACCAATACAGTGTTTACGCGGTGGATAATGCGGGACTTCGAAGTGATGGTTATGTGCAGGCTCAATATTCGACTCTGGCCGATACGGTGGCACCTGAAATTATCTCACTGACAGTACTCAGTGAGACAAGTCTGGATCTGCTTTTCAGTGAAGGTCTCGATCAGGCCTCGGCTGAAAACATCAACAATTACAATATTGAACCGGATATCGATATATACCTGGCTGAGCTTCAACCGGGGTTCACCAATGTACGGTTAACCACGAGCAATCACCTGGTCAATTATCCATATACTCTGTATCTCAATAATATACGCGACCGATCAAAAGCATCCAATGCAATATCTGCCAACTCCTTTATTGAATATACCGGAGGAACAGGCGATACCCTTTTTGTGACTGTTTCAGTGGATAACGATTATGAAATCTGGATCAATGGCATATATTATGGAATCGGAGAAGGTTGGAGTGTTTCCGAATCCTATGCAGCACCTTCGATTGCCGGCAAGAACGTCATCGCTATCAAGGCGTATGATCGGGGTGGTGAAGCGGGGCTTGTAGCCACGATCGATTTTGATGGAACCCGATATGTCAGCAATGAAACCTGGAAAGTGTCTACCTCTGAAGAAGAGGGGTGGGAGACGATTGGTTTTAATGATGTCGTATGGCAAAAAGCAACTTCTCACGGTCTGCATGGAACAGCCTTGCCGTGGGCTCAGTATGCCAACGTACAAGGCATCCCTGCTGACGGAACGGTTCATTGGATATGGACCTCAGATCACATCTCTGATGATCTTGTTTATTTGCGTTTTACGATCGGAACAGGCCGGAATACAACACCGCCCGCATCGCCAACCGGAGTAACGGTGCGAAACAAATAACATTCGAACGGTATCGCATCATGTTCGGAGATAGGATGCTCCATTCACGTCTATAATCGTTCCGGTTAGATAATCGGTTTTTCCTCCAGCCAGAAACGCCACTACTTCAGCCACTTCTTCGGGCCGGCCCGCCCGGTTAAGCGGGCTCTGGCCTCGGATGGCTTCTCCTTCAGGACCCTGCAAATGCGCTTTCGTCATATCGGTTTCGATGTAACCAGGAGCTATGGTGTAAACATAGACGTGGTACGGTGCGAGCGATTGGGCGAACGACTGACCCATTGCATTCAAACCCGCCTTGGCGGCTCCATAAGCGGGCGCTCTGGGTTCTCCCCTGAAGGCGCCGCGTGAAGAGATATTGATGATCTTCCCACCGCCGTGTTCTATCATGTGTTTAGAGACAAGAAAAGACAGATGTGCGGGTCCGGTTAAGTTGACCTGAAGCATTTTATCCCAGATTTTCCTCCATTCATCAAAGGACAGGCCGGCCGGATCATGAAAATCGTAGATTCCGGCATTATTCACCAGAATGTTAATGGAATCCATTCGTTCGATGACGGTATCGGAGAGAATCTTGATCGATTCCGAATCAGAAAAGTCGCCCCGGAACAGCTCATGACCTTTTCCCTTCAGTTGAGACAGGTTTTTTTTAGCAGCAGTATGATTCCGATTGAAGTGAAGGGCGATCCGAATTCCGTCTTCGGCAAGGCGCAGGGCGACGGCCCGGCCGATTCCGCGGGATGCACCGGTGACCAGAGCGGTTCGTTTCTGATGGTTCATCGAATTGAACTCCTTTGATTGAATTCGTGTTTACTTCGGCTCTTTTTTGAGGAAATTATCTGAATGGGACGAAGGTCCCTTCGAAGCAGATCGTCAAGGAACTGTTTGAAATCCGCCATTCGATGGGCAGGGATATCTTTCCCCGCCAGTTCCCGAATCATTTTTACAGTCAGGAGACTGTCATCCGGAATGACGCGCCACTTCGACCAGCCGAACGGACTGACAACCGAATCCTGTCGAACGGTAGATTCCGCTCTCCAGGGCGAATCCAAATGAAGATTCAGGGATGTGGTCTCTCGTGTGCCGAAGGTAAAACGCACGGGGTGCCGGCGGGTCGTGGTTTCGAAAAAAGACCGGAACGGAAAGGGATGAAACGTGGAGACCGACAATATGCCCATGCCTCCTTCCTCGAGCCGACTCAAGGGGCAGGTGAAGCGCATTCGGACGGTTAGTGTGTCCGAATTTTGATCGTCTGCCCAAAAGACGGATTTTACGCGGGACGCAGGCCAGCGGGCCGCCAGCCAGTTTTCCACGAGACGGCGGCGGGCCGTGGAATCGGCGTTGAAAAATTTTTCCCGCCAGATCTGAGCCGGTGCCCCTGTCAGGGTCAATGTTCCGTTCAGCGAAAACCATCCGTGCTCATTCAGGGTTCCGTCGAAGCGGACATTCGAGTGATTATGCTTCGGTTTCGATTCCGGCGTTCGGATCAGCTCGGAAGATCCGTTTTCATCGATTTTCAAGGCGAAGACCCCTTGGTTAAACCAGGGCATGGTTCCGAAAGAAACGAGTTTTTCCGTGGGATCCAGCCACAAGGTGTCGCCGCTTTCCAGCGGAGCGCAGAGCACGGCGTGATTGAAACCGAGCGGCGTAGCCAGACTGGTATCCGGAACCCCGTTCCACCAGGTGCTGACCAGAGCGGGGTCGGCCTGCAGATTCACGGACCGGGCCATGGCCGTGAGCAGCGCGGTCATGTCCTTGCAGTCTCCGTAACGGTTTTGCAGCACCTCACCGGCAGGGTGCGGCTGAATATGGCCGATGCCGATTGAAACAGCCAGATAGCGGATATGATCGCGGACCCACTCAAAGAGGATCCGCCACTTGTCTGCCGGGTTTTCGGCTGTTCGGGTCAGCTCTTCGGCCAACCGCCGAATATTTCGGTCTGGCGACATGGCCGGTTCCGAAAGCGCGTGATACCACTTTCCCACATCGTCCCAGGTTTCGATGCCCGCCGGCGCGATGGACAGCCATTGACCGGTTTCACGGAAAGGGGGAGCGGACGGTTCGACAACATAAGGCGGCACATGATGCGTTTCCCAGATCAGCGTGGTCTGAGTGTTTTCAGGATTGTTGCCTTCCCAGGGTTCAACATCCCGGTTGATGACCCTGTACCGGAGATGCCAATCGGCGGGTTTGATCAGGGTAAAGCGGGATGTGAGTACAGGAAACAGATCCTGAAACGACCAGGCGTGCCAGAAAGCCAGGCCCCGGACCCGTACCCGGTAGCGGTATTCGATGAGACAGCCGTTTTCCACGGCGGGCAGGGCAAAGCGTTTGGCGCGCTGGTCTGAATAGAACACAAAATCGGGCTGCGTGGTGATGTCATAGATCTTATCCGGATTCAAAACGGTGACTTTCCCGTCGGGACTCAGTGTACGCGCCATGATCGACTCCACTTCGCTGTGGCTGTCGTAGGGGATGGTGATATCCGCCGAAGACCATCCTCTTGAATCGATAATGCGTATGACGCGATGGTGTTCGAACAGGCTGACCGGAGTCCGACTGTCGCCGGACAGTTCCATGAGACCTTCGTCTTTTAAAATAACGGCGCCGCTTCCGGGAAAAGCCTTGCGCAGAAAGGATTCGTGTTCCGCCGGAATTTCAGGATGTTGCCAGGCCCTTCTTGAGCCGCAAGCACTCGAAAGGATGATCAGGATGAGACCGGACAGTTTGCGGGCTTTTATCATTTTTCTGCATTTCTTCTATTCGATGACATAACGCGGATAGGTAGATTTCGCCCTGTCAGCGGATTTCAGGTCAAGATCCAGGGTCAGAAAAGGTTTTGTCTGTGAAGTGGTCCCCAGGACTCTGCCATCAGGATCGATTATCCATCCCATTCCGCCCAGATCGGGTGATTCCGTTTCGCAGATCCGGTTCGAAGAGAGGCAGAACGCGCCTGAAACAACGGCCGCGGCGCGTCCTCCGGCCAGCCATTTATCCAGGGTGTCTCGGCCTGTGGCTCTGGGGTGGGCCAGCAGCTGCACGCCCATGGAGGCGTAATGGCGTGCATGCTGAAAAAACCATATTTCCGTACAGATCAGAATGCCGATACGGCATCCCGGCAGATCAGCCGGTTTGAAGCGGCGGGGCCCCGGATGATACCATGATGCCTCCCAGAATCCCGGTTCATCGGGCAGGTATCGTTTTTTATGGATCTCGATGATTCGGCCTGGTAAACTGGCAAAACACTGATTATGACGTTTTACACCCCGATTCACCGGCCGCGTGGAGATCACGGCCGCCGGATGAAGGGCTTTAAGCCGACGGATCCACACCTCGTGTGTTCTCACGGCTTTTTCCCATTCATCGATCCGGAATTCGCGGTCTTTCGGGAACCAGGATGAAAAGGGCATTTCCGGTAATAATACCAGTTCGCTGGATTCATTCCCGACATGTTGAACCAGTCTGTTCCAGTCGGTCTCCATCAGATGGGGTTCATGGCGCATCTGGCAAACGGTTACGCGCATAAGAATGGATGTCCTTTCTCAAGAGCGGGTGGATCGCAAATGAAACCGTCATCCGTTCATTGATCCAGTGATCTCATCGCTCAGGAGGAAACCCTTCGAGTACTTTACGTACCGCGTTGACCAGGCTTCCCGCGGGCTGATTGCGATCCAGCAAACCCTTGCCGATTCCCTGCCAGATCAGTTCCTTCTTCCGGCTGTCAACGATGTCGATGACCAGAGTCCCTTCTTTATAATGGACCACGTGGCCGGGGCTGGTTCGGTGAACACGGCCCCAGCGGCCGACTCGATAGGTCGGGGCGACCCAGTCGCGCCGGTTTCTCACCAAAGCATAAAAAACCACCAGAAAGTCGGGTTCCTCCCCTGGATCCGTTTCATGAAATCCCCTGGACTCCAATATGGGTCTGATTTCGCTCATCACCTCTTTGGTGAACAGAGGGTTCTCTGCCGGCTTTCGAGCGGCGGTCCGGGCTCTGGGTCTTTCAAAGCGAAAAGTCCGATACTGCCTGAAGTCGACCTCTTCGTCATACTGAACGGATACATGAATACTGGAACAGCTGGCCCAAAAAAGAACCGTCAAAGCTGCGGCAGTCAATCGTTTCATGGTGTGTTTCTCCTCAATCGGTTGTATTTACCCAATCAATAAGATGAAAAACCCGGTAAAAATCAAGAAAAAATCGTACGATCAAAAGCGTCCTGCCGATCAGGGCGTGAGGCTATGCGGACGGCTGCCCGGATCGGGAGGTTTTATCGTTTCGGCCGGTCTGTGCAATTTTACGGACGATTTTGGGCTGAAAGAAACTTCTGCGTCCGAAGAGACGGTCCAGCCCGAATACAAGACCTTCGGCCAAAAGGAAGGCGATGAAAAAGGCCGCAATGCCGGAGCTGTCGCCGGGATGGTGTCTGGAGGCGATAAAATAGGCTCCTATGGCTATCAGAAGCGGAAGCATGAAAACGATGAATGCGGCACTGAGAAGGCCGTGCGGCGCGGTCTCGATCTCGATCTCATCTCCGGTTTTCAGGTTCAGTTCCGGGCGGTCGGTCAGCAGCAATTCACGCTTGCCCGTGCCGGATGCATGGCAGACAGCTCCCAGGCCGCAGTCTTTGCAACCTCCCCTGGGATCGAGCCGGACATGACATCCCTTTCCATCCAGGCGGCATACGATACCGATCTCTCTCATCTTTCGTCCTTTTAATATTTTGAACGCGACAGACGTCATGCCTGAATCGTCACAAGACGTTTATAAAGATACATGCTGCCGATCATCATGTCAAGGAAATTGTCATCTCTTCGAAGGAGATCGGCCGGACAGGCCGATGGGATCCTTTTCTGTGCTTCCATGGCCGTATCCGTGAATCCGGAGTTTGTCCTTGATCAGAAATTAAAAAAATTGTACATTTCACAGAATGGGATGTATATATCGAAATCGACGGCTGACGGTTATGCCTTTGCTGTTTTTCCTGATTTGGCCACAGGCATGCCGAAAAGTCCTGGATGAAACCGTTTTGATCGAACAGACCCTGGGACGGCTGAGCCAGTCGCTGGAAGACCTGGACCAATCACGATTTAATTCACTGATCATTCGGGACCGGGAAACCGTGCTGATAACGCCAGAGGGGGCGTGGACGGGATGGTCTTCCGTCGATTCGGTGATGCAGGTATTCTTCGGCCTGGGTGAATCGTATGAGATACTGTGGAAGGATCTGACCGTTCGATTGAACAGTCGCGGAAACACGGCCGGAATATCCGCCCGTCTGGCCATCGTACCGATTTTCACAAACCCGGATTCCATCCATTTCCGGTTCTGTTTTTCCGGCCTGATGGAGAAGAAATATAACCGGTGGCAGATATACCAGGGGCATTTATCGAAACAACTCGGAGCCGATTGATGAATAACAAGGATTCAAAATCCGAACCCGCTTTACACGACGGGCAGTTAAAAGAAGAGATCAAGGAATTGCGTACGCACGTCGAGAAACTGGAAAAACAGATCGAGACATTGGAGCATTCGGAGAAACGTTTTTCCGTTCTGTTTCATGAGGCCATCGATGCCCTGGTTGTGATCGACGGTGAATCGGCCGTGGTTTTGAGGGCGAATAAAGCGGCCTGCGAATTGCTGGGATATCGGGAAAAGGAGCTGACGGGAAAGCCCTTTACCTCGCTTCTGGCTCAGGAGTCTCAGGTGCCGGTTCCGCTGTCCAGGGAAGACGTGCGTTTTTACAACACGGTTTTCGTTCAGACATTTCACAAGTCGGACGGTAAAGAATGCGAGATGGATCTGACTTTTGCCATGGTTCCCTGGGATGACAAAACGGCGATTCTTACCTCGTTTCGGGATGTTTCGGAGCGGGTCAGGGCCGAAAAGGAACGGGAAAAGCTGATCCGGGATCTTCAGGAAGCCATGGAGAAAATCAAAACCCTTCGCGGGCTGATTCCCATTTGCGCGCATTGCAAGAAAATCCGGGATGACGAGGGGTACTGGCAGCAGGTGGAAGTGTATGTGCGCGATCATACGGAAGCCCAGTTCAGCCATGGCATCTGTCCGGACTGCATGCGTTCTCTCTACCCTGAATTGTCCAATGACAAAACGTTTTCCAAAGAAACCTGATGCTCATCGAGACGCAACACATTGTTCCCTGGCTGAAGAAACACTCTGAACGAATGATTTCTTTGTACGGTGACGCGACTGAAGGCCAGTGGACGCGCTATGAGGATCTGCTGCGCTGCTTTCAAAAATTTTTCGATCAGCCGGCAGCCGCGCTCTTCAGCACACCGGGCAGATCCGAGATCGGAGGCAATCACACCGATCACAACCAGGGCAGAGTGCTGTCCGCCGCAGTTCATCTCGACAGCATCGGTCTGGCCGCGCCCAGCCGGGAGAAACGGGTAATCCTTTATTCAAAGGGATATGATCCATTTCGGGTGGATCTCAATGATCTGAGTCCCAGGTCCGGTGAAGAGGGAACGACCCGTGCTCTGATCAGGGGAATCGTGGCCCGGCTTCAGGAACTGGGTTATTCGATCGGCGGACTGGATGCTTGTATTTCCAGCAATGTCATGGTCGGATCGGGATTGAGTTCTTCGGCCAGTATCGAAGTTTTGATCGCCGATTTTTTCAACGTGGTTTACAATCAGGGCAAGCTGCCGCCTGAACTTTTAGCCCGTATCGGTCAGTATGCCGAGAATCAATATTTTGGAAAACCCTGCGGTCTCATGGATCAATTGACCTGTGCTGTGGGGGGAATCGTGACCATCGATTTTAAGAATCAGGAGCAACCTTCGGTGGACCGGTTGTCCTTCCGGTTTCGTGATTTTGGATATCAGATGCTGGTGGTCAATACCGGATGCGGTCACGAGGACCTGACCGATGATTACGCCGCGGTTCCCGAAGAGATGCGCAGGGCGGCGCGGGCCCTGGGCGGGCATGTGCTGCGGGATATCGATGAGGAGTTGTTTTTTAAGGCTTTGCCGGCTTTGAGAAAAGAGGCGGGTGACCGGGCTGTGCTCCGCGCGATGCATTTTTTCAGGGAGAATGAACGGGTCGCCCGTCAGGCGGATGCCTTGAGGCAGGGAGATTTTCCGGCGTTTCTGGAACGGGTCAGGTGGTCGGGTGATTCCTCATTTCGTTGGCTGCAAAATGTGATCAATCAACGGAATCCCATGAATCAGGGAGTCGCCCTGGGGTTGGCGCTGACGGAGAAGTTTTTCGAGGAAGCCGGTGAAGGAGCCTGCCGAGTGCATGGAGGCGGATTCGCCGGAACGATTCAGGCATTTATGCCGACAAAAACCGTCTCTGCCTATGTCGACCGTATAGAGAAAGTGTTCGGCCGCGGTTCAGTAATAAGACTCAATATCCGTCCATTCGGTGCCTGGCATTTGGAACGCGAAGAGGCTTCTTGATGCACATTTTGGATCACAGAACCTGGGGTTCGACCATGAACAGGAAAATCAAGATTGTGTGTATTTGCTCCATGGTGGTGCTGGCCGCCTGCCAGGTTCGCCAGCCGCTGAGCGTGGGAATATTCCTGTGCGAAACGGAAGGAACCGAGGCAAAGGCGGTGTTGAACTGGCTTGAGAGCACTCCGTTCGATGTGAAAATTCTGCAGACGGATATAGATATCTCCCGGCTGGATGTCGGCTGGATTCATCTGCCCGATGAAACGGACTGGGAGATGGTTCAGCGTGATTCGCAGGCCGGTGATCTCTTTCGAAGAATGCTCGAACGCTCGATTCCCCTGTTTCTGACCGGATATGCGGCGATGCTTCCTCACGAATGGGGGTTTGAGTCCAATCCCCCAGAGGTTTTCGACTCCCCCTTCGAAGAACGCCGGCTTTTTGACAAGAAGGGATTGCAGAGCTGGAGGGGGCATCCGGCCTTTAACGGTCTTTTTGGAGGGGCGTATCTCTATGACGGTGAGGAGCGGGAACGGGGTGCCTTGATCGGTTATTTCGATGATTTCCCCGGCGAAGGGCGGGTGGCCGGAGTGGAAAAGTCCTATATTCATTTGCATCGGACACGGCGTTTGATGGTTGAGCATGAACAAAAGGGTCTTCATCTGCTTTCAGCGGGGGGATTAACGCGGTTCTCGCCGTCCAACCGTGCCCGGCCCCAGCTGGAACGATTTACAGAAAACTGTCTGCGTTATCTGGGCGGGGATTTTCGTCCCTGCGTTCCGACTTACTGGGAAGATCGGGATTTTTCGATCGATTCCATAGCCATCGATCCGGTCTCTTTCGAGCCGGCATCCCGGCGTGCATGGGAACCCTCAATCGATTCCGGTTTATTCTGGGAGCAGGAGCAGCCGGACGGCGGATTTTTTGATTTGGCCGGCAGACGTATTCTGGTCATGGGTCGAGAAAAAGGGGGAGTGGATGAAGTCTGGACCCATCCTTTTCGCGCTTTTCGGCGATACGGCGCCGCGGTTCTTCAAAACGGCAAACCCAAAGCCCTGGAAACATTTCCATCACGCCTGACGATTCGTCCCGAAAGTCTGACCCGGCTTTACACGTTGAAAGGGGGCGTGCTTCGTGAAGTGGTTTGCGTTTCAGTGGATCAGCCGGGTTGTCTGATCCACTATGAATACACGGGCGAAGATGAGATCGATTTGCTGATAACCGTTTCCAGCGATCTGAGATGGATGTGGCCTTATGACGAGAAATCTCTTGGAGGGATCGAATACGGAGTCGATAAATTCCGCGGAGCGGTTCTCGTCCGTGACCGGTCCGGGGCGTTCAATGCCCTGATCGGCGGGGATATCGCTCCAAAACATATATTGGCGGGCGCAGTGAATTCGGCTCATTTGGAAGGGGAAACCGGAGAGGGGGATAAAGATGAGAATGAAATCGCTTTCGGTTTTCACTATTCTCTCGGCGGATCGGGCTCGAGCCGTTTAAACATCGGTCTGGCCGGAACGGATCAGGGGGAGAAAGCGGTTCGGTCGCATTACATGGAACTGCTGGAGCATTTTCCCTCCGTTTACGAAGACTCGGCCGAACATTACAGGCGCCTGCTGGAGTGTTCGGTCACTGTGGAGTCTCCGGATGAGGAGTTCGATCGTTTATGGCAATGGGCCCTGGTGGGAACCGATCGTTTCTGGGTTCACACTCCCGGCCTGGGAACCGCGCTGACGGCCGGTTATGCCACGACGCAGCGGGGCTGGGACGGAGGTCACGCTGTCAACGGGCGCCCGGGGTACGGCTGGTATTTCGGCCGTGACGCAGCCTGGTCGGCTTTTGCGGTGAACGATTACGGCGACGTGGAATCCGTCAGAAAGCAGCTCGAATTTTTTCAGAAATTTCAGGATCTCAACGGAAAAATATTTCACGAACTGTCCACATCGGGAGTCGTCCATTACGACGCGGCCGACGCAACGCCTCTCTATATCATGCTGGCCGCGCATTACCTGCGGGCCTCCGGTGATCTGCCTTTTATCCGTGAAAGCTGGTCCTGCCTTCAAAAGGCCATGGCTTTTCTTTATAGCACCGATACAGACGGAGACGGTTTGATCGAAAATACCGGGGTCGGTCACGGATGGGTGGAAGGAGGCGGTCTGTACGGCGCTCATACCACGCTCTATCTGGCCGGCCTGTGGGCCCGGACCCTGAGCGATGCCGCGGACATGGCCGGGGCGCTCGGTTACGGCGACCTGGAAGACCAATACCGCAGGGAAGGGGAAAAAGTCCGGTCTGTACTGAACAGTGAATTCTGGAATGAAGCGGAGCATTTTTCATTCTACGGCTTGTACGAAGACGGAACCATGAATCCGGAGAAAACGGTTCTGCCCGCGGTTTTGATGGCGTGGAATCTTCTGGATGATGACAAGGCCGCATCCATGCTGCCCGTCCTGGCCGGAAACGGATTCTCGTCGGATTGGGGTGTGCGCATACTCAGCGCGGAGTCGCCTCTTTTCAATCCGCGCGGATACCATTACGGCAGCGTATGGCCGCTGTTCACGGGATGGACGGCCCTGGCCGAATATGAGTACGGCCACGCGGTTCAGGGTTTTGCTCATATTTACAACAATCTTCTGATCAAGAATCACTGGGCGCTGGGATTCGTGGAAGAGGTCATGAACGGTTCTGTTTACGAGCCTTCGGGTGTATGCCCCCATCAATGCTGGTCCGAGACCAATATCCTGCATCCCGGAATCACGGGGCTGATCGGGTGGAAACCCGACGCGCTGGAAAACAGGGCCGCTCTCAAACCCCGCGTCCCCTGGCATTGGGACCGGTTTTCGGTTCGAAACCTTCGCGCCGGGCGGCATCGACTTCACTGGACCATGGAGCGCAAACCCGGAGAGATCGTATGCCGATTTGATCATGAGGGGGGTCGTTCATCCCTGATTCTTGATTTCAGCCCCGAATTGCTTCCAGGCATGGAGATCGTGGATATTCAGCTGGACGGAAAATCCATGCCTTTTCGAAATGACAGGCATCGGGGCCTGCTTCGCGATCCGGTTTCTTTCCCGGTGCGCAAAACCCGAACACTTCGCGTTCTGTATCGCGGAGGAATCACGGTTCTGCCGAAGATCGCCCGGCCCGTTCCCGGGTCTCGTTCAGGCCATGCCCGCGTTGTGGATCATTCCTGGCGTGAAAACGTGTATTCTGCGGTTCTGGAGGGTGAATCCGATACAACCCATGATTTCACTTTCCGGCTTCCAGGCGGCGGTTCCGTGACAACCGGAGGCCGGTCTCTGCCTGCGGACGAACGGGGCTTTTTGAATCTGCCCGTTTATTTTCCGGAATCCGACAAGGCCTATTCCACCTGCGTGGTGCAGATACGGCCGCGGTTTGTCAGACACTGAAGAGCCGGAAACCGGACAGCCGGATTCGGGCTGATAACGTTATTTAAAGGATTCGAATATGATCGTCTGTCATCACTGCGGAAAAAACATCGGTCTCGATCACAAACCCGCCCGGCAGGAGACCTGTCCCTTCTGCGATCAGCCTCTGCATTGCTGTCTGAATTGTATTTTTTACAACGAGAAGGCCTTTCATCAGTGCCGTGAAACCGAAGCGGAATATGTGTCGGATAAAGCTTCACCCAATTTCTGTGATTATTTCCGTCCTTCCGATCAGACAAAAGAAACCGAATCCCGAGCGGACGAGGCTCGCAGAAAGCTGGACGAACTTTTTGGCGGCCGCTGATCCGGTCCGCGGTTTCCGCGAATTTCCCGGCATTCGACCCAGTGTCCCGAAGGAGAGTGTGCCATGAAACGATTGCTTTGTACGGTTCTTTCCTCGTTGATCATGTCTGCGGCATGGAGTCAGGACAATCTGCCGAAGGCCTTTCCCTTTACCGAACATCCGCTCACACTCACACGGCCGGCGCGCGAAGGAACTCCCTTCAATCAGGCGGGCCGCCGGTTCGCGGTTCTGGGGGATGAAAGCGGCCGGTTTGAGGCCTGGGCGTACCCCCTGAAGCTGTTCCGGCAATTCGAGTTCTCCTTCTTTGTCGATGAGTCCACCCGGCCTGTCAATGCCGGCTCCATTGTCCGGACCATCGACAAGACTCCGTCCCGGACCACGCTGACTTACACCTTTCAATCCTTCACTGTCAAAGCCCATTATATCACATCCGTGAAAGAGCCCGGAGCGTTGATTCTGCTGGAGGTTGAGGCCGTCAAACCGCTCACGGTTGTGTGCGGTTTTATTCCCGTGCTGCAGCCCATGTGGCCGGCCGGGCTGGGAGGACAGTACGCCTTCTGGAACCGCGAACTGAACGCTTATGTCATCTCCGAGCCCACGCGGAAAAATCATGGAATCGTCGGTTCGCCGGCGGCTTCGGCAGTCTCCTATACACCGGCCCATATGCTCTCCGATGATCCCAACGAGTTTCGAATCATCATCAGCGATCCGGAAACAGTACGCGGAAAATGGATACCCATTGTCATGGCCGGAGGAAAAGGAAATCGCGAAACCCTTATCGAACAGTATCGGAATCTTCAGGAGTCGATTCCGGAAATCATTCGGGAGTCCGAGGCGCATTATCGGTCTTTGCTTGGGTCCACGTTGCAGATTCAGACCCCGGATGAACGACTCAATCAGGGTCTGGAATGGGCCAAGGTCTCGTATGACAATCTGGTGGTGGAAAATCCCGACCTGGGCACGGGCCTGGTGGCCGGTCTGGCTGCCTCCGGATCCAGCGGCAGGCCCGGATTCGGATGGTTTTTCGGCGGGGACACCTATATCAACGCGCTCAGTCTCAACAGTTTATGCCATTATTCCACGGTCCGGCAGATCCTGGAATTTATGGTTCCATTCCAGCGGGATGACGGCAAGATGGCGCATGAAATCTCCCAGGCCGCGGCTTATATCGACTGGTTCGGAGATTATCCCTATGCCTATATTCACGGCGATACCTCTCCCTTCTTTATCGTAGCCGTACACGACTATGTGCGGATGAGCGGTGATTTGGAGTTTGCCGTGTCTCTTTGGCCGGTGCTGAAGAAAGCTTATGACTGGTGTCTGAGCACAGACGCCAACAGCGACGGTCTGATGGACAACAGCAGTGCCGGTTTGGGCGCTCTCGAGTATGGAGCCCTGGCCGGGGGACTGGCCACGGATATCTATCTGGGTGCCATCTGGACCCGGGCGGCCCGTGCCATGGCCGATCTTTGTGAATGGACGAAACACAGCGATTTCATTCCGGACGCCCGCCGAAACGCGGAGAGGGCGGTTCAGGCTTTCCGCCGCCTGTTCTGGGATCCGGACACCGGTGTTTACGCGTACGCCTTCAATGACCGGGGAGAACATGTCAAGGAATTTTCTCCCTGGAACGCAGTGGGGCTCATGTGGGAGCTGGGAGAACCCGACCGTTCGGCTGCGACCCTTCGCCGCATCGCCTCTTCGGAACTTACGACCGACTGGGGAGTCCGTTCCATCTCCATAAACAGCAGTTATTATCAGCCCCTGAATTACAATTACGGAGCGGTCTGGCCCTTTCTCAACAGCTGGGTGGCTTCGGCCCATTTCAGGCATCATTTTATGCATCAGGGTTTTGCCGTCCTCAAGGCCACAATGGATCATGTCTATCATCATCAGCTGGGTGCGGTCGGAGAGGTTTTTTCCGGATCCCTGCACACCTGGCCCCAGGAATCGGTTTCACATCAGGGTTTTTCCACGGCCGGAACGGTTTTGCCTCTGGTCCGTGGACTTTTGGGGCTGGATGGGGACGCGATGAGCAGAAAGGTTGTTTTCGCGCCGCAATTCCGGGCGGACTGGGATGTTGTGACTGTCAGCAACTACCGAATCGGCGAGGGATCGTGGGAATTTGAGTGGCTTCGGTCTTCCCGTGAGATTCGGCTGGATGTACGGACCGATGCCGTTGAATATGAACTGTTGACAGCCCCGTTCCTGGGGCCCGGAACCCGAATCGATTCCGTTCTTGTCAACGGGATGAAAACCGAGTTCGAATGCTTTAAAAATTCCCGCGGGGTTCAACCCCGAATACGAATACGCCCGGCCGGTTCACAACAGCGTATTCAGCTGTATATCACTCCGGCGGTTGAGGTGCTGCCCGCGGTGGTGGAATCCCGGGTGGGAGATTCGAATCGTGGCCTGAAGATCGTGTGGCTGGAACGGGAGAATCGGGGAATCCGGCTGGTTTGTGAGGGTCTGGCCGGCGAATCCTATCATCTGCGCGTGACCCGTTCACAGGACATACTGGAAGTCCGTGGAGGCCGGCTGAAAGGCGATCTTATATTTATCGACTTTCCGGAGGAAGAGGAAGGATTCGTTGAGAAGGAGGCATGGATCAAAACCCGGACAAGCGAATCGGAACTTCCGATAAAGAACCGGTATTAGCCTTTGATTTCAGATGTTACCGAAATGGCTGTTTCCAGTACCATGACCGGATATCGTCCGGGTATTTATGGGGTATGAACCATGTGATTCAGAATACGGAAACGGCTTCACGGAACTTTAACAGTGTGTTTTCCGTATGAAATTAATAAATCCACTTATTTTTGTAGTTTCTTGATTTGATGGAATGACGATTGCCGCATTCCGGTTATTCTGCCCATTACCCGCCGGCTTGATGAGCAAGGGGAATACGGATATACATCGAACTTTTTATCAATCGTTTCGGCGATAAGGAGGCCAACATGCAGGATGAACATTTCGACGATACGGGTTTTGATAATGCCGACAGCCTCGAGGAAGAAGGATCCGGCCGGAACGAAGACGCGTCATCCGTTCAGCCGGCCCGGCTGAGTATTCGAAAGAAGGATGAGGTCATTCAGGAGTTTGTCATAGAATCTCTTCCGGTAACAATCGGCCGGAAGGCCGAAAACGGGATCGTTCTGGAAGACCGCAATGTTTCACGGAAACATGCGGAGATCGTGAAGGAGAATGATCAATTTTTCCTCAGGGATTCGGGCAGCACGGGCGGCACCCGGCTCAACGGACAGCCGGTTGTCGAGAAGGACATCCATACCGGTGATGTCATACAGATCGGTGAATATCGGCTGACCTTTGATTCAGGAGATCCGGATGATGAGAGGACGGTCTTTGACGACGAAGAGACCCGGCTTGAGGAAGGGACCGCCCTGGATGAAGACCGGACTCGTTTCTATGAAGAGCCTGAAGCCCGGCTGCTGATCATCAAATCCGACATCCTGGATGAAGATGTCGTTCTGGGTGACCAGGTTCTCGTTCTGGGAAGGGACGAGGAGGCGGATGTCAATCTGGATGACAAGCGGGCGTCACGCAAACATTGTGAGGTCCGTTCGGATGGTTCGGAATTTATCATCAGGGACCTGGGCAGCGCCAACGGAACATTCGTCAACGGACAGAAGGTTTCGGAACAGCCGCTGAAAAACGGAGACCGGATTCAGATCGGGTCCACGGTCCTCGAATTCCGTATGGATCCGGTTCACAAACCAAAACACCGGTCCAGACTCAGCGGGGTTTTCAAAGGTGTTTTCTACTTGTTTTTACTGGCCGCCGTTTCATACGGCGCCTATCGGCTGATTACCGGGCTTTCCGGCCGTGCCGGCGGTCCGGTCATTATGCAGACTCTCTGGACCTACGCAACCCGTGACGCCGTTCAGGGCAGTCCGGCTCTCGGCGATGTCAACGGAGATGGATTCATCAATCTGATCGCTGCGGACGCGGCCGGTTTTCTGTATGGGCTGGATGCCCGCCACGGAGGCATGATCTGGAATTCGGACTTCAACACCCGGGCCGGTTCCATGGCCGGTTCAACCAAACTGGCTGATATCAATCTGATCGACGGCGAGCTGGACGTGGTAGCCGGAACCGCCTCCAGAGGCGTTCTGGCTCTTGACGGCGGCACCATGCGGCCTATCTGGTGGGGAAAGACCGAAAGTCAAGTCCTTTCCTCACCGGCCGTGGCCGATATCAACAGCGACGGAATTCCGGACGTGGTCGTCGGAACACTCTCAGGCAGGATCATCTGCTTCGACGGCAGGCAGGGTGGGGTGATATGGTCTTTTGAAGCGGACGGTCCGGTGACTGCGTCACCCGTGATGGTGGATATCAACGGCGACGCAGTGCCCGATGTGATTGTCGGATCGACCAGGAACCGGTTATATGCTCTGGACGGCCGCAACGGACAAATTATCTGGGTTCATTCCGGAACAGAGGCTCCGTCAACGGCGGCCGTCGCCGATTTCAACGGCGATAAGAAGCCGGATGTGGTTTTTGTCACGGCATCTGCAGTGATCGTTCTGGAAGGAACCAGAGGGGCGCTGCTCTGGCGTTGGGAAATCCCTGAATCGGCCCGTCCAACTCCGTCGAACCCCTTTCTTCCGCTGCCTCCGGCTTTGGCGGATCTCAACAGAGACCGGATACCGGAAATCATTTTTTCGACACCCGGCGGCCATGTTTTCGCACTGGATACTCGATCCGGGACGCAGGGATATTTATGGGATTTCAGTATCGGACCCTCCCGGAAAACGTCGCCCGCTCTTTTTGATTTTAACGGCGACGGAATCAGCGATGTAGCCGTGGGAGATGATCAGGGCATTTTGATCATCATCAACGGTGTGAACGGCCATCAGCTGAACACACTGGCCGTAGGCAGCGCGGTTATGTCTTCTCCGGTCATCGGTGATTTTACCGGTTCAGGCACAGCCTGTCTGGCAGTAGGCACCATGGACCGGAAAATCGTAGCCGTCCAGACCCAGTCGCGAATTTCCAGAGGGAAATCGGCCTGGCCCTTTTTCGGCGGCGATATCAGGAATACCGGATTCAGCCGATGACCGGTTCATTGTCTCCGCGGTTTGAGTGCGCCGCGCTCACGGATCGAGGCCTGAAGCGAAGCCGGAATGAAGATGCCTTTGTGTGTGACGCGCATCATGGCATTTTTCTTGTGGCGGACGGAATGGGAGGCGAACAGGCCGGTGACACGGCCAGCCGCATCACGGCCGATGTTTTCGCACGCTCGGTGGTCCCATATTTAACTGATGAAGATTTGACCCTGCCTGTAGAAACATCGCGGGAACACGATCCCTGGAGAGAGATTCTCTGCCTGGCCGTGAAGGAGACGAACAGGCAGGTCGTGGAATATGCCGAGAGACAGGGAACCCGCGGTATGGGGTCTACACTGACTGCGGCCGTAGTGATTCAGGACCGGTTGTATATCACCCATGTGGGCGATTCCCGCCTCTATTTGACAGACGGACGGGAATGCCGACAGATCACCCGTGATCATACCAAAGTGGAAGAGATGGTCGCGCGGGGTGTGCTCACACCGGAGCAGGCGCGAAACCATCCTCAGAAGAATATCATCACTCGCTGTGTAGGCCGCAAAAAAACTACCGCCGACATCGAAGTTCTCGAACCTGTTGAGAATGCCGTGTATCTGATTTGCAGCGACGGCCTGGTGGACATGGTTCCGGATTCGAAGATTTATGAATTGATCTCCGGGGGTGCCGGCCTTGAAGAAGCCGCGAAAATGCTGGTCGAGGCCGCCAATGATCAGGGCGGCAGAGACAATATCACCGTGGTGCTGTTTCGAATCTGAAATACGAAAGGAAACCAGGGCGTGGCTGCTGCCGGTAAAAGGAAACTGGGGAAGTATGAGATAGAACGTTCCATTGGAAAGGGCAGTGCCGCCAACATCTATCTGGCCAGACAGAATTTACTGGGGCGGAAGCTTGTGATCAAGGAGCTTCTGCCCCTTCATGCGTCCAATGACAAGATTATCGTCCGGTTTCAGCGTGAAGCCCGTCTGGCTTCCAAACTGTCGCATGAGACCATTGTTCATGTGTATGATTACTGGGTTCGGAACAACGCCTATTTCATCGCCATGGAATATGTGCCGGGCAAGACGCTGAAGGAGATACTGGAAAGGTGCCACCATCTGCCTTGCCATATCGCGGCTGTTATGGTTTATCAGATTTGCCGGGGTTTGGCTGAGGCGCATGCATCCGGTGTGGTTCACCGGGATCTGAAACCGGCCAATGTCATGATCTCCCGGACCGGCCAGGTGAAAATTCTGGACTTTGGCATCGCCCATTTCCATCAGGAGGAACCCATGACCGCTTTGGGCGCGGTTTTGGGAACATACCATTACATGAGCCCCGAGCAGGCGCTGGGCAAGGCCGTCACACCGGCTTCCGATCTTTTTTCACTCGGCATCCTGTTCTATGAGATGCTGACCGGGGTGAAACCCTTTGCCAGGGACGAGAAAGGGGATGTACTGGAAAAGATCGTTCACAAACAGCCGGTCAGGGCGGCCAGGATCAATCCGGCGGTTCCCCAAAGCTTCAGCCGGATTCTCAGGCGTTGCTTGAGAAAAAAAGCCAAACATCGTTTTCAGCAGGCGCGTGATATTCAGGTCCGGCTGGAAAAAACGTTGAAACAGCACACTCTCGATCATCAGATGATTCTCAGGCAATTTACAGAGAATCTGGAAAAATGGGAACCGGGTGAACACTGGCCCCCGAAATTCTGGCGCCGTGTTGTCTACCGGCTGACGCATTTGCGGAAAAGGGTTTATATTTGGACAGCCGTTTGCCTGATTATTCTTGGAGGCATTGAATATGGGCTGCTTGCCGGGGGGGTGACTCTGAACCGGCAGTGGATTCACATCAAAACAGCGGTTGTTTCCGTCTGGAACCGGGTGAAGGGAGAAGCGCCTGAGGTTGAGAATCGGGAATCTGTTCCGGAGGGGGGTGAAATAGAAGGCCAGGACGGGCAGGGTCAGGTTTTTAATACAGTTGGTAAAAAACGTGAGTCGTGAGCCTGCACACATGGAGGAGACTGCCTCCGTGATCAAAGGCGCCGGGATTCGTCGCCGCATGTGAAAGGAGATTCCATGAAATATCCTGTTTATCTGGGGTCCTGTGAGACCTATGACGCAGACGCCGTCGCATCGGTCATCGAAAAAGCGCTCGAAACAATCAGGCCGCAAAAGCCCGTCACAGGACGCATCGTCATCAAACCCAATCTCTGTTTTACCCATCCCCGTATCACGTCCAGTTCCTTTACCGAGAAGGAGGTGGTGGAGGGATTCCTGAAGCTCCTGCCCAAGCTGGGATCCGGCATCACGAAAGTGGATATCGTGGAAAAATCCGGTCTGGGAGTGACCACGGCCAATATGTTCCGCTGGGCTGGTTACCGGCATCTGCGGCGCCGGTACGGAGTCGGACTGCGGGCTATGGAGGAAGGTCCGAAAGTCCGTGTCCTGCTGGAAAAAGGAAAGCTACACCGCAGCATCACCGTGGCCCGGGAGATGGCCGAACGGGATTTTTTGGTCTTCATGCCCAAACTGAAAACCAATGTGTTGTCCCACGCCTACACCGGAGCCCTGAAGCTCAATATCGGCACTGTCGACAGCAAAGAACGCATGTACCATCATGACCGGGATCTGCCGGTAAAGATTTCCGATATCCTGGAGGCAGCCAATCCCGATCTGATCATCACCGACGGCATCAAGTTTTCCTTCGGCGGGAATCAGATGACGCAGCACTGCACCGATCTGGGGGTCCTGGCCGTGTCCGCCAACGCCGTGGCCCATGACATGGTGTGCGCATGGCTGATCGGACTCGATCCTTTGAGAATCGATCATATTCGTGAAGCCGTTGACCGGGGTTATGGTCCTCAATCTTTTAAAGAGATTGAGATCATCGGGGATTATCCCCTGGAAAAAGCGCAGTCCACGGTGAAAGACCTGGATTTCGGTTTTCATCCAGTGGAAAAGTTCCCCTGCAACTTCCGTATCCTGTCAGGCGAGCCCCTCTGTATCGGAGGCTGTCAGGGTATTTTTCTGGACTGGCTTCATATGATTAAAGACCGAAAACCGAGGCTGCTGAGGCGTTTTCCGCACATCACGGCTGTTGTGGGAAGAATCAAAGCGCCTGTGGAGGATAAAACCGTGCTGCTGCTGGGCGACTGCGCTCAGGCGACACAAACCGTAAAAGCCCGACGCATTGTAAGAATTAAAGGGTGTCCTCCGACTCATAAACGCATCATCTGGGACATGATGACTCGTCTCTTTCTGCTGGCTCCCCTGGTCCGGCCGTCTCTGATTGTCGACGGGTTTGTTCTTTACCCCCTCAAACGGCTGAAGGGATGGCTCATGAACCTGCGTTTCCGTCCGGTCCGTTCCTGAATCCGGAGTATGGAAGGGCAGAAAATCCTGTCAGGGATGAGCGATATCAGGTCATTGGAGAAGCTATGAACCGATTTCAAAAGGGAATGCTGATTTCCATCAATCCGTCCACAGGGGAGAGTCTGGGTGAGGTGGCGGTAACCTCCCCGGATCAGGTTCGAAAGGCCGTCTCTTCGGCCGCTGCGGCCTTTCCCGCGTGGAAGGGCTCGGCTCTGACAGAGAGGGCCCGTATTCTGGGAAGGGCCCGGCAGATTCTGCTGGACCGGCGTGAAGAGATAGCCCGAATCATTACCCTTGAGATGGGCCGGCCCATGGCGGAGTCGCTGGGACTCGAAGTGCACGCCGCGGTTGATCTGATGGGATACTATCAGGCGAGGGCTCAACGGTTTTTGAAAGACCGGCCCGTTTCTCTCCATCATCTGCTTTTCAAGAGGCGTCAATCCTGGCTTCATTTTGAGCCCCTGGGCGTTCTGGGAATCATCGCTCCCTGGAACTGGCCTCTGCTCATTCCCATGGGTGGAATCGTGCCGGCTCTGCTGGCGGGCAATGCCGTTGTTTTCAAACATTCCGAATATACGCCTCTGATATCGGAACGGATCCGAACTCTTTTTATGGAGGCCGGCGTGCCGGAATCCATATTTCAAATCGTTCAGGGTGGGGCGGATACCGGCCGGGCGCTGGTGGATGCCGATGTCCAGAAGATCTTTTTTACCGGCAGCACGGAGACAGGCCATCAGATTTTAAAACAGGCCGCCGATGGGCTGAAAAAATGTGTTCTGGAAATGGGCGGATCGGACCCGGCCATTGTCTGCGAGGACGCGGATCTGGATTACGCATCCAGCGGTCTGGTATGGGGAGGATTCAGCAACTGCGGACAGAACTGCAACGGCGTGGAACGGATACTGGTTCATCGGAATGTGTCAAGCCGTTTTATGGATCTGTTTCTGGAGAAGATGAAGGTCCTGCGGGTGGGAAACGGGTTGGAGGATATCGATATCGGCCCCCTGGCGACGGAAAGCCAGCTTGAAAAAATGGACCGTCTCATGAGGGTTTGTAAGCAAAGGGGTGGTGAAGTCCTGGCCGGAGGCGGATCCATCGGCGGAGCCGGTTTTTATTTTAAACCCACTGTGGTCCGCTGGGAATCCCATGATCAGATACCCCGGGAGGAGGTGTTCGGCCCTCTGGTCCATGTTGTTGCATTTGAGGATGACCGGCAGGCTTCGGCCTGGGCCAATGATTCACCGTTCGGGCTGGCCTCATCGGTTTGGTCGAAAAGCCGGGTTCATGCCCGTCGTCTGGCAGAACAAATCCAGGCAGGGACCGTCATGATCAACGATGTCATCGTTTCTTTCGGCATGCCTGAAGCCGGCTGGACAGGGATAAAACAGAGCGGTATAGGGTGGGTGCACGGAGAAAAAGGTCTGGATGAGATGGTCAATATCAAGTTTATTAGTCGGGACTGTCAGGATCACCTCCAGAAGTACTGGTGGTTCCCCTATGCGCCGAGCCGTGTAAAGACCTTCACAGTTGCTCTTGAATTTCTTTTCAGCCGAAGAATCATGAAACGGGCGGCCGCCATGATCCCTGTGGCCTTTCAGTTTGCGCCCTATCTATTGCGCAACCGGCGGCGGAAAGACCGGCTCTGAGACAGATGAACGGAACCCAAATCCGGGAGAATATAATGCGTGGACGAAAGAAATGGATTCTTTTGGGATCACTAATAATTATCATTCTGATCCCGGTCTTTTTTCTGGACGGATGGATAGAGGCGGGTCTGGAAAAGGGGATGCAGGCGGTTACAGGCGCCCGCGTCGAGATCGACGGATTCAGATTCCGTCCGCTGACCCTTTCTTTTTCCTGGAAGCGCTTTCAGGCGGCTGATCCCGGCCATGCTTTTCGGAACATGGCAGAGACAGACCGTGTCAAATACCAGATGCAATGGAAATCTCTTTTCCAGGGACGGGTTGCCATTGACACGGTGTGGGTGGATAATCTGCGTTTCGGCACAGACCGGGCTGCAGACGGAAGGCTGCCCCATGTTTCTTCGCCACCCCGTTCCGAACGTTCCGGTCCTCTGGAACGGTTTGAAGCGGAGCTCGAACGGGCCATCCTCAAATCCCGCGCGCGCCTTGAAACGCTCTCCCATAGCGTGCATGTGGACAGCCTGTTGAATCGTGAACTGACCTTTCCCGGCCGCATCGATTCGGCCCGGATTGAATGCGGCCGTACAGCCTCACGCTGGGATTCGATTTTGGAGTTCTACCGGCCTTTGGACAGAGTCGGGAAACTGAGAAAACGGGCCGCTTCTCTGGATCCGCAAAAGATCAAATCCGTTCCGGAGGGCTTGCGGGCGTTGAAAACCCTCGACGAAATACGAAGAGAATGGTCTCCCCTGAAAGACTCTATTCAGGTTTGGTCGGTATCTTTGGAGTCGGATGTTCGCCGGCTCGGAAACCTGCCCGGTCAGGTCCGGGGATGGGCGGAAGCCGATTATTCGCGTTTAAGGGATCGCCTCGTTCCCGATCTGAATCCGGAGTCGGTCGGGGAAATGGTGTTCGGTCCCATGATGCTGAAACAGCTTCAGAACTATGTCCGTTACTGGAGAATTGTCCACAGGGTATTGGATAAAAACGGAGATGAGAAAACAAAAAAATCCAAAATCCGCGAGCCTGGCCGACCCGCCTTTCACCTTGGGATAATCTCGGCCGGAGTCCATACGAAGGATCAACGGGGGAACGCTGGAACCTGGCACGGATCGGCAACGCATATCACCACCGAACCGCGCGTTCTGGGACAACCGACCGGCGTCCGTCTGGAATACGCGCGGGATGATACAAGGAGTTTGATATCCGGGTTTTTCGACCATACCGCAGAGCCTGTCCATGACCGGATCGAGTGGTCATTTCGCGGTCTGCCCATCAAAGGATGGGATTCGGGTGAGGACTATCTTCCGAAACTGAAGAGCGGTCAGGGTGATTTGCAGGGGAATTTCAGTCTGAAAAACCGGCAGTGGGACGGCATTCTGGAGATTCGCCTTCATGATTCGGCCTGGAATTTTCAGGGCGAATCGGTGCTGAGTCGTATCTGGAAAGGAATTTCAGGACAAACCGTGAAAGTCACGGCACGTGCGGGGGGTGGTGAGGGTTCTTTCCGATTGAGCGTTCAAAGCAATCTGGATAATCTGCTCTCCGAAGAACTGAAGAAGGAAGCCCTGGCGCGGGTGCATGAATCGGCGGCGGAACTCGACAGGAAATTATGGTCCGAATACGACAAGGCGGTTTCCGGGCTGAATGAAGAACGGCTGCCCCTGCAGTTGAAACTCGAATCGATTCTGTCCTCACTGAAGTCTTCCGGCGAACTGGATATTCTGCTGAAAAATCTTTCTGAGACGCTGAAAAATCGGCTGTAAGATGGACGGATACATTGATATCCGTTTTGCAGATTTCAGGTAAATTTTGTATATTCCAAATAAATCCTCATTGAACCAGCACAGGAGAGACCGATGATGCGAGAGAAACAGCTGCGTGCGGCCGTCATTTTTCTGATTTTTATTGTTGCGGCATCAGGGTTTGCCATCGAAAAACGGCCCCTGAAGTTTACGGATGTCATGAAATTCAGAGAGATTCAGCATGTCCGGTTTTCGAATGATGGACGGATCATCGCGTATACGGCACAGCCCGACAGGGGTGACGGCGAAGTGATTGTGCATGCGGGTGGAAAAACTTTTTCCATTCCTCTGGGAAGCCGGCCCGTGATTTCCGCGGACTCACGCTGGGTGGCGGCCGCGGTTGTTCCTTCGCTGGCCGAGAAGGAGAGAAGTGATCGCGATAAAAATGCCGGAAAACCGGAAAACGGCCTTGCGCTTCTGGAAACGGCGACGGGCAGGATCCATTCTTTTCAGCGTTCCGAAGATTATGTTTTCTCCGATGACAGCCAGTGGCTGGCTTTTCTGAGGAGTGGGGATACTCCCGAATCGGGAAAAAAGAAGCCGGGAACCGGCAAATACGTCGGAAAGGAATTGACTGTTTATCATCTGACCGCGGGACAGGCGGTTCACACCATTCCCTTTGTCCGGTTTTTTGCCTTTGATTCCACTTCCCGCTATCTGGCCTATGCCGTGGCGGATACCTCGGCCAGACACAACAGCCTCAATGTCCTTCGGCTCGACCATCCGGATCGGCCGGAAACGGTAATCGATTTTCAGGAAAAGGGAATCTATGAAAAGCTGACGTGGAACAATCGAACCGGCGTGCTGGCCTATCTGGCCGCGACGCTGAATCAGAAAGGCGAACCCGATTCTCCTTCGCTCTGGATATGGGATCCGGAGCAGGAACAGTTTACCGGTGTGGTGGGCATCGAAGGAATTCCGCAGGGATGGGAAGTGCCCATGAACACGCGGCTTTCCTGGTCGGAGGACGGAGAGAGGCTCTTTTTCGGCCTGAAACCCGCAGGGAAAAAGGATGACGGCGAATCCCCGGATGGGCAGGAAGGCTCAGGACTGTCCGATGAGACAGAGGAAAAGGAACCGCCTTTTGACCCTTATGATACGGAAGCGATTCTCAAAGGACGCGGCGTGGATGTGTGGCATTGGAACGATCCCCTGATCAACTCTCAGCAAAAAGTCATGTGGCCGCGGGAAAAAAACCGGACCTTTCTGGCCGTGTATCATGTGAGTGACGCCTGTCTGGTTCAGCTGGCCGATGAGCACATGCCCGACATCAGACCCGGGCGTCATCCCCGGTGGGCCCTGGGCATGTCGGATCTGCCCTATCGCCGGCTCATGACCTGGCTCGGCCGTTTTGCCGATATTTACCTGGTGGACATGAGAACGGGGGAGAGGGAGAAGATTCTGGAGAAATATGACGGGTTTCCCAGGCTTTCTCCGGGAGGCCGGTATGTCGTCTATTATGACGATGCGCACTGGCATGTTTATAACCGGGATTCGGGAAAACACCGGAATATGACCCGGGATATGAATGTTCCCTTTTATAACGAAGATCATGATTATCCGTCTCCTGTGCCCGGATACGGCGTTGCCGGCTGGCTCAAAGAAGATGCCGCGGTTCTCATCTATGACAAGTATGATATCTGGATGATCCCTCTGGATGACGGCGAGGCTGTCAATGTCACCGGCGGATACGGCCGGAAGACCCTGAGGACTTTTCGTCTCATCGATCTGGAACCCGACCGGGAAACCCATGAAAAGGGAGAAAGGCTGCTGCTTTCCTCCTATCATCATATGGACAAGAATGACGGATTCTATGAAACGGATCTTTCCGGGACCGGAGTGAAAGTTCTGCTGGAAGAGAAAAAGAAGTTCCGCTTCATCACCAAGGCCAAAGATGCGGAAAAAATTCTCTATACTCGCGAAAGTTTCGAGGAGTTCCCCGATCTCTGGACCGCCAATCTCGATTTTCGGTCCCGGAAAAAGATATCGGAGGCCAATCCCCAGATGGATGAGTTCGCATGGGGAAAAGCGGAGCTGGTCGAGTGGAACAGCCTGGACGGCATCCCTCTGCAGGGAGTTCTGATCAAACCCGCTGATTACAAGAAGGGAGAGCGATATCCCGTTCTGGTCTATTATTACCGGTTTTTCTCCCAGAGGCTGTACGAGTTTAATCAGATGGTGGTGAATCATCGTCCCAATTTCCCCTTCTACTCGAGCAACGGATACTGTGTCTTCCTGCCTGATGTCCGTTTTGAAGTGGGAAGGCCGGGATTCTCTGCCACCAAATGCGTGGTGCCCGGCGTGCAGAAGCTGATCGACATGGGGGTGGCCGATCCACGGGGAGTGGCGCTTCACGGGCACTCCTGGAGCGGGTATCAGACGGCTTTCGTGGTCACACAGACCCATCTGTTCGCCTGCGCGATCGCGGGTGCGCCTGTTTCCAACATGACCAGCGCCTACAGCGGGATCCGCTGGGGATCGGGCATGGCCCGCCAGTTTCAGTACGAACAGAGCCAGAGCCGGATCGGTCCCAGCCTGTTCGATGCGCCGCATAAATATATCGAGAACTCTCCGGTTTTCTTCGCCAAAGAAATCCAAACTCCGATGCTGATCATGTCGGGCGATGAAGACGAAGCCGTGCCCTGGTACCAGAGCATCGAGCTCTATCTGGCCATGCGCCGTCTGGAGAAAGACTGTATCTTCCTTCAGTACAGGAAAGAACCCCATCATCCCCAAAAATATGCCAACAAGCTGGATTATTCCATTCGCATGAAAGAATATCTGGATCATTACTGCAAGGGGGCTCCGGCTCCGGATTGGATTCGGGACGGCATACCGTACCAAGGGAAATAGATTCTTCCTTCAGCGAAAAGGGGATCCAGTCCGGATCCCCTTTTCGCTTTTCACCCTTTCCTATTGGGTTATTCGAGAAAAGTCATCCTCCTGCTGATTCTGAACAGATCGCTGTGATCCAGAAAAAAATAAATGCAGCCGGATACGTACTTATCGCTTTCATGATGACTTTCGATTGCCATTGGCTCCGGTGTGCCGCTCAACAGAATGATTCCTCGATTGCGCCTTCTCATTGGACCCGTTTGATTTGTCCGGTTTGTCTTCATCGTGTCTTTCAATTGTGGGATCTGCCATGCAGTATTAAGGCAAAGTGCATACCGCAATATTCGAAACAGAATAAAACTCATATAAACAGCAGGATAAATGGTTATGGAAAAAGCATTTCCAATGAGAAAAAGGGAAAAAAATTCCCGGCTTGAGGGTTATTTTTTCTTGATTGTTCTATGAAATCTCATTGCATTTTTTAGTTTGATAAAAAGAAGGTTGAAATTGTGGTTTTCATAGTTTATTTTAGGAAAGATTCGGCGTAACCTTATCGGAGACCGCCGATGGATCTTCAGCATCGCCAATCCGCGTTTGCTTCGTTTTCCTTATCCGACTGACTGATCACGGGAGCTGAGATGCATCAACTTCACTGGATCGATGTTTCTGTTATCATCCTTTTCTTTCTGGCCATCTTTATCATGGCGGCCAATTACATGCGGCGTGCTGGAAAAGACACGGGACAATTTTTTCTTTCGGGACGCAATCTGCCCTGGTATATCGCCGGAACGGCCATGGTGGCAACCACCTTCGCGGCGGACACGCCTCTGGCCGTCACCGAACTCGTGGCCCGGAACGGTATCGCCGGAAACTGGCTCTGGTGGAATCTGGCTATCGGGGGCATGCTGACGGTTTTTTTCTTTTCCCGTCTCTGGCGGCGGTCGGGAATCATGACCGATGTGGAGTTTATTGAGTTCAGGTATTCGGGCAAGCCGGCTGCCGTGCTCAGGGGATTCAGAGCCCTGTATCTGGGAATTTTCATGAATGCGATTGTCATGGGCTGGGTTCACAAGGCCATGGAGAAAATTTTCCGGGTGACCTTTCCCGGAATGGACGCTTTTGTTCTGGTTGCCGGTCTGGCCTTGATCATCGGCCTGTACGCTTCCGCGGCGGGCTTGCTGGGAACTTCCCGCACCGACAGTTTTCAGTTCGTCTTCGCCATGACGGGTTGCGTAATCCTGGCGATTATCGTCATGAACCTGCCTCAGGTCGGAGGAGCGGCTGCGTTGAAAACAAGGCTGGCTCCTCAGGTTCTGAGTTTTTTACCCCGGGTGGGGAGCCTGGGCGCCGAGGGTGTCACCGGAGGCGCGTTGGCCCTGACCGCCGGCTCTTTTTTCGCCTACATCGGTCTTCAATGGTGGTCCAGCTGGTATCCCGGGGCCGACCCGGGCGGGGGCGGGTATGTGGCTCAGCGCATGATGTCGGCCAAAGATGAGAAACACAGTCTCTTTGCCACACTCTGGTTCAACATCGCGCATTACACGCTTCGTCCATGGCCATGGATTCTCGTGGCCCTGGCCGCTCTGATTGTTCTGCCCCGGGGTGAAAGTCCGGAGGCTTTGGAACTGGAGAATCCGGCGCTTTACCGGCAAGTTGTAGAAGCCTATCCGCACGGCCGGATGAGCGAAGAAACCCTGGACGATCCCGAGGCTTTTCTGGCTTTTTATGAGAAGTATGAAAACACGGTGGACCCGGGTATCATGTATCCCAAGCTGATGATCCGCTATCTTCCGCGAGGACTGCTCGGCCTTCTGGTGGCGGTTTTCCTGGCCGCCTATATGTCGACCATTTCCTCACAGCTCAATTGGGGCACGTCTTATGTGATCAACGATTTTTACAGGCGTTTTCTCAGGCGAAAGGCTCCTGAAAAGCATTATGTGCGTGTCTCGCGGCTGGCCATGATCGGGATGATTCTATTTTCACTTTTTATTACGAAGTTTTTTCTCGGTACTATCTCGGGAGCCTGGGTTTTTATCATCAATGCAAGCGCGGGTATCGGAGCGGTGCTCATACTGCGATGGTTCTGGTGGCGGATCAACGCCTGGTCGGAAATCAGCGCCATGATCGTTCCGCTCGTGATTTACCCCTGGGCGGTGTATGGGTTGGGGCTTGAGCCTCCTCTGACACTCTACCCCACGGTTTTGGGCACCACGCTGATCTGGCTGACTGTGACTCTTGTCACTCCTCCGGTGAAGAGTGCGCGGCTTCATGAATTCTACAGGTGCGTCCACCCCGGGGGATGGGGATGGAGGCGGGTGGAGCGGGAAACCGGTGTGGCGGGAGACCGCGGGTTCGGCCGTTTGTTTGTGGACTGGATCTGTGGTGTTGTGTTGATCTACGCGGCTCTTTTCTCAATCGGCTCATTGCTGTTCGGAGAAGTTCTGCAGGCTCTGATCTATTCGGCAGTGGCGGTTCTGGCCGCGCTGATCATCTATCTGGATCTTCGCAAAACAGGTTTTTCGAGGGTAATGCGGTAACGCAATATATAAGGCCGTATTATTGTATCTATTCGCTGTCTGGAAAAAGCATGGAAGGAGGCCGACATGAGACATTGGAACCTTTTATCCGGACTGCTGCTGATTATTTCAGCGGTTTCGGCGGGACCGGCTTCGTGCAAAGATCTCGATTTAATGCCATGGCCCGAGCGAATCGAAATGAAAGACGGACGTTTTTATCTGGATGAGCATTTTCAGATTTCATTGGATGGTTTCCCCTCAGAAAGACTGGCCCGGGCCGCCACACGAATTCTTCGGCGTCTTGGAGGCCGAACAGGCCTGTTTTTTCCGCAGGACCTTGTCCGGGTTGAATCCGAAGAAACCGGATCGTGTGTCGTCGCGTGCGTGCGGGCCGGAGAACTGAAACTTCATGAAGATGAATCCTATACACTACGGATTGATGAACGATCCATCTCGATCACAGCTGAAACGGATATTGGCTGCATCAGGGCCATGGAAACCCTGCTGCAGCTGCTCGGAGCGGACACGTCGGGATATTTTTTTCCGGTGATTGTGATCGAAGACAGGCCACGTTTTCCCTGGCGGGGCCTGCTCATCGATGTGTGCCGGCATTTCATGCCTCTTGAAGTCCTGTACCGAAATATCGATGCCATGGCGGCCGTCAAGATGAATGTGCTTCATCTTCACCTGACGGAGGATCAGGGTTTCCGGGTGGAATATAAGGGGGATCCCCGGCTCCACGAGCAGGGATCGGACGGATTTTACTATACGCATGAACAGATTCGGCATATTGTGGAATACGCCGCGGACCGGGGCATTCGTGTGCTGCCCGAATTCGACATGCCCGGTCACGTCACCAGCTGGCTCGTGGGTGTCCCGGAACTGGGCAGCCAGCCGGGCCCCTATTCGATCAGCCGCGTTTGGGGCGTTCAGGACCCCTGTCTGGATCCGACACAGGAATTTACCTATGAATTTCTGGAAAAGTTTCTCGCGGAAATGGCCGGTCTTTTTCCCGATGAGTATGTTCATATCGGAGGCGATGAAATAAACGGCAATCACTGGAACGCCAATCCACAGATCGTGGAATTCATGAAAAACCGGGGAATGAAAGACCACCATGAGCTTCAGCACCATTTCAACGAACGGGTTCTGGAAATACTCACACGTCTGGGAAAGAAAATGGTTGGATGGGATGAAATTTTTCATCCTGAACTTTCACCCACAATTGTTATTCAGTCCTGGCGCGGAAGAGAAGCGATGATCGAAGCGGTCCGATTGGGTTATCAGACTTTTCTTTCCAACGGATATTACATCGATCTGATTCAGTCTGTGGATTTTCACTATCAAAATGATCCAATTCCCCCGGATTCTCCCCTTACCGATGAGGAGAAGCGTTTTATTCTGGGGGGCGAAGCCACCATGTGGGCGGAGTTCGTGTCTCCTGAAACCATCGATTCGCGCATCTGGCCCAGGACTGCGGCTATCGCGGAACGATTTTGGTCTTCGGGAACGGTCCGGGATCTGGAAAAGATGCACCGGCGTCTGAAAACCGTCAGTTTTCGCCTCGAAGAGCTGGGCCTTCTGCACATCAGGAACCGGCCCATGATGCTCAGGCGGCTGACCCATAATCAGGATATAGAAGCGTTGAATGTCCTGGTGGAAGCTGTGGAGCCTCTGAAAGGGTACCAGCGGGGCACGCAGCGGCAGTATACGTCCCATTCGCCTCTGACCCGGCTTGTGGACGCGGCAGGGCCCGACGCTCCGGCCGCTCGCGAGTTCAGGAAGCTGACAGACGCTTATTTATCAAAAGCTTCCCATGATGCGGTGTTGGCCGGGCGCCTCACGGAATGGCTGACGCTTTGGAAGGGCAATCACGGGCGGCTGAAACCTGTCATTCGGCAGGCGCCTGTATTGAAAGAGGTAGAAAGCCTGTCCCGGGATCTGTCCGTTTTGGCCGAAATCGGTCTGGAAGCATTGAAACGCATGCGTTCTGACGAAGATGATCGGTGGATTGCCAGGCAGGAAACGGTCTTACAAGCGGCCAAAGCACCCAGGGGAGGGCTGGAATTGATGGTTGTGGATTCCGTCGAGAAGCTGGTTCGGGCGTCCGGACGCAAAGAACGCAGGAAATAAGGGAGAGTTTCATGAGAAATGCGGCGGGTCTGCTGACAGTTGTCCTCTTGTTTTCAGGCTGCGGCTTGTTTCAGGGTAAATCCGGTTCCGGGAATGCAATCTCTTTTCTTCATGAAGGATGGGAATTCAGACAGGCGGGGGGAGACCTCTGGAGACCGGCCGAAGTTCCGGGAAGCGTGCACACGGATTTAATGAACAGTGTGATCGAGGATCCGTTCTTCAGGGACAACGAAGCTTCGGTCCAATGGGTCGGAAAAACCGGCTGGGAGTACCGGCTCGAATTTGACGGACGGCCGTATGTGGACACGTATAATCATATAGAGCTGGTATTCGAAGGACTGGATACCTATGCCCGTGTTTTTTTAAACGGCGAATCGATTCTCGATGCGGATAACATGTTCCGCGCATGGAGCATCCGTGTCGATTCTCTGCTGCACCCGGAAGCCAATGTATTGACAGTCTCTTTCCGCTCTCCCATTATGGAAGTTCTGCCACGCATGGAATCCATGGAGTATCAGCTGCCCGCGTCCAACGACCAGGGGGAAAAGACCAGTCCTTATACTCGAAAAGCTCCCTACCATTTCGGCTGGGACTGGGGACCCCGCCTGGTCACCAGCGGCATATGGCGGCCGGTATTTCTGCGCGGCTGGAACGATCTCATCCTGCGTGACACCCGGTTCACTCAAACCGCGCTGAATGAAAAGCAGGCCGATCTTATGGTTGGTCTCGAGGCCGAAGTCGCTGCATCGATCGAGGCTGAGTTTCGGGTGCTTGTCAACGGAAAAACCCTGACAAAGCGGGTTTTCATGCTCCAGCCGGGTATCAATGATCTTGAGTTTCCGCTTGTCATACACACACCGCGCCTCTGGTGGCCCAACGGTCTGGGAGAACCGTATCTGTATGATGTGAGAGTCGAAGTTCTGCTGTCAGGCCGAATCGCGGATGTCAGTCAACAGCGGATCGGTATCCGAACCCTGGAATTGCGCCGTGAACCGGATGAATGGGGAGAAAGTTTCGCCTTTGTGGTTAATGGAGTCCCTGTTTTCGCAAAGGGCGGGAACTGGATTCCCGCCGATAACTTTGTCAGCCGTGTGACGCGTGAACGGTATGAACATCTGCTGAAGTCCTGCCGCGATGCTCATATGAACATGCTCAGAGTCTGGGGTGGAGGCATCTATGAGCATGATGACTTTTATGATCTGTGCGATGAGATGGGCATTCTTATCTGGCAGGACTTCATGTTCGCCTGCAGCATGGTTCCGGGAGACGAGTCCTTTCTGTCAAATGTCGAACAGGAGGCCGTTTATCAGGTCAAAAGGCTGAGAAATCATCCGTGCCTGGCCCTGTGGTGCGGCAACAACGAGGGAGAAACCGCCTGGTTTAACTGGGGCTGGAAAGAAGAGCTTCCGGCATCGGTCTGGGACGATTATCTGGCCCTTTTCCATGACCTGCTGCCGGGTGTGATCCGTGAGCACGATTTCTCGCGTGCCTACTGGCCCAGTTCACCCAGTTCCAACTTGCTGGATGATGCCAACTCTCCGCGCATGGGAAACGCCCATTACTGGGGCGTGTGGCACGGGGCTCTTCCCTTCAGCGAGTATGAGAAACAGTTTCACCGGTTTCAGAGCGAATACGGTTTTCAGTCTTTTCCCCTGATGCCCACAGTCGAAAAGTATACCTGGCCCGGTGATCGCGATATCGAGTCTCCGGTTATGCTGGCGCATCAGAAACATCCGCGCGGAAACGAGCTGATCCGGGAATACATGCTGCGGGATTTCCCGAAGCCCCGGGATTTCGAATCGTTTCTTTACGTCAGTCAGATTCTTCAGGCCGAGGGAATCCGTATGGGGGCGGAGCATTTCCGCCGGATCATGCCCGGCTGTATGGGCTCTCTGTACTGGCAGATCAACGATTGCTGGCCCGTAGCTTCCTGGTCATCGATCGATTATTACGGCCGATGGAAAGCACTTCATTACTACGCCCGGCGGTTTTACGCCCCCCTGCTTTTGAGCATCGAAAAAAGAAGCGACTCTCTGATTGTTCACGGAGTTTCCGACCGGCTCGAACCGGTAAAAGGTTTATTAACCGTATACAGCCTGACATTCGACGGAACTGTCGGCAGGTCCGCGGAGATCGATGTTGATCTGATGCCCGGCCAAAGTCAGGTCTGTCTGCGGCTGGATGAAGAGGAGTGGTTTACGGGGCTCGAGCGCACGGAATCCTTTTTACGGTTTGAATTGAACAGTCCCGGGCGGGAGGCGGTATCGGCGATGTGGTACCCGCTGCCGTACAGGGAGATGAAAAGGATCGATCCGGAATTGACTGTTGAAGTGCTCAAAGCGGGAAGCACTCCGAGGCTGCGCGTCAGGACCCGATACCTGGCCAGAGGCGTGTACGTGCAGGCATCCGGTGTGAACGGGCGTTTTTCCGATAATTTTTTTGATATGCCGCCCGGCTCGGAGAAGGTCATTCATTTTTTTCCCGCCCGTACGACGAGCAGGAAGGAGTTGTCGAAAATGCTGAGAGTCAGAAGTCTTGCGGATGCATTTTAAAAGGCTGTTCCGAGACCGGAATTTCGGAACAGAATCCGATGTCCCGAGTCCGGTCAATGGATGATTCTTCAGGTCGGACCCTTGTATTCCGTTCTACCGCAGAACAGACTTGAAATTGTGCGGCGAATTGGTTAAAATCAATCATCAAACATTCGGAGATCATCGGCCAATGTTCTCAAAAATTATCAGTGCCGCTGTTCTCGGGATCGAAGGGTATGTTGTCGAAGTGGAAATTCATATGGACCAGGGGCTCCCTTCTTTTCACACCGTCGGTCTGCCCGATGGAGCCGTGAAGGAGTCCAAGGAGCGGGTCACGGCGGCGCTGAAGAATGCCGGATTCAGCCTGCCGCGGAAGCGGATAACAGTCAACCTGGCACCGGCGGATATCAGAAAGGAGGGTTCCGCGTTCGATCTGCCCATGGCGGTGGGCATACTGGCTGCCAGCGGGCAGATCAAGAGTCAATATCTGGATGAAACCGTCATTTTGGGAGAGCTTTCTCTGGATGGACAGGTCAGGGCGGTTCGCGGAGGTCTGTCCATCTCTATGGCTTTGCGCCGGGAACAATACAAACGCATGATCATTCCCGTTGAGAACGCCAAAGAAACGGCCATGGCCCAGGGCCTGGAGATCCACCCGGTCGAAACGCTTCAGGAAGCCATTGATCTTCTGGAATCGGGAGAGGGAACTCCTTTCCATGTGGATCCGAAAGCGGTATTCAACCAGGACGGCAGGTATGGAGTGGATTTTCAGGAGGTCAAGGGCCAGGAGCATGTAAAGCGGGCGCTCGAAGTGGCGGCAGCAGGCGGGCACAATGTGTTGATGATCGGTCCTCCCGGTTCCGGGAAAACCATGCTGGCCAAGCGGATTCCAACCATACTTCCCGAGATGACGCTCGAAGAGGCCCTGGAGACCACGCAGATCCATTCGGTCAGCGGATTATTGCCGCCCGATACGGCTCTGGTCGTGACTCGGCCTTTCCGCTCGCCGCACCACACCATTTCCGACGCGGGGCTGATCGGCGGGGGTCAGGTGCCCAAACCCGGAGAGGTCAGCCTGGCTCATTACGGGGTTTTGTTTCTCGACGAATTGCCGGAGTTCAGAAAAAACGTTCTGGAAGTTCTCAGGCAGCCCATGGAGGACGGCCGGGTGACGATTTCCAGGGCCGCTCTGGCCATCACTTTTCCGGCGGCCTTTATGCTGGTATCGGCCATGAACCCGTGTCCCTGCGGTTATTTTTCCAGCCCAACGCATGAATGTGCCTGCACGCTGCAACAGGTGCAAAGGTACCGGGCACGTATTTCGGGCCCCCTGATGGACCGGATCGATCTTCATGTCGACGTGCCGGCTGTAAAGTTTCGTGAACTCAGCGAGGAACGCTGGGGGGATACTTCAGAAACGATTCGTTCCAGGGTCAGGGTTTCGCGTGACAGGCAGCTGCACCGTTTCAGGGGGACGGGCCTGTATTGCAATGCCCATATGGGGTCACGGGAGATTCGGCGGTTTTGCCGGATCGATGAGTCCTGTGATGCGCTTCTGGGCAAAGCAATCGGAAGGCTGGGACTTTCAGCCAGGGCTTATGACCGTATTCTGAAGGTCGGCCGGACCATCGCCGATCTGGAAAATGCGGACACCATTCAGTCTCATCATATCAGTGAGGCGATTCAATATCGAAGCATGGACCGGGATTTTTCCCGGCAGATGTGAGACAGGAACCGGTTAATGCGGGAGGGAAGAGTCAGGCAATAAAAAACCCTGCAATGCAACCCCGTCTATAAAGAACCGTGTATGGACACGGTGGGTACCCTCCTGAACGTTTTTTACGTCCACTCAAAGGAGGCATGTAATACGCGCTCAGAGTCGGGTTCCCTATGATAATATTGATGGCTCTTTATAGTCACGCAAGGCTACCATTGCAGGGACTATGATTTCATTTTCACATCTAATTTGGAGATTTTGCCGTTCAATGTCAAGAGAAAAAAACACAGTAAAAAGTTGGAGCCTTTTCGGGCTTCTTGTTATGTGCATGCTTGCCTCTTTTCTTCAGGCCGAAGAGAGAGGCAGGGCGCGTGACCGGGGAATCGTGACCGGCATTCTGGACACGGGACCGCTCAACGCGATCACCGACGTCGAGGGTGTCCGGGTCGGACATCGAACGCTGATCAGAGGCGATTCGGTTCGCACCGGAGTGACGGTAATTCTTCCCCATGAGGGAAACCTGTTCCGTGACAAAGTTCCGGCCGCGGTGTATGTGGCCAATGGTTTCGGAAAACTGGCTGGGTCCACTCAGATTCAGGAACTGGGGGAGATCGAAACTCCCATCGCGCTGACCAATACTCTGAGTGTCAGCACCGGAGTTCGGGCTCTGGTGGAGTATACCCTTCGCATGAAGGGAAATGAGGGTGTCCGGTCAGTGAACGCCGTTGTGGGTGAGACCAACGATGGATGGCTGAATGACATTCGGGGCATGCATGTCAGGCCGTCTGATTTTTTGGAAGCGATAAGATCGGCGGGTTCAGGGCCGGTTGAAGAGGGCAGTGTGGGTGCCGGAACCGGAACCCGGTGTCTTGGGTTTAAAGGGGGCATCGGAACCGCGTCGCGCCGGCTTCCCGAAGAACTGGGAGGATGGACGGTAGGGGTGCTGGTGCAGACCAATTTTGGCGGTATACTGACCATCAATGGAGCACCGGTAGGTCGGGAACTAAACAACCATTATCTCAGCGCATTCAGATCCGGGAATGGTTCCTGCATGATTGTCGTGGCTACAGATGCTCCGCTTTTAAGCCGCCAGCTCACGCGGCTGGCTTCACGGGCCGTTTTGGGAATGGTCCGGTGCGGCGGTTTCTGCAGCAACGGCAGCGGTGACTATGTGATCGCCTTTTCCACTAACAAGGCGTGCCGTATCGGTCCGGCAAGCGGCATCCGACACTATCGGGAATTGACCAATGATGCCATGACTCCTCTTTTTCTGGCCGTGGTCGAAGCCACGGAAGAAGCGATACTCAATTCTCTTTTTCAGGCGACCGACGTAACCGGAGTCGATGGACATGTGTCCAGGGCGCTTCCTGTTGAAGAAACTCTCGAGATTTGCCGGCGTTACGGAGTTTTGAACTGGGATAAGGTGCTTCCCGGTCTGCGGAGAGGCAAACTTTCAAAAGAATCGCGGCAATAAACAAGAACTCTTATAAAAATAAAGGATGCCGTCATGGCAAAAAAAACTGTTGTTCAATTGAACGAACGGTCCGGAAAAAACCGTTTTCATCCTCTGTGGATTCTGATGGGTTTGACCGTTCTTTTCGCGGAAGTACGTGCGGGTGATATTCACTGGATCCAGGTGGATGGGCCCATCACACCGGTTACGGCAAAGTATATCATCGATGCGGTCGACCGGGCCGCCAAAGAAGACGCCGAACTTCTGATTATCCAAATGGACACGCCCGGCGGTCTGATGCAGTCGACCTGGTCTATCAACAAAGCCTTGCTGGCCGATGAGGTTCCGGTGGCGGTTTATATCGCCCCAAGCGGAGGGAGGGCCGCCTCAGCCGGAGTCTTTATCTCATATGCCGCCCATATCGTGGCCATGGCTCCGAGCACCAACATCGGTTCAGCCCATCCGGTGAGCATGGGCGGCCAGGATACATCCAAAGTGATGACCGAGAAAGTCGTCAATGACGCGGTGGCGCATATTCGCGGGGCGGCTGCGAAACGAGGCCGAAACGCCGACTGGGCCGAAAAAGCCGTACAGCAGAGTGTGTCCATTACGGAAACCGAGGCACTCAAGCTGGGAGTGGCCGATTTAATCGCCGCGAATACGGATGATTTGCTGAAACAGCTGAACGGCAGAACCGTTGAATTGAAGGAAGGGAAGAAATCTCTCGACACACGAGGCAAGCCGATCATGCGTTTTCCCATGAGCTGGCGATACAGAATTCTCGATAAAATATCCGATCCAAACATCGCCTATTTGCTCATGCTGGCCGGCATTATGGGGATATTTTTTGAGCTTCAAAACCCGGGGGCCATTTTTCCGGGCGCTCTGGGCGGCATCTCCCTCGTGCTGGCATTTTTCGCCCTTCAGGTGCTGCCCATCAATGCATCCGGTATTTTGCTGATTTTACTTGCCATTGTCTTTTTTATTCTCGAAATTAATATTGCCAGTTACGGGCTTTTGACCATAGGAGGTATTGTGTCCATGACTCTGGGATCGCTCATGCTGTTCAGAACGCCGGCTCTTCGTGTGTCTCTCGCGATCATCATTCCTGCGGTTCTCGTGACCGCTGCGTTCTTTATATTCGCCATAGGCATGGCGCTTAGAGCCCGAATGAGCAAGGCCACGACCGGCACCCAGGGCATTATCGGTGAAAAGGGAGAAATTATTCGTGCCTGCCGTCCGGAAGGCCAGGTCGCTGTTCACGGAGAGATCTGGAAGGCCGTCTCCGAAAAACCCTTAAAAAAGGGGGAGAAAGTGGAGGTCGTGGCAGTGGAAGGCATGGTGCTGAAGGTGAAACGGCTGAAAGAATGATTTTCTGGTGATTCCGAAAGAATGTTTCCGAGTTGTATTTAACCCAAAACAAAGGAGGTTGTTATGCCGGGCCTGATCACAGTCATTGTCATTCTTGTGATGATTTTAGTCAGTGCGGTACGTATTTTAAAAGAGTATGAAAGGGGCGCCATTTTTCGTCTGGGGCGTCTGATCGGATCACGGGGTCCTGGCTTGATCGTCATCATTCCCATCGTCGATCGTATGATCAAGGTGAGTCTGCGTACCATTGCCATGGACGTTCCTCCCCAGGACGTCATCACCAAGGACAATGTCTCTGTCAAAGTCAATGCCGTTGTGTACTTCCGGGTTATCGATGCCGGCAAGGCCATTGTCGAGGTGCAGGATTATCTCTATGCCACTTCCCAGCTCGCTCAGACAACGCTTCGTTCCATATTAGGGCAGTTTGAACTGGACACGCTTCTTTCTGAGAGAGAAAAGGTCAATGAAAATCTGCAGACGATTCTCGACAAGCACACGGATCCATGGGGAATCAAAGTGTCTCTGGTTGAAGTGAAGCATATCGACCTGCCCGAAGAAATGAAGAGGGTCATCGGGCGGCAGGCGGAAGCCGAGCGCGCGCGGCGTGCCAAGATTATTCATGCCGAGGGAGAGTTTCAGGCTTCCAAACAGCTGGCCGAAGCGGCAGCCAGACTGGGCACCGAGCCCACCGCAATACAGCTGCGTTTTCTGCAGACCCTGGTGGAGGTGGCCGCTGAAAACAACTCAACCCTGCTGTTCCCGGTTCCCATCGATTTGTTCGAACCTTTCCTGAGGAAGACCAAAGGGAAGTAGGGGGCCGAACCCAAACGATTCAGGAGTGAGAAAACATGAACTGGAAACGCGTCAAATCGGCTTCGGGTTGGGGTTTCTTCTACGGAATCGTATCTTGGGTTATTTTCACCGGGATTACCAATCAGACTCCGGCCATCGGCGTGTGGGTCATCATTTTGTCCCGCACGCTGGTCGGTTTTCTTCAGGGATTCTGGGAATGGAAGTCTCCATGGATACGCGGAGCGGCTCTCGGTCTTGCGCTTAATCTGCTGCTCGGAGGGCTGGCTTTGGCTCCTCTTGGATCGTTTTTTCATCAACTGCTCTTTGCCTGGTGGCGCGGTTTCTGGCTGATGCTGATTACGGGTGTTTTGTCGGGTCTTTTGACCGAATGGCCTATGAAGCAGACTCAGGAAGGGACAACCGAAGCGGAGTGATCCCGGCGGCGCAAGAGGAACCGTCCATGGCTGCCGCTGAAGCCGGGGACGTGTGTCAATAACGAAATGGGGGAGCTTTTTTGTGGCCTGTCAGGTGAAACCTGTGCAGACAGGGAAAGATCTGCGGCGGTTTATTCAATTCCCCTATCAATTGTACAGAAACGATCCGGTGTGGATTCCTCCTTTAAGGTCCGAATCCAGAAAGATGCTGAATACGAGGACCAATCCGATGCTGGCGCATTGCGAGGTTCAGCATTTTCTGGCTGTAAAAAACAACCGGCTGCTCGGGCGTGTCAGTGCGTTTATCGACAGGCTGGCCCTGGATGCCTGGAAAGAACCGGTAGGCCTTTTCGGTTCCTATGAGTGCGTGGACGACGACGAGGCTTCCGGAATGCTACTGGATCAGGCGCGCATCTGGCTCAAAACCCGCTCCATGAAAAAAATGCGGGGCCCATGGAGTTTCGCATCTCAGGAATGGGGGGCCCAGGTCAGCGGGAACGGATTGCCCCCCATGATCATGGCGCCCTATAATCCGCCTTACTATATACATCAGATGGAGCGCTTCGGCCTGAAGAAAGCGAAGGATCTGCTCGTCTACGATATCGACTATCCCCAAAACTACACCTTGCCGGAACGTTTCATCCGGCTGACGGAAAAAATCACGGAGAAATACCGGATCAACATACGCTCCGTGGACATGCGACAACTGAAAAGGGATGTGAGGATCATTGTTGATGTGGCCAATGAATCCACGCGGAATAACTGGGGCTATATTCCGGTTACTTCCGAAGAAGCGGATAATCTGGCGGCCTCTCTCAAGCCTGTCGTGGATCCTGATCTGGTCATGATCGCCGAGGCCGGAACGATTCCCGTCGGTTATTTGATCGCCTTGCCGGATATCAATGTGCTTCTGAAAGATTTGAACGGCCGTTTGTTTCCACGCGGTCTCGCAAGAATGGTATTCAGCCGAAACCGGATCCGGCAATACCGGATCTGGGCACTTGGAATCGTCCCCGAGTACCTGCGTCGTGCCATTGATACGTTGTTTTACCGGCGTCTTTCGGAGGTGCTCATTCGAAAAGGCGTGGAACGGGTCGAGGCCAATTATGTTCTCGAAGACAACATGGCCATGAACAATCCTTTGAAGAAGATGGGTTTTAAAGAGGCCAAGCGTTATCGGGTCTTTGAAATGAAGCTGTAACGAATGGAGTCAGGATCTTTAAAAATATCTTTTCAAAATCCGGCCGTTCGATCTGCCAATGAAAAGCGAAAATTTTCTTTCGCAATTACCCGCCGAGATTTTATCAGAAAAACCGGTATGCTGGGAGGCTCGCTGCTTTCCGGAGAAGTCTGGAGAACCCGGGATTTCGCTTATGAGCCGGTTGAAGCCCGCTACTATAGAAAGCTGGATGGCGAGCGCGTTCAATGCCTCCTGTGTCCGCACGAATGTGTCGTGGCATCCGGAAGGAGGGGGCATTGTCAGGTTCGGGAGAATCGCGACGGAACGTATTTCAGCCTGATTTACGGTCGTATCGCGGCTTTTCACAATGATCCCATCGAGAAAAAACCCCTGTACCATTTTATGCCGGGCAGTTTGGCTTTCTCCCTGGCCACGGCCGGCTGCAATGTGAACTGCAAGTTCTGTCAAAACTGGGAACTGGCTCAGAGACGTCCGGAAGATCTGCCGTTTGTTCTATACAGGCCGGAGGAGGTATCCATACGGGCACTGGAATGGCGATCTTCCTCCATTGCGTTCACCTATAACGAGCCCACGGTGTACACGGAATTTATCGTGGAAGCGGCCGCAGAGGCCCGGTCAAGGGGAGTTAAAACCGTTCTCATTTCAAACGGCTACATTAACGAGAAACCGCTTGGGGATCTGTGCGAAGTGGTGGATGCGTACAAGATCGATCTGAAAGCCTTTACAGAGAGTTACTACCGCGAGGTGGTCAACGGCAGATTGTCCAGTGTCCTGGATACTCTGATTCGTCTCAGGGAGAGGAAGATATGGACGGAGATCGTCTATCTCATCGTGCCAACGCTGAACGACGATCCGAAGTCCCTGGAACAGATGGCAACCTGGATCCGAAACAATCTGGGTGATGATGTCCCCCTTCATTTTTCCCGGTTTTATCCCAAATATAAACTCAAGAATCTGCCTCCAACACCCATAACCGCTCTTGAAAAGGCGAGAAACCTGTGTCTGGATGCGGGATTGCACTATGTCTATATCGGAAATGTGCCCGGACACGAGGGAGAAAACACGTATTGCCCGCAATGTCACAAGATGCTGATACAGCGCCTGGGCTATCGCATCATAAAGAATCACATTCAGAATGGACGATGCCTTCATTGCGGAAACGAGATCGCCGGAGTCTGGCAGTCTTTCTGATCAGGGGGTATATGGATGATACGGCGCATCACTTTTTTTTGTATCCTGTTGAATTTCATCGGTACAGCAAACGGATTTTCTGCGGATATAAGATATTCCGTTCATGCGGGACATTTTTATCCTTCGAATGCCGGTGAACTGGAACGACAAATCGAAGAAAAACTGAAGGAGGCTCAAAAACGGCATATACCGGGCCCGATACGGGCGATTTGGGTTCCTCACGCCGGATATGTTTTCAGCGGTTGGGTGGCGGCCAATGCTTATGAGCTGGTTCGCGGCGCAGATGTCGATGTTGTTATCGTTCTTGGAGTCAGCCACTATTTTCCCCTGAGAGGCGTTTCCGTGGGAGACTGGTCTCATTATCAAACTCCTTTGGGGTTGGCAAAGACGGATACAGTTCTAATCCGTGAACTCTGCAGGCACGAAACGATTCATACAGAAAGGCGGGCCCATATCCATGAACATTCGATCGAAGTTCAAATCCCTTTTATTCAAACGGTTTTACCCGGGCGGACCATTGTACCGATTTTGATAGGCCGGATTTCCTATGAAGAGGCAAGAAACACCGCCCGAATATTGGCTGAAGTGACCCGGGACCGGAAAGTCCTTTTTATCGCGAGTTCGGACATGTCCCATTTCCCCGGATATGAGGAAGCTTATCGGGCGGACGGTGAAATACTTCAGGCTGTCCAGGCCTTTGACGCGAGAAAAGTTTTTCGCCTCAATGAAACTCTGCCGCTGCAGAAAATCCCGGGTCTTGAAGCCGCCCTGTGCGGCGGGCCGGCTCTTGTTGTCACCATGCTGACGGCTCGGTTGTCGGGTGCGGATCGTGTTCAGGTGCTTCTCTATCGCAATTCGGGTGATGTAACCGGTGAAAGAAACCGGGTCGTTGGATACGGAGCCGCGGTTTTTTATCATCCGCCATCAATCAACAGGTCGGAAGGAGTGCATATGACAGCGGATATTCATTTCACGCGTGAGGAGAAGCAAACCCTTTTTTCTATTGCCCGAAAAAGCATCGATGACGCTCTTAAGGGTCGGATATGGAACATCGATCCGTCGGAATCTCCCAATCTGAACCTTGAGAGAGGTATTTTCGTGACATTGACCAACCGAGGGCGGCTGCGCGGATGCATCGGACATTTTGAAGCGGATCGCCCCCTCTATGAGATGGTTGCCAGGATGGCCGCAGCGGCCGCAGCGGAGGATTATCGGTTTTCTCATCAACCGGTGACTCCCGAAGAGATGGATGAAATTGATATCAAAATATCCATTCTCTCTGAGATGAAGAAAATCGACTCGATTGATGAGATACAAATCGGCAGGCACGGTATCTGGGTACGTCAGGGTTTGCGCGGCGGAACGTATCTGCCCGAAGTCGCCATGGAGATGGGATGGAATCAAATCGAATTTCTCGAGCATTGCTGTGTGGAAAAAGCGGGGCTGCCAAGAGACGCGTGGAAAAAGGGGGCCGATGTCTATATTTACAGCTCTCAGATATTGGATGAGAGGTGGGATCAGTAAACCGTTGATCGAACGAATGCGAGTCCGGATCCGTCGCCAAAATCTGACTTGCCTCGTATCTGCGACGTGGTTTGTATTAATAAAAGAGTTCTGCGAGGAATAGGTCGGTTCAATTAAAATATGCTTGTATCTAATGGAATTATCTATTATATTTCTTGATCGGTACCTCGGAATCTAAAATACGGAGGAGAGGATGAACATTGATTTGAAAGAAATTGGTGATGTAACGGTCATGGCGATCAAGGGAAACATGATGGGAGGACCGGAGACCATTTCCGTTCATGATAATATCAAGGGATTAATCAATCAGGGAAAATCAAAGGTCGTAATCGATCTTTCGCAGGTAAAATGGATGAACAGTTCAGGGCTGGGTACGATGATGGGATGCCTGACATCCTTAAAGAATGCGCAGGGCGACCTGAAATTGAGCGGAGTGACGGAGAAGGTAAAAAGCCTGTTCATGATTACCAAGCTGATTACTCTTTTTGAAACATACGACTCCTATGAAGACGCGGCAAAGGCGTTTGAGTAATGTTTAAGAGTTTCGGCGTTTATCACCCGGTCTGCAATTCATATAATCATGGTTTGGCTGCTGCTGAAGGGCGGGATTGAAACCCGCCCTTCTCCATTCCAATTCAGTCATTGTTGCAAAGCCGGGCATTAAATGGTTTCCCGGGGATCATTCACTCATCATTCATTTTATCATTCCCGCGAAAGCGGGTTCACTCCGCGTAACTGGGCAGCCTTGAATCCAGATTTTCTGTTGCGCAGAGCGGCTCTGCCGTAGTCTAATAACCCGATGATGCGAAATGACAATGACACCCAGTCTGCGGTAACGCATAAAATTAGCAGGAGAAAAAAGGCTCCGAAATACCGTTTTCATAAGATATTTCGGTACCAGGTAAAGGATGGTTGTGGAAGAAGCCCTGAAACAGATAGAGACGTTGCTGGCACAAGAACTTACCCGGTTCGATGCCGTTTATCGAGCCCAGCTGCAATCCGGATATTCTTCCATTCAATCCGTTCTCGATCATCTAACCATTGAAAGGGGCAAGCGGATCCGTCCGATCCTTTTTTTCCTTTGTCAGGGTCTGGTCGGCCGGCCGTCGGCGGAGACAGCCCATGTGGCGGTCATGATCGAGATGCTCCATATGGCCAGTCTGATTCATGACGATGTTGTGGACGGTTCGATGCAGCGGCGGGGAAGGGATACGGTGAACGCCAGATGGGACAATCGTATCTCGATTTTACTGGGCGATTGGTTGATGTCACGCGTATTAAGATTGATTCCATGCGGGCCTGAAGGAACACTGAATATCTTTTCCGACGTGGTGGATCAGATGGCTGTGTGTGAACTGGAACAGGCCCTGAGCAATCCCGAAACCGAATCGCCGGACGAGGAAACCTATCAGCGTATCATTTTCGGGAAAACAGCCGCCTTGTTTTCCGCGGTCTGCCGCCTGGCGGGTTTGGCGGCCTCAAGCAAAGAAAAAACACATTCGAGATTGTCCCGGTTCGGAGAGCTGTTCGGCATGGCATTTCAGATTCGGGATGATGTTCTCGACATCATCGGTGACCGTCATTTGCTGGGCAAACCCGTCGGTCAGGATTCATTCAACAGCCGGATGAATCTTCCGCTGATATTGTCCTGGATACGGTGTAGTGAAGAGGAAAAAGACTGGCTGCGCCAATGTCTGGAGAAGGCTTCCGAGAAAAACAGGGAGAGAATATCATCTTTCGTTCATGACAAGAAAGGCCACCTCATGGCTCAGAAACAAGCCGGCCGCTACAGCGATGAGGCCAGTGTTATTCTTTCAGGATTTGCCCGATCGAAATACCGGGAAGCGATTGAAAACCTTCTTGATTGGAACCTGTCGAGAAAACAGTGAGAAGCAAAACCCACATTATTTGGCTGATTGGAGTATTATTATCCTGCAGAAGAGTGGATGTTCAACCGGTTGAGGAGATCCGTTTTCTAATGGATACCTTCGTGCGTATTTGCGTGTATGAAAGGTTTCAGCCGGAGGAAGAGATCAGGCGCATTGTGGATGAGGCTTTTCATGCCATGGAATACTGGGAGATCCGTACATCCTGTTATGCGGATACGGGGCTTGTTTCGAGAATCAATCAGCAAGCCGGAGGGTCTGTTTTACCCGCTGATTCGATGTTTCGATACTTGTTGACCCGGAGTCTGGAAATCGGCCGGGACACAAAAGGCGCTTTCGACGTGACTGTGGGCAGAATCAAACAGCTATGGGATTTTAATGCCGAAAAGCCCCGGGTTCCCGATGAACTGGAATTGAAGGAGGCTCTTCGGCATGTGGACTGGCAGGGGGTTGATCTCACGAAACAGGGTGTCCGCCTGGCACGGGAAGGAATGTCCATTGATCTGGGCGGCATTGCCAAGGGATTTATTATCGATCGAGCTGTCGAAGTGCTTCAAAATGCAGGCCTTTCCGCGGGCATTGTGGATGCGGGAGGAGATCTTCGTGTTTTCGGCCGCATTCCGGGGCGTAACCGCTGGCGTATCGGGATTCGGCATCCGCGAAAGGACGGTGCCATTCTGGGTGTGATTCAATGCCTCGAGTCGAGCATCGCCACATCGGGTGATTATGAACGCTTTTTCCTGATAGACGGGATTCGGTACCATCACCTGCTCGATCCGAAAACCGGTTATCCTGCCTGGAGATGCGTCAGCGCAACCGTTGTTGCGGCGACTGCTCTGGAGGCGGATGCTTATGCAACGGCGGCCTTTATCATGGGCTATCATGAAGGAAAAACCTGGTTTGAGAGCCGGTCGGGCCTGGAAGCACTTTGGATCGTTGAGAAAAATGGAGAATTGAGCTGGGAAATGACTTCCGGCATGGAAACAATACTGAAAATTGAATGATAAGGAGGCTTTTATGCCGAGAACGCTGGTCACTGGAGGTGCCGGTTTTCTGGGATCCCACTTATGTGAATATTTATTGAATCAGGGGCATGAAGTCATCGCCATGGACAATCTGATTACGGGATCGATGGACAACATCGCCCATCTTCACAGTGAATCCTTTTCTTTCATCAAATATGACGTCACACATTATGTTTATGTTGAAGGTCCTCTGGATTATATCATGCATTTCGCCTCACCAGCGAGTCCCCGCGATTATCTCGAATTTCCCATTCAGACACTCAAGGTTGGGTCGCTGGGTACTCACAAGACTCTGGGACTGGCAAAGGAAAAGAAGGCGGTTTTCCTTCTCGCATCCACATCCGAGGTGTACGGCGATCCGCTTCTGCACCCTCAGCCGGAAAGCTATTGGGGAAACGTCAATCCGGTCGGTCCCAGGGGTGTTTATGACGAAGCCAAACGATTTGCGGAGGCATTGACCATGGCCTATCACCGGTATCATCAGGTTGAAACGCGAATTGTTCGCATTTTCAATACATACGGACCCCGTATGCGCCCTGAAGACGGCAGAGCGATTCCGACATTTATTCCCCAGGCCATTCGCAACGAACCCATAACGGTTTTCGGAGATGGCGGGCAGACACGCAGTTTTTGTTATGTCAACGATCTGATCGAGGGGATCTATCGGCTGTTGATCTCGAATATACACGAGCCGGTGAATATAGGAAATCCGCAGGAGATGTCGATTATCGAGTTGACGAAAAAAATTCTCAAGCTGATGGGCAGCCACAGCGAAATTGTTTTTAAGCCATTGCCTGTGGATGATCCGAAAATCCGCCAGCCCGACATCACCCGAGCTCGTGAAATGCTCGATTGGGAACCACGGGTTGATCTGGAAGAAGGGCTGAGAAATACGATTGAGTGGTTTCAACGGAAAATCGTCCGGAATGAGGCGTAACCGGAAATCTCATCCCGGGCGGATCCTGATCATCCGTCTGGGCGCACTGGGTGATGTTCTTTTAACCACACCCCTTGTCCGGTCGCTCCGAAGCCGATTTCCCCATGCGGAAATTGACTTTTTATGCAAGACGGCTGCGGCTCCCCTTGTGGCGGACAATCCATATATCACCCGCGTACTTTCGTTTCAAACCGGTCGGTCCGGTTCGCTCGGTAAAACCATACGGAGGGTTCGAAAGAAACGTTATGATGTCATTGTCGATTTGCAGGGAAATATTCGCAGCATTGTCATCAGTCTGTTGTCCCGGTGCTTGCGGTGCATTCGATCCAAACATTTTCGAATGCGCCGGTGGTTTCTCGTAAAATGGCATCTCGATCTTTATTCGGAAATCATTCCGGTGCCTTGCAGGCACCTGAAAGCAGCGGCGCCTCTGGGAGTCAGGGATGATCGTGAAGGGCTGGACTTGTTTGTAGAAAAGGAAGCCGCAAAGGCTGTTCAAAAAATGAAAGAGAGGTACTCGCACCATCATCCCGAAGGTTTGATCGCTCTGGCTCCGGGAGCCGGAAGAGCTACCAAGAGATGGCCTGCCGATCGGTATGGAGCCGCGGCACGCTGTTTTGAAGAGAAAGGATGGGGCATTGTCATGCTGGGCGGTGAAGACGATCGTGAAACCTGTCAAATTGCGGCAGGGTTTCTGAAGGATCCTCTGATCCCGGCCGGAAATGCGTCTCTGTCTGAAACTGCTGCCTGGATAGCAGCGGTCCGGCTGCTGATTACCAATGATACAGGAGTGATGCACATGGCGGCGGCACTGCGTACACCGATTGTGGCTCTGTTCGGGCCGACCACGCGGCATTTCGGATTTATGCCGTTCCGCAGCAAGGCCCGCGTTGTGGAGACCGATTTGCCATGCCGTCCATGCTCCTGTCACGGTACAGATACTTGCCCAAGGGGTCATTTCAACTGCATGATGACAATTTCCGTTGAGAATGTTGTCCGGGAAGCCGACATGTTACTGACATAGGGAAAGAGCAATGCACTCTGTTTTATATTTTGTGTACAACTGTTTCATCATCGGCCCGCTTTTTCTGATCTTTCATTTGACTGCCTTGATCAATCCGAAGATTCGAAGCGGCATTCGGGGCCGAAAGCATCTGTTTCGGGATTTGGAGAGAAAGTGCGCCCGTCTTGAGAGCAAAGGTCCCAGAATCTGGATTCACAGCTGTTCCATGGGCGAATATGAACAGGCCAGGCCTCTCATTCGCGTTCTGAAGGAGCAGATTCCGGATTCGGTCGTTATTGTCAGTTTTTTTTCGCCTTCGGTTTTTAATCATGTATCGGACGACGGGTTCGCCGACCTGTATTGTTATATACCTTTTGACTCCAGGAGAAATGCCGCCCGCTTTCTGTCAATAATCAAACCCCGTGTCGCGGTTATGGTTCGCCATGATCTGTGGCCGAATCATCTGGCAGAGTGCCGAAGCCGTTCAATACCCTTGATCCTGGTGAACTGCTCGATACGGCCTCATCATTTGATCACCCGTTTCTGTGCATGTCTTGTTCATCGATTTCTATATGGATATTTCAACCGAATTCTGACGGTTTCCCGGGAATCGGAACAGTATTGCCGTAAACTGTTCCCTTCCGTACCGATTCAGATGGTGGGCGACACCCGGTATGATCAGGTCGTTTGGCGCGCCCTCAGAGCCGAAGATGAAGTGGCTCCTCTTCGAACCATGAAAGGAGACCGCGTGGGATTTGTGGCCGGAAGCACATGGCCTTCTGACGAGGAGGTACTTCTGCCGGCTATACACAAAATTTTCAGTAAGGGCCTGCCTGTCTGGTTCATTCTGGTTCCACATGAACCGACTAGCGAGCATCTGAGAGCCATCGAGAAACAGCTGAACGGGATGAATCTGACGCATTTGCGGTTTTCACAGGCAATCGGCTCGCAAAACGGTTTCTGCAATGTTTTGCTGGTAGACCGCGTCGGGATTCTGTCCAGTTTGTATGCTCTGGGTGAGCTGACCTTCGTCGGAGGAGGCTTCGGCCCCGGAATTCATAATGTCCTTGAACCTGCTGCCCTGGGTAAAGTGGTCGTTTTTGGCCCGCGCCATAAGAATTCGCATGAAGCGGGACGATTGAAGGAGAGGGGAGTGGGATTTGTGGTTGATGATAAGAAAGGAACCTTTCTTCTTCTAGACAAGCTCTTTCAGGAAGAAGGCCGACTCAGAGAGTTGGGCGAACGGGCTGAATCGCTGATACAGGACAATATCGGCGCAAGCCGGCGGATTGTTGACCGGATTCAATCATTATTGACTCAAACCACATGATCGATCTTCAAAATATATCGTATTCCTACCCCGGGAGTCGAACAGCCGCTCTGCGGGGTGTTTCTTTTCAGCTGGCGCCCGGTGAAAAAATCGCTTTAATGGGAGCCAATGGTTCCGGCAAGACCACGCTTGTCCGCTGCATCAACAGGCTGTTGAAACCGTCCGGCACCGGTTCGGTCGACGGCTATGCCTTGGATCGGGAAGAGGATCTTTGGGAGATACGCCGGCGTGTGGGCATGGTCTTTCAGAATCCCGACAATCAAATCGTCGCCACGACTGTGGTTCGAGAGATTGCTTTCGGTCTGGAAAATTTGGGCTTGGGTCAAGCGGTCATGAAGGAGCGTGTCGAATCGGCTTTGGAGAAATTTCATCTTCAGTCACTCAGGGAGACTTCTCCTCATCTGCTGTCAGGCGGAGAACGCCAGCGTCTGGCTTGTGCTTCCGTGTGGGTGATGGATCCGCGTTATTTGATTCTTGATGAACCCACTTCTCTTCTGGACCCGCAGGGACGTGAAGAGATCATGGTATTCATCGACCAAGCCAGGCATGAATCGAATGCCGGCGTACTGATCGTAACACAATATCCGGAAGAAGCCCTGGATGCGGACAGGCTTTTAATCATGCATGCAGGGCGGCTGATTATGGATGATTTGCCTGCCCATGTTTTTTCTCATGAAAGAAAGCTGAAGTCAATGGGTCTGGGTCTTCCGGTCGAAGTTGAGTTGGACCGCCTGCTCGGGAGTACGATGTGAAGATTGTCGGAGAAAATCTGTCCTATACATACCGGTCTCCCTACGCGCCGGATCACCGCGCGCTGGACCGGCTGTCATTTGTTGTTCGGCCCGGAAGAATTCTGGGCATCGTCGGACCGTCCGGTTCGGGTAAAACCACCTTGATTCAGCATTTCAACGGATTGCTCAGGCCCGGCAGCGGTCGATTACGGGTTGGGCCTGTGGATCTGACCGATCCGCGGGCGGACATCAACTGGCTGCGCCGACGGGTTGGATTGGTTTTTCAGTTTCCCGAATTTCAACTTTTTGAAGAGACTGTGTATAAGGATGTAATCTTCGGTCCGCGGAATCTGGGTGTCTCCGGAGAGGATCTGGAAGCGCGTGCGGCATCGGCCCTCGAATGGGTGGGTCTCGACTTACAAAAGATTGGAAACCATTCTCCATTTCATCTCAGCGGAGGAGAAAAGCGGCGCGTCGCTTTGGCTTGCATTCTTGCCATGCAGCCTCAATGTTTGATTTTGGATGAACCCACCGTGGGATTGGATCGCTATGCAGCACAACGGGTGGAGAAGCTGGTCTTTCAGTATCATCGAAACGGCAAAACAGTAATCTTTATTTCTCACGACATGGATCTGGTGGCCAGGCTTGCCCAGGATATTATGGTGCTTCACAAGGGGAGGCTGCTTCAATACGGTTCCAGAACCGACATCTTCCTGGATGAGACTGTAATGAAGAAGGCTTCTCTTCGGCTGCCCCGGACGGTTCAGTATATGCGAAAATTGAGAGCGCGTGGATACGCCGTTCCTCTGAACATCTTTACCCTGGAGAAGGCCCGTCGGATTGTCAGGGGTCTCAATCCCGTATCCCGCGGATGAAATCAGACCTGCTGAAAATAATTCTTGAAAATTCGTGCTGAATTCCGTAAACTAACAGTGCACCAACAAACATTCATCACAGCACGAGAGGTGATTCAATGCGCGTGAATCGACAGAAGCTTCTGCTGTTTCAGATGACGGGTTTGATCTTGCTCTTTGCGTCTGGAGAAATAAGATCTTTTCAGGGGTCTCCGGATGATTGGGTGGATGGGACGCCCGACGGCTGCACAACCATTACCGTGGGAAAGAAGGCTTCGGCCGATGGTTCGGTCATTACTTCTCATACCTGTGACAGCCATCGTACACAGGCCTATCTGACCATCATGCCGCCGAAAGATTTTAAACCGAATGAACAGGTTATGATGGTAAAACGGGTCAATGAGGATTCTTTAGCCATGCCGGCCTATAAGTATGTTCCGACCGGAACCATTCCGCAGGTGCGGCATACATACGGCTACATCAATACCGCGTATCCGGCCATGAATACGTTTCAGTTGGCTGTTGGCGAATCGACTTTCGGCGGACGAAAGGAACTTCGTTCGGATAAGGGATTGATCGATTGTCAGCAGCTGGTTCATCTGATGCTGGCACGCTGTAAAACCGCCCGGGAGGCCATCACACTGGCTGATGAATTGACACGGAAATACGGATACAATGATGCCGGTGAATGTCTGACCATAGCGGATGTCAAAGAGGTCTGGCATTTTGAAATCGTCGGACCGGGACAGGGAAAAACAGGGGCTGTCTGGGCCGCTCAACGGGTGCCGGATGATCATGTGTCGGTCAATGCCAATGCAAGCCGAATCCGCGAGATCGACCTCAGTCGTCCCGATTTCTTCCGCGCGTCGGAAAACATATTTCAGGTGGCACGAAAGAACGGATGGTGGGATCCGAAAGACGGCCCGTTTGAATTCTGCTACGCTTTTGCTCCGGATAACCGGGTTTCCATGGCGAGTCGACGCAGAGAGTGGAGGGTCTTGAGTTTGCTGGCCCCCTCGCTGAATCTGCATCCGGAATCGGAAAATTATCCTTTCTCAGTCAAGCCGGACGAGCCGGTGACTCTGGATCAACTGGTGACCGTTTTTCAGGATTATTATGAAGACACGGAATACAACTTCGTCAAGAATATTACCACGACGGATGAAGAGGGGAAAACCGTGATTTCTCCGCTGGCCAATCCATTTATGCCTTATGATATGAATAAAATATTCAATATCAACGGGGGCTGGGGCTGGCGGGGTGAACGGACGATCGCACGGTGGTATACGATGTACGCCACCATCACCCAGTCAAGAGGCTGGCTGCCTGATGAAATCGGCGGCGTCGTCTGGCTGGCATGGGACAATGTAGCTACTTCCATCTATATTCCCCTTTACTGCAGTATTACGGACCTGCCTCATTCATACCAAACACCGGGGCGTGTTCACGGCTACTCACGTGACAATGCGTGGTGGGCGTTCAACCGGCTGGGCACCCTGGCGGCTCAGCGATGGGGTGACATGCGTTTCGATGTGGAATCCGTATGGAAGCCCATGCAGCAGTCTCTCTTCGATGAGCCGGCCCGAATCGATGAGCAGGCCAAGGTCTTGTATCGGGAAGATCCCGCCAGAGCCGTCGAGTTTCTTACGGCTTACAGTATTGAATGGGGAAATCGTGTCGTTGAAAGCGCATGGAAACTGGGCGATAATTTGTGGACAAAATATGACGGTAAATTTTAATTCCACCGGACTTTCGGGCTTATGGTGTTTCCATTCTCCGTTGTCCGGTCAATCAACCCCGTAAAAAATGCGGAGGTTATTGATGGATGTTCAATACCAGGAGCTGGTTATTACCTGTGAAGCCTGTAAGACGGTAAAGAAATTTGCCATTTCAGGGTATGAGGAGTGTCTCGAGATATTCAAACAATATCATTGTCCCAACGGCTGCGGCAGAAATTTATACAGTTTTTTTACTGTCGGTAAGATTCGCAATAAAAAAGGCTGAAATGCTGAGTTTCTTCTTGACAAAAATCAGAATATTATTAAATTAGTGCATTGAAGTACCTGGTTCTTTTCCAAAACGGTGAAGTCGATCTGTTGAATACTGCGGGAATAGCTCAGTTGGTAGAGCATCACGTTGCCAACGTGAATGTCGCGGGTTCGAATCCCGTTTCCCGCTCATTTTTTTTCGGCGGCGTAGCCAAGTGGCCAAGGCAGAGGTCTGCAAAACCTTTATTCAGCGGTTCGAATCCGCTCGCCGCCTCTCGAGTTATCATGCCGGGATGGCGGAATAGGTAGACGCAAGGGACTTAAAATCCCTCGTCCATTTATGGACGTGCCGGTTCGATTCCGGCTCCCGGTACATTCTATACAACGATCTGCAGGCCCGCTTCAGGCGGGTTTTTCTTATTGCATACCACCCATTCCGCGGAGTTTTTACATGGGCCGGAAATTGTATCAAACCGTTATTTTCGACATGGACGGCGTACTCACCGACAGCGAACCGCTGCATGTGCAGGCCGAAAAGGAGACATTTGCGTCCTTTGGAGTTACTCTGAAGCCATCCGATCTTTATCGATATATGGGCAGAACGCCCAGAATTCTGATTCAGGGTATTATCGAACAGTACGGACTGAATATCCATGCCGATGCATTGTACCCGCGGCACAGCGAACGACTCAGGAACCTGTACCGCAGCCGGGCGGAACCGATTCCCGGAGCCCTGGAATTTTTACGGCGATGTCTCCGGCAGGGTTTGAAACTGGGCCTTGCTTCGAGTTCCGAAATGAATTTGATTCGTATTGTGCTTCAAAAGTTTCAATTGAAGGACAGCTTTCATGCGGTAACGAGCGGTGATGAAGTCGGCAGAGTCAAACCCGATCCGGACATCTTCCTGTTGACCGCCAAAAAATTAAATTGTCCGCCGAAACGATGTGCGGTGATTGAGGATTCCGGTGCGGGAGTTCGCGCCGCAAAGGCCGCCGGCATGTTTTGCGTGGGATTCAAAGGAATAAACAGTCCGGAGCAGGATTTAAGTCCGGCCGATATTCAGGTGGATGATTTCCGGAGCTGGGATGGATATCCCCTCCTGTCTGAAGGCGTCCGGTAAAACCGATTGACACTTCTGCTGATCAACGGCATGAGGAATTTTTTCGATGAACATACGAACCGTCAGATATGAAGAAATCCTTCAGGATTTCTTTTTTCGTTTCAGTTCTCCGTCCGACTTGACGGATCTCAAGGCGTCTATTGCGGCCGGCGGGTTCGAGACACCCCTTCAGGTCATAGCATCCGGCAAGCGCTATCGAATTATTGCCGGATTCAGGCGCTATGAGGCCGCAAGATCTCTGAGTTTGAGTAATATTCCGGTCAGAGTCTGGGAGCCCGATTCACCGGTTGAACTTTTTTACAGAGTGCTGCTCGCGCAGCGGGCACAGCGTTCCTTTACACTCATTGAAAAGGCGCGTGTGCTGTTGATTTTAGACCGTCTTGGAGAGGCTCGGGGAAAGGCACGAAAACGGTTTCTTTCCATTCTCGACCTTCCGTTTCAGGAAGAGATTCTGGAATCGATCAGAGCCGCCGCCGGCCTGGAACAGCCGGTTCAGGAATATATCGAAAGGCTGAATCTGTCGCTGAAAATGGCGCAGCCCTTGCTGGGTTTGGATTCAAGGGATCAAATAACACTCATTCAACTTGCCGATCTTTTGAGAATCCGGGGAGTTGAACTGGCAGAAATGGTGGAATCCATTCGGGATATTCTGGGGCGTAAATGCCTCTCCCTGTCACGGCTGCTTGGGACTGAGCCTTTTAAACAGATTATTCATCACCGCGACTGGACACCGTCACAGAAACGCCGAAGGATCCATCTCGCTCTGGAAGAGAGACGGAATCCCGGTCTCAGGCAAGTCAATGAAGAGATCAGGCGGCATTGTGATCAACTCGGCATTCCCTTGTTCGGAAATATAACCTGGGATCAGACTCTCGAAAGACCGGGAGTTGAGCTTCGTATGCGAATCCATTCTTCAGAGGAGGTCGATCGCGCCGCCGGATGGCTGTCCGATGAGTCGCTCAGATCGATCTGGAAGCACTTGCTGGATTCGATGTCATGAAGCCGCCGTTCAGAACCATTTTGGTCGATGAAACGATTCGGCATCATTTTCTGACAAACCGGCTCCTTTCGCATGCCGGCGGCGTTCGTGTGGTATACGCGGATTCTGAATGCCTCGATGAGATCATTCAAGAGCAGACATTGTCTTATGGCAAACGAATGCTGCATCTGTCTTCGCCCAGAGGGGAGCTGGTCAAACCCTGCCCGGGAACGCGCAAGCCCTATTTGTGCTGCCGGTATACGGTCATCAATCAGGTGCGTCAATGTCCCATGGACTGTTCCTATTGCATTCTTCAGGATTATCTGAGCAGTCCCGTGACAACTCTTCTCATACCCCTGGATCCTGTTTGGGAGGAGGTCGACAGAATGCAGAAACAGGAACCGGAGCGTTTTTTCCGTTTTGGAACCGGAGAGCTGGGCGACAGTCTGGCTTTGGATCCCTGGACAAGCCTGTCATCGGAATTCATGCAATATTTTGCCGGCCGCCGTAATTGCCTTATTGAATTCAAGACCAAATCGGATCGCATCGAGAATGCAATCAAGAATCCGGCATCCAATGCGGTGATGTCCTGGTCGTTGAATCCGCCGGGAATCATTCTGGATGAAGAGAAAGGATCCGCGTCACTTGAGAGGCGGCTGCAGGCCGCAAAGAGGTGTCAGGATGCGGGCCTGCTTCTGGGCTTCCACTTCGATCCCTTGTGCTTTTTTACGGGCTGGGAATCCAAATATAAAAAACTGGTTCGTACACTTTTCGATTATGTCCGTCCGGATCGAATCGCGTGGATCAGCCTGGGTTCTTTGAGATATCCTCCGTCTCTTAAAAACGTGTCTCTCAAACGTTTTCCGCGTACCTCGTTATTTTATCATGAGATGATCCGGGGTCTGGATGGAAAGATGCGGTACCCCAGGCCCATGAGAATTCGACTCTACCGAAGTCTGGAACGAATCATCCGCCATCATGCAAAAGATATATTTCTCTATTTTTGTATGGAGCCGCCCTGGGTGTGGAAAGCTGTTCTCGGGGCGGCACCGGATGGCAATGCTCATCTGGATTATCTATTCGCGGAAAACCTGTACCGGCGGTTTCCCGAAATCGAAATGGATGAGCCGAAGAGAGAGCGGTATGGTTGATTGCGTCAACGCTTTCGGTCCGTGTCAACACAATCTTTAGATTTCAAATGAGTTCAGTGTGAAACCCTTCGGTACCGGATGTTTTTCCCGGTAAATATTCCAGTATCGGGCTCTGGCCTGCTCCATTTTGTCGTACAGAGGATGGTTTCTGTCTTCATGCTGTTCTCCGATAACCCGGCCGTCCTCGCCCACTAGAACCAGCCTTTGAGCCCGATTGAGAATTCCCGCGGATCCCACACTGCAGATGGCGACGATCTCTTTCTTTGCGGAACGTTCCACCAGTTCGCCATAGGTCATGGCTCTTTCTTCTACGTTGATGTCCATGTCGCGTAGAAGCGCGCAGATGCCCTGAATCGTCACAGATGGAAGGATCAGATTGCTTTCGGGAATCTTGACTACCGTGTTGTCCCTCAGGACAAAAAGGCAGCAGGATGTGTCCCATTCACTGATCTGTCTGCTCATGATCGGATCGTATGGCCGGTCGTCCAGAAAAAGGGCGGAACCCGCTTCCGGGTCGATTGCGCGGGCGGCGTCAACGGCCTTGATGCTGATCAGGTAATTCACGCTGAGTTTCAGGCATCCTGTTCCGTTTACTCCGACAGCCCGGACCAGGTTGGGCACAGCCACACCGGTGAAGGGTTCACCCAGATACCGGTCATAACGGCATACCACGGCCCGAATCACGGGATTCTGCGGAAAACTCACACCGATGGAAATATCCTCGTCATACGTAAATGGGCGCAGATAACCCTGGGCTTCCGCACCGGCGGTTTCCGTCAGGAATGATTTGATTTTTTCGTCCCGAAAGAAATCCATGAAAAGCGTTTCCAGTTTATCAACCGACGGAATCAGGGATTGCTGTTCGCGGCTGAGATTGAATGACATGCTTCGCTGAAAACGTTCCAGATTTTTATGCAGATTGAAGAAATTAACTTTGATTCCTTTTTCTGTTTTCATACAGAAAAACCGGATTCCTTCAAAGGCCAGGAACATGCCGTAATGGGTGGATCGGGACACGGCCGGTACCGAAGATTCCATGTCGAGAATGTCGATTTTTTTATCCTTCAGACAAAACCGCATTTGCCTGGATGCCCATTTGATTCCTTCGAATCCCGCCATTGATTCATCCTCCTGATATTGTGTGGTACTGGCTGAGCGAATTACCGGGTTCATTCAGTGAAATATAAGAAAATGTAATAATCCCTTCAAGAAAAAAGAGCCTGCTTACACATAATTTATCTTGATTTCCAGCCGTGCAACGTTTATATTATTCAAAAATGTGTTCTCACATAGTCTTCGCTTCTCCGAATCAGGAGGGACTGTCATGTCGAAATCAATCACACGCAGAGGGTTTCTCGGCCATAGTCTCGGATTGGGGGCAGGAGCCTTCCTGGCCAATCCTCTTTTGGCTTTTCAGCCTTCTGCCGGGGAAAAGACACCTCTTATCATCACAAGCCACACCAATGAGACGGGCAAAAGAGCCATGGAAGCAGGATGGGAAATTCTCACCGCAGGCGGATCCGCGGTGGATGCTGTGGAAAAGGCGGCGAACATCATCGAAGTGGATCCCGAAGACACCAGTGTGGGTTACGGGGGCCTTCCCAATGAGCACGGTATTGTTCAGCTGGACGCGTCCATCATGGATGGAAAAACGTACAACGCCGGAGCCGTCGCCTGCCTGGAAAAAATCAAAACTCCCTGTTCCGTGGCCCGTATTGTTATGGAACGGACTGACCATATCTTGCTGGTCGGGGAAGGGGCTTTGACATTCGCCCGGCAATGGGGTTTTAAGGAAGAGGATCTGATGACGGACAAAGCGAGAAAGAGCTGGCTCAAATGGAAAGAATCTCTTTCCGATATCGATGACTGGGGACCGCCGGATCATTTGAAGGACAATCAGAAGATCGCCGCTTTGTTCTCAGACCGCGAAGAAGTAGAACATCATTACGGCACCACCAATGTTCTGGCCGTGGATACAAAGGGCGATGTCGCGGGCATCACGACCACCAGCGGGTTGAGTTATAAAATTCCGGGCCGCGTCGGTGATTCACCCATCATCGGGGCCGGACTCTACGTGGACAACGAGGTTGGTGCCGCCGGGGCGACCGGGCGGGGAGAGGATGTTATGAAATGCTGCGCCAGTTTTTACATGGTGATGAGGATGAAAGAGGGCAGGACGCCGCAGCAGGCCTGTGAAGACGCTTTAAAATTGATTGTCGAGAAATATAAAAAGGTGAATCCGGAATTTTTCCCCAGCGAGAAGTTCGTCGCGATCAGCGCCAACGGTCAGTACGGATGCGCCTCCATGAAAGGAAGGGACCTGCCCGGCATGTCGGTTCGAAATCAATCGGGATACAACATCGCCCGTGGGTCGGTTTTGATGAAAATGTGAAAAATGACGGCTCAAGTCCGCTTCTTAAATCATCCTTCGTTTTATAGCATGAATAACTCACGAATCTTTGAGTGAAATAGCACCACTTCTTTTTCATGCGGTCTTTATCCCCGTTTGGATTCCCGATAAAAGATTTCGGGAATGACAGCCCCCCCAACTCGTCATTCCCGTCCCGCTTACGCGTGGATAAACTCAGGCGAAACCGCTCTGCGTAGCAGAGCGGTCTTGAATCCAGGTTAAACCGGCCTCCCTGTCGGATTCATGAATAATCCAGAATAAATGAAACACACGCAACCTTTTCCTGTTTACTCTCGTCTAAACCATTGAACCGATGAATGAGGCCGTGACTTTTCGGCTGTCCATGACCATTCCAAGCGAGGTGCGGTTTTATGAAAGCGAATACAATTGCTCTTCAGATTATGCTGATCATTTTGCCGTTGCTGGTCGCTTCGGCGGAAACCCGCGTCTATCATACGCGTAAAGTAAATCCCAAACCGCCGGTCATCGACGGCTGTCTTGACGATCCTGCCTGGGATCGGGTGTCCTGGCAAGGCGATTTTATTCAGCGCGAACCGCATGAGAACCAGCCTCCGTCACAGGAGACGGCGTTTAAAATTCTTTATGACGACAACAATCTCTATGTGGCTGTCAGGGCTTTCGATTCCTGTCCCGACAGCATCGAATGCCGCCTGACCCGGCGCGACAACATAGACGGTGATCTGGTGGCCGTGCAGATTGACAGCTACAAGGATCTCCAGACCGCTTTTTCATTCATGGTCAGCGCGGGGGGTGTGAAGATAGACGGGATTTTTACCAACAACGGCCAGAACGAAGATTACTCATGGGATCCGGTCTGGTATGTCAAGACAACAGTGGATGAGGGGGGATGGAATGCGGAGATGCAGATTCCTCTGAGCCAGCTTCGGTTCGCGGCCAGAGACGCTCATGTCTGGGGTCTTCAGGTGGCCCGCTTCCTGTATCGCAAGGAGGAACTTTCCCTCTGGCAGTTTATTCCCAAAAACGCTTCAGGCTGGGTGCATCATTTCGGAGAGCTGAATGGCATAATGGGTGTTCAGCCTTCCCGTCGTATCGAGCTGCTTCCCTATATGGTCGGGCAGCTGGAAACCATGGAGAAGGAGCCCTGGAACCCCTTCGCTCCGGGCCATCTGCAGAAGGGCAGCATGGGACTGGATGGGAAAATCGGCGTGACCAGTGATCTTACCTTGGATTTTACCATCAATCCCGATTTCGGCCAGGTGGAAGCCGATCCTTCCGTAGTCAATCTCACGGCTTTTGAGACGTTTTATCAGGAGAAACGACCGTTTTTTATTGAGGGAGCCAATATTCTGAACTACCGTCTGATGATGGGTGACGGCGACTTCTCTTATGACAATCTGTTCTATTCAAGGCGTATCGGCCGTGCTCCGCGCTACCGGCCGGACATGGAGGATGGCGAATATCTCAGCATGCCCATGAACACTTCCATTCTGGGAGCCATGAAGCTGACCGGCAAGACCCGGGGCGGGTGGTCTGTGGGAATCATGGATGCCGTCACGTCGAGCGAAACGGCTCAACTCGATTATCATGGCAGCCGAAGGGAGCAAATCGTGGAGCCGTCAGCCAATTACCTTCTGGGCCGTCTGCAGAAAGACCTTAGGGACGGCGCTACGAAGATCGGAGGTATTTTAACGCATACATACCGTGATATCCGATATGACGAGCTTCTTTTCATGAACCGCGATGCGTTGACCGGCGGCATCGATTTTCGGCATGAGTGGAAAGACCGCAACTATTTTCTGTCTTTCAATTCAGTATTCAGCCATATCCGGGGCGATGAATCGGCCATGCTGCGCGCGCAGCGGTCATCGGCCAGATATTTTCAGCGTCCCGATGCCGACCATGTCTACCTTGATTCCTCATTGACATCTTTGACGGGTTTTGGCGGCAGCCTCACGATGGGGAAGAACAGCGGTCATTTGCAGTTCACTGTAGGCAGCACGTGGCGTTCTCCCGGATTGGAGCTGAACGATATGGGGTATTTGCGACAGGCCGATGTGATCATGCAATTTGCCTGGATCGGATACCGGGAATGGAACCCCTTTTACATATTCCGTTCCATGAATATCAACATCAATCAATGGAGCGGATGGAATTTCGGAAGCGAGAACACATTCAACGGCGGCAATATCAATATCAATTTTCAGTTCCGTAATTACTGGGGGGCCGGAGCCGGCATTGGAATCAACGGCCGTTCTCTTTCCCCCTCGGCGCTGAGAGGCGGCCCCTCCCTACTGCTGGAGCCTCGATGGAACAACTGGGTACATTTTTACAGTGACAGCCGGCGTACGTTCACTTTTCGCCTTGGCGGAAGCAACACCTGGAGCCTGGACGGTTTTTCCCGCTCTCATTCGGTGCAGCCCTCAATCACGTGGAAACCCAATTCGACTCTTTCACTGAGCGCCAACCCGTTCTTTTCGGTTAACAAGCAGGATTTGCAGTATATCAAGACGTTGAAAGATCCAGACCGGTATCTGTTCGGCCGAATCGATCAGAAAACGCTCGGCCTTACCCTGAGGCTGAACTGTTTCATCACTCCCGAATTATCAGTACAGTATTACGGGCAGCCGTTCGTGTCTGCCGGGCATTACGCGAAACTCAGGAAGATCGTAAATCCGCGTGCCGATGTGTATCATGATCGTTACCATGTGTATACGCAAGATGAAATCACTTATGATACACAGACCGGAAGTTATCTCATCGATGATAACGGGGACGGAGCGGTCGATTTTTCAGTGAATAATCCGGATTTCAACTTCAGGGAATTTCGTTCCAATCTGGTGATTCGGTTGGAATACAGCCCCGGATCCACACTGTTTTTGGTCTGGTCACAGGGGCGTTCCGGGGTCATCGGAGATGGAAGCTTTTTATGGTATCAGGATATGCGAGACCTTTTTGAGATTCCACCCTACAATGTTTTTCTAATAAAGTTCAACCGGTGGTTCTCATTGTGATTGAGAACCTGAAAAGGAAGGATGGCATTTTTAAACGTTTCCTGCTTATTCACTCTACGGGCGGTCAAGATATTCGCTCATCGCTTTTCCCAGACGCCGGATTCCTGTCTCAATCTCTTCTTCATTGAGAGAGGAGATGGAAAGACGAAAACCATTGCGTTTTTCTTCCTGCTGAGGAAAGAATTTTTCCCCCATGGCGATCCGTATTCCGCGGCGCAGCAGAAAACCTTCCAGTCCGCAGTCACTTTTCATACAACCGTTCCACTGGACCCAGATCAGATAACCTCCTGATGGCCGGGTCCAGCGTACACCCTTGGGCATGCAGGTTTCGAGAGCCCGCAAAGCACATTGCATGCGCTTGCGGTAGGTTCTGTGAATCCGATGAACATGCTGCTCGAAGTGCCCGAACCGGCAGAAGTCGTGCAGCGCGGCCTGAGTGATGGTGTTGGTCGAAAGATCGGAAAACCGTTTGATTGCGAGAAGCCGCCTGATGCATTCCTGGTCCGCCGCGATCCAGCCGAGCCGCAGACCCGGAAACAGGACTTTGGAAAATGTACCGACGTAGAGGACCACATGGTTTTTATCCATGGATTTGATAGGCAGTGGAACCCGACCGAAATATTTCATCTCTTCTTCAAATGCATCTTCGATCAGCGGAACGCCGTGCGATTCACAGAGAGACAGAAGATTTTCACGGTGATTCTGGTCTGTGGTGATGCCTGTAGGATTCTGAAAGTTGGGCATGGTGTAGACAAAAGAGATCTTTTGGGTTTTCAATGCCGAAGCCAATTGATCGAGGTCCATGCCCTGCCGGGTCATGGCAACAGGAACCACCTGAATATCATAAGCGTCCAGAACAGGCAGAATCAGAGAGTAGGTGGGTGATTCCACAATAACCGGTTTTTGCGGCATGGCCAGCATGCGCACGATCAGCTCGAAAGCATTCTGGGAACCGTTGGTGATGAGTATTTCATCCCTGGAGATCAGAATTCCATGGATTCGCAGGCGCTGGGCAATATCGTCTCTCAGGGGCAGAAATCCCTGCGGGTCTCCGTAGTTCAGCAGGAAGGGACCTTGACTCATGGCCCGGTTCAGGCATCTTCGAAACAATTCATGGGGGAACAACCGGCAGTCCAGATCGAAACGGGCCATGTCAATCAGGTTCCCGCCAGGCGTGCCGGGTGCCGTCTCCTCCCGAATGGATTCGTAGGCGCGCCGGGCCGCGGGTGTTGATGCGGAACTCCACGGGATGCGCCCCTTGTGGGGTCCTGGAGGGGCGATCTGCTTTCGTCTGCGAACCGTGGAATAGGATCCCGGCCGACTCTGAATATAACCCATGGCCCATAATTCTTCATACGCTCTGGTAACGGTTGAACGATGAACAGAGAGCGTGTCGGCCAGAACACGGGTCGGAGGAAGACGGTCACCGGGGCGAAGCGTTCCTTCGTCAACAAGAGTCTGTATTTGATTGGAGATTTGCCGATAGAGAGGGATTTTCGAACGAGTGTCCAGATGGAGCAGCAGCATGTCGATTGCCTCCGCTTTGCGGTTTGAATGATCAGTAAAAATAGCAATAAAACGGTAGATTTGCAAGATCCAATATCCCCAATTTTTAAACGATCCAATCTGTTCTCTTCCGATTCGATCACTGGTCACGGTTTATTGAATCCGGGAAAAAGCTTTTGCATTTTGTCGCTTTTCATTGTACCTTAACTCAATATATTTTCTATGGGAGTCGGATATCATGAAATGGGCCTTCTTCCTGATCATTCTTGTTCTGTTTTTATGGGCATGCGCAAAGGAGGGATTCCCTCCCGGGGGTCCAGAAGACATTATTCCGCCTGAAATTATCGATACAGAACCTCAGAACCGGGCTGTTCGGGTCAAACCCGATCAGAAAATCGTTTTTATTTTCTCGGAACCTGTTGAACCCAGATCGGCAGAGGGTGCGGTATTCATCACGCCTCTCCCGGGTGATGACGTGCGTATCCGCGTCCGGGGCCGGCGTCTTTCAGTCGATTTTCCGCAGCCGCTTCGTCCAAATACCACCTACGTGATTACCCTGGGAACGGAGATAAAGGATTATCGGAACAATTCCATGTCGGAATCCTATACTTTAGCCTTTTCCACGGGATTAAGCATCGACCAGGGAAAGATTTCCGGACGGGTTTATGGGTTGGAAGATGCCCGGGGTGTCAGCGTGTGGGCCTATACCCTTGAAGAGGCATCACCTGACCCGGCGCAAGTGATGCCTGAATACATAGTACAGTGCAGCCATGAGGGCTGGTACACATTCAGTCATTTGGCTCTCGCAACCTATCGTTTGTTTTGTGTGCGCGATCGGGCGGCCGACCGGCTGTATCAGCCCGGGGAAGACGAGATCGGTCTGACTTTCGGCGATATGCGCCTTGATTCGTCCGCATTTGAGTTTCAGGATATCGATTTCCGTATCAGCCGCCGGGACACAACGAAGCCTTCTCTGGTCAGGGCTGTTGCCGAGAATCGCAATCATCTGCTTCTTCATTTCAGTGAGGAGATAGAGACCATTCATTTTCGGTCTTCGGATTCGGTATGGATTCTGAATGATCGTGAAGAACGGCTGGCAGTGGACTTTCACTACAGGGAACCCCGGAACCGGCAGATCCTTCATTTGATGACCGAATCACTGGATGAACAATACAGGTATACGGTTACTGTCGCGGGTATTGTCGACCGGTCCGGGAACGCTTTGGAGCAAGAAACGCCGCTCGCATTCGCCGGAACATCCGTTTCCGATACTGTTCCGCCGATTTTGACGACTGTTTTTCCGGAACCCGGAGACCGTCATGTGATGCTCAATGATACGCTGCGCCTGATTTTTAACGAACCGGTGGATTCCCTGGCGTTTCAACGTCGATTTCAGGTGGCCGATACGCTCAACCAGGTGGTGGACGGACATATGATTTGGCCCTGTCCGGCGGAGGTCGTGTTTATTCCCCGTTCGGGTTGGGCCGGGAAGACGGTTTACCGGGTGGAATTGGTTGACAGCTGTGTGCAGGACCGATGGGCCAATGTGATGGAGGATACGGTCTTTACATTCACCACACTCAACAGGGACACCCTGTCTGAGCTATCCGGGCGGGTGGACGATCCGGAATCGGCTCAGGGGCCGGTCATGCTGCGTATCACGCAAGTTGAGAATACAAATGTTTCATTCATACGGTGGATCGAAACTCCCGGCATCTACACCTTTGAAGGCATCCTGCCGGGCCGGTATCTTCTGGATGCTTTTCGGGATGAGGATGAGGACGGCCGGTATTCGTATGGATCGCCGTATCCCTTTCAGGCGGCGGAACGGTTTGTCGTCTACGCGGATACCGTCAACATCCGGTCACGGTGGCCCAATCATGGAAATGATATTGCATTGCCCCCCAGACCATTCAGCAAAAATGACAGGGGGGAGTCAGCCAACCTCAGGAAATATGAATGAGCCCACGGATTTTTAATTCCCGTCAGCAGTACGGCACTCTTGAACGTCCAAAGCTTCAGAGAGTGGATTGGGTTGTTTTCTTTTACGCGCTGATCTTTACCCTGATCCTGTGTTATGTGTTTCCCCGTGTGTATCCGGTCACCTCTTTCAAGGATCTTCCCGATCGTCAGCGGATAGAGAAAAAGGGTGAAGCATTTGTCCGGAGTCTGGGATTTGATACGGATGGATATTCCCTGAAAGCCCGTATCGGCATTCAGCAGGATCAGCTTCGTTTCCTGCAGAAAGTCTATGGATCCGATTATACGAATCAATGTCTTGCAGATTCTGGTCTGGTTTATTATTGGTCCCTCCTGTGGACCCGGTCATATGACTCACAGGAAGCCGGCCCGGAGGGCCTTTCGGCCAATGACGGGATCGAGCGGGCGGGTTCCGATTCCGTCAGGCTGCATCTGGATCTGGCAGGAAAACCGATCGAATTCTCCTCATGGCTGAGACCTTCTCCCGGTTCCAGAACCACTTTTAACGAAACCGTCAAACCAGGAATCAGCAACTCCCGCCAATTGGGAGACAGCCTGATTCAGATTTACGGAGGGAAGTGGAATTATGAACAGTCCCGCCAGGGTCCCGGAGTCTATCTTCACCAGTGGACTCGGGAGACGCTTTTGGCGGGTGCAAGGGTCTCTTTGATAGTCACGCAAAGGGGCGGCCGGATCGTTCAGTTCAAGCGGGTTGCGGCGTTCCCGACCGAAAAGAACACAGGGCGGCGCTCTGAATGGGAAGGCTTGACCATGGTTTTTGTGATTCTCCTGTTCATGGTGCTGGCTGTTGTTTATTTTATCCTGCGGCTTCGCCACGATCTGATGGACTTGAAAAACGGTATGAGCGCGGCCATCATTATGGCGGTGATCTGGGCGGTTATTTCCTGGATGCAGACCCATGACAGCCCGAATATCAGTATTTGGCAGCGTCTGATCATGATTTTAATAACCGGGCCCTTTATCGGAGGCGGAATCTGGATTCTGTTTTCACTGGGTGAATCGCTGACCCGGGAGGTGTGGCCTCAGAGGCTGCATACCTTTGACGCATTCAAACGTTCCCTGTTCAATCCGTATTCCGGCTTGACCTTGCTGCGCGGATTCGCACTCGCTCTCTGGGGAAGCGGCTGGCTGGCCCTGCTCCATTTCGGAATTCTGCGGTTCGCGGGAGGCTATTTGGCTCCGGGTCCAAACTGGCTGCATCTGCTAAACGCCTCCTCACCTCTGATCTATCTGCCGGCCAATACCGCGATATCTTCAATCTATTTGATGGCCGCATTCTTCTTTTTCCTGTTCCCTGTTTTATACCGGCGTCTCAAGAAGTTTATTTTCGTAATACCGGTTTTCCTCTTGATCTGGTCGCTGACGAATTTACCGCTTCCCATGGTGATGCCGATGGGTTTCCGCATGCTGACAAGCGGACTTCTGGGTCTTTTGTTTGTCGTTCTGTTTCTTCATTATGACATATTGACGGTTTTCGCGGGAGGGCTTCTGATGCCATGGCTGTTTTATGCCCTGACAGCGCTGCACCTGACCGGACCCTACCAGACGACCGGCCTGTCCATGCTGGTTCTCCTGCTGCTGCTTTTCATCGCCGGAATCGCCCTGTTCCTTCGGCGGACACGCATGGATTCGGTGGAAATATTTGTACCGGATTATTTGAACCGTATTTCCGAGCGGGAACGGATGCAGAGGGAACTGGAGATCGCCCGGCATATCCAATTGACATTTCTGCCCAGGACATGGCCGCGCGTGGATGGTCTGGATGTCGCCGGAAGATGCGTGCCCGCCCGTGAAGTGGGAGGCGATTATTTTGATTTCCTGCCCATGGGAGAACGGAAACTTGGAATAGTGATCGGCGATGTTTCGGGAAAAGGGATTTCCGCCGCTTTTTACATGACTCTCACAAAAGGGTTCTTTAAATCTCTGGCCAGGCAGAATCGGTCGCCCCGCCGGCTGCTGATCGATCTGAATGAATTGTTTTATGAGAACGCGGAGCGGGGGTTCTTTATCAGCATGATCTACGCCGTTTTTGATCTCGAGAAACGCACACTGACCTTCGCCCGGGCCGGACACAATCCGATGCTGGTACTGAGGTCGGATCATGAAGCGGCCGAAGAATGGCGACCTCCGGGCATCGCTTTGGGTCTGGAGCCGGGAAAACTGTTCACCAGAACCATTCAGCAGAAAACACTGACATTCCAAAGAGGAGATATTTTTATCTTTTATACGGATGGAATCAGTGAGGCCCAGAATGCATTGCAGGAAGAATTCGGTGAGGAACGCCTGATGGAACTGGTGGAGACTTCAAAAAGGGGAAGAGCGGACGATCTTTTAAAAAATATCCATCAGGGAGTTCAACGGTTCATTTCCGAAGCGCAGCAGCATGACGACATGACCGCCGTGGTCATACGTATTGAATAATTTTCGAACAGGTCATTTTATGAGACGTCGAGGGTTGATTCTATTTTCCGTTGTCTATATTGCGATATTGGCCATGGACTATCGCTGGCTGGTTTTCAGCACAGACCCGGTTATACAGGCCCGGTTTCGTGATCTTTTTATCGGAACCGCTCTTTTCCTGCTGTTTACTCTTTTGGTCCGCAGCTCATTGATGAGCAAGCTGACGCTTCCGCAGAAACTCCGCCTGTCGGGTTTGGGAATCGTCATGATCTGGGCCGGGCTCACGGTTCTTGATTCTATCTCCCCGTTTCCCGGAGAGTTTTTCAATGAGATGGATGCCGGCCGTATCGGCTTCAATTTTTGGAATCACTGTCTTTGGCTGGTTCTTTTTTATGGACTTTTAACCATGGGATGCGCCTTGCTCATTGCCGTGAAAGCGCTTGTATTTGTCCAGCAAGGAAAAAAGACACAGGGAAATTTCCGGTTTCTGATGATTCTTCTGTTTATTTCTGTTTTTGTGGGATCGATTTTCGGTAAAATCGGACATGCGCAGGGTTTTGCTTTTGGAGAATGGGAAGGGCATCTCATCGGAGTGAATACTGTTTCTTTTCTGATTATACTCATGGCCGTGATCAACGGATTTCGCTGTAAATGGATTCATTATTTGAACAAACGGCAAAAAGCGGCCTGTTTCTTTTCCCTGTTCCTGATCATTCTGTTGCTTCAATTTGCCATTCGGTCCCGGGGGCTGGAAGCCATCGGCGAATACAGCGCTGCGGGATATGTTTTTCTGATTTCTGTTCTCTATATCATCAGCATATACACAGCCATGTCATTTATCGGTCTCTTGTTTCTCCTGCCTTCAGCGGGGATTCTGGACAGCCGAATCGAAGAGATCAAGTCACTTCAGGCACTGATCACCACTCTGAGTTCTGTGTTTCATTTTGACGAACTGGTTGAACAGGCCTGTCAATTGGCCATACGGGTGGCCAATGCGCATGTCGCCTGGATAGAGATGAAAGAAGGAGAGTCATATCGGGTTGTCGGAGCTCACGGGATTGCCTCCGGTGAGCTGAAAGAGTTTTCAAAAGGAGCCTGGCAGGGTGTCCGCGATTCGGTATTCGAGGAGGAGGCGGTGCTGATCAATGATATGCAGAAAGATCGGCGCACGCATCGTCTGAAACACTGGAAACGAAATCCCGGTTCGCTCCTGGCGGCCAAGATTCGAGTGAAGGACGAGTTCATGGGCATCCTGTATGCCATGCGGTATGAACCATTCGGATTCATCGATGACAGCAAGCCTACATTTCAATCTCTCGCGCATCAATTGGCCCTGGCCATGGAAAACATCAATCTGCTGAAAGTCACCATCGAGCAGGAAGTATACCGTGAAGAGCTCAGGCTGGCCCATGAAGCGCAAATGCGCCTGCTGCCCAGGACCATGCCGGAGGTTTCAGGGTTGAATCTCAAAGGGTACTGCATTACGGCCAATGAGGTCGGCGGTGATTTTTATGACATGATTCCTATGGGTGAAGACCGGCTTGACATCGCCATCGGTGATGTGTCGGGCAAGGGGGCTTCGGCGGCCTTTTATATGGCAGAGCTGAAGGGTGTGATACAGGCCCTGGCTCCTCACTTTTCTTCTCCCGGTCAGATACTGGGCCAGGTCAATCAGTTTGTGCTCAATCATTTTGAATCAGATACTTTCGTGACTATGGTTTACGGTATCTACATTCCATCCAGACGAAAATTGCAGGTCGCCCGGGCTGGCCATCCCCCCATGGCTTTTATCCGTGATGGGAATGTCGAGTGGATCGAAACCGGCGGAGTGGGGCTGGGTCTGACCGGCACGGAAACCTTCAACGAGGCATTGAAGGAAAAGGATGTAAGATGCCGCAAGGGAGATCTGTTGTTTTTTCATACCGATGGGGTTATGGAAGCCCGCAATGAGGGAGATGAGGAATACGGGGAAGAACGGCTGAGTGAAATACTGAAACAGGTTTCCGGTGAAGATGCGGAATACCTGATTCGAAAAGTCCGGGAGAGTGTGGAAGTTTTTATCGGAAATACTCCGAAACACGATGACATCACCATCGTGGCGATTCAGGTTGAATAAGGATTTCAATTATTTATGGAGGAGATGGATAAATGAACGGGTTTGAAGTGAAAAGAGAGGACAGGGATCAAATATCCGTTGTCGCTGTCAAGGGATATTTGGACGCCCATACAGCTCCTGAGCTTGAACAGATGCTGCAGCAGCTGGTGGATGAAGAACGGGTTCACATTGTGGTCAACCTGGCCGGCCTGAGCTATATCAGCAGTGCGGGCCTGGGAGTTTTCATGGGATTCATTGAAGATATTCGAAAGAAGAATGGGGACATCAAACTGGCTGAACCCAACGAGAAGGTATACAGGGTGTTCGATTTGCTGGGCTTTCCGGTTCTTTATGAGATTTACCAGAAAGAAGAGGAAGCCATTGAAAAGTACAGGAATTAATATCACAGCCGGTTGTATGAAAACGAGGTTGGATCAATGGCAAAAGTGACCAAAAATTACCAGCTGAAGATCCCCAGCCAGACCGACAATCTCGAGCTGATCAGAAATTTTGTGTCGGGTGTGGCGAAAAAAGTGGGGTTTGACGCTGAAGAATCCAATAAGATCGAATTGGCCGTGGATGAAGCATGCACCAATGTGATCAAGCATGCTTACCAGCACGACACGACAAAGGATATTGATGTGGCCATCAAGATCGATTACCAGAAATTGACTGTGATCGTTACGGATAGAGGAAGGAGTTTTGAATTCCATGAAGTGGATTTGCCGGATATGAAACAGTATCTGGCCGAGCTTCGCGTGGGCGGACTGGGCATCTATCTGATGAAAACACTGATGGATGAAGTGGAATATCATTCCAAACCCGGCAACAGAAATGAAGTGCGTATGGTGAAATATCTGCTGGGAAGAAGCGGAAAAGAGGATGATAAACCGAGGTAAAAAATGGTCAAGAGTCATGAAAAAAAGGGGAATGATTCCATTCGGCAGCTGGATGAGCGCCTCCTGGAGTTGTCATCCCTCTTTGAAATCAGCCGTTCATTGACCGCTTCACTCAGCATCCATTCCATTTTGGAGAATATACTGCGTATCCCCATGGGGCATATGTTGATCAGCCGGGGCGTTGTGCTCATAAAAAAGGATCCTGAAGGCGATTATGTTCTGGAGGAATTAAAGGGACTTCCCAGAAATCTCATCGGCAAAACACTGACCATGGACAATCCTCCGTCGAGAGCCCTGCTGCTGAAGGACATAAAAGACCCGGATGACTGGGCCGAATTCTTCCGTGAATTCAACATCGAATTGGTTTTGCCTCTGAACTCTTCGCAAGGAGCGATAGGGATCATCGGTTTCGGGGAAAAAATAGGAGCCCAAAAGTTTACAGAGCGGGAGCTTGAATTTCTTGACAGCCTGTCCAATATCGCCGCCTCTGCGGTCAGCAATGGAATTATGGTCGAGGAGATCCGCAGGGTCAATCGAAATCTGGATCGAAAAGTGCAGCAGCTCAACACCATCTTTGATATCAGCCGCGAACTGAACATTACACTGGATAAAAAAAAGATCGTCAGCCTGCTCAGCTTCGCGGTAATGGGTGAGCTGATTGTTAACAAGTGCATGGTTTTAATGCGAAAAAATCAGGAAATGGAACTTCTCGTTTCCAAGGGCCTGGATGCTGAAATCGATTCAGGGCTTTCACTGTGCGAGATAGCCGAACCGGTATTCCCCGATGAATCACCGCGCTTCCGATCTTTTCATGATCTGGGCCTGAAAGTCCTGGTTCCCATGCGGATTCATGATGAAACCCGAGGCATACTGGCTGTAGGGCCGAAGCTTTCCGGGGTTCCGTTCGATGAAGCTGAAAAGGAATTCTTAAAGACACTGGGCAATCAGGCCATGACTTCGCTGGAAAACGCGCGGCTTTTCGAGGAGGCTCTGGAAAAACAGAGAATGGAAGAGGAACTCAACCTGGCCCGTTCCATTCAGCAGGGTTTGCTGCCGTCTGAACTGCCCCAGGTGACGGGATTCCAGATCGCTGCTCAAAATATTCCAAGCCGTGAAATTGGCGGGGATTATTTTGATGTATTCCGTATCGATGAGGATCGGCTGGTCGTTGCCATCGCCGATGTGTCCGGAAAGGGAGCCGGCGCGGCTCTTCTCATGGCCAATTTACAGGCCGGTCTTCATGCATTCGTGCTCACGGGTATCGGACTTCAGGAGATGGTGACACGAATCAATGATTTGATATTTCAGAATACGGCGCTGGACAAGTTCATTACCTTTTTCATCGGCATTCTGGACGTGAAAGAACGAACGCTTTCTTACTGCAATGCCGGGCATAATCCGCCTTATCAGGTTACCAAAAAGGGCGATATAAGGGAACTGATGACCGGTGGAATCATTCTGGGGATGCTTCAGAATGTCACCTATGAGACGGCGACTCTTTCTCTCGAATCGGGAGATCGATTTGTGATGTATACAGACGGCATCACGGAAGCCATGAATGAAAACGAAGAAGAGTTTGGTGAAGAAAGGCTCCAGTCGTTGATTCGCTCCGATACCAAGGATGCGGCTTCCATGCTGAAAAGGATTATTGAGGCGGTACAGTCTTTCGGCGGCGGTGCGCCTCAGTCCGATGACATTACCCTTGTTGTATTGGACATTTTGTAATTTTTCAATTGAAAAACACAGGAGTGAACATGCGAAGAAGAGTGTTTCTTCAGGGAGGAATCGCTTCCGCGGCTTTAGGCTGGTTTTTCCGCAAACCGGCTTCGGCACATGAAAAAAAGAGCACGGAAACGCGGCTCAGCTCATTCTGGACAGAGGGATTTTTCCATCAAACTGCCGTGGAAGAAGCCAATCATCAGAATCATACCATCCGGGCCTCTATTCAGGGAAAATGGAACGCGTACACCATTCGGGAATTGCCGGAAGAGTATCTTGACTGGAACTTCAAACACCGTTTGTCCAATATGGAACTCATGCGGTCGGGCAGACGGCCGGACTGGTCCGGCGCGCACAACGCGGCCGTGGCCACGGTGGGGAAAAACCGGGGTGACAGCCGTTTCACATTGAACAACGCCATCAAGGGAATGGGGGTTTGCCCCAGGCTGGACAGAATCGATGAGCTGACCGAGCGGCTGAAATCGACGAGCGATCAGCCCCATACGGATAAATTCAGCGTGCTTGAATCCATGTACAGGGACCGGAGTTTATGGGATGCGCGCAGGCTGGTTTCACTGGAACTCTATTCCACACCGGAATTCGAAACCCATACTTTTCTGAATCAAATGACCAACCCCCTGTCTACCATTGTTTTTCTGGATATACCATCCTATGAGATCCGTGCGGTGACCAGTCTCTATCATCCCCGGGATCCGGATTTATCGGAATACGGACAAAAAATCGTTCGCTATGTCAATACCATTCATACCTATATGCACTCTCATTTTACACGGATCGTATCGGCTGTGGTGTATCATGTGATCGAAGTGTATAACAATTCACCCGCGAGCCGGGGCGGGGGAAGCCAGAAAGGTGTGCGCATCGTCTGACGGGGATTCGCAGGCAGCGAATGGGATCTTGAGGATTTATTAAGACATGAAATATTAACGGGGACAGACATCAATATAACCCTGCTTTTTAACAAGAGGAGTTTATTGATTGAACGAAGTGTTCATTTTTGGTGGTTTGTGATCGTGCATACAACCCGTCCTGAATTTTGCAGAATGTACTGACCTCCGCCGGGACATATGGGTGTTGTTCCGTCACGCAGATAGGGAGTCAGCTCTTCCATTTGCGCTGCATAACGACCCTGCCCCTTCAAACATGTTTCAGAAAAATGCATGGCCTGAGCCGTTTCCAGAGAAAACTGGTTGGTGCGGCATGCGCCGGACATGGCTACTTTTGAAAGATCCAGATATCTGTACAGCGCCGCAGTAGCCAGGATGCCCACTATCACGAGAGTTACAATCAGTTCAACAAGGGTGAATCCCTTTTCAGATGTTTTTTTCACTTTCCGATTCCTTTTGCTGACAGGCGAAATCCCGGGGAGAAATTCTTGTATCTCTACCAGGGATTGATCGAGGAACAGCCTTTGCAAACTTTAAGCCAACCTTATGTTTTTTAGTATTTATGAAGGAATTGTCAAATCCAGGAGCGCAATCAATGCTGCTTTTTTAACTCTGACGGGTATTGATTGCGAACAGTATCGTATGATCATTTTCATATGGAAAGCCGGTTTAATCTTGTGTTAATAATACAATAGAACGATTCTTTCGCCGAAAGTTTGAAAGCGAAATTTATCGAGATTATCAACCGCGAGACTGCAGTTCGAAAAGCATTCGGGCCGGCATGGTGAAAGCCGCTGTGCTCATGGATCCTTTGCAAAATGAAGTCCGTATTTACTTTTGCGATACAATTGAATTCGGCGAAGAGGGGAGAGGGAGATAAAACTTGCAATTACCGGCATATGTTTTTATATTTATTCATTTCCGATGACAGTGTACAGAAAGGACGTTATGAACCGAAACCGGCTCTTCACCCATGACAGAGGTCCCCGTAAATTCTGGGAGCGGGCTCTTTCCTTCGTGATGCTGACAGGCGAAAACTGTTTCAAAGTGCCGGTATTCGGATGTCAGCGCTGCGGGGAGTGCCTTCTGAGTCATACGGCGTTCATCTGCTGCCAGCGCTGTCCCAAACGGCTGAGAAACGGACCCTGCGGCGGCACTCGGGACAACGGACATTGTGAAGTCTTTCCGGAGCGTTTCTGTGTCTGGTATCGCATACACAGGAGGGCCCGGTTTTTAGGACGAAACACTTTGCTCAATAGCACGGAACGTATACACAACTGGAAGCTGGAAAAAACATCGGCCTGGCTGAATGTGTTCACGCGCCGAATTCCGCCTCCCACTCTATTTGTCAAAAGGCGCCGTCATGAATCTTAGAGAAAGGCTCGAATCGGATGCTTTCATCGTCACCGCGGAGATGGGTCCGCCGCAGAGCGCCGGACACGGCGTCATTCGAAAAAAGGCAGCCCATTTCACGCGGGTGGACGGGGTCAACATCACCGACAATCAGACGGGAATCGTCCGTCTCTCCAGTATCGCCGCCGCGCGTATCTGTCTGGAAGAAGGGCTTGAGCCTGTCATACAGGTGACGTGCCGGGATCGCAACCGGATTGCCATTCAAAGCGATTTGCTGGGAGCCGCGGCCATGGGCATCGAAAACATTCTGTGTCTGACCGGAGATTATCCGACTTTCGGCGATCATCCGGAGGCGCGGCCCGTTTATGATCTGGATTCCATTCAATTGATTGCCCTGGTATCGGCGATGAATGAGGGGACTCTGCTTTCCGGCCAGAAATTGAAAACCGCGACCCGCTATCTCATCGGCGGCGCGGCCAATCCGTTCGCCCGGCCTCTGGATGCCCGGATTCTCCGGCTGAAAAAAAAGATTTCGAACGGCGCCCGGTTTATTCAGACCCAGCCGGTTTTCGATCTTCCCGCTTTTCATCAATGGATGGAAAGAGTGAGGCAGGAGGGGCTAAATGAGAAGGCGGCTCTGCTGGCCGGCGTCATGCCCGTGAAATCCGTCCGCGCGCTGACATTCATGAGGGACCAGGTTCCGGGCATGCGCGTGCATCCCGACTGCATCAGCCGCATGGCTTCCGCAAAAGATCCTGAAGAGGAGGGTGTGCGCATGGCCGTGGAGACCATAAATCGGTTGAGGGAAACGCCGGGCATTCGAGGAATTCATCTGATGCCTTTGTTATGGGAGAGCATCACGCCGGTCATTTTAGAGAAGTCGAACCTTGCGAGGCGCACGGAACCTTGAGAGAAGATCTGATAAAAAGTTTGGGCAAGGAGATCCTTGTTCTGGACGGGGCCATGGGCACGCAGCTTCAAAAACACGGGATAACCGGTGTGCCCGAGGCGGCGGTTCTGGAGTCACCCGATCTGGTTCGGTCCATTCATCGATCCTACGCCGATGCCGGAGCCGATATCATCTCCACGAACACGTTCGGCGCCAACCGCATCAAGCTGAAGGCCTTCGGTCTGGAGAATCGCGTTCGTGAAATCAATCACCGCGCGGCGGTACTGGCTCGTGAAGGCGGCACCGGGGCCTGGGTAGCGGGTTGTATCGGGCCTACGGGACAGCTGCTGCGTCCTTTGGGGCCTCTGGATTTCGAAGAGGTTTTTCGGGTTTTCGAGGATCAGGTTCGAAATCTGGCTGAAGCCGGTGTGGATCTTGTTCTTCTGGAGACGTTCAGTGATCTTCGGGAGATCAAGGCGGCCGTACTGGCAATCCGTGAACACACGAACCTGCCTGTTTTCGCCTCCATGACCTATGGAGACGGTTTTCTGACTCTGACGGGCACGGATCCTCAGACCGCGGTGACCGTGCTGGAGAGTCTGCGGGTCGATGCCGTGGGCGTGAACTGTTCCACGGGTCCGGAGCCCATGCTGGAGATCGTGGGCCGGTACGCCGCCGAATCGCACCTGCCGGTTCTGGTGGAACCCAACGCCGGCATGCCGGACCTTCATGATCGCGAAATTCGGTATCCGGTCGGACCCGGTGAGATGGCCGGCATGTCCCGGCGTTTTGTCGAACTGGGAGCGAGCCTTATCGGGACCTGTTGCGGAAGCACTCCGGAATTCACCGCCGAACTGTGCCGGGCGGTCAAGGGCATGAAACCTCTTTCACGCAAGACCTGTGATCACCTGAAACTCGCCAGCCGGACCCGCACTGTGGTCATCGGTGCCGAACAGCCGTTTTGCGTGATCGGTGAACGGATCAATCCCACCAATAAAAAGGAGTTGAGCCGGGAATTGCTGGAAGGAGGCATGGGGATTGTGAGGCGGGAGGCCCATGAGCAGGTTCGGGAAGGCGCGCTGTGTCTCGATCTCAATGTCGGCGTGCCCGGCGGCGACGAACCGGTTCTGATGGCCGCCGCGGCGGAGGCCGCGGAAGAAGCGGGTGTTCCGCTGGTTATCGATACGGTCAACCCCGAGGCCCTGGAAGCGGCCTGCCGCCATGCGGCCGGCAAAGTGCTCATCAACTCTGTAAGCGGAGAATCCCGCAGCCTGGATGCCGTTCTCCCGCTGGCCAAACGTTACGGATCGGCTCTGCTGTGTCTGGCCGTGGATGAACAGGGGATACCCGCCACGGCACGGCAGCGGCTGAAAATTCTGGAACGGATTGTGGATCGGGCATCGGCCCTGGGTATTCCCAGACGAAATCTGATCTGCGACTGTTTGACCTTGACGGTTTCAGCCCAGCAGAAAAGAGCGCAGGCCACTCTGGAGGCTGTGGCCTTGGTCAGGAAAACGCTGGATCTGCCCACGGTGCTGGGCGTTTCGAATATATCCTACGGCCTTCCGGACCGAAGCGTGCTGAATGCCACTTTTCTGAGCATGGCCATGGCCATGGGTCTGGACGCGGCCATCATCAATCCGGACGATGCGCGGATGATGGAGACCGTGCGGGCCGCTTCGGTTCTGACGGTGCGCGACCGTGATTCCCGGTCATTTGTGTCGGCTCATGGAAAAAAGAAGAAGAGTTCGCCTTCTTCCAAACCCGCTTCGAAACCGGCTCAGCACCTGAAAGAAGCGGTGATCACCGGGAACCGGGATATTATCGAACGCCTGGTCACCGAGAATCTGGAGTCGGGCCTTTCGGCCGCTGAAATCAATCAGAACATTCTGATTCCCGCGATTCAGGATGTGGGAATCCGGTACGATCGCAAAGAGATTTATCTGCCCCAGATGATTCTTTCGGCTGAAACCATGCAGGCGGCGGTCGACGTTCTCAAGCCTCATTTTGCCGTGGATGATTCGAATAAAAAGGGGATCGTGATTTTGTGCACGGTAAAGGGGGATGTCCACGATATCGGAAAGAATATCGTGGGTTTGTTTCTCAAGAATCATGGATATCAGGTCGTTGATATGGGAAAGGATGTGCCCGCGGAACGAATTGTCGTGAAAACCAGGGAAACCGGCGCGCGGCTCGTGGCCCTGTCCGCGCTCATGACCACCACCATGGGGGAGATGAAGACAGTAATTGATGCCCTTCGCGAAGACGGATCTTCCGCCATGGTTGTCGTGGGAGGCGCGGTCGTGACACGGCCCTGGGCCGATTCCATCGGCGCTCACGGGTATGCAAAGGACGCTGTGTCCGCCGCGGCGTTGGCGGACCGGCTGCTGGCCGTGGATACCTCCAAAGACGCAACCTGAAAGGATCTGAGAGAAACGGTCCGGCTATCGGTTCAGAAAAATAAATTGTTCAATATATCAAGGAGTCCGGGAATGTCCGGTGCAGCCATTCAAATTGAGGGATTGACCAAGGTTTACCAGGGGGAAATCGGCAAGCCCAGGGTGACGGGTCTGAAAGATCTGAACTGTGTCGTGAATGCCGGCGAGGTCTACGCTTTTCTCGGACCCAACGGAGCCGGAAAGACGACTGCCATCAAATGCATGACCCGTCTTTTGCGGCCGACACGGGGCCGAATCCAAATTCTGGGCCGGGACGGACGCAGGCGTGAAACCATGAACCGGGTGGGTTATTTGCCGGAACAGCCCAATTTGTACGGTTATTTGACCGGAAGGGAGTTTCTGGATTTCATCGCCAGGCTCTTTTCGCTTTCAGCGAAATGGCGAAAGCAGCGGATCGATTCGCTCATGCACAGGGTGGGCATGGCGGATAAGGCCTCCATGCTGATCCGGAACTATTCCAGAGGCATGATGCAGCGCCTCGGACTGGCCCAGGCTTTGATCAACGATCCCGATGTCCTGATTCTGGACGAGCCCATGGCCAGTCTGGACCCCGTGGGCCGGAAAGATTTTCGTGATCTCATTCTGGAATGCAAGAAAGAAGGAAAGACCGTTTTCTTCAGCTCGCACATTCTTTCAGACGCGGAGCTGATCGCCGACCGGGTGGGCATTATCAAGGACGGACACCTTCTTCGGGAAGGAAATCTGCACGAACTCATTTCCGGACAGATTACATCCGTTGAGGTGACGTTTCAGGTCGACGAGATCCGGCTGAAGGCTCTTTCCGTTCCTGCCGGGAACATGATCCGTCAGGATCCCAACATCATGATCCGGCTTCCCGGCCTGGATGCCGTTCCGGGAATACTGGAACAGATCGGTCAGTGCGGCGGGCGGATCATCTCGGTGATTCCGCAGAAGAAGAGTCTGGAAAGCTATTTTATGGACGAGCTCAGGAGGTGATGCGATGCGTATCCGGGCGGTTGCAGTCAACACCTTTCGCGAGACCATTCGCAATCGGGTGCTTTTAAACATCCTGATCTTTGCCATCGGCATGATTCTGCTGTCCCTGGTCATCGGAGACTGGTCTCTCTATCAGCAGTCGCGCGTGATTAAGGATTTCGGGCTTTCGGCCATGTCCATTTTCGGGCTGCTGATCGCCATATTCATCGGTATCCGGCTCATGGTTCAGGAGCTGGAACAGCGGACCATTTACGTCGTGGCGTCAAAACCCATTCACCGGTGGGAACTGCTGCTGGGCAAGTACACGGGCCTGTCGCTGACACTGGCCGTCAATGTCCTGCTGATGAGTCTGGCCCTGGGCGCGGCCGTCTGGCTCATGGAAGGAACCCCCGATTGGAAGCTCGCGCCCGCCATTGTATTGATCTATCTGGAGATCTGCCTGATCGTGGCCTTCGCGCTGTTCTTTTCGTCATTTGTATCGCCCACCCTCGCTGCGATCTTCACGCTGGCGATTTTTACGATCGGGCATCTTAGCGGGTTTCTTCGCGATTATGTGGAAATCTATCCGGATCAGGGATTTCACTGGCTGCTCAGGGGCATCTACTATACGGCGCCGAACCTGGAGATGCTGAACCTGAAAATGGCGGTGGTGGGTTATTTGCCGACACCTCCCAACGCACTGCTGTGGGGCCTGGTGTACGGAATATCCTATACGCTGCTGCTTCTCCTACTCACTATGTTGATTTTTGAGCGCAGGGATTTTAAATAGCGGGAAGAAATCATGAAAGGCTGGATTCGGCATTTGATGATCGTTCTGCTTCTCCTTGTTCTGGCGGCCGGCGTCAATATCTCCCAAAGCGCCGTGGACAAAAACCGGGAAATCCGTTTTGTGGACCGAAGTCCGGTTTTTCTGCCTAAAGGGGAAGTGCTGAAATGGCTGAGCATGGGCTATCGGGGCCTGATGGCCGACTGGCTGTGGATCAACAGTGTGCTGTATTACGGAAGGCGGATTGTGGATCATGACAACCCTTACTATGTCTATATGATGGAAAAAGGCGGACCGGAGGATGAGTTTGAGGCCGCCAGAAACCGTGCTGTCCGGATCGATTCGGCGTCTTCGATCAGCAGAGAGCTGGCCCATCTTCTTTATCAGGGGGAGAGCCGGGGACTGGTTGAATATATTTATCCCATGCTGGACCGGGTCACCACCGTGGATCCCCATTTCATATTTCCCTATCTGTTCGGCGGACTGTATGTGATGATGGATACCGGTGAAATCGGTGAAGCGCGCCGGCTTCTGGAAAAGGGGAAACGGCACAATCCAAAACTGTGGGAGTTTCCGTTCTACCTGGGGTGGATCGCCTGGATGTACGAGAATGACCTGGAACGAACCCATTCTTTGCTTCTGGAAGCCGTGTCCATGGAGGGCTGTCCTGCTTATGTGGGAAGCATTTTAACCGGTCTTTCCAGGGATCTTCAAAATGTGAATATTGCCAGAATGTATCTGGAAGGGATCCTTCAGAGTACGGACAACGAGGAGATCCGCCGTCAGATTCAGTACATCCTGGATCGTTTTGACTCGCAACAAATCAAATGAGGAGATCGTTCATGCAACACAATCTGTCAGTTTTGAAAAGTCATCGTTTCTCAATTATTATCGGTGTGATCATGCTTTTCTCGCTGCCTTTGATGGGACAGAGTCCGGAAGCGGCCGGGCCGGTATTTTGGGATTTTCTTCTTCGATCCAGGCTGTGGATGACGGCCGTTTTTTCCATAATCGGTCTGATTATGCTGAACCGGGGCTGGGTGACACGAAAAGTCCGGGCCGCTGCCTTGCTGATTGTCGCTTTTATTTTCGGCGTCCTCTATGTACTGCCGCTGGGAACTTTCGCCTCGAGCCTGGCCCCTCATCCCAGTCCGGTTTGTCTGGTGGCCAGGCCGTATCAGTTCCTCCTGGCCGGCCGGGCAGTTCCTCTGATGTTCATGGCACTGATCAGTGTTATCGTTCTTTTAAATCTGCTGGGCAACAAACTGTTCTGCGGGTGGGTCTGTCCGGTCGGGGCCCTTCAGGAACTGGTGAATCTCATACCGCTGCCCCGGAAATGGAAAATCGTCATTCCGTTCCGGTTTTCCAACGGCGTGAGAATTCTGGTTTTTCTCGCGTTCTTCGTATTTTTATTTTCGTCGGGAGTGATGATTTATGAATATTTTTCTCCCTTTGAATTTTTCCATTTCGGTTTTGAAGGGCTGGCCATTGCCGCTCTGGCGGTTGTGCTTCTTTTATCATTGTTCATCTTCCGTCCATTTTGTTATTTTTTATGCCCATTGGGTCTCATCACCTGGGTGGTGGAACAAACAGCCCTTTTCCGGGTTCGTCTGAGAAAGGGAGCCTGCAGGGATTGCCGGTCGTGCGTCAGCGACACTTATTGTCCCGCAGTACAGGCCATAATTGACGACTGTGAAGTGCGGCCCGACTGTTTCGCGTGCGGACGCTGTATGGAGCTGTGCCCGGACGGGGGTCTGCGGTTCAAGCTTCCAGGCAAAAAACAGCCCGGTAAATCAAGACCGGCTGACGGAGCGTGACTTTGCCGCGTCAATATGAAACCGAACTGCCCATACTGCCCCGCGACGTGGACGTGAACGGTCATGTGCATCATACCGTGTATCTGGATTATCTGCTGGCCGCGCGTTTCGATCAGATGGAGCGCTGCTACGGCATGTCCATGCAGGAATTCTGGAAACACGGCCTCACCTGGGTCGCCCGGCATTACGATATCGAGTACCGGTCCGGCATCCGCCTCGGTGATCGCGCGGTTATTCGTACATGGATCCATGACGTGGAGCGTATGGGAGTGATCGTCGCTTTTGAAATCTTCAGCAAAGAGACGGGAAAAACCGCGGCGCGCGGCCGGGCCCGTTACATTCTGGTGGACACGCGGACACACCGGCCCCGACGGATTCCCGAAGATGTTCTGGAACGGTACTCCGGATGATCCGCCGAAGGCTGCCCTCGCATAGGCGGCCGGGAAATAAAGTGCCGCATGTGCTTCTGGTCAATCCCTGGATCACGGATTTTGCCGCTTTTGATCTCTGGATCAAACCGCTTGGCCTCCTGCGTCTGGGAGGCATGCTGAAACAGGCGGGAGTCCGGGTCACCCTTCTGGACTGTCTCGACCGGCATGATCCGGAATGGCTGCGCCGGCAAGGACTCAAGAAAGCGAAGAGCCGCCATGACGGGACGGGTCCGTTTCATAAAACGGTGATTCCAAAACCTGCGGTTCTGAAGGGAGTGCCCCGGCGCTATGGAAGGTACGGCTGGCCGCTTTCTTTTGTCGAGGAACGGCTGAAGGTTCTGCGGCCTCCTGACGCGATTTTGGTTACTTCCGGGATGACCTACTGGTATCCGGGCGTGGTGGAGATGATCGATCTGCTGAAGCGGATCTTTCCGGACACACCGGTCATTCTGGGAGGCGTGTATGCCACGCTGTGTCCGGACCACGCGCGCCGGGTTTCCGGCGCCCATGCCGTGGTGCAGGGAGACGGCGAGCGCGCGCTTCCGGCTCTGCTTCGGAATTCGGCCGGCATTCGAATGCGGGAAGATCCGAATCCGGTTTTTACCGTGAGCCGGCCTCTTTATTCCCTGTATTCAAATCTGAAGACCGCGGCGGTGCAGACATCACGGGGATGCCCGAACCGCTGCCCTTTTTGCGCGTCCCATCTCCTGGTTCCGCGGTTTGAGCCGTTCGATCACCGCGAGGCGGCCGGCATGATCCGGTCGGTTGTCGAGCAAGGGGCGCATCATGTGGCCTTTTATGACGACGCCCTGCTTGAAAACCGCGAAAGCCGTCTTTTCCCCATTCTCAGGCATCTTTCGGAATATTCGGTTCGATGCGCCTTTCACACACCCAACGGGCTTCCGCCCCGGCTGATAGACGGCGAAACAGCCGCGATGCTCTTTCGTTCGGGTTTTATGACATTGCGCCTGAGTTTCGAGACCGTCAATCCGGAGAGACAGCAAGCCATGGGCAAAAAGGTCACATCCGAAGATCTGAAAAACGCGGTGAAGCATCTTCGGGCCGCCGGTTTCTCGGGAAAATCCGTGGCCGCCTACGTGCTGACGGGCCTTCCGGGACAGGGCCCGGCCGAAGTGATGGAGAGTATCCGCTTTGTATACAGCCAGAAAATCCGGGTCAGTCTGGCCGCGTTTTCCCCCGTGCCCGGCACGGATACCTGGCGCGAAGCGGTTGACCGCGGCCTGCTGGAAGACGATTCGGATCCTCTCCTGACCAACAACACGGTTTTTGCGGCGAGCGGCCCGGACCGGCTCCCGGAATGGTTTGTTCGGGCCGGGACTCTGGTGAGTCTCGGCAACAGCCTTCTGCTGTCCGGGAAGGAGCCGCTGAAAGATGCTCTTTTCAGCCGGGAGCTTAAGGATCTGTCACTCAATCCGTCCTGAATCAAAAAGGACCGGTGCACGAAAAGAGAGCCATCGAATGATGAATGATGAAAAGGGGATTGTCGGAGTCGATCTGGGCGGAACCAAGATTCGGGCCGCTGTGACGGCACGGAACGGATCGCTCATGGGTCCGGCGGTCGAGCGGCCGACGGGGAACAGGAAGTCACGGAAAACCGTCGAGGCCGCTCTGATGCGTTCCATTCAGGATGCTGTCGGACAGTCCGGTATCGCCATGGAGCAGGTGGAGGCAATCGGCATCGGGGCGCCCGGGCCCCTGGATTTGTCCACGGGAACGATTCTGAAGGCCCCCAATCTGCCCGGCCTGCACCATTATCCTCTGCGCCGAAGGGTTGAAGAGCGGTTTCGAGTTCCGGTGCGCGTGGACAATGACGGCAACTGTTTCACTCTGGGCGAAGCCCTGTACGGATCGGGACGTTCAAAGGGAATCGTTCTGGGTGTTACGCTGGGAACGGGCGTGGGATGCGGCGTGGTGATAGGCGGCCGTGTCTTTCACGGAGCCACGGGAACCGCGGGGGAGATCTGGGCGACGCCGTATGGACGGTCGACAATTGAGGAATGGTTTTCTGCCCGGGGCGTGTCCGGACTGCATCAAAGACGAACCGGAGAATCGCGGGGTGCCAGGCAGCTCTTTCAGTCCGCCGAATCCGGAGACCGGGAAGCGTTGAAAACCTGGGACCGGTTCGGATATCATCTGGGCAGGGCCCTTGCGGCCCTGGTCAACCTGCTCGATCCGGACCTCATCGCTCTGGGCGGATCCGTGAGCCGTGCCCATGCATTTTTCCTGCCAGCCATGGATAAAAACCTTCGAAAAATCATCAATCCCGCGCCCGCGCAGTATCTGCAGATCCTTCCCGCTCTCCTGAAGGAAGGCGCCGTGCAGGGCGCGGCGGCTCTGTGCCGGTCTCGTGCATAAGCGAAGATTGGCCCTTCGAGTAGCTTTCAAAGGCTTCGACGACACAGGCAAAACAATTGCAAATTGAAAGGACGGCACAAAATGCAATGCCTGGTTGCAGCCAATCAGGACTGATTGTTTTTTATCTCTTTCCATATCCAATCGTTTCAGACACACCGTCGAAACCCGGACAGTACATACAGAATCCTTTTCAGCGTGCAGACCTTTCTTCGGGAGCGTCCTGGATTGAAAGTCATCGATAGTATCTCACCGAAGATAGATTTCTAAGTATATACGGGACAGTTGTTTACAGTTTCTGTTGCAGAGTGACGGAAACCCGGATCCGGTTTGATCTGCCGGTTCACTGGCGTTTTGAAAGATCGGTTTATTCGAAACATGCTTCACGGTTCAAAGTGCCTCCTCCAGTCTCTTCTCCGGCCCCTCTTTGAAAATATGACAATTCCTTCATTTTTTTCGGCTGCACTTCCGCTGGCATGTTATTTGAACAAAAGGTTTTTAGCAGCGATCAAGACTTCTGAATCAAACCAGTTTCGGGAAGGAAAGGAGGTGAGGTTTCGCCTTAAAGGAATTTTTCAGTTTTACATTCAGTCATTTGAGAAAGCACCCATCAGCAAGAGCAAAAAAAAGGAGAAAATCACCATGAAGAAGTTGACTGTACTTGTTTTAGCCTGTTTGTTTCTCGGCGCGGGAATGGTTCTCGCGGCCGACACCGACAACCACGATGTGACCGTGATTGTTTATCCGCTGAACCACCTGGTTCTGACCGGCGGAAACGTGACTCTGACGATTGATGACGTGGATGGCAATCTGGACCCGATAGACGACACGGACAACAGCACCGCCGTATTGTGGATCACCAACTCGGCCACGAACAAGAAGATCACGGTTGCGCTAAACAGTGCGTATGCGACCGGCATCACCCTGAAAGCCCTGGCCTCCGGCGGAACCGGCGGAACCCCGGCCGCGGAAGTCACTCTTTCCGCGTCGGCCCAGGATTTCATCACAGGCACCTCCGGTGAAAAGGGCAACCGCACCATCAACTATACCGCGAGCGCCGATGAAACAGCGGTACCGAACAATCCCGGCGGCGAGACGAAAACCGTCACCTATACCATTGTAGATCAAACATAACCGGGAACGGACCGAATTCCGGGCGGGCCGCAAGCGGCCCGCCCGGAATTCTTTTGAATGATGAAAACCTTCTTTTATATAACGGTATTCGGATGCCTCCATGTGCTGATCTTGGGTAAGGCCCTGGGTCAGGACATCGAAGTATCCGGAGAGTGGACGCTGGTCATCGATGAATCGGCCATTGTGAATGATGACATCGTCGACACCCACGAGAGCGAAACCGGCCAGATTACTCTAAACATATCGGCCGGAAGATGGGATTCGTATCGGGTCAGCGTGCACAAGACCGATTCCAACTGGCAAGGAGATCTGTCCATCGATGTCCGGCGCACGAGCAACGGCAATGGACCCGGCAGCCTCTCCGGCGGCACCGTCTATCAGCAGGTCGATGACACAGGCGCCGCTTTCTTTTCGGGCATCGGCCAACGATCAAAAATATACTGTCAGTATCGGATCAGGGGAGTCGGGCCGCAGATTCCTCCGGGCACGTATACGACATCCATCGTGTACACGGTGGTTCAGTTATAAGGCTATTGAGAGGATCCATCATGTTTCGTCATTTGACTGTTTTTCTTTGCGTGCTGTTCTTGATCTGGAATTCCGCGGGCGCGGAAGTCGTGATCAAGAGCGAGCTGACCCAGGAACATACAGGGGGACCGGGCCACAATCTGCGCGGCAGCATCGTGGTGAGGAATCAGGGGAAAGAATCGGAAGAAGTAAATATCTATCAGACGGACTACCTGTTCTACGCGGACGGCACCAATCTGTACGGAGATCCGGGACAGACACCGCGATCCAACGCCGCGTGGGTCACGTTTTCGCCGAAAAGAATAGCCATTCCGGCCGGAGAGGAAATATCGGTGAATTACGCGGTTCAGATTCCGAATGATTCAGAATTGAAAGGCACGTATTGGAGCCTCATCATGGTGGAGGCCATACCCCGGCATCTGACCCGGGACGAAATTCCGGTCAACGCCATGGGGATCAATGTGGTGTGGCGGTATGGAATTCAGATCGTGACCCATATGGCCGATCCCGGCGTCACGGATCTGCATTTTTCAAGCACGCGGCTTGTCAGAGACGAAGGCAAGCGGTTTTTGCAGGTGGATCTGGAAAATACGGGAGAACGGTGGATGAAACCGGCGGTCTGGGCGGAGCTGTTCGATGAAGCCGGGAAATCCATGGGCAAGTTCGAGGGTACACGGATGCGCATCTATCCCGGCACCTCGGTCCGTCACCGTATCGATCTCAGCGGGGTGCCTGCCGGCACCTACCGAAGTCTGCTGATCGCCGACGGGGGCAGGGATGATCTGTTTGGGGCCAACTATACATTGAAAATCGAAGAATGATGAAAATCGGGTGTTCCCACATATTGATGGCCATGGCGCTGCTGACCGCGTCCGCCGTGGCTCAGAACCGGGTGGAGGTCAGACCCGCGGGAGAGGATTATCTCGAAGCGGATCCCAGATCCACGGTCACGACTCTTGTCCGCGTCCGCAATCTGTGGGACCGGGACCTGGAACTTGTGACCGAAGTGATCATGCCTGAAGGCTGGAAACTCATCACTCAGGAAGCTCCCTACACGTTGAACAGCCAGGAAAGCGACCTTCGCCTTTTAAGCCTCTATATTCCCCAAAACGTGCCGGCGGGCGATTATCAGGTCGTCTACCGTGTCCGCGGCAGAGAATATCCCTCGATTTCCGACCAGACCCCTATCCGCGTCCATGTGCTTCGGCACTCTCAGCTGGTATTGGGGCTTATATCATCACCGAAATATGCCATTGCGGGAGAACCCTGCGAGCTGATATATTATGTCTCCAATCAGAGCAACGAACCGGAGACCGTCGATTTCAAGGCAGAGAGTTCACTGCCTTTGAATTGTACGGTGGATCCGTCCAGGCTTCGTATGGAGCCCGGAGAGACCCAACAGGTGACGGTGCATGTGAACAGCGATCAGAATCTGGCCAAAACAACCGGTCATCGAATCCATTTTCATGCGGTTTCCGAGAGCGAGGAATCCGAGTCGCATGTCACGGTTCTGAAAATTCTGCCGGTCAACCAGAGGGAGGAGGATCGTTACCGCCGGTTTCCCGTCAAGATGAGCCTCGCCTGGGGCATGCAGAGTCAGGACCAGGCCCGATCCGGTTTTCAGGGAAATCTGGCCGGACAGGGCGCTCTCGATGACGCCGGACGGAATCACCTGCAATTCGGGCTGCGGGGACCCGACGCGTTTGAAAAGTCCATGTACTTCGAACACGACGCCTATTTTGTATCGTACAATTCGAAATGGGGCGGGCTCCATATCGGTGACCGGAATTTCACGCTGTCGCCTCTGCTGGAACAGTACCGGTTCGGAAGGGGTGTCGAAGGCAGCATCCATACCGGCCGTTTTCAGCTGGGAGGATATGCCCATCGAACCCGGTGGATGGCGCCTCGGGAGACTCAGCTGGCCGCGTTTACGAGTTTTCGATACATGAAGGACAATACGATCACGGTTCGGTATCTGGAGAAAGAGGGACGCGAACGGGAAGGCCGAATGCTGGATGTGGAGACTGTTCTGTCTCCCTGGAGTCACACGGTCGTTGAGGCCGAATACAGCCGGCCGATGAAGAACATGGGCGAAGACGAGGCCTGCCGCTTTACACTGTCGACCAGACATTCGTTATTCTCCTATCACATGCAGTTCATTCGCGCGGGCAGGGACTTTCCCGGATACTATCACGATACGCGCTACATCACAAATAATCTGTCCCTGTATTTCTCCAAGAGAATGCAGCTGAATGCCGCGTACAGGCAGGAAAAACAGAATTTTGATGTGGATACAACCCGGTATTCGGCTCCCTACACGGAATACGCCCAGGCCGGAATACGTTATTCATTGACCGCGCGAACCTCTTTGACGGCGAACTGGATCTACCAGTCGAGGGAAGACCGGCTGCCGGAACCGAATTTTCATTATCGGGAGAACAGCGTCAGACTGGGTCTGGGACGGGCCATGAATCTTTTTTCCGTGAACCTGCTGGGCGAATACGGCCGGACTCAAAATCGGATCACCGACCGGTCCGCTTCCATGGCGAAAATCACCGGATCCCTGCAGTATCGTCCGGCGCCCGGTCAATCCTATCGCGCCTACGCGTATTACACGGCCAACAACCGATATTCCAGGAAAAGGGAAAACAGTCTGATCTTCGGATTCAACATGAATGTCCAGCTGGCCTCCGCACTCCGTTTCTATTTCAACTTTCAAAACAATTATTCCCGTGAAGAGTACTATCGAAACCGCAATCTTCTGGAAACGCGGCTGAATTATACGCTTCCGTTCGGGCATGAAGTCTCTCTGCGCGCCCGGCATACTCTGATTCGTCACACACTGGACCGGTCCGAAACCTCGGTGCTGGCCGAATACACCGTTCCTCTGGGTATTCGAACGGGCACGAAAAAGAGCATGGGATTTGTGTGCGGATATGTCATCGACGCGGAGAGCGGAAAACCCATGGACAGGATCGTTGTTCATATGAACGGCAGCTCCGCGGCCACAAACGCCCAGGGATACTTTGTTTTTCCGGCTCTGGAGCCCCGTTCCTATTATCTCCGTATCGATCCGACCCGGGTGGGTTTCAACCGGGTCACGGTTCAGAAAACGCCGATGGAGATCCATGTGCAGGGCGGCAGCCGTCAGACGGTCGAACTGGCAGTCACTCGAAGCGCGTCTTTGTCGGGCCGGGTGGCCATATTCCCCGCGGAAACCAAATCCGTCATTCCGAAGATGGATGCCGGTCATATCACCACGGGATCTGTGGATACTGTTCAGGGTATTCCCAACGTCATCGTTGAATTGCGCAGAGAGGATGAATTCATCCGCTGGGTTACGGACAGGGAGGGGAAATTCAACTTTGACGAGCTTCGGCCCGGAACCTGGCATCTGCGGATTTTCGGCGCTCTGCCTGAAAACTATCGTCTGGAAAACGATATCATCGAAGTGGAATTGAAGCCGGGCGAGCGCAAAACCGTATCTGTCAGGGTTGTTGAACAGATCCGGCGCATTCGAATGTTCCGCGAAGGCGGAATGCTCACCGAGGTCAGCGCTCGATAGGAACGTTTTTGTCGCGAACGAATCATGACTTTTCCGGAATCACTATCCAGTGGGGTTGACGTGAAGGAAAAATTCAGTATCAGGCCGAAATTCACCGGATCGCACACACTGATTCTAATCGGCATCGGGTTCAGCCTGGTGTACTGGGTTCTGGAATCGGTTCGCGATACGTTTGTTTTTCACCGCGGGACTCTGGTTCAGCGAATCTTTCTTCCGGATTCCATGGGTTTTTACATGCGGCTTCTGGTGGTTTGCATTATTATTCTTTTCAGCGTCCAGGCCCAGTCCGCCAGAAACCGCACGGAGAGCAAACAGGACGAAAAACCTTCCTCCTGGAAGATGTACAGCATCATTCTGTCGGGTTTCGCTTTCGGAGCCTTTTACTGGCTGCTGGAGGCTTTTCGCGATGCCTTTATTTTCAACCGCGGCGGTTTGTGGGAACGGATTGTGTCGCCGGATCCTATATTTATCTGGATGCGGCTTCTGGCTGTCTGCATTATTGTTCTTTTCAGTATCTATGCCCAGTCTCTGGTCAACGCCAGAAAAATGGCCGAATGGGCTCTTCAGAAAAAGACCGGCGATCTGGAAAAAAGCGTCCGCGAACGTACCGCGGACCTGACGCGATCCAATCTTCTCCTTCGTCAGGAGATCATGGAACGTCAGCAGCGTGAGAGAGAACTGCGCATCATGGAGAGCGCCATCGATTCATCGATCAACGCCATTTGTATGGTGGATCTTGATGGAAGAGGGACCTATATCAACCCCGCTTTTGCCGGCTTGTGGAAAACAACTGTGGACGAAGCCGTGGGACAAAAGTCCGTGGATTTCTGGGCCGACAAGCAGCAGACCGCCGGGATTCTGAAACAGCTTGGCGAAAAGAAGAGCTGGATCGGCGAGCTGGACGCTCTGGCCCGGGACGGCACGGTGTTTCCCGTTCAGGTCTCCATGAATGTGGTTCAGGATCACGAGGGAAAACCGATGTGCATGATGGGCTCTTTCCTCGATATTTCCCAGAGAAGGGCCGCCGAAGCCGAGAAGGAATCCATGCAGGCCCAGCTCATTCAGGCCCAGAAAATGGAGGCCGTGGGCGTTTTGACCGGTGGAATCGCTCATGATTTCAATAATTTTCTTACGGCCATTCAGGTCAGCTGCGATCTGGCCATGATGCAGGTGGATGAGGGACAACCCCTTTACAGCGATTTGAATGAAATTCATGGCCTGACATCAAAGGCCGCGGATCTGATCCGTCAGCTTCTTCTTTTCAGCCGCAAGCATCATATGGAGTTTATTCGGCTGGATTTCAATAAAACCATCGAGGGCCTCGGCCGCATGCTCGATCATCTGATCGGTGAAGATATAACGATTACACGGGAGCTGGACCCGAATACCCGGCTGATCAAAGCCGATCGTGGAACTCTCGAACAGGTTGTCATGAATCTCTGCATCAACGCCAGGGATGCCATGCCGAACGGAGGGAATCTTTATATAAAGACAGAGAGTCTGACACCAGACAAGGACGAGCTCGACCGGGTTCCCGGTGCCGAGCCCGGAGAGTATGTGCGCCTGACGGTCAGGGATACCGGTGTGGGGATGAGCGATGAAGTCATTAAACAGATATATGATCCATTCTTTACGACGAAAAAAGCGGGCAAGGGAACGGGATTGGGGCTCAGCGTTGTCTACGGGATAGTCAAGCAGCACAAGGGGTGGATTCATGTGACCAGTCAGGTCGGCAAAGGATCCGTCTTTCAAATCTGTTTGCCGGTTCCGAGCAGTGAGACCAACAGGGAGATCAGCATGAATTTGGAGAAAGCGGGGACTCAAACAAATAATCAGCGCATCCTCTTTATTGAGGATGAAGAGAAGATTCGGCAGTTCACGGCAAGAGGGTTGACTCAAAAGGGGTTCAAGGTCTTTTGCGCGGCCACGGCCCGTGAAGCCGAGGATCTTTTCGATAGCCATGACGGTGATTTTGAAATGGTGGTCAGCGATGTGGTCCTGCCCGATCAGAACGGCGTGGAACTGGTGGAGAAATTCCTGAAAATCCGGCCGGAGCTGAAGGTTCTCCTGAGCAGCGGATACACGGATCATAAATCCATGTGGCCGGCCATACAGGAGAAAGGGTACAACTATCTGGTCAAACCCTACACACTCATGGATTTGATCAACGCGATCAACGGGGCCATTCATGCCTGAGACTCGGCGGAGAAACGCGATTCGTGTGCCGCGGGTTTGCTTGAATGCCGATTAACGAAAAGAGGAATGATGCCGGGAATTTATTTTCAGAAAGAAACGAACAGACATTACCGAATGCTGTTCATCGGAGCGGGATTCAGCGCCGTGTACTGGTGTCTGGAATCGTTCCGGGACGCGTTTGTTTTTCACCGGGGACCTTTTTTGCAGCGTCTGGTCGCTCCGGATCTGACCGGATTCTGGATGCGAATTCTGGTGGTGTGCGTTATCATGCTGTTCAGCGCCAGGACCCAGATCATGAGCCGGTCCACCGAAGAGCAGCCGGGACGGCGGCGTGGCCCGTTCGGCGTCATTCTGATCGGTTTCTGTTTCAGCGGCTTGTACTGGATTCTGGAGGCGTTCAGGGATTCGTTTGTATTTGAAAGGACGCCCTTTTTCAAGTCGCTCCTGCAGCCGGATCCCATGGGACTGTGGATGCGAATGCTGGCTGTTTGTATCATTGTTCTGTTCAGCATTTACGCGCAGTCTCTCATCAATGCCCGAAAACGCGCGGAAATCCGGCTTCTCGAAGAACAGGCGGAGCTGGAAAAAGTGGTGCGGCAGCGGACTCTCGAATCGGCCCGTTCCCTGGATCAGCTGGTGGTCGAGATCGAAGAGCGTAAACAGGCTGAAGTCGAATTGAGACGGTCCAACCGGGCGTTGAAAACACTGAGTGAGGGAAACAAGGCCCTGGTCAGAGCCACCAGCGAAGCGGATCTGCTTCGGAATGTATGCCGGATTTGCATCGAGCCCGGTGAATATGCCTTCGCCTGGGTGGGTTGGTGCCTTGAAGAGCAGGGACTCATCGAACCGGCGGCCTGGGCCGGTGACGTGCCGGATCTGGTTGGCTCCCGTCCCCTTTCGTGGCTGTCTGGTTCGGCAAAGGAGATTGAAAACCCGAATCTGTCCGCTGAAACCCGCGTCTTTCACTACGGTGAATCCGAAAAGGATGCTCCCGATTTTGAAACAGCCGGCGCGGCAGGGATACAGTCGATGTGTTTGCTGCCGCTGTCGGGAGAAGAAGGCGTATTCGGCGTTCTGGCCATTTACAGCCGGTCCGACACCGCTTTCAATGGAGAGGATATCGATCTGCTGGAAGAGATGGCGCATGATCTGGCTTTTGGTATCGGCGTGCTGCGCAACAGAGAAGAACAGAAACGAATCAAGGAAGAACTGCAGAACAGCGAAGAGAAGTACCGCACGTTGACGGAAAACATCAACGCCGGTATTTTCCGCACAACAGTGGATCCGGATGGGACCTTTCTGGAAGCCAATGCGTACCTGGCGGATATGCTGGGATATCCCGACAAGAATGCCCTGATGCAAATGAAAGTGAAAGAGCTCTATCAGTCTTCCGAAGACCGCCAAAAACTGATTGATAAACTCCGGGCAAATGGATTTGTCAAGGATGAAGTGATCCGGCTGAAAAAGCGGGATTCCACCCCCATATACGCGTCGGTTACCGTGGTTATGGTTCGCGACGGGAAGAAGGAGACGACCTATCTGGACGGCTTTCTGGAGGATATTACGGAACGCCGTCAGGCCATGGAGGCTTTGCGCGAGAGTGAAGAACGGTACCGGACCATCGCGGAGAATACGACGGATGTGATCTGGATGATGAATATGGACATGTCTCTGGTCTACGTCAGTCCGTCGATCAAGCAGCAGCTCGGCTATGATGTCGAAGAGATCCTGACGCTTCCGCTTCATCGGTTTCTGGCTCCCAGATCTTTACAGACCGTTCAAAGGATGATTGCTAAAATCCGTCATGAAACCTGTACCGGCTCTCAGGGTGAATCTCTGTCCAGAACCCTTGAACTGCAAATGGCCAGAAAGGATGGATCCTCGGTTTTGGTGGAATTTATGGGGACACTGGTTCGCGATTCGGAAGGCAATCTCACGGGAATTCACGGCATCAGCCGGGATATTACCGAGCGGAAACAGATGCAGACGGAGATCGATCAGCGAAAGAAATATCTGGAGTTTGTGCTGAACGAAACACCCGATGCAATCATCACTCTGAACGCGCAGCGTCATATTGTCGAATGGAACCGGGGTGCGGAGAAATTATTCAAGTATGCCCGGCATGAAGTGCTGGGAAGGGACCTGGATGACCTGATCTGCCGGGGCGAAATGCGGAAGGAAGCAACCCGATTGACCCAAATGGTCTTAAGGGGCGAGAAAGTTCCGAAACTGGAGACAGTACGGTATCGTAAAAACGGTTCTCCCGTGCATGTAATGGCGGCCGCTTCACCCCTTCGGTTCAGCGGCGTCCTGCACGGCATTGTGGCCGTGTATACGGATATTTCGGAACGAAAACGGGCGGAAGAAGAGCTGAAACGATTGAATCAATCCCTGAAAACATTGAGCGAGATCAATATATCACTGGTTCGGGATACCGATGAAAAAATACTCCTGGAAGATGTCTGTCACATTCTCGTCAATGTGGGAGGCTATGAGGCTGCGTGGGTGGGATACCGGGATCCGGAAAATGAAGAGAGAATCAAGTCCCAGGCCCTGTTTGCCGGGAATCTGGGTTCTTTTGATCCGGCATTGGTCCGGTGGGAATCGGTGAACGTAAAAGATGATCCTGTTGGAAAAGCCCTTCGAACCGGAGGATTGTCCATCATCAGAGGATCTATCGCAGAGCCTGTCTCTCTTTTCGACAAAGGCCGCATGAGATCGGGTATCTGTCTTCCTCTGAAAGAAAAAAGCCGGGTTTTCGGTGTTTTGCAAATCATCTCATCCGACATGGAAGCTTTTGACAGTCAGGAGGTCAGCCTTCTTCAGGAGATGGCCAATGATTTGGCGTTTGGCATTGACGTGCTGCGTTCGAGACGGATTCATGAACAGGCTGAAAAGGAGAAGAAACGCATGCATGCTCAGCTGCTGCAGGCCCAGAAAATGGAAGCCGTGGGTATTCTTGCAGGCGGCATCGCTCATGATTTTAACAATCTGCTGACGGCTATTCTGGGTTGTGCGGATATGGCGATGATGGAGCTGACCAAAGATCACACTGTTTACGCCGATTTAAAGGAGATTGTGCATGCATCCAAACGGGCGGCGGAGTTGACCCGGCAATTGCTGCTGTTCAGCCGCAAACAGCCCATGCAGTACGAAAATGTGGATTTAAACGGCACAATCAGGAATCTGATAAAGATGCTTCAGCGGCTGATCGGTGAAGACATCACGATTCAAACGTTGCTGGATGATGATCTGAGCCTCATCAGGGCCGATGCGGGGACCGTTGAACAGGTTATCATGAATCTGGCTGTGAATGCCAGGGATGCCATGCCTCAGGGTGGTCGCCTGGAGGTGAGTACGAACAATGTCCGGTTGACTGCGAAAAAATGCCGGGATCACAGTGAAGCCCGACCCGGAAAATTTGTTTGCCTTTCTGTTCGTGATTCGGGTATGGGCATGTCATCCGATGTCATCCAGCACATATTCGAGCCATTTTTCAGTACCAAGGGTGTCGGCAAGGGAACGGGTCTGGGCTTGTCGGTTGTGTATGGAATCATCAAACAGCATAACGGATGGATCGATGTTCAAAGCCGGTTGAATGAAGGATCGCAGTTTGAGATTTATTTTCCCGCTGTTTCGGAGAAGAAGGATAAAAGAATGAAAAAAACCCCTGTTCAGGAGAAGAAAACAATTGCCGGAAAACGTATTCTTTTGATTGAAGACGAAGAGAGGGTGCGTGAATTTGCTATCAGCGGGTTGGGCCGAAGCGGATTTGAAGTTTTTGCCGCATCCAACGCCCGGGAAGCCAGACAAATATTTCAGAACGAAAACGGGGATTTTCATCTGATTCTGAGCGATGTGGTTCTGCCTGACTGCAACGGCCTGGAGCTGGTTGATGATTTTTTGGCTCAGAATCCCGATCTGGCCGTTCTGCTCAGCAGCGGGTATACGGATTACCAGGCCCGGTGGCCGAGTATTGAAGAAAGGGGCTTTCGTTTTTTGGAAAAACCCTATGTTTTGGCAGATTTATTGCATGTTATTCGGGATATGGCCGCTTAGGGCGATCAATGGCTTTTTTATTTCAACTTGAAACGGGAATTGTGTATTTGAACATCGAAGGAATTGCAGACGAAAGTGCATCGGCTTGAAGCCTGATTCAGGGGGGGCTTTCTGAGCGGATCTTCTTTTGACTGCGGGAGAGCTCGAATGTTTATCAATCGATTGAAAATCCGCGGCAAAATATTGGTCTTTATACTGGGGATCAATATTCTGGTTCTTCTGACCATTTTCTCCATTTTTTATCGTTTTTCGAAGAACATTCTCGTTCATGAACTTCAGCAGAAAGCTTCCGAGAAAGTAATCGGTGTGTCGCGTACCATTGAAGGATATTTTCTCGAAAAGGGAAAGATCGCCTGGACCTTCAGCCGGAATCCCTATCTGAAACGATGGCTTAAAACCGGTGCGGTCAGAGGGGCCGATTATTCCCGCGATCCCGTGTACCAGGATATTATCGCGCATTTCAGGACGATTGTCGCCGGAGATCCGGAAATCTATTCGGCTGCCATGGCCAGTGAGAAGTCGCAGGAATATTTTGACAATGAAGAACAGGTTCTTCCCGACACATATTATGTGGGGCAGAGACCCTGGTACATTGCGGCTATTGCGAAGGAAAGCCCGTCCTGGGACATTGATGTCAGTTATACGGATCAAAAGGCCTATCTGAATTACAGGCATCCCATCTATGATGATGAGGGCAGGGTTTTGGGGGCCGGATGTATCGATATCAGTCTGGAAAATCTGAGTTCCTTTATGGAGAATCTCGACATCTTTTCAACCGGTGTCCCTATATTGATCGGGCAGGATGGAACGATCCTTTACCATCCCGACACCTCATATGTATTCAAGAAGAAAATATTCGATATTCAGGACGATGGAAAGCAGTACAGAAACCTCGATCAGGTTTTCAGGCGTATTCATGAGAAAGAAACCGGCGCGGACAATGTGATTTTCGAAGGAAAGCGAAGGATTTTCCTAACCGCGCCTCTTCCACAGTTGGGATGGACCGTTCTGCTCAGTGTTTCCGCAAGAGAAATGACCTTACCCTTGAGCCGTCTGACCCTTATCACATTGGTTGTGATCGCGGTAGCCATGGCCTTGTTAACCGTTTCTGTCCTGTTCATATCGGGAATCATTACCAGACCTCTGGCCCGGGTGGTGAACATGCTGCGCAATATCGCGGAAGGAGACGGTGATCTGGTCAGCCGAATCCATGTTGACACAAAGGACGAGACAGGAGATGTGGCTCACTGGTTCAATGTCTTTGTAGAGAAGATGTATGAAATTGTGTCCCAGGTCAGGAAGAATGCCGGACAGCTGGCCGTTGGAACCGGAGAGGTCAGCGCAGCCGCCGTGCAGCTTGCGGCCGCCTCGGAAGAACAGAGTACCCAGGCCGGTGAAGTGGCGGCCAGCGTGCAGGAAGTGGCCGCCGCCATTGTGCTCAACTCCCAGAACGCGAATCAAACTGCAGGGCTGGCCCAAAAAGCCAACGAGAAGGCTCTGCAGGGTGAAGAGGTCATGCAGGCGTCTCTCAGTCAGATGGAGGAGATTGTCGGGCGCGTGGGACAGGCTGAGTCCATCGTCAATTCACTGTTCCGGCGAATGGACAAGATCAGGGAAGTGGTCTGGACGATTAATGACATTACCGCGCAGACCAAGGTTTTGGCATTGAATGCGTCTATCGAAGCGGCCAATGCCGGAGAACAGGGCAAGGGATTTGCGGTTGTGGCCGAAGAGGTGCGCAGTCTGGCAGGCAGAACCAGTGAAGCCACCAAGGAGATCAGCCAGACCATGAAATCCATCCATGAAGACGCGGAAAAGGCTTTTGAATCCATGACTTCAGTCAAGACGGCGGTATCGGAGGGCAGGCAGAATACAGAGCAGTCCGGAGCCGCCTTTGAGGAGATCGTTCAGGCGGTTTCAGAAGCCATGTCCATGATTCAGCAGATCGCTTCGGTCTCCGAAGAGCAGAGCACCGGAGCGGAAGAGATCGCGAGAGCCGTGTCAGCCATCAGCGATATCACCGGACAATCCGCAGAGGGGGTGGAACAGATGGCCGCGGCGGCCCAGCATCTGAAAGAGCAGACCGAAGAGCTGAATCAGCTGGTGCGGCAATTCACTCTGGATGAATCGTGTTCCTGAGAACATTGAACCGAACCGGGTAAGATTCTGCCGTAATAATTAGGAAGAGGAAACACTAAACAAATCGAACAAAATGATGGAGATATTGATGAAGAAGGAACTTTGTCTTATACTTTTCGTCATGGCCTGTCTGCCCATTCGTGAGGGATTTTCCGCTGAACCGGCGCCTCCCGCTCTGGTCCAGTACGCGCGTCAGAATCTGGCACAGCTGGGTCGCAGTCCGGTCATTGTCAAAGAAGTCAGCAACCAAAACAGCCGGAATCTCAATATGGATGAGGTTAAAAGAAACGATGATCGCTGGAGGTCCACACGCGGGATCGCGGAGTTTATGCGGCCTCTTATGAACTCCCAATGTGCCGGATATTTAAGGGCCATCCAGAAGAGTAAAAAGTATTTTATGGATATCACCGTCGTGGATTCCCGGGGAGTCAGTGTGGCCATGAGCGAAAAGACTCGTGAATACTGGCATCGTGACAGGGAATTCTTCACGCAGGTCATGAATGGGGCGGAAGGATCGCTGTTCGTGGGCGATATGGAATTTGATACCAGCCTGCAGATCTATATGGTTCATGTCGGAGTGCCCGTCTATGAAGGGGATCGGGTAATCGGGGCGATCTCGATCGGTATTGATGTGGATCAATTTGAGAAAACGCTGTAACTGCGAATCCTTCGGATGAGTCAATGGCTTGTTGATTTTAAAATTACCAGCCTGTTCCAAGAAAGGAAATCATCATGCTGCAATGGTTTCGGGATTTGAAAATTACTCACAAACTGATCATCGGATTTTCGAGCATGCTGGTCATTATGATTGTAGTCGGAATCAGCGGTTTTATCGGAATGGGCCGGACTCAGGGACACTTGACTGAAATCTATTTACAGCGTCTGCCCAGTCTTGATTATATACTGCAGGCGGATCGCGACCTGTATCAGCTGATTGTGGCGGAGCGGTCCATGATTTTCGCCGACGTGCGGTCCGATGTGTTTCAGCAGTTTATAGCTGATTATGAAGAAAATATGGCCCAGTCCGCCGAACGGTGGGAAAAATACAAGGAGTTGAACCATACAGAGGCCGAACTTCCGCTGATCGAGAAATTCGACAGGATTCGTGCCGTGTGGGAAGTCATTTCGCGCCGGATCGTAGAAGCTCGAAGTGAAGACACACGGCATGGTCGGCAGCTGGCCATTGATCTCAGCCTGAGTGAAGGGCATGATCAGTTTAATGAGATGCGGGAATGCCTGAACCAATTGACGGAAATCATCGTCGAGCAGGCGGGAATCGAAAATCTCGAAGCCAGGCGTGATTACCGCAATACGGTCATTATCGTGAGTCTTGTTCTCCTTTCCGGTGTTTTAGTGGGGTTTGTGCTTATGCGGGTTATCGGTGCGAGCGTGACCCGTCCGGTGCGGAAGGTTGTGGACATGCTTCATGATATCGCCCAGGGGCAGGGAGACCTGACCCGGCGTATCGATGTGGAATCCCAGGATGAGATGGGTGAACTGGCCAAATGGTTCAACCTTTTTGTGGACAAGCTGCATGAGATCGTCCGGCAGCTCAAGATTGCTGCCAATGCGCTGGCCGCGGCTTCCGAAGAAATCAGTTCCACGGCCATTGAAATGGCCACCGGGGCCGAGGAACAGAATCAGCAGACCAGTGAAGTGGCCACCAGCGTGCAGGAAGTCGCCGCGGCCATTGTTCTCAATTCACAGAACGCGCATCAAACCACGGATATCGCCCGGTCGGCGACCTCACGCGCCAAGGCCGGCACGGACGCCATGCACGACACCCAGCAGGGCATGGAAGCCATTGTACGCTCTGTGGTAGAAACACATAAAGTCATCAAAGCCCTGCTCGAACGCCTGGAACAAATCAGCGATGTGGTCTGGACCATCGATGATATTGCCGCGCAGACCAAGGTGCTGGCGCTCAACGCTTCCATTGAAGCGGCCAATGCCGGTGAAGAAGGCAAGGGGTTCGCCATTGTCGCCAATGAGGTTCGCCGTCTGGTACTTCGAACCACGGAAGCGACACAGAATATCGAAGATACCCTGACCGCCATTCAAAAAGAGATCCAGAAGAGTTCGGAATCCATGGACCGGGTCAATGAAGTGGTTTCACAGGGCAAGAAGGCGGTTGTGAGGGCGGAAGGGGTTTTTCAGGAAATACTGGAAAGCGTTTCGCAGGCCATGTCCATGATACAGCAGATTGCCACGGTATCGCAGGAGCAGAGTTCGGGAGCGGAGGAAATTTCCAGAAGTGTTTCAGCCATCAGTGCGGTCAGCCAGCAATCGGCCAACGGGGCCGATCAGCTGGCTGCCTCGGCCCGACAGCTTAATCTTCAGACCACCGAACTCCGTGCGCTGGTCAACGAGTTTACGATTGAAGCCCAGGCGCAGCCGGATTGAAGCGATTCGGAACAGCAGGACGACGGAGGCTTCGAAAAAGACCCGGGCTCTTTGTTTCTGGGTCTTTTATTCGACACGAAATTCCAGGGCCACGGGACAGTGATCGGATCCTGTCACCTCACGCAGGATCGAAGCGGATACAATCCGGTCCGCGGCATTTGCGCTGACCAGAAAGTAATCGATTCGCCAGCCGATGTTGCGTTCACGGGCCCGTGTCTTGTAATCCCACCAGCTATATTGTACTTCGTCCGGATGCAGCAGCCGGAATGAATCGACAAATCCGCTCTCAAGAAAACGGTCGATCCAGGCTCTTTCTATCGGAAGAAATCCCGAGACGGATTCATTCTCTTTGGGTCTGGCCAGATCGATTTCCCGGTGGGCCGTGTTGACGTCGCCGCAGACAATCACGGTTTGACCCTGAGCGGTCTTTTCGCGTACGTGATTCTGAAAGGCTTCGTAAAAATCCATCTTGTACTGAAGCCGGTCCTTTGACGCCTTGCCGTTGGGGAAATACACGCTGTACAGCCAGTAGCTTCCAAGATCGACAGCCGTCAGCCGCCCCTCCTCATCGAAACGGTCTATTCCCATTCCTTCGATCACCCGGCGCGGTTTGATGCGCGTATAGATCGCCGTTCCGCTGTATCCCCTGCGTGCGGCGGCTGAAAAGCAGGCAAAATAATCCGAAGGCGAAACCAATTCAGGGTCGAGCTGATCGGGAGAAGCCTTGGTCTCCTGCAGGCACAGCGCATGCGGATCGGTTTTCCGGAACCAATCCATAAATCCCTTTTTATGGACGGCTCTGAGTCCGTTGACATTCCAGGATATCAATTGATGAGTGGGCATTCTTTCTCCTATGGCGGGTATTTGCGGCCTGAATAGGTCCGGGTCATTATTGCCTGCCTGTGGATTCGGTCAAACGTGTGACGTTGCTGCGCGTAAAAAATCCGTCGAAACCGCCATACCGATGAATGTACTCGTTCACCAAAAGAGTGTGAGGAGATGGCTGAGTGAAAGTTTGTTTCAGGCCTTCTTCGGGAGAACCCACCAGTTCAATGAGAAATTCCATCCCCCGGCTCTTAAGCGCGTCGAAAGTGGATTCTATTCGGCGGGTGTCAAAAGCCAGGTGATGCACGCGGGTTCCGTAATGATGAATAAATTTTTCCGTGGGTCCCGATTCTTCCTCGCTGATGTAGGGAGAGATACCGGAAGTAAAGACCATGGCGAAATCTTTGTCCGACAGCCTCGTGACATGCGTGATGGAGTTGAACAGTTTCACGTAAATGGCGAAATCGAAATGATAATTGGTCAGTTCCATGAATTCGACGATGGTCTGGTCGCGGTCTTCGGCACGAACCCTCAGTGCGGCATGATCCAGCCGTCCGATATTGTGCAGATGCGGCCAGTCCGGCTTGTCGAGAATCGTCCGGCTGTTCCCGCTGAAAGAATAAACACCCGGCGTTTCTTTCCATTGAATCATTCCGATGGAAGTGCCCGTGGTGACGAGTGGCACGGTCTGGATGAAACGGAAAGTGCCCATGTCCTGTATTCCGGTCATGAAGTCCACACCGCGGTCTTTCTGTATCCTGACATAGGATGCCAGATCATGACATCGAAAGACCAGGATTTCAAGACGTGTATTCGGCAGGTGTTTCGATTTGGGAAAGAGGTTGTACTTTCTAAAGGGATTGTCTGCCGCGAGCCGTGAGCGGAACCAGAAATCCGCCGATCCGTCGCACTGAAGCACCGATGTGTGGTTTCCGTCATGTTCGAAAATTCCTCGATGACGGTATCCGGTTGTGGCGAGCATTTCACGGACCGCATTTTCCTGCTGTTCCGGTTCCGTATTGACGATCACGGCATCCAATCCGCCTGTCAGGCCTGCGGTTCCCCTTTGCTTCTTCTCCAGAATGACCCGGGAAACCTCTGCTTTAAGGAAGGTATCGCTGTTTGAGTAATCATAGGTGCGGGGAGTGTTCTCGCCGCATACAGGACACGTTGTTGAGTTTTCAGTATTCATGACTTTCTGACATTTCGGGCAAATCAGTTGGATCATAACGGGTTGCTCTCCTGCACACCGCATTTTTTCGTGCAAACACATTCCGATTTCGGTTCCGGGACCCCTTCTAACGGTAGCCTGCCTGATGAAGCTCCTTGACTGTGTTGATCGGACGCGGCGGATTCAGGTACTTGGCCAGAAAACGATAAATCTTGACCCGTATCTCCTTGGCCATGAAGGTATCCAGGCGGTCAAAGCTGTGTCCGCCCGGCGCATCCTGAAAAATCTGATATTCGAATTTTTTGTCGGCTGCTTTCAATGACTTGATCAGATGCTCCACTTCCAGCACATTCACGTCTTCGTCGTTGGTATTGGTGTGGATGAGCAGCGGTGTCTGCAGTTTCTCCGCGTGCCAGGCGGGCGACCGGCGCCTGTATTCATTGACATCTTCGGCGGCTGTTTTCCCGATGTGATAGCGTGCCGAATAAAGATCCCGGTATCCCTGCGTCATATATCCCATTCGCGCGATGAGATCGCTGACCGGGACTCCGGCGAAGGCGACTTTAAAATCTTTCGGATACTGAAAGATGTTCATCAGTGTGATCAGGCCTCCGTGGCTCCAGCCGAGAATGCCCACCCGGTTTTCATCCACGAAATCATAGTTCTTGAGCATGTATTCGCGGCCCGCGTACACGTCATCCACTTCGAGACCTCCGTAATCGATGAGCCGGTACATGCCGGATCCGTAGCCTGTGCTGCCGCGATATTCCGAGGCGATGATGACATAACCCTGAGCGATCAGTTCGCGGACAATATGGGTGTAATAGGTTGTGAAATTGGCATGCACGCCCCCATGGGGGAAAAGCAGAAGAGGAGCTTTCCTGTTTCGGTCCAGATTTTTGGGGATAAAAATATAGGAGTAGAATTTAACCGGATTTTTCGCTCCTTTGCCCGTGGGGTTGGGTACATAATGGGGAGGCGGTCCGACATGCCGGACTTTGTCCACAAATGCCACGTCGCCGATCTTATGATACCAGAGGACATCATCGATCCCTTTTTCCAGGACATCGAGAGTGTGTCGCAGGTATTCGAACCTCTGCTCCAGCGCCTCGATCTTTTTTTCGAGGTTTTCAACAGAGATTTGTGATCTCAACGGAGCCGTGACGGCCAGACACAGAATGAACAGAATTTGAATGGAATTATGAACTCGGCCCATAAAAACCTCCTTTTCGCGATAAACAGGAAAATTGAATCAGTGATTAAGTAAATGATACAACTCTTTATTCTTTAAATCAAGGCATTTCGAAAAAAGATTTCATTTCGGTCTGACCGTTTTTCTCGGGCCGGCTCAATGCTGCAGATCAAAAATTGACTTGACATTTAACCGGGGTTTTAATAATTTGACTTTGTCATCTCATCGATAAAAAGCATTTTTGATGAGAAGAGGACAGCCGAACGCAAAAGAGGCTGGCCGCATTCCGGACCGGTCCGACCTGTTCGGGTTTTTTTTAGAAACATTCAGGATGTCATGAGACGGCGGAAAAGCATGCGGAGATTTGTCACGGCAATGATCGTATACGGATGGATGCTGGCTTCGAACGGGGGAGCGCAGCTCTGGAAAGGATCCCTTTTTCATCCCGGGAATCAAAGAGCCGAAGGCCCGACCAGCAATGCGATCAATGCCATACTGGCGGCGGACGGGGTCTGGATCGGAACCGGAAAGGAATTGCTTCACACAACCGACGGCGGAGCAACGTGGCGCCGGTTTACCTCTCAGAACGGATTGGGAAGGGGCGCTGTATCGGCCATCGCCGGGCGAAACGGAACGGTGTGGGTGGCCACGGCTGTAGACAGCATGACCCCGTCGGGTGTTTTTCCCGCCGGGACCGGTCTGAGCCGCACAACAGACGGGGGACTGACCTGGCAATGGGTGCCGCAGCCTGTGGATGATCCGCAGGAAACCCGCTACAAGCCCACGACAACGGTGATTCAGAATTTAACCTATGACATCGCCGTCACGGAAGAGGCGGTCTGGATCGCCAGCTGGGGAGGAGGACTTCGCCGGTCAGCCGACGGAGCCGACTGGGAGGTGGTAACCGTGGACGGCCAGCTGTTTGACGCCCTGGGCTTTCTGACCCATGTCGTCTTTTCCGTGTATTTCGATGGAGAAGCTCTTTGGGTCGGTTCCGCCGGAGGAATTCACAGAACCACGGATGAAGGAGAAACCTGGGCCACTTTCAGCCATCAAAATCAGGAAGAACCGATTTCCGGCAACTTTGTAGTGGCCATTGCTCATCAGGAGCTCGATCAGGGAAAGCGGATATGGGCCTCCACCGTGGAGGCCGTTGATACATCGGAAACCCGGGCGCTGTCATACTCCGACAACAACGGTCAAAGCTGGTCGGTCACTCTGCAGGGTGAATTCGTGCATAATATGGCTTTCCATTCAGGGGGCACCGTGTATGCCGTGTCGGGCAATGGATTGTTCGCCTCGCAGGACGCTTTCGAATGGACGCGGTTTCCTCAAATATACGATACACAAACGGGTGAAGGACTGTATACCACGAATATGTACAGTGTGGGCGTTGAAACGCCTTACCGCATTTATCTGGGTTCAAATGACGGATTGGCCGTTTCACCCGACGGCGGTGTAACCTGGACCGTTCATCGGGCTTTTGCCGTCCCCGGAGAAGGGGGCAATCCGGATACTTATGCGTATCCCAATCCCTTTTCTCCCATGCAGCACAATCGGGTGGGAGGCGACGGATATGTCCGGTTTCAGTACCGTATTACACGCGCCTCATCCGTGTCGGTTCACATATACGATTTTTCGATGCGGCTGGTACGGACTGCCGTGAAAGACCGGCAGCGGACGGCTCCCGGTTCCTATTCCGAAGTCTGGGACGGCCGAAATGATGTCGGGGAACCCGTGGCGAACGGCGTCTATTTTTACCGGATTCGCCTGTCTGAAGGCAAAACCCTTTGGGGGAAAGTGATGGTGGTCAATTGATGCGTTTCAAACCGATGCGGATAGTCAGGTTCTGCGTGTTCCTGCTTTGTTTCTCGGGGTTTGCGGAGCCTTCACGGGCCGAAACCGGACGGGCCGGTGACGCAGGCGGTTACCTTCGAATGGGGCTCGGAGCCCGTTCACTGGCCATGGGGGGCGGCTCTGTCAGCCGCTGGGACGACGCCGCGGCAGCCTATTATAACCCGGCCGGACTGGTTTTTCTGAAATCCCGTTCCTTTTCCGGCACTGTCAGCGCCATGGCTCTCGATCGGCGGCTCTTTCATGTCGGATACGCTCAGAGCCTGGGAAGCGATACAACCCTGCCGGTTCAGGGAGGATTCGGTGCAGGCTGGCTCTGCGCCGGAGTGGATCATATCGATGCCCGGGATTTCAGCGGAAATGACATCGGCACTCTTTCGGCCTGGGAACATGCTTTCTTTTTCTCTTTTGCACTCAAACCGGCTTCTTTTATCAGCGCGGGGATCAATGCCAAGGTGCTGTACTACCGTCTTCCGGAAATCACGAGTGACGGCGGGGCTGTTACGGCCACGGGGCTGGGATTCGATGCGGGCATTGCCTTGTATCCCTCATCCTTTTTACAGGCGGGCCTGGTTGTCCGCGATCTTCGATCCGCCTATCATTGGGACACGCAAAACCTGTGGGAGAGAGGCGCTCAAACCAATGATGAATTCCCGCTTCTGATTCAATTCGGCGTTTCCGCGGAGCCTCTTGATAACTGGCTGATAACACTGGATATACAGAAGATTGAAGGACTGCCGCTGACGGTTTCAGCCGGTGCGGAATGGCAGATCATGGATTCGGCCTTTCTCAGGGGCGGTTGGTTTCGTGACCGTATCACGCTGGGAGGCGGGCTTCGGCTTTTCCTGGGAAAGTATGCCGCGCGGATCGATTACGCATTTGTTTCCGATCCGGTCGCTCCGTCACCCGACCATGTTTTTACCTGGAATGTTTTCTTTTAACAGGCAAAAGGCGGAATCGATGAAGCGGGTCTCACCGGTTATAGTCGCAGCAGCCATGATTCTCGCGGGATCACTCCGGGGAGCCGGATTCGCGACTCTGAAGTGGGCCGGTGGAGCCCGGGCCGCCGGAATGGGGATGGCGTTCACGGCCCGGGCCGATGACGGAACCGCATCGTTCTGGAATCCCGCAGGCCTGGACAGGCTCGACGGAGTGCGCGCAGTGATCTCCCTGCATCGCTGGTTTTCCGATGTGCAGAGTGAATTTTTCAGTATCGGCTGGAGCCGCAAGCGGCACGGATTCGGCGCACATGTTCTGTATACCCGTGTCGGCGATATCGAGCTTCGGGAAACCGCGACACTCGAACCGCTGGCTGTTTTCAGCGCGTATGAGCTGGCAATCGGTTTTTCTTACAGTCTGCGCGTCTCTTCTGCGCTTTCCTTCGGTCTGACCGTTAAAACCCTGTATGAAAAGATCGATGTGGATGATGTCTGGGGGCTTGCCGCAGATGCGGGTCTGCTGTGGGTATGGGGAACCGACGGTCTTCGGCTGGGCTGGGTTCTGCAAAACATGGGGCGTACCGGCCGGTTCAACCGGGAACGAATCGAACTGCCGCTGATTTCCCGGCTGGGCGCCGCCATTCCGTTTCGTGCAATCGGCGCGCAATGGCTGGCTGCCGTGGAAGGGGTGGCGGAAAAAGACGCTCCCTTTCATGTACACGCCGGTTTTGAAGTATTTTGGGATTCCGGTTTAATACTTCGCTGCGGATACCAAACCGGGTATCAAACCCGGAATGTGTCGGGCGGAATCGGCTTTCGCTGGAGCAGGTACCGGCTGGATTACAATTATACACCCACACGCTGGGGACTGGGTGATTCTCATCAAATGGGTATGGAATTTGTCTTGTAGTCAGATTAACAGGGGAGACAATCAATGGCTAAACACAGAATCGCTGTTTTACCCGGAGACGGTGTCGGCAACGAGGTAATGGAAGCGGCACGGATGGTACTCGATAAACTTCAGCTGGATGCGGAGTATGTCTATGGAGATATCGGCTGGGAGTTTTGGTGCAAAGAGGGTGATCCGCTCCCGCAGCGGACACTCGACATGCTCAGGAATACGGACTGCTGCCTTTTTGGAGCCATTACGTCCAAACCCAAGGAAGAGGCGGACAAGGAACTCGATTCCTCGCTGAAAGGCCTTGGACGGGTCTATTTCAGCCCCATTGTCCGGCTTCGGCAGGAGTTTGATTTAAGAACCAATCTTCGCCCCTGCAGGGCCTATAAGGGCAATCCGCTGAATTACAAGGATGATATCGATCTGGTGGTTTTTAGGGAAAATACGGAAGGATTGTATGCCGGCATCGAATTTCATCCCGTACCCGGAGAACTGATGGATACCCTGAAAAGGCTTCATCCCAAAACAAAAAAGTTCGACGGAACGGATGTCGGGGATATAGCCCTTTCGTGCCGGTTTTTTACTCGTCAGGCCTGTCGGAATATTGTCCGTGATGCGTTCGAATATGCGAAAAAATTCGAGTATCCCACTGTTACTGTGGTGGAAAAACCCAATGTGATTCGTGAAACATCGGGGCTGATGGTTCGGGAAGCACGCAAGATCGCTCAGGAGTATCCAGGCATCGATCTGTGGGAAACCAATATCGATGCCATGTGCATGTGGCTGATCAAGAATCCGCACGATTATGGAGTTCTTGTGTCCAGCAATATGTTTGGAGATATTTTGTCCGATCTGTGCGCCCAATTGGTGGGCGGTCTGGGGTTCGCCTGTTCGGGCAATATCGGCGATGATTACGCCGTTTTCGAACCCACGCATGGATCGGCTCCGAAATACACGGGGCAGTACAAGGTCAACCCGATTGCCATGCTGCTTTCGGTCAAGCTGATGCTCGACTGGCTGGAAGAGGCGGAATCCGCCGAAAGACTCGAAAAAGCCATTGCCGCGGTTATCGGAGCGGGCAGAGTACGCACCTACGATATGGGCGGCGCGCACACAACCCTGCAAATGGCCGGGGCGGTGGGAGACCTTTTAGAATAGCCATCATTCACGGCCGGAAAAAAGAGTTGACTTTTTATTGATTTTTATTTATACTATGAAGTCAATTTGGTATTTTGCGATTTGAAGAAGGTTTCTAAAACGTGCCAATACTATTTTAGAATGGAGGGAAAAGCGAGATGGTAGAATATTTTGTTCAAGGCGGCGGTTTCATGTGGCCGATTCTGATTTGTCTGGTATTGGGAATTGGAATCAGTATTGAACGGTTCATCTCTTTGAACCGTGCCAGCGTGAATACTCGAAGATTTTTGGCTGATGTCACTTCCGCGCTCGACAAGGGCGGCCCCTCCGCTGCCATCGATGTTTGCCAGAAAAGCCGCGGCCCTGTTGCTACGATCTTTCATGCCGGTCTCCTGCGTGCCGGCAAGGGAACGGAAAGTGTGGAAAAATCCATTACCAATGCGGGAACCATTGAAATGGCCTTTTTGGAGAGAGGATTGATCTGGCTGTCCACGTTCATCACCATTGCTCCCATGCTCGGATTTACCGGTACGGTTCAGGGTATGATCGTGGCCTTTGATGATATCAAGCGGGCCAATGACATTTCTCCTTCCATCGTGGCTGAAGGAATCTCCGTGGCTTTGCTGACCACTCTTTTCGGTCTGATCGTGGCCATCATACTGCAGCTCTTCCACAATTATTTTATTTCGAAAATCGACCGGCTGGTCATCGACATGGAAGAATCATCCGCCGAGCTGGTTGATCATCTCGTGGAAAAGCAGAAATAAGTCCTGGGAAGGAGGCATTGCGAAATGCTGCTCGACAAACGCAAGGAACGCACTGTTTCAATACCCACGTCGTCCATGGCTGATATCGCTTTTCTGCTGCTCACCTTTTTTCTGGTGACCACCAGTCTGGATCTGGATAAGGGGTTGGGATTGACACTGCCGCCTCAGGGGCAGGCCAAACCCATTCCGAAACAGAATATTGCCAGCATTCTGATCAATGCGGCGGGTGAAGTCATGCTGGATGATGAGCCCATCGAGATTCCCCGGATCAGAGAGGTGATCAGAATGCGGCTCGTTCAGAACGACAAATTGATTGTATCCATTAAAACGACTCGAAATACCAAGTATCAGGCTTTTATCAGTGTGCTCGATCAGGTTCAAATGGCGGAAGCACCGCGTATTTCCATCGCCGAACCCGAATTGTAATTATTAATGACTGGGAGATGATGAAGCATGGAATTCAGGAAAAAATCAAAGGTTAGCAACGAAATCCCGACCGCTTCGCTTCCTGATATTGTGTTCATGTTGCTTCTCTTCTTCATGGTCACTACGGTTTTTCGTCAGTATACGGGTCTGCCGGTTGATCTGCCCGTTGCAAAAAAAATAGAAAAACTGGAAGCCAAGAAGAATGTAACCAATATCTATGCCAATGCCGAAGGCGATATTTCAATCGATGACAAACTGGTGTATGTAAATGAAATCGCCAAGATCATGTATCAGAAACGCGTGGAAACCCCAAGGCTTATCGTGTCGTTGAAATGCGACCGGGCGATGAATATGCATATCCTGACGGATATTCACATGAAATTGCGGGAAGCAGATGCTCTGAGAGTCAATTATTGTGCCAAATTTGGTGATTGAGAGAGGGGGAGAATAATCATGAGAGAAAATCCGAAAACCAGTCTCAAACTCCGGTACAAGAAGGTACTGGAGCTGGGGTTGATTATCTCCCTGGTTCTGCATATCTTTTTGATGCAGGGGTTTAAGAAGCTGGAACGAAGATCCGTTCAACGGACGGTGTCTCTGGAAGCCCTTCAGGTTGAAGAGATACCCCAGACCGAGCAGGATAAAAGTGCGCCGGCACCGGCCCGGCCGTCGGTGCCCATCGCTTCGGAAGACGAAGATCTGCCGGAAGATGAAACCATTGAAGAGACATTTTTCGATGAGTTTGCCGAAGCCACTCCTCCGCCCGAGCCTCCTGTCGATGATTCGGCGCCGGTGTTCGTCCCCCATGACGAGTCGCCGACACCTGTTGGAGGCATGGCCGCGATTCAGTCTATTCTCGAGTATCCTGAAATCGCTCTCAGGGCGGGAGTGGAAGGAACGGTTCTGATATACGCCCAGGTTGATGTGGATGGAATCGTAAAGGCAACCCGGGTCGTAAAATCACTCGGCAACAACGGTACGAGTGAAGCGGCCGTGAAGGCGATTCGATCCGTGAAGTGGATACCGGCCAAGCAGCGGGACAAACCGGTTCGAGTCTGGGTGGTTGTTCCCGTTATCTTCAAGCTGAAGTAATTTGACGAGTCAACTCGAACACCCAAAGGGCAGTGATTCTATCACTGCCTTTTTTTTTCCGATTGTACGGCTGATCTATGGATTTTATTGATGAAGTGACATTGTGGGTTTCCGCGGGCCGCGGTGGTGACGGATGTATCGCTTTTCGCAGGGAGAAGTTTGTTCCCAAAGGAGGGCCCTGTGGAGGAGACGGCGGAGACGGCGGATCGGTCGTTTTCAGGGCCGAGAATAATCTGTCTACCTTGCTGGATCTGCGTCATCGAAAAAAAGTCCGAGCCGAAAACGGGAAACAGGGCAAAGGCGGCAACATGACCGGTAAAAAGGGAGAGTCCGTCGTGGTTGCGGTTCCCCGTGGGACCCTGGTCTATGACGAAGAAGGCCGGATTCTCGCGGACCTGACCGAATCGGGGCAGCAATGGGTGGCGGCCGAAGGTGGAAAAGGCGGTAAAGGGAACACCCGGTTCGCCACATCCACTCGACAGACTCCTGATTTCAGTGAGCCCGGGACACCCGGAGAGAAGCGAAAGCTCAGACTGGAATTGAAGCTTCTGGCAGATGCCGGGCTGGTCGGCCATCCCAACGCGGGGAAGTCGACCCTTCTGGCCCGCCTGTCATCGGCCCGGCCCAAGATTGCGGATTATCCCTTTACAACGCTGGTTCCCAACCTGGGCATCGTCGATTTGGGCGGGTATCAAAGCATGGTTCTGGCCGATATTCCGGGGCTCATCGAGGGTGCTCATCAGGGAAAAGGACTGGGTGATCGGTTTCTGCGGCATATCGAGCGGACCCGCGTATTGCTGTTGATGGTTGATGCGCACAGCATGGAGCCCGGGACCGCTGTGGAAAAACTGATCGGCGAACTCAAGCTGTTCAACCCGGAGATAATTCGAAAATCAAAACTGGCGATTCTAAACAAAATCGATCTTTTAACTGATGAAGAACGGCAGGCTTTGCCGAATCGTATTGAAGGGATAACGGCTGTCGCGTTATCCGCGGTTACCGGAGAAGGAATTCAACATTTAATACAAAAGCTGGCGGAGGTGATGGGAGGTGGACGGGAAACATGATGAGAGCGCCCTGTTGATGCTGTCATCCGTTCCGGGAATCGGACCGGCACGGATCAGAAATCTGATAGGAAGGTTTCAAACGGCTGAAGCGGTGCTCAGCGCCTCTTCGGCGGATATAAAACGGGTCGAGGGAATCGATGAGCGGCTGGCCGAAGCCTTGCGTCGAGCGCCTTCCCGTTCCTGGGCGGATAAACAGCGTGAGAAATTGAAAGCACACGAAGGCCGTCTCGTCTCATACTGGGATGACGACTATCCGGAACTGCTTCGAAAAATATACGATCCGCCGGTTCTGCTCTTTATTCGGGGACAAGTTGCACTTTCGGCCCAAAAGACCCTGGCCATAGTGGGTACGAGACGGCCGACCAGTTACGGGCGAATGGCTGCCGCCTATCTGGCCGAGGCATGCGTCCGCGAGGGTGTGGTGGTGGTCAGCGGACTGGCCAGAGGTATCGATACCGTGGCTCACGAGAAAACGATTCAATCCGGAGGAGGAACCATCGGAGTCATGGGTTCAGGCCTGGATATTCCGTATCCTCCGGAAAACCGCGGTTTGATAAACAGGATGTTTCAGGATGGGTGCGTTGTTTCCGAATTTCCCATGGGCACGGAACCGGCGGCCGGACATTTTCCCCGGCGCAACCGGATTATCGCGGGACTCTGCCGCGGAACGGTGGTTGTCGAAGCGGGAGAACGAAGCGGAGCGCTCATCACAGCGGCACTGGCCTTGGAGCAGGGTCGTGAAGTCTTCGCCGTTCCGGGATCAATAAAAAACAAGGCAGCCAGAGGTCCGCATCGATTGATCAGGGACGGCGCGAAACTGGTCGAAAATATCGAAGATGTTTTTATCGAAATCCCGGGCTGGCAGACTTCATCTGCGGAAACCGTGAAACAGAGGGTTATGCTCACGAATAAAGAGAGGCAGGTATGGGCCGTATTGACACAAACTGATTCCAAACATGTGGATAACATCGCCGGGGAGACCGGGCTGAATCCTTCGGAATGTTTGAGCCTGCTCCTCTCCATGGAGCTGAAAGATTGCGTGCAGCAGCACAACGGAATGCTGTTCACCAGGAGTGACTGTGATGTCGACGATTTCGATCGTGAAATGTCTCGAATATGAGAAGGAGCTTGTATTTCAGAGTGTTCATGAGCTTTTGGATCGGTTGGGTGGTATCGGTTGTTTTGTCCAAAGCGGACAGACCGTTCTTTTAAAACCCAACATGCTGTCCGCCAAATCACCCCTTCAGGGAGTTACCACCCATCCGTTGATTCTGGAAGCCATGATTCATGAAGTTCAATCCGTCGGAGGTGAGGCATGGATCGGCGACAGCCCTTCCGGAGCTCTCAAGGGAATCGAGCGCTGCTGGGAAAATACCGGTTTTCTGGAGGTTGCGGAAAAAACGGGCGCCCGGATCATTCATTTTGAGGCCGGCGGTACCAAGATTTGCCGGGCCGGAAAAGAGATCTATCACCTGGCCAAATCCGTCATGGAAGCCGATGTGGTCATCAATCTGCCGAAATTGAAAACACACGGGTTTACGCTTTATACCGGGGCCGTTAAAAACCTCTACGGAACCCTGCCCGGTTTTCAAAAGGCCATCTATCATAAAAAACATCCGCATCCGGACCATTTCAGCCGGGTTTTGGTTGATCTGTACGGATTGGTGAACGCCCGGCTTCATGTCATGGACGGTGTGTTGGGCATGGAGGGAAATGGGCCGGCTACGGGAAAGAAGCGATGGACCGGGCTGCTGATGGCCGGATCAGACGGAGTGGCCCTGGACGCGGTGGCCGCTCATCTCATGGGATTCAGGGAGAATGAGATCGATGCCATACGCATCGCCTCCGAGAGAAACCTCGGCGAATCGTCTCTGCAGAACATTGAAATCCTGGGCCCGCAGCTCAAATCCTTGAGGTTTAAAGATTTCAAGCTTCCTTCCAACCGAATGATCTATCTGGTTCCGCAATGGCTCATCCGTTTGGTGGGTAAAATGCTCTGGGTCTGTCCTCAGGCCGATTATGAAAAGTGTACCGGATGCGGAATTTGTGCCCGAAGCTGTCCGGTCCACGCAATCGATCTGATTGAGGAAAAACCCGTTATCGACAACAGGAAATGTATCAACTGCCTTTGCTGCAATGAGTGCTGCCCTGAAGGCGCCATTTATCAGAAACTCAGTATGCTGGCAAAATATTTCGGATAATCATCATGATCGAAAGAGAATTCGTTTATCAAGAATCTGTTGATCAGGTTAGAGGGGAGGGTATTGGATGAATGGCAAAAATGATAAAAGACCGATCAATTTTATCGAAACGATTATTGAGGAAGACAGGCGCAAGGGCAAAAATGACGGCAGAGTCCATACCCGTTTTCCGCCGGAGCCGAACGGCTATTTGCATATCGGACACGCCAAATCCATCTGTCTGAATTTCGGATTGGCTGAAAAATACGGCGGTCTGTGCAACCTCCGGTTTGATGACACCAATCCCACCAAAGAGTCTGTGGAATATATCGAGTCGATCAAACATGATGTGCGCTGGCTTGGTTTCGATTGGGAAGAACGTCTCTATTACGCGTCCGATTATTTTGAAAAGATGGTGAAGTACGCCGAGCAGTTGATTCGTGAGGGGAAAGCCTATGTGGACGATTCAACAGCGGATGAAATACGGGAATATCGCGGCACGCTGACACAGCCAGGCAAAGAAAGTCCCTGGAGGAATCGTTCCATCGAAGAGAACCTGGAGCTGTTTCAAAGGATGAAAAGCGGTGAATACCCCGACGGATCCAGGGTTTTAAGAGCCAAGATCGACATGGGTTCATCCAATTTAAACATGCGTGATCCGGTCATGTATCGGATTCTTCATGCCGCTCACCCTCGAACCGGGAAGAAATGGTGTATCTATCCAATGTACGACTGGGCCCATGGATTGGAAGATTCCATTGAAAAGATCACCCATTCCATATGCACCCTTGAGTTCGAGGATCATCGTCCCCTTTATGACTGGTTTCTGGATCAATTGCGAGTATTTCATCCGCGGCAGATCGAGTTCGCGCGTCTGAATCTGACGTATACAGTCATGAGCAAGAGGAAATTGCTGGATCTGGTTCAATCGGGAGAGGTGCAGGGATGGGATGATCCGCGAATGCCGACCCTTTCGGGTCTTCGGCGCAGGGGGTATACGCCCTCTTCCATACGCCAGTTCGCTGACCGTATCGGCGTTGCCAAACGGGACAGCACCGTGGATATCGCCTTGCTTGAGTATTGCATTCGGGAAGAACTGAATGCACAGGCACGGCGTTTCATGGCGGTCTTAAGGCCTCTGAAAGTCATTATTACCAACTATCCTGAAGGCCGGGTTGAGAAGCTTGAAGCTGTGAACAATCCCGAAGATCCCTCAGCCGGGACCCGCAAAATTCCTTTCTCGAGGGAGATCTATATCGAGAGGGATGATTTCATGCAAGATCCGCCGAAAAAGTTTTATCGGCTCGCTCCGGGCAGGGAGATCAGGCTGCGTTACGCGTATTTCATCACCTGTGAAAAGGTGATTCGAAACGAGGCCGGTGAAATAGAGGCGCTTCACTGCACTTACGATCCGGCTACGAGGGGCGGGGACGCGCCCGACAACCGGCGCGTCAAGGCCACGCTGCACTGGGTCTCGGTTCCCCACGCCAGGAATGCCGAGGTTCGGCTCTATGACCGTTTGTTTGACGTCGAGTATCCGGAAGCGGATAAATCGGTTTCTTTTAAAGCGCATTTAAACCGCCACTCACTGGAAGTGATCGATCAGGCCAAACTGGAGCCGGCACTGTTTGAAACCGGAGATGAGCGGGTGCAATTCGAGCGTTTGGGGTACTTTATCAGGGACCCGGATTCCAGGCCGAATCGGCCTGTATACAATCGTATTATCACGCTTCGTGATGCATGGGCGCGTATCAGGGAGAAACAGCCGCCGCCGGAGGAGAGACGGGTTCAAACCGCCGGCACGGTTCGCGGAGATTCGGAGGAACGAATGAATGAAATAACAATCGATGATTTTCGAAAGATCGATCTTCGTGCGGGCAGGGTGGTGAAAGCTTCTCTGGTCGAAGGAGCCGACAAGCTGCTCAGTTTACAGGTGGATGTGGGAGAAGAGACTCCCAGGCAGATATTCGCCGGGATCCGGTCCGCCTTTCCCGAACCGGAAGTCCTTGTGGGTAAAATGGTTATCGTTGCCGTTAATTTAGCACCCCGCAAGATGCGGTTCGGCGTGTCCCATGGCATGATTCTCGCCGGTACAGGCGAGGGCCGGCTGAGTTTGGCCACGTTTTCAGGGGATGCGGAACCCGGTGACTCGGTGACCTGATTGAAAGACCTTCACCCAAATCATAAATCTCTACGGGTTCAACACGCGTTCGGAATTGATATCGGAAATGAAATTCATGTTGATTTACGCGATGAAAATGTTTATATTCCAACCTATTTGGAGGGTCGTCCTCAGGGGCAATGCACCATCCCGAATCTTTCGGCCGGGACAAACCTGAACCTCCAGACAAACCGGAGGGCTAGACCTAATTGGTAAGGCAGCGGTCTTGAAAACCGCCGGGCTCACGCCCTTGGGAGTTCGAGTCTCCCGCCCTCCGCTTGAAAGATCGACGAATATCGAAGAGTTCTCTTACAATTTGATCAACAGATTCTTTGTCCGGAGAGGTGGCCGAGTCGGCTGAAGGCAGCCGCCTGCTAAGCGGTTGTAGGGGCACAAACTCCTACCGTGGGTTCGAATCCCACCCTCTCCGCATTTTTATGCCCGGAGTCTGATATGCGTGTCCAAAGGAACCCGGTCGTTCGCTTCGCTCCCAGCCCTACAGGCGTATTGCATCTTGGAGGTGCCCGAACAGCCTTGTTTAATTATCTGTTTGCACGGCATCATAACGGCCGGTTCCTTCTGCGCATCGAAGATACCGATCGTGTTCGTTCTGCAGAATCCGTGACAGAAAGCATCCTCGAAAGCCTGCGATGGATGGGATTGAAGTGGGACGGAGACATGATCATACAGTCCAGACGCCGCGACCGCCATAAAGCTTTCTGTTTTCGGTTGTGGGAAATGAAACGGGCTTATCCTTGTTTTTGCACGCTCGAGACACTTCGGAGAAAAAGAGAAATCGCGGAAAAGAATTCGGGTGATACCCGTTATGATGGTACATGCCGGGGTCTGGAAGAAGAGGAGGTTCGCAAACGGATTCAGAACGGGGAATCCCATGTCCTTCGATTTCGAGTGCCTGAGGGAGAAACCGTATTTCAAGATCGAGTACGGGAACGGGTTCAGGTCAGTCATGATACGCTGGATGATTTTGTAATTCTCCGTTCGGACGGGATGCCGGTTTATCAGGCGGCTGTGGTCGTCGATGATCATGATATGGGTATCACCCATGTGATTCGCGGTGACGACCATCTTTCCAACACACCCAAGCAGATACTGCTCTATCAGGCAGCAGGCTGGCCGGTTCCCTGTTTCGCCCATGTTCCCATGATCCTTGGACCCGATAAAAAGAGACTTTCCAAAAGGTATGGGGCGACCTCTGTTGAGGCCTATCGTGAAGCCGGCTATCTGCCGCAGGCACTGGTGAATTATTTGGCTCTTTTGGGGTGGTCGCCGGGTGACAATCGCGAAATCATGACTCTGGATGAACTTGTTTTCTCATTTTCATTGGAGGGTATAACCAAAAATCCGGCTGTTTTCGATGAGACCAAACTGGTCTGGCTCAACGGACGAATTATTTCCGGAATGGACAGCGTCGAGCTCGTCGAAAAGGCGGCTCCATGGCTGATCGATTCCGGTTTGACTGATGAAGATTTCATACGCAATAATCCACAGTATATGATCAGGTTTGTGGAACTTTTAAAAGACAGAATCAGAAAATTGAAAGATTTCGCCGAAAAAGGCGGTTACTTTTTCAGGGATCCTGATCAATATGATGACAAGGCCTGCAAAAAGCATTGGAAGGTGCCCGAATCGGGCATTCGGCTGAAAACATTGCTGCCTTTGCTTAAACAAACGGAGTGGACCGTCGAAGCCCTGGAAAAGACGGTCAGGAAAGCGGCTGATGAGCAGCAGGAGAATGCCGGACAATGGATTCATCCTCTTCGAATCGCTTTGACCGGCTTCGGTGTCAGTCCGGGCATTTTTGAACTGGCCGCGGTTTTGGGCAGAGACTCCGTCCTGCGCCGCATACAAAATGCTTTGAAAAGATTGCCCTGAAATGATGAGGTGTTATGGGATATTGTCCGAAATGCCGTTACGAATATGAAGACCATGTCCACCGCTGTCCGGATTGCAATGAGGAACTCATCGAGTCCCTCGTTCAGGAAGATCCGGAACTCGCGGAAAAGCGCTTCGTACCCATGCCGGGTCTCCCCGGCAGGGTCTATGCGGAGATGGTTAAATCCGTACTGGAAAAACAGGGAATCCCCTGTTATATTCGGGCCGATGGTGTGACAGACACTCTGGGTATCAGCGGAACGAGCCCGGTAGCCGGGACTGTGAGGATCTTCGTTCCTGAAGACCGGCTGAAGGCCTGCATAAACATTCAGCAGAATATGCTGAATCATATTTAAGTCAGGATAGTAAAATGGCCAGAAATCAATTTCGATCACCCAAAGGCATACGGGATGTTTTGCCTGAAGAGCAGCCTTACTGGCAGCATGTGGAATCCGTAATCCGTGAGACAGTCCGGCTTTTCGGATACGACAGGCTGGACCTTCCCGTATTTGAGGAGACGGCTCTTTTTCAAAGGGGAGTCGGAGAAGGAACCGATATCGTCGACAAAGAGATGTACACCTTCACAGACAGGAGTGACACGTCGATTACTCTGCGTCCGGAATTTACCGCCGGAACGATGAGAGCCTATCTCCAGAATGGAATGGCCAGTCTACCCAAACCGGTGAAACTGTGGTCCGCCGGGCCGGTTTTTCGGTATGAGCGTCCCCAGGCCGGACGTTTTCGCCAGCATACACAGTTCAATGTTGAAGCGATCGGCGACCAGGATCCCGCTCTGGATGTTGAGATTATGTCGGTTGCATGGCACCTTTATAAATCATTGGGATTTAAGAATTTGAGCTTTCAGGTAAATTCTATCGGGTGCGCGCGGTGCCGGCCGGGTTATCTGCACACACTGGTGGTATACTACAAAGATCACGTGAAAGAAATATGCGATGACTGCGGCAAGCGGCTGCAGAAGAATCCGCTGCGTCTGCTTGACTGCAAGCAGGATCAATGTCAGCCTGTTATTCGAAACGCTCCGCCCATGGTTGAAATGCTCTGTCAGGAGTGCAGCGTTCACTTTCATGCATTGCGAACCTATCTGGACGAGCTGGGCCGTCCCTATCAATTGAATAACCGGCTGGTCAGAGGGCTGGATTACTACACCAAAACGGTTTTTGAGGTCTGGGCGCAGGATATCGGCGCGCAGAATGCCGTGTGCGGAGGCGGGCGGTATGATGGACTGGCCGAAGTTTTGGGTGGGCCACCCACACCGGGGGTTGGGTTCGCTTCCGGGCTGGAAAGAATCATCCTGACCATGAAGGAACAAAATGTCGAGATTCCCCAGGTACCGGGACCCCGCGTTTTTCTGGCTGCTCAGACGGAGTCTGCAAACCGCGTGATCGTGCGGATGCTGTCCGATTTGCGGGAAGCCGGCATTGCGGGTGTCATGGGTTTCGGCGGCCGCAGCCTGAAAGCCCGGCTTCGGGAAGCCAATCGTCGCGGCGCCCGATATGTTCTGATACTGGGCGAGAGTGAACTCAGCCGAAAACGGATCCAGATCAAGAATATGCAGGGCGGCGAGCAAAGGGAAATCGCTTTCGAAGAGGTCGTATCTTTCTTTAAGGAAGGAGATGGTTCTGTATCCTCGTAAAACAGTTATTCCTCCTCTTCGAATTCTTTTTATCTTGCTGACGATGACATTTATGCTGATTATCGGCCTGCACCTCGTGTGGGATTTCGGCAATCCGCGATGGAAGACGCTGGCGCTGGAGATTTGCGTTCTCTTACCCTCGCTGATCTATTTGAGAATCCGAAGAGGGTCACCGGCTCGAGCATTCATGTGGCGCAGAGCCGGATTTCCCTGGCTGATAAGCGCGTTGTTTCTGGGATTGGGGCTGAGTCTGCTGGCCGATGAGCTGGATCGGTTTATTCAAAGGTTCGTTCCAATGAACCAGGATATTCTAAAGGGTATCCAGGAAGCCCTGATCGCACGGACGCCGCTGGATTGGGCGCTGATTATTCTGGGAGTCGTCATCGTTGCTGCCGTTGCCGAAGAGTCGCTTTTTCGCGGCCTGGTTTTACAGACCATGGAAACAACCCATACACAGAGGAGGGCCGTTCTGGCATCCGCCTTTGTGTTTTCGCTGCTTCATTTCAATCCATGGTGGCTGCTGGAAATTTTCATTCTGGGTCTGGTTTTGGGATGGCTGACCATCCGATCCCGAAGTATCTGGCCGGCTGTTACGATGCATGCGGTTCGAAACGGCCTTTCGGTCTGTTTTATTAACACCGATCCAGTGAAAATGGAATGGTTGTTCGGCGACTCCGGACTGAAGAGCCCCTGGTTTGCCGCTGCAGCGGCTTTAACAGCAGCGGGTTTCTGGATTTTGATCAAAACGCCCGGCAAAACCCTTCGGAGAGAAGCGTGTTTTGATGAATGATCGGGTTTCCGTCCTGCACCTGATTCGTCAGCAGGGCGGCAGGCCACTGTTTCATTGAGAATTGATCCCGAGAGGCTGTCAATGAACCTGATTGTATGTGTCAAGCAAGTGCCCAATACCACAGAAGTCCGCATCGATCCCAAGACCAATACACTGATCCGTGAAGGGATTGATTCCATTCTCAACCCCTTTGATGCTTATGCTTTGGAAGAGGCAGTGCAAATCAAAGAACAGCACGGAGGCACGGTTACCGCATTGACCATGGGTCCGCCCCAGGCGGAACAGGTCTTGCGCGAAGCCATCTCCGTGGGAGCCGACAAAGCCGTTCTTCTCAGTGATCCGGCTTTTGCCGGTGCCGATACTCTGGCTACCTCGTATACTCTGGCCCGGGCGATTCGCAAGCTGGGCGACTTTCAGCTGATCCTGTGCGGCAAACAGGCGATTGACGGAGACACCGCCCAGGTGGGGCCGGGAATCGCGGTTCATCTGGATCTGCCTCAGGTCATTTTCGTCAGAAGAATCCGTGATATTTCCGGCACAGAACTGGTCGCTGAACGCATGACCGAAACCGGATTCGAGGCGGTCAGGGCAAAGCTTCCCGCTCTGGTAACGGTTGTGAAGGATATCAATCAGCCGCGGCTGCCCTCTCTGCGCGGAAAGATGACGGCCGCAAAAGCGGAGATTCCTGTATGGACGGTCAAGGATCTGGATTTGGAGTCCGGCCGTATCGGTCTTCAGGGGTCACCGACCTGGGTCAGGAAAGTATTTTCTCCCCAGCCCCGTTCCGGCGGAAGACGGTTCGAAGGCGAGCCGACCGCTGTTGTGGATGAATTTATCCGCACTCTCAAAGAGGATGGTATGTTGTGATGGCAAACAATTGATCGGGAGGTTTCCCTCATGTCAGTGATTCAGGTGATTCAAGATCAATGCACCGGCTGTACGCTCTGTGTCAAAGTCTGTCCTTACGGGGCCATTGCGATGAAAGATCAATTGGCTGTCATTGATCTTCATCGATGCACGCTTTGCGGTGCCTGTGTCGAGAAATGCCCTGTTCAGGCCATCGCGCTCACTTTGGAAAGAAAACCCATTGAAGGGATGCAGGACTATCAGGGTATCTGGGTTTATGCCGAATGCCGGCAGGGTGAGATTCAGCCCGTGGTTTATGAATTGTTGGGAGCGGGCCAGCGTCTGGCCCGGGCCCGTCAGGTTCCCTTGTCGGCCGTGCTTCTGGGGGGGATTGGTATCGGTGGTCATGCGGTCCATCTGTTCCAGCGCGGAGCCGATCGGGTTTATGTGGCCGAATCCGAGCAGCTCGATGTTTTTCAGGATGAAGTGTACTCCAATATTCTGGTCAGACTGATCCGGGAACACAAGCCTGAAATCGTCCTGGCCGGAGCTACCTCCATGGGCCGCTCCCTGATTCCCCGGGCCGCCGTGCAGTTGGGAACAGGATTGACCGCTGATTGTACGGGTTTGGAGATCGACGCCGGGACCGGGCATTTGCTTCAAACCCGTCCGGCTTTCGGCGGTAATATTATGGCCACTATCCTATGCGAGAACCACCGTCCCCAAATGGCTACGGTCAGGCACAAGGTCATGGCTGAAGCCATCGCGGACGAGACTCGGACTTCGGGTGAGATCATTCAGGTCTTGATCAACGATAAGGATCGGATTTCGAGAACCGCTGTTGAAGAGATCGTTCATGATGTGGAGGAAACCGTCAACATCATGGAGGCGGATGTGATCGTAGCCGGCGGAAGAGGACTTAAAGTGCCTGAGAATTTCAAGCTGATCAAGGACCTGGCAGGAGCCCTGAATGGAGCCGTGGCTGCGTCACGGGCTGCGGTTGATGCCGGATGGATCGATTATGCGCATCAGGTAGGTCAAACGGGTAAAACCGTCAAGCCGAAAATCTATTTTGCTGTAGGTATTTCAGGCGCCATTCAGCATCTGGTTGGTATGAGTTCGTCCGATACCATTATTGCCGTGAACAAAGATCCCAATGCGCCTATTTTTCAATCCGCGGATTACGGTCTGGTCGGTGATTTGTTTGAAATTGTTCCGGAGCTGATCAAGCGGTTTCAGAGTTTGCGTTGATCTATGGAATGGTTTGCTTTTACTCTGTTAAAGCCCCGCCGAACCACGGGGCTTTTCAATTACCGGCAGCTTCACAAGCAATAAGCTGTCGCTGTGTCTGGATCAGGTGTTGCGATTGACAATCAGCATCGTGCCGGTATCCAGTTCCAGGTGAAGTTTGCTGAGAGGTAAATTGTCATGATCTTTAAGCAGGTCAAGGTCGATATGATCCGGTTGCGGGTGGAGCATGATGATCACGGAGAAAAAGCCCTTGAATCGGTTTACAGGGGTGGGGATACCCTGATCGTCCAGTTCCAGTTTTTCACGGTGCAGTGTCGCTGAAAACCACACGGCTGTCTGAAGGTCTTCGGCCAGTTTTTTCCAGAACTGAAAATGCGATTCGTCATGGTCATAAAAGGAGAAACCATCCACAATGACCACTTCGGGAAGAAAATTCAAGGCTTCGGTAAAATTCATGATTGAGGACCGGATATTTTCCAGCACCAATGGACGGCGAAAATGCATGATCTTCCGGTTTTTGATGACCTGGTCATGGTCGTCGATGACGTTTTCCAGTTTGTAGGACCGGGAGACCTCAAGAAAAACCTGTTCATACCATGTCTCAATATGGCGGGGGTCTTCGGCAAATGAGATATGCAGTACTTTCTGGCCTCTCAGGATTTTGTCGATGGAAACGTGTACCAGGCAGGCGGTTTTACCGACTCCTTTACGCGCGGTGAACACACCCAAATTCCCCTTGCCCAATCCGCCGTGAATGGATTGTTCCAGAATGCGAATGGGGCTTCTCCGAATCAATTCTTTTTTCAGCATAATTCTCCTCAATGGCTGCAGCGCCGGTCGGACTCGGTCCACGCGACAGGTGATCATTCGTGCCTCATTGATTCTTTTCTTCGAATTCCTTTTTCAATTTCTCCGCGATCGAATCCGGAACCCTGGCATAGTGGTCGAATTCCATGGTAAACTCCGATTTCCCCTGTGTGGCGGATCTGAGTACAGTGGAATATCCAAACATCTCGCTGAGTGGAACCTGCGCCTCCAGGATTGTGAAGGTGCCGTCTTCCATCACGCTGATTACAGTTCCACGGCGCTGATTGACTGTAGCCAGAATGGATCCCTGATATTCAGTAGGGCCTTCGACACCCAGCCTCATGACGGGTTCAAGTATGATCGGCTTGCATCGTGAATAGGTTTCCCTGAATGCGCTGATGGCGGCCTGTCTGAAAGCCATTTCGGAAGAGTCCACGGGGTGATAGTTGCCGTCATTCAGCGTAATTTTAACACCGACTATGGAAAATCCGGTCAGCGGGCCTTTTTTCAGACACTCTTCAAAACCCCTGCGGCAAGCCGGAATATATTCAGCGGGAATCACACCTCCTTTGATTTCATTCACGAATTCGAAGTCTCCCTCATGCCAGGGTTCGATGATTCCGGCGACGCGACCGAACTGGCCCGCTCCGCCTGTCTGTTTTTTATGCGTGTAATTAAAGGGACCGGATTGGGAGATGGATTCCCGATAAGCCACCTGGGGAGTCCCCGTCTGCATCTCGATGTTGTATTCCCTGCGCATTCGTTCGATATATACATCCAGGTGGAGTTCTCCCATTCCCCTGATAATGGTGTCATTGGTTTCTGAATCCACGTACGTTTGAAAAGTCGGATCCTCTTTAGTGAAGCGGTTCAGGGCCTTGGCTATATTCTCCATCGATTTATCGTCTTTTGTTTTTACCGAAAGGGAAATTACCGGCTTGGGTACAAACATGGAGGAGAGGCTGACCTTCATCCTGCCGTCGGTAAACGAATCGCCTGAGGCGCATTCGATTCCGAACAGGGCAACGATATCGCCGGCCTGTGCTGATTCGATTTCTTCCATTTCATCGGCATGCATACGGATAAGACGCCCGACCCGGGACTTTTTTCCCGACCGGGCATTGACAATCTCCGAACCTTTTTTCAGTGAACCCTGATACAAGCGCACATAGGTCAGCTGGCCGTAACGCGTATCATCCAGTTTGAAGGCCAGCATAACCAGAGGAGCCGAAGGATCGGCTGTCAATGCGATTGTTTTTTCATTATCAGACTGATCGAAAGCCGTATTGGAACCGTCGAGTGGAGAGGGCAGATAATGAAGCACCGCGTCCATGAGAGGCTGAACCCCCTTGTTCTTAAAGGCGGAACCCATAAATACAGGAGTCAGCTTCAGTGAAAGAGTTCCCTTTCGAACGGCGTCATAGACCAGATCTTCGGTAACCCGGTCTTCCAGACAGGCTTCCATCAGCTCGTCGCTGAACAGGGTCACCGCGTCGAGCATGATATCCCGTTTTTCTCGGGCGATGGTGATCAGTTCGTCGGGTATGGATTCTTCACGGACAATTTCGCCGTTTTCCCCGTCGAAATAGAAAGCCCTCATGGTCACCAGGTCCACGATGCCCCGAAAATCGGCTTCACTTCCAATGGGGATCTGCATCATAACGGCATTGTGACTCAGTTTTTCTCTGAGCTGACGCGTGACTTTCCCGGCATTCGAACCCACGCGGTCCAGTTTATTGATAAACGCGATGCGGGGAACCTTGTATCGGGTCATCTGACGATCAACGGTGATGGACTGGGACTGGACGCCGCCGGTTCCGCAAAGCACCAGAATCGCTCCGTCCAGGACACGAAGCGCTCGTTCCACTTCCACGGTGAAATCCACGTGTCCCGGGGTGTCGATAATATTGATATCGTGTTTTTTCCAGGTGACGTGAGTCGAGGCCGAGGAGATGGTAATCCCACGTTCCCGCTCCAGCTCCATGGAATCCATTTTGGCGCCTGTACCGTCTTTTCCCCGTACTTCATGAATGGCATGTATCTTCTGTGTGTAAAAGAGAATACGTTCTGTCAGGGTGGTCTTTCCCGAATCGATATGGGCGCTGATTCCGATGTTGCGCATGTTTTGAATATTCTTGCTCATGGATCTTTTTACTCTCCGAAATTCTTGTTTCGTTGTTGAATGATTTGTCATTCAACCGAAAAGATTGTAAATATACATTAATTAATGAGAAAAACCAAGCAAAATAACAAACGAAAATAAGTTTATCGGCATCAGTCCGATCGATGCGGCCGGCCATTATTCATCATGCCGGACCGGGCGCGTCCTTGTCTCTCATTTTTCTTGATTATCATACGGGGATTTCTTACCATACAAAGGTGTTTTATGTCGCATCTTCGAACGCCCGGTGTCTGTTATGGGTTCATGGAAAGGCGGCTGCTGATGATCTCAAAGAGTAAGGCAGGATGGATGCTCCCCGTCTATGGATTGGCTTGCTGCTTGTGTGCCGGCGTTTGGGCACAGTCCGGCAATTCAGGGCCGCAGAATAAAAGCATACATTCTGATATTCATGGATATGGCTTTGGAAGTATCGGGTACAATACTTTGAATCACGGGAGCTTGAAAAACACGCCAAACGTTCCGGTTCCGCGTCATGCCGGACCGGGTTGGGTTCTGGTTTGCGGATTGCGCATGGGAAGGTCATGGCTGGAGCCCGCCGATTTTACGACAACGATTTCCACTTTCAAAGCAGCGGCCGTGGAAAATCCGGACTGGGAAACACGGACAACCGCTTTCAGGGGCCTGTTTTCAGCAGGTCTGGACTTGATGGCTGGATATGGTTTTACCGGCGGATTTTGGGTGGGGATTCAAACCGGATACAGACACTTTTTAAGCGGTATTTTAAAAGCGGAACAGTCTTTTTCCGGCGCGGCGGCGCCCTTTTATCAGACCCGGCAATTCGGTCTCGATGCCTGGGCCGTTCCTGTCGAACTGGTGTTTGTGCATCCGTTCCCGATTCTTTCAAAAGTTCGAATGCGGGCCTTGCTGGGTCTGGATCTGTACAACGCCGCAGTCGCCTATCAGTACCGGTTTGAGAATTTGAACGGATCGTATTGGCAAATGGGCGATTTGAAGGATTCAGGAATCGGTTATCACTTTCATGTCGGCTTCGAATACCCGCTGAGAAACCGCATTTATCTGACACTGGAAGCCGGATACGGATGGGGGATATTAAACGCGTTTGAGGGATCGATCGAGGACAGCGATGGCGTGAAAACCGATGTCCGCCTTGTCATGGAAGAAACCGGATACGGCAAGAAACTCAGCCTCGTACCTGGCGAAGACATGAAATGGCTCAGAAATGCCGAAGTGGATTCGGGAGGGTTGAACATATTGGCCGGGTTGAGCTGGGAAATGACTTTCTTTCTGCAATCAAAATGAAAGCAAAAACGGCCCGGTTTTCTGCGGAAGAGGAGCGACGATCTCTTTATCTTGACATTCCTCCGGGGAATTGGTACATTATTTTGTCTGGCCGTGTCAAATCCGTTTCAAGAATAGGCGTTTCATGAACTCGATCAAGGAAGACATCGAGAATCTGCGCGATGAAATACGTCAGCACAATTACCGGTACTATGTGCTCAATGATCCGCTGATTGCCGATTATGAGTACGATCGACTCATGGCGAAGCTGGAGGCGATGGAAAAGGCGCATCCCGAGCTGATTACACCCGATTCGCCTACTCAGCGGGTGGGAGGCGAACCGGTGAAGGGTTTCCCGACGGTCGCCCACGAGATTCCCATGCTCAGCCTCGCCAATACCTATTCTCAGGAAGAGCTGGAGGAGTTCGAAAAACGCCTGCGTCATTTGATGCCGGAAGAAGATTTTGAGTATGTGGTTGAGCTGAAATTCGACGGAATCGCGGTCGGTCTTCTGTACAAAGACGGAGTTCTCGTTCGAGGAGCCACGCGGGGCGATGGAGAACGCGGCGATGATATCACTTCCAATCTGAAAACCGTCCGGGCTATACCGCTTCGCCTTGTTCAGAAAGAGGGTCTGCCCGTGAATGTCGAGGTGAGAGGTGAGGTGTTTATGAGCCGCAGCGGATTCAAGAAGCTGAACCGGATCAGAGAGAATGCCGGCGAGAAAGTCTTCGCCAATCCGCGCAATGCCACAGCCGGTTCGCTGAAGCAGCAGGATCCAAGGGAGACGGCACGCCGGCCCCTGAATTTTTCTGCCTATTATCTGCGTGTAACGGAACCCGATTCAGAACAGTTGGCGCTGACCACGCATTTGGAAAGCCTTCATCGACTCAGAGAACTGGGTTTTCCGGTGAGCCGCCATACCCGTCTCTGTAAATCCATGTGGGAAGTACTGGACGCGTGCATGGAATGGGAGACAAAACGGGAAGAGATCGATTTTGAAATCGATGGCCTGGTCATCAAAGTCAATGATCTGAGTCAGCAGAGCGCTCTCGGATACACTCAGAAAAGCCCCAGATGGGCCATCGCGTATAAATTCAAGGCCAGACAGGCCACGACTGTGTTGAAAGCCATTCATCTGCAGGTAGGACGAACGGGAACCGTAACTCCTGTGGCCGTTCTGGAACCGGTTTTTTTAGCCGGATCCACGATCAGCCGGGCAACCCTGCACAATGAGGAAGAGATTCATCGCAAGGATATCCGGGAAGGCGATACGGTTCTCATCGAAAAAGGCGGGGATGTGATTCCCAAAGTCGTGAGTGTGATTGATGAAAAGCGGCCTTCCGGGACCCGACCCTTTCGAATGCCAAAAATCTGTCCGGTCTGTGGAGGACCCCTGGTACGCTCTGAAGAAGAGGCGGCTGTTCGTTGTGACAACGTTTCCTGTCCGGCTCAGGTCCAGCGCCGTATCGAGCATTTCGCTTCCCGTCAAGCCATGGATATCGAAGGGTTGGGCGGGGCCATGGTCAAGCTGCTTCTGGAAAATCAGCTCATTGAGGATTTTGGAGACATTTATCGATTGAAGAAAGAGGACCTGATCGATCTGGAAAGGATGGGCGAAAAGAGCGCCGGAAATCTCATCCGCGCGATCGCGGATTCGAAACAACGTCCCCTGGACCGTCTGATCTTCGCTCTGGGAATTCGCCATGTGGGATCCGGCGCCGCTGTGCTTCTGGCGGATCGTTTTGAATCCCTTTTCCGGCTCCAAAAAGCTGAAAGTCAGGAGCTGGATGCCATTGACGGCATCGGTCCGACCATGAGCCGAAGCATTGTTCAATTTTTCCGCCAGCCGCAAAATCAGACTGTTCTGGAGAAACTGGAAAAAGCCGGTATCCGCATGGAGGAAAAACGCAAGAAACGAAGCGGAATTTTTGACAAGAAGACTTTTGTTTTGACCGGCGCCCTGACCCGCTTCACACGCGAAGGCGCGGCGGAACTGATCGAATCCGAGGGAGGTAAAATCAGCACAACCGTGAGCCGCAATACGGATTATGTTCTGGCAGGCGAGAAACCCGGAAGCAAATACCGCAAGGCTCTGGATCTGAACGTGGAAATCATGGATGAGGATACTTTTATCGGTTTGCTCGAGAAATCCAGAAAGCGTCCTTTTCCGCGATCTTCCCAGTTGGGCATGGAACTGTAAAAAGGACGGGCTGCATTTGGCAAAAAAGAAATCGGGAAAATTGCCTGTACCTTTTCAGGAGATTGAAACCCGTCACGAATTCAGGGTTTACCGAAAAAGAGATTTGGTTTTGGTCCAGGGGAAAGGATCGTCGGTTTGGGATCTTCAGGGCCGTGAATTTCTGGATTGTGTCACCGGGATGGGTGCCGCGATTCTTGGACACGGTCATCCCGTTGTGATGAAAGCGCTGAAGCAGGCGGAAACCCTGATAACCTGTTCGAATCTATTTTACAATGATCAGAGAGCGCTCTTTATGGCGTCTCTGGCCAATGCGGCACCCGGAGATCTGAAGCGTGTCTTTTTGTGCAATTCGGGCGCGGAAAGCGTGGAAGCGGCTCTGAAATTCGCCCGGTTCAGCACGGGCAAAACGGAGTTTATCTGCGCCCGGCGAGGGTATCACGGCCGCACCATGGGAGCTCTTTCGGCGACTTTCAGACCGGATTATCGTGAAGACTTTATGCCCCTTGTACCCGGGTTTCGATTCGCCGAATTGAATCATTTTGAATCGTTCAGGGAGCAAGTGACCAATGAGACGGCTGCCGTGCTGCTGGAGGTTGTGCAGGGAGAGGGAGGCGTGCATCCCGTCCGGAAGGAGTTTTTACAGGATATAGCCCGTCTCTGCCGGGAGAAGGGACTTCTTTTAATCCTGGATGAAGTGCAGACCGGCATGGGAAGAACAGGCCGCCTTTTCGGATGCAGTAATTATGATGTGATACCGGATATGATCTGTCTGGCCAAATCCATGGCCGGCGGAATACCCATGGGGGCCGTCATTGTTTCCGACCGTATTGAGCATCCTCTCGGCAAGCATGGATCGACATTCGGCGGGAATCCGTTGGCCTGTAAAGTGGCCAATGAAGTTCTTAAATATATCCTGATTTCCGGTTTTCTGGATTCAGTGAGAAAAAAAAGCTTCTATTTAATGCGGCATCTGACTTCGCGACCGCTTTCACGGGCAGTGGAGATACGCGGCCTGGGACTTCTGACGGGTATTCAGGTGAAAGGAGAGGCCGCTCCGCTGGTTCAGGAACTGGAGGATCAGGGTGTTCTGGCCCTGACCGCGGGTCCCGATGTCATCCGTCTGCTTCCTCCCTTGACCATCTCCATGAAAGATTTGGAACGGTTGATCGGCGCACTATGTAAAATCCTGGCCTAGAAAAACGGAGGAGACGTTATGCACGATGCCGGGATATTCCGGGCTGCCAATTCCCGCCGCTGTTCAAGGACTGTTCAGGTGGGATCTCTGCAACTGGGCGGGGGCGCACCCGTGCGGGTGCAGTCCATGACCAATACGCCTACGGAAGACGTGCGTCGCACGATCGATCAGATCAAGGCCCTTGAAAACGCCGGCTGTGAAATCGTCCGGGTGGCGGTTCCCACACTCGAAGCCGTAAAAGCGCTGCCCGCCCTGAAGTCGGCAATGACCGCGCCCCTGGTGGCGGATATTCATTTCGATTACAGGCTGGCCCTTGAAGCAATAAACCATGGCGCCGATAAAATCCGTATCAATCCCGGGAATATCGGAAAAGCGGACCGGGTGCGTGAAATCTTGAGAGAAGCCCGCGTGAATCATATTCCGGTACGCATCGGGGTCAACGCGGGATCTCTGGAAAAGGGTATTCTCAGGAAACATGAAGGAATCACGGCCGGGGCTCTGGCTGAGAGCGCTCTGAAACAGATACGCCTCTGTGAGGATGCGGGGTTCGAAGATCTGGTGGTTTCCATCAAGGCTTCTTCCATTCGTCTGATGGTTGAAGCCAACCGTATTTTGGCCGGAAGTGTCGATTATCCTCTTCATCTGGGTGTTACGGAAGCCGGCGCCGCGCCCTCGGGTATCATCCGTTCAGCCGTGGGTCTGGGTATACTTCTGGATCAGGGTATCGGAGATACGATCCGGGTTTCATTGACCGGGGAACCGGTTCAGGAGGTAGCGACTGCCTATGAAATATTGAAGTCCCTCGGGCTCCGGCGCAGGGGGTTGACCGTAATCTCCTGCCCCACATGCGGCCGGACCCATGCCGATATTCTGGCTGTTGTGCAGGCCGTTGAGAAGGCTCTGGGGCATATCAGGACGCCTTTGACTGTGGCGGTCATGGGATGCGCCGTAAATGGGCCGGGTGAGGCGAGGGAAGCGGATATAGGCGTGGCATGCGGGCCGGGCCGCGCCCTGCTCTTTCGAAAAGGGTGTGTGATCGGAAAGATTTCTGAAGATGAAATTGTTCGCGTTCTGGTGCAGGAGGTGAATCGGCTCGAAAAAAAACAGGATCATTCGGCAGAAAAAGATTTGCCGGCCGGCGAGAAGGAAAAGAGTCGATGAAGGCTTCCATACTGGATGCAGTAAAAAAGGGGCCGGTACTGATGGATGGTGCTATCGGCACCCAGGTACAGGCTATGGGCCTGCCCCCCGGTGAACCGCCGGAACGATGGAACACAGAGAGGCCCGATTCGATTCGAAAGATACACCGGGATTATTTGATGGCGGGAGCCCGGGTGCTGACCACCAACAGTTTCGGGGGACATCCGATCAGGCTCAATCGTGCGGGGATCCAGGACAGCTATCTGGTCAATTTTCAGGCCGCGGCCCTGACCTGTATCTCTCCGGATGTCTGGGTGGCCGGGTCTGTGGGACCTTGCGGAGAGATGATTAAGCCGTTGGGCAAGGTGGAGCCGGATGAAGTGTTTGAAGGTTTCAAATTACAAGTTCGGGCGCTTCTGGACGGGGGAGCGGATATCATACTCATCGAAACCATGACCGCCCTGGAAGAGGCTCTGCTGGCCGTTGAAGCGGCCCGCTCCCTGACATCGGCGCCTGTTTTGGCGTCCATGACTTTCTCGGCAACTCCCCGGGGATTCCGGACCGTGATGGGTGTTGATATCGACTCTGCGGTTGAATCTATTCTGAAAGCCGGCGCCGATGGGGTGGGTTCCAACTGTGGAAACGGTATCGAAGATTTTATTCCCATTGTCCGGCGAATGCGCGGCCTGACGGACAAACCGATTCTGGCCGAGGCCAACGCTGGGATGCCCGAAATGGTGAATGGGAAAACGGTCTATCGCCAGACACCGGAAACCATGTCACGCCATATTCCCGCCCTGCTTGAGGCCGGGGCGGATTTAATCGGAGGGTGCTGCGGAACAACGCCGGCTCATATTCGGAAAATGAAAGAAATACTCGATATCGAAGAGGGCAATTTATCAATATGAGATTGGATTCAACAGGCCGTATGGCCAAAAGATCGGCCTGGATCGCGGGAGCCATCTGGATTGTGATGAGTCTTTCCGGCCGGGCCCGTACCTACCAATGGCCGACCAACGCAAGCCGTTTGATGACCTCTTCCTTCGGAGAATACCGCAAGACCCATGTTCATGCGGGTCTGGATGTGAAGACATGGGGCCAGGAAGGGTATGAAATTTATGCGCTTCGGGATGGATTAATCAGTGCCGTATCGATTTCGCCTTATGGGTACGGCCGGGCTCTGTACATCCGTTTGAATAATGGGTATACAGCCGTATACGGCCATCTGCAGCGGTATACCGACAGAGTGGAAGCCGCTTTACGAAGAGAGCAGATACGGCAGGGCCGGTATGCGGTCACACTCGGTTTCGGCGACGCTGCCATACCCGTTTCGAAGGGGGAGGTGGTCGGATTTACCGGTTCTTCCGGAAACGGCGTTCCTCATCTGCACTTCGAAGTGCGCGACCAGAATGGTCATCCCATCAATCCCCTGCATCTGGATTTTCCGATTGTGGACCGGCATCTTCCCACGGTCTCGGCATTCGCGGTCACCCCGCTCAAGCCCGGAAGCCATGTCTCCGGAGACTTCATTCCAGAGGTCTTTTCGGTTAGCTGGGCCGGGAAGGGAGAGTATGTTCTGAACGAACCTGTGACAGCAGGTGGTGTATTGGGGCTTTCCATATCGGGTTTTGACAGGGCGGATGGTGCATCAAATCCTTTCAGTTTCTATTGTCTGAGACTCTTTGTCAACGATTCCCTTTTATTCGAATCCCGGTACGATCGTCTGGATTTTCAATATTCTCATCATGTGAATCTTGACCGGGATTATCGGCTGATGCGGGAGGGATTCGGTCTTTTTCAAAATTTGTACCTGAGTGACGGCAATGAGCTCGATTTCTACAATCCGCGAATTCCCGGCGCCGGAAAACTGGCATGTATTGAACCGGGTGAAATAAAAGAAACATTCATCCAGCCGGGATATGCCATTCTAAAGCCGGGCACCGTTCCCTTTCGGGTTGAAGTGGAAGATTTCTTCGGTAATCGATCCGTGTTAAGCGGAGATTTGGAACTTGTTCCTTTGCAGAATTTTGCCGCTTCGGCGCGGTCTCAATATCAGCAAGCACGGGTTCCGGGTGAAACACAAGAGTACAGGGTGACTCTGGAATACCGCCCCATGGAACGCTGGATTCGGTATCGGCTGCAGTCCATGGCGCCGCTGGCGGATATCCCCGACCTTCGGGTTACCACACCCTTCTGTGAAGATCGGCCGGTTCTTCTGATCCCCCGGGATTACGAAACCTTTGTCGGCATGCTTCCATGGGAATCCGATGCCTCCGGGCCTGTGTCCATGACTGTGCGATGGCCCCTGCAGGACGGTCTTGAACAGATTACCCGTGAAAAGGTTCTGCTGTCCGATATCAGCACCGGGTGGGGCGGACGATTGATCTCTTCGGACGAACGGTGTCAGGTGATTTTCTCAAAGGGAGCTTTGTATCGATCCGCCGTGGGATTGTGCCGAACCGAGGTCCGGACAGTGGAAAACGGGATTCTTGGAAAAGTCTATCATATTCATCCTGATGACATGCTGATGAGGCGGAGGGCTCTGATTCAGATCGAGATACCCGGTTATTTCGGAGATGTAACCCGTCTGGGAATCGCCCGTCTTGGAGACGACGAGGAAGATATTCATTTTCTGGGTGGGGAATGGGAGAACGGGGCCTTGTCAGCCTGGACGAATCGGCTTGGAAGTTTTACGGTTGTGGCAGACACCATGCCCCCGGTTCTCGAATATTTGCGTCCCGCTCATGGGGAGCGGGTGGAACCCAATGTGACCATTGCGGCTGTTTTCAGGGATGATCTGTCAGGAATATCCGGTGAACGGAACATGGCTGTTACTTTGAATGGAGAACCCCTGATCATGGAGTATCTTCACTTCAAAGACACGCTGATTCATCCCTGGGAATTGAATCTGGCGCCTGGAAACCATGTGCTGGAATTGACTTTGCGTGACCGTGCAGGGAATGTTACCAGAGCCGTTCATGAATTCAAAGTGATCGACACAGAGAGGAACCATTGATTCCCATACGAGACGACAACCCCACACCGTATTTTCCCCTGGTTACGATTTTACTGATTCTCATCAATGTGGCGTTGCATATCTACCAGATATCACTGGGCGCGGGCGCAGAGGCCTTTCTTTACCGGTTTGGAGCCATTCCCTGGGAATTGACCCGTGGATTGGAATGGCCGGGGCTGCCATCAGGATTTCAAACCCCGTCGGGACCGTGGGTGACACCGATGACTTCCATGTTCCTTCACGGCAGCATTCCCCATCTGATCGGCAATATGCTGTATCTGTGGATTTTCGGAGATAACGTGGAATCTCTCATGGGCCATGGACGTTTTATCTTTTTTTACCTGGTCTGCGGTCTGTTCGCGACCGCAGCCCAGATTTTTAGCCATCCGGATGCCGTCATTCCCATGGTGGGGGCCAGCGGGGCGGTATCGGGAGTTTTGGGCGCGTATTTAATTCGATTTCCCCGTGCGCGTGTCCATGTGCTGTTTATCTGGTTCCTGTTTATTCGAATCATTCCCGTCCGGGCTTTTTTTGTGCTGGGGTTCTGGTTCCTTTTTCAGGTTTTCAACGGCCTTTTGTCTTCGGGGCATGGCCCGGGAGTGGCCTGGTTCGCTCATGTCGGAGGGTTTCTTTCCGGTATGATTCTGGTTTTCCTTTTTGAAAGAAAGGACCGGGTACTCCGTTTGCGGCGAGCTTCCTGGTAAAGCGGCATGGACACTTCACTGTTGATTGCGGTGACTCTCACGGTATTTCTTTCGACTATGATTCGTTCCACATTCGGATTCGGCGATGCGCTGGTGGCCATGCCTTTGCTGACGATGTTTCTGGGTTTGAAGAGCGCTACACCCCTGGTCGCCCTTTTGGCGAGCACGATCGCTTTCGTGATACTCATCCGTCGATGGCGGGAAGTGGATATGGCCGGTGCCTGGCGGCTGATGCTGTCCACAGCCTTCGGCATTCCATTGGGTTTGCTGCTTCTGAAGAGCGGATGGGAAGTACCCATGAAAATGCTGCTGGCCGCAGTTATTATCGGTTTTGTTCTTCATCAATGGCTGCGTCCGCAATTCCGGCAGGTGAGCGGAAAGGCCGCCTGGATTTTTGGATTCATCGCGGGCATTCTGGGTGGTGCCTATAACACCAACGGTCCTCCGGTCGTGGTCTTCGGCACACTCCGGTGCTGGGATCCGGCCCGATTCAGGGCCACGCTGCAGGGATACTTTTTTCCAACGGGATTGCTTATTCTTGCCAGTCATGGTATGGGAGGCTTGTGGACGAGAGAGATTTATCATCTTTATTTACTCTGCCTGCCTGTTGTTCTGACGGCTGTTCTGGCGGGCGGTTATCTGCACGCGAGAATTCCGTCCGCACGATTTATGCACGCTGTTTATGGATTCCTGATGCTTCTGGGATTGTCACTGTTCATACAGACCCTGGGATTCTTCGATTGATCATCTGATTGTTTTCTTGAAAAGGAGGGATGGTATGTTTAGGGTAAACAAAGGGATCTGTCGTTTACTGATAACTCTGTCGGTTTTGGCTCCCGCTGTATTGATGTTTTTTCATTGCGGCAGAAACAGCTGGGAGAGACAATCGATGAACGGATGGCTGCTGGAATACACGGTTTCCAGCCGGCCGGGCATCCCCCTGATGATAGAAGCCCTTCAGGAAGGACATGCGCGCGTGGAATCCTTTTTCGGCCGGTCCTTTCCCCGCGTGTATACAGTACGTATATTTCCAGACCGGAATTCACTCACGAATTTCTGGCGAAAATCCTGGAACCTCCCGGATTTCGATCCGGAATGCTGGATGGTGGGCAGTGCGGGTTCGGATACACTCTCTTTGCTGGACATACAAGCCTGGGAGGTCGAAGCCTGCGAACACAACGCGAAGGATACGACCCGCATTTTTAGTCTCGTGGCCCATGAACAGGCACATATTTTTCACGGGCAGGTCAGTCCCAATCCCTCGTTCGACCATATGGAAGACGTGGGATGGTTTGTGGAGGGCATCGCCACGCTGGTTTCGGGGCAGCTGACAGGAGAACGTAAAAAAGGAGTGAGGGAGTGGTTTCTCCAGGGCAACGCCCCCGAACGGCTGGAAGAAGTATGGTCTGGCCCCCATCGCTATGGATTGGCCGGTTCATTGGCTGCCTGTCTGGAACAGGAATACGGGCGGGAAATGCTGTACCGGATGCTTTCGGAAACCACGGAGAGCGGGCTTCTGGCATGTCTTGGACTTGAAGAAAGAGAGCTGCTGGTTCGATGGCGGCGGTATGTGCTGACCGGGAAGATCGAACTTTAACGGGGAATACACGGTCCGGAGGCAAACACGGTTTGCATTCTCCGGGCCGTGATCTGTTCTTCGACCGGGACATTCCATCGGCAGCTGACCGGATACGCGACGGCAGAGGTGGAATCGTATGAACACTCGAAGGCTGATTGTTGTCGGAGGAGGACCGGCGGGCCTGATGGCCGCGGGCCAGGCTGCGGGTCTGGGTGTGAAGACTCTTGTTCTGGAAAAGATGGACCGGCCCGGACGCAAACTGAGAATAACGGGAAAGGGCCGGTGCAATCTGACCAACGCCGCGAGCCTGGAAGACTTTCTGGCGCATTATGGAGACAACGGGCGTTTTCTCAGGCAGGCATTCGCCCGGTTTTTTTCCCAGGATCTGACGGCTTTTATCGGCGGACTGGGGATTACCGTGAAAACCGAGCGGGGAGGGCGGGTTTTCACGGAAGAGGGGGCCCCCGAACTGGCCGTCAGGCTGACGGAATGGGCCGGCAGGCAGGGGGTCTCTGTACGAACGGGAAGCCGGGTCACGGCGATCCATCATATCGATCGGGCTGTCACCGGTGTCCGAATCCTGTCTTCGGACGGCGATGCGGAAGATTCGGAAGCGGCATGTGTGATTCTGGCCGCGGGCGGCGCTTCCTATCCGGCTACGGGTTCTGCGGGTGACGGTTATCGTCTGGCAAAAGCTCTGGGACATGATATTGTTTCGCCGGGCCCGGCTCTGGTTCCGGTCGAAACCGAAGGGAATACAGCGGTCAGGCTTCAGGGGCTGAGTCTTCGCAATGTCGTCCTGAAAGTGCTCTGCGACGGCCGGGTTCAGGCCGAGGCCTTCGGCGAAATGCTGTTTACCCATTTCGGCGTATCAGGGCCCATTGTGCTTTCATTGAGCAAAGTGATCGGCCGCTGCCTGAAAAAGAAAGATTCTGTGATTCTGTCCATCGATCTGAAGCCGGCCCTGGATGAAAACCGGCTCGATGAGCGTCTCAGGAGGGAACTCGACTTGCATGGAAAGCGGTCGCTTCAGAATATGCTGAAAACCCTGCTCCCTTCGGCTTTGATACCCGTTTGCCTGGATGCTTTGCGCCTGGACCCTCACAAACCGGGGCATCAGATCACGGCCGAAGAACGAACCCGGCTTCGTGCCTGGCTCAAGAATATGGAATTGAAGGTTCTCCGGACCCGTCCGATGGCGGAGGCCATCGTTACCGCGGGGGGGATTTCTCTTCACCAGGTAGACCCGAGAACTATGGCATCCCGGGTTGTTTCCGGATTGTACTTCGCCGGTGAAGTGCTGGATCTGGACGGAGATACCGGCGGATTCAATCTGCAGGCGGCCTTTTCCACGGGCTGGCTGGCCGGCCGGTCCGCGGCCCGGTGGCTGACGGACCAGGTGAAAGGATGATTGTTCATGCATAAAGCACAACCTTCGGATTCCCGGCATGCGGGTTTTCTCCGCTCATGTGATCCTCTCCCGCATGCCCTCCACCAGCGAGTGGGACGGCCTGATGCACCGTGCTGAATCGGCGCTGAAAAAGAGATACCGGCTTATAGAGACCACTCTTCAGCCGGGGGTGAAGCAGCAAAAAGGGTGAAAAGGATAAATACGTTTCCGGATTATTGATCGGAACACAGGGCTCTGATATTCCTTGTTCGGTAAAAACAGAAAGGCATATCCTTCGACGGCCCGGATGAATATGGTCAAAGGGAGGCAGACATGAGATCCGTTTGTTGCATTTTTCTAGCGATGCTGCTGTTTCTCAACTGCGCGAAACGGGGCGGAGTCGAGGGGACCGTGATTGATCGGGAATCGGGTCATCCGGAGCAGGGTGTCCGGGTTCGGGTTCTCGAGTCGGGTTCCACTGCGCAGAGTGACCGGGCGGGTCATTACCGGATTTCGGTAACGGAGCGGGATTTTATCCTGCTGTTCGAAAAAGAGGGGTTCGAACCGGTCCGCGTGCAGGCGGTGGAGATGAAACCGGGACGCTGGTACCGAATGGATGTGGCTCTTATTCCCGGCAATGGATAATCTCCGGCGATGTACGATCCTATCGTTTTTTTTATTGTCCGATATTCTTAAATTGTTTAAATTGTTATATACATGAATCGGCATCAAATAATCTGCAGACAGTTAACAAAGGAGGGGTCAATGCGATTTTTCACAGTGATGCTTCTCATGGGGCTGGGTGTGAATCTGGCCGCAGCCGCGGCATCGGCCGGAAAGGAAACCCATCCATTTTCGGTTCATGACATGCTGGCCATGGACCGGATTTCCGATCCTCAAATATCGCCAGACGGACAGAATGTAGTTTTCACTCTGCGAAAAACGGATTTAAAGGCCAATCGGGGCCGAACCGATCTCTGGATTGTCGAAGCGGATGGTCAGAATTTACGGCGGCTGACTTCACATCCCGCCGGAGATTTTAATCCCCGATGGTCATCCTGCGGTAAATACATCCTGTTTCTGTCGACACGCTCGGGTTCTTCGCAAGTGTGGAGCATCCGTGTGGACGGCGGCGAAGCCGTTCAGCTCACGGATCTGCCTCTGGACGTGGGGAATCTCGTGGTTTCTCCTTATGGAGAGTACATCGCATTTACCACGGAAGTTTTTGTCAATAAATGCATGAAGGGCACACGCAAACAGCTGGATGAGACCGCAGCTGATCCGATGACCGGCCGTATTTACGATTCGATCTTTATCCGTCACTGGGATACCTGGAAAGACGGACGCCGGTCCCATCTTTTTGTCATGTCTCTTAAAGACAAAAATCCGGTGGATGTCATGAAGGCCATGGATGCGGACACGCCATCCAAACCATTCGGCGGACCCGAGGAGATCGCTTTCGCTCCGGGCAACAGCGGCATTGTTTTCACAACCAGGAATGTGGGCCGTGAAGAAGCCTGGTCCACAAACTTCGATCTCTTTCTCGCGTCCCTGGACGGACGCGGAGAGCCGGTCTGTCTGACCGGGGAGAACGAAGCCTGGGACACGAGTCCCGTCTTCTCACCGGACGGAAAAACCATGGCCTATCTCGCCATGGCCGTGCCGCGGTATGAATCGGACCGATTTCGTATTGTGCTGAGAACCGGAAAGAATTGGGAGCAGAAGCGGGTGCTTACCGAGTCCTGGGACTTCTCGCCGGGTTCCATCGCCTTCTCCGCCGACGGCAAGGAGATCTACGCCACAGCGGCCAATAAAGGCCAGCGGTCTCTCTTTGCCCTGGATATGCGTACCGGCAAGGACCGGGTTCTGGTGCGCGACGGATATGTGGCCAGTCTCGCAGGAGCCGCCGGGACGCGGATCATCTTCGGCATGGATCATTTGCAGTCTCCGGTGGAATTGTACTCCATTCATTCCGACGGCCGTCAACTCAAGCCCATAACCCGAATCAATGCCGATAAACTCGAATCAGTCCGAATGGGGTATGCCGAACAATTTTCCTTTGCCGGCTGGAATGACGAAACCGTGTATTGTTATATCGTGAAACCTGTGGATTTCGATCCGTCGAAGAAATATCCCGTGGCTTTCCTGATTCACGGCGGTCCGCAGGGGTCTTTCGGAAACCATTTTCATTATCGCTGGAATCCGCAGGCTTACGCCGGCGCCGGATATGCTGCGGTCATGGTCGATTTTCACGGATCGGTCGGCTACGGACAGGCATTCTGTGACGCCATTCGCGGAGACTGGGGGGGCAAGCCGCTGGAAGACCTTGTCAAGGGTCTGGATGCCGCTCTGAAGCGTTATCCCTGGATGGACGGGGAACGCGTGGGCGCTCTGGGAGCCTCTTTCGGCGGATGGATGATCAACTGGATCGCCGGTCAATTGCCGGAACGTTTTAAATGTCTGGTAAGTCACGACGGCAATCTCGATGAACGCATGGCGTATTTCAACACCGAGGAGCTCTGGTTCCCTGAATGGGATCATATGGGAACACCCTGGACCAATCCGGAGGGGTATGAAAAACACAATCCGGTAAATCATGTGGGCAAATGGAAAACCCCCATGCTGGTGATTCACGGAGCTCTGGACTATCGGGTCGTGGACACCCAGGGAATCGGGACCTTTAACGCGTTGCAGCGCAGGGGTATTCCCAGCCGTCTGCTGTATTTTCACGACGAAAATCACTGGGTGCTTAAACCGCACAATTCCATCCAGTGGCATGATACGGTGATCGGCTGGCTGGATCAGTGGTGTAAATAAGGAGATGAAAAAACCTCCCGGGGCGATTTTCCCCGGGAGGCCTGACCGGCCGGAGGGTTTCCGCGAAGCAGGCAGGGTTACCGGTTCCCGCCCTCGACAGGCTCGACGACCTCATCAGACCCCTTGAACCCGGGGGCCATCAGCCGAACAGGCAGGAGGTATTTATGCCGATCGAAGTGAGGGAAATCGGTTCCCGAAAGGACCTCAGAGATTTTATTTACCTTCCCGAGAAGATTCACCGCGGTCACGCCGAATGGGTTCCCCCCATCTATGTGGATGAATGGTCCTATTTCAATCCCAAAAAGAACCGGTCTTTTGAGTATTGTGACACGGTTCGTGTACTGGCCATTCAGGACGGACAAGTAACCGGTCGTGTCATGGGTATCATCAACCATCGTCATAACGCCGCTCAGGGCATCCGGAACGGACGGTTCTGTTATCTGGAATGCCCTGATGATCAAGAAACGGTTCATGCCCTGCTGTCTTATATTGAAAAATGGGCCATGAACCGCGGAATGGAAAAGCTGGTCGGTCCGTATGGATTTTCCGATCAGGATCCGGAAGGTTTTATCATTGAAGGTCAGGAATATCCGGCCACGATCGCCTGTTACTACAATTACGATTATTTGGTGGAGCTGGTCGAAAACGAGGGATACACGAAGGAAGTGGATTATGTGGTATACCAGGTGCCTGTTCCCGCGGAGATACCCGGATTTTACCGGAAAATCTATGAGCGCAGTCTGAGATCCGGAGAGTTCAGACTCAAGGAATTCACCAGCCGCAGGCAGATCAAGCCTTATATCCATTCCGTTTTCAAACTGATGAATGAAACGTACAGTCATCTTTACGGTTTTGTCCCTCTCGAGCCCAAAGAGATGGATGATTTGACGCGGAGGTATCTGCCTGTTCTGGATCCCCGTTTTATTAAAATTGTGCTGAGGAACGAGGAGGTTGTCGCGTTTGCACTGGGAATTCCCAATATGATACCCGGTATTCGAAAGTCAAGAGGCCGTCTGCTGCCTTTCGGGCTCCTTTATATACTTCGTGCCGGAAAGAAAACAAATCAGCTGGATATGCTGCTGGGAGCTGTCAAGGAAAAGTTTCGGGGACGGGGTCTGGACGTCATGATGGGGCTGAAAATTCTTGAATCGGCGTCCAGGGCCGGTATGACCGTGATTGACAGCCATCACGAATTGGAAATGAATGCGAAGATGCGGGCTGAAAACGAGAGAATGGGCGGGAAAATCATCAAGCGATACCGGGTGTATCAGAAATCACTCATTTCATAATTTTTTATGAATATATCATCCTGTTCACATCAGGGGCCGTGGTTTGTCCATGGCCTTTTTCATATTCCAGTCCGCTGCAATGGTTCTGTCAGGGAAAACATCGGCTGATGCGTATTAATGTGTGGAATAATGAATGAGGATCTGTAAATAAACGATGTGAAAGGATATGAAAATGGGTAAATTTCAAACACGGCATGGAATAATCGGCCTGTTCTTTGCCATACTCCTGAATATTCCGGTTTCGGCTGCCGGATCGGATCACTATGAACAGGGCAAAAAACTCATCAGGAATGGAGACTGGAAAGCCGGCCTTCAGACCTGGTGGTCGGCAAAAACGGATCCGTCGTATCAGAGTGAAAGGGATATCAGAGTAGCTATCGGGTTTATCGAGTATGTCACGGATAACGATCTTGAAATGTATTACGGAAATGCCAGTGATCTGTATCTCTGGGCTTTTTCGGATCGGACGGACAGCCGGTATCTGGATGATTTATGGATGGAGGCTTCTCGCGTGGCGCCTCTTCTTCCGATAGAAGAAGAAAAAGCATGGATCCGCCGAATCAAAAGACAGGACCCGACCCTTGCCTCGAATATTCACCGTTTCTGGCTGGAGAATGATCCACGGCCCACTACAACCGGAAATGAACGACTGATAGAACATTGGCGGCGGATCAGTTACGCCCGGAAAACGTTTCAAAAGAACCGAAATTCCGTGTATGATTGTGATGACCGGGGTTTGATCTATGTCAAATACGGAGAGCCGTTCCGAAGAAAGAGTGGTTTTTTCGGGTCATCCGCTGCTTCGCTGCTGGAACTGTCCAGATGGCTGGGTCCTTCCCGAAAGATGGATCAGGATATGGCTGAATTACGCGCAAAGGCCAATCTGATCAGAGGGGGGTTTCATTCCTCGGTTGTCAGTGCTCAGGAAGATATTACGATGATGAATATCAAACTGTGGGATCCAAAGCCGGAATATGAGGTCTGGCTTTATACGGGGCTTCATGAGAGAAAGCCTGTTGTCTTTCTCTTTTCCAGAGAAAACGGCACCGGTCCCTTTGAGCTGGTAGATGGCGTTGAAGAGGCTCTGCCACGGATCATGGGAAGGAGCATGGGAAACTATGTGCCGAGGATGCGGCAGGGCATTTATCAGATCATGTATTATGCGGAACTGGCTAATTTTGATGATTTCTTCTATCATCGGTACCGGGATCTGGAAATGATCTGGGAGCATGCCGCGAACAATGACCGTATGCCGAACCATCATGAAGTGAAACTTCTGAGCGCATTCAACAATCACAACCGGGGCGAAGACAAGTTCAACGCACCCTCCAGATATTCCATGCCGGTGAGATCCGACTTTGAATTTCTCACCGGAGGTATCGATGTAGGCACGCATTTTTATCGGTTTCTTGACGAACAGAATGAACCCGAACTGGTTATTTATGCATTGTCTTCTCCGCAGATTCAGATCGAATATCTGGTTGTCGATGAAAACGGCAGGCTGGGCCCGCCTCCTTACAGGCTGCTGCATACTCTGATTTTACGGGATGACGATCTGAGGGAGTTGTACCGGCTCAGTGATCAGCTGGTCGGATCCGAACAGAACATGTCGGTTTTCCGTCTTCCCCATATTCACCAGAGAGCGCATTTTACGGTATCGTCCGAAGCGATCTATGAACCGGATACAACCGGCCGGCTGAATAATGATTTGTTCCCGCAGGTTCTGGCCCTGGGCAAAGAGTCCTGCCTGGTCGATGCGCCCCTGAACCGCAGCCAGCGCGATCTGGAATTGAGTGATCTTGTTTTCGGCATCGAAATGCCGGAGGATTTGCAAACTTCCGGTGTGCCCGTTCCGATCATTCCGCTCGATCGGTTTGCTGCCGATGATCCGGTAAAGATGTATCTGGAGATTTATCATCTGCTGGTCGATGAGAATGGGAAGGGTCATGGCACTATCGAGTATCTCATTACCCGATACCGCAATGATGAGAAGAAACAGAAACCGCTGATCAGTTCAAGTTTCAATTATCAAACACAGGGACGGCGGGGCCGGGAACTCGTCAGTCTCGATATTTCACGGCTGAAATCCGGTGATTATGCGTTTCATGTGAAAGTAACGGACAATTTTTCGAACAGCCAAAAGACCCGATTGGCGCGTTTTTCAATTATCAAGTAGGCATCGGTTGTGCTTTTTTAAAAGGGTGAAAGGCCCGGGAGAATGTTAATAAAAACAGGCATTTCCTATTTGAAGAAGAGTAATCATTCATGTTAAATCATAAGCAGGGTATGCGAAGCCGGTTTCGGATCATTCGCCGTTCAAGCGATGCGATGCACTTCATCGAACGACGGTTTTACCGGGTCCGAATGGAAAAGGCGCTGATTGCCGCCCTGGGCCTTTTTTCCCTTTTATTTCTTCTATTCCGTCACGCTCCCCGGAACAGACTGATCCCGAAACCGGTGAGTCTGAACATGGTCAGTTATGAAATGATACCGGCGACTCGCCAGGGCGGGCTTCCGCGTCCTCCGAATCTTCCCAGCGTTCCTATGCCCACGGAAGATGAATTTACCCTGGAAGATGAGACGATTGATGAAACCGCTCTGGATCCGGACATGGACATTCCGTTGTTCGATTCCGATGGCCCATGGGGAAGAGGCACTGTGGGCGGTTTGACGCCGCGGCCTGTACGGGAGGTTATTCCCGAATATTCCGAAACGGAGCGGCGGAGGGGTATTCGCGGGGATGTTATTCTGGATATTCTGGTGAATGCAGAAGGAAAGGTCGACAGTGTTGTCATCGTTCAGAATTCCACACTCAGTCAGCATCTGGCTGCCGCGGCCAAAGCGGCGGCCTATCAGAGTCTGTATGTTCCCGCTCACAGGGACGGGAAGCCGGTTTCGTTCTGGATCAGACGGCCCTTCCGGTTCGGTAAACAATGAAATCGATCATGATTTCCATTTGGCCCGCTCTTCTTTGTCCAGAGCGCTGAGGTTGATATAGGCCGATCGAATAACCGCGACAAGGAGAAAAAGGGAAGTGAAAACAGCGATGATATCCACCAGAGTACAATGGATCCCGAAGATTCGGATATCATTCACGAAGATAAGAACGGTGTTCAGGATGATCATGGCGACCCGGGCCTCTGTTGTGGAAATTCTCAGGTAGGATATCTTAAAAAGGCCGCGTGTGTTGGTGACCAGATATGTGTTGATATGCGCAATAAAAAACATCGTCAATACGGGCCAGACCAGATATTCCTTGACAAGATGCGAATAGGCCATCCCGTAGAGCATGAAGGCGATGCCGAAGGCATCGATCAGATGATCGAAATAATATCCGAAACGCGGCCTCTGCTGATTCCGTGCGCGGGCGAGACTGCCGTCAAGACTGTCTCCGGCCCAGTTCATGATATGCCCCAGACTTGCGGAAACAAGAAAGAGCCAGTGCATATGGGCCAGATAATAGGAAAGCCCGACCCAGACCATGCCGAACAGGCCGAAAAAGGTTAACATGTCGGGGCTTATCCATCGGGGAATACGTTGGGCGATCCATACCAGGGCTTTTCTTTCCGGATTGGCCAGGAAACTGGTTTGCACCCGGTGTTCGCTGAAAGCTTTTTCATCGACGATGCTGCTGCTCATAAAAGCCCCTCCATGATTGACTGCATTTCAAATATTCGGCTTCCCGAAGATAGAACGCTTCCCTGAAAAGGCGATATTCAAAATGATTTTCAGATCCTGGACTTTTTTTCCGCCCATACACCGATTTTACTGATTCCGACCATCACGAAAACCAGAATAATGAGCAGATAAGCAGGTATCTGATAAATAAACCCGATCTGTGCGATCAGATAGTAACGCGGAAATCTCCCTGCAAATACTGCCAGCAGGTACAGCACGAGCGAATAGCGGCTGACAATCGCGGCCAGACGAAACGGTTCAAATGGGATCGGAGTGAATCCGGTAATAACCAGGCAGATAAAGGCCGCCCTGTTGAAGAAATGTCTAAGACGGCGAAAAATTCGGTTTTTTTCGATCCTGGCCTGAATTTCCCCTTTTGAAAAAAGCCATGTTAGAAAGAAATATTCTCCAAAGGCCGCGATGCAATTGCCTGTCGCCCCCAAAAGCGCTACCCATGTCGGATGAAATGTTTTCCCCATGGCCACAACGTACGGAGGAGTGGGCAAGGGGATTATTGTGCACGCGAAACTCATATAAATAAAAAAACCGGCCAGCTGTGCACCTCGGCTGCCTACAAGAAAAAGCACTCCGACACCCAGAACCAAAACAAGCCCCAGGATACGCGCAGGCATGGCGAATTGTTCGAAACGATTGTTCATTCCCAGGCGTCAATCTCCTCTTCAGCCCGGCGTTATCCAGGGTGATCAGGGCTTCACAAAGTACGATATTTATACGGTAAAGTCAAGGTAAACTTGAGAGTTATCGGTTCTTTTCAATGTCCAGCCATGCCATGGGCCATCGCCATGCTTTCCCGTCGCGTGTCTGTATCACCATTCGCCGGGAACCGGCTCTGACGGGTTTTAAAACGCTGGCTTGCTGTCCGTTGTAACGGTTGCGTGGATCTTGCATAATGCGCACGTTTTCGCCTGATTTCAGGATGCGGAACCTGGAATAGGGATCTACGATTCGATGCTTTTTTCGAAGCGGTTTCCGGATTAATGATGCGGCATTCCGCCGGCCTTCCGGCCTGAATCCCAGTTCACAAACGTGTTTCAATGCCCATCGATTGGCGGAGTGTTCGCCTTCCCGTTCATGCAGACCCGAATGGTACCGGCGATAATGGTGCAGTTCATGAGCGAATAGAAGCGCCAGATGATCCGCCGCTTCTGGATATTGAAAAGTCCAGCCGTATATATCCGTCTCTGTCCGCGGATACAGAGAAGGACTGGTATCGATTCGCAGGCGGATCAGCTTGAAACGCGCCGGCAGATCCTTCGGAACCGGCCAGGCCTGATTAAACTTCCACCGTCCGCGCACCGCGTGATAGTCGGAAGGGAACAGCCATTTTTGCACATAGGCGGTTCCCCGGTTCAATCGGGTTTCAGGCAGCAGATAGAGGCCGACCACCAGGTCATGAGTATCGGTTCCGGCTGCGACTGTTTCGAGAATCTGTTCGATGTGCGCGTTGTCCGCTTTTAATTCATTTTCAAGATGAGGATGCCGGTAAATATCAATTCGCATGGACTGTCACTCTTCGAATGCAGATCGGCGTTTTTAAAATATACGACAAATTATTCAGGATCGCAATGAGATTTCACGGTGCCGGCCTCCTTTAAACGTCTGCGGAATGAATGCGGTGATGGCAGTTGATTTTACGTCCAATGTCATTATGGCATTTTATTCTGTTTAAAATGCCATTATGGCACTTGCTATGTCTGAATGACAGGATAGGATTCAATTTAAGCAAAACAGCATAAGCATATAAAATACAATACTATATGATTCTTCTGCCTGTATTGGCATGCCGATTGCATTGGGTCAGGACGAAGATATAAAAGACATGAAAGGAGGCAGAAAAATGTCACTGGTAAGATGGAATCCGCGCCAAAGCCTGATGTCTCTTCCCTCGGCTTTGGATGATTTTTTCAGAGGGTTTGGGTTGAATTTCGAGGAACAGGACCGTATCTGGATGCCGATTGTTGATGTGGCCGAGACCGAAGATGCCTATGAGATCAAGGCTGAGATTCCGGGTCTCAAGAAAGAGGATATCAAAATATCTCTTGAAGAAGGCATGTTGACGCTTCAGGGTGAGAAGAAAGAAGAGAAGGAAAAAGAGAAGAGAAACTATCATCGTATTGAAAGAGTGTATGGTGCTTTTCACCGGTCTTTCAGATTGCCCCGGGAGGTTGAGGCCGACAAAATAAAGGCACGTTATGAAGACGGCATTCTGTCCGTTGTGATTCCCAAATCAGAGAAACTCAAACCCAAACAAATCGCGGTTTCGTAAACCCGCAAATAAAAAAGACCGGGAGATCGTCAACTTCCCGGTCTTTTTTATTATCATTTCCGGGTTTAACGCGGGCCGAAAATCAGCGTTCCGATCCGGACGATGTTGGCACCTTCCTGAACGGCTATCCGGTATGAATTGGTCATGCCCATGGAGAGTAAATCCATGTTCACGTCCTTTATTCCGGCCTGTGCAATCCTGTTGAACAGCCTGGCCGTCTCTTTGAAAAAGGGGCGCGCCAGTTCCGGATCTCCTGTAAAAGGACCCATGGTCATCAATCCCCGAATCCTGATATGTTTCAGCCGGGCTGCTTCGTGAATCAGATTCTCGGCCGCTTCGGGAAGCACTCCGTTTTTCTGGGGTTCCCGGCCGCTGTTGATCTCAATGAGTATTTCCATAACTTTTTGCAGGGCGGCACAGCGTTTGTCGATTTCACGGGCCAGTTTGAGCGAATCTACGGTTTCGATCATATCGAAGAGCCTGACCGCTTTTTTGACTTTATTGGTCTGCAGATGGCCGATAAAGTGAAAACGGGCGCGTCCAAGCACCCGATGCGCCACTGCTTCCGCTTCCTGGATATAGTTTTCACCGATGATGTGGACGCCCGCCTCGATGGCCTCATTCACTTCTTCGGGAGTGCGGTTCTTTGCGGCTGCCTCGAGAAGTATCGAGTGGGGCAGTTCCTTTAGCAATGCTCGAATGTTTTCGGCGATGGATGTCATGATTTCCGATTTTCCGATTTGTCGATCACCTGTCGGAACACACGCATGAAATTTCCGCCCCATATTTTTTCAATGGCTTCTTCCGAGTAACCCCGTTTGACCAATTCCAGGGTGATATTGGGCAATTCAGACACATCGTCACATCCTTCCACGCCGCCGCCGCCGTCGAAGTCCGTGCCGATTCCAACATGGTCGATGCCGATCAGATCGACAACATGGTCGATATGATCCACCAGATCCTCGACCGAGGCCCTTTGAACCGGGTATTTCCGGCGGGCTGCGTAGTATTCATTCCTGTAGTTCTCTTTCAGTTCCGGGTCGTCGATTTCGTAATAGTTGCCATATTTTTCTTCAAGCTTTTTCAACGCGTTTTCCAGGCGCGGATTCGGCGGCGGCGTCTTGATAAAAGAACTGACAAAACAGATTTGGATAACCCCGCCGTTTTCTTTCAGCGCGATCAGCATTTCGTCCGACAGATTCCGCGGATGGTCACAAAAGGCTCTGCAGCACGAATGAGAAGCCATCACAGGGGCCTGGCTGTGCTTCAGCACATCATAGAAAGCCTGATCAGAGATATGGGATACATCGATGATCATGCCCAGCTCATTCATGCGGCGGACCACCTTTACTCCGAACGGGCTCAGACCGTTCCATTCGGGACCGGCGTTATCCGTGGAAGAGTCGCATATTTCGTTGTTTCCATTGTGGCTGAGCGTGATATAGCGGATGCCCCGTTTGTAAAAATAATCCACAAGGTTCAGATCCTTGCCCAGAGGATAGCCGTTCTCCATTCCCAGGAAGATGGCCCTTTTCCCCGCTTCATGCAGACGCAAGGCGTCTTCAGGAGAGCTTGCCAGTTCGGCCAGTTCAGGATATCTCATGCAGGCCGCCTTGACCTGATTGATCAGGGTATCGGCATAGGATTTGGCTCTGGAATGACCTTCCGGTGTGCGTTTCCCCTGACCGACGAAAACTGCGAAGAACTGGGCATCCAGACCGCCATCGGCCATACGGGGAAAATCCACCTTCCCGCTGCCGCGTTCACCGGATGGATGGCGCCGTCCCACATCGAAAGATCCCCTTTCCATCAGCATGGGTGTGTCGCAATGGGTGTCAACCGTCCATATCCTTTCATGGATCATCATGGCCTGATTCCGTAATTTGTTTTCACCGCATTGAAAGACCGGCAAAGCCGTCAGAAGGAGGAAAAAGAGGAAATATCGTTTCATAGCGGACTCCTGTATTCAATATTTGTCGGTCTGTTTGTTAACTGTCCAAAATAAGACCCATGAATACCATTATCAAGTCTTTTTTTCATCGTGGGTCGGTGTTTTTGCTTTAGAAAACCCCAAATGACTAACCGGGGGCTTGCTTCTTTATTTGAAAAATCCTATATTGATATGCCGTTCAAAGATTCTCCAATCCATTCAGTGATATATCGCTTTGGAGCAAGAGAATATGGAATTTATTATACAGGGTCAGCGCACGTACGGGGTGCATTCCATCGAACGGATTCCGACTCCCGGGCTTCTGGTATTTGAGGACCGGGTCAGAGAGAATTTCCAGCGCATGCGTGAATTTCTCGAATCCGTGAGTCCGGGTTCGGGTTTTCATCATCTCTGTGCGCATGTGAAAACCCATAAATCCATTCATATCATGAATCAGATGCGTATGGTCGGTATTCATAGCCTGAAAACCACGCTCAATGAGCTGCCCTGGGTATTGAGAAGTGGCTGCAGGGACGTTTTCCTGGCCTATCCTCTGCTTGAGAAGGATGCTCGTTGGGTTGCCGACGCATGCCGTCAGTATCCGGAATCGCGGGTCAGCGTGCATGCCGGCTCCCGGGTGCACATGGAAATACTTCGGCGTGTCGCACAAGAGAGAAATATTCGATGGCGAGTATTTCTCGATCTGGATGTGGGCATGCACCGTACCGGCGCTTCACCGGAAACCGCTTCGAGTCTGATTCGGGAACTGGAACAAGGATCCATGTTTGATTTTATGGGCCTGCATGGATATGACGGTCATAATCACGGACCCACGGAATCTGCGAGAACCAGGCAGTCCCGAAGATCCATGAAAGTCCTGATTCAGGTTTTTCATGAATGTGCCGCAGCCGGCATTCCTGTTCGGCGCGTGATTGCGGCAGGGTCTCCTTCGTTCCTGACGGACTTGAGACTGCTCAAGCGGGACTTGCCTTCCGAAGTCCATGTTCAGGTCTCTCCGGGAACCTGGGTATACTGGGATTCCGGATATGACACACTTTGGCCGGGCGCCTTTTGCCTGGCGGCCCTGATCCTGGCCAGGGTGATAGACAAGGGGCCCGGTTCCCGTGTCACGCTGAACCTCGGGCATAAGCGCTGGGGAGCGGATCAGGGCCCTCTGGAGCGATTCAGCCATCCCGGAATGCGGGTAGTATCTTTCAATGAAGAGCACATGGTTACGGTTCTTGAGAAGGGACCCGGTCTTCAGGTGGGGGATTATGTCTGTGCCGTACCCCGTCATATTTGTCCTACGGTGAATCTTTATGAAAGGGCCTGGCTGATCGATGAGCAAGGCCGTATCGGCCGTGTCATGCCCGTTGATGCCCGAAACCGATAAATGTTTTCTTGTCTGTTCGTTGATCAACAATGAATTGAAAGGAATGCGACAAATGGATGACAGAGTGAAAGAGTTTATTGAATACAGGGAGCGCATGAACGAGCGTATTCTGAAATCGGACAATCTGGATATCAAACGTTTCTTTAATCTGGATCATGCGGTTTATCGTCCGGGCGCTCTGGACGCGGGTGCCAAGGAATTAATGGGTCTGGTGGCTTCCATGGTACTGAGATGCAATGATTGTATTTTATATCATTTGACACGATGTCATGAAGAAGGGGTAAAAGATGAAGTCCTTCAGGAAGCTCTGTCCATTGCTCTGGTTGTAGGCGGCTCAATCGTTATTCCTCATATGCGGTTCGCCTTTGAGATGTGGGATTCATTGAAGCGCAAAACACACACTGATGGGAATTAAAGAGAAACTGCATCAACTGATCCCCGAAGAATCGGCCGGGACCGGGCGCAAGGTGCTGCCGGGTCTATGCGACAGGATCATACCGGAGATATTCAGGCAGGACACACATGGTGAAGCTTTTTACAATGAAGTGATCGTTACGCCGGATCATCGGCACGGAGCCTGGAGAGTGGAGCCGAATGCCGGGCCGATTCATGAGTTTCTTTTCGATTACAATGCCGATGGCGCGACTCTGTCCATTTTTGATCTGATCTTTCTCGATACGGAAACCACAGGCCTGGCCGGCGGTACGGGAACAGTCCCTTTTCTCGTCGGGCTGGGGTGGTTCGAGCACGACCGGTTTGTACTGCGTCAATACTTTCTGCGCGATTTTTCCGACGAACCGGCACTGCTGCAAGCCGTTACCCATCACCTGAAGATGGCCGGGGCCATTGTAACGTATAACGGCAAGACGTTCGACTGTCCGCTTATGAGCTCGCGCTACATCCTTTCCCGATTGGAAGACCCAATTCGTTCTCTGCCCCATATCGATCTTCTGCATCCTGTAAGGCGTATCTGGCGCCGAAGACTTCAGGACTGTTCTCTGACCCATGTGGAGCGAAGACTGCTTCAATTCGAGCGTTTGCACGACATTCCCGGATCCATGATACCCGGTGTATATTTTGAGTACCTTCGGTCTGGATGGAACCAAAATATGCGGTCCGTATTCACGCACAACCAATGGGACGTTCTCAGCCTGGCGGCTCTTCTTCGGCGGCTTCATGCAGTCTATTGCGATCCATTGAATTTGACGCATCCCCTGGATCTGTACAGCGCGGGCAGACTGATGGAGCAGCGGGGACGATGTGATACAGCACGAATGTGTTATCAGCAGGCTTTTGACCGAATGGAAGAAGGAGAGGGATCGGAATCGGTGCTTCAGGATTTGGGTTTCCTGTGCAAGAGGCTGGGCCGATGGGAAGAGGCCCTGGACGCATGGATTCGACTGATCGGGACCGGTCGGTTCAGGATATTTCCTTATGAAGAGCTGGCCAAGTATTATGAGCATCGAGCCGGCGATTATGTGAAAGCCAGGGAGTGGGTGGAGAAGGCTCTGAAGCGATGGGAAAGAATGGCTGAATTGGTTCCCGGCAGAGCCAGCCTCGAGGACCGGTCTGATCTGCTCTACCGTCTCGAGCGCATCAAGCGAAGATTGAAAGGCGCAAACTCCGGTTTGCCCGCTGCCGGCGGGTCATGAAACCGCCGGTTCGTTTTTATGAACTTTGCGGCGTTTATGCGGTTTGGACTGCAGGCATGATTTAACGTTTCTCAGAAGATCCATGAGCGCATAGGGTTTTTGCAGGAAACGGTATCCGCGTTCCTGAATAACAGGCCACTGTGATTTTTCATCCATATATCCACTGCCAAGCAAAACCCGTATATTTGGATTGATGTTCAGCATGGCGTCAACCAGGTCGATTCCTGTACGATCGGGCAGTACCACATCACTGAGCACCATTTGGAAATGGTGTTTCTCCGATTCGAAAACATTCATCGCCTCTTCATAACTGCCCGCTGAAATCACGTCGTATTTGGCCCTGTCCAGAGCGGATACGATAAAGTTGCGTACATTGATATCGTCTTCTACCACGAGAACGCGTTCTCCATTCCCCTGAAGGGCTTTGATCGTGATCGATGGGTCGTTGTGGGTCTTCTCGGCTTTCTTCATGATGGCAGGGAGGTAGACTTTGAATGTGGATCCATGATCCGGTTCACTGTAAACATTGATCCAGCCGCCGTGCTGCTTGACGATTCCATAGACCACGGAGAGTCCCAGTCCTGTTCCGCTGCCGGGTTCTTTGGTGCTGAAAAACGGTTCGAAAATATGCTGAATGGTTTTCTTCTCCATGCCGATCCCGCTGTCTGTAACGGAAAGGCAGACAAAGGCGCCGGAAGAGGCCTTGCCCATGTGATGAACGGGAATGTCCTTGAATTTGATATTGCCGGTCGAGATGGTGAGTCTGCCGCCCAGAGGCATGGCGTCACGGGCGTTGACAACGAGGTTCATCACAACCTGCTCCAGAGTGCCGCGGTCCGCTTTCACGGTCCACAGGTCGCTGCTGAGATTGGTTTTAACCATGATGTTCTCACCGATAAGCCGACGGATCATGGTCAATAGACCCTCGATGCTCTGATTGAGGTTCAGGAGAGAAAAGCCCATCAGATGTTTCCGGCTGAACAGAAGCAGCTGTTTGGTTAAATCGGCCGCGCGTCCTGCGGCGATCTTGATCTGTTTCAAATCCCGGTAATGAGGTGATTTGTCGTTGATATCCAGAAGCGTGAGATCGGCGTTGCCCTGTATGGCGGTTAATAGATTATTGAAATCATGAGCCACACCGCCTGCCAGAATACCGATCGCCTCCATTTTTTGCGCCTGGAGAAGCTGAGCGTGAATCTTGTCTTTCTCTTCTTCGGCGAGGATTTGATGAGTCACTTCCTGCCAGATGGTCACAATATGACGGATCCGGCTGTTTTGACAGAAAACCGGAAAAAGAGTCCCTTCCAGGATACGCGTTTCATCTGAGGCAAAACCGTGAAAATCCTCTTGATGATCGATTACGATCTTCGGGATATGGACCGTCTCGCCCTGGAACGCGCGCTGAATGATTTCCGCCAGACCAAGGCGCTCCCAATTTTCGTTCTTTGTAACGTTGTATTGATCAACGATCTTTTCCGAGGAGACCTTGAAAAGTTTCTGGTAACAGCGATTGATCATCAGGGCGCGTCCCTCTGTATCGCAAACCATAACCGGATACGGCATTTGTATAATAATTTGCCTCAGACGGTTTTCATTCTCACGTATGGCACGGGCCGCATTTCGGCGTTTGTTGGTCAGGTCCTGGGCGTATATCCCAAACAGGAAAAGAAGCAGAACGGCAAGGGCTCGAATCCAGAACTCTGCGGGATCGGGCCTGAACACCGAGTGAAGCCACCTGTCCAGCGACGGTGAAGTATTCTGAAGCAGTTCGTGACGGAAAGAGACCAATAACCAGTATCCGATGCCGAACAGGAGACTGACCATGATCAGGCGGTCATCACCCTCACCGGGTTCCCGAAGCGAAGAAGCATTTTTTTCAGGTTTGAACGACTGGGCGTATGAACCGAATAGAATGAGAACCCATACCAATAGAATTCGCATCCAGAAAGTCATGGGTTCCGGAAACAATAATTCTTTGAATAGAGCGGTATTTCTCAGAAGCGCATCGCGAATTGCTTCGAGAATCCAATAGAGAAGTCCGAAACCGATACCCACGGTGATCCAGTTGAGTTGTGAAGCCAATCGGCGGATGGAAGAGTCCTGTTTTATGATATTCCGGTTCATTTTGTTTGTTCGTATTGATGGATCGGTATTCACCAATTTTAACAAATACTATGCCATGAAGATAAAAGAGCGGTTCAGAAGAATCGCGTATAATTATAACTATATGATAATTATATATTTGATACTTGTCTGTCTCCGCCATGAGTCATGTTCTGTTTCTCTTTTGATTGCATATTGAAAAGTGGACTGTTTATGGAAGGAGAATTGTATATCGGTAAAAAAGATCTTGATTTTCGATTTAAACCATTATAAATTAAATGCGTGTTTTAGGTACACCGCTTTTCCGCATGGCACCTGGTGAATGCTGTATCGGTTTTGAAATGCCGGATCAGCAATAGCCTCATTCGCCTGAAGGTTTCGAAAGCCAGGAATTCGAGACTCGAAAAGCCGGTTGTGCAAGGCGAGGTTTAAGAAGAAAGGATCCATCATGGAAACCGGAACAGTCAAATGGTTCAATAGGACAAAGGGGTTTGGCTTTATTGAACGGGAAGGTGGCGATGATGTATTCGTCCATTTCAGCGCAATTCAGGGCGATGGATTCCGTGTGCTTCACGAGGGAGATACCGTGGAGTTTGAAATCACGGAAGGCCCCAAAGGACCGCAGGCTGCCAATGTGAGAAAAGTTTAAACGGTTCTCAATAAGTCGCCGGCCCCATCCTTTGCCAGGAGGATGGGGCTTTTTGTTGCCGTGAAACATGAAATTCAGAAAAACAGAAAAAATACTTGCAATCAACAGGCTGAATGATTAAATTAGCGCTTGAAAAGGTGGTACGTTGGTTCTTCTGCTTTTGGATTTGGACTCTTTGTATGAAATTTGTCATGAGATTGTCAGCTTATTGACAATCCGCATTCGAGTTGAAGCGCGGCTGTCTGTGGTATTATGAAGCCGCGTTTTGTTGTCTGAAGGCAAGAAACAAACGGTTTCCACTGGGATCTGCTGCAAGCAGGAACGATTTTTTGAAAGGGCATGTTCATGGAAAAAGGAACAGTCAAATGGTTCAACAGAACCAAAGGATTCGGGTTTATCGAACGGGAAGAAGGGGATGATGTCTTTGTGCATTATAAAGCCATAGAGGGCGAGGGCTTTAAAACGCTGGAAGAAGGGCAAACTGTCGAATTCGAGATCCAGGAGACTCCCAAGGGCCTTCAGGCGGCCAACGTACATGTTGTCTGAGACAAACCGTTGAGGTAAAATCCCGTCCGCTTCATCCGGGCGGGATTTTTTTCTTATACATGTTGACGCAGGATTTCCCGTTTCCGTAACCGGAAAGGGGTTCATTCTGAAATATGTATTCTGAATCAAACCCGCTTCGGCTGTACATTATTGAACGGAGAAATCGATGCTGCCGGCACAGAAGCAGAGATACTGTCCCACCTGCAGTTCAGACCGGATCGCCGAAATACTCTATGGCCCGCTGGAAGCCAAGGCCTCGAAAGACGAAATGGAACAGGGGGGTGTGGTTTACGGGGGAGCCATTGTTCGTGAAGAGGGTCCGCACTGGATGTGCCGTGAGTGCAAGACCGCCTGGTGCCGGCGCAATCTGCGTCTCTATGTGCGGGATGAATTCGGTGAGTTCATTCGAAAAAGCGGATGAACAGGGCGCGGCGCGTTTATTTGAAAGAATCCGGATTCGGAAAAGGCTGCAGTTCTTCCGATACCAGAGTGTATTGTATGTCGAACCTGCGTTTCAGTGACTCGCCGGCGCTTCGGGCCTCTTCCTGCGATGCATAGGATCCTACCCAGACCAGATAGAAAAGCTGATTGTTGACCGTCTTGGTGCGCAAGGCCACTTCATAGCCCTTGTTTTCGAAGAAAGATTTGCGCAGCAGCGCGTTGGAATGCCTCGTGAAAGCCCCTACCTGCACTGAAAATCGAAAAGATACGGGCTGTTTGTCTCCATCTTCGGAATGGGCATGCTGAATGCCTGCGATGACGTCGCCAGCCAGGGCGGCGACGTCGCTGTGAGGATATTCATTCCGGATTTTCTGAAAAACATGAAGAGCGGAATCCGGTTGATTGAGTGCGCTGTGGCACATGCCGATCTGATAGAAAGTTCTCGGATGAAATGTCGAAGACGGATAGATTCGAATCAAGCTGTTGAACAGCTGCAGGGACTGATGGTACAGTCCTTTGGCATAGGACAGCTGTCCGAGCCGGAAAAGCGCCAGATCGCTGTATGGGTTGTTCTTGTCTGTTTTAATAAGTTTGTCGTAATAGGCGGCCGCGGAATCACCGTCTGTGCAGAGCAGTCCATGCAGAAAAAGATGGGATTCGGCGCCGGAAGATTCCATGGAGGTCAGCATTTGACGCGCCTCAGCCAGCCGTCCCTGGCGGGTCAATGTCAAAATGTCGGAAACGGATTGCGCGCAAACCGGTACAGCGATCAAACAGGCAAGACACAGAGATCGAATCATCATGACGCATCACCCAGGAAAGTATTCCATGAAAGACATTGCGGACAGTGCCATAAAGGATCCTGCGACTCGAAACCGCATTCAGAACAGCGATAGGCTGTTTCATGCTTCAGGCTGGTATTCAGAAGTGAGAGTGCGGCCCGCAGAGCTTCGTCTGTCTCGCCTCTCTCGTGCAGGAGCCTGACCAGCAGGTGTCTGGCTTCCACAGAATCCGGATTCTTTTCCAGAACCGTGCGGACCATTTTGACCGCTTCATCGGTTTTCCCCTGGCTTACAAGAAGTTCGGCCATGTATAAATAGACCTGAGGTCGGGCGGGCTGCTTATGGATGATTTCCCGGTAGATCTCTTCGATCTCTCCGTATCGTCCCAATTCATACAGGAGCTCTTTCATCCTGTCAAAAGCCAAGTGCGCCCACTCGGGATTTTTATGAACATAATCCCTGTAAACCTGCAGTGCATCTTCCTGCCGGTTTTCCCGGCGGTAGGAGTCACCCCAGTGTAAATAAGCGGGGAGACACCCTCTGTCGATGCGAATCGCTTCCCGGTACCGTATACGGCCTTCTCTCTCCTGTCCTTTGGCGGCCATTGCGAGTCCGGCCTGTACTTTATACAGAGCCAGGATGTCCTGCCGCTGCTGTTTCTGCCATTTTCCCAGGCTCTGGCGATAGAAAAAGGCTTTGTCCCAATCCCCTTTCTCTTCATAAAGACCGAGAAGAAGTTTCTGGCATTTGATGCCTTTCTTGTTCCGCTGCGCCAGTTTCTCCGCGGTATCGATGGCCAGTTCAAGGGAGCGGTTGACCTTGTAATCCATCACCAGGCGGGTGAGAATCGTGGTCGTTTCCGTTTCATTCAGACCGCTGCGCACCAGCAGACTGCGATGAATTTTCGCCGCTTTCATGGGATAGCCTCTGTCGCGGAAGAGGTCACCCAGGACAATATAGGCCATGATGTTTTCCGTATCGGCACGGACGATCCGTTTCAATTTCTCCATGGCTTCTGCTTTGCGGCCTTCCAGCAGCATATGAAGCGCTTCGATGTAAGGATTCTGACCGGGAGTCTTTTTTTTCCTGCGTCTTGCGATCATCGTGAAGAGAAACGCCGATACGGATATAAAAATTGCAGCGCCGATACCGATTGTCATCCAATTCACGTTCAGTTCCTCATTTTTTAGGATTCTATCAGGGTGGCGTTATCTTCTTCGGTCGGCGGTTCCGGCTCCATCTCTTCCTCGATACCGACGTTGCGGAGACGATCCAGTTCGTTCTTGACTTTTTTATACTGACGCTCAAGCGAACGGTTTTCCCGTTTGAGTTTCAGGGCGTTGAGGGCTGAGACGGCAACCCAAAACAGCATGCCGGCTCCGAACGAGATATAGAGAAAAAACCAGAGGGGAAGCACCGGGGACTTCCATTTCAGAAATGTTACGGACACGGTCTGATCCATGTTATAAAGGGCAAAACCCAGAATCAGTAAAATGATAACGGCGCTGACAATCCATCGAAGAATCCACATAATTCATCTCCTCCATTCGAGTATTCAGGCCATGGGCGAAATGACGGGGCTGCCCCGCAAGGTGGCTCCTCGGCATTCGTCGATACGAACCGGCACGGGCACTCCCCGTTCCAGCCTGTTTTTGGGAAACACGACAACATGATCGGTGGGCGTTCTTCCCATCCATTCGCGGGTTGAATATTTGCTGGAAATCTCAGGGAGTACTTCCACCACGCTGCCGATCATTGATTTTCGTTTTTGCAGAGTGATGCGTCTTTGGATATTAATCAGATACTGAAGTCGCCGGGATTTTTCATTCTCTTCCACCTGTCCGGCCATTTCCGCGGCCTTTGTTCCCGGCCGGGATGAGTATCGATAAGTAAACGCGTCATCGAATCGCACGGTTTCCATGAGATTCACTGTTTCCAGGAAATCCTTTTCCGTTTCACCGGGAAAGCCGACCATCACATCCGTAGTCAGGGCGGCATTCGGTATTCGTTTTCGGGCCGCTTCCACCAGATACAGATAGTGGTTTCGTGTGTATCCCCGATTCATTCGTTCAAGCACGGAATCGGAACCTGCCTGAACAGGAAGGTGAATATGAGGGCAGATCGAGTCGTAAGCGCCCATGACTTCCAGAAGTTCGAGTGAAAGATCTCTGGGGTGGGAAGTCATAAAGCGAATTCTTTTGATGTTGGTTTTTTCGGCAATTTCAGTCAGAAGCCGGGGAAAATCGGTTGCTCCGTCTCGGTAGGTGTTGACGTTTTGTCCCAGTAAAGTGACTTCCTGAAAACCGCTGTTGGCCATATTCCGCACTTCATCGAGTATGCCGTTGAAAGGGCGGCTGCGTTCCCGACCTCTGACATAGGGGACGATACAGTAAGAGCAAAAATTATTGCAGCCCCGGGAAATGGCGACCCAGCCGCTGATACCGGTTTCACGATTCGGTTTGATATCGGAATAATCTTCTGTGTGTGTTTGCCGAAGCATTCTTGCCTGCGTAAGAGTCAATTTTGAATTCACCAGGCCCGGCAGAAGGCGGTACTGGTCGGGACCTGCCACACCGTCCACATGTGGAATGGCAATCAGTGTCTCGCCCAGGCGCTGGGCCATACAGCCGGTAATGATCAATCGGCGTTTCTCGTTCAGGCGTTTCCATGCGGCCATGACGCCGATGCGCCCCAAAACGCGCTGTTCGGCATGTTCCCGGACGCTGCACGTATTGATGATCAGTATGTCGGCTTCATCGGCGTTTGAGGCTTGTGTGTATCCATGGTCTATGAGTATTCGGGAAATAAGTTCCGAATCGTACTTGTTCATTTGGCATCCGTAGGTTTCGATGAAGAAACGGGTGCCGGATGTATCGCGCCGGTTTTGCATCATCAATAAATTTAGGGTAAAATCGTCTTAAATGCAATATTTTTCTTGGAATGATCCGGGATTTTATCATGCCGGCATCAGGGAAAACGACCCACTTTTTTGCTGAGCAGGCAAAGGACTCCCAATCCCGGCTTTCTTTGAACCGGTACAGAACTTTTCCCGTGATTTGCATAAACAGGGAATTATTTATTTTTTTTATTTTTCGCTTGACATTCACAAATACATTTCCTTTATTGAAATGGGTTGAATTTCCCTTAAATTCCCTGATTATAAAGGATATTCAACCTTAATCATGTGCAGTTTCCCTTAATTGAATGAGGTGAAAACCCTTGTTCTTCTCTGGAAGTGTCAAATACGCGGTGGATTCCAAAGGACGTGTGAACATCCCGGCCCGGTTCCGGAATCAAATACAGCTCGGCGACGACTCCGAAGGATTGATGTTTTATGTCACTTCCGGGGGAAAGACCCCTTGTCTGTTTGTCTATCCGCCACGGGTTTTCGAGAAGATGGCCGAAAAGATGGAAGATGAAATCGGACCGATCCTCGATCCCAACGAGAATATGCCGACCTATACCGAACTGATGGCTTCTGCCGAAGCTTGCCGATGTGACAACCAGGGCCGTCTTATTGTCCCCAAAAAACATTTGGAATGGGCTCAGATCAGCGGAGAAGTAGTGATTATCGGGCTGGGGAAACGTATCCAGCTTTGGAATCCCCGGCTCTTTGAGCAATATATCCGTAAAAGCAGCATTCCGGCCTGATGGCGGCTGCCGGAAGAATTTTTACGATATGGAGCGGAGGTTGACTCCATGGATGCCGCTCATAAACCGGTACTTCTTCAAGAGACTGTTGATTTACTGGCCCTGAACGGGCCGGGGACCTGGGTGGATGGCACCATGGGATGGGGGGGGCACAGCCGTGCCCTGCTCGACAGGCTGAACCGTGATGCCGTGCTGGTGGGTATTGACCGGGACGGAGAGGCCGTTGAGGCTTGCCGCCGTCTTTTTTCGGCGGAAAGTTCGCGCGTACGAGTGATCCAGGCTGATTTCGGCAGGATTCATGAAGTTTTAAATGAACTGGGCATTGATTCCATACGGGGGCTTCTTCTTGATCTGGGAGTGTCCGGATATCAAATCGATACACCGAAGCGCGGGTTCAGCTATTTGGTATCAGGACCCCTGGATATGCGCATGGACAGGAATTCCGATCTGTCCGCAATGGAGGTGGTGAATGACTATTCTGAGCGGCGTCTGGCTGATATACTGTACACACTGGGTGAGGAGAGGGCTTCCCGACGGCTCGCCCGCATCATTGTGGAAGAGCGAAAAAAGGGAACCATCAAAACCACAGGCAGGCTTGCGGAATTGATAAGCGCTGCTGTCCCGCCCCGATGGGCGGTAAAAACACTTTCGCGTGTTTTTCAGGCGATACGCATGGAAGTCAACGGAGAGCTCGACGCGCTGGCCTCCTGTCTGATGAATGTCTATCCCTATTTGGAGCATGAAGGAAGAATCGTGGTGATCGCATGGGAATCCCTTTCCGATCGAATGGTAAAACGCTATTTTCGCGGAGAATGGCCATGCTATCAAAAAAACCGGGAGCCGGAGAAAACAGGCTTTCAATTTAAGAATATCGTGCGGCTGATGCGTCCGGGCGATGAAGAGACATGCCGTAACTCCAGGGCACGTTCGGCGCGGCTGCGCTGCGGACAGAAAGATGAGGGTTCCTGAATATGGCAAACAGGAAAAAACGATCCGGCAAGTCGACCGGCAGTTCAAGATTCAGGGGGACTTTTGCGTTCCTCGCATTAATAGTCCTGATACTCACGGTTCTCTATCTATGGGGAAAGGTGCGTATTGAATTCGATATTCGTCAGGCAGAGGCGCTTCAGGAACAGAAGATCCGGCTGGAGAGGGAGATCAAAGCCCTGCGCGTTCAGGTGGACACATTGAAAAGTTATAATCATATTGTTGAGATCGCCCGTTCCCGCGGGTTCGTATTTGTGCCGCCTTCCCGTATCGAAATGCTCGAGGTTGATTTGCGGGGCATAGACACCGGCCTGCCCAAGGAGAGAGTCTCCTTTCGAATGGCGGGGATATTAACACGGAAACAGGTCCGGCCACACACATGGAACCGGGAGTAAACCGTGAGAACAGATCATTCCAGATCCATTGAAAGACAGGATATACGCCGGCTGAAGATGGTGGGTGTTGTTTTTACAGTGATGGTCCTGGCCGTTCTTTTCCGGGCCTTTACTTTTCAGGTGATTCACAGAGAAAAATGGACGGTCCAGGTTGAGTCCGTCTACCGGAAAAGAGTTCCCCTAAATGCTCAGAGAGGCATGATATATGACCGGAATATGACCATTCTGGCCATGGATATACCGGTCACATCCCTGGCTGTGGATCCATCCGCAATCGATGACTATGAGTCTTTCAGTGATTCATTGAGTCGGGTACTGAAAGAAGACAGCGACCGATTCAGACAACTTTTAAAAGACCGGATGAATTCCGGTTTCATACCCTTGTACGGAGATCTTTCCGATGAACAGATTCGGAGATTGAAAAGTTCTTCTCTTAAGGGGCTGATTTATTATAAAGAGAGAAAAAGAGTTCGGCCTCATGGTGAAACAGCGATTGCTCTGCTGGGAATCACCAACGCAGATCATGTGGGTGTGGGAGGTGTCGAACAGGCCATGAATGAGGTGCTGGCCGGAGAAGACGGATGGACGATCTATCAAAAGGACGGATTGAACCGGGATTTCGCCAGCCCGGATTATCCTGCGTTTGCGCCCAGAGAAGGTTGTCATCTGATTCTTACCATCAATCAGGTCTATCAAACCATCGTGGAAGAAGAAGTTCGTCGAAGTGTCATTCAACATGCAACCGGGAGCGGCCAGGCCGTGTTGATGGATCCTTTCAGCGGAGAAATTCTGGCCATGGCCTCATTCCAGGCGCCGGTAAAGGGCGAAACTCCGCCGTTTCCGGAGCGTCTCAAGAATACGGCGGTTCAGGATGCATTCGAGCCTGGCTCCATCTACAAGGTTATTACGGTTGCGGCCGCTCTGGAGGAAAAGGCGTTTTCGCCCCAGACTCTGGTCCATTGTGAAAACGGTGCGTTCCGGTTGGCCAATCATACCATTCACGATCATGACAAGGCCTATTCCTGGCTGACACTCAGTCAGGTATTGGAAGTTTCATCCAATATCGGAATGGCCAAAGTCGGCAGGAAACTGGGTGAAAAAACCCTGTACAAATATGCACAGAATTTCGGATTCGGAACCACGACCGGGATTCCCCTTCCCGGTGAAAACAGTGGAATTTTGCATCCGCTTTATAAATGGAATGATTTTACAAGCGCCATGGTCTCTTTCGGCCAGGGGCTCTCTGTAACAGGTCTTCAGATAGCCGCTGCGATGTCGGCGGTGGTCAACGGGGGCGAACTGGTGAAACCTCTTCTCGTCAAATCGATTCTCGAATCCGACGGGAAGGAACAAAGGACATTCGAATGGCAGGTGATTCGGCGTGTCATTTCGGAGAATACTTCCTTTCAGCTCGTCGATATGCTGGAAAAAGTCGTTCTGCAGGGCAGTGGAACCAACGCACGTGTGGATGGTATTCGAGTGGGAGGCAAGACCGGAACGGCACAGAAATCCCTGCCCGGATACAAGGGGTATTATCCGGGCGCTTATGTGGCGTCTTTTGTCGGTTTCTGGCCGGTTGAGGCGCCCCGTTTTGTCCTGGCGGTCATACTGGACGAGCCGAGAATACGCTATTGGGGTTCCGAATCGGCGGCGCCTCTCTTTTCCCGCATCGTGTCCAGGATCATGGGGCTGCCGCCGTCTTCGATACCTGAAGAGGATAAAAACAGTCTGCGCGGAAAGGCCCAATTTATCTCGCTGACTTCCAGCGAGCCTGCTGTTACGGGCGAAAGGGAAGATACCGGCATTACCGATTCTCCCTATCACCTGCCCCCACTGGTGGGTTTGAGTGTGCGTGAGGCGCTTCAGAAACTGGCTTTATTGAATGTGAGAGCGCGGGTGGATGGGAGTGGAGTCATTGTCTCTCAGGATCCTCCTGCGGGACACAAGATCAATGACGAGACGATTTGCCGTCTCAAAGCACGGTCTCTTTAATATGGCATTCGAATCCATTCGGTTGTCTCATCTTCTCGGTTTTCTGGAATCGAATAATTTGGAACGGATTGCCGATCCCTGGATTGATGGTTTGACAGTGGATTCACGGCGTGTCGAACCCGGGTGGATATTCGTGGCTGTTTCAGGCACACGGATGAACGGGCATGAGTTTGTCGATGAAGCAATAGGGCGGGGAGCCGCGGCCGTTGTGGTCGAACATGATGTGGGGACCCGAACTGTACCGGTTATCCGGGTTCCGAACAGCCGTGCAGCCGCGGCCCGGCTGGCCTCTGCTTTTTATGGAAATCCGGAGAAATCCATTGAGATTGTCGGCATTACAGGAACCAACGGCAAGACCACGGTGGCACTTTTGCTTGAATCGATCTTTCATCACGCGGGCAGGCAGACGGGTCTGATCGGCACGTTGTTCTATCGATGGAAGAAAAGGAAGATCAAGGCCGAAAGGACGACACCCGACGCGATTGAACTTTTCGCGCTGATACGCCGTATGGCGGATGAAGGTGTGCGAAGTTTGATTATGGAGGTTTCTTCGCATGCCCTGGATATGGACCGGGTTCATGGATTGCGTTTTCAGGGTGCAGTATTTACGAACTTATCCAGGGATCATCTGGATTATCATAAGACCATGAAGGCTTATGCAAACACCAAGTCACGGCTTTTCAGAAGTCTCGACCCTTTCGGCGTGGGAGTGATCAACGCGGACGATCCTATGGCCGCCCTGATGTCCAAAGCCGCAGCGGCTCGTGTGGTGACATACGGTGCCCGAAAAACCGATTCGGATTACAGGGTCAAACCGAATCCGATCCAGCCGCCGGGATTCCTGCTCATCCATCGGGGAAGAACATTGACTTTTCCAACCGGGCTTCCGGGTTCTTTCAATCGATTGAATGCGGCGGCCGCCGCGGTCACGGCGCTTGAGATGGGTTTGGACCGAAGCGCTGTGGAACGAGGCCTGGCCGCGGTTAACCGTGTGCCGGGCCGAATGGAGGGATGGATCAGCCGCTGCGGAATCCGCGTGGTTGTCGACTACGCGCATACGCCTCAGGCATTGAAACAGGTATTGAAGGCCGCAAGGGAGATCACAGAAGGACGGGTCAGTGTGGTGTTCGGCTGCGGAGGAGACAGAGACCGCGGAAAACGGCCGCAAATGGGCCGTGTCGCTCAAACCCTGGCCGATCAAATCTATCTGACTTCGGATAATCCCCGAAATGAAGATCCAGAAGCCATCATCGCGGATATTCGAAAAGGGATAGCCGAAACAGCGGCAGTGATCGCGATTCCCGACCGCCGAACCGCGATACAAACGGCCTTGCGGGAGGCCCGCAAGGGCGATACCGTGCTCATCGCCGGCAAGGGGCATGAAACGGTTCAGGAATCCCGCGGGGAAACCGAGCCGTTCAGCGATGTGGAGGAAGCCCGCAGGATTCTGGAAAACGAAAGAGGAGCTGCGTGAACCTTACGTTTGCCGAAATCGCTTCGATTGTGGGTGCTGAAACCTGGAAGGGAGAGGAAAGGCCGGTCAGCGGTGTATCCATCGATACACGAACCCTGAAACCCGGCATGCTCTTTTTCGCACTTCAAGGGCAAACCGATGGGCATTTGTACGTGAAGGACGCCATCTCAAGAGGTGCTGTGGGCGTGGTGGTCAGCCGCGAATGGGAATCTCGACAGGAAGAGAATATTTCCGGAAATATCCTGGCGGTTGATGATCCCCTGCATGGCCTTCACCGTCTGGCTTCTCATATACGGAAAACCTGTGACATCCCTGTGGTGGCCGTAACAGGATCAAACGGCAAGACCACCACCAAGGAGATGATAGCCTGCGTATTGCAGATTCGGTACAGGGTTCTGAAAAATCAGGGCAATCTGAACAATCACATCGGCCTGCCTCTTTCTTTGTGCCGATTGAATGCGCAGGCGGAGACGGCGGTTTTCGAATTGGGCGCCAATCATTTCGGTGAGATCCACACACTGAGCCGTCTGGCCCAGCCGACTCATGGTGTGATCACGAATATCGGCAAGGCTCACATCGGCTATTTTGGCGATCTGGAGGGCGTTTTAAGGGCGAAGAGCGAAATGCTGGATTTCCTGTCGAATGGCCGGGTTTTTCTCAACGGCGATGATGCTCTTCTGAGGCGTGTCGTCAATCGAGTCCGTTTGACCCATACTTTCGGCTTTTCGAAATTATGCGACCTGCGCGGTGAACCGCTCCCTTCTGATGAGCGGGGATGTCCGCGGATGAAGGTTTCCGGTCACGTGTTCCGGCTGAACATTCCAGGCAGGCATCATCTTTACAACGCGCTGGCCGCCCTGGCTGTGGGGGATGCATTCGGTCTGTCCCTGGATGAGATGGCGGTAAGACTGAACCAATTCAGTCCGGTTGAGAAACGCAGCGTCCTGATGGTTGTCAACGGCGTAAAACTGATAGATGACACATACAACAGCAATCCCTCGTCCGCGGCCGCTTCCATCGATACTTTAAAGGAGCTGCCGGTGTCCGGCAGACGCATCGCCGTGTTCGGAGACATGCTGGAATTGGGGGATTGCGGTCCGAAGGAACATAGAATTCTAGGCATGCTCATCGTTCAGGCAGGTCTCGACAGCCTGTTCGGATTGGGGCCTTTGATGCGCATCACGGTAAACGCCGCCCGTGAAGGGGGGATGAAGTCCGCCTGGCACTATTCCGACCCGGTAAAACTGGCCCGGGATCTGGCTGATTATGTACGCCCGGGAGATGGATTGTGTGTCAAAGGGAGCCGGTCCATGCATCTGGACGAAGTCGTCAATACATTGAAAGAAAAAGAGTCATCACAACCCGGAGTGTGATATGCTGTATTCACTGCTCTATCCATTGAGGGAGCATTTTATCGGATTCAACCTCATGGGTTATATTACCGTTCGCTCGGCTTCGGCGGCGGTTACCGCCCTGATCGTGACCTTCCTGGTGGGTCCTCCCATCATCAGGCTGCTGAAACGAATCGGTCTGAAGGAGGAAATACGACAGTATACACCCGATTCACACCGGAAGAAAGAAGGAACTCCCACGATGGGAGGCCTGATCATCATTGTATCGATCCTGCTTCCGGTCATTCTGTTCGCCCAACTGAATAATGTCTATATTCAACTGATGATCCTTTCCACCCTGTGGATGGGGGGCGTGGGTTTTCTGGATGATTATTTGAAAGTCGTCAAGAAATACTCCAAGGGTCTGGTCGGAAAATACAAACTGGCGGGTCAGATTATTCTGGGCGTTATCGTCGGTGTCACGGTGACTCTTTCACCGGTTTATGAAGGAGTCCAGTGGTATTCCTATGTTCCTTTCTTCAAAAATCTGCTGGTTAACTTTGGGTGGTTCTATATTCCCATGGTGATTTTTGTCATCGCGGCGACATCCAACGCCGTCAATTTGACAGACGGACTGGACGGGTTGGCTATCGGGCTTGTGGGCATTGCCGCGCTTGCATGGGCCGGTATGAGTTATATCACGGGACGGGTTGATTTCAGCGAGTACCTGAATGTGCTTTATCTCAAGGGATCCGGTGAACTGACTGTGTATTGCTCGGCATTGATCGGCGCCAGCCTGGGGTTTTTATGGTTCAACAGCCATCCGGCTTCCGTGTTCATGGGCGATACAGGCGCACTCTCACTGGGAGGCGCAATGGGTACTATGGCCGTGCTGCTGAAAAAGGAACTGCTCCTGATCCTGGTTTGCGGTGTGTTTGTAGCAGAGGTGTTCTCTGTTATTTTACAGGTCACATCCTATCGATGGAGGGGTAAACGCATTTTTAAAATGGCTCCCCTGCACCATCATTTCGAGCTGATGGGGTGGTCGGAGGAGAAAGTGGTTGTCCGTTTCTGGATCGCGGGCATCATTTTCGCCCTGTTGACACTGGGAACGTTCAAGGTACGGTGAGTCGTAATGAAACCGGCTGAAGCAAAAGATTTTCAGGGTTCATCCATGGTCGTGCTCGGCGCTGCACGCAGCGGTCTGGCCGCGGCCGCTCTGCTCAATCGCCATGGAGCCCGGGTGTTGGTCAGTGAGGCGGCTTCGGAAAACCTGAAATCGGATGCTGCGCGGCGTTTGCGCTCTTTGGGGATCGAATCGGAATTCGGAGGGCACACCGAGCGAATTTTTCAGGCAGACGGCTGGGTGATCAGTCCCGGGATTCCGCTGGACGGGCCGGTTGTTCGAGAAGCGCGGAAAAGGGGAATTCCCGTCATCGGAGAGCTGGAACTGGCCTTTCGTTTCTGCCGGGCACCGGTTGTAGCCGTGACCGGGTCCAACGGAAAGTCCACGGTAACCGATCTGATCGGGCATCTGTTTGCCGTTCATGGTGTAAGCGTTAAGGTCGCAGGCAATATCGGCGATTCCTTTGCAGAACACGCGGAAAGTCTGGATGAATCAAAAGTGGCTGTTGTGGAAGTCAGCAGTTTTCAGCTGGAGACCATAGATCGATTCCGTCCGCGTGTGGCTGTTTTCCTGAATTTGACTCCGGATCATCTGGACCGGCATGGAAGCATGGAAACATATGGAAAACTCAAGGCCCGAATCTTCGAGAATCAGACGGCATCCGACGCACTCGTCTACAACATTCTGGATGCGCGTGTCGTGCAACTGACCTCCATGAGCCGCGGGTGGCGCATTCCCTTCGGCCGCTGCGTCGAGGGCCATATCTGCGGATACGAAAGGGACGGTCATCTGAAAATTCGGGATGTCGCTCAGAAAGAGCACGATGTGATTGCCGTGAATGAGATGACGCTCGCAGGCGAACACAACCGGCTCAACAGTCTGGCGGCCGCGCTGGCGGTTCATACGATGGGAGTCGATATCGCGTCTATTCGAGAGGGTCTGATGACCTATCGAAGCCTTCCCCATCGGCTGGAAAAGATTCGAACTGTTCGCGGTGTCGAATGGATCAACGATTCCAAGGCCACCAATGTCGATGCCGTGTATTATGCCCTTTCCGGTTTCGAAAAACCGGTGATCCTGATTGCGGGAGGCAAAGACAAACAATCGGATTTCACGCTTCTCTCACGGCGAATCCGAGAGAAGGTTAAAAAGATCATTCTCATCGGAGAGTCCGCCGAGAAAATGGAGAAGGCGTGGCGTGGTCTTGTGCCTTTGACCAGGGCGGAAAGCCTGGAACAGGCCGTGCATCTGGCCGCCGAAGCTTCGAAGGAGGGGGATATTGTGTTGTTTTCACCCGCGTGTGCCAGTTTCGATATGTTCGAAAACTTTGAAGACCGGGGCAATCAATTCAGGGATCTTGTGGAGAGATTATCATGAAATCCCCGCAGCAAAGAATAGATAGAATTCTCCTGGGCGCGGTTATCGCGGTCCTGATTCTGGGCGTTCTGGCTGTATACAGCGCGAGTTCTTTTCGGGGCGCGGAGAAATACGGAGACTCCGCCTGTTTTCTCAAACAGCACCTGATTCGAGTCCTGATCGGTATGCTGATGCTTCTGATTATGTCGAGAATCCCCTATGAAAAGTTGCGGGTGATCACTCCGCCGTTGCTTTTAGTGCTTACGGTCATGCTGGTCGCGGTACTGGCGGGCGATGCCTTCCATGGAAGCAGGCGGTCGCTGCTTCTTTTCGGAAGACGGTTTCAGCCTTCCGAGTTTATGAAACTGGTCTTTATTTTCTATTTGGCCACGGTCTTCGCCCGGGGCCGCGAAGCGAATGTGTTTCGCCAGAACACTCTGATGATTCACTATTATCTGGTATTGCTGATCGTGGGTCTGGTGTTCCTGGAGCCCGATCTGGGAACCGCGCTTGTCTTGTTTTTTCTGGCCATTTCGATGTTCTATCTCGGCGGAGTCTCTTTGAGAAAACTGGTACAAATGGGGCTGATCCTCATGCCTCTTGTCGCTTTCGGCGTGTTTGTTTTTCCCCATCAGCGGCAAAGGCTGACGGATTTCTTCAATTCTCTGGCGGATTCCGGAATGATAAATTATCAGGTGAAACAGTCTATTATCGGACTGGCCAACGGTGGAATCACCGGTGTAGGATACGGGTCGGGCAAACAGAAGCTGTTTTTCCTGCCGGAACCGTTTTCCGATTTCATTCTGGCAAGCATCGGAGAAGAGATGGGATTCGTCGGTTTGACGGTTCTATTCGTTCTGATGCTCATCATTCTGTGGAGGGGAATCCGCATCGCGCTGCGCGCGCCGGACCGTTACGGTTTCCTCCTGGCTTCCGGGATCACCTGTCTGATCATGATCAATGCCCTGGTTAATGCGGGGGTCGCGGTACATCTGCTGCCGACTACGGGGCTTCCATTTCCCCTGGTCAGTTACGGCGGATCGGCCCTTCTGATGCAGATGGCGGGAATCGGTGTTCTGCTCAGCATCTCGAGAGTCGCGGTGACGCCCTATGGCGAGTTTACCGAATACCGGTCCAGGGCCGTTTGCTGGAATAAAGGGGATCGGCGATGCGTCTCATGGTAACCGGTGGCGGCACAGGCGGTCATTTGTATCCCGCCCTGGCGGTCACCGATGCATTGAGAGGGATGTGCAGGGCGGAGATCCTCTTTGTGGGAACTCAAAGGGGGCTGGAAGCACGGATTCTTCCGCGCCCGGGAATCGGTTTTCGAACCGTATGGATCAGCGGGCTGCGCAGGGGGCGTGTTGTTTCAAATCTCCTGTTCCCGCTTAAGATGATGGTTTCATTGATGCAATGTATGCGGCTGGTGCGGCGGTTTCATCCGCATGTCATATTTGGAACGGGAGGATATGTCAGCTGGCCCGTTCTGGCCGCCGGATGGCTGGCCGGTGTCCCGCTGGTCATTCAGGAGCAAAACAGAACACCGGGTCTGGTCACAAAGGTCACGGCGCCGCTGGCGCGGTCCATCCATTTGAGTTATGAATCGTCACTGAGCGGTTTTCATCGAAAAGACCGATGCCATGTGAGCGGGAATCCAACGCGGGATGATCTCGAGATCGAATCGGCCGATTATGATTTCGGACTTAAAGAGGGCGGAAAAGTGGTTTTTGTGTTCGGAGGCAGTCAAGGCTCGAGAAATCTGAATGAATCGATCCTGCCTGGATTGCCGACTTTGATGAAAAATCCAGGAATTCGATTGTTATGGTCCGCCGGGCCGCGCTGGTATAGGCAAATTGAAGCCCGCATCAAACCGTATGGCAACCGGATTCGGGTTTATCCCTATATCGACGATATGGGCAGCGCCTATGGCCTGTGCAATCTTGTGGTTTGCAGGGCGGGCGCGACAACGGTGGCAGAAATCACTCGCCTGGGACTGCCTTCCATTCTGGTTCCATTTGAAAGCGCGGCAGGGGGACATCAGAGAGACAATGCTCTTGCGCTGGTGTATAACGGAGCCGCAGACATGGTGCCGGAGAAGGACGCGCTCAAAGGTGTTCTGATCGATCGGATCGAAAAATGGATCAAGGATGACCGGGGGCGAAGGACCATGGCACGGGCCGCCAAATCGATGGGACGGCCAGCCGCGGCATCGGAAATTGCCTTGGATCTGCTGGCCGTTTCCGGGTTGATTCGGGCTGGCGGAAACCGAAAAGGGAAGGACGAAACATGATCCCCGTATTGGGAAGGACACGCCGCGTTCATTTTGTCGGAATCGGCGGAATTGGAATGAGCGGCATCGCCGAAGTTTTATTAAATCAGAAGTTTACTATAACCGGTTCCGATCTGAAATTAACATCAGTGACCAAACATCTGGAAGATTTGGGAGCCGTGGTCTATGAAGGGCATAGCGGCGAGCAGATTCTGGGTGCCGATGTGGTGGTCGTCTCATCGGCTGTCGGACTTGAAAATCCCGAAGTCCGTGAGGCACATAATTTGAAAATACCCGTTATTCGCAGGGCGGAGATGCTTGCTGAACTCATGCGCATGAAGCACGGGCTGGCCATCGCCGGAACGCATGGAAAAACCACTACCACGTCCATGATCGGTCAGGTGCTTCAGGAGGACGGGATGGATCCGACCCTGATTGTCGGTGGCAAAGTTCGAAGTCTGAAGAGCAATGCCAGGCTGGGCGAGAGTGCCTACTATGTTGTGGAGGCCGATGAATACGACCGGTCTTTTCTGCAGCTGGCACCGGTTCTGGCGGTTATCACCAATATCGAGACCGAGCATCTTGATTGCTACAGGGATCTTTCGGAAATCAAATCCGCATTTGTCACTTTTGCCAACAAGGTGCCTTTTTACGGAGCGGTATTGCTGTGTCTGGATGAGCCGTCTCTGCAGGAGATCATTCCAGACCTGGAGAGACGCATTATTACCTATGGATTGAATCCTCAGGCTGAGGTGCGGGGATTGGATCCTGAATTTCATGAAATGGAATCGAGAATCAGGGTGTCCAGCCGTGAAGAGATTCTGGGCGAGATTCAATTGCAGATTCCGGGCTTGCACAATATCAAGAACGCGCTGGCTGCCGTCGCCGTGGGATTGGAGATGGAGATTCCGTTTGGTTCCATACAAAAAGCCCTGAAGAGTTTTACCGGTGTACACCGTCGTTTCGAGATAAAGGGTGAAGTCCAAAATGTGCTGGTCATTGATGATTACGCTCATCATCCCACGGAGATAGAGGCCACCTTAAGAGCCGCCCGCAAAGGCTGGAACCGAAGAGTCGTAGCGGTTTTTCAGCCGCATCTCTATACGAGAACACGGGATTTTTACCGTGATTTCGGACGGTCGTTTTTTGATGCCGATATTCTGGTGGTCACGGATATCTATCCGGCCCGGGAAAAGCCCATTCCGGGCGTGACCGGTGAATGGATAGCCAAAGAGGCCCGTTCTGTGGGACACAGACAGACGGTTTATCTGCCGCAAAAGGAGGATGTGGTTGATTACCTTTTGGGAATTATGCAGAAGAATGATTTGGTCATTACCATGGGGGCCGGTGATATCTGGAAAATCGGAGAAGATTTTATCAGCCGGGTTAAAAAATGAGTGACCGTGTCCGACGGTTCAATCACCTGAAAAAGTGCTTTCAGGGAATCGTATTGATGGATGAACCGCTGTCGAATCACACTTCTTTTCGAATCGGCGGACCGGCCGATTACTACGTGTATCCGAGAAATCTGAAGGATCTCGTCAAACTGGTTGATTTTTGCCATGATGAGCAGCTTCCCCGTTTCACCATCGGGGCGGGAACGAATCTTCTGGTAAGTGACGAGGGATTTCGCGGCATGGTCATCGACCTGTCGAGAGGCTTTCATGAAATTCAGCACAGGGGACTGATCGTGGAAGCGGGAGCCGGAATACGGCTGAAAGATGTGATCCGGTATTGTACGGAAAGAGGCATGTCCGGTCTGGAGAATCTGGCGGGTATACCGGGCAGACTGGGAGGCTGTTTGCGGATCAACGCAGGTGCCTGGGGGTGCGAGATCCATGATCGTCTGCAAAACGTTCAGCTGTTGGACTCAACAGGCGTTCTCGAAAAGAGAGACAAAATAGAGATCGTATCCGGATACCGTTTTACGAATTTTGCCGAAGAGGAGATACTCATTAAAGCCGAGTTCATTCTCGGCGAAGATAATCCAGTTGCGATTGAAAGGAGGAAGGAGAGTGTCCTGCGGGAAAGAAAGGCCAAACAGCCTCTTTCACTTCCTTCCGCCGGTTCGGTTTTCAAGCGCCCTCAGGGTGATTTTGCCGGACGTCTGATACAGGAAGCCGGATGCAAAGGCCTTCGCATCGGAGACGCGATGGTTTCGAAAAAACATGCCAATTTTATCGTGAACTGCCGTCTGGCTTCCGCCAGGGATGTCCTGAATTTGATTGGTGAAGTCAGAAAGGCGGTTTTTCGGCAGTTCGGTGTCGAACTCGAACTCGAAATTCATCTTCTGGGATTTGAGAACACATGAAACAAACAATCGCAAACGTGTTTTCCAGATTCGTTTTAACCATAATGCTGACGGGTGCGGTCGTTTTTTTACCGGCACGTTACAAGACATGGATTCATGAATCGCCAACGTTCCGGATCAGTGAAATTCAGGTGAGTGGCAATGATTATTTAAGCCGGGAGGAGCTGCTTGAGATGGCGGGACTCACTGCAGGCATGTGTATTTGGAATGTCGATTTGAGAGCCGCGGACAGTCTTCTCAGGAATCACCCGTTTCTGGATGATGTGAGGCTCACACGGTCTCTTCCCCGTATCCTGCGCCTTGAAGTGAGGGAGAAAGAACCCCTGGCGTTATTGAATTTCCAGAGCAATTTATACTGCCTGGATTCAAAGGGGCTGGTGCTGCCTTCACGTCCGGGAAAACTGTATGATTTGCCGGTGCTGTCCGGCCCGCTGGAAGGTGCGATTAAACCGGGCAGCCGGGCCGAGAGCCCCTGGGTTATGGAAGGATTGGACCTCTTGCAGCTGATGTTGTCGGATCGTCCGGGTTTGTACAATCAAATTTCCGAAATACTGCTGGGAGAGGAAGGCCCTGTTCTGACAACCCATCATCGTGCGGTACCCGTGTATCTGGGGAAAGGAAACCGCTGGAAGATTCGCAATCTCCAGGCCATTCTGGATAAACTGTCAAAGATGGAGTGGCAGCGGGTTCAGTACATTGATCTTCGCTATGAAGGTCAGGTCGTCCTAGGCATGAGGTTATAATATGATGGTTGATCAAAAAACCAGCCGTAAAAATGGCGAGCGCCGCTTCGTAACAGGCCTGGATATCGGAACCAGCAAGATCGGAGTGGTCATCGGGGAGGTGGGGGAGAGGGGCATACAAGTTCTGGGCGTGGGAACCAGCCGTTCCGAAGGGTTGCGGCAGGGGGTGGTCATCAATCTGGACCTGGCGGTTCGTTCCATCGCAAAGGCGATTCAGGAAGCTCAACTCACGGCCGGTGTGGAAGTGGATGAGGTGATCGTGGGCATTGCGGGTGATCACATTCGCTCCGTCAACAGCCGGGGTGTGGTGGCGGTATCCCGCGGAGGGCATGAGATCATGCAGAGTGACGTGGACCGGGTTATCGATGCGGCAAAGGCGATTGCATTGCCTATCGACCGGGAATTGCTGCATGTTCTTCCCCAGGAGTACATTGTGGATAATCAGGGGGGAATCAAGAATCCTCTCGGAATATCAGGAGTCAGGCTGGAAGCAGAAGTCCATATTGTCACCGGTGCCATCACTTCAGCGCAGAACATTATTCGAAGTGTTCGAAGGGCGGGTTTGAAAGTGGCAGGGCTTGTACTCGAACCCCTGGCGTCCAGTTATGCCGTTCTGGATGAGAATGAGAAACAATTGGGTGTCGCTCTTATTGATCTGGGCGGAGGAACAACGGATATCGCCCTGTTTTGTGACGGTGCCATACGCCATACCGCGGTCATCGGATTGGGAGGTCAGAATGTCACCAATGACATCGCACTTGGTTTGCGCACTCCTCTCGATCAGGCGGAGGAAATAAAGAAAAAGCACGGCTGTGCACATCAATCCATGGTTTCGGAGAGAGAGGTTTTTACGGTTCCGGGCCTTGGAGGCAGGGTATCCAGGGAGGTGTCACGGTCTGTTCTGAATTCGATTATTCAGCCTCGCATGGAAGAGATATTCGGACTGGCGGCCAAAGAGATCAAACGATCGGAACATGGTGATCTGCTGGGAGCCGGGGTTGTGATCACGGGTGGAGGATCTTTGCTGGAAGGAACGGAAATGCTGGCCGAGGAGATATTCGGACTGTCTGCGAAATTGGGTGTGCCGCGCGGTTTCATCGGATTGGTTGATACGGTCGAAACACCGGTTTTTGCCACGGGAGTCGGTCTGGTTCTATACGGGCTGGATCATGAAGAGATGATTTCCGGAATCAACACCTCGGAAGCGGGGTTGTTCGGCCGGATCTATCAATGGATGCGCGGCGTCATCGATGAATTTTTCTGACAATGAATCGGAGTTGTTTTGTGGGAAATAAAAAAAAGGAGGCCCTATGTCTGATCAAACATTGTATCAAAACAGCGCTCTCGGGGAGCCGCTGATACTGGAGTTTGCCGACCAGAAGAATCAAGTCGCCAGGATTCGCGTGGTCGGAGTAGGGGGCGCCGGGGGCAACGCGGTCAATCGCATGATTGAAGATGGATTGACAGGCGTTGATTTTATCAACATCAACACCGATCTGCAGGCGTTGGATCAAAACAAGGCGCCCTGTCGCCTGCAGATCGGTAAAAATCTGACCAAAGGCCTGGGTGCGGGGGGAGATCCGGATGTGGGTCGCAAGGCTATTGAAGAAAACAAGGATGCGGTTATCGAGAGCCTTTCCGATTCAGACATGATTTTCATCGCCGCGGGAATGGGTGGAGGGACCGGTACCGGTGCGGCTCCGGTTGTAGCCGAAATCGCCCGGGACCTGGGGGCGCTGACCGTGGGGGTTGTGACCACTCCCTTTATTTTCGAAGGAGTGAAACGGGCAGCCAAGGCCGAGCAGGGTATACGCGCATTGAAAGAATACGTGGATACCCTGATTATCGTACCCAATCAGCGGCTTATCTCCCTGGTAGACAAGAATACACCGCTGGAGATGGCGTTCCGGATTGCGGACGAGATTTTGCTTCACGCAACCCGTGGTATCAGTGATCTGATCAATATTCCCGGATTGATCAATCTGGATTTCGCCGATGTCAGAACAATCATGAGTCAGATGGGCGATGCGTTGATGGGTTCCGGACTGGCTTCCGGAGAAGACCGCGCTCAGGAGGCGGCCAAGAATGCCCTTTCCAGCCCCATGATCGATGATGTCTCCATCATGGGCGCGCAGGGTGTGCTTGTCAATATCACCGGCGGGAAGGATCTGTCTCTCAACGATATCAATGAGGCGACGACCATCATTTATGAAGCCGCCGGATCCGAAGCCAATGTAATTTTTGGTGCGGTTATCGACGGGTCGATGAATGCGGAAATCAGAGTGACGGTGATTGCCACGGGGTTCAAGCATACCAAATCGTGTGTCGGATCGCAATCCGTCTGCCGTACGGAGAAAACGGTGCAGACGAATGCATACAATGAACCCCTGTTTGAGAAATGGGATCATGAGTTGCTGGAGCAGGTTATGGGAGAAACGGCCGGACATGACGGCAGTTACGCATTCATCTCCAGAGATGACTTGAATATACCGGCATTTATCCGGAGGCAGAAAGAATGAAAGACCGCAAGGGAACAGCCGCAAAGGCTGTTCCTTTTCGTTCATGGGCTGATGAACGGATCCTGAAGGAAAGGTCTTTGATTCATCTTCACCGGGGATCGCCTCTTCGGATTGCCCTGGTTTATCCCAACACCTATGAAGTCGGGATGGCGAACCTGGGATTTCAGACCGTGTATCGTCTGTTTAATGAGCATCCGAATGTGATCTGTGAACGGGTATTCGCCCTGGTGCCCATGAATGAGATCAGATCGCTGGAGAGCGGTTCGTTGCTTGAGAGTTTTGATCTGATCGGATTCTCGCTGTCTTTTGAAATGGATATACCTCATCTCATCCGCTGCCTGAAAACAGGCAGACTCTCTCCTCTCGCCCGGGACCGCACTTCCAAAGACCCTCTGGTGTTTATCGGGGGTGTGGTCGCCGGATTGAATCCTTCGCCTCTCCTGCCGTTTGTGGACGGCCTCCTGGTGGGAGAGGCGGAGGATATTATCGGTCCGATGGCTGAAATCATGCTCACGCACCGTCCGCGTTACAGAAACCGGCGGCGCCGTTTGCAGGCGCTGGCCGAACTGGAAGGCATTTATATTCCGTCTCTTCACACCCGGGTAACCAGGCACAGACTTTCAACCCTGGAACCGTTTCCCGCCTACACCGGAATTCTGACACCCTACAGCCATTTCGAGGATCTGTTTGTCATTGAGGTCAGCCGGGGGTGTATGCGGAACTGCCGTTTCTGCGCCGCTCAAAAGGTGTACGCACCGTACAGATTCCGTTCGACCGATTCAGTTTTAGAAACCATTGCCAAATACAATCCCGGAACACACCGGATCGGACTTGAAGGAGCGGGTATTTCCGATTACCCGGGGCTGGAATCTCTCGTGGGATCTCTCGTAGAAACCGGCTACTCGGTTAATCTGTCATCCATTCGTGCTGATCGGATCACAAATCCGCTCGTCAAGTATCTGGAAAAGGGTGGCTTGAAAACCTTTGCCATGGCACCCGAAGCCGGGAATCAGGAATTGAGGGATCGAATGGGGAAACGGCTTTTCGACGAGGCGATATTGACTGCGGCGGATCGTTTGCGGAACAGTTCAATCAACACGTTGAAGTTGTACTTCATCATCGGCTTTCCGGGCGAGACGGACGCGGATGTGGAGTCTGTCATCGATCTGATCGGATCGATTTACAAGTGTTTCGTCGACAGACCGCATCGTGGCCTGAAGATCAGCATCAATGCCTTTATTCCCAAACCATTCACGGAAATGCAATGGGCGCCCATGAATACGGAGAAGGAACTGCGGAGAAAGCGAAAGATTATCCGGCAAGGAATCAGCCGGTATCCTTCCATACAATGGTCAACGAGAAGGGCCGCTGAAGAGGTGTTTCAGGGCTTGTTGTCTGTAGGGGATGCACGGATGAGCGAGGTCCTTTTAAGTATGGAAGAGGGTGTCAACTGGAAACAGGCTATGAAAGAAAAAGAGGTGGACTGGAAATTTCTTTTTCGGGAGCGCGAGCATCATGATATGCCGTGGAGCTTCATCAAATCCGATATTCCGGAAAGCGACCTGTATGATTCTTACTTGAAGAACCGAGCACCATAAGGCGTTGAAAAAGAAGGAAAGTATGAGAACAACAGACACAGAAAATATCAAGGATCAGATGGAATTGTTCCCTTCCGAGCGGATCGTGGTTCACTACTATGACCAGAACGGCGCCCTTCACTCGGGGCACTTATTAGGCGTGATTCGCAGAGGAAGCCAAAAAGGATTATACAGAGTGTCCAGCAGCACAGGACGCTGTGTGATTACAGACCGAATACGGAATATCGACTGAAGCGTGAATGATTTGCAGAAAAGCCAATGCCGCATCGTGTCCCGCCTTGAGTCCTGAAAAAAACACAACTCTATAAAAAGTATTTTGGCTTTCAGGGTAAATTGTTTACATTGATGGATGAAGAATATTTCCCTAACCGGGTTATTCAAGAGCGGGACGGTTGATTGATCGCGTATATACAGAACACGGGATCCCATGAAAAAATCAGATTGTCTGTCCGGGAGGATCGATATGAAAAGGGAGAATGCCATCCACGGATTCGAAAAAAAGATCAAAAGAAGAGACTTCATCAAGGGAAGCGCGGCGGTTTTGCTGGGCACGCCGGCTCTGTGGGCTCAGACGGCTTCGGGCTCAAACCGCATTAAAACCAACATTGATCATGTGCTGAAAATACCCAAACCGTCCCGCGCTCTTCCCGGCCTTTTTCCCGGACGGGTTGTGCAAATGCACAATGCCGAATGTTCGAGCGGACAAAATGTCCGTTCCGAAATCGTCAGGGAGATGTTCCGAAAAACCGTCATGACCCTGACGGATTCGAATATGAAAAACAGCTTTAAACGGTTTTTTTCAAGAAAAGACGTGGTCGGCATCAAGGTCAATCCGGTCGGAGCGGGCCTGATCAGCACGCGGCTGGAAGTCGTGGATGCGCTGGTGGATTGGCTTGTCGAATGCGGTTTGCAGCGAAATCAAATTGTAATATGGGATCGATTTGATTTCATGCTGAAGGAAGCGGGCTTTACGGAGGAGCGGTATCCGGGAATCGCCATTGAAGGGCTGCAGACCATGGACGTTCAGGCTCTTCAGAGTCAGGATCATTCCCGCTGGCTGACTCCGGACGGACATCATGTCAGTGAAGACCAATTTGACCGGAATGTCTATTACTGGGCCGACGTGGAGGGTCCTGAGGATCCGGCCTATCTGAATCAGCATGTATTCAGGGGCAAATACTCCTATTTCGGCAAACTGATTACTCAAAGGCTGACCCGGATTATCAACGTTGCGGTGTTCAAGAATACAGGAAACGGAATCTCCATGGCCACCAAGAATCTGGGATACGGGTCTATCTGCAATACCAACAGACTTCATCAGCCGCTGTTCTTCGATGTATGCACCGAAGTTCTCGCATTTCCCGCGATTCGCGACAAGCTGGTGTTGAATATTACGGATGGAATTATAGCCCAGTATGAAGGCGGGCCCGGACCGAATGCCAATTTCACCTACAACCATAATACTCTCTACGCGGCAACCGATCCGTTTGCCCTGGACAGTATCTGCCACGCCCAGATGGTGGAAAAACGCAGATCCATGGGGATCCGGGTCAATGAGCACCCCCGTTTCACCGAATACCTGCGCTATGCCGAGAGGCTGAATCTGGGTATCGCCGATCCAGGGAAGATCGATCATATCGTGATATAGGAGAGCATGATGCCCTTTTTTCTCGTTTTGCTGGCCGTGGCAGCGGGCCTTTTCAATCCTCCGGCTTCGGTAACCTGCCCGGAAAGCGGTTTTTACCCCGGCTGGGACCAATCCGGAAATGTGCAGCGATTCGTCCCGGAAACGCTTTTCAATCACATCAATGGCGGAGCGGAACTGTTTAATGAATTCGGCTTTCGTGAACTCACCCTTCAGCGTTATGCCAGAAAAGACACGGAGATCGCGCTCGAAGTGTATGAAATGGACCGGCCGGAGTCCGCCCTGGGTGTATATCTCATGAAAAGCGGTCGCGAGACGAAACAGACCGGTATTCCGGCACGGCATTCAGGCGGCCTGTATCAATTAATGATCGTTCACAGCCGATATTATATTCAGATCCATAATTTCAGCGGAGATTCAGCGGCCGTGCAGGTCATGAAAGAGCTGGCTGTTCGATTGATCCATTCGATACCCGTGGATCCCGGGGTTGACCTGCTGGAACGGCTGCCACGGGAAAACCGGGTTCCGGGTTCTCAATGGATATTCCGCGGTCCCTACGGTCTGCAGCCGGTATTCACACTGGGTGATGGAGACATTCTCAGCCAGAAAGGCGAGTATTACGGTGTCACGGGAGATTATGAAAAGGAAGGTGAACTCTACACCCGTATCGTTGTGTTTTACCCGAATGAATCGACCGCATATTCCGCGTTTCAATATTTATCGGATAATCTGGATCCCTTTTTGACGGTACTGGAGTCCGGGCCGGATTTCATGGTCTTTCAGGATTATGAATCGCTTTATGGCCGGGTGCATACGAAGAACAGCACACTGGATATCGTGGTCCGCCTCAAGGAAAAAACCGATCCTCCAATTGGCCGGTGATACTCAGGCCGGTAAAATCATGGGTACAGTCTGCGCGCTCCGGCGAATCTGGACTGATAATACGCGCTGTCCAGCCGGGAAATGATCACGCCTCTCAGTGAAGCATGAATGAATTCCATGTTGCCCAGATAGATACCCACATGAGAGACCGTATCACCCCGGTTTTCACGGAAAAATACGAGATCTCCCTGCTGAAGTGACCGGAGAGAGACGGGTCTTCCCATTTTGAAGAGGCGATCCGCTGAATGAGGCATAGATTTGCCGCTTGCCTGCGAAAAAACCCGAACTACCAGACCGGAACAGTCCATCCCTTCCTTATGACTGCCTCCTGCCGAATACGGCGTGCCGAGAAATTGTTTTGCCTCCAGGACGATCGACTCACCGTTCGGGACAGGACCACGCAATGTCGAGGCGCAGAAAGGAATGAGAACAAGCAGCGCGGTCGCTGCTGTCCATTGGATGAATTGATGAAACCGCTTCTTTAGAATTCCTGTTATTGGCATGAGATTGATTTCGAAAGAGGTTCAGCCGGAAGGGAAGAGCCATTCCAGAGAGAAGCCGAGTTTTCGGCCACAGTCGATGAGGAAGCGGGCAACTTCCATGTCCTGCCTGTCGATGAACCAGCCGTGAACAGCCAGTCCGGCCTGACCCAGTCCGTAATAGGCCAGCACCAGCTGGCCCGCGGCTACGTAACCGGCGGCAAGCTGCCCGATTCCGATAATCACGGCGACGGCAACCTGGGCGACGGCGGTCAGGCCGAAAATCACCTGGCCGAAACCGAAGATCACACCGATACCGACCTGAGCAATTGTGATTAGACCGATGCCAAATTGGCCGATGGCGATAATGCCTTTTGCGATTCGACGGCGCCCCTGTTCATCTTTACCGAAGGCTATATGAACGAGAGGAAGCCCGAAAAAAGAGACGGATGAATTGTCCGCAGCTTCGGCATGTGATCCAGGCCATATTGATCTCCCTTTTCCGGATGGAATGATCGGATTGGATGTTGAGACTGACGATAAAATGTATACAAACCGAATGAAAAGATCAAGAAAAATAAGAGGGAGTCGATTGAGATGGGCAAGCCGGAGGTTCACCAGGGTCTGCATTCTCCATTGTGCAGACCCGAGACTTTTGCTTGACTTACTCGCCAAATTGCATTATTTTCAATGTATCAAACGTTCAATGCACCGAAAATCATTCTTTTATGAAGTATGATTCAGAAGCGGTGAAGGAGGGGTTATGCCGCGTGCCTTGATTGTGGAAGATGAAGAACCCATTCGAGTACTTCTGGAGCAGGCTTTGGCAGGTTTGGGTTTTACAGCAGCATCAGCCGAAAACGGCAGAGAGGGACTTGAGGCCCTGGAGTCCGGTTCCTATGATCTGCTGTTGACGGATATTCGCATGCCCGAAATGGATGGTTTGACCATGATCAAGCGGATACGGCAAAAGAACAACCTGATACCCATACTCGTGATAACCGCATTCCCGTCTGTGGATTCAGCCGTAGACAGCCTTTCAGAAGGCGCGGATGACTACCTGGTCAAACCGGTGAACCTGAAAGATCTGGAAGGCAAGGTCAGAAAAGCGGTTGAACGGCGCCGCATTCAAAAGCGTCTGATCCAATATAAACGAAGAGTCCTGGGTCTGATACTCGGCATCCCCTTCTGGATTGTGTTGGGGTGGTTTCTGGGTCGAATGTTCCTGTAGGCGGGCAGCGAGAAAGCGGCTGTTATGGATTCAGGAAAAAATCCTTGATCCTGGAAACAGGAAACCGTATCTTAATAAAAAGGAATAAAAACCAGGGAATTGGATGAGCGATATCGTTACACTCTATGAGAATCCTTCTCTGAACAAACCGTCACTGATCGCAGCCTGGCCGGGCATGGGAAGTGTGGCCATGATGGCTGTGGGTTATTTAAAGGACAAGCTTGGGGCCAAAGTTTTGGGAGAAATCAGCCCCTCAGGCTTCTTTAAACCAACAGGCGCGACAGTTGCCAAAAGAGTCATTCAGGCACCCGAAAGTCCGCTTAACCGTTTCTATTACTATCAGGGAAAGAAGGATCTCCTGTTTTTTATCGGAAGCTCCCAGCCTATTCCCCACAAGGAATATGAATTCGCCATGAAAATCATCAAGGTCGCCGAAATGTTCGATATCGAAGGAGTGTATACCGCGGCGGCCACACCCACGGATATGTTTTATAAAGACAAGCCTCGTGTTTTTGCCGTACCCAATGACGTTTCTTTAATCAAGAAACTCCGGGAATTCCCGGTGCATTTTATGGATGAAGGAAGTATCGCGGGGCTGAACGGGCTTTTGATCAGTGTGGCGCGGGAACTCGACTATCAGGGCCTTTGCCTCCTGGGCGAGATTCCTTTTTTCACGGCCCAGATTGAGTTTCCCCGTGCTTCCCTGGTCGTGCTGGAAGTCTTATGCAAGTGGCTTGATATATCCCTTGATATGGTCGATCTGGAACTTTACTCGGCCAAGAAAGAGAAGGAGATCGCTCCTCTGGCCGCTTTGCTCACCAAGGACATGCCTTCGGAGTCACAGGAGATGAGCGAATCGATTATCCCAAAATCCGAAGATTCGGTTCCCCAATCGGTTCATAAACGGATTGAAGAACTGTTCAAACAGGCCGAGTATGATCAAACCTATAAAAGCAAGATGCGATTGAAAGAGGAACTGGACAAGTGGGAACTTTTTGAGGATTATCTGGATCGGTTCCTCGATTTGTTTACCAAGGGAAAAGGAGAATCCTGATTTTCCGTTGAGAGAATATCCGCAAAAACCGCTGCCTGCCGTTGCCGGCGTTCTATTGGGGCCGAGGGGTGTGCTGCTGGTCCGGAGAGCCAGGCCGCCGGCGCGGGGATTGTGGAGCTTTCCCGGCGGCGTGATGCGGCTGGGTGAATCACCGGAAGAGGCTCTGCGAAGGGAGTTCATGGAGGAGACGGGCCTGAAAATCTGTCCGGGTCCGCTGCTTGCTGCGGTATCGAAGGTTTTCAGAGACACGGCGGACCGGATTCAATACCATTACGTTATCCTGGACTATCTGGTCAGGGGAGAAGAAGGATCGCTGAAATCCGGTACCGACGCCGATGCCGTTCGATGGATTCCCCTCAATCAGCTGCATCGGTTCGATGTCACGGATGGATTGATGGAATTGATCGGCACCATTGACCATCATCAAGGAAAGGCGGTTCAACAGGAGGGATTCGGCTTATGAAGCGGTATGTATATGGAATCGTTCTGTTCATCGTTCTGGGATGCGCCACCCGTCCGCCCGGAGTTCAATTGGGAGGCATGCAGTTCGATTTCGAGGGGGAGCAGTATACCATACGGAGTTACACGCCGCCAACCCTGGAGGGCTACAATATTCTATCCCTCACTCGAAACGGCGAGATCGTTTTCAGGGCGATCGATAAGGAACAGGACGGGGTTCTGGATGAAGTGATCGAAGGCGAGGTCGATCTTGAGACAGCGCGCGAGATCTATGCCCGCGGGATTCGGGAGGCACATGAACAGGGTAAGGTGAGGAGCCGAAGCCTGGCGCGGGAGTTCAGTCTTGCCGTTGATTTTCGGACCTACAGAATGACGACCTACATGCTGGCTCTGGGCGAAATTTACAATCGTCTGGTTATTACCAACATCGATAACGAACGGGCCGTGGTCGTGGATTATAATGCGAATGGCAAGCTGGATACTGTGGAGGAAGGGGATCGGGATTTGAAATACTATCAGGGTTTGTACCGAATCGTGTTGAATTACGGCATGAAGAATGGAGATATTATCAAGTCGGATAACCGTTTTCTGGTGAAGAAATAGGCCTATCCGTGAATGGGCGGCGGTCGGTAGAGACAATGGATAAAGCCGTGAGTCGTAATTACGATTCACACATTATCCCGGCATGGCATAGTAGAAAGAATATTGAATACCGGGACAGGCTCTTTTGTTCTCTTAAATGTTTCAATCCGCAATCCGAAATGCTTCTTTTGCCTCCGGCGGTGACCTTGCTGCGGTTCTACGAGCCTTGACTTTGTCATCCCCGCGCAAGCGGGGATCCAGTATCTTGTATTTTGAAAATATCTCTTTTCATTCATCTCCCGTCTCACCGTAAACGCAGTTAAAATGCATGCTTTATAGTATCGTATCAATGCCTCCGGCGGGCTACTTTTCTTGGCGCAAGAAAAGTAGCCAACCCCGGTCTGCGACCGGGACCAATCTATTATATTTAGAAATATTGAAGGAAGAACATCCTTTTTCCAGGCTCGCTGCCATCATAGAGGTCTCTTCCAGCCGTCTCCCGGGTCCGCCCTCGGCCCCTCCGCTATTCCGCCTGAAGCGGACAAGTCCGCCTCAGGCGGAATAATGCCCTTCCCCCATACCATGAATGATACATAAGACCGGACTATCGCAGGAAAAAGGGGAAAAAACAAAACTGTCTTTTTCTTGCGCTCCGCGTTCCGCATCTTTTCAATCCGCAATCCGCGATTCGAGATCCGAAATGCTTTTCCCCCTTATTCCACAAACAGACTCTGCGTCGCGTACTCCGGATCTGACGTCAGGTCGATTTTGAGCTTTCTCAAGCCGGCATCGTCTCCGGGGGTTGGGATATGAGTGGTGTGCATGGGGCAGAAATAGAGCTCCTTCAGCTTCTTCATGGCCGCTTCAGCCGTCGGGTTGGTCGTGGCGCTGATCGCCAGGGCAATGAGTGTTTCTTCCAGATCGAGGCTGACGTTTCTCGAGTTTAAAATTGATTCCTTGAAAGCGCCGATGGATCGGGTCACTGCGGGACTGAGCAGGTGAATCTGATCAGGAATGCCGGCCAGTATTTTTACCGCGTTCAGAATAACGGAAGAGGCCGCGTGCATCAGAGGCGAATTTTTTCCCTGAACCACGGTGCCGTCTTTCAGCTGCAGAGCCGCTCCGCAATAGAAGCCTTCATGACCCTTTTTTTGCCGTTCAGCCTCTTTGGCCGACTCGCGGGCTTTTGATACGACCGAACGGCTTTCAGGATCGATATTCAGCTCTTTCATCAGCAGTTCGGCTCGCTGAACCGTTTCCTTGTCCACCAAACCCATGATATACTCCACGCGGTATCTAAACCATCTTCGAATAATTTCCTGCTCGGAAGCGGCGCGAACCACGTCATCTTTGACTATGGCGAAGCCGGCCTGATTGACACCCATGTCCGTCGGAGAGCGGTAGATCGGTTCCTGTCCGGTGATCTTCTGCAGAATCCGCTTGAGAACAGGGAATATTTCAATGTCCCGATTGTAATTTACGGCGGTTTTGCCATAAGCTTCGAGATGAAAAGGATCGACCTGATTGAAATCCCGCAAATCCGCGGTGGCCGCTTCGTAAGCGACATTGATCGGATGTTTCAGCGGAATATTCCAGATGGGAAATGTTTCAAATTTCGCGTATCCTGCTTCAATTCCGCGTTTGTAGTCATGATAGAGCTGGGAGAGGCAGGTGGCCAGTTTGCCGCTGCCGGGACCGGGCCCTGTAACGACAACCAGCGATTTGTCGGTCTGAATGTATTCATTGGCTCCATACCCCTCGTCACTGACAATCCGTTCGACGTCTGTTGGATAGCCTTTGGTGAAGCGGTGCGTATACACGCCGATATTTCTTCTTTCCAGGCGGTTCCTAAAGAGCCTGGCCGCAGGCTGATCGTCGTACCGGGTAATAACCACCGCTTTGATCGGAAGATCCCAGTCGCGCAGGTCATCGATGAGTTTGAGGGTGTCGGAATCATAGGTGATACCGAAATCCGCCCGTATTTTTTTTCTCTCGATATCTCCCGCGTAGATGCAGAGTATGATATCGGCCTGATTCCTGAGACGCTGCAGCAGCATCATTTTAACATTGGGGTCGAAGCCCGGAAGCACCCTGGACGCGTGATAATCAAAAAGCAGTTTGCCGCCGAATTCCAGGTACAGTTTGTTGTTGAATCTTCCGACGCGTTCCAGGATGGCCTGGGTTTGTTCGCGGAGATATTTTTCGTTGTCGAATCCCGGGGCGGGCATAGTGGCTCCTTAAAAAAAAGCCCCGGATGATCGAATCCGAAGGCCGGAAAAGAAACGTGCCGGGGGAGAGAATCGAACTCTCATGGACCGAAGTCCGCTGGATTTTGAATCCAGTGCGTCTACCAATTTCACCACCCCGGCATCCTGTTTTTGGAAAGGCACGATAATATACGAAAAAAACCCGGAGTTGTCAAGAAATAGTCATTCCCGTTTGGGTAGCGGTTTGAGAACGGTTTTTCGCCGGAACAGCCATGAAATTCTCTTGACATTGGACCAGGAAATTTTCATATTAAACAATGCGTGATCCGGTTACCGTCAACCGGAAAGCCGAATCGAAACAGGGGCTGAGTTCCCGTTAATAAGAACCACAATCATTGAAATCACGGAGGCTTTTCAGCCTCCGTTTATTCAAACCGGAGAGCCCTTTTGGGCGTCATTCGAGCGGTCAAACCAGTCAGGCTGATATGCGCCCTCGCATTTCGGCCGGAAATAGAGCGGAACGCGGTTCTGTCATCGTTTGATGAACAATGGGGGTCGGTCGACGCGGTTTCGCCGGTTTTCGATTTTTCGGCGTTTACCGATTATTATGAAAATGAGATGGGGCCGAACCTGCTCAAGTGCTTTGTCGGTTTCATTCCATCGATTGATCCGGGCCGTCTGCCGGCCGTGAAGCATCAGGCCCAGGCCGTGGAGAAAAAATGGTCCACTGACGGGAAACGCAGAGTCAATCTGGATCCCGGCTATGTCACCGGATCCAAGCTGGTTTTGGCTTCGACAAAAGATTTCGCCCATCGGATCTTTCTGGATGACGGGATTTATGGCGATCTGCAGCTGCAGTACAGACATGGCCGATTTCGTCCGGAGGCATGGACCTTTCCGGATTATCAGTCAGAGACAGCCCTGAAATTTTTTCTCGAAGTCCGGGCCGCTCTTGTTCATGAGGAAAGGGATGGAGAAGAGAATGGATTATAAATCGGCCGGAGTCGACATTCGGGCCGGAGAACAAGCCGTGGAACGGATCAAATCCATGGTCCGGACCACATTCACACCCGAGGTTCTGACCGATCTTGGAAAATTCGGAGGGTTCTTTGAATTTCCGGCCGGGCTGAAAAATCCGGTGCTGGTTTCCTCCATCGACGGTGTGGGAACCAAACTGAAAATCGCCTTTCTCATGAAGCACCATGACACCATCGGAGAAGATCTGGTCAACCACTGCATCAACGATATTCTGGCGGGCGGAGCGTTTCCTCTGTTTTTTCTCGATTACATCGGTACAGGGAAACTGCATCCTCATGTGATGGAAGCGATCATACGGGGCATGGTCAAAGGGTGCCGGGAGGCCGGATGCGCCCTGATCGGCGGTGAGATGGCCGAAATGCCGGGTTTTTACGCGCAGGGGGAGTACGACGTGGCAGGATGCATCGTGGGCGTTGTCGAGAGGGACCGGATCGTGGATGGTTCGGACATTCAGCCCGGAGATACCATGATCGGCCTTCCCTCCACGGGCCTGCATACCAACGGATATTCGCTGGCGCGTAAGGTTCTGTTCGAAAAGGCCGGTTACACGGTCGATACGCTGCTGCCCGAACTGGACCTGCCCCTGGGCGAATCTCTGCTGAAGGTGCATCGCTGCTATCTGCGGCCGGTTCGTGACATCCTGAACAAATACCGGATCAAGGGTATGTCACATATTACCGGGGGAGGAATCACCGGAAACACGCGGCGTATTCTGCCCCGGGGTCTGGGCCTGGATATCACCTGGGACTGGCCTGTTCCGCCGCTGTTTGAAATCATCCAATCCGCCGGCGGCATCTCCCGGCGCGAAATGCGAAAGGCCTTCAATATGGGAATCGGTTATATACTTGTCGTGGAACCCCGGACGGCCGAAACCGTGATGGATGAACTCAGGGGCATGGGAGAAAAGCCCGTGTGTATCGGAAAGGTGGTGCGCAGATGATTGCCGGAACCGCGGCTGTTCTGATTCTGGGCTATCTGACCGGATCGATCCCCACGGCGGTTTGGGCCGGAAAGCTGATTATTCGGGATGACATTCGAAATCATGGAAGCGGAAACGCCGGCGCCACCAATGTGTTCCGCGTGATGGGCTGGAAACCCGCGCTTCTCGTGATGATCATCGACATCGGCAAGGGAATGCTGTCCGTGCTGCTGTGGCCCTGTCTCTTTCACGCGTATCCGGATCTTTTGACGGTTCAGATTTTGGCCGGTTCGGCCGCTGTTCTGGGCCATATCTGGACCGTGTTTGCGGGGTTCAGGGGTGGAAAGGGAGTGGGTACGGCTTTCGGTGTTCTGCTTGCCCTGGCGCCGCTGGCGTCCGCGGCGACTCTGATCGTTTGGATCGCTTTGGTGGCCGCTTTCCGGATTGTTTCCATCGGGTCTCTGGCCGCGGGCATTGTGTTTCCCCTGGCCCTGACGGCTCAGAGGCATTGGCTGGATCCGGATCTGCCTCAAACGCTGATCTGGACGGGAGTGGTTCTGGGCGTGCTGATATTCTTCACGCATCGGCGTAATATCGTCCGCCTGCTTCAGGGCAAGGAAAACCGGTTTGGAAAAGAAAAACAATAACCGGAATATCGGGATCAAACGTATCGGCATCCTGGGAGCCGGAAGCTGGGGAACGGCTCTGGCCGTGCTTCTATGCAAGAACGGCCATCGGGTGTGTATGTGGGAATTCGACCGGTCTGCCGCGGACCGGATCATTCTGGATCGTGAAAACCGCGCGTTTCTTCCGGGCGTGCCGATCCCGGAATCCGTTCAGATCAGTTCCGATCTGGATGCCGTGATTCATGAACAGGATGTCCTTTTTTTTGTGGTTCCTTCTCATGTGATGCGATCCGTGGGCGCGAGTGTGGCGAAGACTCTGAATTCCGGACCGCTGGTGGTCAGCTGCAGCAAGGGCATCGAAAATGATTCGCTGCTCCGCATGTCCGAGGTGCTTCTCGAAACCATGCCCTCGCTGAACCCGGAACGCGTGGTGGTTCTTTCGGGGCCGAGCCATGCCGAAGAAGTGGCACAGGGCATCCCCACGGTCGTGACCGCGGCATCCACCGGCAGCGAGTCGGGCCGGATCATTCAGGATATTCTGAAAAGCCCGTCATTCCGGGTCTATACCAATCCGGATGTGACCGGCGTGGAACTGGGCGGCGCGCTTAAGAATGTCATTGCCGTGGCCGCAGGGATCAGCGACGGGGCCGGCTGCGGCGACAATACCAAGGCGGCCCTTTTGACCCGGGGGATCGTTGAGATCACAAGACTGGGTGTGGCCATGGGGGCCAATCCCATGACATTTGCGGGTTTGTCCGGAATCGGCGATCTCATCGTTACCTGCACGAGCCGTCACAGCCGCAACCGGTATGTGGGAGAACAGATCGGCCGCGGAAGGAGTTTGCATGAAGTGCTGGAAAGCATGGTCATGGTGGCCGAAGGGGTTCGCACCGCCCGGTCCGTCATGGATCTTTCCACACGGTATCAAGTGGAGATGCCCATTTCCCGTGAAGTGTACCGGGTTTTGTTCGAAAACAAACCTCCGAAAGAGGCGCTGTATGATCTGATGACACGCAATCCGAAGATGGAAGACTGGGCCTGATATTTTCCGCGTGGAAAGTTCCGCGGTGATCAACAGGACAACACGGAAAGGTGGTTTCATGAAACACGTTTATATTGCTGATGCCGGTTCACATGAAGGCCAAACCGTCACGGTCAAAGGGTGGCTTCACAATAAGCGATCATCTGGCAGACTGTGGTTTTTGCTGGTGCGCGACGGCACAGGCATGATTCAATCCGTGGTGTCCCAAAAAGACGTACAGGAAGCGACATTCGAAGCGGCCCGAACGGTGAACCAGGAGTCTTCCGTGATAATGCGCGGAACGGTGATCGCCGATGAAAGAGCGCCGGGAGGATATGAACTGCAGGTTGAGGAGATGTCCGTCTATCAGCAGGCCGAAGAGTATCCCATCACTCCCAAGGAGCATGGAACCGCCTTTTTAATGGATCACAGGCATCTGTGGCTGCGCTCGTCCAGGCAGCGGGCCATACTGAAAATCCGCCATGAAATCATCAAGGCGTGCCGTGATTTTTTCGATTCAAGAGGTTTTACCCTGGTTGACACGCCGATTTTCACTCCGGCCGCGTGTGAAGGCACGACCACGCTGTTCGAGACCGAGTATTTCGGGCAAAAGGCGTTCCTGTCCCAGAGCGGCCAGCTGTACAGTGAAGCCGCGATCGCGGCATTGGGCAAGGTTTATTGTTTCGGCCCCACCTTTCGGGCCGAAAAGTCCAAGACCCGCCGGCATTTGACCGAGTTCTGGATGGTCGAACCCGAAGTGGCCTGGGCCGATCTGGATGACAATATGGATCTCGCAGAGGCTTTTGTCAGTTATATAGTAGAGAAAGTTCTGGAAAACCGCGGGGAAGAGCTCAAACAACTGGAAAGGGATACACGGCCTCTGGAGCGGGTTCAGCCGCCCTTTCTCAGGATATCGTATGATGAGGCGGCGGATATTCTCAAGCAGGAAGGAGTCTCTTTCGAGTTAGGCAATGATTTCGGCGGAGGGGACGAGACGGTCATCTCGGGGCGGTTTGACCGTCCCGTCATGGTTCACCGATATCCGGCCGCGATCAAGGCCTTTTACATGAAGCGGGATCCCCATGACGAATCCAGGGCCCTGGGTGTGGATGTTTTGGCGCCCGAGGGATACGGAGAGATTATCGGGGGCGGACAGCGTGAAGACGATTATGAAACGTTAAGGAAGCGGATCGACGAGCACGGCCTTCCGCAGGATGCTTTTCAATGGTATCTGGATTTGCGCCGGTACGGCAGCGTTCCCCATTCGGGTTTCGGCCTGGGAATCGAAAGAACCGTGGCCTGGATATGCAAGCTGCCTCATGTGCGAGAGACCATTCCTTTTCCGCGTATGATGCATCGGCTCAATCCGTAAACTCAAAACGGGGTTTTTTTATCGTGTTCAACCGTTTTCCAACCATCTATAGCCGAATGATTATCGCTTTGGCGCTGATTTCCTTTCTGATTCTGCTCGGCCAGCTCCTGACCCGGGGCGGGATCGCCGTGGATATTTCAGAATCCGGAGACCGGCAGCTCATTCTCGGGCCGGTCTCATTTCTGGTCGGATGGACCGGCCTGGTGATGCTTTGCTACCTGGTTTTCGTGATGATTTCCACTCAGGCCGGAAACAATCTGTTGAAGGCTATGCCGCCGCTCGCGGAGATTAAAAAGCCCCTGATACGGGAATTCGAGTTGAAAAACCGCACCATGGCTCTTTTCTGTCTGGTCGAAACGTGTATTATCGCATCCGCCGCGGTCTGTTTGTTGTGGGCGGGACGCCGGAGCGGATATTACGGAATCCGAATGACACTGATCGTTCATGGGCTGGCCGGGGCGTGGGTGCTCTTCCTGGCGCTGTGGTCTGCCAATCGATGGTTCAATGATACTCTGCGCCTGGCGGATCCCGCGTTCCGCTGGGACAGGCCCGAGCGAAGGAAGGAGGCCTGGAAAGGTCCGTTCTATGTCAATTTCCGCGATCCCCGGTTTTTTGTGCGGGGACGCCGGCGCAGAATATGGACTTTCAATTTCGCCAATACGGGGATTCTCGCGGCGGCCTTGCTGATTCTGGCGGTCACCGCTTTGTTGATCGGAATGATCATCGGCTGAATGCCGCTCGATACTTTCGATGCAAGTGATAACGAGTCCGGTCGGTTCGGGAGAATTAAAATGAAACCAATAATCAGGAGAAGCGATGATTGAAGTATCCGGCCTTTCGAAGCATTTCCCGCTGAGCCGGGAACAGAAAAAGGAGAAAGGACGGAAGGCGCTCAGCCACAAGGTGACGGCTGTGGACAATATCAGTTTTCAGTGCCGACCCGGCCGTATATTCACGTTGCTCGGACCCAATGGAGCCGGAAAAACCACAACGCTGCGTCTCATTGCCGCGCTGCTCAGACCGGACAGCGGATCCATCCGTGTTGCCGGTTACGACACGCAGAAACAGGCCTTCGAAGTCAGGCGGCGTCTGGGTTTTCTGACCGGAACAACCCGGCTTTATGAAAGGCTTACGCCTCTGGAACTGGTCAAGTATTATGCCGATCTGTATGGCATGGAAAAGCAGCGCTTCGAGAAACGCAGGGATGAACTGTTCGATCTTCTGGACATGCATGAATTTGCCGGCCGCCGGATCGCGAAACTGTCAGGCGGCATGCGCCAGAAGGTCTCCATCGTACGGACGATCATTCATGATCCGGAGGTAATGGTATTCGATGAGCCCACAGTCGGTCTGGATGTTCTGACTTCACAGAATATCATTACTCTGATCCGTCAATGCAGGGAGGAGGGAAAGACGATCATTTTTTCCACTCACATTATGGGCGAGGTCAGCCTGCTCAGTGATGATATGGCCGTGATCCATGAAGGAAAGCTTCTGTTCAACGGTTCTTTCGATGCATTCAGCGCAAACATGCGGGGAAAAACGCTTGAAGCGGCATTTATCGATCTGCTGAAGGAGGCCGCATGAAAACCACGATCGTCATCTTTAAAAAAGAGCTGCTCGATTCTCTCAGAGACCGGCGCACCCTCTTCACTATGATCGTGATGCCCCTGCTTCTCTTTCCCCTGCTCATATCCATCTCATCCAGAATGATGCTCACACAGACCCGGAAGGCCCAGGAGAAAATTCTGAAAGTCGGACTGGATACGCACGGCAATGCCATGGATTTTCGGGCTTCTCTCATGTCCAGAAAAGACATGATTGTGATCGAAGGCATTCCCCTGGAGACCGCCCGCCGGCGCATTCGGGGGGACAGTCTGGATGCCTATCTGGATTTTGATCCAGGGTTCGATGATCGGGTCGAATCTCTTTCGCGTGCGCGGATCACCTTCTATTTCAAATCCAAGGACAGAGAGGCGATCGGGAAAAACAGGATTCGGGATGAGCTGGAACGATACGAGCACCGGCTTCTTGAAAACCGTTTCGCGCGGCTGGGTTTGAATATGGATATTCATCGGCCGCTGGATATCCATGAACAGAATCTGGCGTCGGCCAAGGAGCGTCTGGCCGAGGCCGTGGGCGGTTTTCTTCCCTATCTGTTTATTCTGTTCTGTTTTATGGGGGCCATGTATCCGGCCATCGACCTGGCCGCCGGTGAAAAGGAGAGAGGCACTCTGGAGACCCTGCTGACCACGCCGGCGGGCCGGTTTCAGATATTAACCGGCAAGTTCGGTGTCGTTGTGCTGACCGGAATCGGATCTGCAGTAATCTCCATGCTCGGCTTGTATCTGGGTATCCGGCAGGTTTCGGAAATACCGCCGCAGCTTTTTACGGTCATCATGAGCATACTGGAATGGCGTTCCATTCTGATGCTCTTCACGCTCCTTTTGCCTCTGACTGTTTTCTTTGCGGCGATTCTGCTTTCCGTTTCTTTGTTTGCCCGTTCTTTCAAGGAAGCTCAGAGCGCCATCAGCCCGATGACCATAGCGGTGATCATACCCGCGTTTATCGGCCTTCTCCCGGGCATGGAACTGAACACGGTCACGGCTCTGATTCCTATACTGAATGTTTCTCTCAGCACCCGGGCCATCATCGCGGGTTCGGTATCTCCGCTGCTGATGCTGGAAGTCTATGGCTCACTGATTTTATATGCCGCTGTCAGCCTGCTGCTCTGCACACGGATTTTCAGCAATGAGCATATTATTTTACGGACCTGACCCCACCGGGTCGGCACAAGGAGGTTTGTCCTGAATCAAATGATCCGAAATGCCATACATCGACCGCTTGCCGTTTTCTTTTGCGCGCTGATTCCCGCTGTTTCCGCCGCAGGGGCTGAAGACTGGCATCGGATTCGTCCGGTCGTGATTCAGGGAGCGGAGATGGCCGCTTTTCTGGGCGAGCCGCTCGAATATCTCAGTCTGGTCCGGTATGATGAAACAGAAGGCACATGGCATTCCGTCCCTTTTCAGTGGGATGAACGGGACCGTTCGGGCGTGCTGCGAATACAGGGCAACGGAATATTGGACGAAGATGACGAGCTGGTCTTTTTCGAAAACGCGGCCGGAGACAGTGCTCCGCCCACCGAATGGACCGGTGATGACGGTTTTGAACAGCGCATTCAGCTGACTCTGCGCGAATCGAATTCCGGGTCGCGGAAATGGCTCTATCTGGTCAGGACTCAGACGCCCGGCCATCCGGCATTGATCACGGCGGATCCTCAGGAAGACTGGTTCTATTCACCGGTTTATACCGTGCATTACGGTCCGGGAGGACTGCTGGACTCTTTGCTTATCAGGAAATCGGCGGGCGGAGACAGTCTCGATCTTTTGGACCTTAAAAAGCTTCGTCTGCACCTGCGGATTACCGAATACGGCCTGAATAAAACCGTGGTCATCAAGGAATCCATGGATGAGGACATTCAGCTGGTGCCGGGTGTCAGTCTGCATGTCACCGCAAAAAGCGGCAAGACGAGTATCGGCGGATCGGGAGTCGTTCGTCTCTGGCGCCGGAATACACTGAAGATACGGGCCTTCGGGAATGTTTTGGGGAACAAGATTGAATTCGAGGACAGCCTGCATTTTCTTGGATATTTTTATCCGTCCCGTATTGACTGGATCCCGGACGCTTTTCACATCCCTTCTTTTAATGAAGGGCGGGTGGAACGGCTTCGAATATCTTTCGACGGATCCACCCATGCCATGGGCATGACCTTTTTTAACCCCGCCAATCCGGAGGGCGAAACCATCGATTTGTTCAACCGCTCGCTGAATGACACCATTTTATGGCCGGGAATGAACTGGATGGTCATAGCGGGCAATCCCGATCATCCCTATTCGGTGATATCGCGGGGCTCCCTGCTGACTCTGTGGTATCTTCAAGGCACGCCCCCAGGCGATAAACAGCGTCTTTTCTTTCGGGATCATTTTTTTCCGGAATCTTATGATACGGGCGACCGGCGATCCTATGGAGATCATGGAATTGAAGTTACGGGGTCTTCTATCCAGGGCCGGGTCGCAATGACTCTATCCAGTATTGTCGTGCCTGAGAACCTCGAGTATGAAAGCGCGAATGGATTGGCTGACTTGCAGAGTGTATCGCCCGACTGCAACGTCCGCATTCAGGATCGTGTGCATGTGTATACCCTGACCGTCGATTCACGCCCTCAGGGACTTCCTGTCTATTTTGACGGGGACATGGGGATCACTCCATACCAGGTACGGGTCGAAGAAAACTGCTCATACACAATTCAATGCGATTCCATTGTCGAAGAAACCGGAATCCGCCATCTTTTTCAGCACTGGGATCACGATTCTTCTCGTGTTCTGCTCTATCAAACGCCCGACAGGGACGACACACTGACCGCCTGGTTTTCCACACAATATTATCTCAAGCTGGATGCGCAGCCCGAGGGTGCGGGGACGCTGAATCCGCCTGCACCCGGATTATGGGTCGATCGGGACAGTTCGGTAATGGTAATGGCGGAACCTCTCGGCTGGTATGATTTTCTGTACTGGACGGGTGATGCCGCGGGCGCGGAAAATCCCCAAAGTGTGGTCATGACGCGTCCGAAGTCCATAACCGCCCATTTCGGGAACAGGACACCTGAAGTCGTTTTACCGGATACAATGTTCGCCGAAGACGACACACTGACCTGGACCTGGGAATTCATTCTGGCCCACACTCAGGATAACAATCCCGATTCGGTTTTAATCGTTCTGGCGGAACCCGGAACCCATATCAACACAAAGGTGGACACGACCGCCAAAACCCTGAAGATCTTCTCGCATGAGCCTCACTGGTTCGGGATCGACAGTATCAGGGTCGGCGTGCGGGATCCGCTTGGAGAGACGGGATGGGACCTTGTGGTTATCGAGATACTTCCCGTACCGGATCCGCCCCTGCCTTTTTCCCTGCTGCATCCGCCCGACGGATGGGCCGCGGTGACCATGCCGCATTCTCTGGAATTCGAATGGGAGGAGGCGGTTGATCCGGATCCGGGTGACACACTGACCTATCTGTTCCAGCTGGACACGGATTCCTCCTTCACCGGATCCGCGATGATAACCCGCACGGAAATCTCCGATAATCAACTGACGCTACTGTGGCCCGATGAATTTATGGATGGCCGGTATTTCTGGCGTGTTCTGGCTGTTGACCGGGACAGTCTGGTCACTCCCTGCATCGGAGGCTTCTTCACATTCTATCTGGCCACCGGAACGGGTGGTGAGACGGATGACATGCTTCCTCGAGAAACGGCCTTGAACCAGAATTATCCCAATCCGTTCAACACACAGACCATCGTGCATTTCGCCCTTTCCGAATCGGCCGATGTGTGGATTGTGGTCTACAACATGTTCGGACAGCAGGTCAGGGTGCTGACCCAGAATGTGTATGAACCCGGGTTTCATGCCGTTGTATGGAATGGTACGGATACGGCAGGACAGCCGGTATCCACGGGTGTGTATTTCATCATGATGCAGGCCGGGTCATTCAGGGACATTCGGCGGGCCATTTTAATCCGTTGACAAATGGGCGGAAAGAGTCCATTGTGAATGTTTGCACACAATCGGCCGTATGGAAATCAACAGGAACATGAAAATACAAATCGGCGTGATCGGCGGCAGGGAAGTGCCGGAAGAACTGCTTGAAGAGGCCCGTTCGGCCGGCAGAACCGTGGCCCAAAAAGGCGGAATTCTTCTTTGCGGGGGCCTGGGGGGCGTGATGGAGGCGGCCTGCCGGGGCGCCCGTGAAGCGGGTGGTTTGACGGTCGGCATACTGCCGGGCAGCATTGGTTCAGATGCCAATCCGTATCTGGACCTGATAATCCCCACAGGGTTGGGTGTGGCCCGAAACGCGGTGCTGGTGCAGTCCTGTCACGGCATTGTGGCTGTGGGAGGAAGTTACGGCACCCTGTCGGAGATCGCCTTCGCCATGCAGCTGAATATTCCTTTGGTGGCGGTAAGAAGCTGGGATCCGGACGGAACTGTCCAGACGGCCGGCAGCGGGCGCGAAGCGGTCGAACGCCTTTACCGGATTCTGGAGGAGCGGCCATGAACCGGGGGTCGCGATGAGTTCGGACGTCCGGGCCTTCATCCGCGTGGAGGGCATTGTACAGGGTGTGGGGTACCGGTTTTTCGTACAGAGAACAGGACGCCGCATGGGGCTAACCGGATGGGTTCGCAATACACCGGACGGAGCCGTTGAGATGACGGTAGAGGGGCCGCACGGGATCATCGAGTCGTTTCGAAAGGAACTGTGTACGGGCAATCCGTGGGCGTCTGTCCGTGATGTGAATATTCGATGGGAGCGGTACTGCGGGGAATTCAACGGTTTTGACATCAGGGTCTGAAAACGAGGATAAGATATGGATCTGAAGGCGCTCATTCGAAACGTGCAGGATTTTCCCATTCCGGGTGTCGGGTTCAAGGACATCACAACCCTTATCAAACAGGCCGACGCTTTCCGGGAAACGGTTCGTTCTATGTGCGAGCCATTTAAAGAAGAGCCCCCGGATGCCGTTGCCGGAATCGAGTCCAGGGGATTCATATTCGGCGGGGCCATGGCCATCGAGCTGGGAACGGGTTTCATCCCTGTTCGTAAACCGGGAAAGCTTCCGGCCGAAACCGTAAAGGAAACGTACCGGCTCGAATACGGCACGGACGCCGTGGAGATGCACAGAGACGCGGTTGGTCCGAACATGCGGATCCTTCTTGTCGACGATCTGCTGGCAACGGGCGGAACCGCGGCCGCGACTCTCAGGCTGATCAGAAGTCTGGAGGGGATCCCTGTCGGAGCGGCGTTTCTGGTGGAGCTGACATTCCTGAACGGTCGACAAAGGCTCGGGAACTGTCCGGTTCATGTGCTCATTCAGTATGATACGGAATAGCGATGTTTCGGTTTAAACGCCATTCCGCGGCGGCCGGAACGGCCGCAAGAGAAAAAAAGGGGGGGGTGAAAAGGGATCTTTTCCCGGTTCATACGGTTCAAACCATTATTGATGCATTGCGGCGTGCCGGTAAAAATTCCTTGACTTTTATGCCAAATCGGTTAATTTACATTGGGTTTGCAGAATTTACAGGCGATCAGGCGAATGTAGCTCAGTTGGTAGAGCGCCAGCTTCCCAAGCTGGATGTCGCGGGTTCGAATCCCGTCATTCGCTCTTTTTTATGGGAGATTGGTCCCAACTCATACTGACAGGAGGGTTGCCATGAACTGGAAAAATTGTACTGTCTTGTTGTGTGTCCTGCTGATTCCCGGAATGCTGATGGCACAGGGGTATGTGCAGCAGGTCGGCAATACCGGGCAGATCAACTGGACGGATCAGGTGATCCGATGCACGGGTATAGGAGCGCCCAACCCCAACGCACCTCTGGCTGCACAGAGGGCCGGCGCCCTGCGTGTGGCGCGTCAGGACGCGCTTCGAAACATTCTGGAAACCATCAAAGGGGTCACCCTGACCTCCGAGACCGTGGTGGAGAACGCCATGTTGTCCAGTGACGTGATCAGTTCCAAGGTCGAGGGGGCCATAAGGGGATTCCGCATCGTGGATACCCGGTATATGTCGACGGGTGACGTCGAAGTCGACGTGGAAGTGCCCCTGACCGGAGTGGTGCTCGACGCCCTGCTGCCCCAGGATTTCGGCGGCGGCATGCTGATGACCGGTGGACAGCTTTTATGTCCCACCTGCGGGCAGACCTGGCCGGCCGGGAAACCGGTGCCTCCGGGTATCACGCTCATTCAGACCGGAGAAAGCACGGGCAGCAGATCCGGCGGCGTGTATACGGGCCTGGTCATCGATTGCCGGGGTCTCGGCATTCGTCCCGCCATGGCGCCCCGGGTGCTGGATGAAAAGGGAGACGAGATCTATGGATCCCGGTTTGTCCGAAGGGAATACGCGGTGGACATCGGTATGGTCGGATATGAAAAGGATGTCAATCGTGCCCGAATGAACGAACGGGTGGCTGACAATCCTCTCATCATCAAGGCTGCGGAGGCTTCCGGACCCAATAATGCCGATGTGATCATCAATCTGAATGACGCGGCGGTCATTCACAACGCGGCGGCCAATATGAATTTTCTGCAGCAGTGCAAAGTGATGTTTATTCTTGATTAACGGAACCCTATTCCGTGGAGGATTATTATGGAACATCGCGTAATGAAGCTCACAGCGATTTTGGGGCTGCTGGCCATTGTCCTGGCGGGGTGCGGTCCCAAACCGGTGACGCCGGAGTCGATTCTCGATACGCCTGACAACCATTACAGTCAGGGTTTGAGGAAGCTGGATGCCGGCGACTTTGGCGGCGCCGAGAGGTCTTTCAATCGGGCCACGGATCTGAATCCGAACTATCCCGGAGGGTACGTCGGATTGGCCCTGATACGGGGTAAAGAGGGCGATTTCAAGGAGGCTCTGAACCTGGTCAACCGGGGCATCTCCAAAGACGACAAATTTATCGACGGGCATATCGCCAAGGGCCGGATTCTCACCATGGAGAAGAAGGGTGACAACTGGCTCAAAGAGGCTTTAAAACCCTTTGAAAGGGCGCTGAAGCTCGATGCCGAATCGGAGAAAGCCCATTATTACAGGGGTGTCGCCTACAAGGAGGCCTTTGAGTTCGGCGATGCGGTATCCGCTTTCGCCCGGGTCATCTCCCTGAAGGGGGATTTTTCCGGAAAGGCCAATCAGGAATGGGAACTGGTTCAAAAGATACAGCGGGCCGCTCCCGGAACCCGTGTCGGCGCCAAAATCGCCCTGATTCCGGAGATCAGCAGGGCCGACGTGGCCGTTCTTTTTCTCGAAGAGATGAAGCTGATGGAGATCATAGAGAAGCGGCAACCGAAGACCTGGGACACCCGTTTCCGGCCTCCGGACGATCCCATGGCCATGAAAGCCCGGGAGAGGGAACAGCTTCCCCCGGCTACGGATATCGAAGACCATTGGGCCAAAACCTGGATCGAGGATGTGATCAAGGCCGGTGTGATCGATGTGTTTCCGGATCATACATTTCATCCGAATGAGAAAATAACACGGGCCAATTATGCCCAGTTTCTCCAGTCCTGCCTGATTTTGGTAACCGGAGATCAGTCCCTGGCCACCAAATACATCGGAGGCGGCACGCAGCGGTTTCCCGATATCAATCCCAGCCACTACGCGTACAACGCGATCTGTCTGGCTGTGGATCGCGGCATCATGAAAGCCAACACCATTGACGGTTCTTTCGGCCTGTCCGATCCGGTTTCCGGAGCCGACGCGCTGCTCATAATCCGCGACTTTCAGAATCACTTGCGGATGACCTTTTAATCAAAGGGGAGAAGGCCGTGAAACGAACAATCATCCTCGCGGCGGGGCTGTTGCTGTTGCTCCAGCCGGTTTTGCCGGCCCAGGAGATCGGCGAATCCGAATCGCGGGAAGTGGTGGCCACGGGAATCGGATCCATCATCGGAAGCGATGTGGCTCACGCGCGTGACGGCGCGGTGAACGACGCCCTTCGAAAGAGCGTTGAGAACGCGTTGGGCCTGATTCTCGAAGCCGAAACTCTGGTGGAAAACTATCAGCTGATCGACGACCGGATTTTCAGCCGGACCCGCGGATATGTGCAGAACTACGAGATCATCAAAGAGGGCAGGCGCGACGAACAGCTGTATGAAGTGACTGTCCGGGCCGTGGTGAAAATGGCCGATTTAAAGAGTGATCTGGACGGCATTGCCACCCTGATGCGGCGCAAGAACATGCCCCGCCTGATGGTCATCATCGAGGAGCGCAACATCGGAGAGGCTCCCGGGCTTTTTCATTACATTGAGGCGGACATGAATACCGCCGAAACAGCCCTGATGCAAACCTTTTCCATGAAAGGATTCAAGTTTGTGGATCAGGCCACGGTCAAACGGAATCTGGACGCCCGGAAAGCGGCCGCCATTCTCGAAGGCGACGCGGCTCAGGCGGCGGCGCTGGGTCGGGATGTCGGCGCGGAGGTCGTGATTACGGGCAAGGCCCTGGCCAAAGCCACTGTGGTCAAGGCCTTCGGAACGGAACAGCGCAGCCAACAGGCCACGGTGACGGTACGGGCCATTCGCACGGATACGGGAGACATCATCGCCATGGGCACGGAGCAGGGGGCTTTTCCCCACATCGACGATGTGGCGGGCGGCACCCGGGCCATTCAGAAAGCCTGCGAGAAGCTTTCCGGTCAGCTGATGGACCAGATTCTGAACCGCTGGCAGGAGGATGTATCCACAGGAAGCACGTTCCAGTTGAAGGTCCAGGGCATTTCCGGTCTGGATCAGCTGACGCGTTTCAAGAACGCGCTGCCCCATTATATACGGGGCCTGAGCTCCGTGGTTCAGCGGGAATGGTATGAGAGTTTCGCGACTCTCGAAGTGGTCATGACCGGAACGAATGAAGATCTGGCTCAGCGGCTGTCCAACGCGCAGATAGAGGGAATCCGCGTCAGAGTGGTCGGCATGACCCAGAACAGTGTCACCGTAGAGCTGTCGAAAGAGGAATAGACAGCCACACGGAAAGGAGGTTTGGTATCGTGAGATCGACAAGAGTGATTTCAGGAATTGTTTTTTCGGTTATTTTATTTGCCGGCCTGTCCTCGTTCGCACAGCTGAAGAAGCGCGTGGCGGTCTTTACATTTGAAGACAAATCGGAGCGCAGCTGGCGCTGGTGGGACGGAAAGGGACCGGGTGACGGAATGGCCGATATGCTGACCACGGAACTGGTCAAGTCGGGCAAATACACCGTGATCGAGCGCCAGGAGATCGCCCGGATACTGGAAGAGCAGAGAATGGGTCAGTCCGGACTGGTGACTCCCCAGAGCGCGGCTCAGATCGGCAAGCTGCTGGGTGTAGAGCTGGCGATCATGGGCGCTGTAACCGAATTCGGCTACGCCAGGGGAAGCACGGGCGGCCGCATCAGGGGCATTGGTGTGGGCGTTCAGAAGCAGGAAGCCACGGTCGCGGTGGATGTGCGATTCGTTAACACGACCACCGGAGAGATTCTTATGGCCGACAATGTCAGAAAGAACCTGACAAGGAGCGGTGTGAGCGTATCCACGCCGCAGGCTTCGTTCCGGGATCGAAGCGATTTCGACAATTCTCTGGTAGGCAAGGCCACCCGCGAATCCATTGAAAGTATTATGGAAATGATCGACAAGCAGATGACCGATCTTCCCTGGGAAGGAAAGGTCCTCACCGTGCAGGGGACCACGGTATTCATTAAACCCGGATCCGATGCCGGAGTCAGCATGGGAGACGTGTTCGTCGTGTACAGCCCGGGCGAAGAGCTGATCGATCCGGATACGGGCATGTCCCTCGGCAGCATCGAGAGCAAGGCGGGCACCATCGAGGTGACCGGATTTGTGTCCGGCGGCAAGGCGGCCAGGGCGGTTGTCAAGTCGGGGTCGGGAATCAAGCAGGGGGACCTGGTGCGTCTGAAGTAAGGGATGGAAATAGTCTTTTCGGAGGAGGGTGGGAGACTGCCCTCCTTTTTTTCTTTGGCGGCCTCAGAAAAATGGCCGCTGAAAACGCAAGCCGAGTGAACGCCCGGTTATTAGACCATAGACGATGGACGGCGGACGATGTTCTGACCATAGACCGCAGACGATAGTCGAACATGGTCGATGGTCTGCGGTCTTTCGTCGCGGCCGAAGGGCCGCATAAAAGTACCCCGCCGGAGGCAAAAGAAGCATTTCTGATTGCGGATTGCGGATTGAAAAGATGCGGAGCGCGGAGCGGAGAGCGCATAGGGCAAAAATAAAACAGGTTTGTTTTCCCCCCTTTTTCCTGCGATGGACCGGTCTAATGTATCATTCATGGTATGGGGGGAGGGCATTATTTCGCCGCAGGCGAAATAGCGGAGAGGTTGGGGGTTGGACTCAGGAAACGGCTGAAAGACACCTCTATGATGGCAGCGAGCCTGGAAAAAGGATGTTCTTCCTTCAATATTTCTAAATATAATAGATTGGTCCCGGTCGCAGACCGGGGTTGGGTACTTTTCTTGCGCCAAGAAAAGTACCCCGCCGGAGGCATTGATAAGACACTATAAAACAGCAACATGAACTGCGTTTACGCACGTTTAGGCGCGATAGGAAAAAGATATTAAGAAACAAAAGACTGGATCTCCGCTGGAGTTTATTCACGCGTACGCGGGACGGGGATGACAGAATCATGGCCCGAAGGGCCGCAAAAGGAATCTTAAATGCCAGACCGAGGCATAAAAATAACACACGTCGCTCCATCCGGCCCGGCCCAAAAAGCCGGTATCCGGCCCGGAGATGTCCTGGAATCCATCAACACGCATCCGGTCCGCGACATTCTCGACGTGCGGTTTTATTCGACCCAAGACCGTTTGCACTGCCGGTTTTATCGCGGATCCAACCCGATCGAGATCGATCTGTCCGGTGAAGCGGACTGGGGCCTTGAGTTTGAACCCATGCGGTTTCACGCGTGCGGTAACCGCTGTATATTCTGTTTTGTGGACCAGAACCCCCCGAATCTGCGCCGCAGTCTCTATTTCAAGGATGAGGATTACCGCCTCTCGTTCCTTCACGGAAATTATATCACTCTGTCCCATGTCTCGAATGCGGATCTGGAGCGGATCGCGGTTCAGAAGCTTTCGCCCCTGTATGTGTCGGTTCATGCAACGGACGATACGGTCCGCGCGCGGCTTCTGGGAAGAAACAAACCCGACGATCTTTTGGGCAAACTGTCCTTTCTGAAAGACCACGGGATAGAACTCCATTGTCAGATCGTGGTTTGTCCCGGCATCAATGACGGGGCAGTGCTGGATGAAACCATCGAGACCCTGTCTCGGTTTTATCCGTCCGTCCGTTCGCTGGCCGTGGTGCCCGTGGGGCTGACCCGTCACCGCGAGGGCCTGACGCCCCTGCGCGGGGTGGACGGAACCGCATCCGGGGAACTGATCGGCAGGGTGCGGCGTTTTCAGACAGACTTCAGGAAATCGATGAAAACGCGGTTCGTCTGGGCCGCGGATGAATGTTTTCTTCAGGCGCGAAGGACCGTTCCGCCGGCTAAGTATTATGAAGATTTCTGGCAGATGGAAAACGGAGTCGGGCTGGTTCGTCATTTTCTGAATGCATTGAAACAGGCACGGCGACATTTTCCCGGGCGGATACCGCCGCGCAGACTGGCGGTAATCACAGGCGTACTGGCGGCACCGGTGCTTCGCAAAAACCTGCTGCCGGCCTGCCGCCGGATTCGGGGGCTGGAGATCCGGATCGTACCGGTGAAGAACCGGTTTTTCGGAGAAACCGTCACGGTATCGGGCCTGCTGACCGCCGGGGATATCGGCCGGGAAGCCGCCGCCCTTCCCGATGGATGGGAACTGATGATTCCGGACCATTGCCTCAACGACGACGGTCTGTTTCTGGACGGAGAGACCTTGCATACTCTGGAGCGTTTTGCCGGGCGTCCGGTTCACGCGGTGGATGTGCCGTGGCGACTGTGGGGAAACGAATGAACAAACCGATGGTCAGTATTATCGGACGGCCCAACGTGGGAAAGTCCACGCTGTTCAACCGAATCGTTCGGCGGCGGGAAGCCATTGTGGACGACATGCCGGGCGTCACGCGCGATCGAAAAAGTTTTCCCGCGGAGTGGGAAGGGCGTTCGTTCGCGGTGGCGGATACCGGCGGATATATTCCCAAAACTCAGGACACCATGGAAAAGGGCGTCACCCGGCAGGTTCAGGCGGCCCTCGAACAGGCCGATGTGGTTCTTTTTGTGGCGGACTGCACCACGGGGATCACCCAGGTGGACGCACAGGTCGCCTGTCTGATTCAGAAAAGCGGAAAACCCTGTGTGCTGGCGGTGAACAAGACGGACAACGAGAAGAGGGAGCCGGAAGCCGCCGGATTCATTCACCTGGGTCTGGGCGAACCGGTTCCCGTATCGGCCCTTTCAGGCCGCGGAGTGGGCGATCTGCTTTCCGAAGTGGTCAAACGGCTTCCTGAAGAGTCCGCTTCTTATAATTCGGAAACGGATCCGGCCCTGCGCCTGGCGGTTGTGGGAAAGCCCAACGTGGGCAAGTCGACCTTCATCAACACGCTGCTTGGAGAAGAGCGGCTGCTGGTCACGGAAATACCGGGCACGACGCGCGATTCCGTGGATGTGAAAATCCGCTTCGGGAATCATGAGGTGGTGCTCATCGACACCGCGGGATTGCGCAAGCCGAGCCGGGTAAAAGAGGGGGTGGAATACTACAGCGGCCTGCGCACGCGTCAAACCATCGAATCATGCGATGTGGCGTGTGTGTTCATCGATGCTGCGGAACTGCTGACCCAGCAGGATCAGCGGGTTCTGTCCGAGGTGATCGAACAAAAGAAAGGCGTGCTGCTGGTTGTCAACAAATGGGATCTGGTTCAGGGGGACGCGTACAATGTCATGCGGCTGAAGGACAGTCTCAGTCGAAGACTGGAGAGCATGAGCTTTGTGCCTCTGATCACCATATCCTGCCTGACCGGCCTTCGCGTATATAAGGTGATGAAGAAGGTGCTCGAGGTCTGGGAGTCGCGCCGGGCGCGCATTCCTCCCAAAGAACTGAACCGCTTTCTGGCGGAAGCCAACAAGGCTTATCAGCCACCGGCTGTGGGAGGGAAACGTGTCCGGATCCACTATGTGACTCAGATCGGATCGGCTCCCCCTCGTTTCGCGTTCTTTGCCAATCATCCCTCAGCCGTCAGGGAAGCGTACAGGCGGTATCTCGATAACCGGATTCGGGACGCGTTTGGATTCGAAGGGGTTCCGCTCACGCTCCTTTTCAAGAAAAAATAGAAAGGAAACCGATCGATGCGGCGAGTGTGGATATTTCTGATAACCGGAATGTGCGCGGCGTGGGGGCAATCCGTCACCCGGCATGAAGCCCTGCAGCAGCAGGTGCGAAGCGGAACGATCACGCCCCTGGAGGCCCTGTACAGTGAGGCACTTCATATGGCCGGGGAAAGCGACGCCGCTTTGAAGGACGCGGAATATCTTCCGGAACGCTGCGGATTCGGCCTGAGGCACCGCGTCCGGCAGGCCTGGCACGATTTCTCTCCGGCTCAGAGGAAGGTCCTCGCGCCCGCGTTTGCCCGTCCTTCCCTGCCGGAGCATCATATCAGTTCCGAAGGCCGTTTTCGGATTCATTACACATTGACGGGCTGGGACGCGGTCAGCGCGGAGGACCTGACCGGTTCGGGCGTGCCCGACTGGGTGGAAGAGACGGCCGCGGCCATGGAACGCTCGTATGCGGTCCAGGTGACGCAGCTCGGACTGCAGCCCCCGCCTCCGGATCCTGTGGACGGGCCGGAATGGGATGTGTACATTCTCGACATCGATGCCTGGGGCTATTACGGATGGACGGATCATGATGTGCGGGTGACACGGAATCCGGATACCTACACTTCCTACATCACGCTGGACAACGATTATGCCTTGACATTGACCAAGGGGCTGGACGGAATGCGCGTGACGGCCGCGCATGAGTTCAACCACATGATTCAGCTGGGGTATCACGGACGGTATGATGTCCAGGACGGCTTTTGGGATGATCTGTTCATGATGGAGGCCAGCTCCACATGGATGGAAGATGTGGTGTACGACGATATCAACGATTATTATTACTATCTGGATTCATTCTTCATGAATTCGAACAAGGCGTTCAACCATGTAGGGAACCTTCGTGAATACGGGCTGTGCATCTGGTTCCATTTTCTTGAAAAGCATCTCGGCGGACGGGGTTTCTTCGTGAATTTATGGGAGAATATCGTGGATTTCCCGGCCCTTCCGGCTATGGAACACACTTTGCGCCGGGCCGGTACTTCGCTGGACCGGGAAATTCCCCGTTTTTACGCCTGGAACGTGATGACCGGAAGCCGGGCCGACACGGTGAGGTATTATCCGGAAGGAAAGCACTACCCGGAAACGGCCCTGGATTCGGCCCTGGTTTTGGCGGATCCCACGGAGATCGACAGTGCGATTCGATCCACGGCCGCGCGTTATTACCGGCTCGAGACCGGCGACGGCACGGAGATATTCGCGGTTCCGGTGAACGTGAACTGGAATTTCGATGCTATATCCGAGCGGTTCGTCCTGAAACTGAGCTCTGCATCGGATTTTCTGAACACACGGCTGACGAATCAGTGGTACGCGGCTCTGGAGACCGACGATTTCATGCGGTGGAGAAGCACCCTGGTTCTTCGGGCTCCGGGAGAGGAGACGGATTTCATCGAACTTGCGGGCGTTCGGTCCGGGCTCACCCAGGACGATCTGGTGTCGTGTTATCCCAATCCGCATGTATGGTCCGAACACGAGCTGTATCCGGTCACCATACCGTTTATCCTGAAGAATCCCGGGCGGGTCCGCCTGGTGGTCACCTCGGTTTCGGGGTTCGTGGTGGAGGACCGGGAAGAATTTTTCAATAGGGGGCTTCATCAGTTTGAGTGGAATGTGAACCGGACGGGCGGATCTGGTGCCGCGAGCGGTATTTATGTGATTCGTCTGTTCCGGGAGGGGAAGCTGCTGAGGCAGGAGAAGGCGGCCGTGATCCGCTGATTGTGAGGGAATGGTCCGGGCCAAAAAAGGCTTGATTTTAGAGGTGATTTTTTGTATACTTAATGGCTTTATTCGGGGCTGTAGTTCAGTTGGGAGAACGTTTGACTGGCAGTCAAAAGGTCACGGGTTCGAGTCCCGTCAGCTCCACGAAGGCTAAAGGGCTGCAAAACTTATACTTGAGTATGAGGGAGCAGCCCTTTTTTTGTCTTCTCACAGAAACATTTTATGGCAAATCAGGGCATTTTCAAGCATGTTTTCGGACGAATTTCGTCGGTTGGATGAAAGATAATCCCTGATTCGCATTTTTGACGCGTGCACTATGGTGAGTGTGTATACTATAAGGACTTTATAAGGTTTTTGGATTATGAGAGAAAGGGAATCATCGAGTTAACATCGAGGGACCTGGATTCGGAATGAACATGATTGATAAAGAAAAGTGTTGATTTTCAACCGGGATTGTGTTATTGTATCATTAATAACTGCCTGCACTTAACAATACCTGCCTGTTTGAAGCTGTGGGTTCCCTGCCTGGAGAGGCGGGAGAATCCAGAAATTCCACCAATGAACCAACATCGTGATGGCAGGGAAGGTTAAACTTTAAGGGAGGTGTCACATGAACCATGCAAGCCGTTTTCACAAATATTTGTTATTGCCGCTGACGGTTATTTTAATGTTCGGTGTTTTGGGAAGCGACTGTAAAAAGAGCTCGACCGGACCGGATACCAAACCCGATACCATGACGGGTAACGATGGAAAGGTTTATCAAACAGTAACCATCGGCAATCAGGTGTGGATGGCCGAGAATCTTCGGGAGACTAAATACCGGAACGGAGACGCCATACCGAATGTGACGAATGATACCGAATGGACCGGTCTTTCCACGGGCGCCCGGTGCGCGTACAACAACAGTGAAACCACGGCCAATACCTACGGTTATCTTTATAACTGGTATGCGGCAGTTGATGCGAGAAACATTGCCCCTGCCGGCTGGAAGGTGCCGAGTGATGCTGACTGGACAGCTCTTACAAACTATCTGATAGCCAATGGCTATAACTGGGATGGGACAACTTCAGGCAATAAGATCGGCAAGTCTTTGGCCTCAAAGAGTGGCTGGCAATCAAGTGGTACTGAAGGGGCTGCAGGTAATAATCAAAGCACTAATAACAGCAGCGGATTCACCGCGCTGCCCGGGGGTTACCGCTACGACTACTATGGTTACTTCAGCTATCTGGGCCGCATCGCCACCTTCTGGTCGGCGACGGAGAGCAATACCTACGACGCGTGGAACCGGTACCTGAGTTACAACTATTCAGAAGTCGGCCGCCACTACTACAATAAGCATTACGGTTTTTCTGTGCGTTTGGTCAGGGAGTAGTCAATTTGACTATTTCCCCATTTGACTATTTGGGTCGGGTGTCGGGGTCGGCGGTGAAAATGGGTTGAGGTGCTGGTGCTATAGGATGGACTTTAATAGAAGACGGCAATTGCAGAAGAAAGGGGAACGGATCCTCCAGGGTCCGGCGTTCAAGGCGGTCAAGAGGGCAAGCGGCAACGTCGGGCTCTGGATCTGGATCCGGCTCTGACCTTCCATTCACTCCGGAAAAGTTACGGGACTTATGCCCTCGAGCAGGGGGCCAGCTTGTCAACGGTTCAGTACGTGCTGGGCCATTCGTCCATGAGAGTCACGGAAGAAATCTATGCGGATATTACCTTGAAGAAGGTGGTGTCGGAGATGAGGGAAGTGAAGGGAAAATAATTAACTTAATCATTTATGATAATATATACATGGGACAACCCTCTTGTTTTTCAAAAGAGGGGCTGTCCCAAAATCTCAAGCTTCGGGGAGAGATCTGATCTGTACCAAAACAATAAGAAGAAACGTTTGTGACAGACAGTTCGTTGGGATTCAGCATTAAAAACAGGAAGGTTTCATGTGAACCATTCCATGAAGGGCAATGACGGCAAAGTATACAAGACGGTGAAGATCGGCAATCAGGTGTGGCTGGCCGAAAATCTTCGGGAGACGCAATACCGGAACGGTGATGTTATTCCGAATGTGACGGATAATATCAAATGGGCCCACTATCCTACGGGCGCATTGTGTGTGTATGATAATAAAATATCCAATGCCGCTACATATGGATATCTGTATAACTGGTTCGCTGTGGACGACAGCAGAAATATCTCTCCGCCTGGGTTTCGTGTTCCGACGGATGACGATTGGAAAGAGTTGGAGATGTCTATGGGAATGAACCGCTCTGAATTAATGAAGGTATGGCGCCATTCTCCTGTTGGGAGCAAGCTTGCGGGGTATGCTTCCTTATGGATATCAAAAGAAATAAAGAGGTATTCCGAATTTGGCGTTAGCGGTTTTTCCGCGCTGCCCGGGGGTTACCGCGAAGGCAGCCATGGACTCTTCAACGGTCTGGGCATCGGCGCCTACTTCTGGTCGGCGACGGTGAACTATACCAGCCGCGCGTGGGGTCGGCATCTGTATTACAACGGTTCAGGAGTCACCCGCTACGACTACAATAGGCGATACGGTTTTTCCGTTCGTTTGGTCAGTGATTAGACAATATGAACGCACGATCATTCAAGACTCTAACGTTGCTTCATGTCCTCATCGGTCGGCCGCCCCGCAGAACCAAAACGTTGGGATTGAAGGAGGTCGCGAAATGTTCAAACTGGTAATATTCGTACTGCTTGGATCTTTGCCGCTTGGGATCATCTCAGCCATCCTTGTGAGTAGTATGGGACTTCCTTCTTGGACATACTACGCCTGCTTAATTTTCATCGGAGGCGCCTTTTTTGATACTGCCCATGTGCTCACGCAGACGTTCATTAGGAAAAGATCCCCCGACTTCCTCAGCAGCGAAAAGGTTTTCGGAGGAATGCAGCCTTGGGAAATGACAGCCGGAACGGGTATTGTGCCGAGGTGGGTGTCGTTAATTCACATGCTCGCCTTCTCTAGTCTCCTGGCCCTTTTCTTTCCTCTCCTGACTTCCGTCATTGGCATCTCACTTCCAAGTTTTCCACTATCTTCCGGCGCCATGACACCAACTGCAAATGTTGTGAGTTGGGCTCTATGGGTATTCGCATTGCTATGGACGGGTTTCAGCCTTATCGGCGAAGTCTTTTTTCCAAACCCAAGTGTGCAGCCGCTTGGTTTAATCTTATCCCATAACATGAAACGAATGATTCTCGTTGTTTACGTTTTCGGGATGAGCTCCGCACTATTGGTTACTGCTGCATTCAACGTTTCAAGATTTCATCTACTTTGGTTTCTGCCAGCGTTCCATTTCTTTGGGACAAACTGGATTCCAAAACTGTTCTCAAGGCATAGCAGATCCCATATAGGGCAACCAGTTCCGACAAAGAGCTACACAGGGCCCGACTCTTCTCTCCAATCTTTCCCATTATTATATGCATATTTCGATGACTTCGAAGAGATCAAACGAATGGCTTCAATGGGCTCTCTCTTGATCGCCCTCCACGCATCCGACCCTCGAAGTTGTTCCTTCAATATAGAACAGGTCTTGAGCGATGAGTCTCTTTTCCTGCGTCTCTATGCGGACAATCTCCTAAGGGTGAAACTCTCGGACGGATTTGAGATCTTCCGGAGAATCGAGGAATACTACTGGGACGAAGCCTTACATCCAGAGGAGTACACAGACGAGATGTTTTCAGAAGACGAGTGGAGACGGAACCTACGCAAGCAGATCGATGTTCACGTCAATGCCATAAGAATGCGGTATGGGATACAGTCTGAGCAGAGCCCAACACGATGAATTCAGCGTATTGTCGCTGCCGAGCAACCGGTTAGCCCCAAGTTCGAATGCCAGAAGAAAGGGAAAAACACGTATGGCTGTACCTGATTTCCAGAGTTTAATGCTCCCTCTCCTGACGTTCTGCGCAGACGACAGAGAGCACACCAACCATGAAGCGCTCGATGCCATTGCAGGTGTGGAAATAATTTTGAATGATTGAGGCGCTGGCGCTATAGGATGAACTTTAATAGAAAACGGTAATTTCAGAAGAAAGTTCAACAGATCCTCCAGGTTCTGGCGTTCAAGGCGGGCAAGAGGGCAAGCGGCAACGTCGGGCCCTGGATCTGGATCCTGCTCTGACCTTTCATTGCTTGGTTCATTTGGACGATTGGCAGCACCAAGAGTCCGCCCCCGATTAAAAGATCACGAGGGCAGTCTTGGAGCGTGCGGTTGTTCTAATACAATATATATTGTCACAACCAGATGACAAAAAACAAATAGTTAAAGATGGATGAACATGATTCAAGATAGACCATATTAGTCAAATTATCCTCTTGATAAACATAGAATAATCGATGTTTCACCGAATGACTGGCAGTCAAAAGGTCACGGGTTCGAGTCCCGTCAGCTCCACAATATTAACAGGAAGAACGGCAGACCGGCTTCCCGTTTTTTTATTCCACTTCGATGACGTCCGGAACCGCGAAAGCACC